>ERZ1370068.5639-contig-4659_pt1 | contig 376899 bp, 470 predicted proteins | sample MGYA00561227_ERZ1370068 | MGnify/ENA primary metagenome ERZ1370068 (study PRJEB38410, sample SAMEA6850437) | metagenome | study: Metagenomic assessment of the ecological functions of the soil: analysis of the soil microbiota associated with the...
AAGTTACGCATTGCTTTGGCATTGCGCCGCGCGGGCGCGGCTCAGACCACCCTCGTCGAGGCGAAACCTTGGTATTGGGGCTCGAGCGCGAGGTGGCGGCGTGCCGTTCGACGCGGCGGCGCTCCTGATCTGCGGCCGCGCGCTCGGCGAGCCGCGCTTCGCCCACGCGGCGGCGCGAAATGTTCCAAACGCTCGCGCACGTGGAGCCGACGGCGGGATCACCTCGCACCGCGGCCCCGGGTGGAACTTCCAGTGCCGCTTCTTTTGGAATGCACGCACTGCGCTTAGGCTCGCCCGCGTGCGCCTTGAGCTCGAGGCCGCGCTGCGCCGCGCCGAACCCACGAAACCGAGCCGGCGCTTGCTCCGGTATCCCGACGCGGGGTTCGCGCGCTACGCCGACGGCGCCATGGTGGCGCACATTCGTGGGAAGCGCCCGCGCTCGAACCTGAACCATGGGGGCCCCTTCGGCGGCGGCGGGCTCCCTCCATGCCGCGAGCCCGTCGGCGCGCGGGGCTCGAGATGATTGGGAAACGCCCGGGCGACCGGATCCCCGCCGGCGAATGGTTGGCGATCCCCGCGGGGGGCCGGGGGCCTTCACCCGCCTCCGGAAGTCGTGGCGCGAGAACCGCGACGAGCTCCGCTTCTGCGTGTGGATCGCCCGCGTCCGGGCGCGGCGGCGATCCGACTCGGCGCGTTTTCTTGGCTTTGGGATCGTTGGTATCGCGGAGTCGTGGCATCGAGCCGCGCGGGGGTCTCGTCGGCCTTCGCGACGGAGGCCTCCGCCCAGGTCGCGGCGCAAACGATCGCGTTCCGCTCCGGGTGGCCGACGTCTTCGGCGACGCGGCGCCGGGATCCAAACGATCCGCCGCTATGTCTTCGAAGGGGGGCGCGCGCGTCGGCGAGGCGCTCACGACCGACCGGGCGCTGCGGAAATGCTGGTATGTCGGATCCCGGCCGGCGCGGACGACGTCGGCATCGACGGAGCCCCGCGCGAGCGATCCGCGGATTGTTGGCATTCGGCCCCGTCTCGCCCGGCGCCATGCGCGATCCGCTACCGGATCCACGCCCCGTGGCGCGTCGGGCTGAACGCGGCGAAACTTACTTCGTTTTGCGGCGCCACACGTCGTAGCCCGCAGGCGGATCCCAAGCGCTCGAGCGGGAACCGCAGGATCTGCGCGAGCGGGCGGTGGAAGTGCGATTCCTCGCTGACCCAAATCGCGTCGGGGTGCTCGCGGGCGAACACGGCGAGAGCGTCGTTGCTCCCCGGCAGCGGATGCTCGCTTGCCTCGGGGGCCTCGATCTCATGGCCGAACTCCGCATAGGTGCGCATTCCAGGAGGACCACGGGGCGGCGCAGCCCGGAAGGTGGGGTTCTGCAGGAAGGGGCCGTGCATGACGATCGGCTCGCCGCCCCGCTCTGCCTCCAGGACGAGCCGCGCCACGGGATCCGCCGAATAGGCGTGCTCGCCGGCCCGCGCCGCGAGGATGAGCGCCGGCGACGGCAATACCAACGAAAGCGCGAGCGCGAGGGCGCAGCGGTGGGCGCCGGCGCGGCGCGCCACGCCCGCGATCACGACACCGAACGATCCCAACCACGGCAAAAATAGCCGGCGCTCCACGGCATCGCCGCGCGAACGGCGCCGATCCGCTTCGTGGACCGACGGGCTCTGGGCTGTCTCCTCGGAGCCGGCGCGCATCGCCCAGCGGGCCAGCTCGTCGAACGGACCCACCGCCGCGACCCGCACGCCGCGGCGAGCACCAGGGCGAACGCGCCGACGGCGCCAGCCGACGCCGCGGAGCCGCCGCACGGCTGCTAAATCGTTGGGATCGTCGCCGAGGATCGTCGTCGCGACGAGCAGCGCGGCGGGGGCGCCGTCGGAGGCAAATAATAGCGGAGCTCGCTCGCCGAGAGGCTCAACACCAGGACCGGCGCCGCGATCGCCAATGCCGAGAATAGGATCGTTGGGTTCAACCCCGCGCCGCGCGCGCGCCACGCCTGCGCGACCCGCGCGCCGATCCGCGGAAGGAAGAGCGTCCACGGCAGGAGATTCCCAAGAATACGGGGAGGTAGAACCAGAACGGGTGGACCCGCCCCGAAGTCGTGCTGGGCGGTGAAGCGCCCTCGAGGTGTTGCCCCACGAGGAACTCACGCACCGCATGCGTCCGGCCTCGCCTCATCGCCAGCGTACCAGGGGGCGTGCAATCGCCAAGAATAGGGCCGGCCCCCGCAGGGCGCGAGCCACGCGCCGATCCCGCGGAAGTCGCCCCGAAGCAACAAATAGATCCCGACGCCGCTCTGCGGGGAGGATCGCGCCAGACGGGGCCCTTCACGAGCGTCGCGAGGGCGGCCGCCCCACAGAACCTAAGGATCCACCACCGGCGCCGCGGCTCCTCGCCGGCGCGCGCGAACGCTTCCAGCTAAAATAGAGCTCGAGGGTGGTCCAGAGGACGAGCCACGGATCCACGATCGCCGCGCGCCTGAGCGCGCGCGACGATCGGGAGCGACGCAGGCGAGCGCCGCGAGCTCGCCCGCGCCCGCGTGCTCCGCCGCGTCCCTCCGCGCGCCTCCCCCAAACCAACAAAACGAGGCAGGTGGCGAGCGTCGCGGCCACCGACGGGAGGCGGATCGCGAACGGCGTCGGGCCGAAGATCTCGATCGAGACCGCGGACGCCCAGAAATAGAAAGGTGGCTTCTCGTAGTAGCGGGATTCCATTGAGGCGCGGCGTGATCCAGTCGCCGGTCCGCACCATCGAGGCCGCGATGTCGCCATAGCGCCCTTCGTCGGGCTCGGCGAGCGGCACCGCCCACAGCCAAGCGAGGAGCAGGATCCCAAGTATCCCGAGGAGCAGGGCGCCCCGGCCCGCGCGCGACGCGATCATCCGGAGCTCCTCCGCCGACGCCTCGGCCCCACGGAATCCCCTCGATTGTGCCCAGTCCGGAGGGATAGCTTGCGCCCCGATCGCGAACCGCGAACACACCCATGCTCGGAAATGTTCCCTTGCCCGCCGATCTCGCGCCCGCGGCACGGAATGCTGGGATCGGTGCGGACGAATCCCCAAGAATACGGGACAGGGGTCGCGTTGGTTGGTGGAAGGGGAATGGTGCGCCTCGCGAAGTCGTGTGCCGCCGGCGATCAGAGTGACGATCGGAGGTTGACTTGGCGAGCGCAACGTTGGGCACGGAGCGTTCGGGGGCCGACTCCCCTGCGAATCGACACGATTACGGAAATGTAATCATTGTTGCGAACGCAAGGATTCCGGGCGAGCGCGCGCAGTCGATCCAAACCGTCCGGACCGCGGCGGCGTTCGTGCGCGCGGGATGCGAAGTCGACCTGCTCTACGCGCGGCGGCGGGTCCGCCGGCGGATCGAGGGGGGCCGGCGACCTGGGCCCGCTCGAGTACTACGGCGTGAAGGAGGCGGTGCGGCTCCACGCGATCCCAGTCTTCGATCTCATCGAGGCGGTGCCGCGCCGCCTCCAATGGCTTCCGGCGCGCCTCGAGGAGACGACCTTCGCGTGGAACGCTGCGCGCTGGCTGCGCCGCGCGGAGGGCGCGCCTGCGTGCACTGCCGCGAGATCGAGGTGGGGGCACTCCTCGCGCGCCGCCGCCATCCCAACTATCTCTTCGAGGCGCACTCGATCCCCGACCACCCGGTCCGGCGCCGGTGGATGCGCGCCGCATTGTTGGGATCGCTCGGAATCGTGGCGATCACCGACGGCCTCGCCGCCGATCTCGCGGAGGCATTCGGCGTGGCGCGCGGCGAGATCCTGGTCGCCCCCGACGCGTTCGAGGCGCGTGCCTTCGCGTCGCTCCCCGCGCGCGACGCCGCGCGCGCCGCGCTCGCGATTCCCACAGATCGGTTCGTGGTCCTCTATGCCGGGCACCTCTTTCCTTGGAAGGGGGCCGACACGCTGCTCGCGGCGGCGGCGCGAATCCCAACGATCCATTTTCTGTTCGTCGGCGGCCTCCCCGAGGATGTCGAGCGGCTGCGGGGCGCGCGCGCGGCGCCGGCAACGTCGAGATCCTCGGGCACCGGCCGCCGACCGAGATTCCCAACTATCTCGCCGCCGCCGACCTGGTCGCGATCCCCAACTCCGGAAAGCAGCCGATCTCGGCGCGCCACACCTCCCCGATGAAGCTCTTCGAGGCGATGGCGGCGGCGCGCGCGATCGTCGCGTCGGATCTGCCGAGCCTCCGCGAGGTGCTGGTCCACGGGCGAAACGCCTGGCTCGTTCCCCCGACGACCCCGCGGCGCTGGCCGGCGCGATCGAGCGCCTCGTCCACCAGCCCGATCTCGCGACCTCGCTCGCCGATTCGGCGCGCCACGACGTCGCGGCATTCACGTTCGACGCGCGCGCCAAAAGCTGCTCGACTTCGCGCGCGCGCGCGCCGCCGCGCGCCCGCTGAGCGCCCCGATCCCAATCCCAACGATATGCGCATCGCCGTCCTCACCGACTCGCTCGCCGACACCGACGGCGTGGGGCGCTACACGATTCGCCTCATGCGCGCGATCGAGGCGAAGGAGCCGGGGACCCAAATCGAGGTGGCGCTCGCGCGCAAGCATCCGGGGATCTCGAGCGCGGTTCCCAAGCATTGGCCGGTTCGCGTCGTGCTCCCCCGACTATTTCTTTTACATGTCGCGGCCGCGATTCTTGGCATTCCTCGCCGCGTCGGTGGCGCGGGTGCTGCCGATGGCGCGCCGCGCCGACGTGGTCCACTCCATCAAGGACTACCCGCACTGTATATGTGGGATTGCTCGCGGCGCGGCTCGCTGGGAAACCTTGCGTGATGACGGCCCATGGCACCTATTCCGTGGTGCCGCTCAGCGATCCGCGCCACGCGCGCCGCGCCCGAGCCGCCTTCCCAAGATTCGGGCGGATCCTCTGCGTCTCCGAGTACACGCGGCGGCGGATGGCCGAATTGTTGCCTCTGGACGAATCTCGAGGTGGTGAAGAACGCGGTCGACGCGCGCGCACTATGCTCCTACGAAGAGGCGGATGATTGGGAAGCCGTGGAGCGGCGGCCCCTACACCGCTCGGGATCGGCGCCCTCAAGGAGCGGAAGGGACACCACCTATCCATCGCGGCGTTCCTCCAAGTGGCGCGCGAGTTCCCGAGCTGCGCCACTTCGTCGTCGGATCCCACGAGAAAGGGGATCCGTACGTCGAGGGATCCTCGCGTCGATCCGCGCCGCCGGCTGCGAGGGGCGGGTCGTTTTCCTTGGGAACATCACCGAGGAGGAAAAGGTGGATTTGCTCCAGGGGGCGACCGCGTTCCTCCACACGCCGGTGGTCGCCGCCGACGGCGGATTCGAGGGATTCGGAATCGTGTATCTGGAGGCCGCCGCGAGCGGAGTGCCGTCGATCGCAACGTTGGGAAGCGGCGCCGAGGACGCGGTGATCGACGGCCGCACGGGATTCCTGGTGCGCGCCGATCCGGGATCCGTAGCTGCGCCCTTGCTCGACCTCCTCCGAGACGCCGACCTCCGAACCAGACTGGCCGCCGGCGCTGCCGCCGCTACGCGCGCGAGCAAACTTGGGAACGCAACGCCGAGCGCGTGCTCGCCATCTATTCGGAGGTTCGCCGTGATCGCGCGCCTCGTTGAGTCTCTGCGATTCTTCATTCGGTCGCGCTTCGCGCGGGACGCGGCGTGGCTCCAGATCGCGGCGGTGGTGAATCAGTTCGCCGTTCCTGGGGTCGTCGTTCGTCCTGTTCCGCACGCTCGGCCCCTACGGCTACGGCACGTACAACGAGGCGCTCGCGCTCTACACGCTCCTCTACTTCCTCGGAAATGTGGGATTCGCCCAACTATCGGTGGCGCGGATCGGCGAGGGGCTCGGCCGCCAGGATCCCGCGATCGTCCTGCGCTGGCTCGGCTACTTCACGAAGGCCTACGGATCCCTTTCGTTGGTCGTTGGTCGCCGTGGGCTTCGCGGTCGCGCCGTGGATGGGGAGATGTTCCTCGGCGAGAGGGAGACCGGTTGGTGGGCGGCGTTTTTGTGCCTTTCGGGGCCGCTCCTCCTCCCTTTCTATTTCGTCCAGTGCGCTCTCCATGGGACGCGCCGGATGAGGATCCTCGCCGAGATGGAGAACCTGAAGGAGCTCTTCCGCGCGTTCTGGATGATCGAGTGCACACTTTCGGTGGGAGACGTGCGCAGGGCGATCCTTGGTGAAGTGGCGTCGTCGGTCTTCGCGATCCCGCCTCGCTTGGCTCGCCCACTCGAAGGGGCACGCGGAGCCGGGGCTCGCGCTCCCGCGCGTGCGCGAGGTCCTCCACGCGGCCTGGCAAACTCCCTGGCGCGACATCCGCGAGATCGCAAAGACCGGATTCTTGCTATCGGTCAACAAGAACTTCCAAGCGTTGATGCCGACGGTCCTCCCCGCGATTATTGTTGGGTCACTACGCGACCTCCCGAGAAGTGGGATATCTCTCGCTCGCGCAGAACCTGATGAAGGTGCCGCTCACGATGCTCCAAGGGTGTCGCGCACCCTCATGCCGGTGTGCTGGGGCAGCTCGCGCGGAGCGGGCGCGGAGGAGCGGCTCCACCGATTCTTGGTGAAGGTCATGCTGCTCTCGGGGACGGGAATCTCGGTTGCGACGGCCGTGTTCGGCGCGATCCTCCACTGGTTCATCCCATTCTTCTATGGCGAGGCGGCGCGCCCGACCCTCCAGCTCATCCCCTGGTTATTCGTGGCGATGTCGATCTCGGGGTTCGCGGTGGGGGCCGAGGCGTTTTTCTTGGTGATGGATCAAGCTCCATATCGCCATCCGGATCAGTGTCATCTCGGTCCTGATCTCGGTGGTGCCGGGGTTTGGATGATTGCCCAATCCCAGGCAGTGGGGGCGGCCGCCTACATCGCGCTCGTCCACGGCTCGGCCGGCGCGAGCGTCGTCTACATTTTCATTCACGCGCGAAGGCCCGGCTCGCGGCGCTCGCCGCTGCGTCGACGGCCGGCGCGGCCCGCGCTACCACCTAGGATTTCCTGGCTCGCGGCATCGGGGGCTCCTGCCGATGCCGTATTCTTTGGGCCGCGCATGCACGAGCATTCTCCCGACAAGACGTTCACCTCCGCGGACTACGACGAGACCTACTTCGTCGGACACATCCGCCGCTACGAAGAGGGGGTCTATGGGAATCGGGTGAAGTGGATCACCAAGTATCTCGAAGGGACCCAGGGGAAGAACCTCCTCGACGCCGGCTGCGGCATCGGATTCTTCAGCGAGGTGGCGCGCCGCCAGGGGGCGCGGGTGGTGGTCGCTCGATTTCCGCCTCCGGCGCTCCGGGTCTACCGCAAGCGCGGCGGCGCCGACGCGAAGCTATTGGTGGGAAGCGTCGAGGAGCTGCCCTTCGCCGACGGCCGCTTCGACTTCGCGATGGCGATCGACGTGATCGAGCATCTGTATCATCCGCACACGCTCCTCGCCGAGCTCTTCCGCGTGGTGCGCCCGGGGGGCGGGTGGTCGTCGAGACCGACAACGAATCCACCTGGTTCACCCGCCGCGGATTCCGCCGAGCGAACAATTGGCTCCAGGGGCGGACCGACCTCGGGCGAAAGTTGGTGAAGATCCGAAACGACATCCCGTCGACGTCGCTCCACGTGGAGACCTTCGATTTCCGCTCGCTGCGCGCGGCGCTCGAAAAGGTGGGATTCAGGATCGTGCAGAGCGAGACGTTCCCCTACCTCCCGGTCGCGTCGCGCGACGCGCTCCTGCGCTTTCCGCTCGTGCGCCCGCTCAGCGACGCGCTCGGCGGCGAGAACTGCATGATCTTCCTCGCGGAGAAGCCCGCGGGCTGACCGCCCCGGAGACCCGGCCATGCGCGTCCTCCATCTCATCGACCTCTGCGATCCCGCGATCGGATCGTCGATCCGCCAGATGTATCAAATGGCGCGGCGGATGGCGGCCGAGGGGGTCGAGACGGAGGTCGTGAGCGTGACCGCCGATCCCAACCAAGCGGGGACCTCTGAAATCTTGGGATTCAAGGTCCACCGGATCTGGAGCGACTATCCGGTTCGTTGGCGTCCGATCGTGAGCCTGCGGAATCGGCGCGTCCTCGGGCCGCTGCGGGAAATCCTGGCGCGCTTCCGCCCCGACGTCGTCCACGCCCAGCTCATCCATTCCCACCTATCCTACGCTTCGCTGCCGCTCGCGAAGGAGGCGGGGGCCAAGGTGGTCTTCACGGCCCACGACGTGATGACCTTTGTTACCAAAAGCTGACTTGCTTCCACGGCGGCGAGGAGAGCGGCGGCCTCCTGCGCGACTACCGCGCCTATTGGCAAAAGTGCATTCCCTGCCAGCGCTTTCGCTATTTTCCGCCGCGAAACGCAATGATCCGCCGGGTGATGGCCGACTCGGTCGACGCGCGGATCGCCGTGAGCGACGCGCTCCGGCGGGCCATCGAAGCCAACGATCTGCCGGGTTTTCAGGTGGTCCACAATGCCATCGAAGTCGACGAGGCGCCGGTCGATCCTCGGGCGGTCGAGGCCTTCCGCGGAAAGTTTGGCTTGGGCGGCGATCCCACCTTGCGATCTCGGGGCGCGTCCAGGAGCAGAAGGGGCATCTCCAGGCCGTGAAGATCCTGGCCAAGGTGCGCGAACGGCTCCCGAACGCGCGGCTGCTCGTCCTCGGCAAGAAAGCCGACTTCGACCGATATGTGGGATCGCTCGCCGACCAGCTCGGCGTCCGGCGCCGCGTCGTCGTGACCGATTGGCTCGCCGGCGACGAGCTGCGGCTCGCGTATGCGGCGACCGATGTCGTCGTGACGCCGTCGACCTGCCTCGACACCTTCGGCCTCGTGAACCTCGAGGCGATGAACTTCCGGAAGCCGGTGGTCGGCACCCTCTTCGGCGGCACCCCCGAGGTCGTGGACCATGGCACGACCGGCTACGTCGAGAATCCCTTCGACGTCGGCGCCTACGCATCGCGGGTCGTCGAGCTCCTGGAGGATGGCGACCTGCGCCGCGCTATGGGCGATGCGGGGCACGCGCGCCTGCTGGAACGCTTCACCATGCCCCGGCTCGCGCGCGACGTTTTGGCGATCTACCGGGCTGGCAGGCGCCCCGCAGCCCTTCACCCGGAACCCACACCGGGGCCGCCACGTCGTAAAGCCGTCTCCTTTGCGGGCTTGCGACGGCGTCGAAATCTTGGCTCGGGACACCCCGCGATTGGCGGGAATCGCGAGTGGTCCCTATACTTTGCGACCTCGTCGGGCGCCCCGGTTCGCAGACCAGCTTTCGGCTTCTGCAACAATAAATCCTCCGTTCGTTTCAACTCCAGATCGACACCATGAGAAAGATCCTCCTCCTCTATGTGAAGCCGCACGTCCAGGAAGACCCGCTGGCGATGGTGCTCGGGATCACCTACCTCGGCGCGTGCCTCGAGCGCGAAGGGATCCCTGTGGAATTGTGCGATGAGCGCATCGTCGACGACGCGTACGTCAAGCAAGCGATCGAGCGCAACGATATCATCGGTTGCAGCTCGCTCACTCCCAACGTCCGCCGCTCGATCGCCTGGGCCAAGTACGCCAAGGAGAAAGGCAAGATTACGCTGATGGGAGGCCCGCACGCGTCGGTGGACCCGGGGCTATTCTTGGATTCCGGATACTTCGACTACGTGCTGAAGGGCGAAGCGGAATTCACATTGCCACAATCCCTGAAGGCGCTCGACGGCGGGAAGGAAGAGGAGATCGCGGCGGTGCCGGGAATCGCGTTCAACCGCGACGGCGACCGCGTCGACAACCCCGCGCCGCCGCTCATCAAGAAGCTCGACGAGATCCCGTTCCCGCGCGGCATCTCCTCCCCCAAGACCGCTACTTCCAACTCAACCCGGAGCGGCTCGCCTACATCTTCACGACGCGCGGCTGCCCCTATAAGTGCATCTTCTGTCAGAAGGAGCTCACGGGGCGCGGCTACCGCGTTCGCTCGACGCAAAACATCGTCGAGGAGCTCGAAGGGGTCATCAAGACCTACCACCCGGATCGGTGCTCTTCATCGACGAGATCTTTTCGTTGCGAAAGAAGCGCATCCACGAGATTGTGCGAAGAGATCATCCACCGCGGGCTGAAGTTCGAGTGGGTTTGCAACACGCGCGCGGACTGCGTCGACTACCCGCTGCTCAAGACCATGTACAAGGCCGGCTGCCGCCGGATCTACTATGGTTGGGAATCGGGTTCCCAACGGATGCTCGACGTCCTCAAGAAGGACCTCACGCCGAAGCAAATCATCGAGGCGGCGCACGCATGACGCGCCGCGCGGGGATCTGGGCGAAGGTGTTCCTCATCGTCGGCTCGCCCGGCGAGACCAAGGATGACATCACCGAGACGGAGAAGGTGCTGCGCGTGGCTTCGCCCGATCTCATCCGCGTGTCGGTCTTCAATCCGCTCGTCGGCACGCCGTCGTGGGATCTCCTCCAAGCGCGGATCAACATCGACGACCTCACGGAAAACTACGTTTCGTCGAACCGCTCCGCCTACACCCACGAGCACTTCTCCCAGGAGGAGCTCGAGGAGATCAAGCGCGATCTCGTCCGCTCCTATGAGCGTTGGTACAACTCCACGAATCAGCGGATGACCCGGTACTTCGACCGCGTTCGTTTCTATCTCGAGAACCCACAGCAAGGGGCCAGGCGCTTGAAGCGCGCGGTCGGTCTGCGCCCGCAGGCCAAGCTCGTGAAGGCCGAGATGGCTCGCAAGGATTAGCGGAGTGGATTCACGGGGGCTTCGTCTGCCAGAGCCCACGCTCGAACCCAACGATCCGGCCGCGCTCGGCTGGCGCGCGCGCGACGCGCGGCCGGCCGACCGCGGATCGTTGGTAAAGGTCTTCAACGAGGCGTTCCATCGCCACGACGAGGTCTCGCTCCTCGACTGGCGCTACGACCGCAATCCCCACGGAAGCGCTTGGACGGTCGTGGCGGCCGACGGCGCCGACGCCCCCGTCGGCTCCTACTCGTTCGTGCCGCGCCGATATGTGGTGAACGGCGCCGAGACGCTCGTGATGCAGGCCTCCGACGCGATGGTCTTCCCCAATTGGCAACGAAAGGGGATCTTCCGCGGCCTCGACTCGATCCTCTGCGAGCGCGCGGCGAAGGCGGGGATATCGTTTGGCTTCGCGTTCTGCGGCCGGCGCTCGCAAAAGGGCTTCCTCGACAATGGCTGGCTCGCGATCGCCAAGTATCGCCAGTGGACCCGCGTCCTGCGCGTCGGGGCGGCGGCATTCGAGGCGCGGCGGACCGACGGGCGCTTACGGCGCGCGCTGGTGCCGCTCGAGGCGCTGCGGGCGCGCTCGAAGGATCAGGCGCTCCGCGCGGCGCTCGAGGGCTTCGAGGACTCGCCGGTCGAGCGCTTCGACGGCGCCATCGCCCGCCTCCCCAATCCCAACTATCGGATCGTTGGGATTCGCGACGCGCCCTACCTCGACTGGCGGATGCTCGAAACGCCGCGGCGGACCCACCGACCCTTCCTCCTCCGGCGGCGCGGCGAGATCGTTGGGTTCTACGACGTGGAGTGCTCGCCCGCGGGGCGCGGCTACCTGCTCGATGCGCGCGGAGCCGACCTCGCCTGCGAGCGGGCGGCGCTCGCGGGGGCGATCGAGCGCCTGCGGGCGATGGGGGCGGGGACCGTCAGACGACAGTCCTCGAGAGCTCGTTCCTCGATGCGCACGTGCGCGACCTCGGCTTCGAGGCGCCGGCCGAGCGGGACATCCTGCCGTTCATCGTGCGGGTCTTCCGGAGCGACGCGGCCTCCGAGGCCGCCCTCGATCCGAAAAGCTGGTATGTCCTCGACGCCGACCGCGACGCCGAGGGAATGGTTTAGCGGGCCGCTGGTATCCTTGGCATCCGCGCAATGATGAACGACTCGGCGCCGATCCGGCGCACCTCCCTCAAGCATCGGCTCAAAGTTGGGCTTCGCGCCGCCTTTGCGCGCGCCGCCTACGCCACGGGGATCTGTGGCATCGTCGCGCGCCGCTCGAAGACCGCGCGCCTCACGATCCTGGCGCTCCACAACGTGGAGGATCCGCCGGCGACCGACTTCCTCCCGAGCGACATGAAGACGCCGCGCCCGCTCTTCGACGAGCTGGTGGCGGTCCTCACGCGGATCTTTCCCACCTATACGGCGGCCGATGGAGCGCGGGCGCTCCGCGACGGGACGCTGCGCGGCCCCGCGATCGCGATCACGCTGGACGATGGCTACCGCGACAACCTCCGCGCGGGGCTGCCGATCCTCCGCAAGCACGGCGCGAAGGGGACGGTCTACGTCGAGGCGGCGGCCGTCTCCGACCGCAAACTATCCTGGACCCATTGCTACTTCTGGGTCACTCGCCACAAATCCTTCGAGTTCTTCCTCGAGCGTTATCGCGCCCTCTCGTCGGACCGCGAGGCGATCCAGAAGCTCGAGGCGGAGGCCAAGGCCGGCGGCGACCTCCGATACCACCTCAAGCGAATCCTCAAGTATCACGCGGACGTGCCCGACCGCGACCGCGTCTGCGAGGCGATCCTCCGCGAAGCCGGGGGCAATCCCAACCAAATCGCCGGCGAGATCTACCTCTCGCCCGAGGAGGTGAAGGAGCTCGACGCCGCGGGGGTGGAGATCGGCGGCCACACGGTCACGCATCCGATCCTCGCGCGCTGGTAACGACGCCGAGGTCGAGCGGGAGATCGTGGAGGGCGGCGCCGCCTCGAAAGCTGGCTTGGCCACCCGATCCAAACATTCGCCTATCCGTGGGGTCGCAAGTGGGACTACGACGCGCGCGCGGTCGCGGTCCTCGGGCGCCAGGGATTCGTGGCGGGTCTCTCGATGGATCCCGGAAGCAACCTATCGGGGGCCGATCCGCTCCAGCTCCGGCGCTACGCGGTCGACTCGGGCGTGTCGATCCCCGATCTCGTCTGCGAAGCGAGCGGGACCTTTGATTGGCTTCGCCGCGTGACGGGGATCCGGATCTAGAAGCAACCCGCTTGCGGCGCGCCTTCAGCTCTCGAGCGGCGCGAGCGTGATGTCGAAGATCGATTGCTCCTGGCTCCACGCGCCAGGGAAGAAAAGCCCAATGAGCGGGACGAGCCAGATGCAGGCGCCGATCGCGTCGAGGGCGCCGCAGGTCGTGAGGCCGGTCCCCGTCGCGGCGCGCTGCGGCATGTAGCCCGGCTTCGTGACGAGGATCTCCAGGTTGTCCGAGCTCTTCGCCATGTAGGTGACCGGCGAAACACCAACATTCGCGCCGTTCACCAAGACCTCGGCGCCGCTCGGATTCGTGGTGATCGAGATGAGGTTCGTGCCGCTCGCGAAGATCGAGCAAGCGCCGCAGAGAGTCAGGAGCGCGAGCGCCGCCGTGAGTCGGGCGGGGCCCGCCGGAGGCCGAGATCCCAACTTTCGATCAGAAGATCGAGTAGATGAAGGGGGCGAGCCCCTCGCCGTTCGTCATGAACAGGACGGCGACGAGCAGCAGCACCACGACGATGATGGGGACGAGCCACCACCACAAATACTCTTTGAGGAACTTGAACATGGTTGTGTTCTGCGCGGGCGGGCGGAGGAATCCGAGGCTAGACGAAGGGGATGGGGGCGAATAGGGGAAGACGGGGATGGGCGCGCGCCGAATCGTGCGAATCGAGCGGCCTGCTAGAAGAGGTGTAGATGAACGGGGCGACGATCGGATTCTGCGCCACGACCAGGAGGATGCTGATCGTCAGCATGACCACGAGCATCGGCACCAGGTACCAGTGCCCGCGGTCCACGAGCGCCCTGAAGAGCTCGCGGATCGTGCCGAAGCGCGAGCGGGTCTTGTAGATCGCATAGGTGGCAATCCCGACGAGGACCGCCGCGAAGATCAGGAACCGCGCCATCGGCGGCACGGCCGTCGTCACGAAGTGGATTCCCACGAATACCGCCGAGACGAACGTGAGCAGGATCCCAACTTTCAGGAACGCGGCGGCGAGCCCCTCGTCGGGATAGGCGAAGCGGAATCCCAACGATAGCGCGATCCAGAGCGCGCCGAGGACGACCGCCCACGTGGGCACCGGGAGCGGGCTCGCGTGGACGGCGCCGGCCGCGAGCGGCGTCGGCACGGAGGCGCGCGGGGCCGGCCGCGGGGAGGGCGCCGGCCCTCTCGAGCCCCTCGAATAGTTGGGTTGCGAAGACCTTGGAGCCGGCCTTGTTGAAATGCCAATCGGTCAGGAAGTAGAGGCGCGTGCCCGCTTGGGCGCCGGCCGCGAGCGCGGGGCGCGCGTCGATGACGCCGGCGCCGCCCTTGGCGAAGGCCTCGCCGAGTTTCTTCGTGACCACCGAAAATCGAGCGCGCCGGGGCGCAGCGCGACATCTGCTCGAAGCTCGCGCCGTCGCTCGGATGGATCTCGAATCGATTGGGAATCGGCGCGGCGAAGACCTGCTGCACCCCGCTTCCTGGCTTTCGCGACGAGGCGCGCCGCGATCGCGTCGGTCGCGCGCCAGCCCTGCTTCAGGACCTCCGGCTCATTCTTGAGGAAGGGAAAGTCGTCGAGTTGCAATCGACCGCCACCCGACTCGGCCGGCACCTCGACGCGCGAGGCGAAGCCGAGGCGAATGGTGTTGAGGGTCGAGGCGAGGCGCGACCAACGAAGCCAGAAGGGGCGCCCGTCGACCACCGGCGGGGATCGCCCGCAATCTTGCCATCGGGACCGACGGCGAAGAGCGGTTTGTTGGTCGCCAGATACTTGGGAAGCGCGTTGCCGACGACGTCGTTCGCGTAGGGCAGACCACCACGATGTCGGGTTGATATTCCGCAAGGTGGCTTTCGAGCCAGAGGCACTCCTGGTCGGTGTAGTAGGCCTCGGTGGCCCCGGGATCACGGTCACGTTCCGCCCGCTCTCGGCGCAGAGCTCCTCGAGCTGCGCCGCAAAGGTGGCATCCGCCTCGAGCCCCCAGCCCACGGTGAACGAGTCGCCGAGCAGCAGGACGCGCACCTCGCCGGGGCCTTCGGCCCCGCGCCATGGTTCGCCGGCGCGCGCAGCCGCCGCTCGTTGGTCCGGAGATCCCAACTATCGCCGTCGGTCGACCGCGAGAGGTGGAGGTTCTCCTTGTAGATCCAGCCGAGGCGCGGGTCGGGCTCGGTGGCGGGGGCGCTCGTGAAGAGGCGCGTCAGCAGCTCGAGGACGAACAGCAACAAAGGATCGAGGTGATCCAAGCGAGGAATCGGCTCATCGTGGCTCGCGCCTCACTTGGCGCCGGTCGCCGCCATCGACACCGTCGTCGACTTGGCCACCGTGCTCGTGTCGGTCTTGGTCACCACATATCGGCCGAGGATCAGCGCATCCATCCCCGACTTCATGAAGGTGTTGAACGCGTTCGCGGGCGTCTCGACGATCGGCTCCCCCTTGAGGTTGAAGCTCGTGTTGAGGATCACGGGGACCCCCGACGCCTGGCCGAAGCGCTCGATCAATCGGTGGTATCGCGGCGCGTGCTCCTTCATCACGCCTTGGACGCGCCCGGTGCCGTCGACGTGGGTGATCGCCGGCAGTTTGTCACCTTTCACCGGCACCACATAAAGCATGAAGCGCGCGGGATAGTGGTCGGCGGCGTTGGGGAGCTCGAAGTAATCCCCAACTTTCTCCATGAGCGCGGACGGCGCGAAGGGGCGGAACGCCTCGCGAAACTTGATCTTGGCGTTCACGATGTCCTTCATGTCGTTGCGCGTGGGATCGGCGATGATCGAGCGGGCGCCGAGCGCTCGCGGGCCCCACTCGAAGCGGCCGTCGAACCAGCCGCACACGCTCCCGCGCGTGAGGTAGTCGACCGTCCGATCGATGGCTTTGTCCTCGGAGAGCTCCTCCCACTTGGCCCCCGAGCCGGGGCCGAGCGTCTTCACGAAATCGTGCACTCGGGAATCGGGTACTCGGAGCCCCAGTAGGCGTGCTCCATGACGAAGCGCTTTTTGTTGCCAAGCGAGATCGTTCCAGGCCCAGAAGGCGGCCCCCACGGCGGCGCCGTCATCGCCGGCGGCGGGCTGGACGTACATCCTCTCGAAGCCCGATGCCAACAATACTTTCCAGTTGGCCACGCAGTTGAGCCCCACGCCTCCGGAGATGCAGATGTTCTTCATCCCGGTGGTTTTCTTGAGGTGCTTGGCCATCGTGATGAGGATCTCCTCGGTCACGACCTGGATGCTCGCCGCGATGTCGGCGTAGTACTCATCCATGTGCTTGTCGGCGCGCGCGGGGTCGCGCGGCTTGCCGAAGACCTCCTCGAATCGCTTGGCGAGCGTCGACTCGGGCGACCAGTGGTAGGCGAAGTAACTCATGTCGTGCCAGAGCGAGCCGTCCTCGGCGATCTGGATCACCTGCTTGATCTTTTCGACATATTTGGGTTTGCCGTAGGGGGCCATCCCCATCAGCTTGTATTCGCCCTCGTTCACCTCGAATCCGCACGAATGCGGTGAACGCCGAATACAGCAATCCCGATCGAGTGCGGGAAGCGCATCTCGTGGGTGATCGTGATGTGGTTCTGCTTGCCGTAGCCGAGGGTGGCGGTGGTCCACTCGCCCGCGCCGTCGACCGTGAGGATCGCCGACTCCTCGAACGGCGAGCAGAAGTAGCTCGCCGCCGCGTGCGACATGTGGTGATCGGCGAAGAGGATCTTGCTGGGGTCGATTCCCGAGCTTTTCCTTCATCATCGACTTGATCCAGAGCTTGTCCGTGAGCCACGTGAGCATCGACTCGCGGAAGACGCTCATGGAGCGCGGAAAAGTGGCCATCGACGAGAGGAGGATCCGCTCCAACTTCACGAAGGGCTTCTCGTAGAACACCACATAATCGATGTCTTTCTTGGTGATCCCGGCCTTGGCGAGGCAGAAGTCGATCGCCAAAGTTGGGAATCCGTGGTCGTGCTTCTTGCGCGAGAAGCGCTCCTCCTCGCCCGCGGCGACGAGCAGGCCGTCCTGCACCAGGGCCGCCGCCGAATCGTGATAGAAGAAGGACAGGCCGAGAATGTTGGTCATGCCTGTCTCCGCGCGGCCTCGACGCTCGTATTGCTGGTCTTCCAGGGAACCCAGTCGAGGCCGGGCGCCGCTTCATGCGAAGCGGATCGAGGAAGAGCGCGTACACGATCCCGGGGGGCCACCAGGATGATGTAAAGAATCGAGAGGATGACCCGGGACATCATGTGACCGAAGCGCTCGAGAAAGCGCGTCACATGGCCGACGAGGGAGGTCGGCTTCGGGACGGGAGCGGCGATGTGCATCCGCGTTCGGTGAGAAGAGGGTGCGTGGATGGAGGGCGGGCGAGCGGGAAGTTCCGCCCTGGGCCCCCGCGAGGGAACTCCGGAGGCTATCCCGCGAGCGGGACGCGGACAACCGCGCGGGGCGTGGGCGGCACTTCTTTCCCACTTCTTTCCCGCGGCCGACGGGTGCGTGCCGCCGGACGGCGCGACCGGCCTGTCGCGGCGCCTTGGGACGGGCCTGTCGCGCTCCCGGGCGGAGCGACTTCGGCGGCGTCGGCGACGCGCTCGTGGTGTGGGAGTCGTCTCGATCGCGCTGTTCATTCTCATTTCGCAGGCCGCCGAGCCGATCCGCGCGGAGCTCCGGAAGGGGCGATCGGCGAGCTATTTCGTCGGGGTTCCGGCCGGCGGGAGCGGCGCGCGCGTCACGGCCGGCCGATCGTGGCGCGCGCTCGCCATCGATTCGCTGGGGCGTTCGTGGCCCGCGTCGGCCGAGGTCGCGGCCGCCGATGCCAAGGATGCGATCCAGTGGTTCGCCGTGCGCGGCGAGCTCCCGGGGATCGGGGAGAGTTGGTGTTGCGCGAGGAGGCGGGAGGAGGCATCCGACGGGGCGGCAGGCGTGGAGCCGCTCTTATTGCGATTCGACCAGCGCGGGAATCGTGGCAACGGCCCCCGGCTTCGAGGCGCGCTTCCCCGCCGAGGGCGATTTATTGTGTTGGGATTGGGGGGCGCTTCGCCGCCTCAGTCCAGCTCGCGATTGCGGCCGAAGGGCAGGACGGATCGTTGGCATCGCGCGATTTCTCGTCCACCGTCGAGTCGGCCTCGAGTTTCCACGCGACGGTGCGGCGCGAGCTCGCGGGACGCCTGTGGGCCGAGTTTCGTTCCATGGCGACGCGCCTGGGCGACCTCGAGTTGGAGGTTTTTGTTGGGAATGGCGCGGATCGAGAGCTCCGCTTCGAGCGGGTCGAGGTCCGGATCCGGCTGCCACCCGAAATCGTGGGATTCGCGCTTGGCGGCGATGGCTGCCGCCCCGGCCGCTCGCCGCATCGGGGGCTCGCCTCGAGGCGCGCGGCGGCGATACTTTGTATCTGCAGTCCTCGGAGCCGGGGCGGCCGCGATTCGATGGGATCGCGGCAGCGCCGCCGGGATTCGTGGTGTTCGCGAAGGGGGTGCTCTGGCCGTCTTCGTGGAGCGATTCGAGCGCCGCGAGCCCATGGCGATCGCCCTTCATCGCGATGGAAACTTGGGAATCGAGATCCTCGCCGATCCGCGGCCCCTCGATCAGGGCAAGCGGTCGCGGCGCGGATCCGGCTCGGTTTCATTCCTGGACAGCCATCGCCCGCCGAGTGCGGCGGGGCGCTCGCGCGCCTCGCCGAGGGATTCGTGGCATCGCTCGATCGGCGCGTTTACCAACGATCAGGGGCGCTCGGATGGCTGGAGAAGCCCGTCGATCTCGGGATTCCCTTCGACAAACAGGCGCGGTCGCGTGCGCTTCGCGCATGGCAAGAATCGGCGCGGGCCCCGTTCGGCTTCGGCTACCGAGACGACGCCGATCCCCCGATCTCGCGCGGCTATCCGTCGAACTTGGAGTACGACGCGGTGCGAGCGGCGCTCCTCGCCGGCGCCGGTGACGCATCGTTGGGATTCGATGGGGCGCGCGCCGCCGCCCTCCACTGGCGCGCCATGGACCGGGGCGGCCCTTCGTCCCGCCTGCCGGCGATCCACGCGCGCGACCACCGCGCCGGCGCCGCCGAGGAAGGACATGTGTGGGTTCAAGGATTGTTGGATTTGTCGTTCCTCACGGACGATCGGGCCCTGCGCCGCGATTTGTTGGAAGTGGGCGAAGAGCTTGCGGCGCGCTCGAGCTCGCCGGACCTCACATGGAGCGATCGTTGGCATGGCCTCTACTCGCGCTCAGCGCGCTGGAAGGCGTGGCGCCGCGCCGCGGCTTCGTGCGGCGGCCGATCGCTACGCGCGCGCGATCCTCGAGCTCGAAGACGAGACGTTCGGCGTCGTCCGCGTGGGCGGGCGCGAGGATCCGTCGGGAGAGGGCTTCACGTGGAGCACCTGGCTCGGCGGGGGCTCCTCGGCGAGGCGCTCTTCGAATATTGGCTTCGATCGGGGAGCCCCGAGGCGCGCGATCTCCTCGAGCGGGTGGGGCGCGCGCTCGTGGAGCTCGCCTACGATCCGCGGAGACAGGCCTTCTGCCGAAAGTTGGTATTCCGCGAGGGGAAGGCGGGGTGGCAATGGCACCCGGAGGGGACGCTCGTCGGCGTGCGCAATGCGATCGTCCTTGCGACGCTCGCGCGCCTGGAGCACCTACGCGAGGACCCGCGGCGGCGCGCGGTAATGCGCGCCGTGGCCCGTTCTCCCAATGCCAATCTATTTCGCGAGGCGCCCGCCCGCGCCCATTGGTGGACCCTCGCCTTTCGGGAGCTCGGAGCGTTTCGTTGGGATCAAAACTGAAGCTCGACGAGCGCGGGGTCGGAGGGGCGTCCTCCGCGAGCACTCTCACGGATCGCTCCACGTCGCTAAAGTTGGGATTCCAGGCGCCCACGACCAGGCTCCCCGCGGGGACCCCGCGAATGTGAACATTCCATCGGCGCCCGTCACGACGAAGAACGGATGGGAGAAGACCCCACATATCCCCGCTCGTCGGAGTGGATGGCGCAGTGGAGCTCCACATGGCGCCGCGGGTGGGTGAATCGGATTTCCCGCTCGCCGAGGATCGCCGCGTTGAAGAGGTATCGTTTCCCTTCGTCGAAGGCGTTCAGCGTGTGGGTGCGGCCGTCCGCGCACTTCGTCACGAGCGGCTGCCCCACGCGAATCCCAAGGATCGGCGGCGCGTACGACCACCCCGGATCTCGAGCAGCACGGGCGCGCGTCGCGCGCGAAGACGAAATCCTCGAGGCCGCCGCGGATTTGCACTGAGCGCCCCCGCGAACGGCCGCCCTTCCGGGTCGCGCACGATTCCGCGGATCGTCCCAGTTTTCTTGGGATCGATCGCCGTCGGCTCCGGATCGGGATCGACGATTGGAGAGGTCTCGGTCACCGGCGAAGTGTGGGATTCGGCGCGCGCGCGGGGGCTTCCCCGATGCCATCAATAGGGTGACGTAGATCGCCGCCGTGATCCCATATTTGAGGCACGCGACGATGAAGCTCGCGAGGATCCACCGCGATGCGCTCCAGGTCCGGTTCCAGATTGGCATCCGGCGACGATGAATGGGATCGGCGCGTAGCTCCAGAGGATCGACACGTCGGGCTCCCACAGGCGATTCCAAATCGGTCCGAAGCCGAAGACAAACAATCCGACGAGCCCCAACAATACAACCGCGAGCTGGCGCCCGGTTAGACCTGGGGCGATCGACCGACTTCGTTCGCTGTGTTCCATGCTGGGCCCCCAAGTATCGCGATCCACCCCGTCCAATGAGAAGTCGACCTGGGCGGCACCGTTAGTGGCCGCGCGGCGACAGTGCTTCGGCGCTCGGGGATTCTTGGTATCCCCCTGAGGGGAAAGCGTCCGCCGTCATCGGTGGCGCCGATGACGGCGGCGCAGGGGGTTTGTTGGTGTCCCCCTGAGGGAAAGCGTCCGCCGTCATCGGTGGCGCCGATGACGGCGGCGCAGGGGGGCTTGTCTGGTGGGCGGTGAAGGACTTGAACCTTCGACCCCCAGCTTGTCGAGCTGGTGCTCTAGCCAGCTGAGCTAACCGCCCAAATGGGGCGGAGAGAATGAGGCGCGGGCGCGCCCTGCGCAATCCGATTTTCGACGGTAAGCTTCGCCCCTTTGGGACCGCCCGGCGGCGAAGCCATTCGCGGCGGCCGCGCGTCCCGCCAGACCTTCCCTCCAGCCCTCCACGCGTCCGAGCCATCGAATGATTGTTGGTACCCCGCGAGACCAAAGCCCAAGAAAACCGAGTGGCGATCGTGCCCGCCGCCGTCCTCGAGCTGACCCAAGCCGGCCACACGGTCCTGCTGGAACGGGGCGCGGGAAATGGAAGCGGGATCGCCGATGAGGAGTACACGCAGGCAGGCGCCCAGGTCGTCGCGACGGCGAAGGAAGTGTGGGATCGCGCGGACCTGATCGTGAAAGTGAAGGAGCCGCTTCCCCCGAGTACGCGCTCTGCCGGAAGGGGCAGGCGATCTTTACTTACTTTCACTTCGCCGCCTCGCGCGAGCTCCTCGACGCGATGCTGAAGAGCGGCGCCAACTGCCTCGCCTACGAAACGCTCGAGGTCGACGGGCGCCTCCCGCTCCTCACGCCGATGTCGGAAGTGGCGGGGCGGATGGCGGTGCAGGAGGGAGCCAAGTATCTCGAGAAGCCGATGGGGGCGCGGAGTCCTTTAGGTGGGATTCCCGGCGTGGAGCCGGGGAATGTCCTGATCCTCGGCGGCGGCGTGGTCGGCACGCAGGCGGCGCTCATCGCGGCGGGCATGGGGGCCGACGTGACCGTGATGGATGTGAATCTCGATCGGCTGCGCGAGCTCTCCGAGTTCCTTCCCAAGAATGTGACATTGTTGTATTCGACGGTCTTCGGGATTCGCGAGCGGCTCGAGCGGGCGGACCTCGTGATCGGCGCGGTGCTGATCTCGGGGGCGCGCGCGCCGGTGCTCGTGCGCCGCGAGGACCTGAAGCGGATGAAGCCGGGTGCGGTGATCGTGGATGTGGCGATCGATCAGGGGGTTGCGTGGAGACCGCGAAGCCCACGACCCACGACCAACCCACTTATGTGGTCGACGGTGTCATTCACTATGGCGTGGCGAACATGCCTGGCGCGGTCGCGCGCACCTCGACCTACGGCCTCACGAACGCGACCAGCCGCTATGTGAAACAGCTCGCGCGCGATGGAGCCAAGAAAGCGGTCCTCGAGGATCGCCACATGCGCGGCGCCGCGAACGTGATCTCCGGAAAGGTGACTTTGGACGCTGTGGCGAAGACTTTCAACCTGCCCTACGTCCCGGCCGAGAGCGCGTTCTGAGCGAATCCCAACTTTCCGAGCCGACGAACCCGCCCCGCCACACCGCCCGCCGGCGCCGCAGGAATCGTGGTGATCTCCGCTCTCCAGGAAGCGGCCCAGCCCGCGGGATTGGGATACCTCGAGGCCGTGGTCCTCGGCGTCGTGCAGGGGTGAGCGAGTTCCTGCCGATCTCGAGCACCGCGCATCTCCGGATCGTGCCCGATCTGTTGGGTTGGGGGATCCGGGTGCCGCGGTGAGCGCCGTGATCCAGCTCGGCACTTCGGTGGCGCTGGTTGTCTACTATTTGCGCGACCTCGTAAAGTTGGGAAAGGGGGCGGTCGAAGGGCTCCGCGGCGGCGAGGAGGGAAAGCGCGACCTGCGCCTATTGTTGGGAATCGGCCTCGGCACGATTCCGATCGTCGTGGCGGGTCTCCTGCTCGAGCACAAGATCGAGACCACCTTTCGCTCGCTCTGGATCATCGCGGCGACGCTCGCGGGATTCGGATTGTTGCTGGCCTACGCCGACCGCGTGGCGGCCCGCCCGCGCCGCGCGGGCGACTCGATCTCGATCCGCGACTCGATCCTCGTCGGCATCGCGCAGACGTTCGCGCTCGTGCCGGGCGCCTCGCGCTCGGGCTGCACGCTGACCGGCGCGTTTTTGTTGGGATTGGACCGCTCGAGCGCCGCGCGCTTCTCGTTCCTCCTCTCGATTCCCGCGGTCTCCGCGGCGGGCCTCTACAAGCTCGCGAAAGAGTGGCATTCGCTCTCGGGGGCGGGGCTGGGCCCGCTCGTCGTCGCGACGGTGGTCTCGGGGATCGTTGGGTACCTCTCGCTCGACGCGCTGCTGCGGTACCTGCGCACGCGGAGCGCCCTCCCGTTCGTCTATTACCGGCTCGCCCTCGCGGCGCTCCTCGCGGTACTGTTGCTGAGCGGCCACCTTTCCGCCGATTCCCCATCCACTGATCCATGAAACGAGCCCTCATCACCGGCATCACGGGACAGGACGGTTCCTATCTCGCGGAGTACCTCCTGGCGAAAGGATACCAAGTATACGGAATGGTGCGCCGGTCGAGCACGGTCCCCTTCGAGCGAATCCAACATTTACGCGACCGCGTGGAGCTCGTGCACGGCGATCTCCTCGATCCTCCTCGCTCCATCGCTCGATCGAGACCGCACAGCCCGACGAGCTCTACAACCTGGCGGCGCAATCGTTCGTGCCGACTTCGTGGACCGAGCCGGTGCTCACGGCCGAGTTCACGGCGGTGGGGGTCACGCGGCTGCTCGAGGCGCTCCGCCAGGTGAATCCCAAGATTCGCTTCTACCAGGCGAGCTCGAGCGAGATGTTTGGCAAGGTCCAGGAGATGCCACAAAAGAGGTGACTCCGTTCTATCCGCGCTCGCCCGTACGGCGTGGCGAAGGTCTACGCCCACTGGATCACGGTCAACTATCGCGAGAGCTACGGCCTGTTCGCCTGCTCCGGGATCCTCTTCAACCACGAGTGCGTCACCGCCGACACGCCGGTGATCGTGCGGCGACACGGCGTCGTCGACATCCTTCCCATCGATGAGCTGGTGCCCCACCCCGCCGACTCGGCGGCCGCCAAGCGCTCCCAGATGAAGCCGCTCGACGACCTGGAAGTGTGGGATCGCTCGCAGTTCACCAAAGTAAAGTTGATGTCGGCGCGGTGGAACGAGCCGGGCGGCGCCGATGCCAAGAATGTGGTCACGGTCACGGCGCCGCACGCGGTCTATCGCGCCACGGCCGAGCACATCTCTTTCGTCGAGGCGGGGAAAGATCCGCGAGGTCGCAACCGGCGACGTGAAATCGGGCGATCCGCTCGCGCTCGCGAAGCCGATGCCCGCGCCATCGTTCGTCACATGCACGGACGACGAGGCGTGGCTCCTCGGCGTGGTCGCCACGTTCGGCGACGTCAAGGATCGCAAGGATATTCGCTTCACCAGCGACGACGCGCCATTCCTCGAGAAAGTTGGCATCGTGTGGAAGCGGGTGAGCACCGGATTCGTGAACATCCGCACCGGCGGGCGCTCGGTCCTCCACCTCACGGGGCGCCGCTCTTCGAGGAGAACATTGCCAACGAAATCCTGACCGCGTCGGGGAGCGGCGGGTCCCGCGGCGAATCCTCAACGCCGAGCCCGCGGCGCGCTCGCATTCCTGCGCGGCGCGCGCGACGGCGAGTCGCTCGAAGCGGGCGGTGGGTTGGCGGCGGAGTTCAAGTCGTTCACGACCGGCTCGGCCTGCCTCGCCGCCGGCCTTTGGTGGCTTTCGCGCGTGACTCTCGACGAGCCGCTCTGGCTCCGCACGACCGCGACGAAAGGAAAGTTGGCATACCGCGTATTGTTGGGAGAGGCCCCGGAGATGCCGTCGGTGGTGACCAAGGTCAGTGCACTCCGAATACAAAGGATGGCTCTTCGACCTCGAGACCGAGTCCTCGCGCTTCCACGCGGGGGTGGGCGATGGTTGGGTTCACAACTCGCCGCGGCGCGGCCTCGAGTTCGTGACGCGCAAGATCACCGACGGCGCGGCGCGAATCGCGACCGGCCAGGCCAAGGAGCTGCGCCTCGGGAACCTCGAGGCGAAGCGCGATTGGGGCTTCGCCGGCGACTACGTCGAGGCCATGTGGCTGATGCTCCAGCACTCGCAGGCCGAGGATTTCGTGATCTCGACCGGCGAGACCCACTCGGTGCAGGATTAGTGCGAAATCGCCTTCGCGCGCGCCGGGCTCGAGTGGAAGAAGTTCGTCAAGGTCGATCCCCAACTATTCCGCCCCGCGGAGGTCGACCTCCTCATCGGCGACTCGTCGAAAGCCAAGAAAAAGTTGGGATGGAGCCCGAAAGTGAGCTTCCGCCAGCTCATCGAGATGATGGTCGACGCCGATCTCGAGCGCGCGCGCCGCACCGCCTCGCGCGGGAACTGAGGCCTCGGAAGTGCGGGCCCTCGTCACCGGCGCCGGCGGCTTCGTGGGCCGCCACCTGGCGCGCCACCTCGCCGAATCGGGCGACGAAGCGGTTCTGTCGGCTCGCACCGATGTGTTGGATTCGCTCCGCGCGGCCTTTCCCAAGAATAAGTGCGTCGAGCTCGACGTGCGCGACGTGGCGCGGCTGCGCGCGCTCATCGCCGCCGAGTCGATCGAGGTCGTCTACCACTTGGCGGCGATCACCTTCGTCCCCGAGGTGGATCGCGATCCGCTCGCCGCCTTCGATGCGAACGTCGGCGGAACGCTCGGAGTCCTCGAGGCCGCAATCGCGAGTCGCGTGAATCCCAAGATTGTCATCGTGTCGACGGGGCACCTCTACGCCCCCTGCGAAGCGCCGATCGACGAGTCGGGGCGCCTCGAGACGAATTCTTTGTATGGCATGTCGAAGCGCCACGCCGAGGAGCTGGCGGTCCACTACGCCTCGCGCGGCGCGCGCGTCGTCGTCGCGCGGCCGTTCAACCATTCGGGGCCCGGCCGGGCGCCGAGCTTCGTCCTGCCGTCGTTCGCGCGGCAGATCGCCGAGGCGGAGGCGGGGGCTCGCGAGCCGAGGCTCGCGGTCGGCAATCTCGCCGCCGTGCGCGACTTCCTCGACGTCCGCGACGTGGTGCGCGCCTACCGATTGTTGGCATCGAAGGGGGCGGCGGGGAGATCTACAATATTGCCTCCGGGGAGGGGCGCTCGATCCGCTCCGCGCTCGACGCGCTCCTCTCCAATGCCAAGATTCCGATCGGCGTCGAGGTCGACCCGGCGCGGATGCGCGCGCACGATGCGCTGGCGATCGTTGGGAATGCGGCGAAGCTCACGGCGGCGACGGGCTGGAAGCCAACGATCCAGTTCACGGCCATGGTGGCCGACCTCCTCGACGACGCACGCCGCACGCTCTCCGGCGAGAAGCTCGCGCGGCGCTGACGAATCCCGGCCCCAGACTCCTGCTAATCCGGTCCCAGACTCGACGTCGACCGCGCCATCGAGAGCGAGGGGCCGCGGCGACGGATGTCGGCGACCACCGGCTTCAGGAACTTGCCCGGGCAGCCCGTGGCTCCGATGTTGTACTTCTCGCGGATCTCGCTGTGGGTGTAGATCTCATTGTTGGGAATCCCGTAGCGCGACTCCAAGTATCCGATCAGGGTGCAGAGCGATTTTTCTTGGGCATCGGTCGGCTTCTGGACATCGAAGTTGCCCAGCAGCGAGATCCCAATATTCGCATAGTTGGGAGAGTCCCCCTTCTTGTTCTTCTCGCCGGCGTGGGCCCCTTGCAGGGACATCGGGCGCCCTTCGATGATGTTGCCCTGGGGATCGATGAGATAGTGGTAGGCGATGTCGGCCCACTTCCGCCCGCGCTGATGGAACTCCTGGATATTCTTTACTTGGCGAAGGGTCTCTTCGAGCGTCGTGCCGGTGAACTCCTTCCCTTCGTGGTGAACGGTGATGCGCTTCGGCGGCGCCATCGGGTCGGTCTCGGGGCCGATTCGATTGGGTTTCCAATTGGCGCGCGGGATGACTTTGAGGCCGGCCCCGGAGATCGACGTCGCCGCGTTCGCAACCTGGCCGACGCCCCCTTCTCCGGTTTGCTTTCGTTGGTGATCTCGAAGGGGCGCAGCAAATCGACCACCCGCGGATCGGATGCGCGGCGCACGCGCGTGCGGGCGGCGTCGGCGCCTCGGCGGGGTGCTGCGACTTCTCCTCGACGAGCGCGAGCAGCGCATAGGCGGCGCTCGAGTCCGACTCCGTGACCGCGGTGCGGATGGCCGTGTTCAGCTCGCGCCGCGCCGTGGTGAGAGATCGAAGCGCTGCAATGCGATCGCGCCGAGGACCGTGTGCGAACGAGAAGTGACCGAGCTCCCGGGCGGCGTGCCGCTCCCGCCGTGTAAATCGCCTCACGAGCCCGAGCCCCCGCGCTTTCAGGGCGCTCGACGGAAAAGTAGAGTTCGGCGGCGCGGACCAGCAGCTCCGCGCGCTCGGTGTCATTCGCTTCGCGCATCTGGTCTTGGATCCACTCGAGCTTCTGCCATGCGGAGAAGCTCGCGGGCGGCTCCACGGCGACGGCGCGCGTGGGCGACGGTCCGGAAGAGCGCGCGCCGCTGGCGCACGATCCGAGACACGCACTCAAAACCACACAAATGCCGTATGTCCACGTGGGGCGTAAACGCCAACAAACGCCCATTGCCGCGATCCTTGCCGGAGGAGGAGTTGCCGCCGAGCGCGCAGAGAATGCGGTTCCGCATAGTGGGCTTCAAGCCACAAATCCCCAATTCTGGATATTGGTTTTCCGGGCTCGTCCATCCGCGATTGTTGATCTTGCGCGCGACGTGAAGGGCGAACTCACCCAGGGGCCCCCGCTCCGCCGGCTCGCGACCTTCGGCCTTCCGCTCGTCATCGGGTCGGTTGCCCACGCGCTCTTCAACTTGGTGGATGTGTGGCTTGTCGGGCGCTACGCGCCGTCGTCGGGAGCCACCGATGGGGGCTCTACAACGTCGGGCGCGAGGCGGCGCTCGCCGCAATCCACGTGTCGAGCGTCCTCAACTTCCCTGCCGATGCTCGTTGCCAATGGTATTTCGGTGGCGACGATTGCCACAGTTTCTAGGGCCGTGGGGGCCGGACAGACCCGTCGCTGCGCCGAGCTCATCAATCGCTCGCTCCTCGTCGCGGTCTTACTTGGGTTTCTGCTCGCGCTGGTGACCGGCGCCACGGCGCGCTGGCAGATCGAGGCGCTCAACGTGCCCCGCGAGGCCCATGATGTGGCCGTCCGCTGCCTCCAGATCCTTTCCTTTGGAAGCGTGACGATGTTCGCCCTCCTCCAGGTGACCGCGATCGATCGGGCGGCGGGGCGCTCGGTGCCGCCGCTCATCGTCCTCACCGGGGCGAACATCGTGAACGCGGCTGCCGCCATCTACGCGATTCCGCGCTGGGGCGCGGTCGGCGCGGCGTGGGCGACGGTCCTCTCGCGCGGGCTCTTCGCGTTGATTGGGATCGGTTGGCTCTACCTGCAGTTCCCCGAGCTCCGCGTCAGGCTCGGAAAGTTCCGCGACGTGCTCCTGGAGGCGAAGGAGCTCATCCGCGTCGGAACACCCGCCTCCCTACAGATCTTCTCGCGGGCGCTCGCCGTTTTGTTGGTGACACGCCTGCTCGCCCCCGACCAGGACGCGAACGAGCAGGCGACGGCCGAGGCGACCGACGCGACCGCCGCCTACGGCGTGGCGCTCCGCCTCGAGATGATCGCCATGTTTGCATGCGCCGGTTGGGGGACGGCGGGGGCCGCGGCGGTGGGGCAAAACCTCGGCGCCGGCCAAACCCAGCGGGCGATCCGGATGGGTTGGCTCGCGGCGGGGGTCACCGCGATCGGAATGGTGATCCTTGGCGCCGCCTTCTATCTGCTCGCGCCCAAGATCTTTCCTTTCTTCTTGGAGGAGGAGCAGGCGCAGCGCCTCGAGACGATCGTCCGCTACGGGACCGAGTACTTCCAGATTGTGGCGTTCGCCTACGCATTCGTGGGAATCGGGATCGTGCTTGCCGAGGCGATGAATGGCGCGGGCGCGACGCGGATCTCATTCATGATCGATTTCGTCGCGTACGTGGTGCTGCTGACGATCCTCTCGTTCGTGCTGCGCGCCTCCACGGACGCAGTGGGCTCTGGATATCGCTGGTGATCGTGCACTGGAGCGGTGGCGCTCGCGTACGCCTACCTCTTCCCCCGGGTTCTCCGGTCCCGGTCCCGCGTTTCTGCATAGAATCCGTATCCCCTTCACCATGGCGCGACACTCGGCGGTCTTCGAGATCTTGGTGCGACTCCCCTGGGAGTCGCCTTTGTTTGGGTGCGTTCCTGGCGGCGCCGGGGTTGGCTGCCGCGCGAAAACCACGAAAACGGAGGCAGCGAAAACCGAGGCGAGAGGGGAGGACCCGGATTTCGATGCCGCGATCGAGGACTTCCGCCGCGGCGACTACGACAAGGCCGATCGAGCGCTCTCCACGATCCTCAACGAGGAGCCCAAGAATATTCCGGTCCTGCGGATGCGCGCGCTGGTGCGATTCGAGATGGGGAGTTTCGACGATGCCAAGAATGACGCCGACGCCGCCTCGTGCTCGATCCCAAGGAACCGCGGATGGCGATCCTGTTGGCGGAGCGCCTCGAGCGCGCCGGGAAATACGAGGAGGCGATCGAGAAAGCCAAGATTGCGCTCGGATCGCCGCTCGATCGCATGGCGCGGATGGCGGTGAGCCGCATCCACGATGCGATGGGAGACGAGGCGAAGGGGAGTCGGAGGCGCGCAAGGCCACCGAGACCTTCAGCGCCGACGAGCCGAAGTCGGCGCGCGAGTGGCTATCGCTGGCAAGCGCCTTCGAGCGCTTGGGGACTACGAAACGGCCTCGCAGTGCTGCGTCGCCGCCGAGAAAGCCGATCGCGCCGGCGATCCGCTCGCCGACCAGGACGCGCTCGTGGCGCTCGGAAACCTCTATGCGCGGGTCTATCGCAACGCCGATGGGCGCCCCAACGGCGAGAAGGAGTTCAAGGATATTCTTGGGAAGGTGACCGAGGGATTTCGCGGCCGCAATCCCAATCATCGGGGCGCGCTGCTCGGGCGCTACGAGATCGGGCGGGACAATTACAACCTTTCCGGCGAAGAAACCGCGGCCTGCCTCGCGCGCCTCCTCGAGATGGATCCCAACCATCCGCAGGCGCTCCTCGAGAAGGCCGAGGGATACGTCAACGATCGGCGCTTCGACGACGCGTTGCGCGTGATCGACGCGCTCCTGGCGCAGAATCCGCGATTGCTCGACGCGCAGGCCGAGCGCGCGGCGCTCGATTTTCTCCAGCACCGCGAGGAAAGCCAACAAAAGGCCTTCGAGGAGGACCGGAAGCTGCGTCCCGGCCAGTCGCGATTCCCGGGCGTTCTCGGGCGCCATCTGAAGAGCCTCTATCGATTCGCCGACGCGATTCCGTTCCTCGAGGAAGCGGCGAAACGCAATCCCAAGGATGGGCCGTCGCGGACGGCGCTCGGCGAGTGCTACGCCCACCTCGGCCGCGAGGCCGATGCCAAGAAAATCCTCGTCGAGGCCGATGCCATCGAAGAGGGGATGCACCACCCGTGGCGGGAGAACATGATCCAGGTTCTCACGGGCCTCGAGAGGAATACCAGAAGGTCGAAGGGGCGAACTTCACGTTTCGTTTCCATCCCGACGACGAGGCGATCCTCCGCGAGATGCTTCCCAACTTTTACGAGGAGACGCGGCGGAACTACGGCGAGCGCTACGGATACGTTCCCAAGGATAAGGTCAGGTCGAGGTTTTCCGCGAGTGGAGGGACTTCTCGGTCCGAAGTGTGGGATTCACGGGCTTCGGCGCGCTCGGAGTCTGCTTCGGCCCGCTGATCACGTCGGTCTCGCCGCTCGCGACCGCTTTCCGGGGCACTTCTCCTACCTCGATACCGCTTGGCACGAATACGCTCACGTCGTTCATTTGGCTTTGTCGCGGGGGCGAGTGCCGCGCTGGTTCACAGAAGGGCTGGCCACGCTGGAGGAGGTGAAACGCAATCCCGCCTTCGATCGCCGGATGGAGCTCGAGCTCCTCTCGGCGCGCGCGAACAACACCATCTATCCGGTTCTGGAGTTGAACGCGGCATTCCGCGGCCCGCGCATCATCTTTGGCTATTACCAAGGGGGCTCCTCTGCGAGTTCCTCGAGAAGAAGACCTCCACCGCGCGCTTGGTCGACGCGCTGAAGCTCTTCGGCGAAGACCTCCCGCTCGAGCAGGTGATCGAGAAGGCCTTCGGCCTGTCGGTGGCGGAGCTCGATCGCCAATTCTTGGCATTCGTCGACGAGAAGCTGAAGTCGGTGAAGGCGCGCCCGCCGCTCGAGGCGAGCACGGTGCGAAGGCTGCGCGCGAAGATTGCCAAGAATCCCAAGGACGCCGAGTCGCTTCGCGCGCTCGCGTGGGGATACTTGCGCGCGGGTCAAATCGTCGATGCCGAGACGACCCTCGAGAAGCTGCGCGCCGCCGCCCCGACGACGCCGAGGCGCACCTCGTCCGCGCGGAGATCCTGATCGCCAAGAAACGCCCCGACCTCGCGATCGCGGAATACAAGTCTGGCTTCGACGGCGGAGCGGAGGAGTTCTTCTCGCGGCTCGGCTACGCCGCGCAACTCGAGAAGCTGAAGGATTTCGAGGAGTCAAGAAGCAGCTCCGCGCGGCGATCGCGGCGTTTCCCACCTTTGCGGATCCCAATCGGAGCCCGCACGTTCACCTCGCGAAGCTCCTCGACGACGAAGGGAAAGTGGAGGAATGCACGGCGCTCCTCGAGGATTTCTGTCGCATCTCGGGCACCGCGCGCGGCCCGCGGATGGAGCTCGCTTCGCGCTACGAGGCGAAGGGAGACTTGGCGAGCCTGGAGCGGGTCCTCGGTGAGATCCTGGAGGTCGATCCCTATCAACGCGAAATCCAGAAGCGGCGCGCCGTGGCGCTCCTCGATCTCGGAAAGTTCAACGAAGCGGCGCGCTCGGCGAAGCTGGCGCGGCTCGTCGACCCGATGCGCGAGCCGCCGAAACCCAACAATCCGAATGCGCCGCGCGCCGGCTTCGACAGCGACGAGGAGAAGATCGATCGGGCCGAGTGCTGGGCTATCGAAGCGCAGGCGTGGCTTTCCGCGAAGAAACCCAACGAAGCGAAGGACGCGCTCAAGGAGGCGCTCCGCCTCGACGCGTCGAACGAGCGCGCGCTCCAAGTCAAGGAACGCCTTGAGACGGAGCGGACGCGTTGAAGCGCCTCCTCCCGTCGGCCGCCTCGACGGCGCGCCTCGCAACACCACTTTTCGTCGACGAAGGGAACCGCGCCTGCGTGACGGCGATCCACCGCGTGGCGGCAGGGGCGCGCGACCTCGCGGGGCCGCTCGTGCTCGTCGGTCCCCCGACTCGGGAAAGACGCGCCTCATCGAGGAGTTGCAAAAATTGGTATTCGAGCGCGGCGGAACGGTGCTCGGCGGAACGGTGCGCGAATGGACCGCGCGGCTGCGCGAGGCGATCGAGTCGCGCGGCGTCGCCGACCTCACGGCGTCGGCCGGCGCCTGCGATTTGTTGGTGATCGACGAATTCCATCGCCTCTCGGGGGCGCCGGCGACGCGGGAATACTTGTGCCATCGGATCGCCGAGCGGATCGAGAGCGAGCGGGCGACCGTCGTCGCGGCGCGCCACGCTCCGCAGGATATCCGTGGCATCGCGCCGCGCGCGGCGTCGCTCCTCCTCGGCGGATTCGTGTTGTTCACGTCGCGCGCAGGCCCCTCGATCCGCCGCCGATACTTGGCATCGATCTCCGGCGGGAAGCTCACCAAGGATGCGATCGAGCGCCTGTGCGCGGCGACCCCGGCGGCCTCGGCGCGCTGCGCACCGCCTGGCTCGCGTGGGACCGGCCGGGTCGCGCCCGCGCGCGGGGTCGGTCGCCTTCGACCGGATCGCGGCGGCAGTGGCGCGGAAGTTCGATGTCGATCCGCTCGAGCTGGTCGGCCGACGAAAGTTGGCAAGCCTCGCCCGCGCGCGCGAGGCGCTCCTCTGGACGGCGTCGCGACTTGGGCTCGGCGCGGCCGAGCTCGCGGGGGCACTCGACGGGCGCCGCCGCTCCGGGATCGAGCGGGCGCTCGCGCGCGCGCGCATGCGGGCTGCCGCCGATCCCAACTTTCGCGAGCAGGTCGAGGGGCTGGCCGCGCGCCTCGCGGCCGAGGCCGTCCGTCCGCAGGGGTCGCCGCCGCGGAATGCCACTCAGGGAGGAGGCGAGGCGCCGTGACGGTGGCCGGCTTTTCTTGGTGATCGACGGGATCGACGGCTCCGGGAAGTCGACCCAGGCGACGCGCCTCGCGAAGGCGATCGCCGAGCGCGGGCGCGAGACGCTCCACGTGCGCGAGCCCGGGGGACGCCCTTCGGCGAGGGTCTCCGCCGCGTCCTCCTCGATCACCAACGATCGCGCGTGGTCGCCGCCGAGATCCTCACGTTCTTCGCGGCGCGGGCGCAGCTCCTGGCCGAGAAGATCGAGCCGGCTCTCGCGCGCGGCGCCGTCGTCGTGTGCGAACGTTGGGTTTCCTCGACCCACGCGTACCAGGCCGCGGCCAGCGGATCCCACCTATCGCTCGTGGCCGACCTCGAGCGCACGGTCGTGACCCGCCAGCCCGACCTATTGTTGGTGTTGGACCTGGCGCCCGCCGACGCGATGGCGCGCCTCCATCGCAAGCTCGACGCGATCGAGGGCGCGGGCTCCTGTACCTCGAGCGGGTCCGCGCGGGATTCCTCGAGTATGCCAAGCGCTCGCCGCGCGCCGAGGTCGTGAATGCCAACATTCCTCCCGACGAGCTCGCCGCCCTATTGTTGGCGAAGGTGACGCGTGCCCTCGGCTGAGAAAGCGCGCCCCGCCGCCAAGCTCGGCGAGATCATCGGCCACGCCCCGTGGAGGCGCTACTTCGAGGGGCGCTCGCCGATCGCCGTCTCGCCCACGCCTACCTATTCGTGGGGCCGCCGAAAGTTGGGAAGTGGACCTTCGCGCGCGCGCTCGCGAAGCGCCTCGCCTGCGCGGCGCCGTCGGGGGCGATGCGTGCGGCGCCTGCGGTCCGTGCCGCCGCGTCGAGGCGGGCACCCATCCCGACATCTCGGCGATCGACGCCGTGGCGGAAGGGGAGCGCGGCCTCTCGGTCGAGATCGTGCGCGAGCGAATCCTGGAGGCGTTTCGGTTGCGTCCCCACGAGGACGCCGATGCGCGTCGTCGTCGTGAACGACGCGGATCGGATGGAGCCCGGCGCGCAGAACGCGCTATTGAAGACCCTCGAGGAGCCGCCGCCGCGCTCGATCCTTTTCTTGGTGACCTCCTCGACGTCGGCGCTCCTCGAGACGGTCGTGTCGCGCTGCTTCGTGCTGCGCTTCGCCCCCGTGGCGGAGGAAGAGTTGGCATTGGGTCTCGAGCGGCGGGGTCGCATCGTCGGAGGCGCGCCAGCTCGCCGCGCACGCCGAGGGATTTCCGGGGCGCGCGATCGAGTGGACCGGAGGCGGATCGCCGCTCGCAACCCTCGCGCGCGACCTCCTCGCGCGGCGCGTCGCCCCCGACGCCTCCAAGACTCTCGCGGCGGTCGCCGAGACCTATCCCGAGAAGAGCGCGTTCGAACGCCGCCGCCAATCCTCCCTCTCTTTGTGTCTTTGGCTCGCCGCCGAGGCTCGAAATCAACAAATGGTGGATAGCCAAGATGTCACACTACAACTATTGCTCGACCGCGCCGCGGAGAGCCGCCGCGGCGCTGCAAGCGAACGCAACTCCTGAGTTGGCAATGGATCGCTTCTTCATTGCACTTTCCAACGAGATTGCTTGACCCCCGACGAGATTGAACCGAAAAAGAACATCGATGAGCGAAACTCAAGACTTCGAGACGCTCGTTCATGAGCTGTGCGGGCGAGACCCTCGTTACGCCGAGGGTGCCTACCACTTCGTGATCGAGGCGCTGGACTTCACGATGCGAAAGTTGGGGCGAGACCAACAATCCGGGGTCTCGCGCCATGTGAGCGGACGCGAGCTCCTCGACGGGATCCGCCTCTACACGATCGATACCTTCGGTCCCCTCGCCACGGCGGTGTTCCGCTCCTGGGGAATCCGGCGAACCGACGATTTCGGAACGTTGGTGTTCCGCCTCGTGGAGGCCGGCCAGCTCAGTCGCCAAGACTCGGACCTCCTCGAGGACTTCAGCCAGGGGTTCGACTTCGATGAGGCCTTCATCCGCGAGTACGAAGTCGATCTGGGTGGCGTCCGCGTCTGATTCGGCGGCGCCGGGGCGCCCGGCGTTGGCGCCTCTCCAGTTTTCGTCGCTGCGCGGGGACGCGCGGCTTCTCCACGGGATCTCGACCCGCCCCTGGAATGTTTCCTTCTCCGTCGGCGCGGCCCACGGCGATCCGCGCGAGGGGCGCCGCGCCCTCCTCGAGAAAGTTGGGATCGATCCGGCGCGCACGGTCGTGGCGGGGCAGGTCCACGGCACGCGACTTCGTTGGGTTTCCTCGCGCGACGCGGGGACGGGCGCATTCGAGCGCGGACAGGCAATGCCCGAGACCGACGCGCTCGCGACCACCGAGCCCGGCGTGGGACTCCTCATCACCGCGGCCGATTGCCCTCCCGTGCTTTTGTGGGATCCGGCGATCCCGGTCCTGGCGCTCGTGCACTGCGGATGGCGGGGGACCGCCGCGGGGATCGTTGGGAATGTGATTTCCGAGCTCGCGGCGCGAGGGGCGTCGATCGATCGGCTGCGCGCCGCGATCGGTCCGGGCATCGGCGCCTGCTGCTACGAGGTCGGCGGCGAGGTGGCCGATCGGGTGCCGCGCCGAGCTCCGGGGGCGATCCTGCGCGCGCGACCCCAACAAAACCGACCCCAACAAAACCGCAACGCCACCTATCTCGATCTCCCCGCCTGGATCGGGGCGCAGATCGTGGCGTCGGGGATCCCACCCGCCCGGATCGAGCGGATGGAACTGTGCACTTCGTGCCGGACGGACCTCTTCTTCAGCCACCGCGCGGAGCGGGGAGCTGCGGCCGCTTCGGCCTCGCGGCCGCGATCGCGCAGTAGCGCCGCGCGCTACTTCTCCTTCTCCTCGTCGTTGGGCTTCGTCGTTTTCTTGGCGATCTCGCCCTTGGGTCCCAGATCGACACCGATCGTCTTCTCGCGATCGAGGAGCGCCTTGTACTCGGGGAGCGATTCGAACGCGACGCCGTTCTTCTTGAGCAGGAGCGCGATCGCCTCGCGGAGCTGCGGATCCTCGTCGACGTCGCCCATGTAAAGATAACCCGGGAACATCTTGCCGCGCTCCTCGGCGACACGGTCGCGGATCCTCAGGCGCAGAATCTTGCGGATATCGTTGCGATCGAGCGACGTCTTCAGCGATTGGTAGAACTCGTCGAATCCCGGGTATTGGTTCCAGTCCTTGCCGTCGTTCACGGCGAGCTTCTGGAAGAGCTCGGGATTCTTGGCGTAGCTCTCGCGCACATAGTTGGAGAACGGATCCTCCTTGCCGAAGGTCTCGCCGCTCGTTTTCTTGGGAACGGTCGTGACGCGCTCGATCTCCTGCGCCTTCCCGAGATCGGGGGTGGGCCACGGGACGACCACGTCGGGCTCGATCCCGCCGCGCTTCACCTTGCGATGCTCGCGATCCCACTCGGTGTTGATGTTCCGGCCGCCGGGGAGGTAGTAGCCCTCGACGGTCAGCTTCACGCGGCGCATGCCGTCGTACTTTCCATTGCCGTTCACGTCGGTGAACTTCTCCCAATCATCGTGGAGATTGTTGCCATCGGCGTCGTCGTAGGGCTCGTCCTTGAGGCTGTCGAGCTCGAACACGCGCTGGACCGATCCCTTGCCATAGGTGTGCTCGCCGACGATCGTCGCGCGCTCATGGTCCTGGAGGGCGCCGGCGGTGATCTCGGAGGCCGACGCCGAGTACTCGTTCACCAACACCACAACTGGAATATCCTTGGGAAGGATCGGATCGTCCTGGGTCTTCTCGTCGCGCCGGCCGGTGACGCGACCCTTCGTGTAGCAAACGAGGCTCTTCGAAGGTAGGAAGACTTGGCACATATCCTTGGCGGCGGCGAGGAAGCCACCCGGGTTGCCGCGCAGATCGAGGATCACACCCTTCAATTTCCCGGTCTTGAGCATGTCCTTCAGCTCGGTCACCAATTGTTGCGTTGCGTCGCGCCCGAATTGGAGGACCTCGAAGTAGCCAATTCCGCCCGGGAGCATCTCCGACTCCAAAAGTGGGATTTGGATCAGCTCGCGTGTGACCTTGATCTCCTGCGGCTCGACCCAGCCGCGCCGCATGACCTTGAGCGTCACGTCGGAGCCGGGGCGCCCCTTGAGGCGCTTGATGACCTCGTCTTCGGGCTGCCCTTCGGTCGACCACTCTCCGCGCTTTCCATCGGTGTCGGTGATGATCCCAAGGATCTGATCGCCCGCGCGGATCTTCGAGCGGTAGGCCGGCCCCGAGAAGAAGGGGCGCGCGATCGTGAACACACCATTGATCGTGCGAACTTGCGCGCCGATCCCCGCGTATTCTTGGTTCAGCTCCTGGAACATCTTCTTGTATTCCGTCGGAGTGAAGAATGTGGAGTGGGGATCCACTTCATTGAGCATTCCGCGCGCGGCCGCCGCGACGAGATCCTCGCGAGACCACTGATCGCCCTGGACGTGCTGCGCCTGGATGAGCTTGATGATGTCCTCGAGGAGGCGCGGATCGCCGGGGTCGAGCTGCTCCGTGCCCGTCGCCTTCGATTTGATGGTTTTGTCCGGGTCGTCGTCGAGCTTTTGTAGCTTGTCGATCGTGGCCCGCGCCGCGCGCGCCTCGTCTTCACGCTTCAAATACAACTTGGCGAGCTGCCCCTGCTCGGTCGGCTCGTTTTGGATCTTCCGCAGATAGGTCGCAACCTCCTCCGTGTCGTCGCACGAAGCGAGCGCGAGCGCTCCTTCGATCTGGAGCTCCGGGTCCTCGGACTTCAAGAATCCCTTGAGCTCCTTGAGCGCGACGCGCCGCTCGTCGGAGGCGCCGAGGCTCCAGAGCGCCTGGGCCGCGGCGATGCGCGTGCGCGGAGCGAGCCCGCCTCCCGCCACGAGATCCTTGAGCTTCTTCAGGATCTCCCCCTCCTCGGCGCGGTCGAGAGTCACACCCTCCGATCCCAACAATCGGGCCGCCGGCTGCGATTCGTCTTTGTTGGTTTCGACGATCCGCAGGAGCGCCTTCGCCACGTCCTTCGAATAGAACTTTTGATCGATCTGGAGGAGCGCGCGCCCCAACACCAACGTTCCTTTCGCCCCCGCGTCCTTCAGGGAGAGCCGCATCGCATCGGCGGCCTTCACCTTGTCCTTTCCGAGAGACGTCAAATCATTGGCAAGCGGCCAGAGCTCCTGACGTCGGTCGTCGACGCTCGCTCGACGATCTTCTGGACTGGCAACCTTGGGGTCCTCGCCCGTGTTGTCCTGCGCGACCGAACGCGAAAGGAAAGGAAGCGCGAGCGCGAGGAGAGGGAGGGCGAATCGTGCGGATAGTTCGCGACGCATGAAAACCTCAAAGGTGGGACGTGTAGGGCGCGACCGAGGCGGAGCCATCGTCGAAGTGCGGAGAATAGTGTCTTTCGGGTTCGCGGCGAAGGGAGCCTGAGAGCGACGCCGTAACTTGATCCGTTACGATCCACCGGCCATGTCCGACCAGCCCGACTTTTCCCACCTCGATGCGCGGGGACACGCGCGAATGGTGGATGTGGGATCGAAGGCGCCGACGGCTCGCCGCGCCGTCGCGCGCGCGCGGATCGAATTCCCGGGCGACTCGTTCGCGCGATTCTCGACGAAGGGGTCCCGAAGGGGAGCATCACCGGCGTCGCGCGGATTGCTGGGATTGCGGCGGCGAAGCGGACCTGGGAGCTCATTCCGCTTTGCCACCAGATTCCGCTCACGAGCGTTTCCATCGACTTTCGAGGTTTGCGGCCCTGATGCCCTCGAAGTAACGTGCGCCGCGCAAGCCGAAGCCAAGACCGGCGTCGAGATGGAAGCCCTCACGGGCGCGACGGTCGCTGCGCTCACGGTCTACGACATGTGCAAGGCCATCACTCGCGGGATTCGCATTCACGACGTGACGCTCATCGAAAAGACGGGCGGCCGCTCGGGTCCATGGAAGGCCCGGGCGTCGGATCGCGGCGCCAAGTAAGCGCGGAAGAAGCATGTCCCTGAACCTTGCCATCGTGGGCGCGACCGGCGCCGTGGGCCGAGAGATCCTCGCGGTCCTCGAGCAGCGCTCCGTGCCCGTGGCGAAGCTGCGACTCTTCGCGTCGGCGCGCTCCGCGGGTGGGACGATCACCTTCCGCGGCACGAAGATCCCGATCGAAGCGCTCCCCGAGGGCGAACCGAAAGCGCGCACGTTCGCGGGCCTCGACGCGGTGCTCCTCTCCGCGGGGGCGACGATCTCGCGCCGCATCATCCCGGCGATCGTGCGCGACGGCGTGCTCGCCATCGACAACTCCTCGGCCTTCCGCGAGGACCCCAAGATTCCGCTCGTCATCCCCGAGCTGAACGGCGGGCGGATCGCCGAGGCGCTCGCCGCGGGGGCGGCGCCGTGATCGCGAATCCCAATTGTACGGCCGCGGTCCTATTGATGGCATTGGCCCCGCTCCACCGCGAGGCGCGCGCCAAGCGCGTCGTCGTTGCCACCTATCAGGCCGTGAGCGGCAAGGGTGCGCGCGCGATGGAGGAGTGCCGAAAGCAAACGAAAGACGTCCTCGAGGGGCGCCCCGCCGTTCCCCATGTCTTTCCGCGGCCGATCGCGTTCAACCTCATCCCGCAGGTCGACGATTTCGCCCCCGACGGCCGCACCAAGGAAGAGATCAAGGTCGAGAACGAGACGCGCAAGATTCTCGAGGATCCGTCGATTCGCGTCGACGCGACGTGCGTGCGGGTTCCCGTGCTCCGCTGCCATTCGGAGGCGGTGAACGTGGAGTTCGAGCGCCCCATCACCCCCGAGCGCGCGCGCGAATTGTGGCGTTCGGCCCCCGGCGTGGTCTCGATGGACGACCCCGCCGCCGGAGTCTACCCCACGCCGCTCGACGCCGAAGGGCGCGACGAGATCTTCGCCGGCCGCTGCCGCCGATCGTTGGTGTTCGAGCGCGGGCTCGCCTTCTGGTGCGTGGGGGACCAGCTCCGCAAGGGGCCGCCCTCAACGCCGTCCAGATCCTCGAGGAGGCCCTCGGCGCCGCGCGCCCGGCCCATGCCGCCCCGGGCTCACGCGCCCGCTCCTGATCCCAAGTATCGGAATCCCAAGTATTCGTATCGTTGGTCTCGATCCGTTCCACCCCCGCCCCGTCGACAAGTAGCTCCATGAAAGAAAACAGCTCGCAGTCGAAGTCCCACTCGGAGCTCGCGCGCCTGAAAAAGCTCATCGAGCTGATGAAGGAGCATGATTTGGCGGGAATTGGAGCTCGAGCCGCAAGGGGCGTGAAGCTGCGCCGGCGCGAAGACAAAGGAAACGGCGGCTCGATGTGGATCCCAACGATGGCTCCCGCGCCCGGCGCGGGCCACGCGGCCGCGCCGGGGGCCCCTGGCGAAACGGCGCCCGGCGGCGCCGAGGCGACTGGAGGCGCCGGCCCCGCCGCGTCGCGCGAAGGGCTCGTCGAGCTGAAGAGCCCGATCGTCGGGACCTTCTACCGCGCGGCGTCTCCCGATAAGGAGGCCTTCGTCGACAAGGGGACTCGCGTGAAGCCCGAGTCGGTGGTCTGCATCATCGAGGCCATGAAAGTGATGAATGAGATCCGCGCCGAGATCGCCGGCGAGATCGTGGAGATCCTCGCGCGCAACGGCGAGGCGGTGGAGTTCAACCAACCGCTCTTCCTGATCCGGCCCTGAGCGCGGTCGCGAACGAAGGAAACGAGAAGCCAAGTGTTTCGAAGAATCTTGATCGCGAATCGCGGCGAGATCGCGGTCCGCGTGATCCGCGCCTGCCGCGAGCTCGGAATCGAAACGGTGCTTGTGCACTCCGACGCCGATCGCAATGCCCAGTATTTGCGTATGGCCGATGACACGATTTGCATCGGCCCGGCCCCCTCGAGCAAGAGCTACCTCGACATCCCATCGATCATCTCGGCGGCCGAGATCGCCGACGTGGAGGCGATCCACCCCGGCTACGGATTCCTCTCCGAGAACGCACATTTCGCCGAGGTGTGCCTCGCCTGCAACATTCGTTTCATCGGCCCGCATCCCGACGCGATTGCCAACTTTGGAGACAAACAAAAGCCAAGGCGATCGCCAGGAAAGCTGGGGTTCCGACGGTGCCCGGGAGCGCCGGGATCCTCGAGTCCGAGGAGGAGGCGCTCACGGTCGCGCGCGAGATCGGGTTCCCCGTAATCCTGAAGGCGGTCGCGGGGAGGCGGGCGCGGGATGCGCGTCGCGCACAACGACATATCGTTGGTGAACGGCTTCCACCAGGCGCGCTCCGAGGCCGAGGCGGCGTTCAAGAATCCGGGCGTTTACTTGGAGAAATTCGTGGAGCGTCCGCGCCACGTCGAGATCCAGATCCTTGGGGATCGCGAGGGGAACATCATCCATCTCGGCGAGCGCGACTGCTCGCTCCAGCGACGCCATCAAAAGTTGGTGGAGGAGTCGCCGTCGCCGGTGCTCACACCCGAGAGCCGGCGCGCCATGGGCGACGCGGCGGTGCGCCTCGCGCGCGAAGCCAAGTATGAGAACGCGGGGACCGTCGAGTTCCTCGTCGACGCGAAAGGCAACTTTTTCTTCATCGAGGTGAACGCGCGCGTCCAGGTCGAGCACCCGGTCACCGAGCTCGTGACCGGCATCGACATCGTTCAGGAGCAGATCCGCATCGCGTCGGGTGAACGGCTCCGATACAAACAGGAGGACATTCAGCTCCGCGGCTCCGCGATCGAGTGCCGGATCAACGCCGAGGATCCCGATGCCAACTTTCGCCCCACCCCCGGAAAGATCACCGTGTGGCGTCCGCCGGGGGTCCGGTGTGCGCATCGACACCCACGTGGCCGAACGATCCGAGATTCCTCCCAACTATGACTCGCTCGTGGCGAAGCTCATCGTCCACCGCCCCACGCGCCGCGAGGCGATCGCCACGATGCGGCGCGCCCTAGCGGAGTTCCAGGTCGAAGGGATCCGGACCACGATCCCGTTCCACCGAAAGGTCTTCGAGCACGCGGATTTCATCTCCGGCGAGATCGATACCGGCTTCGTCGACCGGTACTTCATGAATCGCTAGGAGGATGGGGGCGCGTAGGTGCCGTGGCGCGGCGCGTCGCGAGCGGCCGGCCGAGACGGATGCGGGGCGAGATCCCGGCGGTTGATTCGGGTAGCCTCGCTTTTCGATAGCCTGGTTGCCCCATGTCCCGCCTCCAACCCTTCCGCGGCGCGAATCCGCAGCGCCATACCCTTTCGCGGCTGGGAATTACAATCGCGCTCGCCATGGCGTGCGCATGCCAATGGAACGAGCGCTGGGGTACATCGGGGCGGCTCGTGTTCTCGCGCGACGGCATGATCTCGGGCCTCGAGAACCCGGGACCCGATCCCACCGATACGTCCGGCGTCTCGAAGGACGTCCCGCCGCTCACCGAAGACAATATTGTCGATGTCCTGCGCGCTGGCGGCCGAATCCAGGTGCGCCCGGCAGGAGAGCGCGGCCTTCGAACGCTCGAGTATTTCCGCCCCAAGGTCCAAACGGGTCCCGGCGGCGTGATCGTTTGCTATCCGAACAGCGCGGCGCAAATTCTCTTCTCCGACGACTCGCGCGTGTCGATGTTCAACTCGGGGGTGGCGCGCTTCGGCGATCCCGCGAAGGGGAGCCCTGGATGATTTGCGAGCGCCTCTCGCTCCTCGAGCTCACCTGCTCGGGTGATTCGCGTTTTGGTGGCATTGGCCTGCCGGGCGGAACGGTGATCAAAGTGGGATCCCGCGGGCGCCTGTCGATCTCGCTCGAGCGCGACCGCTACTTCCAACTGAAGAACGAGGGGGACGTCCCGATCGAGGTGACGAACTACGGGAAGTCCACGCTGGCTGCGCGCCGCCGACTGGATGGACGTGCCGGTGATCCGCAACGCCCCCGCGATTGCCAACAATGCGTCGTCGCGCCCCTCGGTGACCATGATCGGCGAGGCGTCGTTCCCGGCGAAAAATGTGGTATTCGATCCGATCGTCCCGAAGGAAACGACCAAAGCCTCCAAGGCGAAGAAGGGCAATCTCTGATGGCACGTGCACTGGTCACCGGCGGCGCTGGATTCTTGGGTTCCCACCTATGCGAGGCGCTGCTGGCGCGCGGATACGAGGTCATCGCGATGGACAGCCTCCTCACCGGCGACCTCCGCAACATCGAGCACCTCTACGGGCGCCCCGGCTTCACGTTCGTGAAGTACGACGTCACCAATCACGTCCACCTGTCGGGGCCGCTCGACGCGATCCTCCACTTCGCGTCGCCCGCGAGCCCGATCGATTACTTGAGATTGCCGATCCAGACCCTCAAGGTCGGCTCGCTCGGAACCCACAAAACGCTCGGCCTCGCCAAGGAGAAGCGCGCCCGGTTTTTGTTGGCATCCACATCCGAGGTGTATGGCGATCCCCTCGAGCATCCCCAGCGCGAGGAATATTGGGGAAACGTGAACCCCATCGGCCCGCGCGGCGTGTACGACGAGGCGAAGCGCTTCGCCGAGGCGATGACGATGGCCTACCACCGCACCCACGCGGTCGAGACGCGGATCGCCCGGATCTTCAACACCTATGGCCCGCGGATGCGCCTGCGCGACGGGCGCGCGCTCCCGAGCTTCCTCACGCAGGCGCTGCGCGGCGAGGAGGTGACCGTCTACGGCGACGGGAAGCAGACCCGCTCTTTCTGTTACGTCAGCGATCTCATCGAGGGAATCATCCGGCTCCTCGAGTCGAATCAGAACGATCCGGTGAACCTCGGCAATCCCACCGAAATGACCATCGAGGAGTTCGCGCGCGAGATCGTTCGTGCCACGGGGAGCAAGTCCAAGATCGTGTACAAGCCGCTCCCGACGGACGATCCCAAGCAACGCCGCCCCGACATCACCCGCGCCCGGACTCTGCTCGGGTGGGAGCCGAAAGTTGGGCTCGTCGAGGGGCTCGGAAAGACCATCGAGTGGTTCCGCCCGCGGATCTCCGACATCCGCTGAACGCCAACATTTCTTCTCCAAGACAGGATCGACAACCCGACACCCGGCGATGTGTGGCATTTTCGGAGCCGTGACCAAGGAAGGCGACGTGACGCCGGCGATCTTCGACGGCCTCGCGCTGCTCGAGTATCGCGGCTACGACTCCGCCGGGATCGCGGTCTTCACCGCGCGCGGCGTGGAGAAGCGGCGGCGCGTCGGAAAGTTGGAGATCCTCCGCCAATCGCTCGAGCGCGACGGCTTCGGCGGCCCCGCGATCGTTGGTGTCGGCCACACGCGCTGGGCGACCCACGGCGGCGTCACCGAGGAGAACGCGCACCCCCACACCGACTCGAGCGGAGACTTGGTGTTGGTCCACAACGGAATCATCGAGAACTATCTCGACCTCAAGAATGCGCTCCTCGCCAAGGGCAAAGTCTTCCGCTCGTCGACCGACAGCGAGGTGCTCGCCTACGCGATCGAGGAGAAGCTCCGCGAGCTCGAGTCGGGCGGCGCGAATGCCAAGAATAACGGCGTGCGCGTGACCCCGTTCGAGGAGGCCGTGCGCTCCGTGATGCGCGCCGCCCGCGGCACCTACGCGCTCGTGGTCCTCCACAAGCGCTACCCCGATCGGATCGTCGTCGCGCGCAAGGATTCTCCCGTGGTCCTCGGCCTCGGGCGCGATGCCAACTATGTGGCCTCCGACGTGCCGGCGCTCCTCGCCCACACGCGCACCACCTATCGGCTGCGCAACGACGAGATGGCGACCCTCACGGCGTCGGACGTCACCCTGCGAACCCTCGACGGCGAGCCGGTCGAGATGGTCACCGAGGAGATCGATTGGGACGCGGACGCCGCCGACCGCCGCGGCTATCCCCACTATATGTTGAAGGAGATCGAGGAGCAGCCCGACGCGATCGCGCAGACGGCGTTCGACCGGCTCGCCGACGAGAAGGGGGACGTCGACTTCGAGGATTTCCCGCTCGACGACAAAAAGTTGGCATCCTTCGAGCGCATCCAGGTCGTGGCGTGCGGCACGAGCCTCCACGCCGGATTCGTGGGAAAGTTCTACTTCGAGGACCTGGCCGGGATCCCCACGGAGTGCGACTACGCGAGCGAGTTCCGCTACCGCGCGCCGCTGCGGAGCGAGAAGGTCCTATGTGTGGGAATCAGCCAGAGCGGCGAGACGATGGACACGCTCAAGGCGCTCGGCGAGGCGAAAGGGCGCGGCGCCACGATCGTTGGGATCTGCAACGTGAAGGGCTCGTCGATCCCAAGGATCTGCGACGCGACGGTGTACACCCACGCGGGGCCCGAGATCGGCGTCGCCTCGACGAAGGCGTTCACCTGCCAGCTGGTCGCCCTTTATTTGCTTTCGATCCGGCTCGGCCGCGCGCGCGGAATCTCACGCGCGAGAAGGGGCGCGAGCTCCTCGCCGCGCTGCGCGTCCTGCGCCCCCGCCTCGATCCGCTCTTCACGGAGCCGGCGCGCGAGACGGTGCGCGCGATCGCCCGCAAATACCACGAATCGCACGATTTCCTATTCCTCGGCCGCGGTACCAACTATCCGATCGCGCTCGAGGGGGCCCTCAAGCTGAAGGAGATCTCCTACATCCACGCCGAGGGCTACCCGGCGGGGAGATGAAGCACGGCCCGATCGCGCTGATCGATGCCACGCTTCCGGTCGTCGTGCTCGCCACGCGCGGGCGCGACCGCGAGAAGACCTTCAATCAGCTCGAGCAGGTGCGCGCGCGCGGAGGCCGCGTATTGTGGTCTCCAACGAAGGGGATCCGGAGGCGCGACGCCTCTCCGAGGACCGGATCGAGGTCCCCATGACCACCGACGAGCTCGCCCCGATCGTCAACGTGATCCCCTCCAACGTCTCGCGTACGAGATCGCCGTCCTGCGCGGTCTGTCGCCCGATAATCCGCGCAACCTCGCGAAGAGCGTCACCGTCGAATGACCACCCCCTCCCAGACGAAAGCCAAGAAATCCGACTCCAAGTCCGCCTCGCACGCCGCGGGATTGATGGATCGGCTCAAGAAGCGCACGGCGCGGGTCGCCGTCGTGGGGCTTGGATATGTGGGAATGCCGCTCGCCGCCGCTTTTGCCGAGGCGGGCTTCGAGGTGCTCGGGATCGACGTGGACGAGCGGCGCGCGGCGCTGCTCGGGCGCGGCGAATCCGATATCCCCGACGTCCCCGCGGCGCGCGTCGCGGCGCTCGTCGCCGCGCGCAAGTTCCGCGCGACCACCGACAACGCCGGCATCAGCGACTGCGACGCCATCGTGGTCTGCGTGCCGACCCCGCTTCGCAAGAATCGCGACCCTGACATCAGTTACATCGTCGCGGCGGCCGACGGCGTCGCCCGCCATGCCCGCAAGGGTCAGCTCGTCGTCCTCGAGAGCACCACATATCCCGGCACGACCCGGAAGTCGTCCAGCCGCGCCTCGAGTCGCGCGGCTTCAAGGTCGGCGAGTCGATATTCTTGGCATTCTCCCCGGAGCGGATCGACCCGGGAACCGCACCTACGGCGTTCGCAACACGCCGAAAGTGGTCGGCGGCATCACCCGCGAGTGCACGAGGCTCTCGGCGGAGCTCTACGGGGCGGCCGTCGACACGGTCGTCGAGGTCTCGAATCCTGAGACCGCCGAGATGGCGAAGCTCCTCGAGAACACCTTCCGCGCGGTCAACATCGGGCTCGCCAACGAAGTCGCGCTGCTGTGCGAGCGCCTCAAGCTCGATGTGTGGGAAGTGGTGCGCGCGGCGGCGACCAAGCCCTTCGGATTCTTGCCATTCACACCCGGCCCAGGGATCGGCGGCCACTGCATCCCGGTCGATCCCCTCTACCTCTCGTGGCGCGTGCGCGGAATGGACGTGAAGACGCGCTTCATCGATCTCGCCGACGACGTGAACCGGGCCATGCCGAGCCACGCCGCCGAAGGCATCGCGGAGTTGCTGAACGACTGCTCCAAGCCGGTGAAGGGCTCGTCGATCCTCCTGCTGGGTGTTGCATACAAAAAGAATGTTGGTGACACGCGCGAGTCGCCCGCCATCGACGTGGCGCGCCACCTCCACGCGCGCGGCGCGAAGCTCAGCTACCACGATCCGTTCGTCACGCGATTCGTGGTCGACGAGTCGGAGTCCAAGCGCCTCGAGATCCCGCGGGTCTTGGCGCTCGACAAGGCAACTCTCGCGCGATTCGACGCGATCGCGATCCTCACGGATCACTCCTCGATCAATTACGCAGAGATCCTCGAGAGCTGCGACGCGGTCTACGACACGCGCAACGCAACCGCGGGGCTCCACGGTAAGGCGCGTCTGCGAAGATTGGGGACCGGAGAATGACCTCGATGGAAATCTTGGTGACGGGGGAGCCGGCTTCATCGGCTCGACGTTGACGGAGCAGCTGATCCGGCGCGGCGATCGCGTCGTCGCGTTCGACAACTTCAACGATTTCTACGATCCGAAGCTGAAGGAGCGGAATCTCGCGGCGCTCCAAAGCCACAAAAACTTCTCGCTCGTGCGCGGCGATCTGCGCGATCGGGAGGCGGTCGAGAAGTGCGTCGCGATGCGGCCGTTCGACGCGGTCGTGCACCTGGCGGCGATGGCCGGGGTGCGGCCGAGCGTCAAGAATCCGGCCCTTTACAACGATGTGAATTGGCTGGGAACGCTCCACCTCCTCGAAGCGATCCGCAGGCGCCCGGGCACGCGGCTCGTCTTCGGCTCGTCGTCGTCGGTCTACGGCGCCAACACCAAGGTTCCGTTCGCCGAGAGCGATCCGCTCGAGAAGATGATCTCCCCTATGCGGTCACCAAGCGCGCCGGCGAGCTCTTCGCCTCTTGCTACCATTCGCTCTACGGCATCCCCACGATTTGCCTGCGCTTCTTCACGGTGTACGGCCCGCGGCAGCGCCCCGAGATGGCGATTGCCAAGTTTGCATCGCTCATCGAGAGCGGTGAGGAGCTCCGGTCTACGGCGACGGCACCACGCGGCGTGATTACACCTATGTCGACGACATCCTCGACGGCGTGATCCGTGCGATCGACCGCTGCGACGGCTTCGGAATCTACAATCTTGGTGAATCGCGCACGGTCGAGCTGCGCGAGCTGATCGAGCGGCTTGCGGCGGCCATCGGAAAGCCGGCGCGCGTGAAGCGGCTCCCGGTGGAGCCGGGCGACGTGCCCGTCACGTTCGCCGACATCACGATGGCGAAGGCTCGCCTCGGCTATTCGCCGTTGGTCCCCGTCGAAGAGGGGATTCGCCGATATGTGGCATGGCGCAAGGAAGTGCTCCGATGACGAAACCCAAGAATCCGCGAGCGCGCGTCCCGCGCGCCGATATTTGGTGACCGGCGGCGCGGGCTTCATCGGCTCGCACATCGCGGCGGCGCTCGCGGCGCGCGGCGACTTCGTCCGGATCTTCGACAACTTTGCGACGGGCAAGCGCGAGAACCTCGCGGCGGCGCCGGGCGCCGAGCTGGTCGAAGGGGACCTCCGCGATTTCTCCGCGATCCGCCGCGCGTGCGAGGGGATCGACGTGGTCTTCCACGAGGCGGCGCTCCCGTCGGTCGCCCGCTCGGTCGAGGATCCGGTCGCCACCGACGATATCAACATTCGCGGCACGCTCCACACGCTTCTGGCCGCGAAGGAAACCAAAGTGAAACGGGTCGTGTACGCCGGCTCCTCCTCGGCGTATGGCGAGTCGCCGACGCTTCCCAAACAAGAGGACATGGCGCCGGACCCCATCTCTCCGTACGGCGTGAGCAAGCTCGCCGGAGAGCAATACTGCCGCGCGTTCGCGCGCGTCTACGGCCTCGAGACCGTGGTGCTGCGATATTTCAACGTGTTCGGCCCGAGGCAGGATCCGGGCTCGCCCTACAGCGGCGTCATCGCGCTCTTCTGCACTGCGGCGCTCGCCGGCACCAAAGCCAAGATTCACGGCGACGGCGAGCAGTCGCGCGATTTCACCTATGTCGAAAATGTGGTATCGGGGAACCTGCTCGCCGCCGAACGCAACGTTCCCGCGGGCTCGGTCCTCAACTGCGCCACGGGCGCCTCGGTGACCTTGAACGACCTCGTAAAGGCGCTCGGCGAGCTCACCGGGCGCAAGCTCGCCGTCCAGCATGGGCCCGATCGCGCCGGCGACATCCGCCATTCGCTCGCCGATATCGCGCGCGCGAAGCGAATCTTGGGATATGAGCCGCGCGTCTCCTTCGCCGATGGGCTCGCGCGCACGCCTCGAGTGGTATCGAGGCACAGTTCCTTCGGCGAGCTCGCCCGCGGCGCGGGCCGCCCCAGCAGCGGTGCCCCCAGCAGCCGTGTCCCCGCAGCCGTGCCCCGCAGCCGCGAAGAACCGCAAGAACACCCCCAACTTTACTCCATAGGTATCGACTCCATGAAAGGTGTGATTCTCGCGGGGGCTCGGCACCCGGCTCCATCCGCTCACCAAAGTCACCAACAAACACCTGTTGCCGGTGTACGACAAACCCATGATCTACTACCCGCTCGAGGCGCTGGTGAAGAGTGGGATTTCGGAGATCCTGATCGTGACGGGGGCAACAAGGCGGGCGATTTCCTACAGCTCTCGGCAACGGCGCCGACGTGGGGCTGAAACATCTCAACTATACGTATCAGAAGGGTGAGGGGGCATCGCGGAGGCGCTCTCGCTCGCCGAGCACTGGTGCGGCGGCGACAAGATCTGTGTCATTCTCGGAGACAACATCTTCGAGAAGTCGATCGGGCCGCACGTGAAGGCCTTCGAAGCCCAAGAAAAGGGGCGCGGATCCTCCTCAAGGAGGTCGATGATCCCGAGCGGTTCGGCGTCGCCGAGGTCGCGGGGAGAAGGTCGTCGGCATCCAGGAGAAACCCAAGAAACCGCTGACGAACCTGGCCGTCGTCGGCGCCTACTTCTACGATTCCCACGTATTCGAGATCATCCAGACTCTCGAGCCGTCGGGGCGGGGCGAGCTCGAGATCACCGATGTCAACAATGAATACATCCGCGAAGGGACGCTGCGCGCCTCGCGCCTCGAGGGCTGGTGGACCGACGCCGGCACCCACCCCTCCCTCCTGCGCGCGTCGAATCTGGTGGCACAGCGGGGGCGCGAACAACGGATGACCGGCAAGCGGGCGTTGATCTTGGGCTCCGCCGGAATGTTGGGTTCCGAATTGGTCCGGAGCGCCCCCTCGGCGCTCGAGGTCTCGGGGGCGACGCGCGCCGAGGCGGATGTCACGAATCTCGATTCGTTGCGCTCGTGCTTCGCGCGGAGCGCGCCGAAGATCGTGATCAACGCGGCGGCCTACACGGCCGTCGACGGCGCCGAGACGGAGCGCGCCGCCGCCTTCGCCGTGAACGCGTGCGGGGCGCGAAATGTGGCGATCGCCTGCCGTGAGGCGGGGGCGCGCCTCCTCCACGTCTCGACGGACTTCGTCTTCGACGGCACGGCGCGCGAGCCCTACGCCGAGTGGGATCTTGCCGAATCCGCGCGGCGCCTACGCCGAAAGCAAACATTCCGGCGAGCTCGAGGTCATGGCCGTGGGAGGGGATTGGCAGATCGCCCGCACGCAGTGGGTCTTCGGCGCGCGCGGAAGCACTTCGTCGGCGCGATCCTGAAGGCGGCGCGCGAGCGCGACCGGCTCACGGTCGTCGCCGATCAGCACGGCTGCCCCACCAGCACCCACGATCTCGCGCCGGAATGTGGCGAATTGCCAACGAAGGCTCCGGCGGGCTCTACCACGCAAGCAGCAACGGCGAGTGCTCCTGGCACGAGTTCGCCCTCGAGATCGTGAAGCGCGCGGGCCTGCGCGACGCGCGTCGACCCGATCACCACAGAAACGTGGAATGCCACGAAACCGGGCTCGGCGCCGCGCCCCGCCTACTCGGTCCTCGGGAAGCGCCGCCTCGAAGCGGGCCTCGGCAACCGTTTTCCCGACTGGCGCGCCGCGCTCGCCGGCTTCCTCGCCCGCGGCGAGGCGAATTGACACATCCCATGAAAAGCATCGTCATCACCGGCGGCGCGGGTTCATCGGCAGCAACCTCGTGCGCCTGGCCCTCGAGCGGCTTCCCAACTATCGCATCGTCAACTTCGACAAGCTCACCTACGCGGGGAACCTCGAGAACCTCACGAGCGTCGAAAAGCACCCGCGCTACCGATTCGTGAACGGCGACATCGCGTCGCCCGACGACATCGCGCTCGCCTTCGAGGGGGAGGTCGCGGGGGTCTTCCACCTCGCAGCCGAGAGCCACGTGGACCGCTCGATCCACGACGCGTCGCCTTTCGTGAAGACCAACGTTCTCGGAACGCAATGTTTGCTCGACGCGGCGCGCGAGAAAAAGGTGGCGAAGTTCGTCCACGTCTCGACCGACGAGGTGTACGGCTCGCCTCGGGCCGCAGGGGCTCTTCACCGAGGAGACGCCGCTCGCCGCGAACTCGCCGTACAGCGCGAGCAAGGCCGCGAGCGATTTGTTGGTTCGGGCCGCGTTCCACACGCACGGCATGCAATCCGTGATCACCCGCTGTTCCAACAATTACGGCCCCTACCAATTCCCGGAAAAGTTGCTTCCGCTCGTCATCTCGAACGCGATCGACGGCGCGCCGATCCCGGTGTACGGCGACGGCCAGAACGTCCGCGATTGGCTCTTCGTGGAAGACCACTGCGCCGCGCTCCTGCGGGTCCTCGAATCGGGGCGGGTGGCGAGGTCTACAACATCGGCGGGAACAACGAGCAGAAGAACCTCGACCTCGTGAAGGGCGTGCTGCGCCTGCTGGGGAAGCCGGAATCGCTCATCCGCTTCGTGAAGGACCGCCCCGGCCACGACCGCCGCTACGCCATCGACGCCTCCAAGATCGATCGGGAGCTCTGCCTGGCGACCCGCCCACGCTCTTCGAGAACGCCCTTCGGAAGACCGTGGATTGGTATCGGGCCAACGAAACATGGTGGCGTCGCGTGAAAACGGGTGAATATCGCGACTACTACCGCAGACAATATGACGGGCTCGGGGGCACGGCCGCCGTTTCACCCAAGCCTTGAAACTGGCCGAAACTCGAAGCTCCCCCAATGTCCCGATCGCATCTGCCCGCGGCGGTCCGCGCCCTCGCTCTAGCCATTGTCACAATCCCGCTCTTGGCGGGCTGTCGTGCGCCCGAGGAGAAGCGCGTCTTCCAATACCTGAATACCCAGGGCTTCGGACAGATGGCGACGGGGGATGCGAACGTGGAGAACTACCTCGTCGTCGGCGATAGCGTCACGATCCGCGATTCGATCCACACCGAGCTCCAGCTCCCCCCACAGGACGTCGACGTGGACGGAACGATCAATCTCCCGACCTGGGCCAGCTCACGGTCAAGGGGAAGACGCGCCGCCAGCTCGGAGGCGCTCCTGACCGAGCTCTACGCGCCGCTCTACGAGCGCACGGATATCAAAGTCGTGATCCATCCGGCGACCGCGCTCACCGGCGGCGGCAAGAAGTATTTCGTCATCGGCGAGGTCAAGAAACACGGAAAACAAACATTCGTCGGCGATCGAACGATATTTGAAGCCGTCCATGACGCCGGATCCCAATGATCAAACGGCGAATCTCGGGCGTGTTCAGCTCATTCGGGGCGATCCCGTCGATCCGTTGATCATCTGGGTCAACATGCACTGACATCATTGATTACGGCGACACCACGTATAACGTGATCGTTCACGAGAATGACATCATTTACGTTCCGCCGACGCTCTCTTCGGAACGATCGGCGAACCTCGTGAAGCAACTCATCTATCCGCTCCAGGTCATCGCGCAGTCCCTCCAGGGATTCTTCTTCTGACCTCGTACTTCACGGGCCCGAATAAGGTTTTCTGATCCCCGCGATCACCCACCGCCATGCCCGAGCTCAACCTCCCTCCAACCAGATCCAGGATTTCCTGAATCTGTTGCGGCGGAAGACCATGGCCGTTGCGATCTGTGGTCTCGCCGGGCTGTCGGCGACGGTGGTCGTGCTCTGCTTCATCTCTCCTGGGCATGCGTCGTGGACGCCGGATCGAGGTGAGGACGTTCGTTTCGAGGAGGATCGCCTTCTCCAGAACCCACGACTACACGGACTACAAGGACCTCCAGAACGCGTCGTTCCTAATCCTCTCGGAAGCCAACCTCCAGAAGTGCATTAAGGACGAGCTCCAGTGGAACGATTTTCTTGCCGTCGAGAATTTCGTTACCAAGAAACAGGAGTATCTCGACGACGTCCGCAAGCGGACGACGATCGACCGCGCTGAAGAAGGACAAGGACATCGGAAAGGACTACATCACGCGATCACCTACAAGGACGAAGACCCGAAGAGGCCGCCGCCTTTGCCAACAAAATCGCCGAGCTGTGGATGGCAGGCCGCATCGACTCGATGCGTGACAAATATAGGAAGGAGCTCGGACGACGCGCGGACCGCGTTCGAGAAGGCACAGAACCGCGTGGGCGTGGCGCGCCAAGAGTGGCGAATCAGCAGGAGGCGTACGGTCTCTCGCCAACCCAATCCACGAGTGGAAAGGCTAGCGGTCGACGAGGATCCGGTGTTCAAGCTCCTACTCCAGGCGCGTGAGACTCTCGTGCGAGCGGAGACGGACTGGCGATCTCAAGAAGAGAAGCGCATGGCGGGGCTCTCGAGCTCTACGCGTCGACCGCCGACCGAGGTGGAGGAGGTGGTCGATTCGAAGACGGCCGCCGCGAGCCCTCAGGCCGAAGGCGTGAAACCGCTCCATCGACTCCTTGAGCGAGACTGAAGGACGAGATCGAGAAGCTCAAGACGCAACAAAAGGGCTTCACAGAGGCACATCCCAAGTATGGGCTGGCCCAGGCGGACATCGACAAGAAGACCAGAAGAACAAAAGGAAATCGAGGAGAAGCTCGCGAAGGCGGGCGTCTCCGCGACGGGCGATCAGCCGATGATCCGCAGGGTCCTGAATCCCGCGAAGGATCTCCGCCGCGAGGAGGTTGCGCGCGCCGAGACCGAGCTGCGGGCGCGAAAGGTGGCGTACGACGACGCCAAGAAAGGGCGGCACCAGCTCGAAGGAGACAACAAGAAGAGAGTTGGCATCTCTCAAGGACTACTCGACACTCCGACTCGAGGTTGAGACCGAGGAGGACGAACTCGCGCGCGGCGTAAGGAGACCGTCACCAAGAAAGAGAATATCTCTGGAAGACGATCACGAGCCCCGCCGGCGATCCGTACTCCATAACCGATTCGGCGCCGTTCCCTCCGACAAGCCCGCTCGAGCCTCCGATCGCGCTCTTCCTCGCGGCCGGGCTCTTCGTATGGCGCCGGCGCCGGCCTCAGCTGGATCTTCATGCGCGAGTTCGTGCGATCCACCTATCGAAGGCGTCAAGACGCGGCCGCGTCGCTCTCGATCCCGGTGCTCGGCTATGTCAACGAAATGGCGACGCGCTCCGAGATCCGCCGCAATCGCCGCCGCCAGATCGCTGGTGTTTCCGTCTCCCTCGCCGTGATCCTGCTCATCGGCGGCTCCGCGTCGCTCTACCTCCTCCAGCCGAAGCTCCTCCCCGCTCCGATGAAGGCAGCGATCGACCTCGGTGAAGACCAAGCCTCGTTGACGCCGCGGTCCGCCAGGCGGGCCCGCTGGAACCGTGAACTGGCGCGACATCTCTCGTCACGGCGATCGTCCTCGGGAGCGTTCCCCACGCGCCGCAAAGCCGTTCGTGGGATTGTTGGTGTTCTCGTGGCTCGCGTACATGCGCGTCCAGGATCTTTGTTGGTCTTTCGCGCGGACGATGCGCTTCTCTTACTGCATCGGCATCGTCATGTTCGTGGGCTTCTTCGTGTTCGAGAAGAAGCCGTTTTACCGGAACGATCTCCGCATCAATCTGATGCTCCTGCTGGCGGTCCTCATCACGCTCTCGACCTTCTCGACGAAGTACGAGGTCACCGACGACGTCGTCCAGTATTGATCGAGTACCTGAAGATCATCGCGATCGCGATGATCACCGTCGCGCTGGTCGACACGCCCGAGCGGCTCCGGATGCTCGTCTGGACGATCGCCCTATCGTTGGGGTTCTTCGGCGTGAAGTCGGGATTGTGAGAGTCCTCACGGGGGCGGGAAGCAGATCCTCCGCGGGCCGGGGGCTCCTCCAGGACAACAACGACTTCTCGCTCGGCCTCACGATGAATCTCCCATTCCTGTTTTACTTGGGATTGTCCGAGACGGACAAATGGGTGAAGCGGGGTCTGCTCGGCGCGATGGCGCTCACGTGCGTCAGATCCTGCTCACGCACAGCCGCGGCGGATTCTTCGGCAATGGCGGTCACGCTCGGCCTCATGACCTGGCGGTCGCGGAATCGTTTCATTGGGATCGGGCTCGCGATGGTCGCGGCCGTGATGTTCTCTTCTTCGCGCCTGCGAGCGTGAGAGGAGCGCATCAGCTCGATCAAGAACTACGAGGAGGACAGCTCGGCGCAGGCCCGTTTCCATACTTCGGGAATCGCCCTCAAGATGGCGAGCGCGAACCCGCTCCTCGGCGTGGGCTTCCGCAACTTTCGCGCGGCCTTCCCTGATTACGATCCCGATCCCATCAAAACGCGCGGCGGGCTCGGCTACTTCGTCGCCCACAACTCTATCTCCAACTATCCGCCGAGTCGGGGTTCCCCGCGATCCTCCTCTACCTTTCGGTCGTCGCGACCACGCTCTGGCTCCTGCGGCGCGTCCGGATCAAGGCGCTCCGGCGATTCGAGACCGGATGGATTCTCAACTATGTGAGGATGTTCGAGGCCTCACTGATCCGGCTTCCTGGTGGGGCCGTATTCTTGAATCGCGCCCACTTCGACTTCGCCTACCACCTGATCTCGATCATCGTCGCCTTCGGCTACGTGGCGGAGAGGGAGATGGCGTCGACCACCAAGTATCTGCTCCGCGCGGGCGTGGGTGTCGCGCAGGGTGCATGCCAACAAAGGCACGTTCGGCTCCGCGATCGCGCCCGCACGAGGAGCATGTGCCTCGGCGCCGACGAGGAGTCGGCTCGGCTCGGCGTCCGCGCGGCGGCCAGGGGCGCTCGCCGCGCCGCCCGCCTCCCGGGGCTTCGGTGTGGGAAACTACGGAGGCAAACTATCCACGGGATCTGACCGATCCGATGAGTAGCATTCGCCTCGAGCACGCCCCATGTGCGGATTGACGGGAATCTATCGCTTCGACGGCGCGACCGTCGACACGGCGCTGGTCGAGCGGATGCGCGACACGCTCACGCACCGCGGCCCCGACGACGCGGGGACCTTCTCGAGCCCCGGCGTTTGCTTTGGCTTTCGCCGCCTCTCGATCATCGATCTCGCGGGCGGCCACCAGCCGCTCTTCAACGAAGACGGCAACGTGGCCGTCATGCTGAACGGCGAGATCTACAACTATCGGGAGCTGCGGGAAAGTTGCTTTCGCGCGGCCACAAGCTCGCGACCCGCTCCGACACCGAGGTGATCGCCCATCTCTACGAGGACGAGGGATCGATTTCGTCCACGAGCTGCGCGGGATGTTCGCGATCGCGATCCACGATGCCAAGAATCGGCGCCTCGTTCTCACGCGCGATCGATTGGGAATCAAGCCGATGATCGTGCGTCGCACCGCCGACTCGATCGCCTTCGCCTCCGAGCTGAAGGCGTTCCTCGGCCGATCCGGCGACCCGCCGCGACGTCGACCCGACCGCGATCCTGGATTTCCTCACGCTGCGCGCGCGTCCGCGCGCCGAAGTCGATCTTCCGCGGCATCAGAAGCTGCTCCCGGCGCAGCAGCTCGTCGCGGAGGCGTCGGGGAAAGTTGATCATTCGCGATTATTGGCGTCCGTCGTTCGCGGAGCCGCTCGCCGACCCGCCGGGGCGGATCGCCGAGCAGCTGCTCGAGCGCCTCGACGAGGCGGTGCGGCTGCGGATGATCGCCGACGTGCCGCTCGGCGCGTTCCTCTCGGGCGGAGTCGATTCGTCGGCCGTCGTCGCGTCGATGGCGCGCCAGTCCACGATTCCCATCAAAACCTGTTCTGTGGGATTCGACGATCGCGAGCACGACGAGCGCGAGCAGGCGGAGTTCGTGGCCAATCTCTTCAAGACCGATCACCGCTCGCACCTCGTGAGCCCCGACCCGGCGCTCGTCCTCGATCTCCTTCCCAACTATTTCGACGAGCCCTTCTCCGACTCGTCGGCGCTCCCCACTTATATCGTGAGCAAGCTCGCGCGCGAGCGGTCACGGTGGCGCTCTCGGGCGACGGCGGCGACGAGAGCTTCGCGGGCTACCGCCGCTACCGCTACGACGCGCTCGAGAATCGGGTGCGCGCGGCGGTGCCCGGACCGGTCCTCGAGCCTGCCGCGCGCGCTCTCGCCGCGGTCGCGCCGTCGGGCCCGCGGCTGCCGCGATGGATGCGCGGCGCCACGCTCCTCTCGAATCTCACGCGCGATCCGGCGCGCGCCTACTTCCACTCGGTCTCGGCGACTCCGACCGAGACCTGCCGATCGTTGCTATCGCCCGAGGTGCGCCGCGCCTGCGCAGGACACGATCCCTTCGATGCGTGGCACCAAGTCTACGCGTCGGCCGATACCAACGATCCGCTCGCCAAGATTCTCTTCACCGACTTCCGCACCTATCTCCACGACGACATCCTCACGAAAGTCGATCGCGCCTCGATGGCCGTTTCGCTCGAGGCGCGCGTGCCCGTCCTCGATCACAAGCTCGTGGAGTGGACGAGCCGGATCCCGATCTCGATGAAGCTGCGCGGCGGAAAGGGGAAGTGGATCTTCAGCGCGCGCTCGAGGCGCGCCTCCCGGCGCGGATCCTCGATGCCAGAAGAGGGATTCTCGATCCCGCTCGCCCGCTGGATCCGCCAGGACTTCTCCCACAAATGGACGAGGTCGCCCGCTCGGGGGCCGGCGGCTTTCTCGACGGCGCCGTGCTCGGGCGATTGTTGGCGGAGCACCGCGCCCGCGAGCGGGACCATTCGGAAATCTTGTATTCGGCCCTCGTCCTGGATCGTTGGGTTCGGCGTTGGTTGGCGGCGCCGGCGCGGGGATCGCACTGAGCATGGGTTCGCGCGGCCCCGCCGATGAGGATCCTGACCGTCACCAATCTCTACCCGAGCGCCGCGAAGCCCGTGCATGGGGTCTTCGTCGAGAGCGGATGACGCGCTACGCCGCGCGCTTCGGCGACGAGCTCCGCGTCGTGGCGCCGGTTCCTTGGTTTCCGTTCCGCGCCGGCTTCGGCGAGTACTCGCGCCTCGCGCGCACCCCATACCAAGAATCGCGCGGCGGGGTGCCGATCTACCACCCGCGCGTCTTCATCGTGCCGAAAGTTGGGATGCGCCTCGCGCCGACCGCGTGGCGCATGCGCCTGCGGCCGATGCTGCGGCGCCTGCGCGAGGAGTGGCGATTCGACCTCATCGACGGCCACTACATCTACCCCGACGGCGTGGCGCTCGTCCCGATCGCGGCGGAGCTCGGCGTGCCGATCGTCCTCTCGGCGCGCGGGACCGACGTCCATTTGATTGGGAACATGGAGGGGCCGAGGCAACGAATCCGCGACGCGTGTGCGCGCGCGTCGGCGGTGGTCGCGGTCTCGCATGCTCTCGCCCGACACCTCGCCGAGATCGGCGTTCCCAAGGAAGCGATCTCGGTCGTCCAGAACGGCGCCGACGTGGACGCGTTCGCCCCGCCGCGCGATCGCGCCCCGGAGAAGCTCGGCCCCGGCCGCGTTTTGTTGGGAATCGGCCGGCTCGTCCCCCAGAAGGGATTCCACCTCGCGATCCAGGCGATGGCGCGGCTGCTTCCCAAGTATCCCGATCTCCAACTATTCCTCGCCGGCGACGGCGCCGAGCGCGCGCGCCTCGAGGCGTTGGTGGCGAGCCTCGGGCTGGGCGCCCGTGTGCGCTTCTCGGCGAGGTGGTCCACGGCGAGATCCCGCGGCTTTTGTGGGGATCCGACCGGCTCGTCCTCCCGTCGTTCCGCGAGGGGCATCCCAATGCCATCGTCGAGGCGGTGGCGGCGGGGGTCCCGTCGTCGCGACGGCGATTGGCGGATCCCCGAGATCGTCGACCCCGAGATCGGCGAGATCGCCGAGCGTCCCGATCTGGAGAGCTTCGAGCGGGCGCTCGATCGGTCGCTCTCGCGGAGCTTCGATCCGGCCGCGTCTCGCGCGGCGCCGCGAGGATCTCCGCTGGGAGCGCTCGCTGGATTTGTTACATCGGGTCTTCGAGCGCGCCGTCGCCGCGGGGCCGCCGTCCCGCTCGAAATAAAGTTGGGTTCCGTGCGAATCCTCTATCACCACAGAACGGCGGCCGACGACGGCCAGGCGGTGCACATCCGCGAGCTCCAGGGGCGTTCCGGCGCGCTCGGCCACGAGGTCGACGAGGTGGCGCTCGTGAAGCGCACTCCGGGCGCTGTGCGATCGATGCCCTCGATACTTGGGAAGCTCGCCGATCTGGCCCCGGGCTTCGTCCGCGAGCTCGCCGAGCACGGCTACGACGCGGCGGGGCGCCGCGCGCTCCGATCCGCGATCACCAACAAACGCCCCGACTTCCTCTATGAGCGGTACGCGCTCTCGACGGCGTGCGGCGTGGAGGTTGCCAAGGAAAGTCGATTGCCGTTCGTCCTGGAGGTGAACTCGCCGCTCGTCGACGAGGTGGCGCGGACGCGCGGCCTCCAATCCCCGGGTGGGCACGGCGGAAGGAGGATCGGGTGCTGCGCGGCGCCGACGTCGTTTGTGTGGTGAGCGGGGCGCTCCGCGACTGGGCTCGCTCGCGCGGCGTCGACGAGGAGCGGATCCTGCTCACGCCCAACGGCGTCGACCTCGCGCGATTCCACCCCGCGGCCAAGCGCGCCGACCTCCTCGCTTCCCTCGGAATCCCAACGAAACGGATCATTGGGTTCACGGGCTTCATGCGCGATTGGCATCGCCTCGACGTGGCGCTCGAAGCCTTCGCGGCGGCGCGCCTCGACCGCCTCGACGCGGCGCTCCTCATCGTTGGGGATGGGCCGGCGCTGCCGGGGCTCCGGCGCAAAGCCAAGGATCTGGGGATCGAGGCGCACGTGCGCTTCACGGGGCAGGTGCTGCACGAGGCCATCGCCGACCACGTCCGCCTCTTCGACGTGGCGCTCGTCACCGCGATCAATCCCTACGCCTCGCCGCTCAAGCTCTTCGAATACTTGGCATCGGGGGTGGCGTCGGTGGTCGTCGATCAGCCCAATCTGCGCGAGGTCCTCGAGGCGGATTGCGCGCGGTTCGTGCCCGAGGGAGACGCGAAAGCCCTCGCGGCGGCGCTGACCGGGCTCCTCACCGACAAGAGCGAGCGGCGGAGGATCGCGGAGGCGGGGCGCGCCCTCCTCCTCGAGCGTGATTATACTTGGGATGGCAACGCGCGCCGCGTCGTCGCCGCGGTCGCGGCGGTTGTCGCTGAGCGCGGGCGCGCCCGCGCCAACCCCAACAATCCCAGCCTATGAAACTCGTCCACGCCCTCAGCTTCGACGTGGAGGAGCACTTCCAGGTGGCGAACTTCGCCGCCGTGATCCCGCGCGATCGTTGGGATCGGGAGCCCTCCCGCGTCGAGGCGAACGTGGAGCGGATCCTCGCGCGGCTCGACGCCGCGAAGACGAAGGCCACGTTCTTCACGCTGGGCTGGGTCGCGGAACGCCACACCTCTCTCGTGAAGTCGATCGTGGCGCGCGGCCACGAGCTCGCTTCCCACGGATACGACCACCGCTTCGTCGACGCCCTCGGCGAGAGCGGCTTCCGCGAGGACGTGCGGAAGACCAAGAAAATCCTCGAGGACGCGTCCGGCGCTCCGATCGTTGGGTTTCGCGCCTCCACGTTCACGATCACGCGTCGCACGCCGTGGGCGCTCGGGATCCTCGCGGAGGAGGGGTATCGCTACGACGCCTCCATCTTCCCGGTTCGCCATCCCACCTATGGAATCCCCGACGCGCCGCGCCATCCGCGCGTCGAGGCGCTCGAAGGGGGCGCTCGATCGTGGAGTTCCCGCCGCTCACGTGGCGATTCTTGGGAAAGAACGTGGCGGCCGGCGGCGGCGGATATTTCCGACTGTTTCCCTACGCCTACACGCGCCACGCCTTCGCCTGCGCGGAGCGCGAGGGGATCCCGGGATCGTTGTACTTGCATCCGTGGGAGTTCGATCCGGGCCAACCCCACATTTCCGCGGGGGCGATCGCCAACTTTCGCCACCGGGTGAATCTCGCGCGCACGGAGCCGCGCCTCGCGCGCCTCATCGGGAGTTCCAGTTCTCCACCTTTCGGGAGGCGATCGCCGTCCACTTCGGACGCGACCTCGGGGGCTTGCGGCGCCGCGAGCCTGATCGTTGGGATTCGCGCCCGGCCCTACTTGGGCGGGTTCGCGGCGCGCGAGTCGGCGGGCTGGCTCGCCGGAAGCGTTTCGGGCGGCGGGGCCGCGGCCTTCGATTCGGGGATTCGCTCGCCGTGGCACGGCTGTCCGCCGGTCGGCTCGCGGACGTGCGACTCTCGGCCGGCTGGCTCACCGCGGGCTGGCTTCCAGCCCCCGGCGAGGCGCCGCCGTTGTCGGGTTTTCTTAGGAATCGGTTGAAGCTGCGGAAGAGGCTCGCGACCGATTTGTAGCGATCGGCGTCCTCGGCGCTCACGGTGTCGGCGATCCGCATCGCGATCTGGGCCGCGGCCGCGAGATCGTTGGCCTCGAGCCTCGTCGCGTACGCAAACGCGAGGGCGCGCCACGGCACCGCCGTTTCTTTGGTGATCGGCGGTCCGCCCTGCTTCTGAGAACGGGCTCGAGGACGGCCACCGCGTCGGCGCCGTCATTCAGGAGCGCGAGCGCGCGCGACGCGGCGACCTGCTCGAAGGTCCATGTGGGCGATTTCAGGGCCACGGAGTCGTGCGTCAACTCGAGCGCGCGCCTCGGATCGTTGCCCGGCTTCGCGAGGAGCTCCGCGAGCGTGCCGCGCAGGTCTCCGCGCGGCTCGATCCCAACGAACGGGCTGAGGAAGCGGATCGCCTCATCGTCGCGGTGGAGCATCTCGAACGTCGTCGCGAAGGTCTTCCATCGCGCGGCTTCGCCGGGCTCGGCGCCGAGCGACATCTCGGCGATCGTCGCTGCTTCGATGGGATTGGTCTGCGAAAGCAAACGAACGAACCGCGATACCTCCACGTCGGATAGTTGGCGAAGGCGGTCGCCCTTCGTGAGGAATGCGAGCGCTGTCTCCGCGGCGTCGGCGTAGCGCTCCTCGGCGAGCTCGCAGCGCAGCCGCAGCTCGCGGGGACGCCAGTCGTTCGGCGCCTCGTCGATGAGCATGCGCGCGACGGAGCGCGCGTCGGCCACGGCCGCGGGAAGCGCTTCGGAGAAGGCATCGACGATCGGCCCCAGCGCGCGCTCGCGCTGCGCCGGACTCCCGGCGCCGAATGCCAACTTTGCGAGCTCGCGCGCGGCGACGACCGCCTCGGGCCTCTTCGCGCACGCGATCCGAGTTTGTAACAATAGGAGCGCGACCTCGAAGTCCCCGGGCGACTTTCGGGCCACTTCCGTGATCTCGCGATCGAGCGAATCGAGGTCGGTCCTGTTCGCGAGACGCCCGCGCACGCCGGCGAGCAGCGCCGCCGTCTTCGCCTCCTCGCTCTGCGGGCGCGCCGACGCCCATTCGAGCGCGATTTCGTTGGCATCCCCGTCGAGCTTGAGCGAGAGGGCGAGCTCGAGCGCGCGACTCCACGCCACGTCGAGGTCCGGGAGAGCGTGGGCGGCCTTTCGATAGCTGGTGAGCGCGTCCTTCCCGCGCTTCGATACCAACGATAGGGCCTCGCCGAGCAAATACGTTCCGAAGGGCTGGCTCTCGCCCGGCCAGCCGTTCAGCTCGAGCTCCGAGAGCGCGTCGATCCCGCCCCCGGGAGTGCGAAGCGCAATGGCGAGGCGCAGCACCGCCTCGGCGCGCTCCTTCGAAACACCCACGAAGTCCACCGCCGAGTCGATCCACGGCGCGAGGCGCGGCAGCTCGCTCGCGTTCGAGTCTTGCCGAAGCGCGCCACGAACATCGCGGCCACCGCAAGAACCGAGAGGGGATCCTGAATCCCGACCCGCACACCCCCGATCTCCTCGGCGGTGGGTTCCATCGACGCGAGCATCGCGAGGACCGCGCGATGGTACAGAAGCGGCGCCGCCGCCCATTCCTTCCGGAGCATCTGGAGCGCCTCCGCGGTCCTCCGCGGTCGCCTGACTTGTGGAGGGCAAATCCCAACCAAACGGCGGATGTGGGATTTAGCTGGAGCCCGACGAGCCGGTCGAACGCCTCGACCGCGGCCTTCGTTTCGTTGGCATTGAGGAGCGTGTGCGCAAGCAGCTCGAGCGCGGGGCCGCGAGCGTCGCCGGTCGCGGTCTCGGAAAGGAGCCGCGCGCCCTCGACCGCCGCCGCCGCGTTGCCGCTCTCGCGCGCAGCGGTCACGGCGGCGAGGAGTTTCTTGGTATCCAGATAGTTGGGAGTCTTCCGCAGCGCCTCGGCGGATGCCGCGGCCGCGGCGCGGTCGCCTCGCCGGATCGCCGCCTCGAGGCGCACCTGCTCCGCGAGCGCCGCGAGCCGCGTCCCGGGGTGATCTTGTCGAGCAGGAGATCGACGTTCGTGTCGCCGCGCAGAACCCGCAGGCGATAGATGAGAATCTTGGCTTCGATCGGCGCGTCTTCCCGGCTCGCGAGCGGCTCGAGCACGGCGGCTGCGCCCTCGATGTCTCCGCGGTCGAGCATCGAGGCGGCCACGATGAGTCTCCCTTCCACCGCCGGGCGCGATGCCAACAAAAGAGCGACATCTTCGAGGGTGCGACGCCTGTCTCGAGGATCGCGCGGCAGAAGTCGGATCGGCGGGAACCGCGTCGCCGAGGTGCTCGAACGCCTGACGCGCCTCGCCGAGCTCGCCGAGCTTCGCTCGCGCAAGCCCAACGATCGTGTAGGCGGGCTTGAACTCCGCGTCGCGCGAGAGTCCCGAGATCGCGCAGTTCGCCGCGTCGCGCATCTTTCCGGCTGCATCACAGATCGCGCGCGAGGACGTAGTAGACCCAGCCCTCCTCGAAGCCGCTCGGCAGGCGCTTTCTTGGTTTCCAATCTCGTCCTCGAGGTCGGCGAGCGAGCGCCCGGCCTTCGTCACATATCGGTCCGCGGCGAGGCGCAGCAGCGGGAAGAACGCCTCCACCTCGCGCGGCTTCAGCACGATGACCTGGCGAAGGTCTTGCCCCGCACGGAACGGATCGCCCTTCCCTCGAGGTTGAGCTGGGCGCGCACGAGGAGAAGCGGAATATCGTTGGGATTCGCCGCGAGCCCCACGTCGACGAGGCGTGCCACCTGCGAATCGCTCCCGGATTGTTTCTTGGCGATGTCGGCCGCGATCTTGACTGCCATCGGAATGAGATCGGCGAGCGCTGGGTCGGGGCGCTGGGCCAGATCGCTCAGGAGTCGGAGCGCATCGTTGGGAGCCCCCGCGCCGAGCGATAGCAAGTATCCGTCGTAGAAGTCGAGGATTCGCACGAAGGTCATCGAGTCGAGGTCGCTCCCTGTCTTCTTGCGGAACGCCGCGATCATTTGCTTCAGGACGTCGGGATTCCCCGTGGCGAGCGCGGACTGCAGCGCGCGCCGCTTCACGCGGAAGTCGAGCTGCATGAGTGGCTTTTTCACATACGTCATCACCGCGTCGACAACCTGCTCAGTGCAGCCCCGCCTCCGCGAGAATATTGGTGATGGAATCCATCAGCCACGGCGACTCGCGATAGAAGGGGACCTGAAGCGCGAGCCGCGCGAGGAGCACCCCTCCTCGAGCTGGTGCAACTCGTGGAGCGTATCCAACAATAGATGGAGCGCCTCGCCGGTGAACTCGACATAGGTGATCGTCAGCGACGCGCGCAGGAGCTTGATCCCGATGAGCGTGTCCTCGCGCGCGGCGCGTAGGCCGTCGAGGACGCGGACCCGCACGTCGGTGCTGCGGATATCGAGCCGCTTCTCGAGGTTGCGCGTCAACGCCACAGATCGCGGATCATCGGAGGCGAGCCCGCACGCGAACGCGATCTCCTTCTTCAGCTCTTCGAAGGCGCCCCCGTGGCATTGGTAACAATATCCGCGCAGAGCAGATCGCGCCGGCGGCGCGCGCGTCGAGCCGCGCGAGACCCGCAGAGGTCGTCGCCGCCCAGTCCTCACTCTTGATCGCGAGCGCGCGCTCTGCGAATTCGATCGCGAGGTCGTAGTCGGATTTCTGTTGGTTATCGAGCTTCACATCTCCGCGCGAGACGAGCACCATCGCGAGGAGACCAAGCGCTTCCACATCGTTGCGATCGAGATCGAGGCAGCTCCGGAGATCGGTCTCCGCGGCGCTCAGCAGCCCCATGTTTTTGTAATTTGGGCTCTTTGGTAGAGCGCGGTTCGGCGGTCGTGGAGCGCGGCCGGGCTCGTGTCGCCGGCGGTCTGCTCGAGCACTTGATCGAGGAGCTTCTGCGCCAGCACATAGTTGGGAGGATTCTGATTGGTGGCTTTGTCCGCCTCCTGGAAGAGGTTCGAATTCCCGGAGCACGCGGCCGACAGCACGGCAAGGGCGCCGAGCAGCGCGCCGCGATGGGAGCGAGGCGGAACATGGGGAGGGCGAGTGTGGAGACCCGCGCAACCGTGCTCAAGGACGCCCCGAGGTTGGAAGCCCCACGCGGTGCATACGTTGATAGAGCGTGGCGCGATGGAGGCCGAGGAGGGCGGCGGCGCGGGTGCGATTGTCGGCTCGATGCGTCGAGCGCCCGCTCGATGAAGCGCCGCTCGCAGATCTCGAGCATTCCCTCGACCGGTCCCAGCGGAATGGCGTCGAGCGTGAGGCCGGCCGCCTCCGAACCGGCCCTCGCCGCTGCCTCGGAGGCCGGGGGTTCCCGCACCTCGGGGGAGATCGGCCGCCGCGAGGATCTCGCCCCGCCCGACCGCCACCCCTCGCTCGATCGCATTCTCGAGCTCGCGGACGTTCCCGGGCCAGCGGTGGGACACCAAATGGTCCATCGCGCGCGGCTCGATCGAGGCGACTCGCCGGCCGATCGTCGCGCTCGCGCGCGCCAGGAAATAGTTGGCAAGCTCGGGGATGTCGCTCGGCCGCTCGCGCAGCGCGCGGGAGGTCGATCGCGACGACGTGGATCCGATAGTAGAGGTCTTCGCGAAAGGTGCCTTTGCGAACGGCCTCTTCCAAATAGTGATTCGTGGCGAGGATCACGCGCACGTCGACGTTGCGCGAGCGCTCCTCGCCCACGCGCTCGACCACCCGCTCCTGGAGGACGCGCAAGAAACGCATGGTAGGCTCGGGGATGCGTTGCCGATCTCGTCGAGGAAGATCGTGCCGCCGCTCGCGGCCTCGAAGCGCCCCGGGCGATCGCGATGCGCGCCGGTGAACGCACCTTTCGCGTGGCCGAAGAGCTCGGACTCGAGCAGGGTGTCGGGAAGCGCGCCACAATTGACCTCGATGAACGGCCCCGCGCGCCGCGGCAGTATGTGGTGAATGGCGCGCGCGAGGACCGACTTCCCGGTGCCGCTCTCGCCAAGCAACAATACCGTCGCGCGCGTCTGCGCGACGGTCTCGAGGAGGCGGAAGATCTCGCGCATCTTCGCGTCGCGCACGACGAGCGATCCCAACGATGCGCGCCGCTCGAAGCTCGCCGCGCAGCTCGCGGTTTTCTTGGCGAAGCCGCCGCTCGGCGGTCGCGCGCTCCACGGCGAGGAGGATCTCCTCGGGGCTCACCGGCTTCGCCGCGTAGTGCACCGCGCCGGCGCGCATCGCGTGGACGGCCCCTTCCACGGTTCCAAACGGCGAAAGGATCACGACGGCGGGAGGGCTCGTCACGCGGCGAAGCACCTCGGCGATCGGTCCATCGCGCGAGAGGCTTTCCTCGAGGAGAACGACGTCGACGTCGCCGGCGGCGATCCGCTTCTCGGCGGCCGACAGGTCGAGCGGCGCGTGGACTTCGCACTGGGCTGCGCGCAGCGCGTCGACCAGCGGCCGCGAGGTCGCCGGGTCGGGATCCACAACGACCACGATCGGCAGAGCGGTGGACTTGAGCTCGCTCGAAGCGAGAGCACGCGGACGCTGGGAGTCGGTCATGGGCGACGCGTGTCGCGAGGACACGACAGTGCCTTTTCGGGCCCCTAGGCCCCGCCGCATTGAGGCGCGTGCGCCGCGCGCGAGCACCCGACAGCGGATCGCGATCCCCCAATTGCCGATAAGGCGCGCCCGTGGACGACCCTATTCCCTCGCAAAGCAGGAGCGCCTCCGGGGATACTCCGCTCGTGATACGCGAGGATGGGCGGGAGATCCCCGCCGTCGAGCTCACTTTCGTCGTTCCCGTGCATAACGAGGAAGAGAACCTGCGTCCTCTTCATCTCGAGATCTCGAAGACCATCGATGCTCTGGGGACCAACGCCGAGATCGTCTTCGTCGACGACGGCTCCACCGATGGCAGTTACCAAGTATTGAGGGAGCTGCGCGCGAGCGATCCGCGGGTGCGCATCGTGAAGCTGCGCGCCAACTTTGGGCAGACGCCGGCGCTCGCGGCCGGATTCGATCTCTCGCGCGGCGCATTCGTCGCGACCCTCGACGCGGATCTCCAGAACGATCCAGCCGACGTGCCGAAGCTCCTGGCGCGGCTCAAAGGTGGCTTCGACGTCGTGAGCGGCTGGAGGCGCGATCGCAAGGAACCCTGGCTCTCGCGCCGCTTGCCCTCGCAGATTGCCAATCAAATCATCGCGTGGCTCACGGCGCTCCCGCTGCACTGACTCCGGCTGCACAGCTGAAGGTCTACCGGCGCGGCGTGGTCAAGAATCTGCCGCTCTACGCCGACGCGCACCGCTTCCTCCCCGCGATTGCCACAGTTCGCGGCGCGCGCGTGAGCGAGCTCCCGTCGCGCACCGCCCGCGCATCCGCGGGCGCTCGAAATATGGCATCGGCCGCACGAGCCGCGTCCTCTTCGACCTCTTGAAGGTGCGCGTATTGGTGCGTTTCTCCTCGCGTCCGCTCCATTGGTTCGGTTTGGGTTCGCTGCCGTCGTTCGCCATTGGTTCGATCGCGGCCGCCGTCGCGATCCTCGAGGGGGCGACCCGCGAGAAGTTCACGGTCGTCTACAGCACCACCTCGCTCCTATTCTTTGGATTGGGAATCCACTTCCTTTTGATGGGGCTCCTCGGCGAGCTCGCCGTGAAAGTGAAGCCGGACGCGGCGGCAGACGGTCCTCGATTCGATTCTGACGGAGTTCCACGGATGAGCGGCGCCGCCGAGGGTTGCGATGGAACTGAAAACGTCGCCCGACGCCCCGCCGGCGCCGGGCCCGATGTCTCCGTGGTGACCGTGATCTCTGGCGACGCCGAGATCGAGGCGATCATGGACGCCTATTCGCGTCAGCTTCGCGCCGCCGGGAAATCCTACAGATTCGTGTTCGTTCTCGACGGACCCCACCCCGAGCGGCCGAGATCCTCGAGCGTCGGCGAAAGTTGGGAGCCGCTTCGTTGGCTTTCCTTCCGGCAATCGTTCGGCGAGACGCTTGCGATCTCGGCGGGGGTCGAGCAGGCGCGCGGCCGCGTTTTGTTGACATCCCCTTCGTACATGCAGATCGATCCCTTCGAGATCCACGGAATGCTGCGCGAGATCGACGGCGGCGCCGACCTCGTCTGCGCGTGGCGCCATCCGCGGCGCGATCCCTATCTCAACCGGATCCAGTCGACCCTCTTCAACTTTTTGTTGCGTTGGCTCGTGAAGATGCCCTTCCACGATCTCAATTGCCACTTCCGCGTGATGCGCCGCGAGGTGATGCGCGAGATCTCGATCTATGGCGATCAGTTCCGGTTCCTGCCGCTCATGGCGGCGCGCCAGGAGTACAAGGTCGCCGAGATCCGTGTTCGCCACCTGAAGGAGCGGGGGCGCAAGGGATTCTTTGGTTTCGGCGTCTACCTGCGGCGGTTCCTCGACGTCCTCGCGGTTCTCTTCCTCACGAAGTTCGCTCTCAAGCCCCTCCGATTCTTTGGTTTGATCGGGAGCGTGTTCGCACTGTTCGGCCTCGCCATCCTGGCCGACGTCACCTACGAGAAGTTCGCGATCGCCAAGGAAGTGGGCGATCGCCCGCTGTTCATTCTTGGTGTCGTGCTGCTCGTCCTCGGCGCGCAGGTGATCGGCTTCGGGCTGGTCGGCGAGATCATCATCTTCACGCAAGCCAAGAATATCCGCGAGTACCGGATCGAGAAGATCGAGGGGTGAGAACGGAGGTCATGTCGCAAACGGCCGCCGAGCCGGTGACGATCCGCCCCCTGGAACGGGGCGACGATCCCGCGATCGATGCGTGGGTGCTGCGGGCTCCGCGCGCGCATTTCTGGCATCGCCCCGGGTGGCTCCGCGCCGTCGAGAGAGTCTTCGGACATCCCAACGTCTCGTTGGTGGCGTGGCGCGGCGAGGAGATCGTTGGGTTTCTCCCGCTGATGGCCTGCGAGACTCTCTCGCTCGAGCTGGACTTGGTGTCGGTTCCCTACGGTGTGTACGGGGGCCTGCGGGCGACGACCCGGAAATCGAGCGTCTGCTCGTCGAGCGCGCGATGCGCTACGCCGACTCGGAGGGGCGGGCTGCCTCGAGCTGCGCCAGCGCGATGCCCGCGTGTCGACCCTCGTCGAGAGCGATCTTTATGTGACATTCGTCCGCGAGCTCCCCGCCAAGCCCGACGACGTGCTGCTGATGCTGCCGCGGAAGGCGCGCGCCGCCGCGCGGATGGGGCGCGATAAGTGGGGTCTCACCTTCGACGAGGGGCTCTGGTACCTCGACGACTTCTATCGTTTGTTTTCCCAGAACAAGCGCCACCTCGGCTCGCCGCCGCTGCCGCGCCGCTTCTTCGACGCGCTCTGCGAGAGATGCGCGACTGCGTCACGCTCCACATCGTGCGGCGCGGCGTGATCCCGATCGCCGCCGTCATGTCGTATCGCTTCAAGGACGTATTGTTACCTTACTACTCCGGTGGTCTCGCCGCCTTCGAGCACACACCAGTACAATAATTTCATGTACTGGAAGCTCATGGAGTGGGGGCGTCGCGCGGTTTCCGTTGGTTCGACTTCGGCCGGAGCCGCCGCGATTCGGGGCCCTACCACTTCAAGCGCAACCAAGGCTTCGAGCCCGAGCCGCTCCACTACTCGTACTACCTCGTGAAGCGCAAGGCGCGGCCGCGCGTGAATCCCAGCAATCCGGTCTTCGACGTGCCGCGCAAGATCTGGCAGCGGCTCCCGCTTCCGGTCCACGAATGGCTCGGCGGCCGGATCTCCCGCTATCTCCCCTGACGCGGCTCGCCTCGAAGGCCTTTTTCAGCGACCAGATAGTTGGCGTTTGGCGCCGGCGACGGCGGCGGCGAAAGTTGGGAAGTCGGTACCGAGGGTCGCGACGGCCGCGACGCCGGCCTCCCTCGCCGCCTCGGCGTCGCGCGGGTGATCGCCGATCGCGAGCGAGGGGCCGGATCGATGCCGTGCTCGGCGATGGCGCGCAGGAAGAGCCCCGGCTTCGGCTTTCGGCAATCGCACTCGATCCGATAGGCGCCGAGCGCCTCGGTGGGATGGTGGGGGCAGTAATAGTGGGCATCGGGGCGCGCCTCCGAACCCAACAATTCGGCGAGCCGCTCGATCTGGAGCGGGTACTCGTCCTCGCGTAGGAACCCGCGGCCGATCCCCGATTGGTTGGTGATGACGATCAACAAGAATCCGCCGCTGCGCAGCTTCGCCAGCGAATCGCGTACGCCGCCGAGGAGCGCCAGGTCATCGGGGCGCCGCGCGTAGCCCACGTCGCGCACGAGCGTGCCGTCGCGATCGAGGAAGGCGGCCCGCCGGCGCGCGCCGCTCATTTCTTGTGATTCGTCTGGAGCTTGAAGTAGAGGCGCTCGGGGCCGTCGTGCGTGTAGAACTGGAAGGGAAAGAAAAAGTCCCTCCACGTTCGAAACAAACAAAACGCGATCGTATAGTCCGACGTGCCGCCGTCTTGCCAGCGCGGATAGCGGAAGTCGGTGCGCGTGACGACCGGGCGCGATTGCGTCGCGTAGCCTTCTTTCTCCACCGTGACCGTCCCCGAGCATCGATCGATCGCGGCGGGGGTCGTGAAGCCCGTATCCTTGCCATCGAAGAGCACGGTGGCGCCGTCGGGATCGGAGAAGACGAAGAGCTTTGGTTGGGAACTGATCGAAAGGCAACTCGCGAGCGAGAGGGTCGACATCACCAACAAAGTCTGGATGGTTCGTTTCATGGCTTTCCTCCGGGCTTCCGCAGGATCGTCAGGATCCACCCGCGGAGACCCGCGAGCGATTCGTGGCGTGCGATCCATTTCTCGTACGTGATCGCGACTCGGAAGAGGAGCGGCGAGAACGTCAAGTATACGGGGTACTGGCAGAACGTCTCGAGCCGCACGACCTCGAGACCGCTCGCGGTCGCGAGCTTCCGCAGGCGCGAGCGGGTGTTCGCGCGATAAAAAGTGGGAAACACGTCCTCTTCCTCGTTGCCGACCACCTTCGGAACGAGCCACGTGTGGAACGCGTGGGGCGTGAGGCGGGGAGACGATCGACGCGTAGTCGTAGAAGTTCGGCGCCATCGCGACGACGTGCCCCCGGGGCGAGCACGCGCGCGAACTCCCGAAAGACCGACTCAGGATGCTCGAGGTGCTCGAGGACGCTCCGTGTGACGATCGTGCCGACGCTTTCATTGGCGAGCGAAATGTTGGCGAGATCCCCAACGATCGGGAGGATCTTCGCGCCGGCGTCGAGCGGAGCGCGTTCGCGGCTGTAGTCGAGCGCAATCGCGCCGCGCGTGCGCAGCGCCAGCAGCCTCGCATATTCCATCGTGCGCCCGCAGCCCGCGTCAGGATCGGGCGATCCGCGCGGATCGCGCCGTCGATCGCGGCGCGGTAGCGCTGGTCCGGCGCCACATAGTTGGGATAGTGGCGGCGAAAGATCTCCCCACATTTCTCTCCTTCGCGCGGGCGAAGTGGATCACGCGGGGTTCGGCTTGGGCGGCGGCTTGCGGCGACACGGGCTTGGGACTCGGGCGAAGGCTCAGGGAAGGAGAAGGGAGTTCAGGAAGGCCTTGGTCAGTCCTTGCCAAACTAATCAGGAAATGGGGTCTTCGGAAAGAGGACGATGCGCCCGCGGCCAGGTCGCTCGGTGATCGCGAAGGCCTGCCCCGCCAAGCGCTTCGCGGCGTCGGCGCCCACGAAGCCGGAGGCCTTCGGGTCGAGCGTGTAGAGCGCGGCCACCTGCCCTGAGTCGGGGTCGAAGCCCTGCTCATTCGAGGCGAGGACGAAAGGGGACCTTCCGCCGCAGCCGTAGACGACGCTCGAGGCGGGATCGAGCTCGAGGCGGAGGATCGCCCCAGGATTCCCCGTGCGGCGCGCCGACGCCTCGCGCTGCTCCGCCGGCACGTAGCGCGTCGGCCGCGACTCATTCTTGGCATCGGCTTTCTTGCTATCCGTGGGATCCGCGGGCTTCGAGGCCTTGATCCGCGAGAGGCCGCTGCGATCGGCGGTCGCCCAGAAGGCGGCGTTGCCCATGGCGATCAGGTTGCCGCCGGCCGCCACCCACTCGCGCAGGCGCGCGATCGTTTCCTTGCCAATCGCCCCGTCGTAACCAAATCCGTCGGGGAGGACGATCGCGCCGAAATCGGATAGTTTGGCTCGGCCGAGCATGTCGATCAGGAGGATCGTGAAGGGAATCTTGTAATTCTTCTCGAGGAGGTGGCGGACCGTGCCGAACGAGGTGGCGGAGACCTCGTCGCCCACCAACAATGCCACGCGGCGCGCCTGAGCGGGCGGACGTGCTCGCTGCCGAGATCGATTCCTTCGTCGGAGAGCCCCGTCGGAACGGCGGTCACCGTGATCCCCGCCTCCTCGGCGCGCCCCTTCACCCGCTCGACCAGATTGTCACCATTGTTGAGCGCCGGGATGATCGCCGTGCCGCGGCCCCAGGTCTTCCGCCGAGGCGGAGCTCTTTGGTGGCAATCGAGACGCGCGAACCGTCTTGGAGGAGGGCCGCGACGAACTGCGCCGCATTTCGCTTGCTTCCAATCGACGAGGAACCAAACCGCATTCTTGGGATCCCCTTCCGAGACCCTTGCCGCGGGCCGGGAGCCGTCGAAGGGGCGCGCTGCACCCGCGCCGCCTCGTATAGTTGGTGTGCGGAGACGCCGAAGGCGCGGGGAAGCTCCACGCGGACACGTCGTAGAAATAGAGATCGCGCATCTGGGAGGCGGGCTCGAGGAGCGCGTTCGCGAGCCGCTTGCGGGGCTGGGCCAAAGGCACCAAATAGGTGCCCGCGGGGAACGACTCGCGATCGACCTCCTTGCCATCGAAATCTCGGAGCGGCCCCGCGACGAAAGCCTCGCTCGCGCGGAACACTTGGATTCCCTGCGCGACGAGCAGCCCCGCCAGCGCCGCCGCGCGCCCCGGCTCATCGCCTTCCTTGATCAGGTATTCGCGGACGACGCCGTCTTCCCCCTCGGCGATCGCCGAGCGATGCCACTGAAGGAAGCGCGAGAGCAATTCCTTGCGATTGCGCGCGGCCGTCTCGCAGGTGGCGAACGCCGTCGTGAAGTGGTGCCAGACCCGATCGCGCAATGTCAAGATTTGCTCGTCGTCGCGCTTCAAGGCGAGGCCGGCGGTCGAGTGCCCGGCCTGCTCGTAGGTCATCCCGATCGCCCCTTGGAACGTGGGCCACGAGTCGCCGTAGCCCGGATAGAACAAATCGAAATTCTCGCGCGTGTAATAAGACCAACCAAACTTGTCGAATGCCGACGCATTCGCCTTCGCGAAGGACTTCGCCCAGGTCACGACGTCGGCCGGTAAGTTGGCATTGACCGGGAACTCGGGGGAAAGAAAAAGTAGGATGAGGAGGGGTCCCATTTCGTGGTAATCCACGTGGACCTGCGGCGGCGTTGCCAAGTATGCGGCGATCCGCGCGCGCGATTCGACCTGCGTGAGGAATGCCCAATCGCGATTGAGATCGAAGTAATAGTGGTTCACGCGCCCCCGGCCAGGGCTCGCGGTGCTCCCACGAAGCGGGATTGGGATCGGGGTCGACGCCGACCACCGCATTGAACCAGCGCACGTAGCGCTCGCGCCCGTCGGGATTCACGCACGGGTCGATCACGACGACCGCATTCTTGCGAATGAGATTCCGTGCGAGGGTCGGTCCCCGCCGCCAGATTGATACAAAATTGCGATCGCCGCTTCGCTCGACGACGGCTCGTTCCCGTGGACGTTGAACGAAAGCCAAACGATGACCGGCAAGTGGTCGAGGATCTCCTGGATCGCCTTCGGCGTGGCCGAGCGCGCCTCGATGAGGGTCTGGAGATCGGCGCGGATGCCCTTCAGATTCTTGATGTTCTCCGGCGACGAGACGTACGCGAGGTAGAGCGGGCGCTTCTCCTCCGTGTCGCCGTACTTCTCGAGCTTCGCGCGATCGTTGTTCGCCGCATAGTTGCGGACGACATCCACCAACCGATGGTATTCGGTGAAACGCGTGCCGAGCGGATACCCGAGGAGCTGGTTCGGCGGCGTAATGTTGGGCTCGTAGGTGCCCCCGGGAGAAATCAGAAGGTGTCTTTGTTGGGGTTTTCGCCGGGACGCCCCTGGGGCGACGCGTTGGGCGGGGTTCCCTGGGCGGCGAGCGCGCCCGCGAGGCAGAGAGAGGCGAGCGCGACGCGGGCGCCGAGGGATTCGGGAGGGTGGGGGCCATCGAGCGCGGCATTCTAGGAGATGGCAATGGGGTGTTCCGCGAGCGAAAGTCTGCCCCGCGAAGTCGCCCCGTTGAACTTGGGCCCCCGCAAGCGCAGAGTCCGCCGCCGTGAACCGCTCGATCGTGATCCTCCTGGCCATGTCCTTCGCGGCCGTGGCGATCCTCTTCGTGGTCCTCGAAATGTGGAAACTGAAGCCGCGCCCCGGCAGGCGCGGGGCGAGGAACGCGGGGCGACATCAGCGCGCCCGCCGACGCCGCACGCGGCCGGCAGTGCGCCGCGAGCAGTGCCGCCGCGAGCAGTGCCGCTGCGAGCAGCGGCCCCGGAGCGAGCGCGGGCGACGCGGGCCGGCGCGAGGAGTTGGGATTCTCGGGAAGCGCACAATTCCGCGTCCGCCTCATCGACATCCACGGCGCCGCGGCCCCGGGTGCGACTCTCTTCGCCCAGGGGGCGACCACGATCGAGCAGACGGGAGACGACTTCGACGTGAAAGGCACAATTCTCTCACACTCGTCGCGCAGGCGCCCGGCTTCGCGGGGCCCGTGCTGAAAACGGTCGACGCGCCGCCGAAGGGGATCGTCTACGTGCATCTCTTCCGGGAGGTAAAGATCTCGGTCGAGCTCACGCAATCGCCGGCGGGGGCGATTCCCAACGATCGGGGATACTTGGCGATCATCGGCGGCGCGACGACGCGCCAGGCGATCGCGATCGACGGCGCCATCACCAAGGTCGAGGTCACGGCGCCGGAGGGAATGCCAACTATGTTTCGTTGGGGAGCGCCTCGCCTCGGCGCCGGTGAATGCGATCCTCCAGGTCGGTTCCCAGATCCCGCTCGCGCTCGCCAAGCGCCCCGCCGGCACGGTGCGGGTGCGGATCGACGCGAAAGGCTTCGCGCCGCCGAAGCTCACCTTTCCACTGGCGCCGGCCGACCTCGCCGCCTCCGACCCGATGACGCCGGTCGCCGTCCGCGAGGCCACCACATCCGACGGCGACCTGTTCGTGTTCGAGGAGGTCCCGGCGGGGGCGGTCACCGCGAGCGCCGACGACAGCGCGAACGAACGATCGCTCCGCGCCTCCGCCACGCCGGCCGCCGGCGCCACGATCGAACTCGTCCTCCATTGAGGCGAGCGCCAACCTATGGCCGGGGCGTCCGCGATGCCGATGAGGCAACCCCCAAAATCCGATGAAAGAATCGCCTCCGCTCCGCGTCGCTTCCGATCACAGGCTCCACGGCGAGTTGGAGCCCAAGGCCTCCGACGCTTGGATGGTCTTCAAGATGCTTGGGGAGTTCGTCGAGGGCTTCGAGATGCTCCGCAATCTCGGTCCCGCGGTCTCGGTCTTCGAAGCGCGCGCGCGAAACCCAAGGATCCCGTCTACAAGCTCGGCGTTCGCGTGGGGAGCTCCTCGGCAAGGCGGGCTTCGCGGTCATCACGGGAGGCGGCGGCGGCGTGATGGAGGCGGCGAATCGCGGCGCCGCGCGCGTCGGCGCCAAATCCGTGGGATTGAACATCAAGCTTCCGTTCGAGCAGAAGCCCAACCGCTACCAGAACACGTCGATCACGCTTCGACTACTTCTTCGCGAGAAAGGTGATGTTCGTGAAGTACGCCGCCGCATATGTGGTATTGCCCGGCGGCTTCGGGACGATGGACGAATTCTTCGAGGCGCTCACCCTCGTGCAGACGGGCAAGATCCGCCACTTCCCAATCATCCTGATGGGGCGCGACTACTACGGCGAGCTCGCCGAGTGGATCCGCGGGACGATGGTGCGCACCAAGATGATCTCGCCCCGATCCCGACCTCGTCTACCTCACCGACGATCCCGAGGAGGCGGTCTTCATCGTGAAGCGCACGCACGAGAACCGCGTTTATCTTGGGAATCAGTGGCGCGCCCAATACAGCGAGATCGTGAAGGCGCGCGAGGGCGGAAGAAAAGGTGGCATCCAACGGAAGCCCGCAGCGAAACCGCAAGCAGCGGCATCGCGCGCGGCGGGGTCACCGCGACCGGTGAAAGCCCCGTGGAAGTGGGCGCTCGGCGTGGCGGCCGTGGTCGCCGTCGCGGCCGCCCTGCGTCTGTGGCATTTGGGGTCTTGGTCGTACTGGAGCGACGAGGCCTTCACGATCTCCGACGCGAACGCGCTGATCGACGGCGACGGCTCGGATCACCCGCCGGCGCACCGCCTCTCATTCTTGGTATACGGGCTCTGGTTCCGCGCGGCCCGTTCGTTGGGATTGCCGCTCGACGAGTATGCCGTGCGGCTCCTCCCCGCGCTCCTCGGTGTGGTCGGCGTGCTCTGCACGGCGCTGCTGAGCGCCGCGCGCCGCAGGGCGCCCGGGCGCGCTCTTCGCCGCGCTCCTCGTGGCGCTCTCCCATTTCATTTGTATTGGTCGCAGAACGCGCGCAGCTACGCGCTCGAGGTCGTCCTCGCGATTCCGGCCGGGCTATTCTTGGGAAGAGCCTGCATGGGGAAAGTTAGGGATTTCCTGATCGGCCTCGTTCTGCTCGGCGCCGCGGCGTTCAGCTGCATCCGACCGCCCCTCACGATGGCCCCTGGGCTCCTCGCCTTCTGGATCTACGCCAAGTGGGCGCACGCGGCGCCGTCGCTCGGCGCGCGCCGCAGTTGGGTCGCGGTCACGGCCGCGGCGCTCCTCGGCGCGCTTGCGATCTCGCCGCTCGGCCGCTCGATTTGGGTGCACTTCCACGTGAAGTCGGGGCGTCGCCGGCGCTCTACGTGTCGACCTGCGCCTACTACTTCCGCGCGTCGCTCCTCGCAGGGGCGTTCGTCCTCGCGGTCCGGGCGCGCTCCGGCGCGACTCGCGATCGATATTCTTTGCTTTCGTCGGGTTCGGGACCCTCGCCGCCGGATTCTTGGCATCCTGCATCGTCCGGACGAACAGCCAGTACGTCGTGGCTGCCCCTTCCGTTTTTGTGCCTTTTGGTCGGCCGCGAGATCGCGCAGGTCGCGTGGGCAGCGCGCCCGGGATGAAGCTCGCCGCCGCGGCGTTCGCCGCCACGCTCGCGTGCGATTTCGCGGGGGCGCGTTCCTCTATCACACCGCGGAGCGCGGACATCGCGCGCCGTGGCGCGAGGCGTGCCAGTATGTGTGGGATCGGGCCGATCCCAAGGATCTATTGGTGTCGACGCAGGCGGCGATCGTCGAATGCTACTTGAACCCGGAGAACCCCCGGCCGCGCGACCCGCAGACGGCGCTCTACATCAATCAATCTCGAGTCGGACAAATTCTGAGATCGCCACGCGCCTGAGCCGGACCTCGTGGTTCCTGGTCCTGGACGTCGATCTCGACGAGATGGAATTCACGCGATCGCTCGATCTTCGAGACGTTCCTTCGCGAGCAGTGCCGCCCCATGGCCGATTGGCCGCTCCAGTTCGCCGGGAAGAACCAAACGCTGCGGGTCTGGCGGTACGATCCGCAGTGACAGGCCCGAATGGATCCCGCGCGCGCGTCGAGCGCCGCGGCATCGGCTGAGTGGGGTGCGGTCGGCGCGCGCGTCTTTGCGCTTTGCTCCTCCGCGCGATTCCTTTACCTTCTTCGGCCCTTTTTCCGCAAAGCAATCAACCGGAGCAATCCCCGTGGCCGTTCGCGCGACCGAAGTCAAACGTGGCATGGTGATCACCCAAGACAACGATCTTTGGGTGATCGTCGACTACGAGCACATCACGCCGGGAAACTGGCGCGCCATTCACCAGATCAAGCTCAAGAATCTGAAGACGGGGAACCAGCGGCAGCTTCGTTTGGGCTCGAGCGACACGGTCGAGGAGGTGTTCCTCGACAAGAAGGAATGCCAATATTTGTACAAGGATGCGAGCGGCTTCGTGTTCATGGACAACGTCTCGTTCGACCAGTTCCCGCTCCAGGAAGAGGTGGTCGGCGAATACATGAAATACATCACCGAGAACTCCAACGTGATCGTCACTTTTCACGACGTGATCCCGATCTCGGTGGAAGTGCCGTCGGCCGTGGTGCTGAGGGTGATCGAGGCCGAGCCCGCGGCGCGCGGCAACACGGCGACCAATGTCACAAAAAACGTCAAGGTCGAGACGGGCTTCGAGCTGAAGGCCCCTCCCACATCGACGTCGGCGACATGATCAAGATCTCGACCGAGTCGGGCGAGTTTCTGAGCCGCGTCAATAAGTAGGCGCGCAAGCCTCCGGCCAGAGGCCGACCGGCGCGCGAGCACGCGCAAGCCTCTCGTTAGCGTTTCGCCCGAAGCCAACTTTCCAGGCCGAAGGTGATGAGGAACAGCACGGGGATCAAATGCATCGCCGCGCGATCGGCCACGAGCTCGAGCTGAACATCGAAGCTGGGCGCCAGGGCCACGGGAACCGCTTGCCCCACCACGAGCGCCCCCGCGAATGCCAACATTGCGCGCCATGAGATCGCGGGGCGCGCCGCCGGCCTGGGGATCGCCCCGAGCGCAATCGCCGGAAGGAGCCATCCGAGCGGCCCTGGCCCCGACCAAGGAACCCCGCGGATCTGTGGTGATGCGTATGGCACATAAGAGAGCGCGAGCCGCCGCACGGTGCTTCCGAACCGTGCCAACAATGTCCCCGGGTCGCGGGCCGCGGCGGACACTTCGCCGAGACGGGCCGCGCTGCTGAGGTTCTCCCCGGTGATCGGGTTCATTCCGTGGATCGCGAAGACGAGCCCCCACGGAACGACGCACAGGGCGAGCCCCGCCGCGCCGCAGAGCGCGTAGCGCAACCGCGCTCCGCGATCGCAACGAAACCACTCGACCAAGAGCAGCGCCGCGGCGATCGACGACCCCCTCGATCTTGAATGGAACGATCCCAACGATGTGCACGAGTGCCGGCCACGTGGCCGGGCGCGACGACGCGGTGACGATCGCGAGCGAGATCGCCGCGAGAAGCGGAACGTCTCCCATGAATACGGGGTCACGCACGCCACCACGGGACTCATCAAGATTCCGACGATGCCAATGAAACGGACCGGGCCGCGAAACCACAGCCCCACGAGCTCGGCGACCGCGCACGCGCAGGCGATGAACGAGAGGATCGCCACGAATCGCCCGGTCGACGCGCTGAACTCGCCGGCGAGTCGAGACGACGCTCGCCGCCACCGGGAGGGCAAATGGATAGCCGGTGCCGCGCAGGCTCCCGCGCGCCCACGCGCTCGGGTCGATCGTATGATTGGCATCGATCGTCCCCGCCTTGTATCCCCAGACGAAGATCTCGTCGCCATGCATCGCGGGCACCGTCGCCGCGGCGTACACCGCGAAACCCAATGCCAACAATATCGCCGCGGCGGCCTCGGCGCCGGAGGCCTGGCGGGGGCGCCGTCGCGTTCGCGGATGGCGGCGCCGGCGATCGCGAGAATGCCAAGAAAAACTGTGGCTGCGATCGGGACGTGGACGCCCGCGACGCTCGCGATGGGCCCCACGATCCCGAGCGAAGCGATCGCCAGAATGATCGCGCTCGCGAGCTCGAGGGTCCACGGTCCCCGCGGCAGGCGCAGGAGCCGGCGTAGACCCAGGCCGGCGAAGAGGATCAGCGCGCAGGCGATCGGCGGGGCGAGGAGGAGCCGCATCCTATTCGTGGGATTCGATGACGAGCCCCGGCGCGCGCCGCAGGCGAATCTTGGCATCCAGCTCCGGCGCGAGCGCGAGGAGGCGCGCGGCCGCCGCTGGATCGGTGCAGACGATCCACCGCGCGCGGCGCATCGCGTCGGCGAGCCGCTCGCGGGTGAGGAGCTCCCCCTTCGCGTCGACGAGCCGCTCCAGTTCGGCCTCGGCGGGAACGTCGCCCGGATTCAGCCCCTCGTAGCTCACCACATATTGGACGTATCGCTCGCGCTCGACGACCGCCAAGCATCGCGCGGCGACCCGAAAGCCAAACCAATAATCGACGTCGGGAGGGGCACGAGCGCCGATACCACCAATACTCCATCCTCGGGTGGCACGAGCCGGCGAGCCTCGCTCAGGAACGGCGAGGTCGCGCGCGCGTCCTCGTAGTCGAGTCGCGTGCGAAATCCGTTCGCCGGGTCGCCGAGCAGCCGGGCGCCGGCGAGCGCCGTCGCGGTGAAGAGGAGCCCCGAGAGGGCGTAGGCGGCATTGCGGAGGGCGCGGGACATTGTTGGGAAGCGGGCCCGCGCCCGCGGAGTCAGCGGGGCCCCGGTTTGGTTCGGCGGGCCAGCGTCACCGCGAGGTCGCGCACCGTTCCGTTGGATCGTAGCGACAATCGAATCGGGGGATCGAGGGATTCTCCGAGGCCATCGATGAGCTCGTAGGCGCCGGGATGGAGATTCGAGAATCGGAAGGATCCCGCCGCGTCGGACGCGGTGTGGATCATCGTCCGCTTTTTGTTGGGATCGAGCGGGCCGTCGGTGCGCACCAGCGTGAGCGCGGCGCCGCTCGCGAATCCGCCTCCGGGGAGGCGGACCGTCCCCTGGAGGCTGCATGACTTCGGGAGGCGCAGCTCGAGGGGGCCCACGTCTTCGATGCCGTCCGCGAGGACGGCGGCGGTCTCGCCGTACAAGTATCCGGACACGGTGGCGGACACCAAGAATCGCCCCGGCCCGAGCTCGCCGTAGCGGAACACGAAGCCATCGTTGGTATTGGCGTCGGGGCGCTCCAGGACCGTCCGCGCCGACCAGGAGCCGCTCGACTCCGTCATGTCGCGGCGGACCGACTCGCTCCTCTCGATCGTCTCACCCGCGCGGCGCCGAGTGGAGGCGAAGCCAAGAATAACTCTCGATCGTGGCCCCCGTCTCGTCGTCGACGAGGCGGACGGACAGCTTTCCTTGGTATCGCGTGGTGCCGTAGGGGATCTCGATGTCCTTGGAGCGGGGATCGAGCCCCCGCGCTCCTCCCAAGTATCGGCTCGCGGTGTCGAAGACCTCCACGTCGACGAGGCGGTCGGGGGTGAGCCCACGGATGAAGAAGGCGCCGTCGCGGCGCGCGCGGGCGATCGCCTCGGCGCCATTCTCCGAAACGCAACGAATATACGTGGCCTGCCCAGCTTCCCCTCCGCGCGATCCCAACTTTCCCGAGATGGCCGAGCCCCGGCGGATCGTGAAGGCACTCTCGCTCGGCATCGAGGCGAAGACCGCCACAACGTCTTCCACGGGCTCCGACTCGGGGTCGACGATCCAGATCCGCGCGTTGCCGTTGGATAGGTGGTTGAGCTGGAAGCAGCCGCGCTCGTCGATCGCCGCCGACTCGATGCAGCCCGTGTCGGAGAAGGCATTCACGTAGCCGCGGGTGACGAGCTCGCCCGTTTCGTAGTGGACGATTCCGCGGAATGGCAATGTTCGCTCGAGGGCGATATCGCCGAGGCGCGCGGATCCGGAGGAATCTTGGGTATTCTCCGGCCACGTCGCGCCGACTCCGACGCCGTTCACCTGGAAGTGGATCGGCATCGTCAGGTCGACGTCCAGCGCCGTGATTCCCGTGGCGCCGCGGGCGTCTGTTGCGATCGCGCCGACGAGCGTCGGCCGCGAATCCCAACCAACGGCGTTTGCCGGCCATTGGTGGGCTTCGATCCCTGGATCTGTGAGGGGCTTTCCCGCCGGGTCGAGGAATCGCGCCTCAAAAGCCCAACTTTCCTTTCGCTCGCCGAGGTCGCTACGCGCCGGCCGCGCGCCGCGCCGCGTCCCGTCGCGCGGCCGCGCCTCGCGAGGGGCACCGACGACGCGGAGTCCTTGGACGCCGCGTCGCCCGCGACAAAGTTGGGATCGTCGTCTCCGCCGAACGCAAGAAACCCGAAGATGACCAGGAGGTCGATCACCACACAAACGGCCGCGGCAGCGCGGATTCGGCGTGCCGCGCGCGATGGGATTCGGGGGAATCCATGGGTTCGACGGGACGGGACTCGCGGCCGCTCGTTCGCGATTTTCCGCCGGACGCAGCGGCGTCGGCGCCCGGAAGCTTGCCGCCGGGCGCAATAAGCTCAGCGCCCGGCAGCTTGTCGCCGGGCCACGGGGCGCTTTGCCGGCGGCGTCTTCGCGCGCCGCTCGCGGGCGAGCTTCGCCAAGTATTCGTTCTTCATCGCGGCGAGGACCCGCTCGCGCGTCTCCACGAGGCGCCGCAGCCGCCGCGGCTTGCGCGTGGCAAGCGCATATGCGGTCAGGATGGGCAAGCCAATTGTGCTATCGACGTACGCCACCACCGAGTCGGGGAGCTTGTCGGGATCGATCTTTCCCCACGAAACGGCCTCGCTTGGCGTCGCACCCGAGAGCCCGCCGGTGTCGGGGCGCGCGTCGGTGAGCTGGAGGAAGAAATCGTGACCTTTCTCCGGGAGGCCGAGGACCTCCTGGATCTGGGGCTCGGTCTGGAGGGCGAAGTTCTTCGGCGAGCCGCCGCCGCAGATCAGGATTCCCGACGCGCCGCCGGAGCGCTTCGCATTCCAAACGATCGCGGCCGTTTCGTTGACATCGCGCGAGACGTCGAAAGCAAACTTTCCGTTCTCCAGGCTCACGGCCGCCACGTTCATCCCGATCGAGGAATCGCCGGGGAGCTCGTGTACGCCGGCACTCCGCAGCGGAAGAGCGTCGACAGAAGGCAAGTATCGCGGACTCCGAGCGCATCCTCGCGCGCCGCGAGCGCGCCGCCGACGAGCCAATGGAACTCGGCGGTCGACATCGGGCGCTGGAAGCTCTCGCTACGCAACAATTCCCGGAAGAACGCATCGGTGTCGAGCAGCACCGAGTAATCGAACAGGACGTCGTAGATGCGGATCACCTCGTGGCGCCGGAGGATCCGGTCGTCGAGGAACGGCGAGCCGCGATGGAGCGCCAAGCCGAGGCCGAAATGGGTGTCGTGGTACAGATTGGCGCCGGTCGAGATCATCCAATCGACGAACCCAGCTTTCACGAGCGGGATGATGCAGGAGCGCCCGAGCCCCGCCGGCGTGAGCGCTCCCGCGAGCGTCATCCCCACGACCGTCTCGCGCGCGAGCATTTTTTGTGCGAAGAGCCTGGCACGCCTCGCCGAGGCGCCCGCCGTTGTAGGCGAGGAAGCTCCCGTCGACGAAGTCGGCGATTCCCTCTTTTCCGGTGAGCCCCTTCGGGAGGATCCGCGCGCCGGTGAGGAAGGGGGTGGAGCCGGATTTCTTGGCGGGGGCCTGTTCTTTCGCGGAGGAGCCGTGCCGCGGATTCTTGGCTTTGGGACGTTTCGCCACGCGTTCAGTACACCTTTCTTTGGCTGCTCGCGGGAATATTGAGCGCCTTTCGATACTTGGTAACGGTCCGCCGCGCGATCGGGACGCCATTCTTCGCGGCGAGCATCTTGCCGATCTCCTCGTCGCTCAGCGGATTCTTGGGATCCTCGCCGGCGATGATGTGCTTCACCAGCTCCTTGATCGCCGTCTGCGACTCGAACTCGCCGTCTTCGGTGACGGTGCCGCCGACGAAGAAGTATTTGAGGGGATAGATCCCGCGCGGCGTGTCCGCGTACTTCCCCGAGATCGCGCGCGAGACCGTGGAAATGTGCACTCCGACCTCGTCGGCGATCTCCTGCATCCGCAGCGGGCGGATGGCCGATGGCCCGCGGTCGAGGAAATCGCGCTGGCGATCGAAGATCGCGCGGCAGATCTTCTCGAGCGTGAGGCGCCGCCGCTCGATCGCCTCCTTGAACCAGCGCGCGCTCTGATACTTACGTTCGAGGAATTGGTACACCTTCTCGTCGGTCTTCGCCTGCTCGAGGAGCTTCACGATGTCGCCCGACACGCGCAGGTCGGGGACGTTGCCCCGCTCGAGGCGAATCTCATAGTTGCCATCCACCTCGAGCACGACGACGTCGGGGACGATTCGCGCGTTGCGCTCCGCGAAATCGCCCCCGACGGATTGGGATTGAGGTGGCGAATCGCCTCGATCGATTCCTTGATGTCCTCGATGTCGCGGCCGGTCTCCCGCACAATCTTGGGAAGGCGGTTCAGCGCCACGTCCTCGAGGTGGCGATCGACGAGGACGTATTCGAGGGTGTCGGGGCGTTCTCCTTGAGTTGTGCCTTCAGCTGGAGAAGCAAGCATTCCCGCAGATCCTTGGCGAAGAGCCCCGGCGGGCCGAGCGGGCGGAGCCGCTCGACGACCGCCTGCACCTCCTCGACGGTCGCGTTCAGCGCCGGATCGGAGGCGATCTCCTCGACCGGCATGCGCAAGTATCCGCGCGCATCCACGCTCGCCAGAAGATACTTGGCAATCGTCAATTGCTTTTCGTCGAAATCCAGGAGCCCGGAGCTGCGGATCCAACAGTTCCGCGAGCGTGCGCGCCGACTGCGGCGCATTCGCGAGCGCCTCCTGGCGGCGCTCCTCGGCCTCGTCGGACGAGCGTGGGCGGCGCGGCGAGCGCTCGCCCGCGAGCCGCTCGAATGCTTCCAAAGTTTGGATTGCGCGCCGGTCGAGTCCCTCCGGAATCGCGGGGGCGATCTCGGTGCTGGGCTGGGTCGGCCACTGCGTCGTGGACGTCGTCTCGGTGTCCTCGGGGGCGGCTCAGCGATTTCGAGGAAAGGATTCTCGAGGAGCTCCTGTTCGATCCGCCCCTGCAGATCGAGCAGCGGGAGCTGCAAGACTTGCATCGCTTGGATGAGCTGCGGCGACTGCACGAGGCGCTGCTCGAGGCGCGGCGCCTGCGTCAAACCAAGTCGGATCGGTCCGTTACTCACGTTGCCGCATGAGTATACCGGGCCTCCGCGGATCGCGGAGAGCGCCGTCGAGATTCAGCGGCGGCCGTTTCCCACCGTCACCGAAACGATCGCGAAGAGGCGATCATTACCAAACATCCCGAGGTCGCCGAGGACGAGCGGCGCCCCGCGGGCACTTCGATCACGCGGCGCAGCGTGCTCACGCGGCGGGGGACTCGGTCGATGTCTCCCACATCGGTGGCGTCGGAGATCACCCGCTCGCGCGGACCGAAATCGCAACGCATGAAATCGAATTCCAGAACACCACCATTCTTCGTGGTCTCCAGGAGGCGAGTTCGCGCGACGATCCCACGAAAAACATTCTTGACCTCGGGATTCGCGATCGCCGACTCCTCGGCCACATGGGTCGAGTAGCCGACCACCGCCGATTCCTCGACGCCCAGGATGCAACCCGCGGAGCGGCCGGGGGTGGCGGCGAGCGAGGCGAACTCGAGCGCCGTGGCGCCGGCGGCGAGCGCCCCTTCGGATCGTTGGCATTCACGATCCGCACCTCGATGCCAAGATTCGCCGACTCCCCATCCTCGAGCGCCCGCGCCCGCTGGAGGAGCGCGTCGAGGGCGGCAGGCTCGCCGGCGGCGAGGACATAGCCGCTCGCGGTGAGCTGGAGGCGGGTCGTCTGCGGCTCGCCGCGCAGGAGATCGATGGGATTGCCGACGACCGACGACGGAGCGGGGATCGATGCCAGTTCTCCGTCGAGGGGAGGAGCTGGCGCCCGGCGCTCCGAGAGCGGGAAGGGGGAGGAATAGCAAGACTGGCTTCGCCCCCGCGTCGGCGCCGAGCCGCCGCGCGGCGGCCGCGGGGCGCGGCCGCAACACCAACCAAAGCGTTCCCGTGTCGGAGCCGCCGGCCGAGAGCGCGAGCGCCCCGCCGGCGGGGACGAGCCCCGTTCCCGCGACCCGCACCCCGGCCACCTGCGGGATGTCGACTGATCCCACATTTTCCGCGCGCGTCTTGAAGCGGGTCAGGCCGCGCAGCTCGATGAAGCTCGCCAGCGCCGAGATGTGGACGCCGCCTCCGCCGATCGTTGGGTTTGCCTGGAGGGCGATCTCGAGGCCGCCGCGGATCGTCTCGATCTTCGGCTCCGCCATCTTCGCTTTCTTGGTGACCTCGCAATGATAGTTGGCGATGTAGGGGACGAGCGACTCGAGCGCCCCCGACGTGACGAGCGACGGCGCCGCGTCGAGCGTGGCCGACCAGAGGGGCTTCCCGCCTCCCTCAGCGCCGCATCGAATGCCGCCATCTCCTCGGCGCCGAGCACTCCGCCGCGCTTCGCGTTCCCATCGAAGGAAAGCCAGTGGGCCGACGCCTCGACGGCGATGGGGCGCGCGAAGGCGCTCGCGAGATCGCGTCAGCACGGCCGCGACGATCTTTTGTTGGTCTTCGCTACAATTGGCGATCAGCGCGTCGCTCTGGACCTCGAGGCTCGCGTCACCGGTGCCGAGCGCGGCGCGGAGCACCTCGAGGATGTCGCCCGCGGCGAGACCACTCGCGCTGCCGTCGCGCGCCGCGAGGAACGGCGCCGGCGTCACGGGATCGCGCTCGGAGTCCGGCAAGAATCCGCCGTAGCGCGGCGCGGAGACCGGCGCTGGGCTCGGACGCAGCGCCGCGAGGGTAGCTCCTCGTGACCCGCCCGCGGTTTTCTTGGGGAACGGCCGCGGCCGCGAATGCCACCAATAGAATTTCGAAACGCATGGGCTCCGTTAGGGGATGGGGCGACCCACGTCACCCGATGCAACTAAAACCAAGACGGGAGGCTCGTGACGTAGAAGTTGTACACGGTCCAGCCGACGGCGATGACCGCGATTCCATAGAGGAGCGAGCCGGGAATCGCGGCCGCGGCGCGCAGGCCGCGCGCGACCCGTTGATCGACGAGGATCGCCGAGCGGCCGAGCCCTCGGCGAGCATCCCGGCCACTTCCGAGGGTTGGAGGATCGCAAGCGTCGTCGAGTCGATGAGCGCGGTGCGCGCCAGCGCCGACGTGAGCGATTGCCCTATGCGGACTTCGCCCGCCGCGACCGCCATCGGCGCGCGGAAGAAAGTTGGGGTTCCCGCCGACGCCGAGTCGACGGCGCGATCGAGCGGCGTCCCGGCGTCGTGGAGATCGCGCAGCGACCAGAGGAACGAAGCGAGCGACGCGTCGCGCACGAGGTCGCCGAGGAACGGGACCCCGCGCGCCCACTCGGCGCAGCGCCCGCCGGCCGCGGCATCGCGCGCAAGAGCCCCAATCCCAACAAAAGGGCGTCGATGGGTACGGCGAGCTCCAGGATCGCCAAGATTCCCGCGCCGTTGTTTCCCACGAATAGGCCGCGAGTGATTCCGCGCGCGAAGGCCGCGAAATGGAGGATGAAGATCGGATAGGCGAGTCGCCAAAGGGCGCGGCGCATCGTCTCGACGCCGCGGGTCTTGCGCTCGGCGATCCGCCGGAGCCCTCGCTCGCGCGCCCCGCGCTCTCGCTCGCGAGGACGCACGCCGCCGATCGGGCGTCGAGCCCGGCTCGCGCGAGCGCGTCGGCGAGGCTCCCGCCCGATTCCAGGACTTGGCGCGCGGCGGCGTGGGCCGGCGGGTCCATCGACCGGCGGATCCCCTCCTGCTCGAGCGCCACCCGCGGCGGAAGTCCCGCGTCGAGGAGCGAAGCCAAGCTCTCCAGAAGGTGGGCGAAGGCGAGCTCGCGCCCTCCGGGGAGAAGTGTGGGAACGGACGGCACGGATGGGCGCCTGGGCGCGCTTCGTCCCACGGACGCGGCACGGGGTCAAGCCCTTCCCTCGGTGAAATGGGGTGTCGGGTCCGGTAGCCTCGCGCGCTCCATCGCTCGACTCAACCCGAGGGGTGCCACGCGACGATTCCTCGGCGGGTGCCCGCGGGCATCGCAACGGCATCAGCCGCGGACGATAGGAATCCCCAACCATCCATGAGCGACTTCAAGTCCCTGTCGACGAACGACCCGAACACGGGACTCTTCACCTATGCGCAGATCGACCACCTGATGAAGGTGGAGTTCGCCCGCGCGCGCCGCTACCGCCTCCCGCTCGCATTTGTGGTATTGGTCGTCGATCGGCTCGACGACATGATGCGCAACTTTGGCTACAAAGCGCGCGACCTCGTCCTCGAGCGATTCCAACAAATCCTGCGGCGCGAGTCGCGCGTCTGCGACTACCTCGGGCGCTTCACCGACGATCGCGTCCTTCTGTTGCTCCCGCACACCGACGCCGAAGGGGCGCGAATCATCGTGAATCGGATCCGGCGGATCGTTGGGTCCCAGGAGTTCGAGTTCGAGGGAAGGCCTTCCGCGTGACGCTCTCCGCTGGCATTTCCCAATATCGCGACGGAAACACACTTTTCTACGACACCGTCCGCGACACGGCCGAGCGGGCCGCCGAGCGGGCGTCGACGGTGGGTGACAACGTGGCGATCGTCGAGGCCTCGCAAGGGTCCTCTTGAGTGCTGCCGTCCCCAACAAAACGGGGGTGACGGGGGCGCGCCCGAATCACGCAGCGTGGGGTGGAAGAGCCCTCGAACGAAACGCAGGGCGCTGATCTAGTATTGGGCGCGTGGACATCCTCCTCGCCGAAGACGAACGCTCGATCGCGGTGACGCTCCGCGATGCTTTGGAAGCGGCGGGTCACAAGGTGGAGAGCGTGCGGGAGGGGCGCTCGGCGCTCGTCTCGATCGAGAATCGTGACTTCGACGTCATCGTGACCGACGTGCGGATGCCGGGGGCGTCGGGGATCGAGGTGCTGACAGGCCGCGCGCGCCGAAGAAGCACCCGGCCGAAGTCTTGGTGATCACCGGCTACGGCACGATCGAGCAGGCGGTCGACGCGATGCGCCTCGGCGCGTTCTCCTATCTTCCCAAGCCCTTCCTCAACGAAGCGGTGGTGAATCTCGTGGGGAGATCGCGCGCCGGCGCGCGCTCGAGATCGAGAACCGGCGGCTTGCCAACCATCTTTCGCCCCATCCGCCGAACGAGGATTTCATTGGTGAATCCCCACAGATCAAGGAAGTGAAGGCGCGGGTCGCGCAGGTTGCCAAGAGCGACGTGTCGGTCCTCATCATCGGCGAGAGCGGCACGGGGAAGGAGCGGGTCGCGCGCGCGGTCCACGCGCAGAGCCCGAGGGTCACGCAACCTTTCGTGCCCCTCTCATGCGCGGCGCTCACCGAGACCCTCCTCGAGAGCGCAATTGTTCGGTCACGAGAAAGGTGCCTTCACCGACGCGCACCGCGAGAAAGCGCGGCCGCTTCGAGCTCGCCGACGGCGGGACGATCTTCCTCGACGACGTCGACGACCTGGCGCTCACCACACAAGTGAAATTGTTGCGTGTGCTCCAGGAGCGCACGGTGGAGCGCCTGGGCAGCGAGCGCTCGATCAAGATCGACGTGCGGGTGGTCGCTGCCACGAAGGTCCCGCTCGAGCGGCGCGTGCGCGAGGAGGCGCTTCCGCCGAGGATTTGTTCTACCGTCTGAACGTGGTGCCGATCCCCGTGCCGCCGCTGCGCGAGCGCGACGGCGACGTGCGCCGCCTCGCCGCCTATTTTCTTACGGGAAGTACGGCGGCACGCGCTCGCCGGCGATCCGCGACGAGGACCTCGTCTGGATGGAGCGCTACTCGTGGCCCGGCAACGTGCGCGAGCTCGAGCACGCGATCCAGCGCGGCGTGGCGCTGCTGGCGGAGAATGCCAACTATCTTCGGCGCGAGCACCTCGTGCCCCTCTCGGCCGACTATCGGTCGGCGCTCGAACCCCAAGAAAAGGTCCATCCGCTGAAGGACGTGATCCGGGAGTCCGAGCGGCGCACATCGAGCGGGTGCTCCGCGTGACCCAGGGGCGGCGGATCCAAGCCGCGGACTTGCTTGGGATCTCGCGCAAGGTTTTGTGGGAAAAGATCCGCGACCACGGGATCGACGAGAACTCCGGGCGCGGATCGGCGGGCCCCGAGGAGACGAAGCGGAATGACCGAAGCCGCGGTGGCCGCGGGGGCGCGGAGCGTCGCGCGGGCGGCGGTGATCTCCGACCTCCACCTGACATCCGACGACGAGGCGCGGATGGAGCGATTCTTGGCATTCGCCCGCAAGCTCCCGGGGCGGGTCGACGAGCTCCTGATACTTGGGGATCTCTTCGAGGCGTACGTCGGGCGCAAGCATCTCGGGGTCGCCGGCTACCGGCCGCTCGGTGCGCGCGATCGACGCATTGGTGGGAAACGGCGTGGCGGTCACCTGCCTGCGCGGGAACCGCGACTTTTTGTTGGATTCCTCGTTCACGAAATCCACGGGGCGCGCGTGGCCGGCGACGAGGAGGCGTTCGTGAGCGGCGGGCGCCGGATTCTTTGCGTCCATGGAGATCTGTTCTGCGTCCGCGACCTCCGCTACCAAGCGATGCGGCGGAAGCTCCGGTCGCCGGTCCTCCGCGGCGTCGCGAAGGCGTTGCCGCTGCCGGTGCTCCTGCGGATCGCCGGCAAGCTGCGCAAGACTTCGATGGGGAGATCGCCATGAAAACGCCGGCCGAGATGGGGATCGTCGACTCGGAGGTCGAGAAGCGCCTCGGCGAAGGCTTCGACGTCGTGATTTGTGGGCATGTCCACGACCCGCGGCGCACGGCGCTCTCCCGCGGGGAATTGGTGGTCTTGCCGGCTTGGCCCGAGAGCCCCGGCACGCTCTGGATCGACCACGGAAAGTTACGTTTCGAGGCGCCGTAGACTTGGCATCCGCGCCTCCGGCAGCCATGCCCCCAGCGGCCGCGCGCCCGATCCTTTGGATTTCGGTCGCCGCGCTCGTCCTCTATGCGGTCGTGCGTTTCGATGGTTGGTCTTGGTTCCGCGATGCTTGGGATTCGATGCGAAGCCAAGAATACTCCGAGCGGCGGATCGACGTGAACTTCGCCGGCGTGCCGATCGATCGCGCGCGGGCCGAGCTCGAGGCGCGCCTCGCGCCGCAGGACTCCGTGGCCCTCTCGCCGAAGATCCGCGCCGACGAGAACGCACGCCAACGATTCATCGAGGGGCTCTACCCGAGGAGGATCGTGGCGGGCGCGGCGCCCGTGGTCGACGCGGTCGCGGCCGGCGAAGCGAAGGCGCGCGGCCTCGCGATCCTCGCCACGACCAAGAGCGGCTACGCGATCACGCTCGAAGGGGGACCCGATGCGGCCGCGCCGCGCGACCCCGCTCCACCCGACCCCGTATTGGACCAGGGGACGATTCATTGGTTTTCCGCTCTCGCGGGGCTGCTGGGAATCTTGGGTTTGGGGAGGGCGCTCCTTCGCTTCAAGCCGGGCTCCGATGATTGGGTTGCGGGGAGCGGCTCGCCGCCTGCGTGGTCGCCGGCACGATCGCCGCGGCGGCGGCGGCCTCGATCGCGACCTGGTCGCAAATCCGATTCTTCGGTCCGTGGATCGTTGGGATGGGGATCGCGGCGGGGTGCGCCTCCATGCTCGTGCGATCGAGACGCAGCGGGACGCGTCCGGGCTCGCCCCGTGGACGCGCGAAACGTGGGGGTTTCGCCCTGGTGCTCGCGCTGTTTGCTTGGGTTTGCATCGGCTCTCCGATCTCCGGCTGGGACGGGCGCTCGATCTGGTTGATCCGCGCGAAGCAGCTCACCGCCCACGGAATGTTGGCAAAGACGGAGTTCACCTCGGAAGAGATGGCGTTCTCCCACCCCGAGTATCCGCTCGGATTTCCGGCCTTCATGGCGCAGCTCACCTCCCTCGGCGGTGCCTTCAGCGAGCGCACCGCGGCGCTCGCGATTCCGATCCTCACGACCGCCCTCTTCTCGCTTTTGTGGCAATGCTCGCGCGCGCGCCTCGGCCGCGCGGCGGGTGGGTCGTTCACGCTCGCGGTCTTCCTCTCGGTGGCCCCCTCATCCGCGACGGCTACGCCGACGGCTACCTCGTCGCATGCCTGGCAATCGGATTCTTGGCGTTGGGATCGCCCACGCGCTCGGCGCTCGCCTGGCTCGTGCTCGGGTGCGCCGCGATCCTGAAACGGGAGGCGATCCCCTTCGGCGCCGCGATCGTGATCGCGGGGGCGCTCACCCGCAGGCGCGCGGACGCGAGCCTCAGTTCCGCTGGCCCGTCCTCGTCTTCGCCCCCGCGGCCGGTCACTGGATCTGGCGCTCGATCGTCGGATTGCGCGGCGACTTCGCGGGGCCGGTCTCCGATTGGTGGGATCGCCTCGCGACGGTGGTGAGCGTGGGATCGCGGTCCATCTGGACCTTCCCCTGACCACCGAGGGGAGCGCCGCGATCGTTGGCTTCGCGATTCTTTGCTTTCTGAGGCGCGGCGAGCCGCGCGCGCTCGGGCGCGGCGCGCGCCATGGCGCTCACGGCGGTATTCGTCGTGATGATCGTCAGGATCGTTTCGTTGACCTCGCGCCCCGTCGAGTGGCTGGCGCGCACCTCGCTCGACCGGCTCATCCTCCACCCGGCCGCGCTTGCTCTTCTCGGCGGGCTCCTCCTCCTCCGCTCGGCGGAGGAGGTTCCCGCCCGGCGGCCGCGTCGCCTACTGCGGCGCGATCGTGAAATCCCACGACGCGGGAGATCCGGCGAATGGTGGCATCGGCCTTTTGTTGGTCTTGCGCCCCCGCGAGCAGGCCCACGATCACGACGAGGACGTAGCGGCGGCCGTCGGAGGAGCGTGACGAGGTCGGCGTCGCGGAGCGCCGTCGCCGACGAAGCGCTCGAGCCCTCGACCCGGGCACCGCTCTGCGAATGGATCCCCGCCGCGATCGCTCCGTCCGATTGCTGGGAATCCGCAGGGGCGCGCGCCTCGAGGCGGCGCGCGAGCGCCTCGGCATCGATCTCCTCGCCGGCAGCGCCCGCCGGAAACTTGGCATCGCCCGCGATCGAGAGGCGCGGGCCGCCGATCTCGGCGAAGACGACCGCGATCTTCCGCTGCTTTTCCTTGCCCCCGCCTCGAGGACGATCGGGAGGAGATCGGTCTCGAGGAGGCCGCTTTCTTGGTGTCGGCGGCGGGGGCGGCCCCCGCGAGCTCGCGCAGCCGCCGCGCGTAGCGAAAGTTGGGTTTGAGCGCCGGAGAGTCGAGGGGCCAATCTTGGCGCACGGAGTTCCCGCGCGCGACGACTCGAGGACGCTCCCCTCCCCGATCCACATCGCCACGTGGGAAATGTTGGTATCGGTGCCGAAGAAGAGGAGGTCGCCCGGCTCGAGGCGATCGAGCTGCACCGGGACGAGCCGCGGATCCTGGAAACATTGTTGGTATGCGTCGCGGCGCAGCTGGACCCCATGGCGACGGAGGATGAACTGGATGAGACCCGAGCAATCGAAGCCCTCCGGCGTCGTCCCTCCCCAAGTATAGGGGCGCCGAGCAGACGGCGGCCGAGCGCGACCCACGACGCGGGATCGGGGCGCGAGGCGGGGCTTTCGTTGGGATTCCACCCGCGCGCGTCGCCGGCGGCCACGTAGGCGCGCTCTCCTCCGGGGAGCGAAACGCAATGAAACGCATCTCCCGGCCGCGACTCCGCGCGCGCGTCGGCCTCGAGGCGCGTCCCCATCGAGACCGTCATCCAGGGCTTCGCGCGCTCGAAGCTCGGCTCGCGGTAGAGGTGGGCGAGGACCGACGTGACCTCCAAGACGCCGCGCGCGCGCCGCTCCCATAGTTGGGATCCCCCTCGCGCGCCGCGCGCAGCGCCGCCGCCGGGATCCAACCCACATATCCGTCGGGGGTGCGAATCTTGGCGAACCCCGTTTCGGACGGCGCCGAGGATTCGAGGACGTCGACCGTCGTCCCGAGAGTCGCCTGGGTCGTGACCGGCGCGTCGGGCGCGGGCGCCGCCACCACGGCCTCGATCGGAACCCGCACGAACGCGCGGGAATGTTGGGAAAGGGCCGGGGGTGGGAGCTCACGCAGGAAATCGTGGGAATCGCGAGGGCGGCCGCCGCCGCGAGCGCGCGGAGCGCCGGGGCGCGGCGGGGCGGATGGAGCATGGGTCGGCGGCGCAGCATAATGCCCCGATGCCGACCGCGAGCCGACCGGGCGCCGAAGCGATGCGCCTTTCGTGGTGCCCCCTCGAGTTGCCGCTCTCCCATCCGTGGACCATCGCGCGCGGCACCTCCTCGGCCAAGCGGAATGCTCTCCTGCGACTCGAGGCCGAGGGGCCGTCGGCCTCGGCGAGGCGGCGCCGAAGCGCGCGATACCAACAATCGTACGAGACGGCGGCGGCGGCGTTCGAGCGGATCGCGGCCGCGCTCGCGGGGCGCTCTCCGTGGGACCGGGCCGATTGTTGGGAAGCGGCCGCGCGCGCCACCGGCGACCGCGCGGCGCTCGCCGCCCTCGACATGGCGCTCTGGGATTGGCGCGGGAAAAAGTTGGGAAAGCCCGTTTGGCAATTATTGGATGTGGCGCCGGTGCCGATCGCCGCCACGAGCTTCTCGATCGGCATCGCGGCGCCCGAGGCGCTTCGGGAGAAGGTGCGCGAGGCGCGTGACTTCCCGTCCTGAAGATCAAGCTCGGCACGCCCGACGACGAAGCCACATTTCGCGCCGTCCGCGCGGCCACCGAGAAGACCCTCCGAGTCGATGCCAACGAAGGGTGGCCTACGCGCGACGCGGCTGCCGCGCGAATCGCTTGGCTCGCGCGCGAGGGGGTCGAGCTGATCGAGCAGCCGCTCGCGGCGTCCGACCTCGACGGGGCGCGCGCGCTCGCCGCCGCGTCACCGGTGCCGCTCGTCGCCGACGAGTCGGCGCTCGGATCGCGCGAAATACCAACAATCGCTGGCGCCTTCCACGGCGTGAACGTGAAACTTGCCAAGTGCGGCGGGATCACCCATGCCACGAAGCGATCGCCGCCGCGCGCGCGCAGCAGGGCTGCGGGTCATGTTGGGTTGCATGGTCGAGTCGTCGCTCGGGATCGCCGCGGCGCTCCACCTGGCCCCGCTCGCCGATTGGATCGACCTCGATGGAAACCTTTTGTTGGCAAGAGATCCGTTCACGGGGCTCACGCACGAGCGGGGCATTTGGCGCCTTCCGACCCTCCCGGGCCTCGGGGTCGAGGCGCGGGCGGAGTCGCCGATGTCCGCCCGTGGCGATTGACCCGCCCTTGGCGTTCCCGTACCTTCGTCGGCCCTTTTTCGCGACCGAACCCAACCCGACTCCTCCGCGCTTCGATGAGCCCGACCCGGTGCATCGTGATCGCGATCGATGGTCCGTCGGGGGCCGGGAAGAGCACGGTTGCTCGATTGTTGGCTCGCCGTCTCGGGTTTCTATTCCTCGACACGGGGGCGATGTAGTCGGGCCGTCGCGCTCGAGGTCTCGAGGCGGGTATCGCTCTTCAGGACGAACCGGGGGTTTCCGGCTCCTCCAGAGTCTTCGCATCCGGTTTTCGGATAACGGCGAGCGCGTGTTCTCCAAAGTTGGCAATGGCCCCGAGGAGGATGTGAGCGCCGCGATCCGAACCCCCGAGGTCACATCCTTGGTATCTCCTGTGGCGGCGCTCGCCTCGGTCCGTGAGAAGCTCACGGGCGAGCAACGCGCGATCGCGGCGGGGAGATCGGTGGTGGCCGAGGGGAGGGACACGACGACCGTCGTGTTCCCGGAGGCCGACCGAAGTTCTTCTCACTGCGAGTCTTCAAGAGCGCGCGCGACGGCGCCGGGCCGAACGCCCGGAGCTACGCGACGCGGACCTCGAGGACGTCATCATCGATATCGAGAAGCGCGATGCGATGGATCGCGAGCGGCCGCTCGCTCCGCTGCGCGAAGCGGCGGGGGCGATCCGCGTCGACACTGACCGGACTTTCCCAAGAAAAAGTCGTGGCGAAGCTCAGCCGATCTCTGCGCGGATTTGTTGCGATGAGCGACGCCAAGCCCGACGACCGGTCGAAATCTTGGCAAGCGCCCCGCGACGGATTTCAAGCTGTATTGGTTTGCGCGCGCTTCGCTCGGCACGTGGCTCCACGGCCAGTACGGCCAGGAGACGATCGGCAACGAGCGCCTACCCGACCGCGGAGGCGCGCTGATCGTCGCGAACCACAATCCCTTCCTCGACATCCCAGCCATCGGCGGATCGAGTCCCAAAGAGACCTGTGGCATTCGTGTCACGCGAGAACATCGTCGACATCCCGATCCTCGGCTTCTTCGTTCGCCACTGGGGCGGAATCCTGATCTCGCCGGGGGCGGCCGATGGCGGCGCTCCGCGAGATCGTCGAGTCGCTCACGCGAGAAGGGTGACCTCGTGTGCCTCTTTCCCGAGGGAACGCGAAGCCGCGACGGCGAGCTGCAGCCGCTCCAACGGGGCGCTCTCTTCGCCGCGAGGAAGGCCAAGGTGCCGATGCTGGCCGCCGGCATCGCGGGCACCTTCGAGATCCTTCCGCGCACGCGCAAGATTCCCACGCTTCGAGGCAAGATCGTCGTTTCGTACAGCGAACCCATTCTCGCTGACGCCGGTGACGACGCCCCAGAGAGATGGGCGCCGCGCTCGCCGCCGAGGTGGCGCGCGCGCCGCGAGCGCTGGTCGCAAGCGATGGGGCGCCCTATCCGATTCACTCGCAGTCAAAAGGCTCGAGTTCCCAACTCTCACCGAACACGGGTTCCGTGGTTTTCACTCCGCCGAACGGCGGGCCGCGAAACCCAGCAATAACTCCTAACCCCAAGTATCTCGATGCCCGCACGGGACATCGTTCGTAAATCTGCTCTTTCCCAGGATGAGCTCGATCGCATGACGACCGAACTCGTCGGCGACTTCACCGGCACGGCCCTCGGTGAACGCATCAACTCGTCGATCCGGGAATTCAAACCCGACGAAATCGTGAAGGCCCGCGTCCTCGCCGTCCGCGAGAACGAGGTGGTCGTCGATTACGGCGGCAAGAGCGAAGGCAGCATTCCACGCAATGAGTTCGCCGACGATATGCGTAACTGATCGTCGGCCAAGACATCGAGGTCCTGATCGAGGCCCAGGACGAGCACGCCGAGAACGTCAGCGTTTCTTGGCGTCGCGCCGTCCGCCGCAAGGCATGGGACGAGATCATCACCGATACAAGGAAGGGACCGCGTCAAAAGGCATGGTCCAGCGCAAGATCAAGGGCGGCTTGCTGGTCGACGTCGACGCGTCACCGTTTTCCTGCCCGGCTTCGCCAGGTCAACATTCGCGCCGCACCGCCGACATCTCCGACTTCATCGGCAAGGAGGTCGAGGCGCGAGATCATCAAGATCGACGCGGAGCGGCATGAACATCGTCGATCTCGCGCCGCAAGCTGCTCGAAGAGGAGCGCGAGACGCAAGAAGGAGATCGCTGCTCACCGAGCATCCAGGAAGGTCAGGTCCGCAAGGGCGTGGTCAAGAACATCGCCGACTTCGGCGCGTTCGTCGACCTCGGCGGCATCGACGGCCTGCTCCACATCACCGACATGACGCTGGGGCCGCATCAACCACCCGTCGCGAGATGCTCGAAGCTCGACGACGAGATCGAGGTCAAGGTGCTGCGCGTCGACCGCGAGCGCGAGCGCATCGCGCTCGGCCTGAAGCAGAAGATCGCCGTCGCCGTGGGAGAACATCGAGCCAGCAGCTACCCGGTCGGCTCGCGCCACACGCGGCAAGGTCGTCAACATCATGAGCTACGGCGCGTTCGTGAAGCTCGAGGACGGCGTCGAGGGTCTCGTGCACATCTCCGAGATGTCGTGGACGCAGGCGCATCAACCACCCGAGCGAGCTCGTCAAGATCGGCGACGAGGTCGAGGTCGTCGTCCTCGACATCAACAAGGAGAAGCAGGAGATCTCGCTCGGCATGAAGCAGGCCGAGGCGAATCCCTGGGACATGGTCGAGCGAGCACTACCCGGTCGGCACCGTCATCGAGGGCACGCGTGCGCAACCTCACCACCTACGGCGCCTTCATCGAGATCGAGGAAGGGATCGACGGACCTGCTGCACGTCTCCGACATGTGCGTGGACGAAGAAGATCACCATCCCGCCGAGGTCGTCGAAGAAGGGCGACACGTTGCGTTGCGTCGATCCTCTCGGTCGACTCCGAGAAGAAGCGCATCGCGCTCGGTCTCAAGCAGCTGGCCGCCGATCCGTGGCAGGACGACGATCCCCGCCAACTATCACGTGGGCGATCTGCGTCAGCGGGCTACGTCACGAAGATCACCAACTTCGGCGCGTTCGTTCAGCTCGAGGACGATCTCGAGGGCCTGATCCACATCACCGAGCTCGCCGACCACAAGATCAACTCTCCCGACGAGGTCGTGAAGCTTGGGATGAAGGTCGAGGCCCGCGTCATCAAGGTCGACACGGAGGAGCGCAAGCTCGGCTTGTCGTTCGTCCACGGCGACTTCGAGGAGAACGAGGAGACCAAACGCTCGAGCGCGAGAAAGAGATCAAGCGGCGCGAGAAAGAGATCCGCGGCGAGATCGAGGAGCAGACGCGCCAGGAGCGCGAGGCGCAGGAACGCGAGCGCGCCGAGAAGGCCGAGCGCGAGAAGGCGCTCGCCCGGGCCGACCGCGAGGCGCGACGAAGGCGGCCGAGATCCGCGCCTCGTCGACCACCGAGAAGGAGGCGAGCGGCGCGGGCGCGCCGGTCACCAGCTAACGGCGCGATCGGCTCCATTCCGTGATTCCCGGAGACGGCCGGCGACGGCGGCGCGCCCCTGCGCGGGCGCCGGCGCGCCGGCCGTTTCGTTTTCGTTGGCATCGCGAAAGATGGTGATCGGGCTCGCGTTCGTTTCGTTGGGATCCGCGGCGTGCGCCGCGCGACGCGCGCCGGTCGACGACTTCGCCTCTCCCGATGCGGCGGCGCTCCGGAGCAACCCCGAGCTCGGCTCGGCGCTCGACCGGATGCGCGGCGCGTTCGAGGCTCGGCGACGAGGATCGGGCGCGCGCCGAGCTCGACTCAGCGCGCGGGCTCGATCCCGAACATCGTTGGGATGTGTACTTCGGCCGCTTCGAGGCGGTGCTGAACGGGCGGGCGCTCGCGCGGAGCCTCGATCGCTCCTCGCGGATCGAGAGCGTCCGCGATCAGGCGACCCTCGGTGATCCGATCCACGTCCGGATGGTGCTCGTGAACGACGGCGTCCCCGGGAAAGTTGGGAAGCTCGAGATTCCCAAGGAAACGGGGGGCGGGATCTTCTCGAGCTCTCCGAAGAGCATCACGCGCCTCATCGCGAGCATTGCCACAAAGAGTACGGCGCCTACGGCGACGAGCGCGAAGCGCATCGACACGCTCCCGTGGCGCTCCGCGAAAATGTGGTGATCCCCGAAGGGGCACGTTCCAGATGGACTTCGCGTTCGAGGACTACCCCGAAGGGGAGTCGTGGCGCGGGTCTTCGAGATCGGGGCGGAGATCGTCCCGGCGACGGTCGTCTTCGCGGGCTCGCCGGTCTTCCTCACCAAGATTCGGTGCGCCTCCTGCTCGGTCGTGGCGCTCCCCGGATATGAGGCATTCGCGACGAAGCCGGTCGAATCGTTGGCATCGCTCCTCGAGAAGTCGGGGGGCGAGCGACCGCTCGATCCTTCCCTGCGCGATGCTCGTGGCGCGCGAGGCGCGCGACGAGGCGACCCTGCTGCTCGCCAAGAAACTGGTCGGCGCCCAGCCGCAGCGGGCGCTCGCGATCATCGTTGCGCTTCGGTACCTGACCGGAGATCAGGAGCGTGGACTCGATCGCGCGTCGTGGATCGGCTTCGCGGCGAAATTGTTGGATTCGCAGGCGCGATGACGGGCCGGTTCCCCGACGTCGAGACGCAGATGACCGCGATCCAGCGCGGCGCCGTGGACCTCGTGCGCCCCGAAGAGCTGCGCGCGCGCCTCACGCGATCTCGCGAGAGGCGGCCGCCCGCTCCGCGTAAAATTGGGAATCGATCCGACGGCGAAGGAGATCCACCTCGGCCATTCGGTGGTGATTCGCAAGCTGCGCGATTTCCAGGAGCTCGGGCACCTGGCGGTCCTCATTCTTGGGGATGGCACCGCGCTCGTCGGCGACCCCACGGGGCGCGACGCGACGCGCCCCCGCTCACCCGCGAGCAGATCGAGGAGAACGTGGCGGGCTACCTCTCGCAGATCGGCAAGATCCTCGATACCAAGAATCAGAGCGCATCGAGATCCGCCACAACGGCGAGTGGTTCCACAAGATGGGCTTCGCCGATGTGTTGCGTTTGCTCGCGCGCGGGACTGTGGCGCGGATGCTCGAGCGCGACAACTTCACCGACCGGGTGAAAGGTGGAAGGCGATCCACCTCCACGAATTGTTGTATCCGCTCTGCAAGGTTGGGATTCGGTGATGGTGAAGGCCGACGTGGAGCTGGGCGGCACCGACCAGCTTTTCAACCTGATGCAGGGGCGCCAGCTCCAGGGAGGAGGAGGGCAGCCGCCGCAGGTGATCCTCACGACGCCGATCCTCGAGGGGCTCGACGGCCGAAAGATGTCGAAGAGCTACGGCAACCACATCGGCCTCGAGTTTGCGCCGAAGGAGATCTTCGGCCGCACGATGGCGATCCCCGATCGTTTGCTTCCGGAGCTGGTTCACGCTCCTCACGCGGGCTGCCGGCGGCGCGCGTCGAAGAGTGGCTTTCGACGGGGCGCAATCCGCGGGATGCCAAGATCGAGCTCGGCAAGACCCTCATCGCGGAGCTCCAGGGGGCGGAAGCCGGCGAGCGGGAGGCCGAGGCGTTCAAAACCCAATTTTCGAAGGGGAGATCCCCGCCGACGCGCCGACGGTCTTTTCGCGCCGGCGGCGCGCGACGGCGCGATCGACGCCTCGCACGCGGCCTTCCGCGGCGATCTCTCGCGAGTCGCTGAAGGAAAGGTGGGTTTCGCCAACTTTCCGCAGGTGATTGCCCAACTATCGGGCGAGACCGCGTCGGCGGCGCGCCAGCTCATGGCGCGAGAATGCGGTCGACGTCGACGGCACCGTCGCGTCGGACCCAAAGGGCACCGTTTGGCTCCACTGACGGGGCCGTGCTGCGGGTCGGCAAACGCCGCTATTTCCGGATCCGCGTGACACCGTGAGGGCGGCCCATAGGCCGCCCCTACTTCGCGGGAGTTCTTGTGCTTGATCTTCTCCCAGAATTTCCGCGCGGTCGAACTCGGGTGAGTTCTCGACGTCGTGGCATTGTTGGCATGTCACGTCGCGGCTGGGGTTTGTTGAGCTTCGGCTGGGTGGTGTGGAGCGCCGCCGGGCCATGGCAGCTCTCGCATCCCCACATATCCGAACTTCTCGGGATTCCCCGTGTAGCCGGTCTTCTCGCCGCTCGGCGGCTCCGAGAACCACCCCACCACGTGGCATTTGAGGCAATCGGGATCCCACTGCCCCTTGCGCTCGGTGAGCGAGGCGAGCGCGTGGGCGTGCTTGCTCCCCTCCCAAATCTTGTATTCCTCGACGTGGCATTCCCCACATTTCGCGCTGCCGGCGTAGCCCTTGCCCCCAAACCCTTGGTGTCGAGCGGCCGCTGTCGCACGAGCTTCTCGACGATCTTCCCCTCCATGAGCCGGTCCCGATAGTTGTCGACCGTCGATTGCGCTTCCTTGTCGGAGGGGACCGCCGCCGTGATCGTCTCGATCGCGAATCCCTCGAAGACCACCTTCCGCCGCGGCGCGCGACCGGAGCTGGACCACGTGGCGCCCCTTCTGCCCGGGGTGGATGAGGAGGGTGTTCCCATAGAGTTGGGGTTGCGGGTCGAGGGAGCCGCTGCCGGAGCCCAAGACCAACAAATCGATCGCGGGCACTTCGGCGACCAGCTCGCGTGCGCGATCCTGATATCCGTGGTAAACGGCCGCGCACAGATCGAATTTGCCGGCCGCCTTCGCGAGCGCGGAGCGGGCCGCCTCGGCCGGCTTCTGGAAGCCGTCGGCGTCGACGAGCGAGAGGACCAGCACGCGCTGACTCCGGCCCATCCCCAACTTTCGACGGGACGATCGCATAGGGGGCGATGGAGCTCATCGCCGCCGCATTCGTGGCGACGTTGGTGAGCGTGGCATTGGGAAATCGCGCGGCGATCGTCACGTCGAGCGCCATCAGCTGCGCGCGCTGCGTCAGGTCGTCGGCGTCCGAGGCGAGATCCCCCGGACCGAGCGCCACGACCGACACGGGCATTCCCATGTAAACGGCCGCCATCGTCTCGCCGCGCAGGCGCTCCATGTCGCTCTTGCGCTTCACCAACTCCCCGCAATCGATGATGACGGCGTTCGGGGCCGCCTGCGCCATCAGCTCGAGGCGGGTCTTCAGCTTCGGGAGGCCGCCGAGCTGTCCCTCGTGCATCCGCACGGCTCCATCATTCCCAACTTTGGCCCCACGAGGACGATCGTCGCCGCCGGCGCGTCGCTTTTCTTGGTTCGCCCGCGACGGGGGCGGGGCGCGATTGCGCGCGCCCCCCATCGCCCACGATCCCAACGAAGATCCCGGCGGCCGCCGTGAGGGCGCACGCGATCATTAGCATCCCGGAAGGGGGAGTTCGCATCGAGACTTTGTAGGGTTTCCTATTTGTTGGGTTTGTTGGCGGGCGCGGGGCGCGTGTAGCGCGCGATAGGGATCCGGACCTCGGGAAAATCGCTGAGCCCTGTCTCGATCCGCACGAGGCCGTGGATCCCCTGGCTCCCGCCTCCGGCAGCCCCTCGGGGGCGACGAGCGTGAGCGTGTATTTGTGGCCTTCGGTCACCGTCTCCACCTCGAGCTTCAGGCGATCCGCCGATTCCCCTTCGATTCTTGGGATTCCAAGCTTGTAGTCGCGCCCGGGGTCGAGCAGCTCGAGGGTCACCGGCTTCGAGCGCGCCGCCTTGCCCGCCTCGACGGCTTGGAAGTCGAGCCCGAGGGCTTCATGTACACGTCGGAGGCGACGGGGACGTAGACCTGAATCTTGATGACCTTCTTTTCCTTGGTATTGCCGGCGCCGAGCATCGCCTCGACGAGGACTTGGCCCACGACCCCGCTTTGTTGAGATTGGGCCCTGCGGTGACCCCCACCCAAATCACGGGGCGCACGCCGTCGGTCGTCTCGAGCACCTGCGCCGTCACGCCGGGGAGTGCCGACCACCTTCGCGTCGAAGGGGGCTCGATCCCCTTTCCAAATACCAAGATTCGCACTTCCTTGGTTTGGGTCTGCTTCGCCCCCATCGGATCGAATCCGAGCTCCGGGGCACGACGTCGTAGATCCGCTCGATCTGTGCCTTGAGGAATAGGTCGATGGGATCCACCCGCTCGTCGGTCGCGAGCGAGATCCGCGACATGTGATCCTTGGCATTGCCTTGAGGGTCGCGGTCTCGAAGCGCACCGAGAGCTCCCCTCTCGCCGGGCTCGACGACGAGGAGGGGGCCCGCCACCTCGCCGCGCCCGTAGCCGTCGCGCACGACTTTCCCATCTTTCAGGATTCGAGCTTCCAGCTCCGAGCAGCCGCAGCTCGCGAGCACATCCACGATCGCGACGGGGCGCGTGCCCGTGTTCGAAAACGGATAGATGGCATCGGCTCCGCCGGGCCACACGACGGTCCCGAGGTCGCGTCCGATCTCCGAGAAGACGATCGCGGAAGCTCGCTTCGCGCGGCTCGCGGGGCGGCTCGCCCCTCCTGCACCGTTCCCCCGGGTGTGCCGCCGCCTCCGTGCGCGAGCGCGCCGTCGGGTGCCGAATGGGTGCAGGCAGCCGCCGCGAGCGGGAGCGCACAGAAGAGAGTGCGGATGGAATCCATTGACGAAGAAAGTCCGGTTGTGGCCGGACTCTACGGGATCGTCAAGCAAAACGCGGCCCGCGGGCGCCGCGTGAGATCACATCCCGTTTGCCACCTTTCGGTAGCCGAGCGAGCGCGAGGACGCTCAGGACCTCGGACCAGCTCGGGAAGGGGCGGTTGTGCCGCACCCGATAGTCATCCATCGCCTTGATGAACTCGAGGACGTCGGCCCCCATCTCCTCGGGGCGCGCGGGTCCGGAATCGACGATCTCGCGCTTGGTGCGCGTCGCGTGCGCCGCCTGGGTCGCCGATCCATGGATCGCCGACCCGTTCGTCGCCGGTGCTTGAGTCGGCCGCTTCTTGTCTTTCATGTCTCCCGAGTCCCCGTTTTCCGATCAGTGCATTCCCAACGATGACGCCTGTTCGCTCAGCGGAAGAGGGCCGCGATCGTTTCCCTGGTGGGTGGCGACGCGATGCCGGATTCCGTGACGATTCCGGTGATGAGCGGCGCCGGGGTGACATCGAAAGCCGGATTGAACACAGCGACCCCTGCGGGGCCGTGCGCTCCGATGCCAACTCTGTCACCTTCTTCCCGCGACCTCTCCTCGATCGGAATGCCCTCTCCATCGGGCAAGCGGAGGTCGAAAGTTGAGAGCGGGGCGGCCACGTAGAACGGAATGCCGAAGTGCTTGGCGAGGATCGCGAGGCCGTGCGTTCCGATCTTGTTCGCGGTGTCGCCGTTGGCGGCGATCCGATCGGCGCCGACCCAGACGCAGGTCACTTTTTTCGTCTTGAGGACGTGGGCCGCCATCGAATCGGTGACCAGCGTCGCGGGGACTCCGGCGCGCATCAGCTCGAAGACCGTGAGTCGGGCGCCCTGGAGGAGGGGGCGGGTCTCGCCGGCGAAAACCGCGAGATCCTTTCCTTGGGAAACGGCGGTGAGGACGACGCCGAGAGCCGTGCCGATTCCCGCGGTCGCGAGCGGCCCGGTGTTAGCAATGGGTGTAGACGACGTCGCCCGCGCGCAGGAGCGCGGCTCCCCGCTCACCGATCCTCTCGCAACGAATCCGATTGTCGTCGTCGATCCGTCGAGCGGATGCGAAGGCCGCTTCCAGCAATTCCGCGGCCCCGGGCCGATGGTTGGCATCCGGATTCTTGGCTTTCTCGCGGACCGCCGCGCACACCGCGTCGACGGCCCACGAGAGGTTCACGGCCGTCGGGCGCGCCCCCTTCAGATAGTTGGCAATGCGATCGAGCCCGCTGAGCACGGACGCCGCGTCGGCTCCCGCGCCGAGGGCGAGCTCCCGGATGGCGAGGACCGCCCCATAGGCCCCCGCGACGCCGATCGCCGGCGCGCCGCGCACGGCGAGAGCGCGGATCGCGTCGTAGACCTCCTCGGGGCGCCGCAGGCGGAAGATCCGCTCCACGTGGGGAAGCCGCGTCTGGTCGATGAGCTGGAGCGTTCCCGACGCATCGCCATCCCAACGAACGGGCTGGAGGATCCCTGCAGTTCGCCGCCGGCGTTTTTCTTGGGATTCATCGAGTCGCTATTCCCAACGATCGAGCAGGTCGCTGAAAAAATGCTTCGCGCCCAGGCGCGAGAAATCGTTGGCAAGATCGAGGCGGTGGGGCCGAGCCGTAGCCAAGAGTTACGTCGAGGCCACACCAACGAAGAGCTTGACAACGAGATCCGCGCATGGGCCGAATGATTGTTTCAGAGACCTGCTAACCGCGCTGGGCGAAGGCCTCGGGGCTCTCGCCCGTGAGGCGCTCACAGATCTCGGCGTACTTCGCGGCGGTCTTCTCGATGACTTCGGGGGAGCGGCGGCGCCGGCGGCCGCTTCGCCCACCCGGTCGAAAGCAAATGATCGCGCACGAACTGCTTGTCGAAGGATAGTTGGGATCGCCCCGGCTCGTACGCCTTCGCCGGCCAGAATCGCGACGAGTCCGGCGTGAGGACCTCGTCGATGAGCATCGGCTCGCCGGCGAGCTCGCCGAACTCGAACTTGGTGTCGGCGATCAGAATCCCACCTTTCGCCGCGATCGCGCTTGCGGTCTGGAACACCGAGATCGCGAGGCGGCGCAAGTTCTCCGCCCGCTCGCGCCCGAGTTCGCGCGTGAGATCCTCGAACGGCACCGGCTCGTCGTGCCCGCTCTCGGCCTTGGTCGTGGGGGTGAGGATCGGCTCGGGGAGCGCCGCCGACTCGACCAGCCCCTTGGGGAGCGCAATGCCACAAATCGCGCCGTTTCGTTGGTAATCGATCCAGCCCGAGCCCGAGAGGTAGCCCCGCACGACGAACTCGAACGGATAGGGTTTCGCGCGATGGCACAGCATGGCGCGGCCGCGGAGCCGCCGCTGGTCCTCCGGCGTGAGCCCGGGCATCTCGGCGACGCGCGTCGTGATTCTTTGGTTTCTCACCAAGTGCGCGATTCGATCGAGCCAGAAGTCGGTGAGCGCCGTCAGAACCACACCTTTCCCCGGGACCCGCTCGCCGAGCACCACGTCGAACGCCGAGATCCGATCGCTCGCCACGAGGAGCAGATGCGGGCCGAGCTCATAGAGGTCGCGCACCTTGCCCGACCGTAGGGCGCTCTCCCGGCGACGGGGGCCGTGGAGTAGGGCTCGAAGTTCACTGCACCGTTTTAGCGTCCCTTCCCCGTTTTTTGAGAAGCAGGCTGGAACGGGGGCGCGTCGACGCCAACATCGGGCTCCGTCGACGCCAACATTCCGCTGGCGTCGAACGTCACCGCGCTCGCGGCCGATGCCGCGAATCGCCGATTCAGGAGGGACACATGTCCTTCGCAGCGTTGCTCCTCTCGACTGTTCCTTTCCTGTTCCAGGGGAAGACCCCGCGGAGGCGCCGCCGCTTCGTTGGGATCGGTCCCTCGACGCCGCGCTCGCCCAAGCCAAGAAGGCCAACTCCTGGGTGCTGGTCGCCCTTCCGCCCGACTACGAGGGCGAGGGGCACGGCGCGCTCTCGGGAGCCTTCTGGAACTTTCGCGGCCTCCGCAAAGCCGCGGCGAAGGGGCGGGCGGTGGTCGGCTCCTCCTACAAGCACGCGGAGCACGAAGGGGCGTCGACCGCGATGGAAACACGCTCGACAAGTACTGCTCGCGCTTCGGGCAGCTCGTCTGCGATCAGCACCGCGAGATCGAGAAGCAGGTGGTCGCGCGCTACTTCGACGGGCTCGAGCCCCCGACGCGCCCCGTATTCTTGGTGTTGCGCGGGAGCGACGGAAGGTGCTGGCCCGCCGCCTCGGCGACCCGACGGCCAATGAGCTGGCCGACCTCATGAGATATGTGGGATCGATCATCGCGGCCGGAGACGAGCCCGCCGTCCCGTCGGAATTGTTGGGAAAGACCTCCGACGCCGACGCCGAGATCCGCTCGCGCGCGCTGCGCGTTCTCGCGGCCCCTCGAGTTCCCCTCGGCCGACGAGGCGCGGAAGAACCTCCTGGAGAATGCCAAGGATGACAACCAGCGGGCCGAGATCCTCGTCGCGATCGCCGAGGCGGGGAGCCGCACGCTGCGCGACGTGGCGATGGCGCAGCTCGAGTCGAAGTCGCTGGCGGTGCGCTCCGCCGCCGCCCGCGCACTCGGCGGTCCGGGGCTCGCCGACGCCGTGGATCCCCTCATCAAGGCCTACGGCAAGGCGCGCGACGACGAGGAGCGGAAGTGGATCGTGCGTGCGCTCGGCCGCGCGCGTCGCGCGCGAGCGAGACCGGCAAGGACATGCTCAAGAAAGCGATCAATGACAACAAAGCTCTCATCCGCGCGAACGCGGCGGTCGCGCTCGGCGAGGCCTGCGGCGGCGACGGCGGCCGCGATCAAGCTCCTGAAGCAACATATCGAGGGCGACAGCGACCCCAAGGTGCGTGGCGCGGCGGTCTACGCCCTCACGATGGCGCGCGCGGGGATACCAAGGAAACGATCTCCTACCTACGGGCGCGCAAACCCAAGGAAAAGGACCCGAAGGTCGTCGAGATGCTGAACAGCGGGATCACCTATCTCGACGGCACGCTCGAGAACGACCTCCTCTGGGCGCTCCAGGGTTTTGTGGGGATCCCGTCAAGTAGGCGGTCCGGAACACCAACGATCCCATGCCGGGCTCCTTTTCGCGGGACGCGCGGCGCGGGGCGAGGTCGCCCTCCCCGGCGGCAAGTCGCACGCGATTCGCGCGGCGCTCCTCGCCGCGCAGGCGAAAGGAGAGAGCACGATCCTCGGCGCCCCGGCTGCCGACGACGTGGAGCGTGCGCTCGGATGGATCGCGGCGGCGGGGGTGCGGGCGGCGCGCGAGGGGACTCGATCCGGATCGTTGGCATCGGCGGCGCGCCGCGCTTCGACGCGACCTTCGACGCGGGCGCCTCGGCCGCCGTCCTGCGGATGGGGCTTTTCTGGCTCGCGTCGGGGCGGGGTGAGGCGCGCGTGGTCGCCGATTCCCAACTATCCGGCCGCCCCCACGGCGAAGGGCTTCGTTGGCTTCGGAGCCTCGGCCCCGGCTCGACGGCGATCGATTGCCGCTCCGGATGTCGGCCTCCGGGCTCGCGGGCGGGCGGATCGAGGCGCCGGTTGGAGATACGAGCCAGTTCATCTCCGGTTGCCTGCTCGCCGCACCGAGCTTCGCGGCCGACCTATCGTTGGGTTTGTCCGGGGCGATCCCAAGTATCGACTACCTCGATGCAACGCTCGCGGCCCTCGGCGACTTCGGAGTCGCGGCGAAGTCGGAGCGACGCGCAGCGCGGGAGGCCTCGAGATTCGGACGGGGCGCTGCGCGCGGCCAGCGTTCGCGCGCGCCCCGACGCTTCGCACACGCTCCTCTTCGCCTGCGTCCCCGCGATCCTCGGTGGCGCGGTCCGTCTCCGCGGGAGCGCGGCGCCGCGCGAACGTGGCCTCGCGGCGCTCGCGGCGGCGGGAGTCGCGGTCCGCGCGACGGACGGCGGCTTCGAGATCTCGGGGCGCCCGACCGCCCCCATCGATCTCGACGCCGAAGCCGATCCGGATCTGGTGCCTCCCCTCGCCATCGCGGCGCTCTTCGGCGCCGCCCCTCCCGTTTTCGTGGGGTTGCCCGTCTCCGCCTGAAGGAGAGCGATCGCCTCGCGGCGCTCGTGTCGGCGGCCGCGGCTCTCGGCGGCCGCGCCGAAGTTCGGGGCGTCGGCGCCGAGGGTGGCACCGATTTGCGGGTTTATCCGGCGCGGAGCTCTGGGCGCGCGCCTCGAGACGCGGGGGACCACCGGCTCGCGATGTCGTTTGGTCTCGCCGCGCTCGCGGTCGAGGGCGTGAGCTTGGACGACGAGAGTTGCGTTTCGAAGTCGATGCCGGATTATTGGGAACGGTTGCGTTCGGCCGTCGGGTGAGGAGGCGGGGCGGAAGGATTGCCACAAAAAGTTTGCACCGCGCGCTGCGAAGCGCGATCCTCCGCGCCCCCGACCACTGGACCTCGCCTCCGCCGCGTTGCATCTTGGCCCTTCGTCGTGCTCGCGATCCCGATCGGGGTTGCTCAACGAATCCGAATCCGGTCGAGGTCCTGGCGAGAGACCGGGCGATCGCTCGCGGAATGAGAGCTCGCGCCACGCGCTCGGCACCCATGCGTCGACGGGCGTCGTCGTGGGCACCGGCTCGAGCGCGGCCCAGGCCGAGGAGACCGCCGCGAGGCGCGCCGCCATGCGTCGCGCCGTCGGCAGGGCGCGCACGGAGCAAGACGAGGCCTACGACAAGCGATCCGACGACCAGGCCTTCATCGACGCGTACAAGACCAACGATCGGAACGACGCGGTGAAGCTCTATTTGTTGGGAAGGGCGTTCGGCAAGCTCGAGCGTATCAAGGAGGCCGACCTCGAGTTCCAGGCGGCCGCGCTCGCCGATCCCAACAATCCGTGGCCGTACGAGGGGCTGGGGATCTGTTACTCCTCAGCAAGGAGCCCGACCGCGCGATCGCGCAGCTGAGCCGCGCGCTCACGGTGGATCCCGACCTCGCCGAGGCGCGGTTCGCCCTCGCCCGCGCCCTCGACAGCCAGCATCGCACCGAGGAGGCGATCGCGGAGGCGGAGAAGCTGGTCTTGAGCGACGACGATCCCGGGCGCGGCCCGCGCCTGCTCGCCGACCTCCACCTCAAACGCAATGATCTCCCGAAGGCGATCGACGCGCTCGCGGCTGGCGTGAAGCGAGCTCCCGACAACGTGGAGCTGCGCCTCGACTACGCGGACGTGCTGGGGCGCGCGGGGCGCACGGCCGATGCGGCGGCCGAGCTCGACGCCGCCCTCACCAAAGGCAAGATTCCCCGACCGATTGTTGGCATTCGCGATCGTCTACCGCCGGGCCGATCGCTTCGACCGCTCGCTCGAAGCTCCTCGCGCGGCTCCTCAACGAGGCGCCCGGCGATTATTGGCGCTTCGCATTCGCGGGAGGAGATCGAGAAGCTCCGCGACCAAGTTCAGAAGGAGAAGGAGCTCGGCTACCGCGTCGAGTACTCGATCGAAGAGCTGATCAACATGCTCACCTCGCACCCTGACCTCAAGAAACGGCAGCTCGCGGCTGACGCGCTTCGCCAGTTCCCGTTCCTCGAGGTCGACCAGGCCTACGTCAAGGCGATCAAGGACCCTTCCCCACAAATCCGCGCGGTCGTGATCTCCGAGCTCGAGCGGCGCGTCGGCATCCAGGCGCTCGGGGCGTTCTGCGCGATCGCGCGCGGCGACGCCGATCCACGCGTGCGCGCCACCGCCTGTCGAGCGCTCTCGCGGATGGAATCCCCGGAGGCGGAGGCGGCGCTCGTGGCGGCCCTCGGCGACACCGACACCATCGTGCGCGAAGCCGCGAACGCGGCGCTCGAGGCGATGACGGGACGGATCCTGCGCCCCTCGGGGGTCGGATCGCTCGCCGAGCCGGAGCGGTCGGCGGTCCAGCTCGAATGGAAGGAATATCTGGCCGAACGCCGCAAGGCGAACGCCCCCGAAAAAGTAGGAATCCGATGTCCGGTCGAATCTTGGTGACGGGGGCGCCGGCTACATCGGCAGCCACACGGTCCGCATGCTGGCGGCGAGCGGCCACGAGGTCTCGGTGCTCGACGATCTCTCGGAGGGACACGCGGCGGCGATTCCCAAGAATATCGAATGCCACAGAGTGAGCCTGTGCGACGAGGCGGCCACGATGGCGGCGCTCACGAAGGCGAAGCCCCGCGCCGTATTCCATTTCGCGGCGAACTGTCTCGTCGGCGAGTCGGTGGCGGATCCGGGGAAGTACTATCGCAACAATCTCGAGGCGTCGCTCGTTTTGTTGCGTTGCATGCGGCGGGTCGGCGCCGAGACGATGGTCTTCTCTTCGACGGCGGCGACCTACGGCGAGCCGGTGCGCACCCCGATCGACGAGAGCCACCCGTGCAATCCCATCAATCCGTACGGCGCGACCAAGCACATGTTCGAGCAGGCGCTCGCCGATCATGCGACGGCGCACGGCTTTCGTTGGATTGCGCTCCGCTACTTCAACGCGGCGGGCGCGCCGCGGCCGCGGGCGATCTCGGCGAGGACCACGAGCCCGAGTCGCACCTGATCCCGCTCGTCCTCGCCGCGGCGCTCGGTCGAAAACCCAACATTACGATCCTTGGGAACGACTACCCAACAAAAGACGGGACCTGCGTGCGTGACTACATCCACGTCGAGGATCTCGCCGACGCGCACGTGCGCGCCGTCGACCACTTGGATCGCGGGGAGCCGGGGGTGCGTTCAACCTGGGGACCGGCGATGGCTACACGGTCCGCGAGGTGATCGATCTCGCGCGGAAGGTCGCCGGGCGCGCGATCCCGGAAAAGTTGGGAAAGCGGCGGCCGGGCGATCCGGCGGTCCTCGTCGCCGACGGGCGCAAAGCCAAGGAAACGCTCGGCTGGATTCCCAAGCATTCCGATCTCGAGACCATCGTGTCGAGCGCGTGGCGCTGGCACGAGAAGCACCCGGCGGGCTATGGGGATCGCCACGCCCACGGACATAAGGGCGCGAAATGAGCCTTCCCAAGGTGTCGCGCCTCATTGTTGGGATCGGATTCCTCGCCGCCTGCACGCGGACCGAGGCGCCGCCGAAAGCCAACATTCCGGAGCGGGTCGCCACAGCGCCGGCGTCGGCCGAGGCGCTTCGCGCGCCGGCGCGGAGCGCCGTCCATGTCGCCGATGCCTCCGCCAGCCGGCGCTCGCTCGCGAACGCGAACCGCTCCATCGCGGCGATCGTGCGGGAGATGCGCGGCCCGAAGAAAGTTGGGAAGTCGACCGAGCGGGCCGACGTGGCGTTCTCGCCAAGTCGCTCGCCACCGGTGAAGCGGTGGTGAGCGAGGACTCGCAGCGGCTCCTGTCCGCCGCCTCGAACACGAAGCTCTTCACGACCGCCGCGGCGCTCGTGCGCCTCGGCCCCGATTTCCGCTTTGAGACCGAGTTCCGATCCGACGCCCCCGTCGTCGATGGAACGCTGCAGGGGATCTCTGGATCGTCGGCGGCGGCGACCCGACCCTCACGATGGAGCATGGTTGGTGTCTCGACGGCGCCGAGGGGGCTCTCGCGCGCGTGGCACAGGAGCTGCGGAATCGTGGCATCGCCCGCATTTCAGGATCGTTGGTCTTGGACGATCGCCTCTTCACCGACGCGCGCTGGCACCCCGGCTGGCCGAAGCGCGACCGGGGAAGCCCCACGCGATCGACATCTCGGCGCTCTGCGCCGAACACCACAAAATCCACGTGGAGGCCGACGCGACCGACGGAAAGTTGAGATCTTCGTCACGCCGCGAATCCAACAGATGAAGCTCGAGAGCACGGTGAAGGTCGTGGCTCGCGGGCCCGCCGGGATCACGGCGCGCCTCGACGGCGATACGCTCTCGGTCGGTGGCACGGTCGTGTCGGGCTCCTCGTCGGCCACTTCGTTGGTATCGCTCGAGGGGGCCCGCCTGTTCGGCGCCGTCGCCCTTGCGGCCTTCGCCGAGCGCGGGCTCTCGGCGGCGCAGGGATTCCGAATGCCACAAAACGGCGAGGTGGCCGGGCGCGCGGTCCTCGTGAAGCTGTAATCCGCCGTCCCGCTCTCGGACGTCGTGCGCGTCACCAACCAAGAGAGCGATAATTTGTATGCGGACATGATCCTGAAGGTGCTGGGCGCGAAGTCGCGCGGCGACGGATCATTCGCCGGCGGTGTCGCCGCCGTCCGCGACGTGATGCGCGAGCTCGGCGTGCCCGCGGCGGGCTACGCCGCCGTCGACGGCTCCGGCCTCGCGCGCGATTCCAAACTATCGGCCGCGGCGATCGTCGCCCTCCTCGAGGCGATGGACCGGCATCCCCTCGGCCCCGTTTACAAAGATTCGCTCGCGATCGGCGGCCGCGACGGCACGCTGCGCAAGCGCTTTCGCGAGCCCCAGGTGGCCGGGCGAGTCCACGCGAAGACCGGCTCCCTCGACGGCGTGAGCGCCCTCTCCGGATATGTGGACTCGGTCTCGGGCGAGCCGTTCGCGTTCGCGACGCTGGTCAACTCCGAAAAAGGGGATCGTCGAAGGGAGACGAGGACCGGATCGTCCGCGAGCTGGCCGGGATCGAGGCGCGATGAGTGGGAATCGCGATCGCGACGACGAGCGCGCCCTCGCCGTCGCCATCGCGGCCGCCCGGCGCGCGGGTGATTTGTTGCTTTCGCACCACGAGGCGCTCGATCCCAGGTCGATCCATAGCAAATCGGCGCGGCGCGACCTCGTCACCGCCGCCGACGTCGCCTCGAGAAAAGTTTGCTTTCGGACATCGGCGCCGCGTTCCCGGGCGATGCGATCCACGCCGAAGAGTCGAAGCGCGTCGCGGCAGCCGACGCGCACGCCGTGTGGTATCTGGATCCCCTCGACGGCACGACCAACTTCGTCCACGGCCTCCCCGAGTTCTCGATCTCGATCGCGCGCTTCGTGGCGGGCGAGCCGGCGGTCGCCGTCGTCCACGCCCCCAAGCTCGGCGAGTTGTATTCGGCGCGGCGAGGCGCGGGGGCCCATCGCAACGAAACGCCGATCCGCGTGAGCAAGACTCCGGAGCTGGCCGATTCGCTGGTCGCGACCGGCTTCCCGTACCGGCGCGCCGAGCTTCCCAACAATAATCTCGCGAACTTCGGCGAGATGTTCCTGCGAGTGCGCGACATCCGGCGCCTCGGATCGGCGGCGCTCGATCTCGCATTCGTGGCATGCGGCCGCTTCGATGCGTATTGGGAGCTTCACCTCGAGCGCCACGACGTGGCCGCCGGCGGGCTCCTCGTCCTCGAGGCCGGGGGCGGGTCACCGATCTGGCGGGGGGCCGAGTGGCCGCTCGGGCGGAGCATCCTCGCGACCAACGGACCGCTCCACGCGCCGCTGCTTCGGTTGCTGAAGAGCTGACGTGAACGGCGCGCCGCCGCCGAGCCGATGCGCCCGCGCGCCCGGCCCTTGCATCGATCGGCAATCCCAACGAAAGTCCGGGTTTCACGCCCGAGTGGCGGAACTGGCAGACGCGCCGGATTCAAAATCCGGTTCCCTTTAAAGGAGTGTGGGTTCGATTCCCTCCTCGGGCACCAGCCGCGATTGAAGTTTTCATTGTCTTTCATTGGGGCGGCGGGTTTTCTGGGCGGCGCCATGATCCGAACCGCGCGCCGCGAGCTGCCGCGCTCCCTCCGCGACGTCCTCGTCGACGAGTTCCTCCCCGAGATCCTCCACGACCTCAACAATGAGTGCGCGGTGCTCGACGGGGCGGCAACCCTCCTGCGCGCCGAATCCCAACAATCGGCGAAGGTGATCGAGCGGGCGAAGGCGGTGGGTCGGGCGGGCGAGGGGTGCGCGCGCGTCGCTTGGTTGGGAAACGCGGTCGCGGCCGCCCTCGGCTCGCCTCTCGCGCTCCAGGAGCGCGAGGACGGGTTCGACGTCTTTTGTGGGATTCTCGCGGCGACGATCGAGAGGCGCGGCGGAAAGTTGGCATGGGACCGGGGTACGCTCGCGTGGGCCGAGGACCCGATGGCGATTTGTTGGTTTTCCACCCTCGCGCGGATCTTCGCGGGCCCGCAGCCGGGGCTCGTCGAGATCCGGCGCGACGGCGGCTCCGGCGCGGCCTGGCGCGTCCTCGTCGAGGGGGCTCGCCGCAGGAGGGCTTCGCCGAGGCGGCGGCGCTCGCCGAGCCCGTCCTGCGGGCGCGCGTCGTCGCGAGCGAGGGATCCGCCGCTGGCTATGTGTGGGTTGCAGATTGCCGGTAGATGCTTGACGGATCGGGGTCCGTCGGAAATCTTGGTCCGCGATCCGCGCTCCGCGGATTCCTGGTTCTCTGATTTCTCGTTCGGCGATCGCCGCGTGCTCCCCGGGTCCGATCGGAAGACGGTGTAAGTCCGTCACGGATCCGCCGCCGTAAGCGAGGACGAAAGCCACCTTTGGGTTCTCACGAGCCCAAGAAAACCACTGCGGACGCAGGGCCCCGAATCTTGGGGTTGCCCGAAGCTCCGCGGGAAGGTGTGGCGAGTAGGATGATTCGCGAGTCGGAAGACTTGCCCGGGAGGCATCCCCAATGAAATCACGATAATTGGTTTTCGTTGGGACACGGGGCCCCGCACGCGTCCGGTGTAGGACGCGGCGCGGCGGCCGGCGACGGGATGGGACGACGGTTCTCCCTCCCTCGCTCCGCGTTCTCGCGACGACGCGATGGGTTCGCCGATGGTCCGCGCGCACAAGGAGGTTGTGTCGAGTGCGCGCCCCCGTTGTTCCCACTCGCTTCGTCCACTCGCTTTCCCAATGGAAAGCAGGAGATCGCATGTCTACGAAATCGTTTGCCACAATTCTTGGCGGCGCCGCGCTGGCGCTGCTTCCCGCGGCCGCGGAGGCCCAGCAGTTCCTCCACGCCATTCCCACCAATGGCTACGGCCAGAACACGGGGAATCCCTTCGGCCTCGCCTGGGGCCCGAACGGGCAATCAGGCATGTTTCGCTCTCGGGCACCTCGTCGTTCGTGAATCCGCAGGCCTTCAACAACGTCGCCGTCGTGCGGATCGATCCCAACAATGATTCGGTGGTCGGCGAGATCACAGTCGGGCTCTTCCCCGAGGAGATCGCATTCGCGAATCCCCGGCGGCTCGCCGATCGGGCTCGTCGCCAACTCGACCGACGGAACGGTGTCGATCTTCGACGTCGCGACGGACGCAGTCCTCGCGACCGTGCCGCTCCCCGGCGGTTTCTTCACCGCGCTCCCGTTCGGCATCGCGACCAATGCCAACGATACGATCGCGTACGTGAGCGTCGGCGACGGCTCGAACAAGCTGCGCGCGATCGACCTCGACCCGCAGAGCCCGACGCTCTTCCAGTACGTCGCGTCGCAGGACCTGGCGCTCGCGAGCGGCAACGGCGGGCGATTCGTGCGGTTCAGAAGCCAAATGATCGTTCCGACCACCGCCTACCTCCCGGGATTCTCCGGCTCGACGGCGTTCCTCGAGCACGCGCCGCTCCCCGGGAGCGGCGGATCCCAAGGATCGGTCGTCCTCGCGAGCGACGGCTCGTTCACCAACTATCCGAGCTCGCAGGACGTCGCGATTGCCCCCGACGGGATCGCGTACGTGGCCGGCTACAGCATGAACAACCGGATCTTCGGCTTCGACGCGGCGACCGGTGCGCTCGTGCGCGCGTTCCCCGCGGCGACGCAGTTCGGCGCCCACACGGGGTCGCGCTCTCGCCCGATGGCAAGATTCTGGTCGTCTGCGACGTCGCCGCCGACCAGATCGCCTTCCTCGACGTGGCGCGCGGAACCCAACTATCGTCGGTCAAGACGACGAATCTTGGCTTCGGATACTTCCAACCCAACGATGCGATCTTCTCGCCCGACGGATCAAGATCTACGTGACCTGCCAGGGCTCGGAGGCAATCTTGGTGTTCGCGGCGCCGGCCGCGCCGGCGCCGTTCGCGCCGACCCTCGGCCTCACCGTGACGCCGACCGCGGCGCCTCTCGGCGCGATGGTCACCCTCTCGACCCAGGGGCGGCGCCGGGGATTTCGTGGCGATCTTCGCGTCGGGCTTCGACCAGGCGATCGACATCGGTCCGATGGGAGTCCTCCACGTGACGCTCGACGCGACGGTGCTCGCCACCGCGACGGGCACCGACGCGACGGTGACCGTCCAGGCGCCTAGCGACCCCAATCTCTTCAGCGCCAACTTCCTCTGCCAAGCGATCGGCGTGGATCTCAATCTCGGAATCCTCCGGTTCTCCGATGAGATTCCCGTGATTCTCCAGTAGGAAGGGTTTCAGTCCGCGGCGGGCGGCGGGGCATGTCTCCGCCGCCCGTTCGCTTGCAAGTCGAGGCGCCGGTGGTGGAATGGGCGCCCCAATCCTAGGTTTCCCAATCATGTCGACCCAAATCGAACGGGCCCGCAAGGGCGAGGATCTCCGATGAGATGCGCGCGGTCGCGCACGACGAAGGAGTGACTCCGGAGTCATCCGCGAAGGTGTGGCGCGCGGCACGATCGTGATTCCCAAGAATCGCAACCATCGTTTCCGCGCCATCGGCGTCGGCACCGGGATCTCGACGAAGGTGAATGCCAACCTCGGCGCCTCGAGCCTCCACAACTTTCAGACGGAGGAGATCGAAAAGTTGCGAATCGCCATCGGCGCGGGGGCGCACTCGGTGATGGATCTCTCGACCGGCCGCGATCTCGACGAGATCCGCGTGGCGGTCCTCGAAGAATGCACGGTGATGCTCGGGACGGTTCCCATCTATCAGGTCGCCTCCGAGGAGACGATCGTGAAGTGGACCACGAAGGAGCTCTTCGCCGCAATCGAGAAGCAAGCCAAGCAAGGGGTCGACTTCATGACGCTCCACGCGGGGTCACGAAGGAGTCCATCCGCCACCTGCGCGGGCAGGACCGGGTCGAGGAATCGTCTCGCGCGGCGGCTCGATCCACGCGGCGTGGATCCATCGAACGGGCGAGGAGAATCCGCTCTACGAGCGCTTCGACGAGCTGTGCGACATCCTGCGCGAGTACGACGTGACGTTCTCGTTGGGCGACGGGTTGCGCCCGGGGCCCTCGCCGATGCCAATGATCGCGGGCAGATCGCCGAAATGTTGGTATTGGGCGAGCTCACGAAACGGGCGCGCGAGAAAGGTTGCCAAGTGATGATCGAGGGGCCGGGGCACGTGCCGATCGACCAGATCGCCGCCGTGGTCCACCTCGAAGCGCGTTTGCGACGGCGCCCCTTTCTATGTGTTGGGTCCGCTCACCGCCGACGTCGCGCCCGGCTACGACCACATCACCGGAGCGATCGGCGGCGCGATTGCGTCGGCCGCGGGGGCGGACTTTTTGTGCTATGTGACCCCCGCCGAACATTTGCGTTTGCCCGACAAGCAGGATGTCCTCGAGGGGGTCATCGCGACGCGGATCGCCGCGCACTCGGGGGACATCGGCAAGAAAATCCCGCGCGCCCGCGAGTGGGACGACGCGATGTCGCGCTATCGCAAGGCGCTCGATTGGCCCGGCATGTACCGCCTCGCGATGGATCCCGAGAAAGCGCGCCGATACAAGGAAGGGAGCGAGGCGGCGGGGAAAGCCGTAGTGCATGATGTGCGGATCGCTCTGCTCGATCAATATCGACAATCACACCCATCGCCCGGAGGCGGTGTCGGCGGCGCAGGACGTCGCGGGGCGCCGCGCCAAGACGGATCAGGAGCTCCTCGAAGCGTCGACGTGAGTCTCAGAACCCAACTTTCTGAAAGATGGGTTTCAGGCTCGAGTTGACTCGCCTCGAAATGGCGCCGCTGCGCGAGACCGCGAGCCCCTCGCGCAGGGGCGACTGCGGGCGCGCCGAGGACAACGTGGCGAGCACGCCCGCGATGACGAGGGCTGCGCCGAAAGCAATGCCGAGGACCAACCCAAGAATCGGATCGACGACAGGTATGCGCGCCTCGCGAATCCACGGATCGAGCCTGTGAAGGCACACGCCGAGCGCCGCGAGGACGACGAGCGTCACGACCACCCAACCGACGGCCTGGGCGGACGTAGTCTCGATGTGAAGGATCCGTTCGATGGGGGCGCCGAGCACAGGGGCGGCGAAACGACCCACCGTGAGAGCCGCGAGGAATGCCACGATTCGCGAGATGCCGCGCAGCGCGCCGTGGGCCGTTCCCACGAAAGCGAAAACGCCAACGATCACGATCGCGAGCGCGTCGCAAAGTTGGGGAATGGGGATCGCGGTCGGGGCCATGGTCGGCGCGGAGCGATCGTAGCGTTCGCGATGATTGGGTTTCCATTCCTCTCTTGGGAGCCCGCGCCCTCCGCGCAAACCCGCGCCGGCGGCGACGAGTTGCTCGCAACATTGCGTTTGTCGAACTCCGGTGAGGCCCGCCCCATCGGGTTGCCCATCACGACGGCGATTCCCTTCGCTCGCGGACTCGTGCGCGACGCGGCCGAGCTCGGCTTCGACGTGCCGGGCGAGGCCGAAGCGCTGGAGCGGCACGGCGACGGCTCGATTCGCTGGGCGCGGATCCGCGTCCTCCCCTCGTGGAAGGCCGCCAAGGCGACGTTCGTGGAGGTCCGCCGCGGTGGCAAGCGCCCCGAGCCGCCGGCGGCGGAAGCCGCGGCGATTCCGACGATCCGTCTCGTCCTCGAGGATCTCGAGGGGACTCCGTGGACCGCCGTCGCGTCGGATTTCCAAACGATCGCCAAGACTCCGTTCCACGAGGTGCTGCGGGCAGTGGGGCCCCACCGGATCTACCAGGGCGACGCGGAGTCCCGCGAGAGCCGCCCCGCGGTCGCGAACGAATTGTTGCGATACGAGATCCTCGTCGAGCGATTCCCCGGCGCTCCATTTTCTTGGCATCGATCATCCTTCGCAACGATCCGCCGTCGAATCCCGTCGGCGCGATCCGATTCCGCTCCTATCGTTTGGAATGGGACGATCCGAAGTGGAAAGTTGGTGTCGGCTGGGCGCGCGAGAACGGCTGCGCGCTCGCGCCGCTCAGCTCCGCGTCGGCGGAGTTCCTCTGGCTGCTGCCGCCCGACACCAAGAATCTCTGGCTCGGCGACGGCCAGACGAAGGCGTGGCGTCTCGTCTTCGATCCGAGCGGCGACTCGGGGCGCTTCCGCGCTCTCACCACGCTCCTCGAGCGGCCGATCCTGCCTGGACTGGCGCCGGCCGACGTCGTGAAGGACCGGGTCTGGGGAGACCTGGGCGACATGGTCCTAGGTCCTCCGCCGCAGACCGCGGGAAAGTTGGCATCCAACGAGTGGACCAAGGAGCGCGGCAAGCGCGAATATGGTTGGTGTGGCCCCTGGGGCGACGTCAAGGATACTCACCAAACCGGAAGCCCAAGGAACGGCCTCCGAGCCAGGGGCGCTGCGGACGATCTCGACCGGCTTCCGCGAGTGGTTCGACCTCACGTGGGAGGAGATCCAGCAGCACGCGTTGCGCCCGATCATTCGTGGTGTTCGCGCGGCCGATCACCCCGATTCTTTGCTATTCGAGGGGATGCCCCACCCGAAGTGGCGCGATCGGCTCGGGCGCGAGAAGGACCCGGATCCCCGCTTCGCAAGATTCCGCGAGGGGACGAGCGGGAGCTACCGGCAGGAGACCCACGGCTGGAATGGCTTCGACGAGCAGCACTTCACGATCGACGACCTCTACGCCATGCATCTCTTCACGGGCGATCCTTGGGTTCGCTCCGAGCTCGAGGCGGTCGGCGAGGCGCTTCTCACCTATGACTTCGCCAAGAAAGCGAAGACCACACAGACTTCCCGCGGCGACGGCTGGTGCCTCCGCGGGTTTTGTTTGCTTCACCGCGCGCTCGGGGATCCCAAGTATCTCGACGCGGCCCGAAATCTCAGTGCAGGGCATGGAGGCCGAGCGCTCGAAGGGGGCGATGAAGTTCCTCCACGACAACGCCCCCGATCCGCGTCACATCGAGAACCACCCCTTCGAGATTCCTTGGCAAGTGGCGATCGCGATCGATGGGCTCGCCGCCTACCACGAGCTCACCAGCGATCCCGTCGCCAAGAATATGATCGTCGAGCTCGCCGATTTCCTGGTGAAGGACTGCTGGAACAAGACGACCGGGACCTTCTATCGCGCGATCGCAACCGATGGCTCCGGTGTGAAGAAAGAGGACACCGAGATGGGCGGAACCCAATCTTGGATTCCGTCGGCGCTCGTCGCGGCGCACCGGCTCGAGCCGAAGCCCGAGTACATGATCCTTTCCGATGCCATCTATAAGGGCATCAAGAATTCCAACGCGAGCTTCGAGCGCGGAGGAATCCAGTACACGTGGTGGCAGAGCTACCTACGCGACAATTACGACCGCGAGGGGATCCGGCGCGCCATTCCCGAGAGCGCCCCCGTCAAGCGCTGACCGCGCCCTCGGGCGCTCGCTAGCGGCGGAACCACCCGCGGCCGGTCACGAAGACCACGATGAGGTCGCCGCCGTTGCCGTCGTCGTCGACCCAGCCCCTTCAATTGCCACATATCGCACGTCGTCGCCCTGCGCGGGCACGAGGACCTCGAAGACCTCCTCGCCGAACGTCACGGGGTGGAGCTTCCCAGCAATCCGCGCCAGGCCGCGGCGGGAGAGCCTCACCTCGAGGAAGCAATCGGGGTCGACCCAGAACTCATCGGGCTCGCGCTCGTCACCCGCTCGATAAAAGAGGGGATCGAAGGGCTTGCCCGAATGGCGGAACTCGTTCTGCTCCTCGGCCCAGTCTTGGCGTCGGAGATCGGGGAGGCCGGCGCGGTCCTCGAGGTGGTGACGGATCTCATGCTCGATCGTCTCCCGAAGCTCCCAATCCCAATCAAAGTCCTTTTCGCGGCGCCCCAGGGTCACGAAGGATCCGTAGTAGAGGTGGATCGTGGAGTGCCGCTCGGCGCCATCCCCTCTCCCATCAGATCGGCCTCGCACTCACCGAGCGTCTCGTAGTCATCGATGTGGGGGTGCGTGACTCGCTTCGTATGGACGACGAGCCCGGAGATGCCTTCGCGGAACGTCGCGGGAATCGCATCGAATACCGCGTGAGCGCGGCGCTCGAAATCTTCAAAGGCGGGGAGGTCGGTCAACTTCGGCTCGCGATCGACAAGATTGGGAAGACAGCTACAGAATGCGGTTCTCGTGACCAACCTCCAAGAAATCCTCGCCTCCCTCCTCGACCGCCTGGTCTCCGAAGTTGGGAAGGTCCCAGGGCTCGACGAAGAATTCCGAAGGGCGCGGACGGAGTTCTTCGGCCCGAGGAAGCCGGAGCCGATCTCTGTGGCTCGCTTCGAAGAGTGGTTTTTGTTCGAGCGGCGATCGCCGCGGCTTGGAGACGCGCCGGCGTTCGTCGCGCTCGCGGCGCGGATCCAGCCACGCGTGTCGGCGCCGATCCAGGAGCTTCTCGACGAGCTCGCCGCGAACTCCTACGGAGTCTTCGAACTGGTCTCGGAGGAGGGCGAAGTCTCGGCGCGCGATCTCCTGAGCGAACGCCAACTATCGCTCGACCCGGAGCAGGCGGAGCTCTTGGAGGGCGCGATGGACGAGGCGTCGGTCATCGTCGGCCGTCTCTTCCCGAGCGGCCGCGGATCCTACCTATTCGGGCGCGGGGCCGTGGCTGTCGGCGGAGGAGTGGCGAAGGCGCTCCGCGGCGATCTCGCGATGCCGGGAAAGGATCGCCGTCAACGGATCTCCCAACTCCAGATGGAACGTTTGCTTTTCTTCGACGTCGGGGCTCCCGAGCGGTCGGAAGGGGACCCCGCGGAATCGGAACCCATCGAGCGGATCGAGGCCGAGGTCGATCAGTGGCTTCGGGAGTCCGTGACCGATGGCTTCGGGATCGAGGACCTTCGCGAGCGCTTTCTCAAATCCCCAACGATCGACGAGGCCGTCGAACCCACGCTCGAAGAGTTAGCATTCGAGACCGATGCGGACCTCGATCTGGGCCGGCGATTGTTGCCTTCCTATTATCGCGCGCTCCATGGCAGGAAGCGGGCTCCGAAGCCCGAGGTGTCCGCGGCGGCGCGCGCCGACGAGCTCCGGGCGAAGGCCAGCGAGCTCCTGCGCATGCGGATCGGGGCGATCCTACGGCGATTGTTGCCTTCCGCGCGACGCGGTCGCGCGCTTCGAGGCCGGCCGAGCGCGCGGCGATCAGCTGGACCATCTCATCGCCGAGCTCGAGTCGGCGATGGGCGTCGATGCCGATGGGGATGAGGACGACGGCGACGAGTCTCTGTCGCCCCCCGCCGCGATCGCTCCGATGGTCGAGGAGTATTTGTGGGAATGCGAGCGCCTCGGAGCTCCGCGATCGGAGCGCGACGCCGGCTTCCTGCGCGCGCTCGCGTCGAGCCTCGACGGCGGTCCGGGTGCCCCCGCTGAGCTCGCGGATGTGTTGCCTTTACATTGGGAAAGATTTGTGAGCTTCGATCGATACCGCCAAGACGTGCCCCCGTCGGAGGAGACGATTGCTTCCGACCTCGACGTCGCCGCCGCATTTGCGACGTGGGTGCGCGACGAGCAGGGGGTCGATTGGTTCGGATACCTGACGCCGATCCTGGATCGCGAACGCGCGATGGCGCCCGCGTCGCGCGCGCGAATGGTCTGCTCGAAGGCGGCGAGTGGCGGCGCCGCACCGACGCGTTCTCGATCACGCGAGTCACGCTTCGAGGTGGCGCCCACGAGGTCGAGATCGAATCCATTGGAAAGCCCGCGATGCGCGGAAGCGTGAGTCTTCCGGTCGAGCTGGCGACGCATCTGGAGCCCGGCGATTGTGTGGTGATCGTGTCGGAAGAGACCCCGTCCCGCGAAGGCGGGCGATCGGCGAGCGGCGGAGGAGAGCCAGCGAGCTCCTCCAGGCGGAGCGCGCCGTTGCCGATGGGATGGGAGAAGACGGTCTCGGCGCGTTTGCTCCGGATCCTCCCCGGGCGCTCGCGCGTTCCTCGAGAGCGCCGCGACTTCCCAGGAATAGGGAAGCGGCGTCGACCGACCGGGCACGTAGTATTTCCCTTTATCCCCCGAATCGTGAAACGCTGGTTCCTCGTCCTTGCGATCGTGCTTGCCGCGGCGGGTGGTTATTTCTATTGGCAATCCCGACAAAACGACGACGGCGGGTCGCCGCTCGCGGGCGTTCGATTCGGTGAGATGACGCGGGGACCGATTTCCGTCACCGTAACGGCGACAGGACAGCTCCAGCCGGTCACCCAGGTCGACGTCGGAACCCAGGTATCGGGGACGCTCCAGGAAATCATGGTGGACTTCAACTCCAAGGTGAAGGCGGGGCAGATCCTGGCGCGAATCAACACCGACAATCTCCTCGCAAAGGTTGCCACCAATCGGGCCAATCTCCTGCGATCGGAGGCCTCGAAGGATCGCCTCATCGTGGAGTTCAAGACTTCGGATCGTCAGGCGAAGCGCCTCGAGGATCTCCACGAAATCGTCTCGAAGGCGGATCTCGAGAAAGCCCAAAGCGATCGAGATTCGCTCGACGTCCAGATCCCGCGTCGCCGCGGCCGAAATCGAGCAGGCGAAGACCACACTTCGCCAGTCGGAGATCGACCTCGAGCATGCCATGATCGCTTCGCCGATCGACGGAGTCGTGATCAACCGGGCGGTCGAAATGGGGCAAACGGTCGCCGCGAGCTTCAACTCTCCGCTTTTGTTCCAAGTTGCCAACGATCTCGGAAAGATGCAGATCCGAGCCAATGTCGACGAGGCGGATATCGGGCGGATTCAGCGATCGATCCGCGCGGCGTTCACGGTCGACGCGTTCCCGGGGCGCACCTTCGACGCGAAGCTCGAGCAGGTGCGGTTGAATCCCACAATTACGAGCAATGTTGTCATCTACACCTGCATCTTCAGTGTCGAGAACGTGGAGCGCGATGGAAGCCTCGGTCCGCTGCTCCCGGAATCACCGCCAATCTCACAGTCTCGTCGACGAGCGGAAGGATGCGCTCCTCGCGCCCGCGGCGGCGACCCGATTCCAGCCCAAGGGGTGCCGGGGGTCGGCGCAAACGCGTCGCCGACGGCCTCGCCGACGGCCGGCGCGACCGGGTCGATGCCTTCGTCGGGTGCACCCATGGCGAACGCCACGCAAGGCGGCAGCAATACCAACAATGTCGCTTCCGGCGGCGGCAATCCCAGCGGTGGCGCTCCCAGCAGCGGCGCTCCCGGCAGTGGTGCTCCCGGCAGTGGTGCTTCCAGCAGCGGTGCTTCCAGCAGCGGCAATCCCAATAATGGCAACGGCAGTCATGGCGGCGGGAATGGCGGCTCGAAGGCGCGCGATGGCCGCCGCAGCGACGGGCCAGGTCCGACGCTCACCAAGAATCCGCTGAGCTTCACGACTCTGTGGGTGAAGCAGGGGGACACGTCGCTCCGCCCCGTCCAAGTCGAAATGGGTCTCAGCGATGGCAACTTCGTCGAGATCGTCACCGGGGATGTCAAGGCGGGGGACATGGTCGCGATCGGCCAAGCCCAATCGGATCCGCAAGCCGCTGGCTCGTTCTCACCCTTTGGAAACATGGGTGGGAATCGGGGCGGCGGGATGGGGGCGGCGGAGCTCGGCGCGGTGGAACCAGTCGCCAGCGGCGCCACGCTCATCGAAGGGCGGAAGATCGTCCGTGTCTACAGGACCGGCGACGTCGAGTTCACAGCTCTTCGCGGAGTCTCGTTCTCGATCGCGAAGGGCGAGATGGTTGCGATCATGGGATCGTCGGGCTCGGGGAAGTCGACGCTCATGAATACTCTTGGCTTCTCGACCGCCCGACCTCGGGGACCTACCTCCTCGAGGGGATCGACGTGTCGAAGCTCGGGAAGGAAGAGCTCGGCGAGCTGCGCGGGCGGCGGATCGGTTTCGTATTCCAACAATTCCATTTGTTGCCTCGAACACCTTGCATCGACAACGTGGAGCTCCCGCTCCTGTACAGGGCCGATGTGCGAGCCCGCGACCGGCGCGCGCGCGCTCGCGTCGGTCGAGCGGGTCGGGCTGCGCGGCAAGGAGCGCAACCACCCAACCCAACTATCGGGTGGCCAGCAGCAGCGCGTCGCGATCGCGCGGGCGCTCGTCGTCGATCCGCCGATCCTGCTCGCCGACGAGCCGACCGGAAACTTGGACACGCGAACGGGCCTCGAAATCTTGGCGTTGTTCCAAGAGTTGCATCGCGAGGGGAAAACGGTCGTCATGGTCACCCACGAAAACGACGTGGCGCAATGTTGCGATCGGATCATCGTCCTTCGAGACGGCATGATCCTCTCGGATCGCCGCGTCGAGAAACCGATCAAGGCGTCGGAGATCTTGGCGACCCTTCCGCCGATCGATTCCCATGCGCCGGAGGCGGTGGCGTGAGCCCGTTCGTCCTACTGCGGATCGTCCTATCGGCGCTCCTGCGCAACAAAATGCGCTCGCTCCTCACGGCGCTCAGCGTCGCGATCGGCGTCGGATTGGTGGTGACCGTCGTCGCGATTGGAGAGGGGCGCGTCGCGCCGTCGAGAAGGCGGCGGAGTCGATGGGCACCAACGTATTCATGGTGTGGCCGCAGGCGACGATGTTCGGCGGCGTGCGCACGGCCGCAGGCTCGCAAGCCCGGCTCACCCTCGATGATTCGCGCGCGATTCGCGAGGAGGTCGACCTTGTCACGAATGCGGCGGGGGCGTTCGCCTCGGCGGCTCCCAATGCATCAATGGCAATCGGAACTGGAATACCACAATTCAGGGGTCGAGACGGGCTACCTCGAAGTTCGCGCGTGGCCCGTCGCCGAAGGGCAGAACTTCAATGAAATGGATGTCCAGCAGTCGCGCTTGGTTGTCGTGCTTGGAAAACGCGTCGCGGACGAGATTGTTTACATTGGAGCAAGAGGGCGACGACGCGGGTCCCCGGCGCGGCTCGACCCCCACGCGCGTCCGGGAAAACCCAGTCGGGCAAACGATCAAGCTTCGCGGGATGCCATTCAAAGTGATCGGCGTGCTCTCGCCGAAGGGACAGAAGCGCGATGGGATACGACCAAGACGACACGGCGCTCGTGCCGATCACGACGGCGCAACGCAGGCTCGGCGCAATGATGTCGTCGACGGTTCCCAATGCCGTCGGCTCGATCACGATCTCGGCGCGCAATGCCGCGTCGGTCGAGCCCGCCATGGACGGCGTTCGCGAGCTCCTCTCCCGACGCCACAAATCGCAACCGGGAACGGAGGATTTCGCGATTCGCAACTTCAGCGACATGGCGAAGGCCGCCGCCGACCAGCAGCGCATCTTGGCCTACCTGCTCGCGACCGTGGCCGGCGTGTCGCTCGTCGTCGGCGGGATCGGCATCATGAACATCATGCTCGTGTCCGTGACCGAGCGAACGCGCGAGATCGGCATTCGCCTCGCGGTCGGAGCCCAAGGAAGGCACATTCTTGGGCAGTTCCTCCTCGAGGCGCTCGCGATCTCGGCCACGGGCGGCGCCGCCGGAATCGGTCTCGCGTATTTGAGCACTTGGGCGATTGCCAACTTCTTCCAGTGGTCGGCACCGGTGTCGATCGAGGCCGTCGGCCTCGCCGCCGGCGTCTCGATCGCGATCGGCGCATTCTTTGGTTTGTGGCCGGCGCGGAAGGCGGCCCAGCTCGATCCGATCGAGGCGCTGCGGTACGAATAGTTGGGTTCGAATGGTTGGTGTTCCGGCCGCGCGAGACATCGTCCCCGCATTTTTCTTGGGGTTGACCGCGATTGGGTGCCGAAGCGCCGAGACCCAGTCGCCGTTGCGGTCCGACGACGCCATCACGATCCACCACTTCGCGATGGGATGCGTGTTCCGCGTCGTCCTCTACGGAGAGAGCGCGGAGACGGCGCGGGCCTTGGAAGGGGAGGTGGCCGCGAGCCTCGACCAAGCCGAGAAGGCTCTGAGCGTGTGGGATCCAGAAAGCGAGGTCTCGCGCCTCAATGCTCGCGCGGCGCGGGAGGCGGTCCGCGTCGGCGATCTTTTGTGGCAAACGGTGGAGCGCTCGGTGGCGCTCAGCCGCGCCACCCGCGGCGCGTTCGACGTCACGGTGGGTCCGCTCATCGTTGCCTATGACCTTCGCACGTCGCGCCCGTCGCGCCCCGATCCTGAGCGGCTCGCTCGCGCACGCGAATCTGTGGGATTCCAGCACATCGTGATGGACCGCGAAAAGCAAACGATCGCCTTCGATCGTGAGGGGTGAAGCTCGATCTCGATGGGATCGACAAGGGCATCGCGGTCGACCGGCTCGGCGAGCTGCTGCGCACGCGCGGCGTGCGCGACGCGTGGATCGACGCCGGCGGAAGCTCCATTGCGAGCCTGGGGCCTGCGGGCGGTTCGCCGCCTCGACGAATCGCGATCGCCGACGACCGCAGCGAGGAGGCGGCGATTGTTGAGCTTCGCGACGGCGCGCTCTCGACGTCCGGGAATTGGATGCGCATGGCGATGAGCGGCGCGACCGACATCGGCCACATCTTCGACCCGCGGACGGGCGAGCCCGCGCTCAACGATATCGTGAGCGCCACCGTCGTGGCGCCTTCGTGCGCCGACTCCGACGCGATCGCGAAAGCGTGCCTCATCCTTCCGCGCGTCGAGGCGGCCGAGGTTCTCGCGGCCGGCGGCTGGTCGGCCGTCCTATTGTTGGGAAAGGGGAGCGGCGCGGATCGGACGATCGAAGTCGCGCGCCTTCCCTGACGACGGCGCGCGATGCCAACGATTCAAATCACCTCTTCTTTCACCCGATCCCACTTGACGACGCGGTTCTCGCGGAAAGCAAGCGTTCCCATGTGGCAAGCGACGGCGGCCTCGAAGCCGTCGTCGACGGAGCACTTGGGTTTCTTCCCGAAGCGAATGTTGTCATAGAACTCCTCGATCGCGATGCGGGTGACGTCGGCGCGTTTGCCATTCAAATCGGTGAACGTGAGCCCCTTGCCGTCGGCCCACGCGAGCGTCGGGGAGGTCTTGAGCATGGGGTCGCGCACGGGGCCTTCGAAGTGCACTGAAGGCCTTTTGTGGGGACATGGTCTTCGACGCGATCTGCGACGCGTAGCGCTTCGAGCCAAAATCGGGATAGGCCGAAAGATCGAATCCCACGACGCACGTTGCATCTTTCCCAAGGATCGTCAGGTGCCGCTCGTACGAGTTGGCCAGAGTTGCGTTGTACGTGAACGTGATGCCCTTGTCCTTGTATTCGTGGACGACCGAGTAGGTGTCCGGAGTCTCACGTCCGTCTTTCCAACAATAGATCCCGCCCGATGCGGTCACCGAATCGGGGACTCCGAGATCGAAGATCATGTTGATGATGTCGGTCTCGTGGCTCAGCAGGTCACCCGCGATTCCGGTCCCGAAAGCCCAATATTTCCGCCAGTTCACCAACCAATCGGGATTCGGATCGCCGGTCGGACGCGGAAACCCGGCGGGATAGAACTGATCCCAATCGACGATATTTGGGAGCACGTTTCGGATACCGCCGGCCGCAAACGACCCTGCCAAATCGGGCGGGATCATGCCGGCGTATGCACCGTCAGGGAGTTCCGGCCGAGCGCCGTTTGGACGACCGACACATCTCCAAGAACACCCGTCTTCACCAGCCGCCGCGCGATTTGGTGGTAAGAGCTATGGCGATTCTGGTGGCCCACTTGCAAAACGCACTTCGAGGAGCGGACCAGTGATCGGAGCGCCTTGGCCTCGGCGATATTATTGGTCATGCACTTTTCGACGTAGACGTGCTTTCCGGCCATGATTGCGGCCAGCGCGATCGGTCCGTGCCACACATCGGGGGTCGCGATGAAGACCGCGTCGACCTCCGGATCATCGATCACCGACCGCCACTCCCGTGTTCCGCGCGCGGGCTTGCCATACTTCGTCATCGTTTCGATCGCGCTGAGGGCGCGCCGCCGGTAGACGTCGCAGAGCACGCGAATCTTGACATTGGGAGCGGCTCCTGCGGAGAGTCGTGAGGCCCACCTTCTTCATCTCCTCCTCGGGCCAAAACCCGTGCGAACGCAACAAATGGCTCCCGCGTCCGCCGAGCCCAATGATTCCAACCCCAATGGCATCGTTGCCGGAGCGCGGCGCCGCAGGCTTCGATTGCGAATCCTGCGAAAGCACGTCATGGATCGCGTCATGGAATGCGTCGCCGAGCGAGGTCCATCCGGCCGAACCGGCGACCATGCCGGACAGAAAGGAGCGACGGGAAAACGAATCACGGGGCATATCGGGTTTCAAATCTACCTCGACAAACACGGGGTGGAGGCGCAGCGCGATCGGCAACACTAAAGTATGGAAGGGCGGCTCGAGAGCAATGCGCGCCGCTCCCAGCCGATGGAGGCGCGCCAGACTAACGTCCGATAATGTATATTCTGTTGTGTTGCGATGAGGAGCGGAGAGGCCGGCCATGACATCGACCGACGAACGGCCGCTGACCGGCCTGCGGATCCTCGACTTCAGCCGGGTGCTCGCCGGCCCCTATCTCACGCAGCTCTTCGCCGCGTTGGGTGCCGACGTGGTGAAGGTCGAGTCGCCGAGCGGCGACCCGACTCGGATCCAGGGCCGCCGATTCATCGCGGCGCGTCCTACTACTTCCACGGCACAAATCGGGGAAAGCGTTCGTTGGTATTGGATCTCGAGTCGACTGCGGGGCGGGACCTCGCGCGAAAGCTGGCATCCAGCGCTGCGGCGATCGTCGAGAACTTCCGCCCGGGAGTCCTCGGAAGGCTCGGGCTCGATCCGGCTGACCTCCGGCGCGCGGATCCGGGGCTCGTCGTGCTGTCGATTTCCGGATGCGGCAATGACGCCCCGCCGGGCGATCGGGACCGGCCGTCGTTCGATCTTTCGACGCAAGCCCGTGGCGGTGCGATCTCAATCAATGGCCGGCCGGGTGAGTTGCCGAGCCGATTGGCGATTCCCATGGGGACCTGGCGGGGGCGTTTTTGGTGGGATCGCATTGTTGGCATCGCTGCTGCGGGCCGCCCGCGGGGGCGCGGGGCCACGATCGATGTCTCTCTGTTGGATTCGCAGGTGGCGCTCCTCGGCACATGGATTTCGTTGGCATCGCTCTCCGGAAGATCGCCCGGGCCCATCGGGTCGGCGCATGCGAGCGCAATGCCCTACGACGTTTATGAGGCGGCCGACTCCCCCTTCGTCGTCGCCGTCTTCACGGATCGCTTTTGGTTGCCTTTCACCGAGGCGATCGGCCGCGCCGAGCTCTCGGGCGACGCGCGCTACTCGACCGGCGCGCTCCGGGTTGCCAATCGCGCCGATCTCGACGCGGATCTGCGCCCATTCTTCAAAACCAGGAATCGCGCGGAGTGGCTCCAGGCATTCGCGAGGCGTGGGGTGCCGGCGGATCCGGTCGCGTCGATCCTCGAGGCTCTACGCGATCGCGCGCTCGAGCACCGCGGAATGGTTCGTTGGGATTCGGAGGGGGATTCGCGCCTCGCGGAGGTCGCATTCCCAGCGCTCATCGACGGAAATGTGGGATTCGCGGGGGCGGCTCCCGAGCACTGGGCGGCGATCGCGATTCGGTCTTGCGCGATTGGCTCGCGCTCAACCCGTCGGAGATTGCGGAGTTGGAGAGCGCGAATGCTTTCGGCTCGCCGGCCCGCGGTTGAAGCACAAGAGGCGCCACGCTCCCGCTCGAAACGATCGTTTGGATGCTTCCCGTGTCGACGGGGAGATTCATCGCGGCCTCGAGCGGCGCATCGAGGACCCGCGCGATCAAAGTCCGCACGATCCAGGAATGACTCACGACCGCGACGACTCCCCCATCGGCAAATTGACACATGCTCGCTGGAACGCGGCCGCGGCGCGCCGGTCGACGTCGGCCAGCGTCTCGCCGTCATGGTCGCGATAGGTGGCGGGCTCCTTCAGAAATCGTTGGGGTCCGCCGGGCCAGCGCCTCTCGATCTCAGACCAAGTGAGGCCGCGCCAAAGGCCGCGGTAGATCTCCCGAAGGTTGGGATCGACCGCGATCTCGAGCCTGTGCGGGCGCGCGATCGAGGCGCCGCCGATGCGGGCCCGCTCGAGATCGCTGGTGAAGACCGCGCGAATCGGCTCGTGCGCGAGCTCGGCGGCCACCTCCTCGAGTTGCGCGAGCCCGCGCACGCTGAGCGGCATCTCCATGTCGCCGTAGACCCGTTCCCCTTCGTTTTGAGCCACCTCGCCGTGGCGCACGAGGTGGATGACGGTCGATCCCCGGGGCTGCGGAAGGCGGCTCATGCGTGCTGCGGCGTTGAATCTAACCGCGCGACCGTCGAGGATTCCGCGCCCATTCGGACCGATCCCGCGATGCGCGGGGCCGAGCCGAGCGAACCGCGAAGGCACGCGGCTTGTGAAGCGCGCCCGCGGCCATGGCCAGCGCGAACTTTCCATCTGCGCGCCAAACCGAAGCCACTCCATCCCATTCCCAAGTATGAGCGCGGAAGCCAGCAATCCCACGTCCCCCACTGCGGCGGTGTTCGCGGAACGCCATCATTTCCTGCTTCGAAGCTCCACTCGCTCACGGGGATCGTGCCGCTCGGCGTTTTCTTCGCCGAGCACATGATCACGAATCGTTGGCCTACGGTGCCGACGGACAAGCCAAATATAACGAGGCGGTCAAGTTCCTCCGCGGCCTCCCTTCGTCCTCTTCCTCGAGACCTTCGGGATCTTCTTGCCCCTGCTATTCCACGGGATCATTGGGATGTGGATCGCGGCCGACTCGCGGATCACGGCGACTCACTATCCGAAGCCGCGAAACTGGATGTACGTGCTCCAGCGCTGGACCGGCGCTCTCGCGTTCGTCTTCGTGATCTTTCATTTGTTACATTTCCGATTCCGGTCCCATGAGCAACCCTTCGAGGCGATCGCCTTCCACGAAGTCCAGGTATTGTTGTCGAATCCGTTCTGGCTCGCTGCGTACGTGGTCGGCGTGGCCGCGACCGCGTTCCACCTCGGCAACGGAATCCCACTTTTCTGCATTTCGTGGGGAATCACGGTGTCGCCGCTCTCGCAGAAACGCATGAACATGGCCGGAGCCGTGGTCGGCGTCGCGCTGTTTGGGCTCGGCTTGCTGTCGACGCTCGGCTTCCTCTCGGCATCCTGACGGTCTCGAAGACTTCAAGGTCAAGAATAAAAACTATGGCACAACCTCGGGTCGTGGTGGTGGGCGGTGGGCTCGCCGGATTGATGGCAACGATCAAGCTCGCCGAAGCGGGCGCGCGCGTGGACCTGCTCTCGATCGTCCCCGTGAAGCGTTCCCACTCCGTGTGCGCGCAGGGGGAATCAACGGCGCGGTGAATACGAAGGGCGAGGGAGACTCGCCGCAGCTCCACTTCCTCGACACGGTCAAGGGGGCGATTTTCTCGCGCACCAGCCGCCCGTTCGCGATATGTGCGAAGCGGCGCCCAACATCATTTACATGTTCGACCGGATGGGCGTTCCATTCAGCCGCACGAACGAAGGGCTCATCGATTTCCGGCGATTCGGAGGAACGCTTCACCACAGAACGGCGCACGCCGGTGCCACGACCGGCCAGCAATTGTTGTATGCGCTCGACGAACAAGTCCGCCGCGCGGAGGTCGATGGGCTCGTGACGAAATACGAAGGTTGGGAAGCCTTCTATCCCGCGCTCGACGACAACGGGCGCTGCGTCGGCGTCATCGGCATGGACATTCGCTCGATGAACGTCTCGAGCTTTCCCGCGGACGCGGTCGTCTACGCGACCGGCGGCCTCGGCGCCATCTTTGGCTTCGGGACGAACTCGATCGTCAACACCGGCTCGGCCATCGCGGGCTGCTATCAGATGGGTGCTATTTATGGCAATCCGGAGTTCATCCAGATCCATCCGACGGCGATCAGCGGAGGCGACAAGCTCCGCCTCATGTCGGAGTCCGTCCGCGGGGAGGGCGGGCGCGTGTGGGTGCCGAAGAATCCCAAGGATACGAGAGGCCCCCACTCGATCCCCGAAGCGGAAAGGTGGTATTTCCTCGAGGAGAAGTACCCCGCGTATGGAAACTTGGTGCCGCGCGACGTGGCATCTCGCGAGATCCATCACGTCGTCCACGACCTCGGCCACCGCGTCGAGGGAGAGGAAGCGGTCTACTTGGATCTGACGCACCTGGATTCGGACTTCCTCACGAAGAAGCTCGGCGGCGTCCTCGAGATCTACGAGAAGTTCAGAGGGACAGGACCCGCGCAAGGTTCCCATGAAAGTGGCCCCGGCCGTTCACTACTCGATGGGCGGCCTCTGGGTCGACTACAAGCAAATGACCAACATTCCGGGACTCTTCGCCGCCGGAGAGTGCGAATACCAATACCACGGGGCGAATCGCCTCGGGGCGAACGCGCCTCGTCGCGTGCGTATTCGGCGGGATCGTCTCCGGATCGACGAGCTACGAGTGGGCCGCGGGCCATGCCAAGAATCCGGCGCCTCCCGCCGCGCTCGAATCGGGGTCGCGCGTTTGCGCGCGCGGACGCGCGAGGTCTCCTCGCGCACAGGAGACGATAATTGGTATGCGATCCGCCGCGAGCTCGGCCAGTGGATGAACAAGAACGTCACGATCGTTCGCCACAATCCTGAGTTGGACAAGACCGACGCGAAGCTCGTCGAGCTCCAGGCCCGGGCCAAGCGCGCACCGCTCTCCGACCAGGGACCGTGGACGAACCAAGCCCTCGTCAACGCTCTCGAGATCGAGAACATGATCGACCTGTCGCGCGCCATCACGCACGGATCTCGCGCGCGCGACGAGTCGCGCGGCGCCCACTTCAAGCCGGCCTTCGAGAAGCGCGACGACGAAAAGTGGATGCGCACCACAAAAGCCAGCTATGCGCCGGAGGGCCCGAAGCTCGATCTGTCGGAAGCGATCGACACCTCCCTCCTGAAGCCCGTCGAGCGGCGATACGACGTCCTCCCCTCCCACGCTCCCAAGCCTGGCGGCCTCGCGGGCGCGTCGTCGGCGGGCGCCGGCGCCCACTGAGCACAATTCTCAACGATCGGGCCCAACATTGGGCCCGATGATCGGCCCGTTCTCGCAAGGCACTCCAAACCCACACCAGAATCCATGGACTCGCACTCCCCGCCGGCGCCCCGCAGAGCACGGTCACGATCCGCGTTCGAAGGCAAGACAATCCGGACTCGACTCCGCGCTGGGAAATCTTCGAGATTCCCGAGCGGCCGAACATGAATGTCCATATGTGCCTTCTCGAGATCCAAGAGAACCCGGTGACGCTCGAGGGGACGAAGACGACACCCGCTGCCTGGGAAGTGTGTTGCCTCGAGGAGGTGTGCGGCTCAGTGCACGATGGTGATCAACGGACGCGCGCGGCAGGCCTGCTCGGCGCTCGTCTCAACGCTCGAGAGGCCGATAACGATCGAGCCCATGACCAAGTTTCCGGTCGTGCGCGACCTCATCGTCGATCGCTCTCGGATGTTCGCCGACCTCAAGAGAACCAAAGCTTGGATTCCGATCGACGGTACGCACGCGCTCGGCGCCGGCCCCCGCTATTCGCAGGAGGAGCAGCTCGCGTCGTACGCCCTCACGCGTTGCATGACATGCGGATGCTGCCTCGAGGCATGTCCACAATACGGGCCGGGGGCGCGTTCGTCGGACCCGCGGTTCTGAACCAGGTCCGCCGATTCAACATGCATCCCACGGGCGCCCTCAACAAGGGCGGAGCGCCTGGGAGACGGTCATGGGCCCGGGAGGAGTCACCGACTGCGGCAGCGCACAAGTCTGCGAAGCCGTTTGCCCCAAGGAAATACCCCTCCTCCACTCGATCGCCGTGACGCGCGCGCGACACCACGATTCACGCGATGCGCCGCTGGTTCGGATTTTAGTTGGCATCATGGCGCGCTGGTCGGCGGCTCGCGCACGAGCTCGACGGCCCTCGCCGGAGGAGTCGTGTTCGTCGATGCGTCCTGCGACTTCTCGAGCTTCGTTGGTCTTCCCGGGCTGGGCGCCTGTAGGACCGCGTGACCGAGCCGCCTTGCCGCCGCGAGCTTCCGCTGAAGCGTCCGTCGCGTGACACCGAGAAGCGACGCAGTGCGCTCGCGGTTGCCGTTCGTCGAACGCAACATTTCCTCGATGATCTGGAGCTCGTAGACGCCAACCCGCATCCGGAGGCTCATCGGGTATTGTTGGGTTCGAACGGATTGTGTCGGGATCCGATCGTCGAGCCCCTCGGCGAATAGTTGGCGTCCGATCGTGGTGCTGCGCGCGAGCGGCGCAACGCAACAATTCATTGCGGAGTTGCCGGACGTTCCCGGGCCATCGGTACTGCGTGGCGAGCTCGAGGGTCTCGGAGGTGAGCTCGGGGGATCCTCCCTTCGTCTTCGTGATCTCTTCGAGCATCGAACGCGCGATCACTGGAATATCCTCGCGGCGCTGCGCAGCGGCGGGATCTCGACGACTTGGACGCGAAGGCGAAAATACAGATCGGCGAAGAACCGCCCCTCGAGGACCTCCACGGCCAGGTCTCTCCGCGTCGTCGCCAGCAATCGAATCGAGCCGCGCTCGAACCAGTTGCTACCAAGCGATCGCGCGAGGGCTCGTTGGATTGCTAGCGGCGCCTCCTCGACGCGCTCGAACACCACGGTTCCCCCGCCGGCGAGGTCGTTCCAAATGGCGTTCAGTGAGAGCCCATCGTCGGCGCAACACGCTCGTCGAAATGGGAGGTTCGGACGCTCGCTCAAGTCATGGAGGAGTTTGGCGAAACGCAACTCTTCCGACGCCGATCTCGCCGCCGATCAAAACAGGATGCCGGGCTCGTGCGATCGAACGAGCGACGACCCTCAGGCGGCGCGCGTGGTCGCTTCGACCCTCCGGGTCACACGAATGCTCCTTTTCCATGGCGATCCTCGAAACAGTTTGGGGGTGCTTGAACTTGCGGATGGACCGATCCCATTCGCGCGCGACGCACGCGCATTCGGCACAAAAAACTTCTCTGTCCGCGTGGCCTCAGCCGGGGATCCTGGGAAGTCGCGTTCCGGCCTGGTAACAATCCGGGTCGACCCCGCGTGACCGAATGCCCTACGTCACTAGGGGTTTATTGTGGTTCGCGCGCCGGTACACTGCTTGCCTGCGCGGCCGCCCGTCGGATGCGCGCCATTACTGCCATCTGGCAACGTGAACGACTCTTCACTCCGGAGCAATCGATGATTCGTCTCGCCGCCGCTGGAGCCCTACTCCGGGGCTCGCTACTTCTCTTCAGTGGTATCTCGCTCGGACACGGCGGTCAGTACCGCGGTCCTGGTGAACACTGTCCCCGCAAACCCGGGAAGCCCGGGTACGCCAGGCCCGTCCGCTCCCGGCGGTCCTTCCACACCTGGGCCTTCCGGCCCCGGTGGACCGTCGACGCCCGCGCCGACCGGTCCGGTGACCCCGGTGGCGCCGGCCCGCGACGCCCGGTGGCGGCGGCGGCCCGATGACGCCCAACAGCATGGGTCCCGACCTCTCGTCGTGGACGTTCTGGTGGGGCTTCAACCGCGAAAAGTACCTTCAATTGAAGGCCAAGATTGCGAAGAGCTCGGACGTGTTCACCGGTGAGGCCGAAGGTCTTCTGGGCGGTGGCAACGGTGGTCGCGACTCGATGCGACCGACCGCCGAGCAGATTGCCAAAGATGTCCTCCCATACCTCAAGGAGTCGCTGGAGAAGGAAACCAATCGCGACATCGTCACGGGCTGTTTGATCGCGCTTTGCCAAGATTGGCCAGAGCCGCAGATGTCGATGGATCTGTTCAAGAAGTTCCTCTCGAGCAACGACCAGGAAATCGCCGAGACCGCGGCTCTCTCCTATGGAATCTTGGCGGCACCCGAAGGGTCATCACGCTGCGCGATCTTTTCGAGGACAAGGAGCCCGGACGAAAGCTCGTTGGGAAGCCCGAGATTCCTTGGCGAACCCGCACGTTCGCGGCCTACGGCCTCGGACTCACCGGAGCACGCACCAACGATCCGGACCTTCGCAACCAAATCCAGACTTGGCTATCGGATTTCCTGAAGCGCAGCGGCCGGTCGGATGGAAAAGACATCCGCGTTGCGACCGTGATTTCGTTGGGATTGATTCCCGACTCGGATCGCAAGGTCGTCCAAGTTCTCGAGAAGTACTTCGAGGAGAATCGCAAGCGCGAAGAGATCATCTGCGCGCACGTTCCGAATGCGATCGCCCGCATCCTGAAAGATGCCCCGGTCGACGAGCGGAAGACCTATTGCGACAAGCTCGTCGTGGAGCTCGCCGAGAAAGCCAAGAGTAGCGAAGCCAATATTCGCCGCTCGATGGCGCAAGCGCTCGGAATGTTGACCCGCGCCGAGGATCCGCAAGCGAAGAAAGTGTTCGAGGTCCTCCAAGAGAAGATCGAGGAAGGAGCTCTCGAAGAACATCCAACTCGCTTATTTCGGAATGATTGCTCTCGGCCAGATCTCCGGCACCGACGATCCGGGCAATAAGATCGAGCAATACATCTTCGAGAAGGCGATGGCGACGGGTGGTCGCGTGATGACCCGCTCGTGGGCCGCTCTCGCGCTCGGCGTCGCGGCATTCGATCAGGTGGCTCGCAATAAGGTCCCGACCGACGAAGTCGGCAAGAAGCTCGCGGAGCAAATGCGCGAGATCAAGGATCCGGGCAGCGCGCGGCCTATGCGATCGGCCTCGGATTGATGCGCCACTTGAACAGCGCCGATGCCATCAAAAAGTGCCTCGACGACGTCCAAGGATGACACCTTCCGCGGATACTTTGCGACGGGCTTGGGGCCTCATGGGTGACAAGAGCGCCATCGAGGAAGATCCAATCTCTCGTGAAGGCCGCGACGCGCCGACCCGGAGTTCCTCCGCGAGGCGGCGATATCGTTGGGGTTGCTCGGCGACAAGAGCATCCTCAAGACGCTCGTCGAGGTTCTCGGTGAGAAGGGCAGCGTCCTCGCCGTTCAAGCGGCCGTGGCGACGGCTCTCGGCTACGTCGGCGATTATCGCGCCATCGTGCCTCTCCGGGATATGCTCCAAGACAAGGACAAGAAGATGACGAAGCGAGAGCCGCGCGTTCGCCGCGGTTGCGCTCGGAATCGTCTGCGACAAGGAAGAGTTCCCCTGGAACTTCAAGATTTCGACGGACCTGAACTACACGGCCACGACCGAGACCTTGAACGACCAGGGCACCCAGACCGGAATCTTGAACTTGCTCTGAGCTACGCGCGGAGGAGCGCCTGCGCTTCTCCTTCGAACAGCCCGGCCCATCCGCCGGGCCGTTTTGTTTCATCGAGGCTCGCGCGCCCGCGCTCAGGGAGAGTGCGTTTCAGTCGTCCGCCGCCAACTGGGCGCTTCCCACGAATCGAGGCGCGAGCCCCGCGCCCGTCAATCCCAACAATAGAGCCAGGAAGCCGGCCGCGCCGAAGCCACGCGCGCTGCTCGGCTGTTCGGACGCGGCCGCGATACGCCTCCTCGCGCTCCAGCATCTCGCCCCGCTGCTCGAGCGTGCGCTTCTCCGCGGCGCGCTCGGCATCCGCGAGGCGGGCGTCGTGGTCGACAACCGCAGCGGCCGCCGTGTAGCGCTCGTGCGCCTCGCGAAGGTCGCCCTCGACGAACGCCACGTCGCCGAGAGCCGAAGGATCGCCGCATCCTTGGGATCCGCCGCGATGGCACGAAGCCCTGCCTCGTGCGCACGCCCCAATGCAAACGTTTGGAAGCAGAGAGGTCTCTTCGCGGCTTTTGTGGGGTTCGGGAAGCCCAATGATCGCCTCCATCGCATCGCTGTAGTCCCCGCTGCACCATTGCGCGGATCGTGCGAAGGGGATCACTGCCGCCGGCGTTGTTTTGTTGTGTCCACAGCAACCCCAAGCAAAGGACGGCGGTCGGCGGAATCATCAATCCCATCCCTTGCGCGCCAAGGCCAGCGAACGCGCCTGGAGCTTTTCCATCGGAGCGCAGTCGTCGGTCAGCAGGACAAGGTGCTCGGGGGCTCGTAGAACCAGAGCCCTCCCGGTCCGCAGACGAACTGCGCCAATGGAGGACCAGCGGCGAGCGCGGGCCTTGGCCCGAATCCACTCGAGGAACTTGACGGCGTCGGCAGGTCCGCTCCCTTGCGATAGACGAGGATGGGATGTGGTCCCGCCGTACGGGAGGACCCCGATGCGCGGCGCTTCGCCGCCGGGGCGCCTCGCGAGGGCGGCGAGGGTCATCTGCGATCGCCAACAAAACGGGGTCGGTCTTCCCGAAGCTCGAAACGTTGATCCCAATGATCCGCGATCCGCGAGGCGGTCGAGGCACAGTGGAACATCTCGACGGTCACCAGCTGGAAGGGAATCTCGACTTGGCGCGCGTACGCGTCGATCAGGATCGCGTCGATAGGGGCCCCGCAGCGCGCGCAGCGGCGAGCTCGGCCGTCGACGCCGCCATAGTTGGTCATTCCGCGGGCCTCGAGATCGGCGAGGCGCGGGAACTCGCGGCCGAGCTCGAGGACACCGGCGTCGAGCTCGACCGCGTCAATCGACGCGGTCGGGAGGAACTCCAAGAGAGCCCGCGCTGCGCTTCCAGCCCCGACCCGATGAGGCGCGATTCTTGGCTTCTCGATCTCGCCGGCGAAGAGCGCGCAGAATGCCAACATGTCGTAGTAGTGCCCGGGGGTTCGGCGGTCCGGTGCGTCGAGCGACTGGAACGAGTCGAGCCCTTCATTGATCTGGAGCCATGTCTCGCGTCCCGCGCGTCCGTCGGCCTCGACGGTCGTCTTCGAGAGAACGCGCACGTACTGCTCGCGGGTCTCGCGCTCCGCAAGCCAATGTTCCCCATCGAGCGATCCTTTCATCGGGCCGCGCAGGCCGAGGCGCGCCGGCCGTGCCTCCGGCCGCCATGACCAACAAAAGCGCGCTGGAGATCAACTTCGAAGCGTGTCGATCCGCCGCGAGCGCCGCCATCCCGAGGAGGGCGAGACCGAGCCCGGTGCCGTAGAGGAGGCTCGAACACCAACATTGGGAATCAGCCAATACGTCGTGCCGAAGGTTCCCAACAATCCACCGAGCGTCGACGCGAAGAGCACCCATCCGGTCGCCCTCCCGCGGCCACGCCGTCGTCGGCCAGGATCCGCACGAGGAGCGGGCTCGCGAAGGCCGCAAGGAACACCGGCAAACCAAACAAAACTCCCTGGGTGAAGATCGCCCCGCCGCGGAGGATCGAGACGGCGTGATCGAGCCCCAAGTCGTCGGGAAGGAACCAGCTCGCCACGGGCGCAAGGCACCAGGGGTCGCCGCCACGAGCGCCCCCGCCACCGTGAGGGCAATCCCAAGAATACGCACCGCCGACCCGCGCTCCGCGAGCGCGCCCCCGATCGCATAGCCGGCCGCCATCGCGAGGAGAACCACGCCGATCGCGCCCGTCCACACCTCGGTCGACGAGCCGAAGTAGGGCGCGATCGCTCTGACCGATGCCAACTCCAGAACCATCGTGCTTCCACCCGCGAAGGCGGAGCACACCAAGATTCCAGCTCGCCGTGCGCGCACGCTTCCGGCTACTTCGAGTCTCCGCTCTTCTTTTCGCGCTTCACGTCGACCGTGAAGCTCACCGTATAGAGGCCGCCGTAGTCCAGAGTGCCCGATTCCTGGATGCAGTTCAGAAAAGTCGCATACACGGGCGGCAGCTTTCCCGTCCACTCCCGATCATTGGTCTTGATCTTCACGACCTTCGTGAGGTCGAGGATCGCGTCGGAAAGAAACAAATAATAACGGGTCACTCCGTCGCTCTGGATATCGATGGTATTCGTGGCGCGATCGACCTTCGCTTCCATCCGCGCCTCGCGCGCCGGATCAGATCGAACTTGAGCCAGTAGGTCGCCGACTGGCGCCGGTCGGTCTTCACGACGGACTGGGCGTGCGGCGTGTACGGGTTCCGAACGCGCTTTGAGAGCCAGGTCGTGAGCTCGGGGAGCTTCGATTCGGGATCCTGGGCGACTTCGATGCCCAGCGACTTCGCGCGCGAAAGCCAAGATTCCTTGTCCGCGCCGTCGGCCCCTTCGGGCGGCTTCTCCCAGGCGCTCGCATCCCCAAGGATGTACACCGGAATATTGGCAAAGTTCTCGGGCCGCACGTCGCCGGGCTCGCCGCCTTTCGCCACGAATGCGCTGAAGAACTGCGGCGCGAATCGAACCACGGAGGCCGCGGCCTTCGCGCCGCGCCCAATCCCACCAATCACCACGCGGTTGGGGTCGATGCGGAGGACCGACCGCACGTCTCCGAGCGGGCGCAGGATCGCGGCGTAGAGCTTCTGCGGGTCGTCCCAAACTGCGTCGGGAATATCCACAGCGACGGTGACATGCCCCTGCAGGTCTCCCTCGCCGTCGAGCAGCGGCGCGTGAGGCGAGCTCGCCCCCTCCGGTCGTCTCCCCGCCTTGGGCATCGGCGACGTGACTTGCTTCGACAACTTTCCCTTGTCCTGGACTACCAACAATAACGGCCAGGCCTTCGCCTGCGGATCGTAGGTCTTCGGGATCCGGCGCGTGTAGTCGTTCTTGGGCTCCTCGCGCAAACGCTCGCCCTGCTCGCTCCCGAGCGAATACTTGCTCTTCTTGTAATCGTTGTGTTTGACGTGGTATTCGGTGATCGCCGACTGCCAGTCCGCAAGCGCCCCAGGCAGTCCGGATCCAATTATACTTTTTGCGAGCGGCTTCAGGAACGCCTTGAGCGCGTCTTCCTTGGTCTTGAACGACTTCTCGGCGGCCTTGAAAGTTGGTGTGTCCGTCCCGTGATCTTGCTTCTCCTCGGTCATCTTCACGCGCGCCTCGAGGAACTCGATCACTTTCTTGGTGAACTCGGTTCGCTCTCTCTTGTCGAAGATCGGCGCGGCGCCGCGCGGGGCGGCCCGAAGTCCTGCGCCGCCGGGGCGCTTGGAGCGGAGGCCGGCTTCGAGGCCGGTTTCGACTCGGGGTCCTGTGCGCCTCCGATCGAGAAGGCAAAAATCAGAGAAGTACCGAGGATCGTCGATGCAACTTTCATGGGTTCGGCCGGGTTAGGCGGAAATGCTAGCGACACTACTCCCAAAGAACCTCACGGTTACCCGCCACGACCTCGCCGAGGCGAATCACATCCTCTCCCCTCGCGCAGAGCGGCCGCGGCCCGTTCCTCGTTCTCCCGTTTCACGATCACAACCATACCGATCCCCATGTTGAACGTTCGGTAGGCGTCCTCGGCCGGGACGTTTCCCTTCTCGACGATGAAACGAAAGATCGGATTGGGCTCCCACGCGCGTCGCGAAAGCCGCACCGCCACACCCATCGGCAACACGCGCGGAATGTTGTCTCGGAAGCCGCCTCCCGTGATGTGGGAGAGCGCATTCACGAGACCCGCGTCGAGCAGCGGCGTGAGCGCGCGCAGATACGAGCGATGGATCGCGAGCAGCGCCTCGCCGACGGTGGCCCCGCCGAGCTCGCTCGGCCGATCCCCGATTTCCAAATGTAAATGATCGAAAACGATCTTCCTCGCGAGCGTGTAGCCGTTGGTGTGGAGGCCGCTCGAGCGAAGACCAAGAATCCGATCTCCCACCGAAACGGCCTTCCCATCGAGGACCTGCTCGCGCTCGACGACCCCGACGATGAATCCCGCAAGGTCGTAGTCCCCGGCTTGTAGAGATCGCGCATCTCGGCGGTCTCGCCCCCGACGAGCGCGCACCCGTTTTGTTGGCATGCGCGCGCGATCCCCGAGATGAGCTCGGTCACCATCGGCGGATCCATCTTGCCGATGGCAACATAATCGAGGAAGAAGAGCGGCCGTGCCCCCATCACGAGGATGTCGTTGACGCAGTGATTCACCAAGCATTGCCCGACCGTGCCGTGCTGCTTGGCATGAATCGCCACGGAGAGCTTGGTCCCCACACCGTCGGTGCTGGCGACCAGGACGGGATCCTCGTACTTCCCCGATGCCGCGAGTCGGAAGAGCGAGCCGAAGCCGCCGATCCCACCCATGACCCCCGGCGTCTTCGTGGATTCGATTGCGCCGAGCGCCCCTTCACGGCCGCATACTTGGCATCGATGTCGACCCCAGCTTTCTGATAGGTGAGAGTCTCGCCGGGCGTCCGGGCTCTTGTCATGGTGCGATGGGTGCCTTGTTGGGAAACGGGATTCTTACCAGATGGGGAGTGAGCGGCCTCAACGAATCTCATCGAGCGACGGTCGCCCGGCGCCGCGGCGGCGCAGCTCGTCGAGCACGCGGCGATTGTTCTCGAATCCAATCAAATCGGGGAGCGAGTCCACGGGAAAGAACTGGGCGGCCTCCGCATCATCGCCTGGGTGCAGCGTGCCGCCGATCGGGCGCGCCAGATAGACCGTGAGATTCGCCCGTTTGCGCGCATCGTCCGTCGTGTAGAGCACGTGGAGCAGCGACAGGAGCTCCACTTCGAGTCCGCACTCCTCGCGCGTTTCGCGGATCGCCGCTTCCTCGGCGGTCTCGAAGTATTCTTGGTACCCGGCCGGAAGGGTCCAGTGGCCGCGGTACGGCTCAATCCTGCGTTTCACCAGGCACACCTGCCGACCCTCGACGACCACCGCGCACGAGGCCGACGCCGGATTCGCATAGAGAATGAATCCGCATCTCGAGCACTTCGGGCGCCGGTGCCCTTCGACCGCGGCCTGTCGAAGCTCACCCCGCACAGCGGGCAGAATCGCGCTTGGATTTCCCACACGCGCCGATTGTAACGCACGCACTTCCTTCGCCGTCCCGCGGCGCTATCGTCGATCGCCACCCGTATGAAGCGCCTCGTCATTCTTGGATCCACCGGAAGCGTCGGTGAGAACACGCTGCGCCTCGTCGACGGACAGCGCATGCGCTTCAAAGTGGTCGGCCTCGCCGCGCATCGAAACGCCGAGCGGCTCCTCGAGCAGGCGCGCAGTTTTGATGTTCCGGTCGTGGCGCTCGGCGACGCGGCCTCGGCCGAACGGGTGCGCTCCGCCGCGTCGAGCCCCTCGCGCGCCGGCGCGCCGCGGATCCTCGCGGGGCCCGATGCGGCGCTCGAGCTCCTGGGCGCGGTCGAGTTCGATCTCGCGGTCCACGCCATCACCGGCGCCGCCGGTCTTCCCGCTTCCCACGAATGTCTGCGGTTGGGAAAGCCGCTCGCCCTTGCCAACAAAGAATCATTGGTGATCGCCGGAGAGTTGCTATGCGAGCTCTCGCGATCGAAGGGGGCCCTGATCCTGCCGGTCGACTCGGAGCACTCGGCCGTCTATCAATGCGTTCGGCACGAGCCCCGCTCACCGATTCGCAAGATCTACCTCACCGCGTCGGGGGCCGTTTCGCGATCGGCCGCTCGACACCTTCGACACGATTACCAAGGATGAGGCGCTGCGACATCCCAACTGGTCGATGGGCGAGCGGATTACGATCGGCTCCGCGACGATGATGAACAAGGCTTTCGAGATCGTCGAAGCGCATCACCTCTTCGGTCTGCGCGCCGATCAGATTTCAGTTCTGATCCATCGGCAATCGATCGTTCACTCGATGGTCGTCTTCGAAGACGCGAGCATGCTCGCCCAGTTGGGAATTCCTGACATGCGCGTGCCCATCCAGGTGGCGCTCCATCACCCGGAGCGCGGGCGCTTCGATCTCGAGCCCTTTGACCCGGCGCGCTTCGCAAACTTGACATTTACGGAACCCGAGGCGCGGCGATATCCCGCGCTCGCCCTCGGCGCGCGCTGCCTCGAGCTCGGCGGAACCGCGGGGGCCATCCTCAATGCGGCCGACGAGATCGCCACACAACGCTTCCTCGCGGGCGAGATCGCCTTTCCGGAGATCGCGCGGCTTTGCTCGGAGGCGCTCGACGCCGTCGCGATCGCGCCGGCCGCGCGACTCGACGCCATCTGGAGCGCCGACGCGCGCGCGCGCCTTCGCTCAAAGTTGGCGTTCGTCGCTCGTCGCCTCGGGACGCTGAGAAAGGTGCGCTGAGAGCCATGGATACGCTCCTTTGGATCCTCCAAGCCGCCCTCGGTATCGGATTCTTGGTCTTCATCCACGAGTCCGGGCACTTCATCGCGGCGCGGATGTGTGGTGTGCGGGTCCACGTGTTTTCGCTGGGATTCGGGCCGCGCGTGTACGGCTTCCGGCGCAAGGGCTGCGACTACCGCCTCTCGCTCGTGCCCGTCGGCGGATATGTGCGCATGGAGGGCGAGCTCGGCGAGGGGGAGACGGTCCTCGACACCGAGGGATCCCTTTCCCACAAATCCGCGCTCCAGAGGATCTTCGTGTACAGCGCGGGGTCGCGATGAACTTCCTCGTCGCGTTCATCCTCTTCCCGATCGTTTACTTCTGGGGTGCCGACGATTCGCCCCGTCATCGGCGCCGTGACCGCGGGGGCCCGCCTGGCACGCGGGGATCGTTCCGGGCTCCACGATCCGTTCGGTGAACGGAGTCCCCATCGATTCCTTCGACCAGGTGATCTTGGAGGTAGCGCTCGGGCGGTCGCCCGTCCGAATCGAGGTCGACGAGCCGGTCGCGGACTCCCCGGCGAGACCAAGACTCGCGAGTTCCTCGTCGACTCCGAGTTCGATGCCACCATTGGGCTTCCGCGCCTCGGCATCGAGGCGGGGCAGAAGATCGTTTGGATCGACGACGAAAGCCAACAAAAGCGCCTCGGCTACGAGATCAATGTGCTGCCCGGGAGCGCGGCCCACGACGCCGGGCTCCGGAGCGGAGACCTCCTCACTCAGGTCAACGACAAGCCCGCGGAATGGGCGCGCTCGCGCGCGTGGGAGGATGGGCAGCGCCCCATCGGACCGCAGCCGGTGACCGTGCGCGTCCACCCCGGCGCACACGAGGGGCGGTCGCCGGATTTGTTGGCTTCGCTCGAATCGGGGATCGCGATCACGCCGCGTCCGATCCCGGGTTCGAGCGTCCGATTCTTGGCATCCAATCGCTCCCCAACGTCGTCCACGCGGCGCGCGACACCCAGGCGATCCGAAAGTTGGGATTGAAGCCCAAGGATGAGATCCTCGAGGTGAACGGGCGACCCTTCGTGCGCCCCGCCGATCTCGCGACGGCGCTCGGCGACGGCAATCGGGTCGAGCTCCTCGTCCGCCGCAGCGGAAAACTGGAGAAGCTCTCCTCCGATGTCCCGGGCCCCGAGCTCCGCAGCTTTCCGCAGTCGATCGCATTCGAGGAGGGCTCCACGCGAATCGACGTCGAAGCGGGCTCCCCGCCGATCTCGCCAAGCTCAAGGCCGGCGACCGGATCCGCCGGATCGGCAACACAGCCGTCCACGATTTCTTCGAGATCATGAAAGCGGTGCAGGGGAGCGGCGACGGCCCGATCGACGTGGAGGTGGAGCGGAATGCCAACGAAAGGTCGAGCGATTCACGGCCCAGCGTGAAGCCGACCAAGCGCCCCTACTACACGCTCGGAATCCTAACGATCGAGAACACCAAGCTCGTCCGCGCCGAAAGCGTCGGCGAGGCGATTCGCCTCGGAGTTCGCGAATCGCTGAAGTTCATCAAGCAGATTGTTTATATTCTGAAGAAGATCGCGCTCGGCGACGTTCCCGCGAAGGAGCACCTCGGCGGCCCGATCTCGATCGTCACGCAGACCTACCAAGTGGCCCAGACCGGATTCAGTGCAGCTGCTCCGTTTCCTTGGGATGCTGTCGCTGAATCTCGCGTTGGTGAATCTCTTGCCGATCCCCGTGCTCGACGGTGGCAACCTCTTCTTCGTGATCGTCGAGGCGGTGAAGGGCTCCCCCGTGAGCGACCGGGTGCTCGGCGCCTCGCAGATGGTTGGTGTGTTCCTATTGGTGGCATTGATGGTCTGGGTCACGTTCCACGACATCCGCCGGAACTTCGGAGTCTTCTTTGAGCGACGCGCTCGCGGCGGGGTCGGTCGGGGCGCGGCTCCGCCTGCTGCGGGTCTCGAATGCGTTCTCGCCGGTCGCCGACGTCCTGTCGGGCGTTTGTGTGGCATCGGCCGCCGGGTGCACCCCGGACGCGGTGCGCGTCGCGTGCGCGGCGCTCGCCTCATCGGCGATCTACCATGCCGGCATGGCGCTGAACGACTACGCCGACCGCGCCGATGACGCGCGGACGCGCCCGGAGCGCCCGATCCCTCGGGGGCCGTGTCGCCGCGTGAGGCGTTTCGTTGGGGTTTGGGACTCTCATCGTTGGCATTGGTGGCGTCGACCATCGCGCAGAACTGGCGGGTCGCGGCTCCGCTCCTGGCCGTCGTGTGGACCTACGACCTCGCGTTCCGCCGCGGCTCGTGGCTCGGGCCGCTATTCTTGGGATTGGCTCGCGCCCTGAATCTTCTCGCCGGGATCCACGCTGCGGGCCTCGATCTCGGCGCCTCCGCGCGAATCCCAACTTTCGAATCCCTCCTACCCGCGTCCGTCGCGCCGCTTGGCGTGGCCGGCGGCTACGGCCTCGCGATCCTGGGACTCTCGATCTTCGCACTTGGCGAGGATCTTCCGTGGAGCCGCGGGCGCGCGATCCTCGCCTGGTGCTTCGCGGTCGTGGGCCTCGTCGTGGCGTTCGCGTCGCTTCCCATGCGCGGCCCCGACTCGCAGAGCCGCCACGTGATCCTCGGGATGTGTTGGCTTCCGCTCCTCGAGCCCCTCTCGATCGTCCTGGGGCCGCGGCGCCCGTGGGGGCCCGAGCGCGTGGGACAAGTCGTTGGCGCGAGCCTGCGCGGCACGCTCGTCTTCCACGCGCTCGTCGGCGTCGCGACCGGCTATCCCCAACTATCCGTTTTTGTGGGATCGCCTACGTCCTCGCGCGCCTGATGGCGCGCAAGATCCCGCCCAACTAACCGAGCGGCTTTCTTTCGCCCGCCACTGGCGAGTGGACCGGCGCGGGCGTCGGCTCCGGAACCGCCGCGGGCGCTGGCGCCGGAACCGGTGCCGCGACGGGCGCTGCGACGGGTGTCGCGATCGGCTTTGCGACCGGCGCCGCAATATTCGCGGGGAGCAGCATCGGAAGCGGGGCCGCCGCCATCGGTTCTGCGACCGTCGCGGAGGCGAGTGCCGCCCCGGCCACCTGCTTCACCGGCCTCTCGAGCACATTGATGAGCTCGTCGCGCGCCAGCAGGTGCCCCTGCTTGATGTCCGCGAGGACCCTCATCGCGTGGTTCTTCGTTTCCTCGAAGAACATCTCGATCTCCGCATCGAGCTTGGTCTCGATCTCCTCGGCGCGCCGCCGCTGCATGTCCGCGAGGACCTGCGCCGCGAGCTTCGTCGAGAAGCGGAAGAACTCGCGCATCTCGTCGACGACCTTGTGCTGGAGCTCTTCGGACTCCTCCTCGTTTTGGATCCGGCGGACGATCTCGTCGTTGGCGGCATTGAGCCGCTCACGGATCTCCGTCTCGAACTGGCGTATTTGGCGCCCTCGCCGGAAATGGTCAAAGCTGTCGCCGCCGAACGGCATGTCCATGCCTCCTCAGGTTGAGTTATCGGCACCTCCCTCGGCGAACTAGAGGCACGAACCTAAAGCGGAAACTTCCTCCGCACGTATTCGAGCGCCTCATCGCGCCCCGAGAGCGCCCTTCCAACTGCGCGTCGCGCACCGCCTCGAGGGCCTGCCGGATCGCGGGGCCGGGCTTGAAGCCCATGGCGAGGAGATCGTCTCCGCGAATCAACGGCGGCGCGATCGGCGGCGCGGCGGCGATCGCGCGCAGCTCGGCGTGGGCAAACTCGTAGACGGCGAGATCGCCCCTTGCGACTCGCGATCGGCGCGATGGAGGACGAGGTGATCGAGAATGTTGGGTTTCGCGAGGAAGCGCAGCTGCTTCGCGCGACGCCAACCGAGAAAGCCACCGAAGCGGATGTGCTCGGCGACGAGATCGAGGACCCCCTCGATGACATCGTTGGAGTAGCGAAGCCGCCGCATCCGCGGCTCCGATAGTTGGCATGAGGCGGGCTCGTGGCCGTGGAAGCGGATCCGATCGCTGACCGTGAGCGTCCGTGCCTTCCCGACGTCGTGGAAGAGCGCCGCGAGCGCGAGCACCAAGTTTCGCCGCTCGAGGCGCTCCACGACGTCGACCGTGTGAACGAACACATCCCCTCCGGATGGAATTGTGAGGGTTGGGGAACGCCGCGAGGTTTCGGCGAGCTCGGGGAGGACAACCCCAAGAAAACCGAGATCCTCCATCATCCGAAGCGCGCGGCCGGGGTCGGGTCCCGTGAGCATCCGCGACATCTCCTCGCCGACTCGCTCGCCGGAGAGGAGCGCCAGGAGATGGGGGCGCGCGCGGGCGGCGCGCTCCGTCGCCGGGTCGAGGGTGGCGCCGAGGCGCGCCGTGAATCGGACCGCACGCAGCAATCGGAGCGCGTCCTCGTCGAAGCGCTCCCCGGGCTCTCCCACCGCGCGCACGAGGCGCCGCCCCAAATCCTCGAGGCCGCCGACCCGGTCGAGGACCTCGCACGTGATCGGATCCGCATAGAGCGCATTGATCGTGAAGTCGCGCCGCTTCGCGTCTTCCTCGAGGGAGACTCCGAATGTCAACGATGTCGGCCGGCGCCCGTCGACGTACGCTCCCTCCGCGCGAAATGTGGTGACTTGGATCGACTGCTCGTCGAGGAGAACCGTGAGCGTTCCGTAGCGCACTCCGGTGTCCACCACCCGATCGAACAGCGGGCGCACTTCGTCGGGGCGCGCGGAGGTCGCGATGTCGAAATCGTGGGGAGCTTCGCCGAGCAGCGCGTCGCGAACGCAACCCCCGCGAGGAATGCATGAAATCCGCGTTCGCGCAGCCGGCGTACGATCGCGGTCGCCGCCTTCCCTCCCGGCGATTCGAGAACCGCCGGCGCGATTGCCGTTTGGTTTTTCACCGTCGCGCTTGATCCTCGCCGATCGAATCCCAATGATGAAGGGGCCGATGTCGGTTTTGTGGCTTTCGGCGGACCCCGCCCCGTGATCGCTCCGCGCGCGAACTCGCGCTCCGCGGCGTTCTCGCTCGTGGAGCTCCTGATCCTGGTGACGGCGGCGCTCGTCGTCGCGGGGCTCTCGGTTCCCGTCCTGCGCGGGCTCGCCCTCTCGGTCAATGAAGAGAGCGCGGTCGAGACGCTCACGCGCCTGCGCGACTTCCAGATTCGCTATCGCGAGATCGGCGTGTCGACGCTCCCGAGCGGCAAGGCGCGCTTCGGCACATTCACCGAGCTGCTCCGCGGCGGCCTTTCCCTCGAAGACGCGGTGCCGCGCGAGGACGGCCAGCTCCTCCTGCGTCACGGCTATTTGTTCCAATTCCATTTCGCGACGCGGAGCCGCGACTTCACCAACAATCCGGCCGACGCGGACGCGGCCGACTCGAAGGACGGATTCGTGGTGTACGCGTGGCCCGAAACGTGGGGACGGTCGGGCTCGAGCGTCTTCGCGATCGATCCGTCGGGGATCCTTCGGCCCGGCGCGAAAATTGGGACGCTCGAGAGCCGCAACCTCCTCACGCGCTACTCGGGAGTCCACCGCGCGCCGCAGGCCTTCGCCGCGTTGCGGGTGTCGCCCGGTGGGCGCCCTGCCGTGCCGCCGAATGTGCCCACGGGGTGCCCCCGTCCCTCCGGGGAGCCATCCCTCGACGCTACCCTCGAGCGATCCCGCGGCGACGGCTCCGGAGAGCCAAAATCGCAACGGCCAAAATCCCAATAATCCGAATCCCACGAATCCGACGAGCCCGGCGAGTGCCGCCAAGGTCGACCTCCGCGGAGAGCGGGGCGAAGACGGCGAAACGTGGGAAGTGATCCCGCTCCCGCCCCAGAACTGACCAAGGTTTGGCTTTCGCGCGCGCCGCGCCGGCGCCCTCGCCGAGAAACGTGGCGATCTCGATCAGTATCGATCGTGGAGCGTGAAGTTCAGGAGCCGGCGGATCCGCGCGTCCGGCTCGCTCGCGAGGAGCCGCTTCAGATAGCCGGCTGCCGCCTCGCCCTCGAGATCGGGGAGGATCCGGATCGCCACGGCGCGCACCTCCGGATCATCGTTGGTGTCGGCCGCGATCGCCCGCAGCGCCTCGAGCGCGCGAGCGCCCGAACTGTGGGAAATCCCCTCGGCAATGGCGCGCCGCCGCTCGGGATCCTTGGTCTTCGCGAGCGCGTCGAGGAGCGCCGCGACCCCCGCATCCCCAAGATTGGCCAGTTGGAGGGCTGCGTACTCATAGAGCCAGTTGCCGTCGCTGAACTCGGTCGGACCCGCGAGATAGTTTGCGATCGCCGCCACGGCCGCGGGGTCGCGCAGGCGGCCGAGGGCCTGCATGAATCCCCTCTTCCGCGAGAGCGGCGCCTTCTCGAGCGCTTGTAACAAATACGGCGTGGAGCGCCGGTCGGCGACCTCCTTGTCGGTCACGACCGTGAGCGAATCGGAGACCCGCTGCGGATCCCCGATGCCAAGTCTGCGAGGTCGCGGGCGATCGTTGGCTTTTCTCCGAGCAGCACGAGACAGCGCATCGCCTCGATTCGGTCCAGATTCGTGGGATCGCCGCCGGCGCCCCCTCGCGCTCAGGGTAGCGCTCCGCGTCGCGGAGCGCGGCCACGATCCGCGCCCGCAGCTCCCGGATGGGCTCGCGTTTCGGATCGCGTTCTTCAATCCCACCAATCCGAGTCCGACCCGGATTTGGGGTCGGCATCGCGCAGCGCGGCCAGCGCCGGATCGATCTCGCCGATGCTCGCGAGCGCCGCCACCGCGAGCCCCGCGAGCCCGCGCAGCGCCGGGTCGTTCCAGCTCATCGCGAGCCGGCGCGCGCGCGCGACGATCTCCGGGTCGCGGGTGGCAACGAGCGCAATGATGGCTTTCTCGCCTGCGGGGCGCGGCTGGTCCACGAGCTTGCGGAGGTAGGACTCCGCCGTCGCGAGCGGGCGGACCGCGAGGGCGTCGACTGCATCCATTCGAAAACCCGCCGCGATTCCCTCATCGTTGGCAATTGCGAGGAGCGCCGCGTCGGCGTCGGCCCCTCCAGCCTCCCGATCGCGCGGACGATCACGACCCTCTGCTCGATCCCCGAGGAGTCGAAGGCCTCGCGCAGCGGCGCGAGCGAGCTCGGTCGCCGAGATATCCGAGAGTCCGGAGCGCCTCCGAGCTCGCCGACCCCGATTTGTGGTGAATCAACTTGCCGAGCGCCGCCAGCGCACGCGGATCGCGCGTTTTCGTGAGGTTGAGCGCTTGGCAACAATCCGTGATCGCGGCGAATTGTTGGTCTTCGTTCTGGAGCGGCTCGAGGACGCGGAGGATCTCCGGCACGGCCCGCTCGCCCATCTTTCCCAATTGTTGGATTGCGAACTGGACTCCGAATCGGGAGCCGCGGGCCAGCTTCGCCGCGAAGCGGGGCGCCAGATTGGTGGTATCCCCGTCGAAGAGCTCGGCGAGCTCGGGGATCGACGACAGCGTGTCGCGCGGCGCCTGCGGTCTCGAGGCGGCCTCCCCATCCCCTTCGCGGACGCCGGCCCGTTCGTCTTCGCCACGGGTGCCTGCACCGTCACACCCGATTTCGTCTCGCGCGAGCAGGAGGCGGCGAGGATCGCCACTGCGAGCAGGGACGCTGCGAGTAGAGACCCTGCGACGAGCGTCGAGAGTTGGCGTCGCTGGCGGGCTCTAAAGGGCATGCGGTCGGGGCATTCTGTAGGATCGCGAGTTCGCCATGCGCGCCCTACTTCCCCAAACGAGCGAAGTTTCCTTCCGGATTGGCGGGGTTCCGATCCGCGGACGCCTGCGCCCTCGCGCCGATGGCGGGCTTCTCGAATCTGGCGTACCGGGTCCTCGCGCGCCGATTCGGCGCCGCGCTCACGACGACCGAGATGGTGAGCGCGCGAGCCCTCGCGCTCGGCAACGAGAAGACCAAGCGCCTCCTCGATCGCGATCCCCGCGAAGTCCCGGTGTCCGCGCAGGTTTTCGGCAACGATCCATACGCGCTCGCCGAGTCGGCGAAGCAGGTGGCCGATCTCGGCTTCCATATCGTGGATGTGAACATGGGCTGCCCCGTTCCCAAGATTACCGGAGGCGGCGCCGGCTGCGCGCTCATGACGAAGCCCGCCGAGGCGGGGCGCTGCTCGAAAAGATGGTGAAGGCGAGTCCCATTCCCGTCACCGTCAAGATTCGCGCCGGCTGGGACGATGCCAACAAAAATGCCGAGGAGGTCGCCGTGGCGCTCGAGTCCGCCGGCGTCGCCGGCCTCACGGTCCACGGCCGCACGCGATCCCAACTATACTCCGGACGCGCCGACCGCCGCCTCATCGGCGACGTGAAGAGCAAAGTTGGGATTCCGGTCTTCGGGAACGGCGACGTGGACTCCCCCGCCGAGGCGCTCGACATGCTCGCCACCACCGGGGTCGACGGCATCGCCATCGGCCGCGGCGCCCTCGGCCGCCCCTGGATCTTCCAACAGATCGAGGCGGCGCTTCGCGGCGACGCGATTCCGGCCGCGCCGAGCGCGAGCGAAGTGGGATTCCTCGTCCTCGAGCTGATGGAAGGGGTCGTGACGCTCTACGGCGAGAGTCTTGGCATGCGGATGATGCGGCGGCTCGCCTCCGACTTCACGCGAGGGGTCGCCAACGGCGCCCGATTCCGCGAAGGGTGCGTGAGGGTCCAAACGCGCGCGGACCTCGTGGCGCTCGTCCGGGAATTCCTACGCTACGAGGGGGCCGTGCCCCGTCGCCGGTCGAGCCCCCGTGGGGGCCCGCTCCCGCCCCCGAGCCCGGGGGCGGCTAGCCGTCGCGATCCCAACGATCAATCGACCCTAACTATCGCGGCGCGCCGAGGGTCCCTTTGGCGCGGTCGAGCGCGACGCCCGCTTTCGCGTAGTTGAGGATCGCGAGCTGTTCGTTGGTGAGCGCCTGGGCCAGGTCGCGCTGGAGCGAGATGACCTCGAAGTTCGTCGAGAGCCCCTGGTCGAAACGCAACTGTTCCGCCTGGAGCTGCTTCTCGGCGTACTCGCGCGAGCGCCGCGCCGCCGTCACCTTTCCTCGCCATAGATGAGCTGGCGGATCGCGTCGCGCACTTCCTTGATGACCGTGATCTCGATCGCGCGCAATTGTTGCCTTTGGATCGAGACCTGGGTCGTGGCCTCGAGCTCCCGCGAGCGGGCCGCGAGGTTGCCGAGCGGCACTTCGATCTGGAGACCGAATGAGTATCCGGGGAACGCAATCGTGGCGATGTCTCCGAGGCTCTGGTCCGCGCGCTGCGCCAAGGCCTGCGTGCGCCCCGACGCGACGAAGTTCACCTGCGGCAGGACTTCACTGCGCCGCGCCTCGAGGTCGAGCTCGGTCTGTTTCACTTGGAGCCGCTGACGCAACAGATCCGGCCGCGTGCTGAGCGCCACGTCCATCGCCTCCTGCCACGTCGGAATCGGAATGCTCTTCACCACCGGGGCGTGCTCGTCGGCCGGATGCGGTAGCTCCACTCGTCGCGCTGGCTGAATGGAAACAAAAGTTGCTTGAGGGCGTCCTCGGCGGCGCGGATCGCATTCTCGGAGGTGAGGAGCGCTTCGCGGCTCGTGGCGACGTCGGTCTGCGCTTGGATGATCTCGACCTCAGCCAACAATCCCCTCTCGACTTTCATGCGATTGATCTCGAGGAGCCGCTCGGGCGCGCGAGTGTTCGCCGCGCCACCTCGCGCTCCGCCAGCGTGAACACCAAATCCCAATAGGCGTTGTACACCTGTTGGATCGTGTCGATCCGGCTCAGGTCGCGCGTGGCGACCGCCTGGCTCTTCGCCGTCTCGGCCTTGTACGTCGGCGTGAGCCCGTAGCCGGTCCACGCCTGGCGCAGGATCGGTTGCGTGAACTGGATCTCGAAGGTCGTGAACGTCTGCGGGTTCAGCGTCGAAAACGAATTGTTGGTTCTCGTATTGTTGGTTTGGAAGGTCAGCGTGTAGGAGCCCCCGTCGGGAGCGCCTGGCGGATCCCGGTCTGGAGCGACAACGTGTTCGACTCGAGGTTCTTGGCTCCCGCGAGCTGGCTCGCCGTCGGCGTCTTCGTGTCGCTCACGTTGGGATTGGCGAATGCGACGGGCTCGAACGCCCCGTCGGCGGTCCGGACCGCGGCGGCGGCCCTTCGACGCCGAGCATGTTCGCCGCATAAGTGGGATTGTTCTCGAGGGCGCGGCGCACCGCCTCCTCGATCGTCAGATCCACGACCCGCTCGGTTTTCGGCTGGACGTAGGATTGGGACTCCTGAAGGCAACAAACGAGGATCGCTGCGAGCATGGCGCGTTGGTTCGGGGACGGGGCGCGAAAGGCTAACGGATTTTGGCGCGAATTCTCTCGGCGAGGTCGAGGATCTGGAGCGCCGTTTCTTTGTCTTTGGTTTTCCAGATCGGCGCGATCCCCTCGATGCGGTCGGCGTCGCCGGCGGCGAAGTACGACTCCCGCGTGCTGCTCGCCCACGCGTCGAGCTCGGTCAGCGCAAGCCTCCGCTGGAGGTGCGACTCGGAGCGGAGATTCTCGATGAGGAAGGTCTTCATGACGGCGAGCCGCTCCGCGGGGCTTGCAGAGCGCTGCGACCTCCCGCTCCTTCTGGATCCAGGCGACATAGGTTTCTTGGGAATTGACGTCTCCCTCGGATCTCGCGACCAGGGTGCGCACGAAGCCGCCGGCGCGATCCGGGGATCCCAAGAATAGGATCATTGGGGTTTCGGAGATCGAGAGCGCGCCGGGGGCGCGCTCACGGGGATCGTCTTGGGCTTGGCTTCTTGGGGAGGGGCCGTGATCCAGCGCTCGACCTCGAAGCGCACCACCGACGGACCCGACGGGATCGGCGACACGCCCCGCACGCGCCCGAGCACGATCACCTCCGACGGCTCGATGTACTGCCGGCCGAGCTTCGTGAAATACGGTTTCGTTGGGATCGGCGGGCGGCCACTCTTGGCATCCATCGACGCATCGTTGGTATTGCGTTCGGCCGACGACGGCGGGCGCGCCCCGGAGGCCCCCGCGCACGCGATCGACCCCGCGCCGCCGATGAGGAGCGCCCCGAATCCCAACGAAATCGCCGCGACGTGGCGCATCATTGGCGTCGGCCGGCGCGCTTCCGCGGAGGCGCCGCTCAGCGAGCGGTCGCGAGGATCGACGCCGCCGCGGCCGCGCAGAGCGCGTCGGCGCGCGTCGAGCCCGTCGGTCCGATTCCGGCCGAGGCGGGCGATGCCACGAATCCCGCGGGGACGAGCGCGGCGAGCGCCCTCGCCCATTCCCGCTCGCGAGCGGCTGCAGGCGCCCCGCGCCATATCCCAATGAACCCTGCCCCAACGATCCGTGGCCCGAGAGTCCTTGGCCCACGGCCGCGGCACTATGATTGGCATCGCGTCCGCGCGTGTCGACTTGGAGCCGCGCGCGGCCGTTGCCATCGAAACGGGGAGAGGCTCGGGGGCCGCCTCGAGCGATGCCAACTTTGCGATCGCGGCGGCCTTGGCCTCTGCAAAGTTGGCGAGCGGCGGCCGCCGCTGGGAGCGGACGTCGGACATTCCCAACAATCCGGCCGCGGCAGCGGGAGGATCGCCGGGTTCTCGGTCGTGAGTGTCTCGCCGCTCTCGGCGAGCCCAAGCGCCGCGATCGCCCGCGCCTTCGAACCTTCGATCGGCGCGCCGGCGAGCGCCCGCTGGGCGCGGCCGACGGCGTCGAATGCCAAGGCCTCGAGCGGAACGCCCGCGCGCTTCGCGCGAGACTCGGCCACGAGCCACCAGGCGGTCGCGGAGCTGTCCCCGCGAGGAGCCCCGAGCCATCTTGGGCGGCGCGGAGCTTCATGAGTTGCTCGGCGACACGTCGGGGGCTCGCCGACGCCTCGACGATCTGCGAAACGGTGCCGTCGAGCGATGCCACAGTTCCGGGCGCAGGAGATCCCGACACCGCGACTCCGGCCGCGACGTCGGCGCCCTGCGCCGCGAGCGGGCCGGCCCCGTCAATGGCGCCCTGTAAAGGCACTCCGCCCGTGAGCGAGCGAGAACCCCACCAAAAGTTCAATCCCAACGAAACGACGAGCCCGGCCGCGAGCCAGAGAGCGCCGCGGCTTCCGGCGCGGGAAGCGCCGCGGCGGTGCACTCTGGGCGGCGGGGCGAAGCCTGCGCCCGTTCCCAACTTTCGCGCGGCGGCCTCGGCCTGCGGCGACACCACCTTTCGCGGCGCCGCGCCGGTTTTTTGTGGTTTTTGATGCAGTGCGCGCTCGACCGCGATCCGCGCCCGGACTCGCTCCGAGAATCGCCGAGAGGGCCCGCCGATCGCGCGGTCGCAGTGGCGCAGCGACGCGGCGAAGTCCCCCATCTCCATCGCCTCGCGGCGGCAGCGCTCGCAATGCGATAAGTGGTCTCCGAGCGCAGTCCCCTCGCGCCCCGTGAGCGATTCCACGGCCGAGCGCACCAGCAGCGCCGCCACCGCTTCGCACTCCGGATGATTGGGTTCGAGGGAGTCGAACTCGCGGTTCACGTCCACTCCTCCTTGTGCAGCGTCCACGAACGCAACTTTCGAATCGCGTGGAAGACGCGCGACTTCACCGTCCCCTCGGGGATCAAGAGCGCGTCGGCGATGTCGGCGTAGCGCATCCCCTCGAAGAGAGCGAGCTCGAGGACGAGACGCTCCCCATCGGCGAGGCGCGAGAGCAACTCGGTGAGGGCGCGCGCGGCGTCGCGGCCCGCCAGGATCTCGGCGGGGCCGACCGCGGGATGCGAGGATCGCGAGCGGCGCGAGGCCGACCTCGGGGATGGGCAGGTCGATCGAGCGCTGCACCGGGCGCGCCCCCACCGATCGCTTCCAATCGAGCCAAACATTCCGCGCGATTTTGTAAAGATAGACTTGGAGCCTGCCGCACGACTCATAGTTGGCTTGCGTGCGGAAGAGTCGCACGAAGACCTCCTGCGCGAGGTCATCCGCCATCGAGGGCGTCGACGCCGTGGCGCCGGAACAAACGCACGATTCCGGGGGCGTGCGCATCGACGATCTCGTCGAACGCGAGGGCGTCTCCCGAGCGGAATCGGGTCAGCGCGTCGGCCGCCGGGGCCGCCCCAGCGGGATGGGTTTTCTTGGCGAAGGGGCGGAACTTCACGCGATCGCCACCTCGGGCGATCCCAACGATCGCGCCGCGCCGCATGCTGGCATTGTTGCTGTTGGCAGCGCTGCTGCTGGCAGCACTGCCGCGAGGATCTCGCGCGCGAGGCGTTCGCTCCGCGGGCCGGTCCCGCGAATCCCAGGTATCCGCTCGTCGAGGAGCGCCCCCTCGGCGAATCTCGATCTCGAGGCGGTCGGCCGGAAGGAGCTCCTCGATCCGCTCGGGCCACTCGAGGACGGCGATCCCATCGCCCCGATCAGCTCGGCCCCCTTCCAACAAAAACGCCCGCTCCTTCTCAGCCAAATAGGCGTCGAAGTGGTGGAGCTGGCGCCCAGCGGCGAGCTTCGTAGGTCGCGCAGAGCGCATAGGTGGGCGAGCCGACGCGCCCCTCGAATCCAAGGCCCCGCGCAAGGCCGCGCACAATGTGGTTTTCCCGCTCCCCAACTCTCCGCGAAGCGTGACCACGTCTCCGCCGATGAGAAATCGAGCGGTGAGTGCACCCAGAGCCTCGGTCGACGGGGGCGATAAGGTGTGGAGCACGGTGTCGGGCAGCGGAGGTCTCAGCGCGCAGGGGTTTCGAACGTTGGACATATCCGCCCGGTTCAATCGGACGAATCTTGCCACCGGCCTCGCGCAAGTATATCCCGCGCCCCGGAAGGCAATTGCCAACGATCGAAAGCTTGAAACGATGGCGGCGCGCAACCGCCAACGCCCGCCCGCTGCGGCCGGGGGTTACCGCGAGGGCGAGCTCATAATCTTCACCGTCTTCGAGCGCGTGGAAAGGGGTTGTTTCCCGACTTGCGCGCGATCGACCGCGCGGCCGGCGCGATCGGAATCGCCGCCGCGTCGAGCACGATCGCCACCCCGGAGGCGCGCGCGAGACGCCAGAGGTCGCGCGCCAGGCCGTCGGAGATGTCGATCGCGGCGCGGATCCCAACGTTGGCGAGGGCCCGCGCCTCTTCGATTCGCGGCGTGGGGCGAAGGTGCTTTCGAGGCTCGAGCCGCCGAAGCTCCCGGTCACGAGGATCGAGTCGCCGGGGCGCGCGCCGCGCCGCGAGCGGGGAGCCGCGAAGCAGGGCCCGACGAGCGTCACATGGAGGGCGAGCCTGTTCTCCCTCGCGCCGATCGAGGTGTGGCCCCCACGAGCGCAGCCCCGATGCGGGCGCACGCTCCCCGCAGCGACCGGAGCAAGTCGAATGTGAACCGCCGCGACACGCGCCGCGGGAGCTCGAGCGAGACGAGGGCGAAGCGCGGCTCCGCGTTCGCGGCGGCGAGATCGGAGGCCGCCCGCCCGATTGCTTTGTTGGCAATCGCCCGCGCGTCGCGGAAGCCGACCGGAAGTGCACTCCTTCCATCGTCGGATCGACCTTGAGCGCCCATGGCTCCCCGCCACCTCCACGATCGCTGCGTCGTCGCCCACCCCAAGGATCACGCCCCGCCCGCGCTCCCCACGCCTCGAGACACGCTCGAGCCAGGAATGGATTTCCAGATCGCTGATCACCCCTCCGCTCGCTCAAGCCTCCGGCCCCGCCGCGCCGATCGCAGCGAGGCGATGCGTCGTTCCTCCACGTCCGGCTTGACGCGAGTCGAGCTCACCCTGGTTTTGCTTTGTGTCCTCGGCCTCATTGGAATCGTGGTGCCGGCGAGCACGCGGGAGCTTCGATTCGCCAGCAGGCGGTCGCCCACGCGCAGCTGGATCCGATTGCACGCTCACTTCGCAACTTTGTGAAGAGCGCGCGCCCCGGAGATGGTCGGCGGCGGGTACGGGCCGCTCGCGGGGCCCAATGGGGACCCCCTTCCGGCGAATGTTGCGAATCCGCTTCCTCTCGAGCTGCTCCAGTCGGCGGCGCCCCCAAGGTATGGATCCGCGCGCTCCAGGCCGCGTGGAGCGGCCCCTACCTGGGAGCCTTCGAGTGCGATCCTTGGGGTCGCTCATTCGTGGTATTGCCGTTCGGTGACCCGGGGACGTTTTGTTGGTGTTTGAGCGCCGGCGAGAACGGCACCCTCGACACGGACGCGCACGACGACACCATCCAGGGCGACGACGTCGGGATCCGCGTGTTCTGAGCGCGCGCGGGCGATCCCGCGGGCTCAGTCGAACTCCGGGCGAAGCTCAGGAAACGCGGCTCGGAGCTCGCGGGCCACGGCCGCGGGATCGTTGGCTTCGGAAACGCAACGAACCACGGCGACTCCGGCGATCGACGGCAAACGCAACGAAGACGCATTCGTGGGATCGATCCCGCCGATCGCCACGACGGGCACCGGCGACTCCGACGCGATCCCCTCGGCCTTCTCGGCGCCGATCGCCTCCTTCCAGCCGCGCTTGGTCGGCGTGTCGAAGATGGGGCCGAGAAGTATGAAGTCGGCGCCGCCGTCGGCGATCCGCCCGAGGTCGTCTCCCTCGTGGGCCGAGAATCCCAACAAAAACGTGTCGGGCACCGAGCGGCGCGCCACGTCGAGCGGGAGCGAGCGGAAGCCGAGCTGGACTCCGTCGGCGCCGGCCGCGAGCGCGAGGTCGAGCCGGTCGTTGAGGAGAACCAGGACGCCGTGAGGGCGCAGCACCTCGATCAGCCGCCGCGCGAGCATCAGTTTTTCTTGGGGTTCAATATTGGGTTCGCGGATCACCACCGAAGTGGCGCCCCCGAGCGCGGCGGCGAGCATCACGCGCTCGACCCGCAGCGCGTCGCCGCGCCCGTCGGAGACCACCACCAATCGGAGCCTGGAACGAAGATCGGCCTGTGGGTTCGTTGGCATTCTCTGTGTATTCATGGTCGTTCGATGCAGAGCCCGGCGTCGCGCGCGAGGGCGCGGAGCTCGGAGGCCGGGAGCCCCGGCTTCAGCACCACGCAATCGGGGGACGGGCGTTCGGCGAGGTGGGAGGAGATCCGTTCGATCGAAAGCAAACGATCGAGGCTTTCCACGTGGCGCGTGCGGAGCGTGTGCCCCTCGAGCCACACGATCCCCGCCCTCTCGGCCCACTCGTGGATCGAGAACACCACATTTTGCGGGATCGGGGCGCGCGTGTAGCGTGAAAGCCAATTCAAGATCTCCGTCACGCGGAGCCCGTCGCGCAGGCCGCGCCGCAGGCTCTCCTCGGTGAGGGAATAGTGGTAAAGGACCTCGTGCTTCTTGCGCACGCAGAAGCGATCGAGGGCGTGGGCCAGCTCGAACTCGTCTCCCTCGGGGAGGAGGACCACGTCAAAGTTGGGATTCACGACGAGGTGGCTCGACCCCGCGCGGAAGCTCTGCGCCGGCAGCACGCCGAGGAGCTGGGCGCCGAGGCGGCTGAGCCGAATCGCCACGGGCGCCCGACGGCGTCGAGACCGAGGTCCACGAGGCCCAGGAGCGCGAGGCGCTTGCGAACCCACACGAGGAGATTCCAACCCATCTGTTGGATGTCCTCGAAGGGCGCGGTCGAGCCGTGGAGGCTCCCGCGCGCCGTGAAGAACTGCTCGACGGTCGTGCGATCGAGCGCCGCCATGTAGGCGTTGCGCGTCACGAACGGGAGGAACATCGCGTCGTACCAGCGCTCGGGCTCGAGGCGCTTCAGGTAACGCAAACAAAAACGCCGCATCCGCACTTGGTGGAACGGCTCGCCGGGGAGGTGGCGATCCTCGACGGAGAAACGCAACAATTCCTGCTGCTTCTCGAGCAGCGGCTTCGATTCCCACAAAGCCCGCGATCCGACACCGCATAGGTGCGTTCCCCGTGCGGTGGATGAGCCGCTCGCTCGTGGCGAAGCGATAGATGAAGTCGAGAACCTCGTGGGCGGCCGGCTCCTTCGACTCCGGGTCGATCCCCGGCACGAACTGATCGACGAGCCGTTTCTCGGAAGTCTTGAAGAGATCGCCGTGGACCGTGAAGCGCACTTGGTCCTCGCGCAGAAACGCAAGAAAGCGGGCGAGGTCGCTCACGAGATCGACCCCATCACCACCTCGGTCACAACCGTCGAGGGCTGCTCATCGGAGAGGGCGCGGAGCTTCCCGAGCACCGCCTCCTGGAACAATACCAACGATTCCTCATTGGCATGGATGCCGTAGGGGAAAGTGACAATCGCAGACGGTTCCCAAGAAATGGGTCTCGAGCTCGCGACGCCAACGATCCGCTTCCCATCGGCTCGCGGGGAGATCGAGCCGCTCGAACATCCCGCGCGGGAGGATCCCGCCGAACTCGGCCACCGCTTTCCCAACGATCTCCTGGAGCGGCGGCGAGAGGCGGCGGAAGCGCGCGAGGATCCCCGCTCGTCCGCGTAGAGCTTGTATGTCTCGTGGAGGTGGCCGGGCACCGCGCCATTCCCATCTTTCGCACCATTCCCATCCTTGCCGGAGCTGCTGGCATCTTTGCCGGAGTTGCCGTTCGTGTGGCCGTTCGAGTGGCCATTCGCACGAGCGCCACTCGCCGAATCGGCATCGGCGGCCCCCGCCGGGTTCCCACCATTCGCCTCCACCGCCGCGCGCTGGCGCAATGTGAAGTAACGCCGCACGAAGCCCTTCAGGGTGAGCGTGTCGAAGAGGTGTCCGTCGCCGTCCATCTCGAGCTGCAGGCTCGTCATGCCGCGCCTCCCTTCGAGACGCGGGGTTTCCGCGCGGCCGTATCGTGGTGCTTGCTCATCGTTGGGTTTGGGTGCGGAGAATGGTTCGTGTCGTGGGCGGTCCGGGGTCTTCCAGAATCTCGTAGGTATATCCTTGCTCGGTGAGGAAGCGCTCACGTTTTTCCGCGAACTCGCACTCGCGGGTGTCGGCCGAAACCAACGTATAGAAGAGCGCCGGCCCGCCGTCGGCCTTCGGACGAAGGATGCGTCCGAGGCGCTGCGCCTCCTCCTGCCGCGAGCCGAAGGTCCCCGAGACTTGGATCGCCACATTTGCATCGGGAGGTCGATCGCGGAAATTGCCAACTTTCGACACGAGCAGCACGGGGATCGTGCCGCGCCGGAACGCCTCGTAGAGGCGCTCGCGCTCGTCGTTCGGCGTGCTCCCCGTGATCAGCGGCGCGCCGAGCTCGCGCGCGAAATGGTGGAGCTGCTGGAGGTATTGCCCCAGCACGAGGACGTGATCGTTTCGGTGGGATTCGAGCAGCGCGCGCGGCGCCGAGCTTCGCCGGATTCTCCGACGCGATTCGGAAGCGCTCGCGCCGCGACGCGTCGGTGTAGCGTTCGGCGGTGCCGGGGGCGAGCTGCACGCGCACCTCGCGGCAGATCGCCGTCGCGATGTATCCTTGGCGTTCGAGCTGGCGCCATGGCGCCTCGTATCGTTTGGGTCCGATGAGGGAGAAGACGCGCGGTTCGTTGCCATCCTCGCGCACGAGCGTCGCCGTGAGGCCGAGCCGCCGCCGCGCCTGGAGCCCCGCCGTGATCGAGAAGACCGGCGCAGGCAACAAATGCACCTCGTCATAGATGACGAGCCCCCAATCGCGCTCGTCGAAGATCCCGAAGTGGCGGAAGCCGCCGTCGCGATTGCGCCGATAGGTGAGCATCTGATAAGTGGTGATCGTGACGGGGCGGAAATCTTTGCGTTCACCCGTGTACTCGCCCACGTCGTCGGGGCCGAGGTCGGTCTTGTCGAGCGCCTCGTTGCGCCATTGGTGAACGGCCGCGGCGCTCGTCGTGAGGACGAGCGTTGCCACCGATAGCCGTGTCATCGCGAGGAGGCCGACCACGGTCTTCCCGCGCCGCACGGCAGCACGATCACTCCGCTCCCCCGCGCGCTCCCCGCGTGGAACGCGTCGACCGCCTCGATCTGATATTGGCGAACCTGGAATGGAATCCCGCCGCGCGTGACGGCGCGGAACGACATCGCGAGCGGCGCCCCCGCCACATATCCGGCCAGGTCCTCGACCGGGTACTCGAGGTCGGTGAGCGCCTGCTTCACCGCACCGCGCTGCTCCTCCCCACCAAGAATCCCCCTCGAACTCCTCGGTGAGGTACGCCTCGAGCGATTTCTTTTTCTTGGCATCGGCGAGCACCCCGCGTCGCGCGCGACGATTGCCAACTTTCCGGCGTGGCGCCCCGTCTTGAGGCGCTCGAGGACCAGCGCCCCGTAGCGCTTGTGCCACGTGGTGACCTTCTCGAGGACCGACTTCGGGAGCCCATAGCGGGAGTTCGCCTCGAGGAACTTCAGGATCTCCTCGGCCGTGACGCCGAGCGCCGCCGCGTTCCAAATCGAGATCGGCGAGATCCGATAGGTGTGGATTCGCGCCGGGCTCTTCTCGAGCTCGGCGAAACGCAACAATCGATCGCGCACCTCCTCGTAGCGCGGGTGATCCACCTCGACGAGGACCGCGCGGTCGCTCTCGATGATGAGCGGATTCTCGGAGCGGAATTAGTGTCATCACGCCCCCTCCGCCTCGGCCCCGCCCCGCGGGTCGACCAGGAGCGCCTCCCCCGATGCCACGAATCCCTCGAGCGCGGCGAGGAGGCGCTCTCGGTCCGCGCCGAAGAGGCCGTCGGCGGCGTGCGCCACGGCGAGCGCCGTGCGACTCGGCTCGGCGGCGAGCGCGCCGGCGAGCTCGAGGCGGGCCTGCTCGCCGCGCGACGCGCGGGTCGGCGGCGCGCCGAGGCGCAGGTGCCCCAAACCCAACTTTCGCGCCGCCTCGAGCGGAGCCGCGCAGCGGGGTGGTCGGCGAAGAACGCGGCCGCTTCGTCGATCCCAAGATTCAGGATCTCCCACATATTCTTGCCATAGAGGCGGCAGCCGAGGACGGGCGGCGCGAACCGAGCGCCGCCGCACGAGAGGCAGGGGCCACCTCCCCGGCAGGAAATCGAGGTCGATCTCGGTCACGCCGCGCCCGCGGCACACCTCGCAGCGGCCGCTCCCTTTCTTGCCGTCGACGAACGAGAATCGGCGCGCGTCGAATCCCAAGGTTCGCGCCTCGGGGGTGCGCGCGAGGAGCGCGCCGATCGGCTCGAGGAGCCCGAGGATCTCGACCGGCGTCCGCGGCGCCGCCTCGTCGAATCCCACGAATACCCGCTCGCGCCGGCGATCGAGGAGACCGTCGATCGCGGCGGGATCGAGCGCGGCGGGATCCTTGGGGAGGCGCCGGACCCCTTTCGCCTCCGATTCGCCCCTCGCGCTCGGGCGTTGCGCCGCGCGCGGCGGCGCCCTGCCGACACCAATGATCCGCCCTGCGGGCCCCACCCGGGCCGAGCGCAATCACCCGATCGGCCGCTCGCGCGGCGAGCGGATCGGCCGAGGCCGCGACGAGGGTCTTGCCGGCGCAAGCCTCGCGCAGCGCGGCCAGGAGCGCGGCGGCTTTTTGTTGGGAAAGGCCGCGGGTCGGATCGTCGACGACGACGGTCGAGCCCCCGGGCTCGCCTCGGCGGCGCAGAGGATCCACGCCGCGCGCCCTGCGGCGAGCGGCCGCTCGAGCGATAGTTGGGTTTCGGGTTCGAGCAGGCGCGCCGACGCCGCCGCGCGCGCGCGGATCGCGTCGAGGATCGGTTGGGCCTCGGCCGCCGTTTCGTGGAAAACGGAACCCAACGAATCCACGACGGCGCCGAGCGTCCATCCGGCGGCCGGCCACGCTGCGCCATCGAGCCGCGCCGCCGCGGCGACCGGCGAGAGCGGGTGCCGCGCGAAATCCGCGAGGGTGAGCGGCCCCTCGAGGCGGAAGCCGCAGCGCGTGCAGCCGCCGAGTCGATCGAAGTCGAGGCGCTCCGCCAAGTGGCCCCCGGGCCCATCCCCAACAAAAACGAATGCCCCGCGCCCACCCCCGCGATCGACGCCTCGCCGAGCGCCTCGAGGAGCCGGGCGCGCCCCTGCCTCCGCGATCTCGAGGCGGTCGATCACCAACTCCAAACGATCGCCCGCGCGCGGCGCCGCCTCCTCGAGGCGCGCCTCCACGCCGTTCACCAAGATTCGGGCGTAGCCGCGGGCGCGGAGCTCGGCCGCGCGCTCGGTCCAGCGCGCGCCGACGGCCGGCTCGATCGGCGCCGTGATCCGCGCGCGCCGCCCGGAAAATTGGGAAAGGGCCAATGCCACTAATTCCGCGGGCTCGCGCCGCAGGAGCGCAATCCCACATTTCGGGCAGTGCGAAGTCGCGAACGACGCGAAGAGCGTCCGCAGTAATCCGAGGAGGCCGGTGGCCTCGCCCCACGGGACCGCGGCCGGCGGATCGCTGAGCGCGACCGTGGCGCCGAGCCCGTCCACCGCCGCCGCCTCGGCGCGATCCATCCGCTCGAGCGAGCGCCGCTCCGCCACGGCGAGCGCCGAATGGAAGCGCCGGCGCCCCTCGGCGGCGAGCACGTCGAACGCGAGCGCCGTCTTGCCCGCGCCGCTCGGCCCAGCGATCGTGCTGAAGGCGCCGCGCGGGAGGTCGACATCCACCTCCCGAAGATTCTTGGCATGGGCTCCGCGTATCGAGATCACATCGGCGCCCCGCAAGGAATGTGATCGTTGGGGTTCGCTCCGGCGCGCGCGCCCCTCGCTTCGCAGCGCCTCGGCGGTCGCCGTCGCGGCGCGCGCCAGATCGGCGGGCGTCCCCTCGAATACCAACGATCCGCCGGCGGCCCAGGCCGGGCCCAAGCTCGATCACCCAGTCGGCGCGCCGCAAGACCTCGAGCGAGTGCTCGACGACGACCACCGTGTGCCCCCGCGCCGCGAGGAGTCGAGCGCCTCGAGCAGCCGCCCGACGTCGCGTCCATGGAGGCCGCGGGTCGGCTCGTCGAGGAGGACGAGCGCCCCCCGGCGAATCGCCGCGCGCGAGCTCGCGCGCGAGCTGGAGGCGCTTCAGCTCGCCCCCGACAGGACATCGGCGCGCTCGCCCAAACGCACATATCCCAATCCCAACGAAATCGCCGGCGCGAGCGCGCGCGCAATCTTGGGAATCGCCTCGAGATCCCGCGCCGCCTCCTCGATCGGGAGCGCCATCCACTCCGCGATGTCGCGCCCTTTCCAGCGCACCGCGAGCGTGGCCGCCGAGAAGCGGGTCCCCCGCACACCTCGCACTCCACGGTCGTCGATTCCAACAATTCGAGATCGAGGGTCCGGAAGCCGAGACCCGCGCACGCCTCGCAGCGCCCCGCGTCCGCGGCCGCGTCGCCGTCGCGCTTGCGCCAGCCGCTGCGGTTGGCGGAAAAGTGGGAAGCGTCGAATCCGCGCGCGCGCGCCTCCTCGGTGGCGGCGAAGAGCTCGCGCAGCTGCGATGCGACACCAAGAATGCTGGCGGGGGTCGAGCGCGCGTTCGGCGCCGGCAGCTTCGGCCCCACGGCGAGGCGTCGCTCGAATCCCTCGAGGCCGTCCACGCGGCGATGGGGCAGGAGCGCCTCCGCCCCCGTCGACTCGCCGGCGAGCGCGCGCCGCGCCGCCGCGCCGAGCGTGCCGAACACCAACGATGATTTCCCCGAGCCCGAGACGCCGCACACGACGCTCACCGCTCCGATGGGGAACCGGACGTCGATCGACTTCAGGTTGTGGCCGCGCGCGCCGCGCACGACGAGCCATTTCGCATCGTTGGGAATCGCCGCCATTCAGGGCGCCGCCGCGCGGGCGCCGCGAGCCGCGAGGAGCGCCCCCGTCGGCGACTCGGCGCACGCGGCGATTTCCCTGGGATTCCCCGCGATCACCACCTTTCCGCCGGCGCTCCCCGCCCCCGGCCCCAGCTCCACGACGAAGTCCGAGGGTGCGGATCGCCTCCAGGTCGTGCTCCACCAACAATACGGTGTTCCCTGCATCGCGCAGCGCGTCGAGGCGCGAAAGCAAACGATCGCGATCCGCCGGATGGCAGCCGACCGTCGGCTCGTCGAAGACGAAGAGCGCGCCGCGGACGGACGCGCCAATCGCCGCGGCGCAGCGCGCCCGCTGGCACTCGCCGGTCGAGAGGCCGGCGGCGCGGCGTTGAAGGTGCATAGCGCCGAGCCCCAGGTCACCGAGCGCGCCGAGCCGCGCCGAGATCTCGGCGCGGAGCTCCCGCGCCGCGGGTCCATCGGGAATCCCGACTTTCAGGGTCCACGCGAGAAGCTCCGACACTTCCCAACTTTCCAGATCGGCGAGGTCCTTCCCGGCGAGGCGGACGCTCCTCCCCGCGCGCAGAGGCCGCTCCGCCGCACGCATCGCACGTCTCCGAGAGCCCCTTGCAATCTTGGCATTGGCCCGGCGGCGACGAGGCGCCCAGCAGGCGCGGCGCCACCTCCGGGAGATCGGCGCCGCAGCGGGCGCAGGAACGGGAGGTGGCGAAGTGGGACAGCGCGCCGTCGGCTTCGAACACGACCCGCCCGAGCCGAGGGCGATCGCCTTCTCGACGTCCTCGCAGAGGCGCGCGAAGTGCTCGCGGCGCGGCACGAGGCGATCCACGACCGCGTACGCGGCCGCGACTCCGCGCGGCAGCTCGAACGGCTCGTCGACCCGGATCTCGTCGAGCGCTGTTTTGTTGGTATCGGCCGCTCCGGTCGCCAGGAGCGCGCGGGTGATCCCTGACATCGGCAACTTCGATAGTTGGGATTCGAATCCGCCGGCGGCGCGCAGCGGCGCCGGGATCCAGGCCCCCACCCCCGTCTCCCCAACTTTCTCGAGCCACGACGCCACGATCGCGGCGGTTCCCCGCCTCTCGCGCGGCGCGTCGCAGCTGGGGCAGAACGCGTCGCCGAAATGGGCGAGGATAAGCGCAACGATGGCGTGACCCCGGTGAGGGTGCCGAGGGTCGTCCTCGGACCGAGCGCCGGGTCCCCTTGGCCGACGGCGATGACCGCGGGGAGACCTTCGATCGCGCGCACCCGGGGTCGCGGAATCGCGGCGAGCCGGCGCGCCGCCGGGGCCTCCCCTGCCCCCAAGTCGTCGCCTCCAAGAATCGGCGGAGCCCTTCGCGGGCGATCGTGTCGAAGGCGAGCGAGCTCTTTCCCGAACCCGACACCCCTGTCACCGCGATTCGACACGAAAGGGGAAGCGCGACGTCGATGTCGCGCAAATTGTGCTCTCGGGCGCCGGAGACGCGCAGCTGCGATCGGCGATCGCGCGAAGCAGCGCGCGACGCGGGTGTTTCAAGAGGGTGGGCCAAACGGGCTCCCGTCGTTGGATGGGGTCTCCACGACCAGGGTCGCGGAGTTTCGAACCCCAGAGGTTACCCAGCGCGTGCCCCGCGCGGAATCCAAGTCCGGGCGCCCAAGCGGTCGGAAGCCGGGGGTCGCGCCGAGGGGGCGGCCGGACGCGCCCCCGCCGGCCTTCAGCGACCTGCTAGAGCACCTGCGCCACGTCGTGGCGGAAGAACAGGAATAGGTGGTAAGCGGTCAGCAGCACGTACAGCGTCGATCCCAACCAAATCCCGATGCGCGCGCGGTGGAAATTGCTTGTGAAGGCAAAGAATCGCGAGCGCGCCGCCCATCACGAACGTCTTGAAGAAGACGAAGAACTGCGGGCCGTGGTTGATCATCCAGTCGGCGATCGGATTCGCCTCGCTCCCGCCGCGCTGGAGATACACCAATGTAAAGAATGAGTCGAGGACGTTGAGCGAGGTGACCGCGAGCATCGCCACCAAAACGGGGATCTTGTAGATGTCGGTGTAGGAATCGGGCTCCGCGCTCGCGCGCCGCCCGCCGACAAAGGTGTACTTGGAGACCATCGGCGTCGGGCGCTTGCGCCGCTCGCCGTGGATGAGGGGGTCGTAGCTGCCGGGCTCCGTCGGATTCACGCACTTCCTATCGGTTTCGCGCGGGAGGCGAATCGAGCGCGCGCGCCGCTGCAGCGGGAGGAAAGCTTTTCCAGGTGGCCGCCCTATCCTGGGGGCCCGCGAACCCGCCGCGACCCGATGCGAATCCTGATCGTCGAAGACGAGCGCAAGTCCGCCGCCTACCTCCAGAAGGGGCTCGGTGAGAACGGCTTCGTCGTCGACGTGGCGCGCGACGGCGAAGCTGGGCTCCACCTCGCGCGCACGGGCAACTATGCGCTCGTCGTCCTCGACGTGATGCTCCCGCAGCGCGACGGATTCTCGGTCCTGCAGGAGCTGCGTCACGGCGGATCGGAGACGCCAGTCTTGGTGTTGTCCGCGCGCGACGCGGTGAGGCGATCGGGTGCGCGGCCTCGAGCTCGGCGGCGACGATTACTTGGTGAAGCCCTTCGCCTTCTCGGGATTGTTGGCTCGCGTCCGATCGTTGCTGAGGCGCGGATCGTTGCATCCGGCGGAACGGCTGCGCGTCGGCGACCTCGCGCTCGACGTGATCCGCCACCGCGCCGAGCGGGCGGGGCGCCGCCTGGAGCTCACCCCAAGGAGTTCTCGCTCCTCGCGCTGCTGGCGCGCCGCGCCGGCGAGGCGCTCTCGCGCACGCTCATCGCCGAGGAAGTGTGGGATATGAATTCCGACAGCGAGACCAACGTCGTGGATGTCCACGTCCGACGCCTGCGCTCGAAGGTCGACGATCCCTTCGATCGCAAGCTCATCCACACCGTGCGCGGCGTCGGCTACGTCCTCGAGGAGCGGCCGGAACGTTGACATCGCGGCCGAAGAATTGGTCTCTCGCGGCGCGCCTGGCGATCTGGTACGCGGGCTCGGCGTTCGCGATCGTATTGTTGGCAACGGTTTTCTTTACATCGGCCTCGCGTCGAGCCTCGACAGCCACGCCGACCGTTTGCTCGCCGACCAGGTCCACGTCCTGTCGACGCTCCTCACCGAGAATCCCGAAGACAAGGATGCGCTCGAGCAGGAGGCGCGCGAGGAGGCCGACAAGAGCCTGTCGGCGAAATTGTGGATTCGGATCCTCGGCCCCGATGGGTCGACGATCGCGCAGTCGGCCGGGATGGAGCGGCTCTTTGCATCCGACGCGTTTCCCGCCGCGAGCGGAGTCGGCGAGGCGCCGCGACCCGAGGATCGCGAGCTCGGCGGCGACCGCCCGTTCCGCGTCGTGTCCGCGCTGGTGCCGCTCCCGGCTCCAAGCGGCGCGCGCGCCACGATCCAACTGGCGCTCGACCGCGATCCCGACGAGGACCTCCTCGCGCGATTCCGCGTGCGCCTCGCGATCGTGTGCGGCACATCGTTGGTGTTCTGCTCGGCCGCGGGATTCTGGATCGCGCGCCGCGGGCTGCGGCCGGTCGCCGCGATCACCGCGGCCGCCCGCAGCGTGAGCTCGGCGACCCTCGCCGCCCGGATCGACCCGGCGCGCTTCCCGCGCGAGCTCGCCGATCTTGCGGAGACCTTCAACGCAATGTTGGGAAGGCTCGAGGAGTCGTTCGGAAAATTGACACATGTCTCCGCCGACCTCGCGCACGAGCTGCGCACGCCGGTCAACAATCTGCGCGGCGAGATCGAGGTGACCCTCGGGCGCGCGCGCAGCGCCGAGGAGTACCGCGCGGTGCTCGGCTCGTGCCTCGAGGAGACCGCGCGCCTCACGCGGATCATCGAAAGTTTGCTTTTCCTCGCGCGCGCCGAGAGCGGCACCGACCACGCGCGCCTCGAAACGGTGGAGCTGCGCGCCGAGCTCGAGACGATCGTTGGGTTCTACGAGGCGGCGGCGCAGGAGAAGGAGCTGATCCTTGGCATTGCACCCGGCCCGTCGCCGGCCGCGCAGGTCGACCGGGTCCTCTTCCAACGCGCCGTCGGCAACGTGATCGCGAACGCGATCCGCGCCACGCCGCCGGGGGCTCGATCACCGTCTCGATCGTTGGGGTTCTGGACGGCGCCGGCGCTCCGCCGCGGATCGCGGTCGACGTCGCGGACACGGGTGCGGGGATCTCGCGCGAGCATCTGCCGCGCGTCTTCGAGCGCTTCTTCCGCGCCGACGCCTCGCGCACCCCCGGCTCGGGCGGCACCGGCCTCGGCCTCGCCATCGTCCGGAGCATCGTGGAGCTCCACGGCGGAAAGGTGGGAATCGAGAGCGAGCCGGGGCGCGGCACCCGCGTTTCGTTGGTATTCCGGGAACGCGCGCCGCCGTCGCGCCCGCATGACGAAGCCGTCATCCAAGGGTCACCGGGACGTAAGGCGTGAACGCGATCCTTCGTAGCGAACGGGCGGCGCGGCACGGGCCGCCGTTCGAAGGATTCCATGGAACGAGACCCGTCGCCTCGCTCGCGGCTCCTGCTGGGGTTGGAGGTGCTCGCGCTCATCGCGGGAGTCGCAATCTTGGTGTTCATCGAGGGGACGTCACGGTCGCCGGGAGAGGGCCCTTCGTCGCGGGACGCAGCGGACTCGGCGCAGTCGCCGCGCCACCCCCGAAGCCAAGAAATGCCGAAGACCAACAATCCGTCCGTGCCCGCGCCGGAGTTGGGGAGCCGGCGGAAATGAGGCATCGAGCGGCCATCGGATCGTCGCGCCTCGCGGCCGCGGCGGCCGCGGCGGCGCTCGGCGTCGCCTGCGTCGCATACCACCCATCCCCCATCGCTCCGGCGGCGCGCGAGGCGGAGTTCCGCTCGCGCGTCCTCGGCGATCCCTCCGAGCTCGAGGGTGCGGCTTCGCGGCCGGAGCCGGCGCGCGAAAGTTGGGATTTGGCGGCGCTGCGCCTCGCGGCCCTTCGTTTCAACCCGGAAATCGCCGTCGCGCGAGCCCGCGTGGAGGCCGCCCGCGCCAAGGGGACGACCGCCTCCGAGATCCCCAATCCCACGATTGGCTTCGGCCCCCCTTCTACAGCCTCAATCCGCCGCCGGCGAGACCGCGTGGGGGAGGCGTCACGGTGGACTTCACGGTCGAGACCGCGGGGAAGCGCTCGATCCGCGAGTCGATCGCCGATCGCGAGCTCGCACTCGCGCGCGCCGACCTCGATCTGGATCGTTGGCATGTGGTGGCGCGCGTGCGGCCGGCGGTGGCGGAAATGTGGGAAGCGGAGCGCCTGACTCGCCTGCTCGCGAGCCTCGCCGGCGCGCGCCGCGCGGCGCTGGCGATCCTCGCGTGCGTCTCGACGCCGGCGATCTCTCGCGCATGGAGATCCGCCGCGCCGACGTGGAGACCGCGCAGCTGGAGCTCGAGTTGGAAACCGCCGCATCGCGCGCCCGCGAGCGCGCGCGAAGCTGGCCGCGGCGCTCGGTCTCCCCGAGAGCGGCACCGCCGCGGCGATCTTCGACGATCGGGAGCTCGATGCGCCCCGCCGCCGTCCGCCCTCCCGCTCGATCGGATCCTCCGCGTGGGACTCCTCCACCGCGCCGACCTCCGGCGGAGCCTCGTCGAGTACTCGATCGCCGAGGGGAATCTCGAGCTCGCGGTTTCCCAACAATATCCCGACGTCCACCTTGCCCCCGGTTATCTTTACAATCAGGGGCAAAACCAACTATTGCTCGGGATCTCCTTCGAGCTCCCGATCTTCAACCAGCACCAGGGGGCGATCGCCGAGGCCGAGGGGCGGCGGCGGGTGAGCGAGGCGTCGTTCTGCGCGCTCCAGGCCGCGGCGATCGGCGCCTCCGAGGTGGCGATGCTCCGCTACGAGGGGGCGCTCGCCCGCCTCGCGAAGGCGCGCGAGCTCGAGGCCGCGGCCAAGGAGCGCGTGCGCACGACCCGCGCCCTCGTCGACGCGGGCGAGGAGGACCGGCTCGCGCTGCTCGGCGCCACGATCGAAGCGCTCACCCTGGAGCGGGAGGTCCTCGCCGCGCTCCTCGAAACCCAACTATCGCTCGCCGCCGTCGAGGACGCGGCGCAGTCGCCCTCACCGCGACGGAGCGCCGCCCATGAACGCAACTCTCCGGATCATTGGCGTCCTCCTCGTCGGCGCCGCGCTCGGCGCCGCGGCCGCGCGCCTCCTCGCCCGCCCCGAGGCGCCGCAACCGGTCGAATCCCACGAAAAGGCGGAATCCCACGAATCCGAGGAGGCGGCGAGCCGGGTCCACCTCGACGCCGCGGCGATCGCGAATCTTGGGATCCGCGCCGACGCGATCGCGCCGCTGACGCGGCGGCGCGAGAGTGCGGCGCAGGGCCTCTTCATCGACGATCCGAGCTCCGGCGCGACCCTGCGCGCCCCGCTGCCGGGGATCGTCTCGGCCGAGTCGCGGCCGTGGCCGAAAGTTGGGGATTCGCTCGCCGCGGGGGCCGTGGTCGGATCGCTCGCGCCGCGCCTCTCGCCGCTCGAGATCGCCGATCTCCGGGCGCGCCAGGTCGCCGCCGCGTCGGAGGCGCGCGCCGCCGAGTCCGAGCTCGCCGGCGCCCGCGTCGCTCTCGAGCGGGCGCGCAAGCTCAACGCCGATGACAAGAATATTTCCGATCGGGCGCTGCGCGACGCGGAGACGCGAGTCGGCGCCCTCGAGGCGAAGCGCGACGGCTCCGTCGAGCTGGCGGCGCTCCTCGAGGGATTCCTCGCGGGTCGGCGGGCCGAGACGATCGCGCTCCGCGCGCCCGCCGCCGGCGAGGTCGTGGAATTGTGGGTTGTCCCCGGCGAGTCGGTCGAGGCGGGGCAGCCGGTGCTGCGCACCGCGCGCTTCGACCGCCTCCTCGCGCGGGTGGATCTGCCGGCCGGCGCCCCCGCGCTCGCCACGGCCGCGAGCGCCCGAATCGTGGTGAGCGGATCGTTGGCATTGCCCGCGACGCGCGTCGCGCTCGCGCCGTCGGTCAAGGGGGCCGGGCTTCGGATCGTTGGTATTCGAGTGCGATTTGGCGAGCGCCGGCCCGCTCGCGCGCACGCTCCGCCCGGGGACGGCTTTCGTCGCCTACCTCCCCGAGACCGAGGAGCGGGAGGGTTTCGCGATCCCGGCGGCCGCCATCGTCCGAAACTTGGGATCCTCGTTCGTTTATGTGGCGCGCGGCGAGAACGCCTTCGAGAGGCGCCCGATCGATCCCAACGAACCCTTCGACGGGATGGTGTTCGCGACGAGCGGCTTCGCCGCGGGCGATCGGGTCGTCGTGTCGGGGGCCGGCCTCCTCCTCGCCGAGGAGCGGAAGGCCTCGGCCCCGCCGACAGCGAAGGCAAATAATCGCGCGCGATGCTCCGACGTGTCCTCGAGCTTTCGCTGCGTTTTCGCGGCGCCGTCCTGGGTCTCGCCGTGGCCGTCCTCGGGTTCGGTGGATATGTGGGATTCCACGCCAAGCTCGACGTCCTCCCGGAATTCGCCCCACCGCAGGCGGAGATCCAGACCGAGGCCCCCGGCTTCTCCGCCGAGGAGGTGGAGCTCCTCGTGACGCGGCCGATCGAGGCCGCGGTCCAGGGGCGCCCGGGCTCCGGATCCTGCGCTCCGAATCGATCCAGGGGGTGTCGGTCGTGAAGGCGGTCTTCGGCGACGACGTGGATCTCTTTCGCGCGCGAACCCAACTATCGGAGCTTCTCTCGCAGATCTCCGGCCGGCTTCCGCAGGGTGTGGACTCCCGGCTCGCCCCCGCCACCTCGGGGACGATGGATCTCCTCAGAATTGGGATTCTCTCGAGAAAGCCACACCCATGGAGATCCGTGGATTCGTGGACTTCACGCTCAAGCCGCTCCTGCGCGCGGTCCCGGGGTGGCGACGGTCACGGTCTTCGGCGGCGAGACGCGACAATCCCAAATCCAACTATCGAGCAACGCCCTCGCTCGCCACAACGTCACGGCCGACGACGTCGTTCGCGCGGCGCGCGACGCGACGGGGATCCGCGCCGCCGGATTCATCGAGACCCCATCCCAACGAATCGTCATGGAGACGCGCGGCCAGGCGCTCACCGCGGCCGAGCTCGGCGATTCGATGGTCTCGCGCGCCGACGGCACGACGCTGCCGATCCGCGACGTCGCCACGGTCATCGAGGGGGCGGAACCCAAGTTTGGCGATGCGCTGATCCAGGGAAAGCCGGGCGTCCTCGTGACGATGCTCTCCCAGTACGGCGCCAATACCATCGATACGACCCGCGCCGTCGAGGCGGCGCTCGCCTCGATGGAGCCCGCGTTCGCATCGTTGGGATTGCGCCTCTATCCGCGCCTCCACCGCCCCGCCACCGTGGTCGAGAACGCGATCGGCCACCTCGGCCGCTCGCTCGCCCTCGGCTCGATCCTCGTTGTCGTCGTATTGTTGGTCTTCATGGGCGACCTGCGCTCGGCGCTCATCTCGCTCACGGCGATCCCCCTCTCGCTGCTGGTCGCATTGTTGGTGTTGGATCGCTTCGGCGCCACGGTCAACACGATGACCCTCGGCGGGCTCGCGATGGCTCTCGGCGAGGTCGTGGACGACGCGATCATCGACGTCGAGAACATCGTCCGCCGGCTGCGCGGAAACCGCGAGGCCGGCTCGCCGCGCTCGGCGTTCCGCGTCGTCCTCGCGGCCTCGCTCGAGGTGCGGCAGTCGGTCGTGTTCGCGACGCTGGTCGTGGCGCTCGTCTTCCCTGCCGGTGATCGCGATGGGAGGGCTCCAGGGAGGCTCTTCGCGCCGCTCGGCATCGCCTACGTGCTGGCGACCCTCGCCTCGCTTTGTGTGGCATTGACGATCACCCCCGCGCTCGCCCTCACCTTTCTGCCGCGCGCCCCGCGCTCGGGCGCCGCGCGCGGATCCTCGACGCGCTGCGCGCCGGCTACGCGCGAGTCCTCGGCTGGGCCGACGCGCGCGCCTTCGGCGTATTCTTAGCTTTGGGATTCTTGGTATCGGCGGCGCTGGCTGCGCTCGGCCGCCTCGGCGGCGAGTTCCTCCCGGAGTTCCGCGAGGGGCATTTCGTCGTCCACGTCTGGACCGCGATCCCCGGCTCCTCGCTCGGCGAGACGCGCCGCGTCGGCGCCGCGATCTCGGAATCGCTCCTGCGAATCCCAAGAATCGCCACGGTGGAGCAACAGATCGGGCGCGCCGAGCTGGGCGAGGATACTTGGGCTCCGCACTACAGCGAGTTCCACGTCGAGCTCGAGCCGGGGAGCGGCGCCGACGAGATCGCGGTCGAGTCGGCGATCCGCGAGGCGCTTTCGCGCTTCCCGGCGATCCACTTCGACATCCAGACGTTTCTTGGGGATCGGATCAGCGAGACGATCACGGGCGAGACCTCACCCGTCGTGGTGAACGTCTTCGGCGACGACCTGGACCTCCTCGAGGCGCGCGCGGCGAGGTGGCGCGCCTCCTCGCCCGCATCCCGGGGCGACCGACGTGCGGCGCGAGGAGACCTCCACATCCCCACAAATGACGATCCGCCTGAGGCGCGCTCGATTGTCACAGTCGGCCTCACGGCCGTGTCGGTGCTCGACACCATCGAAACCGCGCTCCAGGGTGCGAAGGTGGGCGAGTCCTTCGAGGGGAATCGCTCGACCGACGTGGTGGTGATCCTCGATCCGCGCGAGCGGGCGCAGCCCGAATTGTTGCGTTCGCTCCGGCTCCGCAATCCCGAGGGGCCGCGATCCCGCTCGCCGAGGTGGCCGATCTCGACCTCGAGCCGGCGCGATCGATCGTCCGCCGCGAAGGGGAGGCGCCGCGCGGTCGTCACCTGCGCGGTCGAGGGCGCGACCTCGCGTCTTTCGTCGGCGAGGCCCAGGCCGCTCTGCGATCCCGACCCAACGCAGCGGGCACCTACCTCGAGTTCGCCGGTGCCGCCGAGGAGGCGGCGCGGGGGCGCGCCGAGCTCGCGCGCAACGCCCTCCTCGCATGGTTGGGAATCGCGATCGTCCTCTCCCTCTCGCTCCGCGCGCTGAGAAATGTGGGAATCGTCCTCATCAACATTCCGTTTGCGATGGTGGGCGGGGTCTTCGCGGTGGCCGCCACCGGAGGCCAACTATCCATGGGTTCATGGGTGGGATTCGTCACGCTCTTCGGGATCAGCATGCGCAACTCGATCATGCTCGTCTCGCACTACGAGCACCTCGTCGTGCGCGAGGGGCGCTGTGGAACCTCGGCACCGCGCTTCGCGGCGCGAGCGAAAGGTTGCTTCCGATCCTGATGACCGCGCTCGTCACGGGGCTCGGCGCTCCTTCCGATCGCGCTCGGCGCGGGCGAGTCGGGGCGCGAGATCGAGGGCCGATGGCGATCGTGATCCTCGGCGGCCTCGTGAGCTCCACGCTCCTCAATCTGCTGGTGCTTCCCCTCCTCTGTCTTCGCTTCGGGCGTTTTGTTGGGGATCCCCCAGGAGCTCCGCGATGAGAACCGTCGCGTAGCTCCCGGAAGGCAACGAAAACGAAAGCCACAGATCGGAGCCCTCGAAGCGGTGCTCGAGCGCGGAGGCCGCGATCCGGAGCGGGCGTCGCGCCCCGTGCGCCTCGTGGCCGAGCGGGAGGGCGGCGAACGACTCGGGGGCGATTCCCAGGATTCGAAGACCGCGTCCTCGACGGCTCGCGGCCCGCCGAAGCCGCGGAGCAGGCGGGTCCCCACGATCGGCCCCGACGGGGAGATCTCGAAAGCGGTCGGCGCGCGGCTGCTCGACGGCCGCGTCCTCGACGACGAAGCTCGCCCCGCTCGCGTGGATCGTCGCCACGTCGCCCGATCCCAACGATCCGATCTGTGGCATTCGAAGCGCGAGCACCCGGTTGAACGCTTCCGACTGAACGGCCGAGATAGCGAGCGAGCGGAGGCGCCGCTCGGTCGCGGCGGCCGGCCGCCCCATGGCCCGCTCGAACCCCCTCGAGGTCGCCGCGTACGGAGCGCCATCCCCGACACCAACGATGCGCCGTCGCGCCCGAATCGTTGGGATCCGTAGGCGTTCGCGAGGCCGCGGGCGCGGAGCTGCTCCAGGATCGCCTCGGCACCCGCGCGATCGGATGTGCAGCGACCTCGCGCAGCCTCACCAAGAATCGATTCCCCTTCGCGTGGCCGAGGCGCAATTTGTGGGGATGTTCCTTGGCGTCGAGGACGCGGACGCCGCCGACCGTCCAGCCGCGGAGCCGCTCGGCCTCGACCCCTTCGATCGAGAGCCATTGCCGCGACACCGATTGGGAATCCTTCAACCCCGCGAGGCCGATGGCGTGCGTCGGGCGATCGAGGAAGTGGGCGAGCCGCCGCACCGCCTCGAAAGTTGGGATTCCCCGCTTCTCGATCCAAAGATACAGATGCGCGCCGCTCCCCGACGGCGCGTAGGCGAGCTCCTCCTCGACGACGAAGTCCTCGGGCTCTCGGCCGAAGACACCAACGATCGGCGGGAGATCTCCGCAGAGCCGCGGCACCCGCGTCGGCTTCACGCCCCCGCCGCGACTCCTCGAGGACCAGGGAGCGTCTCGTCGACCATCCGGTCGACGCCGAATCGCTTCCCGCACCCAGACGCGCCCCGCCTCGCCGAGCGCGCGCCCGCGGTCCTCGCGCGCGGCGATCGAGATGAACGCCCGCGCCATGGCGGTCGGATCGCTCGGCGGCACCAACAATCCGGCGGTGCCGTGGGGCACCACCTCGGGGACCGCCGACACGCGGCTTGCCACGATTGGGAGCCGCGCCGCCATCGCCTCGAGGAACACCAATCCCAATCCCTCCCAAAGCGAGCTCATGGCGAAGAGATCGGAGGCCGCGAGGATCCGCGGCACGTCGCGCCGAATCCCAAGAAAACGGACGCGGTCGCCGAGCTTCAGATCCTTCGCAACCGCCTCGGCGCGGCGCGGTGGTCGCCGAAGGGGTCGTCGCCCACGAGGAGCAGGCGTAAGTTGGGATTCTCGAGGAGCCCCTGCGAGAGGGCGCGCAGGAGGACGTCGTGCGCCTTCTGCGGCGCGAACCGCGCGACGCAGGTGATCACGAAATCCTCCTTTCGCAATCCCAACTCTTCGCGCAGGCCGTTCGCCTGGGCCGACTCGAAGCGCCCGGGTCGACGCCACTAATAAACGCGCCGAATCTTGCCGGGCCACACGCGCCCGTGCTCGGCGACGAAGCGCCCCACGTGGTCCGACAGCACGATCACCCGCCGGTCGAGCGAGGAGAGGGGCGCCGTGAACCCGCGAGAAGATCGGGTGGAGGAGCGCCCGCTCATCGTTGTGTTTGCTCGAGAGCAAGACTCGCCGATGTCCCCGAGAGGAGCGCCGACAGGGCGCCGATCGAATCGGCCTTCAGCAGATGGGTGTGGACGACGTCGGGCTTCGCGCGCCGCAGGAATTTCGCAATCCCAAGGATCGCCGCGGGGGCCTGCGAGGCGCGCTCCATCGGAATCTTGTGGACCGGAATCCCACTTTTGAGGAAGTCCCCCGCCAGCTCCCCCTCCCCTTCAGGTAGACCACCTCCGGGGTGTGGCCGCGCGCGAGGAGGCCGCGCGTCAATGCCAACAATGCATTCCGGCGCCGCCGACCCCGAGCGTCGTGATGATCTCCACGATGTGGAGCCCCGTTTTCCTTGGGATTGGCCTTGGGATCGGGTCACGAGGCGAGCGCCTCCTCGTAGACCGCGGCGGTCCCCGCGATCATCCTTGGGATCGAGTAGCGCTCGAGGACCCGGGCGCGCCCGGCCTCGCCGTATTGTTGGCATCGCGCCGGGTCGTCGAGGAGGCGCGTGAGGGCCGCAGCGAGCGCGGCCGCGTCGCCCACCGCAACCAACTCTCCCGTTTCGCCCGCGGCGATCGCGTCGCGCGCGCCGTTGGTTTCGGTCGCGAGCACCGCGCGCCCCGCGGCCATCCCTCGAGCACCGCGTAGGGCATCCCCTCCCAACGCGACGGGCAGAGGACCAGGTCGCTCGCCGCGAGCCAGAGCGGCACGTCGTCGCGATGCCCCATGGCGGAGACGTGTTTGCGAGGTCGAGGCGCAGGGTCGCGGCGCTCACCTCCTCGCCATAGTTGGGATCGGACACGGCGCCCACGAGGACGAGCCGCGGCCTCTCCGCGGGCGCGATCCGCGCCAACGCCTCCAATGCATCGACCTGGCCCTTGGCCCGATTCTGAAGCGCCACGATCACCACGATTCTCTCCCGCGCCGCCAATCCCAACGATGCGCGCGCCGCCTCGCGCGGCGGGGCCGCGAGGAAGGGCGCCGGCTCGACGCCGTTCTCGACGACCCGCACGCGGCTCCGCGGCACGACCCGCAGCCGCCGCGCCTGCTCCCCCTCCGGACGGCGAGACGGCGATGAGCCGATGGGTGATCCTTCCCAACAATAATTCCGCCCCGTAGAAGAGCGCCCGCTGCGGCGGCGAATCCGCCGGCGAAGGCGAACGCGAATGTGTGGGGAGTGTGGACCCGCTTCCCCACCCCCTCGCGAAACGAGGCCACCCGCCCGAGCGCCCCCGCTTTCGATGAGTGGGTATGGACGATGTCGAATCGCCCGCCGCGCAGGAGGGCGCGGAGCTCTCGCCCATGCGCGCGGTCGCGCGACCAATCGATCGCGCGGACCATCGGCAGCTCGACCACCGTGCGCCCCGCGCGCCGGAGCTTTCGAGGTCTTCGCGAAAGTTGGGTTCGCGGAGCGCGCGCTCGCCGCCACCGTTACCTCGAAGCGATCCTCGGGCAACCCGAGCGCGAGCTGCGAGAGGTGCCTTCGCGTTCCTCCAATAGTGGCTTCCATGACGAGGAGGACTCGGCGGCGGTGCGGCATTGGGAGGCGGGACTTGCCTCCGCCGATCCTAACGATGTCCCGAGCCCTCCGATTCCGCGGGATTCGCGCTCATTGGGGCGGGAGAGCTGTCGGCGGTCACGCTGTTCTCCCCTCCCCTCGTCGGCGACGAGCGGGCGGATCTCCGGATGGCGAACCTCGCCGCCGGCGCTCGCCGTCGCGAGCACGCCGGCGGTGGCGCCGAGCGCGGTCACGAGGACGAGGAGGCGCAGCGCGATCGGCGGGCGCGGCCCGTCGGGCTTGCGGCCGAGGTAGAGGAGGAGCGCGCCGCCAACCCCCGATCCCACGAGGAACCAGAGCGCGATCTGCGCCCGCTTCTCGTGCTCGGGAACCCAATCATTGCTATCGCTCTCGGTGTCGTAGGCCTGGTTGAAATCCCAGAGCGCCTGCTCGGCCCCATCGCCGGTGAGATACGACGCGCCGGCGCCGAGGCCCGCGATCACCAACAATACGGCGGCGGCCTTCGCGAGCCACGTTTTCTTGGTGATCTCCGAGGCGGCGAGGAAGAGGACCCCGAGCACGACCGCCGCGATCGGGAAGTGGCTGAGCGCGATGTGCACTCGGGCGAGATTCCACATCAGTAATTCCGGATCAGTGGGCTCCGGTGCCCTTCAACATCGCGAACGGCGTGAGGAAGAGGATCACCAAATCCAACAATAATGATTGGTGCTCGACATAGTAGAGGTCGTAGTCGAGGTTGGCGTGGATCGGCCGCAGGCGCGCGTAGGAGATCTGCCAGAGCCCCGTGATCCCGGGCTTCACGCTGAGGCGCGCGCGGTCGGCCTCGCTGTAGCCCTCGACGATGAACGGCATCTCGGGGCGAGGCCCCACCAGGCTCATGTCGCCGCAGAGGACGTTCCAGGATGCGGGATCTCATCGACGCTCGTGCGGCGCAGCCACCGCCCGAGCTTGGTGATCCGCGGATCCTCGGAGGTCTGCGGCTTCAGCGCGTCGCCCGAGAGGTCGCGGTGCATCGTCCGGGATTTCACCATCTCGAACGGCTTCCCATCTTTCCCCACGCGCCGCTGGCGGAAGAACGCCGGCCCCGGCGACTCGCGCCGGATCAAGAGCGGCAACACCAAGAATAGCGGCCCGAGGACGAGCAGGGCCACCGACGAGCCGAGGAGGTCGATCACGCGCTTGGCGATCGTGAGCGACACCCGCTCCACGTTTTTGTGGGGAACGATGAGTGGGATCGAGTCCAGGTTCTCGATCCGCACCGGGTACGCCAGCACGTTCCAGAGGCGCGGCACGAGGCAGGTCTCGACCCCGAGCGCGCGGCAGCGCCGCCACACCTGGAGGATCCGCGCCTCGTCCCCTCCCAGCTCGCCACGAATACGGTGCGGATCTTCAGCGTCGATATGTGGTGTTCGAGCTCCGCGAGCGGCCCCACGATCGGCACCCCTTCGATCCGCTGCCCGGCGAGGGCGGGATCGTCGTCGATGTAGCCGCGGAGATTCCAGCCGATCGTCGGGGAAACGATCAGCTTCTCCTGGATCTTCTGGCCGGTGGGGCCCGCCCCACGATCAGGACGTGGTGGTGGCCGATCCCGCGCCGGTGCGCCGCCTGGATGATCTTGAAGAAGCCGAAGCGCTCCATCGCCACGAGTCCGAAAAGCAACAAATAGGCGATGACCACGATGTAGCGCGCCACGTTCTCGGTCCGCACGAAGATCCACTCCTCGATGGAGCGCAGCCACGGCTCGGTGGCCGGCTTCGCCGGCTCGCGCAACAGGAACATCAGCGAGAACACCACCAATGCGGAGATCAGCACGCTCTTCCCGAGCCGCTCGAACTCCGAGATGTTGAGGAGGCTCTTGCGCGTCGAGTACATCCCCGTCGCCGCAAAGGTGGTGAGCGTCACAACCAGAACCCAACTAAAGACGACGGCGTACTCGCCGGTGGGCCAGCGGAGCTCGGTCTGGTAGCCGAGCTGGACGAGCTCGAAGCCCGCGAGGCATGCCGCGGCGATCGCGAGGGCGTCGACCACGACCTGCGTCATGAGAAAGATGCGCTCGAAATTTCTGCGGAAGTTCACGTCGTGGGGCGACCCCGGTCCTCGTCTTCATCGGTTTGCTTGGGGACCGCGGCGTAGCCATTCCACGATACAACGCGCGGGCTCCGGAGCGAGCCGACGGTAGTTCGCCTGGAACTCCGCGAGAGCGAAAGGGCCGGCGCTGTCGGTCGCGATCCGCAGGACCGCGTGGGAAGCCCGGCCGCCGCGGCCACGACCCCGGCGCTGGCGCTCTCCATGTCGACGGCGAGCGGCCGGTCGCGGCGGAACCACCATCGCAGGAAGATCCGCCGGCGGAGGGTCACGCACGCCTTGTCGCCGGTCAGGATGGTCCCCTCGAGGACCCGCCGCGGGCCCGCCGCGAGCGCCGTCGCGAGCGAGGCGCGCAGCTCGCCGGTCGTCTCGGCGCGCCGCCCCTCGCGGGTGCCGAGGTCGTGCTGGATGAGATGGCGGCCGAGGATCAGGTCGCCGACCCGCACGCCTCCGCCGACGGCTCCCGCCGCCCCGCCATCACCACGGCGCGCGCGCCATATTTGGTGATCGCCACCGAGGCCGCGTGGGCGCATGCCACTTTTCCGACCCCCGTTTTCGCGATCACCACTTCGTTGGGTCCGATGGATCCCAAGAAAAACGCGCGCCCCGCCGCCTCGCCCTGGCGCCGCCCCTCGAGCGCCTCGAGGAAGGGCTCCCCTTCGGCCTCGAGCGCGTAGAGCAAAGCAACGGGTGCGGACTCGGCCACGGATTCGTCGGCCGGTAGTCTAACCCGCCGTTTCCGTCCCCACGAATCGACGCGCCCGTTGAAGACCCCGAAGCCACTTTTCCCTCGGCCGCGAAGCTGCCGCTCGGCCTTTCGCTGGCTTTCGCGGCTTCCGGTTTCGCGGCGCTCATCGACGAAGTGGCGGCCTCGCGCGCGCTCGCGATCCCACTCGGCGCCGACGCCGCCGGGGTGGCCGCGGTGCTGACCGCGCTATTGCTGGGATTCGCCGCGGGGGCCGGCGCCGGGAGCCTGCTCGCGCGCGGCGTGGACGTGCGGCGCCTTGCGCTCGCCATCGAAGCGGCGCTGGCGCTCTGCGCGATCTGCGCGCCGTTCGCCTTCCCATCGTTGGGATCGGTTGTGGCGGCGCTCGGCGGCGCGCTCCCGATCGACGGCACCCCCTTCGCATTGTTGCGTTTCGTGATCGCGCTCGCGGCCTGTCTGCCGGCGGCGCTCCTCATGGGAGCCACCTTTCCCGTGGCGCTGCGGCTCGCCCGCGCCGAGGGGCTCGCGGGGGCGAACGCCGCCGCGGCCGTCTACGCGCCGAACACGCTCGGCGCGGCGCTCAGCGCGCTCGCCTGCGGCGCGCTCCTCCTCCCGCTCCTGGATATGTGGGAACCTTCGCCGTGGCGGCGGTCGCCAACGCCGCCAGCTTCGCGCTTTGTGGCGTTTCGCGCGCGCGTCGTCGGCGGCCGACGAGGCGCCGGTCGCCACGCGCGGCCGCGCGCCGTGGAAGCCGCTCGTGGCGACCTTCTGCGCCGGCTTCGCCGCCTTCGCCCTCGAAGGGCTCCTCACGCGCGCCGCGATCACCGTCTTCGGCGCGTCGACCTACGCCTTCACGGCCATATTGTTGGCATTCCTCGTGGGGCTCTCGCTCGGCGCGCCGCTCGCGCGCCGAGCCGGGACCGACCCGCGCGCGCCCGCCGCGGCCTCCTCCTGGCGCTCCTCGCGGCCGCGCTCCTCGCGCGGGCCGGGATCCTCGGCTTCCAGCTTTACTTGGGATTGGACGACCCGTTCCACGCGAGCAACCGATTCCCACAATTGCCGCGTCCCCTGGCTCCTTCCGCTCTACCAGGGGGCGGTGTCGACGATCCTTTTGTTGCCTCCGGCGCTCGCCTTCGGCGCGGCGTTCCCGCTCGCGGTCGGCGCCGCGCGCGCCGGCAGCGCCTCCCCCGACCGCGCCGCGGCCTCGGTCTACGCGCTCAACACGCTCGGCTGCCTCGCCGGAATCTTGGTGTCGACATTCGTGCTCCTTCCGACGATCGGCTCGCGCGGCGGGATCCGAGGTGGTGGGCGCCGTGCTCATCGCCGGCGCGCTCGTCCTGGTCGAGAAGCGCACCTGGCCGCTCTTCACATTGTTAGTGTTGTATCCGCTGCTCGGCGCGCGCCGCTTCGGCGGGGAGCCGGGGTCGAGGTCCTATTCCATCGCGAAGGGGTCGCCTCCACGGTCACCGTCACCCGCTCCGAGGGCGAAGGGGGAAGCCGATGCGCTCGATCGCCGTGAACGGGACGGTCGTGGCGACCGAGGGGCTCCTCGATCTCCGACTCCAGCGCCTCCTCGGCCACCTACCGGCCCTCCTCCACCCCAATCCCAAGAATACGCTCGTGATCGGGCTCGGCTCCGGGGTCACCGCGGGGGCCCTCTCGACCACGCCGGGGGTCGACCACGTCGACGTCGTCGAGCTCGAGCGCTTCGTCGCGGAGGGCGCGCCTCTTCGACGATACCAACGATGGCGTCGCGTCGGGCGCGCGCACCAATACCAAGATTACGATCGCCGACGGTCGCACCCACCTGCTCACCACGAAAAAGCTCTACGACGTCGTGACCTGCGATCCCATCCATCCGTGGGTCGCCGGCGCCGGAAACTTGTATTCGCGCGAGTGCTTCGAAGCGGAGCGGGCGGTCCTCGCCCCGGCGGCCTCGCGGCGCTCTGGCTCCCGCTCTACAAGCTGCGAACCGAGGACCTCCGCACGATCGCCAAGACCTGGACCGAGGTCTTCTCGCCGGCCGCGCTCTGCGTGACCGGCTACGACGCGATCCTCATCGGTGGGAATGGCGGATTCCCAACGATCGACTCGAATGCGCTCCGCGCGCGATTCGCGGCGATCGCCGATCGTTTGAGTCGAGTCGAGGTGCGGAGCGTCGAGGAGTTGATGTCGAGCTTCGCGATGGGCGACGCGGAGCTCGCGCGTTCGCGGGCGACGCCCCCGCCAACACCGACGCCCGCCCGATCCTCGAGTACCGCGCGCCGCTCCTCTACCTCACCGACTACGCGACCGATTTCCTTGGGAAGGTGGCGCGCGCGGCGGTGTCGCCCGACTCGCTCTTCGGCCCCGGCGCCCGATTCGACCCCGTGGATCTCGCGGGCGGACTCGACCTCCGCGCCCGGGCGATCGAGCGCTTCCTCACCCTCCTCCCCCAGGGCGTGCGCGGCGCCATCGCCGGCGCGTCGGAAGTGCTCCACTCGCCCCGCTAGGTGCGGACGCCTCCCATTTGCACCAGATCCCCTCCGGGGTCCAAACTCGCCAGGCTCGATCCCAATGAAAAATTCTCGTCACGGGCGCCACCGGTCTCGTCGGCCGCCACCTCCTGCCGCTCCTCCTCGAGCACGGACACCAAGTTCGCGCCTTCGTGCGCCCCGGGCGCGAGAACGCCCTTCGCCATGGCGACCTCACGCCGTTTCCCAAGGAAAAGGTGGAGATCGCCGTCGGCGATCTCAAGCAGTTCGACACCTTTCCGCCCGCCGTGAAAGGTGTGAATGTGATCATCCACCTGGGCGCCCAACTCCCGAGCGCCCCCGAGGAGGAGATGAAAACGGTCAACATCTATGGCACGCGCGAGCTGGTGCTCGCCGCGAAGAAAGCCAACATTCGCCGATTCCTCCATTTCTCATCGGCCGAGTGCTCGGACAACCTCGTGTACAGCATCTTCCGCGATACCAAGAAAGCGTCGGAGAAGCCGGTGCGAGGCAACAATTGGAATGGACCGTCTTCCGCCCGGCCCCCATGTACGGTCCAGCCGACGGAGCGCTTCCTGGGTCCCATCCTCCGCAAGATCGGCGCCGGCGAATCCTTCGACGTGCCCGGCGATGGCCAAGTGAAGATGGGCCCCGTCCACGCCCAGGACGCCGCCGTCGCCGTCGTCAACACGCTCGCCTACGGGATGGCGGTCGACGCCGTTTACCACTTATGCGGCCCCGGGATCGCCTACGACGACATGCTCCACGCGGCGGGCGCCGTCGCGGGCAAGCCGCCGAAGATCTCCCACTCATCGTTGGGATTCAAGGAGCGCTGGCTCACGATCCAGGACTTCCTCACCAAGGATCCGCAAAAGAAACTTGCCATCGCCACCCGCCGCAACGATCTCCGCTACTTCCTCAAAGACCACCTTTACCCCTGCGACGACGCCAAAGCCCAAGTCGGCTTCCTGCCCCGCGAGTTCGCGACCGGTGTCAAAGAGGCTTGCGCGACGCGATGGTGGGGTGGGTAGGGGAGCGGAAGGAGGGCGGGGGCGCTGGGGAGTGGGTGGGTCCCGGGGCTCAGACATGCCCTCGGTAAGGAACCCCAAGGAACCATAGCGCCGAGGTCGCGACGTCCCGTCGCGACCTCGGCGCTGTTGCGATTCCTCCAATTGTGACATCGAGGACCGAGGGCAAACTCGCCCGGGACCCACCACCCCCATCGCTCTCGCACTCCATCCGCAGCACGGGCCCAACCCCCACCATCGCGTCGCGCAAGCCTCTTTGACACCGGTCGCTAAACTGGCGGGGCACGAAAGATTGGTGTTAACCTAGCTTCCAACTCACCGAACTCGCATGATCGGCGCGCTGGAGAGGCACCGACGCGGAGTGTAGCGAATGTTGGTGTGGCGCCGGGCGCGCGCTGCAGCGTGGGGTGGGTGGGGGTCGGCGCGGCTTCTGCGCAGGGCGGGATGATAACAATCGGATCCTTGGTGATGCGCAGCAGAGCGCCGACCCCACCACCCCACGCTTAAGGCGTGCTCGGCACCACCGCATATCCGCTACGCGAACGCGTCGATGCCTCTCTTCACCCACACGAGCGCCAACCATTGCGTCGCGGCGGCCTTCATCTCGAGGCCGAGGACGCGGCCGAGATAGTGGACTTGTTGCTCGAAGGTGAGCTTGGCGATCGCTTCGCGCTCGGGCTTGAGGCGGGCGCGGAGCGCGTCGCCGAAGGAGTCGGCGTAGGCGCGGGCTTTCGCGAGCGGCGTGGCCTCGCCCGAGCCGGGGGCGCCGGCGGGGACCTTCTCCGCAATGTTGGGAAGCAACTCGTCCTCCGATTTCGCTTGGAGCGGGCGCGGGTCGAAGCTCGCGCGCATCGTGGACGGGGGCGTTTTGAGGGTGTCTTGAATCGTGACGCGGACCGGCATGATTGGGATCGACTCGCGATGGGAGGAGCAAAGTCTGGCCGAGGGACGCGTCGATGTCGAGGGCGCTCTCAACGCGACCGAACGCCGCCGCCGCTCCACTTCGCGGCGGCCGCGGAATCGGTGAGGACGACGCGAATCCGATAGGTGGCATTCTCGCGCCAGAGTACGTGCTTGCCGAACTCGCCGGTGGCGCGCGCACTGAGCCAAACCCAAACGATCGGCGGGCCGACGCGCCGCTTCTCGACGACCCATTCGAAGGCGGTGAGCGGGGCGGGCGAGTCGAGTTCGACGGCGGAGACGCCGGGTGCCGAATCGGGGAGTGGGAAACCCGCGACGAGCCGCTCGCCCCGCTCGGCGCCCGGGTGGTAGGGATCCCAACTTTCGAAGGAGGAGGGCTCGTTGACCGCGATGTCGACGGCGCCCTCGGCGGCGCCCGGCGGAAAGTTGGGTTTCACGAGGAGGGTGGGTTTGCGATTCGGAGCCCGTGGAACGGCGCGAAGAGCGGATCGCCGAAGAGGATCCGGTTGAGGGTCCCCTCCCGCATGACCGACTCGTGGATGGTGCCGGGGTACGACTCCGGCTTCCCCTCGATCTGCTGGACGAGGGGAATCCCACCTTCTCGCGCCAGGTGATCGCGACGTCGATGGCGTTGCGGCGCATCGCCTCGCCGACGGTGAGGTCGTCGCCCAGGGCGCGGGCGAGCTCGACGTCGGTTGCGAACCCATGATTGGGGCCGATCGGCGCGACATAAGAGGCGGGGCCGCGCGCGAGGACATTGCCACAGAAGCTTTCGTTGGGTTTGAGGTCGTAGAAGCGGATCGCCTTGTCGACGGCGCCGAAGGTCGAGACGATGTCCCCGCCACCATCGCGTGGACGGGAACGCCGCTGTGGCAGGTCGAAAACCACAAAACTTTGCCGGCGAGGTCCCAGCCGGCCACGTCGGCGGCGCCGAGAGCGGGCATCCGGGCGTCGGCGCAGTCGCGGACGATTTTGTTGGGATCGAAGGGCCAATGGAGCTTGGGGTCGAGGTTGCGCTCGCCGGGGAAGAGCCAGGCGCGCATCGGGTCGCCGTTGCCGGAGAAGGTGACGAGGGAGGCATCCTTGGTCTTCTCGAATAGTTGGGGAATCGCGGCGCGTGGGTCCTTGCATTTGCCGGCGGTCGGCAGGAAGCCGGCGCCGAAGGGGCAGCCGGCGAGCGGCCCGAAGCTCGGATACCACAAAAACGAGTCGGCGGCCGCGACGCCGCCGTGGACGAAGCCGCCGTGCAGGCCAGTCGCGCTCGATCCGCGCCTCGGCCTCCAGGATGGCGGCGACGTCTTGCGGCCTCCCGGTCAGGTACCCGAGCGTCGCGTCGGGGAACGGGTCGTCGTCGATGCGGCAGAGGGCGTCGAGGACGCGGCGATGGAGATTGATGTCGAGGAGCTCGGGGGCGATCGCGATGGCAACGGCATCCGCCCCTTCGCGCGCACGAGCTCGGTCAGCAAGTCGGGATTCTTGGTATCGGCGAGCGCGGCCCACTGGCCGCCGCGCCGCGCGCGCAGGCGCTCGAGCGATTCGTGGTATCGGTCGGCGCCGGGGCCGTACTCGACGACGAGGAGGCGCTGGGGGAGGCGGTGCGGGCCGGGGCCGGGCGTGACAGGGCCGGGACGCTTTGTTGGGAAAGGGCAAGCGCGATCGTTGGGATCGAGGTGATGAGGAGGATTGGTTTCATGCGGTCGCGCGGACGCCGCGGTTGCGGCCATGGGAACTCAGTGCGGGCCGGGGCGGAAGACGTAGACGATTCCGTTTCCGTTGTGTTGCCAAGTATGGAAGAGCTCGCGCCGTGGGTAGACGCGCCGCACTTCGTTGGGTTTCGCGGCGGGATCGTTCACGACCACGTCGCCATCGCGGGTGAATCCGACGACGACGATGAGGTGCCCCTTCGACGACGCGATCGGCGCGCCGGTGAGCTCACCCGCGCTCCAGGAGTGGGACAGGACGACCGGGCGCCCCGCTTCGATCTCCCGCTCGATCTCGGCAAACGTGTCGAAGTGGGCGACGAAGGCCTCGCCTACGAGCTCGCCGGCGCGCGCGGCGTTGATCGACCAATTCCCATAGAGTTCGGCGGAGGGTCGTAGACGCGGGCGGCAAAGTCTTTCGTTGGGATCGGCGATCCCAAGTATTCGAGCGCCATGGCGGTAGAGGTGGGGCTGCAGATCCGCGACGCAATCTTGGGATCCTCGGATAATTGGGATCGGGGCTTCACGTCGAGGGTCATTCCCCAGGCGGCGGAGCGCGCGGTGTCGACGACGCGGGCCGATTTCGCGGCCGCGAGGTAATGGGCGGCTCCCATCGAATGGATGAGAGAGCCCTCGGGCAGATCGGCGAGACAGGCGAAACGCATCGGCGGGGCGCGGCCCCTTCACTAGTGAACGTGTCGATCTCGACGTGGGTCATCTCGTCGTCGGGTTGGCGCACGCTTCCCAACTTTCCTCCGAGGCGATCGCCATCGTTCGCCCCTTCTCGCGCGGCCACCACTCGCCGGCGACGCGCGTACTTCGGACGCGGAACGCGCCGCCCATGGGCGCAGGGCCCAGGAGATTCCAAGAAAGGACGAGCGAGTCGAACGGCGCCGTCTCGACCGCCCCGTGCGCGAAGGTGCGCGTGCCCTGGACTCCGTCGGCAATGAAGTGCTCCGACGGGATGACCGTCCACCCCGGCCCACCGAAGATTGGCGTCCGGGACGGCCCCGTTTCGTTGGGATCGGTTTTCGTGGGTTTCACGCAGCTCGAGAGCGCGCCGAGGAGGATCGCTCCGATCGCGGCGCGCGCAGCCTCACGGAATCTCCGCTTTAGCGGTCTGCGCCGCCGCGACGTCGACGGCGACCGGCGCCGTGGATCGGCCGTTGCGCAGGAGGTTGGATATCCCCGCGGGGGCCGACTCGAATGTAAAGGTTCCGCCGGGGGCGATCTTGGTGCGCGCGACGATCCGCATCGCGCCGGCCTCCTGACGCAGCTCCATGGAATCGTCTTTATCGTTGGGGTTGGCGACCGTCCCCTCGATCCGTCCCGTCGCGATGTCGACCCGCACCGGATTCTCCCCGCCACGGCGTCGACGTTGACCGAGACCTCGAACGACGGCTCGCGGTGGCGATCGCCCCCGCTCCGGAGGATCACCAAGTATGGGCCCGGCTTCGACGCGCGCATGTGGAAGCGCCCCTCGCCGTCGATCGTCGCCTCGTTGTCGGACATCCAGCCGCCGGCCCCCGAGCTCGTCGCCAACAATCCTTGGAAGCCCGGCGGGCTTGCGCCGTTGAGCCGGAGCGTCGCCACGATGTCGACGGGGCGGACGCTTCCCAACAATAGATCCAAGTTGGTGACCTTCCCCTCCACGACCTCGCAATCCCAAACGATCGGCGGCACGGCTCCCCGAGACCTCCATCGAAGTGTTCCCTGCGCCGCTCACGAGCTCCCTTGTCGGCGCGGCGGACCTGGTAGGGGCCGGGCGTGAGGAGCGCGAAGCGATAGTTACCATTGGCGTCGGCGCGCTGGGTCTTGGGGGCGCCGTCGCCGCGCGAGATCCCAACGATGACGCCGGCCGTGCTCTCGCCGGGGCCGCCGATGACGCGCCCCTCGAGGATCCCGCCCGGACCGAGGCGCAGCTCGAGGCCCCCATCCCCTCTTCCCAACGATCCGAATCGGCCCGATCTCGCTCTCGGCGAATCCCTCGCTCTGGGCGCGGATGTAATAGTTGTCATCGCTGCGGATCGGGAGGAAGAAGGTGCCGTCCTGCGCAGTCGCCCCCTGCGCCACGATGCTGTTGTACGCAATCGCGCGGTAGCCGTTGATCTCCAGGTTGGAGGTGGTACCGACGGCTTTCACCGCGCGGACGCGCGCGCCGCCGACGGGCTTGCCGTCCAAAGTCACAGTTCCGCGCACGCCGGGGATCGCGGCGAGACGCACGTCGATCGCGGCCGGAATATTATTGGCTTCGAAGGGCCCCACGGTCTGGGTCTCGAAGCCGGTCGCGTCGATGAAGACCGAGAACTTCTCGATCGGCGCCACGAGCTTCGTGATCCCATCTTTGTGATCCTCCTCGGCGTGCGTCCCGAGCGAGGCCATCCCAGCTTTGTCCAGGAGGCGATAGGCGTAGCGCTCGACGGCGGCGTTGCGCGGGCCGACCACGCGGATCTCGAAATGCTTGGCGACCCCGAGGCGGATCTCCAGATCCTTGGTGCCGGGGGCGACCCCTCGAGGACCACCGGCGCGAACACATCCTTCTTGTCGCGGGCGCGGATCGTATAGTTGGTCTTCTCCTGGGGGCGGAAGCGGAATCGCCCGTCCGCGTCGACGGCGATTCCGCTCGAGCCGCTCCGATTCCCAAGTTTGTAGCCGAAGCTGAGGCTCGCCTGCGGGCTCGGCGCACCGTCGGGGGTGAGGACGATCCCAACGATCGTGTCGGCCTCGTCGCCCGGCAGCTTCAACAGGACTCCGCCTCGGCGCCGGGGGTGAGCGTGAGGCCGACCGCCTCGCTCTCCCCGCCGTCGCGCGCGCGGGCGCGGAACGTGAGTGCGCCGCATGGCGCCGTATCCCAACGAAACGTCCCGTCCTTCTCGATGGGGACGTCGAGGGTGCCTTGCTCGCCGGGGGCGTTGAACTCGACGCGCGCCGCCCCGACCCCTTTGCCGCTCTCGTCGACGATCCGCCCGCGGACGATCGCCCCCGCGCGCATCACCACCTTCCGAGCTCGGTCACGCGGTCCGACTGTGCCGCGGTGCGGATCGTGGTCCGCGCGTATCCCAACTTTCGAAAGACGAGCTTCGATCGTCCAAGGCCCTCGCCGCCGGGGGCGCCCCTGACACGACGAAGCGCCCCGACGCGTCGCTCTTCCGCGGCGTCGGATCGTTGGGGAACGACTTCGACGCGATGTCCACATCGGCGAGCGGGGCTCCGTCGGTGTCGGCGCATTCACCCGCGATCCGAAACCCAACTTTCGGCGCCTCGCGCGCGGCTTTGGCGGGCGATCCCGCCGCCTCGCGCGCGCCGAGCGCGGGGGCGGTCGCGAGGGGCGACTCGTTGGGTTTCGCCTCGGCGCCGTTCCTGGGGATCGTGGGCCCAACGATCGAAGCGGGGTGCGTCGCGCGCGCTTCGTCCCCTTCCCACACTTTCAGGACGGCGACGATCACCGCCGCGGCGACCACCGCCAGGATCCCGATCCACCGAATCGTCGAGCGCGCCGGCATGCGTGGAATCCTGAGCGCGCCTCGACTCGCGCCGAGACCTCGCCCCCGCAGGAACCTCGACCGCGAGCGGGCCGAGGCCGGAGGCGGCGCCGTGAGCGCGCACGATCCAGCCGGCGCCGCCGGAAACGAGAGTGCCCCGCGGCGTCGGCGAGCGCGATCCCACAAATGAACGCGCGTTGCTCCAGCGGCGAAGGATGATCCAGTCTGCCCGGCGCGGCGGCGGTGCCCACGATCCGCCCTGAGCGATAAGTGGCGTTCGATCGCGTTCTCCCTCGATCCCAACGAAAGCTCCTCGGGGATCTGGAGGAGGCTCGTTTCGCTCGCGAGGTCGATCGCGAAGAGGTGCCGGCCGGTGCCCGACGACCCGAGGTGGAAGGTCGACTCCGCGTCGGCCGCCCCGACGGAGTGGAGAACGGTCGGCCGCGTGTCCCCAAGATTCACGAGCAGCCCGCGCGCGCCGGTCAGGCTCGCGCCGCCCACCCGCGCGACGAGCGTCGCCGCGTCGGTCACGGCGGCGGGAGATCGAAGCAGGTCGTCTCCCCTCGCGAATGTCACTAATACGGGATGGCTGCGCCGAGTCGGGTGAATCGCGGTTTTCCCACTGGGCTTCGCCGGATCGAGAGCCCGACGGATCCGCTTCACCACATATCGCCCCGGCGCGAGCCCGGCGAATCGGTAGCGCCCCTACCGCGTCGCACCTCGCGCTCACCGGAAATCCATCGCCGCGCGAGATCCCAACGAAAATCCCGGCCGCGCTCGCCGGGTCGAGTCGCGACCCGCCCCTCGAGGGGCCCCGCCGGCGCGGAGCTCGAGCTCGCAGGTCGGAATGGGTGCGTCCGGGGCGAGGACGAAGGGCCCCGCCTCGATCGGCGCGAATCCCAACTTTTCGACGCGCACGTAGTACATGCCGATCGATGGCGGCCCCGCGGTGAACTCACCGCTTTCATTGGTCTTCGTCGCGGCGATTCTCGCGGGATCGGCATAGCTGGGAAAGTCGTTCACGAGGAGCGAGTTGGCGACGCTCCCCGAGGCATGGAGGAAGATCTCCGCGTCGGCGAGCGGCGCGCCGTTCGCGAAGACCCGCCCACGGGCGCGAGCCGACCGGCGCAGGACGATTTCGTTGGGGATCGCCGCGCCGGGGGCGAATGGGCCGAGCCGCTCGTCGAAATAGTTGGGGGCGAGAATCCGCACGTAGCTCATCTCGTCGGGGATCCGCACCACCGCCCTCCCGCCGGCGTGGTCCGCAGGCTCCTCATCGCCGGAAAAGTGGGATTGGTATGGGTCGGTCACCTCGAGCTTGAAGCGCGAAAGGGGCTTTCGGTCGTCGCCGAGGACCACGATCCCCTGCTCGCGCGACGCGCCGAGGCGCAGCTCAATCCCTTTCGTCCCCGGCACGATCCCACCTTTCTCAACGGCCGACCAGCGCCCCTTCGGATCGGACGCGCGGAAATGATACGTCCCCGGATACCTGGCATCGAAGAAGAAGCTGCCGTCGGGGCCGACCGCGGCGCCGCTCGCGAGGACTCCCCGTTTCGTGGGTGATCTGGACGGCCACGCTCGCGCCGGGGCAAGGCTCGCCGTGAGGGCCGACCACGCTCCCGACGATCGAACGCGCGAGGACCTCGCGCGAGAACCGCACGACGACCTCGCGCGCATCCCCACTTTTCGCCAGGTCCATGGTCACAGCGTCCGATTGCCCATACTTGGGATGCTCGGCCACGACGGCGGTCTCGCCGCGCGCGATGGCCGCCGCCGTGAAGCGGCCGTCGGGCCCCGATTTCGCGGCCGGGCCGGGGGCGCTCTCGTGCAGGTTCTGAACCCACACATCCGCCCCCGAGACCGGTGCGCCGGCTTCGTCGCGGACGATCCCATCGATGCGGGCCGCTCGCCACAGGACGAGGTCGGGGATCTCGGTGGCCACATTTCCGTAGACGAAGGTGGTACGCTTCGACGGTGCGTAGCCGACGGCCGACGCCTCGAGATTCACCCTCTCGACCGCGAGCTCCTCGCTCGATTCCCCGAGCCACGCGAATCGTCCATCCGCGGCGCTCCGCGCCACGAACGGATGATTGGGATCGGTCGAGCGGATCTCGGCGCCGACGATGGCCCTCCCCGCGATATCGACGCACTTCCCAACGATCCAAATCGCGGGAATCTGCTGCGGCGATACGGCTGCCTCGCCCGAGCTTCCGAGTGCCGCGCGCGACGCGGGCGTCGGCAAGACCTGGGGCTCTCCACGCGCCACTTCGCGCGTCCCCGCGCGCGCCCCTTCCCCAACTTTCGACCCATCGCCCCCCTGCCGCAAATCGCCCCCGAGGAGAACGAGCGCCGTGATCGCGAGCGCCGCCGCGGCTCCGCACACGACGAGCGCAATCCCAAGTTTCGAGCGCATGGGACCGGCGCTCTCCCGAGCCCGCTACCGCGGCGCAGCGGTCGGCCGCGGCCGCGACGCGCCGCCGAAGAACGCCAAGTCCACGAATCGCGCCACGGGCCCCACGAAGAACAATGCGAAACATCGACGGAGCCCACAAAACGAAGTCGAGCCCCGGCACATGGAAGAGATTCTGGAGGCGGAAGAAGTGCTCGACGACCGCCACTAAGATTGTGACCCCGATCCGCGCGCCGCGGCGGCTCACGACCGTGGCCGGGTCGGTCACCATGAAAAACATGAAGAGGGTCTGCATCGGCCCCGTCATCGGCGCCGCCTCGCTGAGGAACGTATTCTTGGTGATCGCCGCGCGGATCGCCGCGAGCGCGACAAATGCCAACAAGTACGTCACGCTCACGTGGAGGACCCGCGCGCGCCACACCACGAAAAAGCCCCACGCCCAGATGATCCCGAGCGCAACCGGCGAGTTCCCCACTGGGTCGAGAGCAATCCCACCTTTTCGTTCGCCACCAATAGCAACACGCAGAGGCCGAAGTTCGTCGGGTTGAATAGGTGGCGTTTGTGGAAAGTGATGACGTACTTCGAGAAGATCGAGATGAGCGCGCCGAGCGCGAACGGCCAGAGAATCGCGCTCGGCTTCGTGAGGATCACGATGCTGAGGCCGCTGATGTAGGAGCTCGCCCAGTTCGGCCAGCGGCCGCGGAGCGTGCGCGAAAGCAACAGATCCGCGCCGAGGGCGCAGGATGTGGCCACCAACAATCGGTCGAAGCCGCCGACCGACCGGAAAAGGATCTGCCCTAGGACGAGGATCGTCGTCGCGAGCCCCGCTTGGAGAACCCGCGGATCCACACGCAACAGAAGGGGAGCTGCTTGGTGGGCGAGCCGGCCGCCACCGCCGCGCGCGCCCGACCGCCGCCGGTTCCACTGCGGGGGCGCCGCGCCCCCGTCGCCGCCGCGGGGACCTCAGGGCTCATGGATCTCGTGGGATTGGTTCGGCACGAGGCCCTCGACCGATTGTTGGCTTCCGTTGGGCCAGCGAATCGCGGCTTTCACATTGCGCGCGGCGGGGCCGAGGCCGAAGTGGAGCCGGCGCTCGTTCTGCGCGCTGAATCCGCTGCCGCCGTCGATGGCGCGCGACTGGACGTGGCGCCCCGCGGCGTTCTCCCACTCGAGCTGTCACCTGCGCGCCGATCGCGCTCCGGTTGCTCTTGGTGGCCACGAGCTCCAGCTGCACCCAATCATTCTTGGGATCGGGATAACTGTGGTAAAGGAGGACCCGGTCGCGCTGGTTCGCGACGAGGACGTCGAGGCCCCCCGATGGAACAGATCGGCGACGGCAACCGCGCGCCCATCGAGCAGGTCGGTCACCCCGACCGCCTCCGCCACGTCGGTGAAGGCCCCTTGGCCATCGTTGAGGAGGACGCGCGAGCGCTCGTAGCCCGAGAAGCTCCGCCCCTCCATCGGCGCCCAATTCTTGGCATCGGCGATCACGTCGCCCACGCCGCTCGCCACCCGCGCCATGTCATACCAATAATCGGCCTTCGGGTCGGCCGAGACGAACCCATTCACCACGAATAGATCGAGGGCGCCGTCATTGTTGAGGTCGGCGAACTGGCTCCCCCAGGCCCAGCCGCAATCGGCCACGTCCCCCTCCGCCATGTTGGCGAAGCGGCCGTCGCTCGCGAGCTTGTTCACCCGGAGATTGTTCCCCTGCGGCGAGTAGCCCGCTTTGTAAATGTTGGTGACGAACACATCGATCTGGCCGCGGTTCCCGCAGTCCCCGCCGCCACGCTCATCCCACTTTTCGATGTGAGGTTGAGCCCCACGTTCGTCGCCTCGACGAAGCGCTTGCCGCCGTCGTTGAAGTAGAGCTGCTCGGTGCCGTAGTCGTTCGCGAAGAAGAGGTCGGGGAAGCCGTCGTCGTTGAAGTCGGCCGAGGAGACCGCGAGCGTCCAGCGCACCCCCGCGAGCCCCGACTCGGCGGTCACATCCTGGAACTTCCCATTCCCAAGATTCTTGAAGAGGAGGTGGGAGCCGCCGTTCTTCGAGAACTCCATGCTGTCCTGCATGATCTTGGTGGTCTTCAAATGCCACAGATCCACGTCGTCGGGGAAGTAGCCGGCCACGACGAGGTCGACCAGCCCATCGCGATCGTAGTCGATCCAGGTCGCCGCGTTGGAGTTGAGCCAGCGGTGGAGGCCGCTCGACTCGGTGATGTCCTTGAAATGGGGGATCCCCGACGCGTCGAGCCCCTCGTGGTGGAATAGTTGGGGATAGCCGTACTTGAAGATGAACACGTCTTCCCAACCATCGTTGTCGATGTCGGCCCAGATCGAGCCCATCGAGGCGCCGACGCCGGTTTTGTTGCAGTCGGCGATCCCCGCTTCCTTGGCGATGTCTCGAAAGGTGCCGTCGCGCTGATTGCGATAGAGGGCATTCGGGGCGCCGTCGGCGCTATTGGTGACATAGAAATCGGCCCAGCCGTCCTGGTCGACGTCGGTGATCGAGAGCGCGGCGCCGAGGCCGGCGATTTGTGGCATGATCGGATCGAGCTGCGCGTCGAACTTCGCCTCCTTGTGGCGGAAGTCGATCCCCGCCTCCTCCGACAGCTCCTTGAACACGAATCCGTAGGGGTGCCCGGCGGCGGCGCGCCGAGCTTTTCGCGGTGGGCGAGACGTCCACGCGAGGCCGATGAAACCAAAGAATAGGGCCGCGACCGCGACGCGCAGGATCGCGGGGGATCGTTGGGTTTCTCCGAGGCCATCGGATCGATCAGTCCTCGAGCGTGCTCGTGTCGCCGAGCGGCAAACCCAACTCTTTCGCCTTGAGCAGCCGGCGCATGATCTTTCCGCTCCGCGTCTTCGGCAGCGATTCGATGAAGTCGATCTCGCGCGGATACGCGTGCGCCGCGAGCCGCCGCTTCACGAACTCGGAGAGCTCCTTCTTGAGCGCGTCGGTCGGAGCAAAACCCTTCTTCAAAGAAACGAACGCCTTCACGATCTCCATCCGCTCGGGGTCGGGCTTGCCGATGACGCCGGCCTCCGCGACCGCGGGATGCTCGATGAGCGCGCTCTCGACCTCGAAGGGGCCCACCAGGTGCCCCGCCGTATTGATGACATCGTCATCGCGGCCGATGAACCAAATATAACCATCCAGATCTTTCTTGGCGCGGTCGCCGCTGTAATACCAACCATTCTTGAATCGCGACTTGTAGAGCTCGGACCGCCGCCAATAGGTGCGGAACATCGAGGGCCACCCCGGCTTCAACACCAAATCTCCCTCGACGCCGGGCGCGCAGGGCTTCCCATCTTTGTCCACCACCTCGGCCTCGGTGCCGGGGATCGGGCGCCCCATGGAGCCGGGCTTCACGTCCTGGGTCGCATAGTTGGCAACCTGGATGCAGCCCGTCTCGGTTTGCCACCAATTGTCGTGGAAGACGAGCCCCAGCACCCGGTGCCCCCACACGACCGCCTCGGGATTCAGCGGCTCGCCCACGCTCGCCGCGTGGAAGATGGTCTTGAAGCTGTATTTCTTGGGGAGCTCCTCCCCGCCTTCATCAACATTCGGATCGCCGTCGGCGCCGTGTACCAGATCTCGATCTTGTGGCGCTGGATGAAGGAATACCACCTTTCCGCGTCGAAGCCCCACTCGGCCACGAAATTGTGGGATCCGTTGAGCCAGGGGCCGAAGGTGCCGTAGCTCGTGCCGGTGACCCAGCCCGGGTCGGCGGTGCACCAATAGCGCACGCGCGTTGCGCAACTCGAGGCAGATCCGCGATGTGTGGTAATGGCCGAAGGCCGCCATGTGGACGTGGGCCGCCCCCTTGGGCTTGCCGGTCGTCCCCGACGGTGTAGTGCATGATCGCGAACTCCTCGGGATTCGTGCGCACGCACTCGAACTCCTCGCTCGCGCCGGCGATCGCGCACTCGAGCGAGACTTCGCCCGGCAGATAGCGATGCCCACTTTTCCCCGAGCGATCGGTGATGACGATCGTCTCGAGCTTCGGCAGGTCGCGCATGCAATCGTAGACGCGCGATACCAACGATGGCGAAGTGATGATCACTTTCGCCCCGCGTCTTGGACGCGATCGCGCACCGCCTCGGGGCCGAACGCGCTGAAGAGTGGCCCCGCCACGGCGCCGCACTTGAGGGTCGCGAGAAGACCAAAATAAAGCTCCGGCACGCGGTCGAGGAAGAGGAACACCCGATCGCCCCGCTTGACACCAAGATTCGTCAGAACGTTGGCGAACTTGTTCACCTGGCGGCGCATGCCGTCGAAGGTGTGGACTTCGGTCGACCCGTCCTTCCCTTCCCAGTAAAAGCGGGCTGGTTGCCCCGCCCCTCGGCGCAGTGGCGATCGACGCACTCGTACGCAATATTGAATCCGCCCCCGGGGATACCCTTCAAAACGCTCTTCAGCTCATCCCAATGAAAGCTCGTGCGCCCCTGCGACCAGTCGGGAAGATTGGTTTCGAACCCGAGCTCGCGCGCGCCTTTCTTGCGGATCGTTTCGTAGGGCATGATTCGATATGGGTGGGGAGCGGGCGAGTCTAGCAAAGGCCCGCGCCGGAGGACCGCGCTTCCGCCGAGCGCCCTTACGCGGGAGAATCCGCGAGTGCTGACGCTCCTTGCTCTCGCGGCGCTCGCGCAGGTCGCCTCCCGCCCCGCCTTCGCGGCGCCCCCGTGATCTCGGATCGGGCGCCGGTCTCACCGGGGTGGACGGTCCAGGGATTCCAGCAGTGGGATTTCCATTCGCCGGTCGGCGCGCGGCTCCTCGCCGTCGATCGGCGCGAGCTCCTCGCCGGCTTCGAGCATCGCCCCGGGAAGCAGGCCTGGATCGGAGAGCACATCGGCAAGTGGCTCCACGCCGCATCGATGGCGGGGCTCGCCCTCTCGAGCGAGGAGATCGCCTCGGTGCGCGACGCGCTGCTCGCCTGCCAGGAGCCCGACGGATACTTGGGAACCTACGCGAAGGACCAACGATTCCGCCTCGCCGCCGGCGCCGATTGGGATGTGTGGGTTCACAAGTATGTCCTGCTCGGCCTGCTCGCCCAATACGAGCGAACCGGGCACGCGCCGACGCTCGCGGCCTGCCGGAAAGTTGGGAATCTCCTCTGCGACACCTTCGGGCCCGGCAAGCGGAGCCTCAACTCGGCGGGGACCCACATGGGGATGGCGGCCACGAGCGTGCTGGAGCCGATGGTGCTCCTCTACCGGTGGACCGGCGATTCGCGATACTTGGGCTTCTGCGGATCCTTGGTATCGAGCTGGGATGAGCCGGGGAGCGGGGATCCTCCGCGGCCTCCTCGCCGGGAAGCACGTCTTTGAAATCGGCAACGGCAAGGCCTACGAGATGCTCTCAGACTTTCGTTGGGATCTGCGAGCTCTACCGCCAGACGGGCGAGGCGCGCCTCCTGGAGGCGGTCGTGGCCGGCTGGCGCGACATCGTCGAACACCAACTTTATCCGACGGGCTCCGGCTCGGTCCGCGAGTTCTGGCAGCGCGATCCCAAGTTTCCAACGCGCGAGGAGGACCAGCCCTGCGAGACCTGCGTGACGATCACCTGGCTCCAGCTCAATGTCCAACTCTTCCGCCTCACCAACGATCGGCGCTACCTCGACCAGATCCAGCTCACCTTCTTCAACCATCTCTCGGGGGCGCAGCGGGAGATCGACGGCCAGTGGTGCTATTTCACGCCGCTCGAGGGTCCGAAGCACCCGACGCGCGACATCACCTGCTGCGCGTCGTCGGGGCCGCGCGGATTCGTGTTCGCGAACTCGATCGCGGTGACCGCGCAGGGTCCGCGGATCCAGTTCAACATTCCTGGGCTCGCCTCGGGGCGCACTGGCCGGCGGCGCCGAAGTGACGCTGACGGCCACCAAGTATCCCTATCCCGGGAATTGCTTGATCACCGTCGATCCCAAGGGATCCGATCGAGCTCGAGATCGCCACCTATGTCCCGGGAGGCGCGACGCTCCGCCCGGTCGACGCGGCGACCTCCTCCCCGCCGGGCTCGCGATCGCGAAAGACGGCTTCGCCACGATTCGCCGCAAGTTCACACAACGCGAGACGATCTCCTTCGGCGTCGACATGCCGATCGAAGTCCTCCGGGGCGATCGTTGGGGTCGTCCCGGATGTGTGGATTCCGGATCGGGCCGGTCGTTATCGTGGGCGAGCTCCCGCCGGAGGATCCCAACATTCCGCTCCTCCCTGCGTGCGAGATCTCGATTCCGGCGGCGGCGGGCGCGATTGCCAAGGCCATCGAACGGGCGACCGCGATCGTCTGCGGCGCCGAGGGGTCGGTCGAGACCCCAACTTTCGCCCTTCGCGCCACCCGCCCGGCGGGCGCGCCCTCAAGGAAGTGCGGGCCGCGATCCGTCCTTTCAAAGACGCGGGCCTTTACGGCGGCTCGATGGAACTGTGGTTTCGCGACGCCGCGAAGCTCAACCCCACCTCGCTCTTCTGGCTCGGCCAGGAGGGCTACTCGCGCGCGGGGAACCAGACGGGCCACATCCAGGACAACGATCCCACGACGTTTCGGGTGACTTGGAACGAAAAGCAATCACCGGAGGACTTCTTCTCGGTGACGCTCGCGGGGCCCGTGCCCGTCGCGCGCGTCGTCTACCGCCATGGGCGGACATTCCACGACGGCGGTTGGTTCGATGTCGCGCGCGGCGGCAAACCCAAGATCGAAGGCCTACGAAAAGCGGGCGGCCCGTGGGAGCTCCTGGGCGAGCTCACCAACTATCCCGACACGACCGCCGCTGATCCCAAGAATCTGCGCGGGGGCGAGGCGTTCGAGCTGCGTCTGCCATCTGCCGTAGCTCTCGCGGGTATTCGCGTCCGCGGCGTTGGCGCCAGCGGCGACAATCCCCAACAAAACTTTACTTCATGCGCCGAACTCGAAGCCTACGGCGCGCCGTAGCGTGGAGTAGGTGGGTCCCGGCGCTCAGACATGTGCGCCGATGGAACCCAGTGAAATGGGAGCGCCGCGGCCGCGGCGAAGAATTACCAACGAACGTTGTTGCGTCCATGCGGCGCTACAAACTCGCCCGGGACCCACCCACTCCCCGTCGCGCGCATTCATGACTGGATCCTAACGATCCGGTCATTCGTAAACGAAGGTGGGATGGGGTGGGGTAGGTAGGCGCGGCTTCTGCGCAGGGCGGGATGGTAACAATCGGATCCTTGGTGATGCGCAGCAGAGCGCCGACCTACCCTGCCCCGTCCACCCCCACCGACCCCCGGCGACTACAACGCTTGATCGCCGCGGTAATGGATCTGCGAAGGAGGCCGCGTCACCAAATCGAACGGCAGCTCGCCGCCGCGCGAGTCGAGGTCGGTGAGGGCGTCGACCGGAATCGCCGCCTCGATCTTTCCCAACAATCCGCGAACCCAACTCTTGTCGAGGCGCGCGTGGAGGCGCCGATCGCGCTCGAGGCGCAGCGCGCCGACCGCGGCCGTGCGGAGCTCGAGCTCGGTGGCGCTGCGCGGCAGGGACGCGGAAGGCCCCGATGTCGTTCACCGCGGCCATGAGCGCCGTCGCCGATCCCTCGATCCCAATGATCACCGGGACGACGAATGGTTGGTTTTGCGCGAGGCGCCGGAGGAACTCCACCGCGGCGTCGGGGGCCTCGCGCCCGTCGACGATCACGACGGCGAAGGTCTTATTGTGGGCTTCGACGTACGCGTCCGACTGGCTCGCGAGAGTCACGAGCTCCGCCGGCACCGTGGCGAGCGCCTTGCGCGCGCGCGTGCGCCGCCGCTCGTCGGGGTCGAGGATGAGAATGTTGGCGGCCCCCTGCGTCCCCTTTCCGTCGAGGATCGGCGGAATGGGTCGCGATCTGTGGGATGTGCGCGCCGAGCGCTCCGTGACTTGGGTTGCCATGGGCATGGGTTCCGGGGCCACGGCGGGGTGCGCGCGGTCGACGGACTGGGAGTAGTCGGCGTGTCGGCCAATCCGCCGTCGAAACTTGAGCCGTTGCCGATGCCAGTTCCGCCTTGAGCTGCGAGAATCGCCCCATGATCTTCGCGATTCGGCGACGTTGGATTCTCGCCTCCGCATTCCTAGCGATCGGCGCGTGCGCGACCGCACCGCCAACCGCCGCCGATTCGAGGCCCCGGCCACTCCCCGTCTTGAAAGAGTTGCCGCCGGAGGTTCGAAAGGAACTCAATGCCTGGCTGTCCACATACTCCGACGATGTCGAAACCGCCTCGAAGGGGCCGAGGCCGAAGCTGACCAGATCACCAGATCCAGTCGAAAAGGCGACGCAGCTGAAGAAACTTGCCAAGGCGTATTCCGAGATCCAGTCACAGGTCCAAGCCGTCTTCGATGATCCCAAGGTATGCGTCATACCGCGACGATCCGGCGTACGACCCAGCGTTCGTTGGCTTCCGACATGCGGATTCGCTACTACGAGGGAAAAGTGAAGGCTCTCGAAATGAAGGCCGCGCGCTCGGCCGAGTCCAAAGTCGACTTCGGGGGATCAGCGCGCTAGGGGACGGAATCGCGGGGCGCGGCTCGTCGCTGTTCAAAGTCCCGCCCCATTCCCCCACAATGCCCCCATGGACTTCCGGCCCACGATCGGCCTCGAGACGCACGTGCAGCTCGCCACCAAGAGCAAGCTCTTTCTGCGCCTGCGCGAATCGCTTCGGCGAGCCGCCGAACACACTCATTCTGCCCAGTCTGCATGGGGCAGCCGGGGGTGCTCCCGTGCTCAACGAGGAGGCGCTGCGCCTGGGGATCCGCGCGGCGCTGGCGCTCGACGCGACGGTTGCCAACGATACGAAATTCGATCGCAAACATTATTTCTATCCCGACCTCCCGAAGGGATACCAAATATCGCAATACGACCTCCCCTTCAGCTCGGGGGCGGGATCGCGCTCCACGGCATCGCCGAGAATCGCGGCGGATTCGTGCGTTTGCGCCGGATCCACCTCGAGGAAGACGCGGGGAAGGCGATCCACGACAGGGGCGACGACTCGCTCGTGGATCTGAATCGCGCCGGCGTGCCGCTGCTCGAGATCGTGACCGAGCCCGACGTCCACTCGGCGGAGCAAGCCCACGATTACCTCACCTCGCTCAAGGAAATCTTGCGTTTCACCGGCGTGTCCGAGTGCGACATGGAGAAGGGCTCGCTGCGTTGCGATGTCAACGTTTCGATCGCGCCGGCCGGCGCGAAGGAGTTCGGCACGCGCGTCGAAGTCAAGAATCTGAACTCCTTCGCGATGGTGAAGAAGGCGATCCAGCACGAGATCGCCCGCCAGACCAAGGTCCTCGAGTCGGGGGCGCATATCCCAAGAAACGCGCACCTGGCGCGACGGCGAGGGGCGCACCGAGGTGCTCCGCTCGAAGGAGGAAGCCCACGATTACCGCTATTTCCCCGAGCCCGATCTCCCGCGGCTCACGATCACCCCGCAACGATCGACGCGATCCGCGCCGACGTGAAGGAGCTTCCCGAGGCGCGGCGCGCCCGCTACAAGACCAGCTATGGCCTGAACGCCGAGGAGATCGGAACGCTGACGATCGAGCGCGACGCGGGACCCTACTTCGAGGAGCTTGCGGCCGCGAGCGGCGATCCCAAAGGCGGCGGCGATCTGGGTCTGCGGCGAGGTGAATCGCGTGCGCAACGAGAAGGGGCTCACCTATACCAACTTTCCGATCCGCCCTCCGGCGCTCGCGGGACTCTTGGCGTTGGTGAAAGGTGGGAAGGCGAGCGTTGGTGCCGCGCGCCAGGTCTTCGACGCGATGGCCGCGAATCCCAACAAAACCGCAGCGGCGCTCCTCGCCGAGCTCGGCCTCGAGCAGGTCTCCGATCCCGCGGCGATCGAGGCCGCCTGCCGCGAGGCGCTCGACGCGAATGCGAAGGCGGTGGCCGAGTACCGGGCCGGGAAGGAGAAGGCGCTCGGCGCCGTGGTGGGAGCAAGTCATGAAGAAGACCGGCGGGAGGGCCAATCCCGCCATGGTCCAGGAGACCCTCCGCCGCCTCTTGGGTAGCTCCTAGCGAGTTGTCGAAGTATCGGGTGGCCGCCCCGCGGCCCCGAGACTTCCGATGAATCCCAACTATCGGCGGCGGCTCGCGCTGGCCGCCCAGCTCTGCCTCGTCGTCGCGACCCCCTCTTGCTACACATCGATGGGGAAGTGGACCTACCCGTCGGGGCGCTACAAGACGACCGCCTCGGCGAAGCCCGCAGCCGCCGTGATCGCGGTCGAGCCGCTCCTCGACCTCCGGAGCGATACCAACAAATCATACATGGCGCTCTCGTACGTCCCGATCTGGCCGCTCGGCTGGGGGAACTTCCAGCGCCCCGAGGCCACGATTCCCGACCTCGACACGACGCGCTACCGCGGCGACATTCCGCAGGATCTGGCGCGATCGGTGGCGATCGAGCTCGACCGCGAGCGGCTCGTGGCGCACGCGGAGCTCGCGAGCGATGCCAACAAAGTGGCCGGCGCCACGCACGTGCTCCGCGGAAAGTTGCGTTCGTTCTACGTGGAGGAGAGCCGCTGGACGTACGGCTTCTCGACCCTCGCCCCGCGCTGTGGGTCCTGGGGCTTCCCCAAGGAACGTCGGGCAACGGTTTTTGTGTGGATTTCGAGCTGGTGGAATCGGCGAGCTCGAAGGTCGTGTGGCAAGGACGCGTCTTCGACGCCGACTTCCACGTCGAAGGCTACTATTACGGCCCCGAGTGGTACCGTTTCTCCTGGATGTGGGAACGGCGCCTGCGCGCAAAGTTGGGTGACCTCGCGAAGGCGCTCGGCGCGGAGCGCGGCGCCGCTGCCGCCGGATCTCGCGAGCGAGGTCCGCGAGTGCCCCCGCAGTGCCCGCCGGATCTCGGCGTCGACGGCGGCGGCCCGTAGCGAGGTCGCTGAAAGAGTGCCTCGCGCCCCGCGCGCGGGCGAAACACCAAAGAAAAACGCGCGGGCGCGCGTTAGCCTTGGCGGCTCGGGAGCGTAGCTCAGCCGGTCAGAGCAGGCGTCTTATACACGCCGGGTCGGGGGTTCGAATCCCTCCGCTCCTACCGAACTCCCCAGCGCGATGTCGGAGCCCGACCGAAGCCAATCCCAACAAAAAGCCCGGCGCCCGCGCCGTGGACCGCCCGGCGTTCGCGGCCCCCTCGCGCGACGACGCGCGCCTCGGCTTCGGCCAGGGGTGGGTGCTCATCGCGGGGATGGTTTGCTTGGCGAGCGTTTTTCTTGGGATCGTGTGGAACACGGCGCCGCGCGCGTGGCGCGGTCTGCTCGTCGGAGCGGGCGGCGCGGCGGCGCTCTTCTTTTGTTGGCTCCCGCGGCGGCGGTCTTCACCCGGCGGCTCTACCGAAAGCAACGAAGGGCGCGCCCTTGAACCTCTCGGCAGTCAATATTCTTTGGGTCGCCGGCGGGCTCATCTATCTGCTGTCGCTGTCGATGATTCCGCGCCTCGTCCTCTCGCGGCGCGATTCGGCGGCCACGATGTCGTGGATCCTCACGCTCACCTTCGTGCCGATCGTTGGATTCGTCGCGTACTGGGTCTTCGGCGAGACCCGGCTCAAGCGATATGTGCGCAAGCGCCGGATCACGGGGCGCGCGGTGGCACTCCGCCATGAGACGTACCGGGACAAGCGCGCCTGTCCGGAGGACAAGATCGATCCGAAGCACCGCAACGTCGCGCAGATGATCACCAAGATTAGCGAGTCGCCTCCGATCCCTGGGAACGCGATTCGGCTCTTCATTGATCCCGACGAGGCGGCCGAGGCCATGCTCCGCGCGATCGACGCCGCGGTGCACTCGGTCCATTTCGAGGTGTACATCTTCAAGACCGACGAGAGCGGCGCCCTCTTCCGCGAAAGTTGGTATCGGCGGCCAAGCGCGGCGTGAAGGTGCGCCTCCTGGTCGATGCCATGGGGACGTTCCTCACGCCGTGGCGCTTCCTAAGGCCAATCATCGACGCCGGCGGCGAGGTGGCCAAGTTTCTGCCGATCAGCCTGTGGCGCGGCCTCTACCACGCCAATCTGAGGAACCACCGGAAGATCCTCGTCGTCGACGGAAAAGTGGGATTTACCGGCGGCCTCAATGTTGGGAACGAGTACGGCGGTTGGCGGAGGCGGCGCTTCGGGCCATGGCGCGACACGCACGTGGAGCTGAAGGGGCCGGCGGTCGCCGCGCTCCAGGACGTCTTCGTGGAAGATTGGCATTTCACGACGGGGAAGGAGGTGGAGGCGGGCGCCGCCTTCCCAACGATCGAGCCGGCGGGCCCGGAGCTGGTCCACGTGGTGGCGAGCGGCCCCGATTGCGATTGGGAGGTGATCCACCACGCGATCTTCACGACGATCACGCAGGCGACCGACCACATCTATCTGACGACCCCTACTTCGTCCCCGACCGAGCGTTTTTGGTGGCATTGGAGACGGCGGCGCTCCGCGGCGTCGACGTGCGGGTGCTCCTGCCGGCCAGGAGCGACCACGGCGTGGTGCGCGCGGCCGGCCGATTCCACTACGAGGAATTGTTGCGTTCGGGGATTCGCATCTTCGAGTATGGCAAGGAAATGATCCACGCGAAGACCGTGGAGGTCGACGGCCGCTGGTCCACGATCGGCTCGGCGAACCTGGACTTGCGTTCGTTTCGCCTGAACTTCGAGCTGAATATCGTGGTGTACGGCGAAGGGGTGGCCGCCGATCTCCGGCGCGTGTTCCTGCGCGATCTCGAGGGGCGCGCGAGGTCACCGACAACGTCGTGCGCGCCTGGCCGCTCCGCTCCCGCTTCGCGCACGCATCCGCGCGGCTCGTGGAAGCCTTGCTCTAGCAGATCGCTATGTTTTGTTGGGATTCCCTGTTGTGTTGGGATTCCCTGGGGTTCGCTGGGAATCCCGAGGCCGTCGGCGACGCGATTGATGTAGTTGAAGTACGCGATCACCTGGACCGCATCGAGGATGTCGCGGTCGCCGAGACCCTGGGAGCGGAGCGAATCCACGTCGGCCGCGGTCACCGCGGCGGGTGTCAATGTCAACTTTCGCGCGTACTCGAGCAGCGCGCGCTCGCGCGGGTTGCGCGCCGCCGCGAGAAAGTTGGTCTTCACGCGCGACACCCACGCCGGATCCCGGACCTCGAACTCGAGATCCTTTGCGTGTGCCTCCACTCAATAGTGGCAATGGTTCGCCGCGCTGACGGAGGTCCCGAGCAGCTCGCGCTCGGCGCGCGACAACCCCGACGGCCCGAACATCAACGTCTTGTAGAGCTCGATCCCTACGCCGAGCTGCTCGGGGGCGAGGCTCTGGATCCTAAGGATCCAGAAGACCTTCCCGGCGCGCTTCACCGCCGCCGCGTAGTGCTCGGCCAGCAGCCCCGTCGCGTCGGCGGGGGCCACGGTGCGAATCCACGGGCGCGGCGCTTCGCTCCCATCCTTCCGCCCAGGATCATTCCCACTCATCTATTCCCACTCAATCGTGCCGGGTGGCTTGGAGGTGACATCCAGCAGGACGCGGTTGATCCCGCGCACCTCGTTCACGATGCGATTGCTGATCTTTGCCAACAATTCGCGCGGCAGCTGGACCCAATCGGCGGTCATCCCGTCGTCGGATGCCACGATTCGAAGCGAGCAGACCTGCTCGTAGGTGCGGCCGTCGCCCATCACGCCGACCGACTGCACGGGAAGGAGGACGGCGAAATATTGCCAAAGGGCCTTGTGCGCGCCGGCAGCCTGGATCTCGTGCGTCACGATCGCGTCGGCGCGGCGCAGGAGGTCGAGCCGCTCGCGCGTGATCGCCCCAGGACAGCGGACCGCGAGCCCCGGCCCCGGGAAGGGCTGGCGATCCACGATCTCATCGGCCAATCCCAACTTTCTCCCGATGGCGCGCACCTCGTCCTTGAAACACCAACGAAGCGGCTCGACCAGCTCGAAGTGGAGATCATCGGGGAGGCCGCCGACGTTGTGGTGGCTCTTGATCTTGGCCGTGGGGCCGCCGAAGGCCGCGGTCGACTCGATCACGTCGGGGTAGAGAGTCCCCTGCCCCAGAAACTTGGCATCCTTGAAGCCGCGCGCCGCCTCCGCGAAGACCGCGATGAACTCGGCGCCGATGATCTTTCGTTTGCGTTCGGGATCGGTCACGCCGGCGAGCTTTCCCAAGAATCGCTCCGAGGCGTCGACGACGTGGAGATCCATCTTGAAGTGCTCGCCGAAGGTCTTCTCGACCTGCTCGCGCTCCCCCAAACGCAACAATCCGTTGTCCACGAAGACGCAGTGCAGCTTCGCGCCGATGGCGCGGTGGATCAGCATCGCCGCGACCGACGAATCGACCCCGCCCGAGAGGCCGAGGACCACGCCCCCGCCCCCACCTGCGCGCGGACCTTCTCCACGCTCGACGCAATGAAATCCTCGACCCGGTAGTCCCCTTTCAGGCCGCAGACGCCGAAGAGAAAGTTGGCAAGGATCTTCCGCCCTTCGACGGTGTGCGTCACCTCGGGGTGGAACTGGACGCCGTAGAGTTGGCGTTTGGGATCGGCCCCCGCGGCTTTCAGGCCATTCTCGCTCGTCGCCAGGACCTCGAATCCAGGGGGAGATCTTCGCAACGATCGCCGTGGCTCATCCAAACGGTGGTCTTCGGCGAGACGCCGGCGAAGAGCGGCGCGGAGCCGTGCCGCACTTCCGCGCGCCCGTACTCGCGGTTGTTCGACGCCACCACCTTTCCGCCGAGCTCGCGGCAGAACCACTGCATGCCGTAGCAAACGCCCAGCACGGGAATCCCAAGATTCAGAACGTTGGGATCGAGCTTCGGCGCGTCCGCGTCGTAGACCGACGCGGGGCCGCCGGAGAGAACGATCGCCTTCGCGCCGACCCGCTTCGCGTCGGCGAGCGCCCGCGCGGGGATCGTGATCTCACAATAAACTTTCTGATCGCGGATGCGCCGCGCCAAGAGCTGCGTGAACTGGGATCCGAAGTCGACGACGAGGACGGTCTCGGGGGATGCCACCATTATTCCTCGACGTAATAGTTGGTCGACTCCCGGGTGATCGTGACGTCGTGCGGGTGGCTCTCGCGGGCGCCCGCGGTGGTGATCCGCACGAAGACCGCCCGCTTCTGGAGCTCGGCGACCGTGGGCGATCCCACATATCCCATCCCGGCGCGCACCCCGCCGACCAATTGTTGCGTCAGCGCGGACATCGGCCCGCGGGCGGGGACCATCCCTCGATCCCCTCGGGAACCAACTTATCGCGGTCGGTGACTTCCGCCTGGCCGTAGCGTTCCTTGCTCCCTTCGATCATCGCGCCGAGCGAGCCCATCCCGCGCACGCTCTTGAACCAGCGCCCCTTGAAGAGGAACGCCTCGCCGGGGCTCTCGTCGGTGCCGGCGAACAGCCCGCCGATCATCACGCACGCGGCGCCCGCGGCGAGCGCCTTCACCACGTCTCCCGAGAGGCGGACTCCGCCGTCGGCGATGATCGGAACCCCACTTTTCGCCGCCGCCCGCGCGCAGTCCATCACGGCGGTGAACTGGGGGACGCCGACGCCGGCGACGACGCGAGTCGTGCAGATCGAGCCGGGGCCGACCCCAACTTTCACGCCGTCGACCCCGCGTCGATCAGCTCTTTGGTGGCATCGGCGGTCACCACATTTCCGGCGATGATGTCCACGTCGAGCTTCTTCTTGAGGCGCTTCACCGCCTCGAGGACATTTTGGGAGTGGCCGTGGGCCGTGTCGATCACGAGGAGGTCGACCCCCGCCGCCACGAGCGCGGCGGCGCGCTCGTCGTCTTTCACGCCGATCGCGGCGCCCACCCGCAGCCGCCCGCCCGAGTCCTTCGCGCTGTGGGGATACTTCTCGCTCTGGTCGATGTCGCGCATCGTGATGAGGCCGGCGAGCGAGCCGTCGTCCTTCACCAACAATAGTTTCTCGACCTTGTTCTTCTGGAGGATTTGCTTGGCCTCCTCGAGGCGTGGTCGCCGGCGACGCGGTCACCAGCGCTTCCTTGGTCATCACCTCGGAAACTTTGGTTTCGAGATTGGTGTGAAAGCGGAGGTCGCGGCTCGTGAGGATCCCAACCACCCGATTCTTGTGGATCACCGGAAGGCCGTTGATCTTGAACTCGCGGAGAATTCTCCTTGGCTTTGCCGACCCGCTCGTCGGGGGCGAGCACCACGGGATCGGTGATCACTCCATGGGCCGAGCGCTTGACGACGCTCACCTCCTTGACTTGCCGCTCCACGTTGAGGTTGCGGTGGATGATCCCGATCCCCCTTCCTTCGCCAGCGCGATGGCAAGTCTGGATTCGGTCACGGTGTCCATGGCGGCCGACGCGATCGGAATGTTGATCGCGACGCGCCGCGAGATGCGCGTCCTCACGTCCGTATCCTTGGGAAGGATGTTGGATCGTTGGGGAACGAGGAGGACGTCGTCGAAGGTGAGGCCGAGGCGAAACTCCGAATCCATGGGCTACCGGCTCGCCGCAAAGGGCGGGCGTGGGTGGAATTGCGAGAGGCTAGAGTGCCGGGGCCTCGCGTGGAAGAGCCACCCTCCGGCGGTCCGAGAACACCACCCACAGCTCGAGCGCGAATGCGCCGAGGAAGGCCAGCGCCGCGGCGAGCGCGCAGGGCATCCCCAGAGGGAGGATCCGGGGGTCCGGCTCCTCGAGCGCCCTCGGAGCGGGCGGTTGCCGGAGCGATGTCGGTGGTCGTGCGATCGAGGAGCGAAGCGGTCGACGACTCCCCCGTCGGGAGCTCGCAGGGGCCGATGCGCCCCGGCCCCTCGACCGGCCAGCCGAACAGCGGCGCCGTCGGATCGTCGCCGGTGCGGCGGAACGGCACCGTGCGGCGCGCGTCGTGCGCAAGCCACAAAACGCCCGCCGGCCGAAGACCGGGAAGGCCCCTCGAGGACCGGAAAGTTGGCATCGGCGAGGCGGAAGGCCGCCGCGACCACGCGCCGGTCCCCCTCGCTCTTCGCCAACAATAGCGGCCCGCCGGCGCGCGCACGAGCGCCTCGCCCGAGTCGGCGAGCGCAATCTTGGGTTTCACGACGAGGCGCTCGAGGCGGAGCCCGCGGGTGAGCGGGTGGGCCGCATCGAAGCCGAGGATCTCCGGCGCGGGGCGGCGCCGGCGCGGTCGAGCTCGGGGCACTCGACTCCCCACAAAAGGCGCGCGCCGGGAGCTTTGCCAACTTTCCCCCTCCTGGAAAACCACCGCCTCGGCGGGGGCGTCGGCGGCGTCGGCCACCGTCCCGAGCGGGACGCCGAGCTCGAGGGCGAGGGCGCGCGCGAGCGCCTCGAGCGCGGGCGAGGGGCCCTCGGCGTTGCGAACGAGGATGATCGGCGCCGTCGCCGACGGCGTGAGGAGAAAGGTGGCTTCGTCGTCGAGGGCGAACGCGTCGCCGGGGCGCAGCCGCACGCTGGGAGCCCGCCGCGCCCGCGCGGGAACGAGATGGATAGTTGGGTTTCGCCGCCGGCCGGGACGCGCGCCTCGCCGCGCGCCGCCTCTTCCCCGCCGCGCTCGACCGTGACGACCGCGTTCTTCTCGGCGCGCCCGCCGTTGCGGATCGTCGCGGTCACCCTCGCGTCCGAGTCGGGGAACGGGTCCTCCACTCTCAGGTCCACGATCCCAAGATTCTCCGATTCGCTCCCCACGACGTGGGTGCGCGGCAATCCCACCTTTGTGCCGGCGAGATCGCTCACGAGGATCGTTTGCTTGGGAAAGCCCTCGAGCGCGGCGCCGGCCGCCGCGAGGTCGGAGCCCACCTCTTCGATCTCGAGCCTCGCGAGCGATGCCAACAATCCGGCGCGGTCGCGCGACGGCGCGGCGATCGCCTCGAGGGTGTGACCCGCGGCGGCAAGCCCGATCCGGTCCTCGGGATCCTGGGAGGCGATCGCGTCGCGCACCCACTGCTTGGCGAGATCGAGGCGCGTGGCTCTCCCTCGCGGGTCGCCATCGTGGCGGAGCGGTCGACCACGAGGAGGAGATCGCGCACGCCCCGCTTGCGTTGGTGCGGCCCGCTCGCGGCGACCCCCGCGAGGAGCGCGCCGCATGCCAACAATAGGATCTGAGTGTTCGGCGCCCGGCGGAGCCATCGCTCCCAGAGCGAGGAGCTCGCCAGCGCCCTTTCCCACAGATCGAGGTAGGCGGTCTCGACCCGCGTCCCGCGGCGGATTGCCAATAATAGGATCGCGATCGCGGCGACTCCCCGCGATCGCCATCGCGGGCTCCACGAGGCCGTACCCATTCATCGCTTGCCGACCCGCCGGAGATCGAGGCCCCGCCGGAGCGCCTCGAGGACCACCGCGTCGAACGGCGCCGCGGTCGAAACCCTCCAATAGGCGGATCGCGCGCGCAACACCGCCGCCTCCACCTCATGCATCCGCTCGCGCGCCAACTCCACATATCGACGGCGCAGCGAGCGGGTCATCCAGATGCGCCGCGCGCGCCCCGTCTCCGGATCGGCGATGCGCAGAAGCCCTGTTTCGTTGGGTTCGAGCTCGCGCGGGTCGACCACGTGGAGCACGAGCGTCGGCCGCGTGCCGCGCAGCCGCAGCGCCTCGTCGAGCTCGACGAGGGGGACCGCGTCGGTCGCGATCACGAGCGGGCCGCGCCGCACGCGCGCCCGCGCGCGCCGGAGCGCCTCCTTCAGGACGAGCGGTTTCCCACCTTTCACCCCGCGCGCGTTTCCCAAGAAAAACCGGAGCATCGGGACGAGCGATTCCTTGCCGCGGAAGCTCCCCTCCTCGCCGCCGCCGGTCTCGTATGCGTTCGCGCCGGCCAATACCAAGATTCCGATGGCGCAGAACGCGGCGGAGAGCATCGCTGTCTGGCGCGCCTTCGTGCCCCCGAAACCCACATCGAGGGGCTCCCGTCGGCGAGGACGGTGACCGGGGCCGAATCCTCCGGCTCGAAGACCCGCAGGAACACCTCGTCGAAGCGCGCCACCGCATTCCAATCGATGAAGCGCGGGTCGTCGCCGAAGCTGTAGGGGCGGTGCTCGGAGAAGAGGGTCCCTTGGCCGATTGCTATGGCGCGCCACCGAGGTGCCGAGCTCCCCCGATACCATCTTTCGCGCGAACGCCGCGACCCGCTCGAGGCGCGCCAGGAGCTCACCCTCGGCCGGGAGCGTCGTGTTTTGTTGGGATTGGGGAGTCACTTCCCGATCCAGATCTCGAAGAACTTCCGCGCGAAGGCCCGCTCGCGCGGCCCGACCGCGTCCTTCAGGAGCGCCGCCTCGCTCGCCCGCTGGAGATCGCGCATTGCGGCCGCGTCGGGGAGCTCCCTGCCGGCGGCGCCTCGTCGGGCTGACCCGGGGCCTTCCCCTGGGTCACCTCCACGATCAGCGCCTCGCGCTTCGCGCGCCACTCGGCGGTCGGATCGATCGGGACGATCTTCTGCGACGCCGTGAAAGGTGGGATCGGCTGGGGCTTCGGCGGCTCGGGGCGCTTGCCGTCGTTTTTGTTGGGATCGGGCTTCGACTGCGGGGGCTGGGCTTGGGGCGCGGCTTGGAGGCGGGGGCGGAGGTGGGCTTCGGCTGGGCCGGCGCCGACGCCGGGGCCGACGCGGGGCCGACGCGTTCCCCTTCGCATTCTTGGGTTTGTCCTTGGCGGCGAGCGTCGTGCGCTGGCTCGCGGCGTTTTGTTGGGATTCGTCGGCGCTCGACGGCCGGTCGCCGAAGCCGCGCGACTCGGGGCCGAGGAAGCCGAGGCGCGGGAGGAAGGCCGAGAGGAGGATCGCCGCGAGGAGCCCGGCCGGCCAACGAAAGTTGGGAATCGGCAGCGGGAAGAGGTCGTCGGCCGCGCGCGCCGCGATCCGCTGCTCGGCATCGCGAAGGCACAGATCGCGCGGATGGGGCGCGTCCGCGACGGCGCCGTTCGGCCCGGATCTCGCTCGCGGTCTCGACGAGGTGCCCCGTGCCGAGCGCGCGATCGACCCGCCGCGCGATCGGCTCCATCCGGCGCACGTGGGCGGCGCTCCAGAGCGCCGCCCCCGCCACGATCGCCGCCGCCGCGAGCGCCCGAGTGCCGAGCGATAGTTGGGATTGGGTCCGCTCGTACGCCAGGATCGCCACCAGCGTCGCGAGCGCGAGCCAAGTCCCGCTCCGCGCGAAGCGCTTCAGCCAGAGCGCCGACGCGCGCCGCTGCCGCGCCCGCCGCAAATATTCGGCGAGGGTCGGTGTGGGGTTGGGCTCCATGGCGGCCGCGAGCCTACCGCCCCCGAGCGCGCGCAAAAGTTCCATCGCCGCGGCCCGCCCCGCGCATCCTGCGCGCCGACCCATGAGTGACATCCCCTTTCGCACCCTCCACTCCAGCTACCCGTTCGTCGACGCGCGGTGCGCCGTGCGCCGCGACGACTTCGAGATGGACGACGGCTTCCGCGGCGTCCACTTCGTGATCGAGATCCCGCCGGCGGTGTGTGTCGTGCCCGTGCTCCCCGACGGGCGGATCCTCCTCCTGCGGCAGTGGCGCTACACGCTCGGCCGCGAGTTGTGGGAAGTGCCGGCGGGGCGGATCCAGACCGGGAATCGATCGAGGGGCCGCCGCGCGCGAGCTGCGCGAGGAGACCGGCCACGCGGCGGGGCGCTTCGTCTCGCTGGGGCGGCTCCACCCGCTGACGGGGATCTCGAATCACTACGGCCATTTGTTGGCGGCGCTCGATTGCCAAGCCAAGGGGCCGCTCGAGCTGGAGCCGACCGAGCGGATCCAGGTGGTGCCGACCCCGCGCGACGAGGTGCGCCGCCTCTTTGCCAACTATGAGATCGAGGACGGCTTCGCCGTGGCGGCGCTCGGCCGTTACTTGGTGAGCAGGTCGGCCGAATGACTTTTCAGCGACCCGACAATCTGTAGAGGCGGATCCGCGGGCCGGGGCGCTCGACGGAAAGCAAAGAATAGGCGCCGAGCCGCGGCTCGAACGGGAGAAGCGCCTCAGGGGATCGGCGTCGTTTCCTTGGGGACGGACTTCCCACAATAACTTGCCGCGCGCCGCGAGGAGCGACGCGAGCGGATCGGCGCGGGGCTCGCCGGGGAAGCGATCGACCGACACCACATATCGGACTCCCGCCGCGGCGAGAACCGCCGCGAGATCGGCGGCCCCCGGATAGAGATCCTTGGCGAGCGGACCGAGCGCCCGGTAGCCGCCTGGGGCCGGATCGGCGACGACCCGCTCGAGCGGCAGGACATCGAAGCCGCCGGATTCTTGGCGTTCGAGGGCGAGGCGCTCGCGGCGCGTGAGGATCGCGTTCCCCGTGGTCCGCTCGAGCTCGTCGGCGCGCCGGAGCGACGCGACCGACGGCTGGAGCGCCGGGCCGTAGGGCTCGACCGCGACGGAGGCCCCCTCGGGGATCCGCCGCTCGAGCTCGCCGAGCGCGATCGCGCGTGTGTCCAAGCGAAGCAACAATTGGGCGGTGCGGAGCGTGAGGAAGGCCGGGGCCGCCAGCGCCGCCGCTGCCAGCGCCAATCCCAACTTTCCGCGGGAGCCGAGCGCCGCGAGCCCGGCGCCGCCGAGCACCCAGAGCGCCGGCAAGGTCAACAATAGATAGCGGGCGTGGGAGCCGTCGTAGGCGGTGAAGAAGGCGAGGATCGGGAGCGCGAAGCCGAGGAGGACCCCCGCGCGGCGGTCGCGGCGCCGCACGAGGAGCACCGCGCCGGCGGCGGCGAGCGCGCACACGACCCCTCCAATGTCAAGACTCCCCGCGAGCGACTCGGCCGCGCGGGCGAAGTGGAACTTGAGGACGAGCCCCTGGCCGCCGATCGAGACGTCGGTGGTACCGGGGCCGCCCGCGGCGACACCACCTTTCGGCCCGTAGAGCAACAAATAGGGATTCCCAACGAAAAAGGTGGGGAGGAAGCCGGCGACCACGGCCGCCGCGTCGCGCGCCGAGGCCGCGAGCGCCGCGGGGGCGAGCCCCGCCGGGCGGAACCATGCGGCGGCGAGTGGCAGCAGGATCGCCAAGATTCCCGTTTGATGGGATCCGGCCGCCGCCCCCGCCGCGAGCCCCGCCAGGAATAGTGGCTTCCGGCGCGCCCTCGGCTCCATCGCGCGGAGCGAAGCGCCCAGCGCGAGCGCGGTGAACAGGAAGACGAGCGACCAGGGGCGCTCGTGGGTCGAGAGGAGGAACTCGAAGGGGAGAGCGCCGCGAGCAGCCCGGCGGCGATTCCCACCTTCGGCCCCCAGGATCAGCCCCCCACGCGGCCGCCGCCGCGGCGAGGGAGCCCGCGAGCGCCGAGATCCAGCGCGCGAGGTAGTGGAAGCGCTCCAGGTGGGCCCCTGCCTCACGTTGGTATTCGGCGGCCGACGTCGCGCGCCCCGTGAGCCTCGCCGCCGCGTAATCCCCAAGAAAATCGGAAGGCACAAATACGAATAGAGGTAAGGGTACGAGCTGAACTCGTTCGAGCGCGGCACGGGGTTGCGCGTCTGGAGGATGCCGAGTGCGTTGCGGACGCTGTGGGTGTCGGGAACGTGGAGCCCCGGGAGGCCGTGCGCCAGCGGCAGCGCGCGCAGCGCGAATGCCACGAAAAAGATCGCGAGGAAGAGCTTCGCCGAATCGGGTGCGCGCATGGGTGACGCGCCGGTGCTCACTTGTTGCCGTTTTCCTTGGGATGCGACGCCGGCTGGCTCGAGGCGGGTTGGCTCGCCGCGGGCTGACTTGCGGCCGGCTGGCTTGCGTTCGGCTGGCTCGCCGATAGTTGGTTTGCACCCGGCTGCCCCTCCGTCGCGCCCCCGGCGCCATTCCCATGAGTTGGGCCTTCGTGGCCTTCAGCGCCTCGAGCGAGGACTTGAAGACGCGCGCCACGTGATTCTTGGCAATGCCGCCGGTCGCGTAGACCCTCTCGCCGCCGTTGGGATCGGGGGCGTCGCCGCCGATCGTGAGCTCTTCTGTGGTATTGCCGGTGAGGAATGCCACGATTCGAAGGCGCGGGTGATCGAAGCCATACTTGGGAGCCTCGCTCGCCTCGTAGGGGCCCGCCACCTCCTCGAGGTAGAGCGCCGCGAACGAGCGCACCAGCGTCTCGCACGCCTCGCGGTTCGCTTTCTCGCCGGCGCCGCCGGTGCCGAAATCCCACGAGCCATCGGGGCGGCGATTCAAGACGAGCGTGTCGGCGAGATCGCTCCCGGAGAGTTGCATCGATTGGATCGCGTCGACCTCGAAGCGGTAGAGATTGCGCGGAATCCAGTCGCTCACGCGCACCGGCTCGAGCGGCGTGAAATCGCCGACGCGATAGACCTCGTCCGAGCCGTTGGGCCGAATGTAACAATCGAGCGCGGAAAGCTTCTGCGGCGACTGCTGCCCTTGGGTGGCATCGAAGTAGAGCCGCCCCTGGAAGAAATCGGCGAGGACTCTCCTCGCCGGATCGCGCACGACGACGCGCGGCGCGTCGGCTTCGAGGACGCGGTATTGTTGGTGTTGGGCCTTGTCGTCGGTGACGAGGTCCCCCTTCGTCATGGCGTGGATCCGGTCGAGGAGGCGCGCGACGGCATCCTCGTTCGCGCGAAAGTTGGCAAGCGTGGGGACTTGCCAGCCGGCGCCGCCGCGCACGAGGTCGACCGCGTCCTTTCCTTGGCGAATCTCGACCTCGGCCGCCTTCGCCACATCGAAGCCGGCGAAGAGCGGAGTCCTGCGTTTCGCGCTCGCCGCGTCGAAACGATCGGCCGCCCACGGCTTCTCGAGGACGAGGAGGATGGTCGCGAGCAGACCGAAGAGGCCGAGGAGGAGAATGTTGATCTTGCTCACGGCGATTACGCGACCCCTTTGGCGAACGCGGCGAGGCGCGCCCGCTCGCGGGCGTGGAGCCACAAGCGAAACAATCCGAAGGCCACGAGCGCGAGGCCGGGGCCGAGCACGTTGCCGAACTTGATCCAGAGACGCGTGCGCTCGGCCGCCTCGCGCCCTTCGAGGGAGACCCGCTCCTGGTCCTCGAAATACTTGGTGATCTCCGCCTGCATGTCCGAGGGATTGCTCGCCGTGAGGCGCGGATTGGCATCCTTGGCCTTCCCTTTGGTGGCTTCCACCTCGAGGTTGCGCAGGCGGCGCACCTGCCCTCGGCCGCGGATCGACGTGAGATCCTGCTCGAGGGCGAGCCATTCGACGATGTTCTCGGCGAGGACCGCGGAGGTCTGTCCCGAGCGGATGAAATCGTTGGTGGCGAAGTCGCTGTCGCCGACGACGACGATCCGCGATTCTTTGCTTTCGGCGGCGACCTCCCTCTTGGAATCGTCGACGAAGGGCTTCGCCATCGTCGCGGGGCGCGATTCGCTCGGCGGCGGCACCGGCTTTCCCGAGAAAAGCGATGGAAACTTTCCGACGAGCGCCACGGCGAGCTTCTGGCGCGCCTCCTCGTGCGACACCACCTTTTCGAGGATCCGCCGCGTGAGCTGCTCGTCGATGTTCACATTGTCGACCTCGCGCGTGCGGAACGATCGCTCGGAGGATTGGATGAGGTTCTCGATCGTGACGCCGGCCGGGCGATCGGGGGTCGTATCGATGGGATCGCACCAAAAGAGCGAAACCCCTGGAGAACCTTGGTGATCGGATGATTGGTGGAGAGTCCGCCGGTGAGCTTCGAGACCGCCGGAAAGTAGGGATACTGGATTTGTTGCTGCCGGGGCCCGACCGGAGTGTTCCGCGTGACCCGGACCGTTTCGCACATCCGGTCGACGACCAGGACATCGTCGGGGATCGCAATCCCCCATTTCGCGAGCAGCGGCTCCACCCCCGTGTGGACCGTTTTGTGGGTGATCCCGCCGGAGCCGGTCTCGTAGACTTGCGTATCGTAGAGGACGAGGATCCGCCCGCCGCGCATGAGGAATTGATCGATCTCGAAGCGCTCGCGCTCGGTCAGCTCGGTGGGGCGGCCGAGGACGAGGACATCGACCTCGTCGGGGATCGGATCGCCATACTTGGTGTTCCCGAGATCGATCACCTTGTAGAGCGAACGCAACTTTTCGCGCAGCCCCTCGAAGATCCGCTCCGGAGGGGTCGGCATGTTGAAGCCGGGAAACTTGGGAGGAGCCCCGGCTCGCGCGGTGAGGAACGCGATCGTCTTCTCGCCGGCGAGCGACGCGAAGGCGGTCGCGATCTCGTACTCAGGATTCCGGAAGTCGATGAAGGGGATCACCTTCGGCGGCCGGTCGGCGCAGCGCACCTCCAAGCCAAAGTAAATCGACGACTGGACCAGGTTGTCGGCGCGATTGAGCTGGAGCTCGACGGGGTTGATCCCAAGTTTCCGCGCCGCCGCGACGACTTCGTGATGGTGGGATCGAGCCACTCGACCGCCACCTTTCCGCGCGAGGCGCGCTCGATCTGTCCGATCAGGTCGATGACCGGTTGGAGTGTCGGCGCCGCCTCGGGGAAGATCGCGGCTCACGTACGCGCGCGACGCGCGCGCGATCGGGGAGCTTCTCGATCGCGTGGAGCGTTCCTTGGGAAAGGGTGTTTTCTTTGCCTTCGGTGAGATCCACCCGCCCATGGACGTGCCGCAGCGCGATGATGTTGAGGGAGGATCGCGTTCGCCACCACCAGGATCCCGGTGAGGGCTCGATCGAGGAGGACGCGGCGCGCGGCCATCGTTTACTTCCACCTGCGCGCGTCGACCACGACGCCGTTCAACACCAAGAAAAGAACCATCACGGTGAAGTAGTAGACGAGGTCGCTGAACTCCAGCACGCCGATCTCGACGGCGCGGAAGTGGGTGCCGAGCGCCACCGACTCGGCGAGCGGCCGGAGCCACTCGGGCATCGCCGCGACGATCGTTGGGATTCCCAGGATCCAAAGAATCCCGAAGACGAAGGTCGTGACGACCGCCGCCACGATCTGGTGCTGCGTGAGGGCCGAGATGAAGAGGCCGATCGCGAGGTAGGCGCCCCCATGAGGAGGCCGGCCAGGTAGCCGCCGGCCACGGGGCCGAGATCGAGGCCGCCGCCGACGTCGGCCGCCGCGACGCGCGCGCACCGTGAGGACCACCGGCGCCGTGAGGAAGAGCGCGATCGCCAACAATCCCCAGGCGGCGAGGAACTTACCGAGCACCGCCTCGCGCACGCGCATGGGGAATGTCAACAATAGCTCCTCCGTGCCGGTGCGGCGCTCCTCGGCCCAGAGCCGCATCGTGATGAGCGGCACCAATACCAAGAAATAGATCGGTAGGAATCGGAAGAGCGGCTGTAGGTCGGCGATGCCGCGCGCGAAGAATTGGTCGAAGAACAGGAACGCCGCGACGCCGGAGAAGATCGCCAAGAAAACGTAGGCGATCGGCGAATCCCAATAGGAGCGGAACTCGCGCCGCGCGATGACCAGCGCCCCGGTCACGCGGCGCTCTCCGCGGGCGACCCCAACGAAACGCCTCGCGCTCCCGGAGGCGCGCTCGGGAAGCCGCCCGGCGCCTCCGACCCCTGGCCGATCGTGTGGCGATAGAAGCATTCCTCGAGCGTCTCGTTCTGGCGGCCGATCTCGGTGATGCGCCCCCTTTCCCAGGGATCGCCGCGGCGACCGCTTCGGTGGCATCGTGTCCGGGGCCGCGAGCTCGAGGCGGACGCGCGAATCCACCTGCGCCTTCGATCGCACCGACACCCCCGGGATCGCCTGGGCCGCGGCCACCGCGGCCTCGAGCGTGATGGCCGAGCAGGTGATGCGGACGGGGCCGTCCTTACGCAACAATTCCGCGAGCGGCGAGTCGGCCACTTTTCTTGCCGCGCGCGATGATGATCACGCGCGTGTACACGGCCGGCACCTCCTGGAGGATGTGGGTCGAGAGGATGACGGTCTTTTCCTTGCCGAGCCGAACCAACAAATCGCGGATCTCGAGGACTTGGTTGGGATCGAGGCCGGCCAGTCGGCTCGTCGAGGATCAGGAGGTCGGGATCGTGGAGGAGCGCCCGGGCCAAGCCGACACGCTGGCGGAAGCCCTTCGATAGTTGGGAAATCGTGCGGCCGAAGACTTCCTGGAGCCCGCACGATGCGATCACGCGGTCGATCGCCGGCTTCATCTTCGCGCGATCGATCCGCCGCGCATGCCCAACGAACTGGAGGAAGCGCGCCACGCTCATGTCGAGGTAGAGCGGGTTCGACTCGGGGAGGTAGCCGAGGCGCGAGCGAACGCCGACGGGATCGCGCGCCACATCCAGCCCCGCCACCTCCGCGATCCCGCCATCGGCGGCGATGCTAGCCGGTCAGGATCCGCATCGTCGTGGACTTGCCGGCACCATTGGGGCCGAGAAACCCAACGATCTCCCCTCGCTCGACGCTGAAGCTCAAGTTGTCGACCGCCACGGTGGAGCCGTAGCGGCGCGAGAGGCGTTCGACCCGGATCATGGCGCGCGAAAGTTACCCTTCCGCTACGCAAACTCAACGCGCACCGTTAGCGCGCGTTATTCGGGGCGCGCGCGCGGAGGCCCGGCTAGAAGAGGGTGAAGACGAGCCCCTGGCTCGAGACGAGGTGGAACGGCGATCCACTGCACTGCCAACCGACGCTCTCGAGGAAGATCCCTGGGCGACATACGACTGCCCCGCGAGCGACGGAATGTTGGGGATTGGGATCTGCACGACGAGCGCCGCCGACGGCGGTCGCGTAGAGGTCGAGGCCGAAGAGGATCGGGTCGACGTGGAAGAGCGCGCCGAGGAAGAGCGGGTCGCTCCCCGCGGGGTCGGTGCCCGTTCCGACGAGGCAGACGCCGAGGTTGCCCGAGGGGGCGTTCAGCGCCGTCAGGCGGAAGCCCGGCTGGCCGATCTTCGGCGGAATGTTGGCTTCGAGGGTCACGGTGCCGGAGCAGCCGCGCGTCCCCGCGCCGAAGGTCGAAACGCTCGGCGTCGCGCTCGCGCGATTCAGGAGGACCGAGATGTTGTGTTCGTAGCGGTTGCCGGTCACCGCGTCGAGGCGGCCGTCGAGGTCGACGTCGCCGACGGCGAGCGACCACGGACCGCCGTCGGACGCGTACTGCTCGATCGTTGGGAAGTTCCCGGCGCCGTTGTTCAGAAGGAGCGCGAGCGTGCGGCCGAAGCTGCAAACGCAAAGAATGTCGGGGACTCCGTCGCCGTTGACGTCGCCGCCGCAGCACTCCGCGCGGCTCCCTGCCGACGGGGTACGCGGCGCGCGGCATGAAAGCCGCCGGCGCCATTCCCAGAAAATCGAGACGGTGTTGTCGGCCGAATCGGGGGTCGCGGCGTCGAGGCGGCCGTCGAGGTTCCAATCGCAAAGGCACAAATACCAAGGGCCGCCGCCGCATGGAACCGTGGTTTCGGAGCCGAAGGCGCCGAGCCCCACGCCGAGACGCACGGAGAGCGTGTCGCTCGCGCCGTTGGCAGTGACGAGGTCGGGGAGACCGTCGCCGTTCAGGTCGCCGATCGCGACCTCGCGCGGCTCCTGCCCCACCGGATAGTTGGTAACCGGCGCGAAGGTGCCGTCGCCGTTCCCGAGGCCGACCGAGTCGTCGGACCCGGTGCGATTGGTGGTGATGAGGTCGGGGCGGCCGTCGCCGCTCACATCGGCGAAGCGGATCCCGCGGACTCCGATGTCGATCGGGATGTCCACACCCGCGCCGAAGCCCCCGCTCCATCGCCGAGCGCCACGTGGGCCACTTCCGCCACGATCACTCCGGCCCCCAAATCCAACTTTCCGTCGGCGTTGAGGTCGCCAAGCGTGACGCATGTGACTTCATGCCCGACATTCGTGGGAACCGCCGGACCGAAGTGGCCGCCCCCGTCCCCAAGCAAACCCCATAGCTGGATGTGTTGGGTTCGCCGATGACGACGTCGGGAATCCCGTCGTGGTCGAGGTCGGCCATCTCGAGCGCATAGGGCTCGGAGCCCGCGGTATCGGACTGGAGCGCCGTGTCGAAGCCGGAGGCACCCCGTAGATGACGACCGCGTGACCGGTGTCGACGTCGGTGACGGCGAAATCGAGCGAGCCGTCGCCATTCAAATCGGCGGTCTCGAAGCCGGCGGCGGGAACCCCGTGGCGACGAACTTGGGAATCGTGAACCCCCGGAGCCATTGCCATAGGAGAGCGCGCCGCCGAAGCGCTCGTTCGAGGCGGTGAGGAAATCCAACTTTCCGTCGGCGTTGAAGTCGTGGATGCGCGCCCCGACGGGCTGCAATCCCACGGTGACGGGGGCGACCGCCGTGAGCGTCCCGTTGCCATTCCCAAGAAACGGCCGCACGTCGTTCTTCGAAAAGCAAACGAAGAGCGCGTCGAGCTTCCCGTCGGCATTGAGGTCGCCGAGGGCGATCGAGCTCGCGCCCGGGCCCGCGAGCGCCGAGATCGGCGAGCCGTAGGTGCGCACCCGGTGCTGAGGAGGATCGCGTACGCGCCGTTGTCGCGTATGACGATCAGGTCGAGGCGCCCATCATTGTTGAAGTCGCCCGTCTCGACGGCGTTGGGGGCGGAGCCGCACGGATTGTTGACATTGGATCCGAAAGTTCCCGAGCCCGATCCAAACAATACGGTGACCTGCGAGGAGCCGTGATCCGCCACGGCGATGTCCAACTTTCCGTCGCCGTCGAGATCGGCGACGGCGAGCGCCGCCGGGGTGACCCCCGCCGCGAAGATCGTTGGGGTTCCGAAGCCGCCGCCGCCCAGACTCGGGACGACCGCGATGCAATTCGAGACGGGGCGCGTCACAACGACGTCCGGGAATCCAGTCCCATTGGCGTCGACGAGCGCGAGCACACCCGGCCCCGCTCCGCAGGAAACGCGACCCCCGGTGCGAACCCTCCAGCGCCGAGGTTGTAGGCGACTTCGATCGTGCCGGCGGCCGGATCGATCGACACGAGGTCAGGCCTCGTGTCCCCGTTCAAATCGCCGATCGTGAGTGGCCCCACCCCGCTTCCCATCGAAACGGAGGGGCGAGGGAACTGGCTTTGGGCGAGACCCGGCCTGGGGAGCACAAAGCAGGCGACGAGAAATGCTGGAATCAGCGCCGGCTTCGCCGGGACGTTTCGGGGCATCGGAGATTCGGTGGGAGCGGCGAGGGAGAGGGCGTCGGTGCAAACCCACCTATCCGGGAGGTGGAGGGCGCGCGGATAACCTGCACGCCCCGCCCCTCGGCCTCCCAAAATCCGCGCACGTGTCCGCCGCGGTCCCTGGAGGCGTTTCGAGGGGCGCGCGGCGCGCGCCAACCTCGCGCTAACTGTCGATGCTGCTCAGCTCGAACTGGCGGAGGAACTCGTCATTGTTGGGAGTCCGCTCGAGCTTCAGGAGCAGCTGCTCCATCGCTTCGATGGGTTTCATCTTCTGGAGGACGCGGCGCAATGTCACTGATTCGCTTCAGCTTCTGCGGCGAAAGCAACTTTTCTTCCTTGCGCGTCCCGGAGAGGCCGATGTCGAAAGCTGGGAAGATCCGGCGATCGGCGAGCTGGCGCGAGAGGACGAGCTCCATGTTTCCCGTGCCTTTGAACTCCTCGAAGATGACTTGGTCCATCTTCGAGCCGGTGTCGACGAGTGTCGTGCCGAGGATCGTGAGAGCGCCGCCCCCTTCGGTATTTCGCGCCGCTCCGAACATCCGCTTCGGGCGCTCCATCGTGCGGGAGTCGATGCCGCCGGTCAGGATCCGCCCCGAGTTGCCGATCTCGGAGTTGTAGGCGCGGCTCATCCGCGTGATCGAATCCAACAATAACATCACGTCCTTCTTGCACTCCACGAGGCGCTGCGCGCGGCGGAAGACCGCCTCGGTGAGCGCCACGTGGTGCTTGGAGCCTTCGTCGAGCGTCGAGAGGAAGACATCACCTTTCACGAGGCGCTTCCACATCGTCCCCTCCTCGGGGCGCTCGTCGACGAGCAATACCATCAAATGCACGTCGGGATACAGACGTTCCATCGCCGTGGCGACTTTGTTGAGGAACACCGTCTTCCCCGTGCGCGGCGGCGCCACGATGAGGCCGCGCTGGCCGCGGCCGACCGGACACAACAAATCGAGGACGCGCAGCGAGGGTCGCCGGCGTCGCCGAACTCGTAGTGAAAATCGGGATCGATGACCGTGAGCTCGCCGAAGCGCGGCAGCTTCACCGCCTCCTCGGGGGCGAGGCCATCGACCTTCACCACATCGCGAAGCCCCGGCTTCTGTCCTGGGCGGCGCGGGGGCTCGATCGGCCCGTCGACGAGCGAGCCGTCGCGCAGGTCGTAGCGCCGCACCAATTGGTGGGGAACGAAGACGTCGTCGGGGCCCGGCAGCATGTCGTTGCGCAGGAAACGCAAGTATGCGGAGCCGTCCTTTTGGAGCTCGACCACCCCCTGGACCGTGATCTCCTCGACCGCGGCTCCGCCGCCCGCCGGCGGATAGTTGGGATTCGGGTAGCCACCCTGGGGATGCCCACCCTGGGGATGATCGCGTTGGGGATATCCCTGGGGTTGGTACCCCTGCTGCGGATAACCGCCGCCCGATTGTTGGTAATTCTGGCCGCGCCCGCGCCGTAGCGGCGGTCGTTGCGCCCGCGCCCGCCGTAGCCGGGCTCCTGGGGCCCTCTGAAACCGGGTTCCTGCGGATAGCCCCCGGGGCCGCCGTATCGCGGCGCCTGCGGCGGAGGCGGATAACCCTGCGGCGCCCCGTATCCTTGGGGAGCGCCATAGCCTGGCGGGGCGCCATAGCCTGACGGGGCGCCATAGCCTGGCGGAGCCCCATACCCCCACCGCCGCCGTAACCGCCGGCGGGAGGATGATGCCCCGGCTGCGTCGGCGGAAGGCCGAGCGGGCTCGCCCCGCGTCGCCGTAGGGCGATGCTTGGGATTCCTCGGCGCCTCCTTCCTCCGACGGCCCTTCCTCCGACCGATCGTCGGACCGGCGAGCCCCTCGGGGCCCGACCCCGCGGCTCCTTCGGCCGGCATTCCCACATATCCGCTCCCCGTGGGCGGCCCGCCGTACGGGCCGGATGCGTAGGGTCCTCCGGCACCATATGGATTCGGGGCGCCGCCGTAGGGATTCTCTCCATACCCCGCGGCGCCATATCCCGGGGTACCATACCCCGGGCCCGGCGCCCCGCCGGGCGCGCCCGGATCGTTGGGATAGCCGCCGCCCCCTCGTATCCTTGGTAATAGGGTTGTTGGCCGGAGTTTCTGTTGCCACCGCCGCCCTTGTTCCGGCGCCGGCGGTGATATCGATTGTTTTGTCCCATACTCACGATCTCCAGTGCATCACTGGCTCCTGAAATGTGTCATCGCGCGGTCCGCAGCCGATCGTGGGATCGGCGCGGATCCGTCGGAGCGTGCCGCTCGGCATGACGTGCCGCGGCGCGAATCCCACAAATACGATTCGACGTCTCGCGGATTGGCTCCGTTTCGAAACGACGCGGATTCGTGGGATTCCGCTCCTGTCTCATCACAAATAAGAATTCGAGTCTCGCTCCGGGATCCTTACGTCAGCCAGATCCCAACCATCGAAGGTCAAGTATCGGATCGAGTGGGTCCGCTGTTCGCACACTTGCTATTCACGAAGTCGACTGTCACCCGCGCATCCAACTACACTGCCGCATCCAACTACACTGCCGCATCCAACCACACTGGCGCATCCTGCCTCGCTGCCAAACTGTCCTTGGCTTGAACTGGGCCCGACGCATTCGAACCGCGGCCTCCGGCGGACGAGGGCGAAACCGCCGAATCCGATGCCACTGGTCTGCTTCGCAGGTGGCCGATCGCGGGGGCGGGTTTTTGGGAAAACGCTTTGGAGCCTCGCCTGGCGCGCCGCGAACCCCGGTTTCGCAATCGCTGCGAATCCGATGGTCGGGGCGAGAGGATTTGAACCTCCGACCTCAGCGTCCCGAACGCTGCGCTCTAGCCAAACTGAGCCACGCCCCGAGAACGCAAAAGAAAGCTAGCGGTGCCGGGCGCCCCGATCAAGCAAAGGTTTCCCAACACTATTTTCCGAGGTCAACGAAGACCCCGCCGTTCTCCTCCGCGAGGCGCTTCATGAAGCCCTTCTCGAAGTCGCCGATCGCGAGCACGTGGAGGATGAGCTTCTTCTGGGAATTCGCGTCTTTCACGGCGGCCAGCACCTCGTCGGTGTCGACCAGATCCCCGGTCGTGGGCTTACCGTCGCTCAGGAAGAAAACCGTGTCGACCTCGCTCCCCGCCCCCTTCTCGACGACGCCGCGCTGCGGAGTGCCGAGGCCGAAGATGAGGGCGCCGAAGGTGTTCGTCTGACCCTCGCCGAGCGCGGCCGCGCTGCCGAGCCCCGCAGACGCCAGGTCCTCCTTCGAATGGCCGCCGATCGGCTCGAGGCCGCGGGCGAACTCGATCGCCGCCGCTTTATTGATGGGATTGGCCTGGATCAACTGCCCCTTCTTCCACGGTTTCACTTTTGTGGCAAACGTGACGATCGCGAAATCGGTGGTCGCCGGCAGAGTTTGGATCGTGCGCGCCAGCTCCTCCTTCACGATGTCGATCTTGCGGAAGCCGGGATAATGTTGGTTTCGGTAGCGGTCCTTGTCGACGATCAGGTCCTCCATCGAGCCCGACGTGTCGATGATGAACATGATTTTCTTGCTCTTCGTCTCGACGCCCAGGAACTCCGCCCCCTTTCGCTCGACGACCACCCCCGTCTCGCCCGCTTTCGGCCGCTCGGCCTTGCGCGCCTCGATCCTCGCGAGCTCGTCCACCGTGGGAAGTTTATACTTGGGATCCTTCGCCTCGCGGTCGTACCACACTTGCCAAGTTTGGAAATCGCGGCCGAAGTCGCGCCCCGAGAGCTCCTTCAGGGTCTTCGCCGCGTCCTCGACGAGGCGCCCCTCGTCTCCCGCGATGATCTTCACGAGCGGCTCGAGCGCCGCCTTCGTGCGAACGGTGGAGAGCGCCTTGATCGCGGCCGCCTTCACGCGCCACTGGCGCTCGTTGAGAGCGGCCACCACCGCGCTCCCCGCCGACTCCTGCTTGAGGAGGGCGAGAGCGTCGAGCGCGGCGATCTTCAGATCGGCGTCGGATTCTTTGGTTAGGAATACGGTGAGCGGCTCGGCGCTCTCGATCTTCCCAATTCTCCCGAGCGCCTCGGCCGCGCGGTACTTCGACGTGAAGTCGCCGTCCTTCAGGATCTTCTCGAGCTCGGTGACCGCCTCGAGGCGCTTCCCCTCGCCGAGGACTTGGCACACCCCGGCCGAATGTTGGCATCCTTTTTCTTGACGTTGGTGATCAGGAACTCGATGGTCGCGGGGGCCTCGTTGTGGCCGAGCACCTTCACGGCGGCGGCGCGCACGTCCGCGTCCTCGTCCTTCGAGAGCATCGGGAGGAGCGCGTCCGCGTACTCGGGCCCCTGGCTCTTGTCGATCGAATAGATGGCTTCGATCCTGTCGGCCTTGAGCTTCAGGTCCTTATAGTGGCGTTTGAAGTCGGCGAGCTCGGTCTTCCCCTGGGGCGAAACCCAAGAATAGGAAATCGGACGACCGGGTGCCGATCCGGCTGCCCATCCGGCGAGCGACGCGAAAGCGGCCGCGAGAAACGTGGGAATCTGAAGCGACGCGGGAGCGGTTCCGAGCATGGGGACTGGCCCTAGCGGGCCAGGCTCGGCAGTGTAATCGAGAATCTTTGCGATCTGCCGCGCCGGGATCGCCGCCGCGGGGCGCCGATCCGCCCCCGCCGGGGCGTCCTTACTGCCGGGGCGATCCCTTACTTCGGCGTCGGCGCGGGCTTCGGCGGCTCGTCGCCGAGAACCAGCCCCAGGGGCGACCGCAGCTCGAGAGACGCGATCGCATTCTTGGGAACGATGATCTCGGCGGCGCCAACGGCCAGGGTGACCTGGTCGGCCGTGTCGTCGGTGAGGCGCCCCGCCAGTTTGTTGCCATTCAGGAGCTGGATGACAGCCTGCGGGCCCGCCTTCTTGGAGGCCTGCGACAGCGGCACGATGGCGTCGACGTCGCGCACCGAGAACTCGATGATCCCCTTCGGGACGCGCAGGCGTGCCTCCTCGGGGGTGAAGCGGTCGAGCTTCCCATTGAAGAGGTTGCCGTTGCGAAGGCGGACGATCACGTCCGTGCCGCGCGCGAGCGAGCCCATGACCGGCTGACCGACCTTCTCGACCGGTGGCGTATCGTTGGGATTGGTCGGTTGGTTCGCCGGTGTGTTCGCCCCAGTCCCCGCGGGATCGTTGGCTTTCGTGGGATCCATCGACTCGCCGTTGCCGCTCGGCGTCGGATTCGACGGGTCGGCGGGCTGGACATTCGGATCCGCGGGCGTGACCTCGGGATTCGAGCCCGTCGTGGGGGTCGGATCGACCGGCGTATTGTTGGGATTCGAGACGCCGAGATCCGGCGGAACCGAATCGGGATTGAGGACCGGCTTCCGCACGATCGGCGTAGGCGCCTTCTTCGGGGTCGCGGTCGTGTTCGTCGGGACGGCGGCGACTTCTGTGGTCTCGCTGGGCGTCGTCTGCGGCGCGAGCACCGTGAACCAAAGTGTTCCGCCGATGCCGAGGACCACCGCGGCCGCGGCCGCGATTGGAATCCAGCGTGGGAATCGGGAGGCGGGCGCCTCTTCGTCGGCGGAATCCGCGGCGACCGGCTCGGGCTCGAGCGACGGCACCTCTTCCTTGATCGCTTCCGCCGGGGCTCGACTGCGGCCACCTCGCCTTCGCCGGCTCCGAGCTGCACTTCCTCGGGCTCGGGGCCCAGGGGCGGGACCGCCGATGCGGCGCGCGCGGCGCCCGCCATCGCGGGTTCCCCCTCGTCGACACCATCGACGATCATCAATTCGTCGGACCCCTCGGCACCTTGCGACGCTGCGTTCGAGAGGAGCTTCGACACCGACTTGTCGACTGCGTCGGGCGACTGCTGGCCGAGCATTCCGAAGTCATCGAGGATGAAAACGTCTTCCTCGGGATTCGCCGCGGCGTCGATCGGATTGGACGCTTTCGACCCACCTTCGTTGTTCTTGCGATCCATCGGCATCGTTGTGTTGAGGACTCTTCGAATGACGCTCCGCGGGCACGGAGCCAACTCCTGACCATTCGTCTATCGGCATTCGGCGAGTTCCAACTGTGACCCTCGCTGGCGGCGCCCCACGCCTGCGGCCCCTACGCGGCGTTGACGAGCAGCTCCTCGAGCCAACCCAAGAGATTCACATTGAGGATCGCCACATCCCGCTCGGACACCGGATCGAACGGTCGCCCCGGGTGGAGATCCTCCTCGCTCAGTCGGAAGACCTCGCCGATCGCGAGCCGCGCCGCGTTGAGCGTGGACATCCAGGCGGAGTGATGGGTGGCGGGAATCGCCACGCGAAAGGTGCGCGCGGACCCCTCGCGCTCGAGCCCCGCGAGGTCGCGCGTAACGAGCTCGGCCGCCGACTCGAAAAGGTGGGAAATCTCGGGGACCGCGTGGCGGCGCCACTCCTCCGCCTCCGCTTCGCTGTCGTAGGCCGCGGGGAGGAGCCGCGCGCGGGCGCGCGGGTTCTCGCGCGCGAGCTTCAGATAGTTGGGAAGCTCCCCAGCACCCGCACGAACGGCGGCTCGAGCGACCCCAACAATAGATCGCCCGTGCTCTTGTGGATCGTGATGCGGGGAGACTTCATGGCGATGCAGCGTGCGCGGGGATCCTAACGATCCACCCCCTCGAGCTTCGCGAGCAGGTGATAGCTATGGAGCTGCTGGACGTAGAGCTCGGCCCGCTCGCGCTCGCCCGTCCAGACGATCGAGCGCCCCTTGTGGTGGACCTCCAACATCAACTCTTCCGCCCGCGCCTTCGGGTAGCCGAACAGCTTCATGAACACCATCGTCACGTAGCTCATGAGGGTGATCGGATCGTTGAGGACGACGACGTTCCAGAGGCGCGCCCGCTCGGTGCGGGTCGATGTGCCGGTTTCCGTATCGGTGTCGGTCTTCGTCTCGAGGCGCGGCTCGAGCGCCGCCGCAAAGTTGGGATTCCAGGAGGTCACGGGCGCCTCTTCAGGATTCGGCGCGCGCCGAGGCGGCTCGTGAATCCGATTCCGTCGAACCACTCCATGAGCGGGATGAGCCAGCGGCGAGTCGTGTCGAGCGCGTCACGAAGCGACGGTAGATCCACGTCCCCATCCTTGCGCGCGGAGCAATTCTTCACGATCGCTTGCTTGGCGAGCTCGACGGCGCCCTGGGAAAAGTGGTATTCGGGGAGACGCGCGCGATCGCCTTCTCGTCGACGAGTCGCTTGAGGACGGCATCGAGCGCGGCGCGCGGCGCCCCAGCTCGGAGGCGAGCTCATCGTTAGTCGGGGGCTTCAGGTGCGCCGCCTCGAGGCGCGCGAGCGCGCGGGCCCGCAAGTCCTGCTGCGCTGGGGTGAGCGCGGCGGCGATCGTTGGGTTTCGCGCGCCTCCCCGCCTCGATCTCGATGCGGCGCGCGCGGGCGAGCTCGGCGAGGACCTCGTCGAGGACGGCGCCGTCGAGGTGAGTCCCCTCGCGGATGGCGCCGCGATCGCACACCAGCCGCTCGGGGTGCTCGCGGAGGAAAGTTTGGATCGTGTCGTCCGCGAGCTTGCAGGCCGCATCGAACGGATCGCGGTGGACGAGGCCCCCGGTTCGCAATCGAACGACCCGCGCGCTCGAAACCCAACGATCGACGATCCCCTCCGCCTCGCGCTCGGGAACACCAAGTATCCGCGCGAGGGCCGCCGTTTTCATGGGATCGAGCTTGGCGCGGCCGATCGCGAGGAGCGCGCGCTCCGCGAGATCGCCGAGGAGCGCTCGGAGGCGGCGAGATCCCCGCCGACGACGGGTCGCGCCGGCGGGCGCGCCGATTGGAGGCCCCCACCACGACTCCGCCGCCGACGGTCTCCGCGGGCGAGGGCAAACGCAACAAAAAGCGATCGCCCGCGCCGAGAACGACGGGATCCTCGGTCGCGATCTGGACGAGGGCGTCGGCCCCGGGAGCCAGCTCGTTGGAGTCCAAGAGCAATAAAGGGCGGCGGTCTCCATCGTGCCCACGTGGAGGCGGAGCGCCTCGCGGTGCTTCAGCGCGCGCCGCCGGCGCGCCAGGTGCCGAATCCGCGCCTCGAAGACGTTCACCGGCGAGAAGTAGCCGGGGGTGACTGCCACCATTCCTCGCACGCAACTCGCTGCCTCGACGCCGGAGACATTGATGGCGCTCGAGTGCCCCGCGGAAATCGTGGCCACCGTTCGGTGGTAAGCCTCGAGGCCGCGCACGACCCCAGGCAGCCCCGCCGGCGCGATCTCGATCTTGTCACCGATCGAGAGCGAGCCCGAGATCGGGATGCCGGTCACCACACATCCGAAACCCTTGGCGGCGAAGACCCGCTGGATCGGCATCCGGAAGACCCCGCCCGCCTCGCGCGTCGCCGCCCCCGATACCAACGATTCGAGGCCGGCCTTGAGCGCGTCGATCCCTCGCCGGTCGTCGACGAGACCGGAAAGATGGGAGCGCTCTCCAGAAATGTGCCTTTCACCGCCGCGCGCGCGTCGGCCGCGGCGAGCTCGCGCAGCTCGGGCCCCACGAGATCGATCTTCGTGAGGGCGATCGCGCCGCGGCGCAAACCCAACAATTCCAGGATCTCGAGGTGCTCGGTGGTCTGCGGCATCACGCCGTCGTCGGCGGCGATCACCAACAATGCGAGGTCGATCCCCGTCGCGCCCGCGACCATGTTGTGGACGAACTTCTCGTGCCCCGGCACGTCGACGAGCCCGAGGCGCGAGCCGTCGGAGAGCTCATAGTTGGCAAAGCCGAGGTCGATCGTGAGGCCGCGTGCCTTCTCCTCGGGGAGACGATCGGGGTCGATCCCAGTGAGGCGCTTCACGAGGGAGGACTTCCGTGGTCGATGTGGCCGGCGGTCCCGACGACCACCCGCTTGATCTTGTCGGCGCCGTCGCGCGCCGGCGCCCCGCTACGGACCGTGGCCGTCATCGTTGGGTTCGCGGGGCCCCCGGGGCTTCCTCACGCGTCGATGTAAAGAATCCGCGAGCACGACTTGCATCGGACCACGTCGCGCCCGTTGCGCAGCTTCACGAGATCGTTGGGCGACACCTCGCCGCCGCAGCCGACGCACGATTCGCCGTCGACGGCGCAGACCGCGAGGCCGTCGCGCGCCTGGAGGAGGCGATCGTAGAGCTCGGCCGGCTCGGGCGGGATCCCGCCCGCGACCTCCGCCCTTTTCTTGTCATGCGCGGCGAGCTCTTCCTTCGCTTTGGCGAGCTCGGCTTCGCAAGCTTTCGCGAAGACGTCGTATTCGCCCTGGACCCGCGCGAGATCCTTTTCGTGCTTTTCAGATCCCTTCTCGAGCTCGCCGATCCGCTCCACCAGCCCGAGCGCGCGATCCTCGAGCTTCGAGTTCTCATCTTTTATTGATTGGATCTGGTGATTGGTGGCAAGGAGCGTGGAGGTGTCGCGCGCCATGTTGGCTTGGATCCGAAGCTTCTCGAGCTTCTCCTCGCGGCTCTTCATCTCGAGCTCGAGGTTCTTCTCCTCGGCGCGCATCCGTTTCGCTTCCTCGCGCCCGCGCTCGAGGCGGACGCGCACAGCCTCCACCTCGGAGAATCGTTGCTGTTGCTCCCTCGGGATGCGTTGGCAATCCCGAAGGGCCCGTGTGCGATTGTTGTCGATTTCCTGCAGGGCGCGCAGTCGCGCCATCGTGTCATTCATGGGGACTCATCGGGACATCAATCCTAAGAAAGATACTCGCTCGAAAGCCCATCGAGGAACGCGGACAGCTTTCGGGCGCGGATCGGGTGCTGGAGCTTGCGGACGGCCTTTGCCTCGATCTGGCGGACGCGCTCGCGCGTGACGCGGAAGATGCGGCCGACCTCCTCGAGGGTGTACGTGTAGCCGTCGCCGATTCCGTAGCGCAGCTTCAGGATCTCGCGCTCGCGGAAAGTTAGGGAGTTGAGGACGTCTTCGATCCGTTCCTTCAACATTTCGTGCGCGGCGGACTGCACCGGATTCTCGGCCGACTCGTCTTCGATGAAGTCACCGAAGTAGGAGTCTTCGCTGTCGCCGATCGGGCGGTCGAGCGAGATCGGATGCTTGCTGATCTTCATCACCCGCTTCGCTTCCTCGACCGAGATCCCAGCCGCCTCCGCGATCTCCTCCACGTTGGGCTCGCGCCCCTTCGCCTGGAGGAGCTTCTTTGCCACATTTCGCAGCTTGCTCATCGTCTCGATCATGTGGACCGGGATGCGGATCGTGCGCGCCTGGTCGGCGATCGAGCGGGTGATGGCCTGGCGGATCCACCAGGTGGCATAGGTGGAGGAATTTGTATCCGCGCCGGTACTCGTACTTCTCGACGGCCTTCATGAGGCCGGTGTTGCCTTCCTGGATCAAGTCGAGGAAGGAGAGGCCGCGGTTGCGATATTTCTTGGCGATCGAGACCACCAAACGCAAGTTTCCCGACGAGAGGTCTTTCTTGGCTTCCTCGTAGTCCACATAAACGCGGCGCACCCAGCTCAGCCTGCGGCTCAGGTGGCGCGGGAGCTCGAGGGCGTCGGCGCAGAACTGCACATAGCGCTCGCGCAGCTCGCGCGAGACCGCGTCGCGCTGACCCTTCGAGTTGCGCGCCACGACCTTGCGCTCCAAAGGCAACAATTCATTGACGAGCTTCTGCTCGCACAGATCGATGAGCGGGCGGACTTTCTTGACCTGGAGGTGGAGCTCCTCGATCAGGTTCACGCAGGCGCGGCGCCGCGCCGTGATCCGGCGGAGCGTTCGCCACAATTCTTTCCCCTTGAGATCGCCGAGCAGCCGGCGGCGGAAGTCCTCGCGCGACTGCACATAGAGGGCTTTGAGGGTTTGGAGGTTGCACCGAGGCGCAGCGCGAGGTCATTCTTGCCGAGCTCCCGCTCTCGCCCCCGTGTTCGCGAACATGCCGCCCAGGTTGGGGCCCGTTCCGTTGGGATTGACTTTCAGCGTGCGGTCGAATGCCAACTCTCCGGTTGCCACATCTTCGAGGATCCGGATCGCGGCCGCGATCGCGAAGCCGGAGCCGAGGATCGTGCGGCGGAACTCGCGGCGCGTGACTTCGATCGCGCGCGCGAGCGAAATCTCCTGGTCGCGCGTGAGCAGCGGGATCTCACCCATCTGGGTGAGGTACATGCGGACCGGGTCGTCGATCTTCTCGGTGCGGCTCGAGCCATCGAACTGCTCCGAGGTCGCGCACGGTGGTGGCCGCGACCTCATCGGCGAGACCGATGTCGGCCGCCTCGGAGACGGGATCGTCGATCACGCGGACGCCATGGCGCTCGAGCTCGATGAAGAGATCCTCGACCCGTTCGGGCTCGAGGAACTCCTCGCCGAGGAGCTGATTCACTTCCGCATAGCTGATCTTGCCACCCTGCCCCTTCGCGGTCTCGAGGACCCGCTGGAGGCGCGGATCGGTGACATTCTTGGGATCATTCTTCTTCGCCGATGCCGCGCGCGAGGACGTTTCGCGATCCTTGGGATTCGGCGACTCCTTCGCGGCTGCTATTGGAGCTTTGACTGCCATCGGAGCTTTGGCTGCGACCAGCGCCTTTGCGGCGACCGGTGCTTTCTTGGCTTTCGCTCCAGCCTCGGCGACGGCGGCCCCCTTCGGGGCCTCCACCTTTGTGGCATTCGCGCGGGAAGCTCCGCGATCTCCCTCGCGTCTCCGTGGGACTTCGCCTCGACGGGCGGCTTCGCCGGATTCTTGGCATTCTCCTTCTGGGGCTTCGCCGGGCGCGGGTGGGAAAGCGTGGGTGCTTCGCCGATGGCGCGCGACGGCGAGCCGTTCGCGCCTCGGCGAACGTTCGCATCGGGAGATTTCGTGGCCTTTTTGGTCATCGATTCCAATCAGTCAGGGTCGTGAAAACGGGTTTGGGCTCTGGTGGCAACGTGGGACCGGGTCCCATCGGTGGCGTTTGGGAGTGTGGGCTTCGGTCGGATCGCTTCGGCGGAACGAAAAGCACCCACCTTACGGTCCGGAGGTCGCCGCTGGATATGACTTGTTGTCGCGCTGGCGAGCTCCGGAGACCGGAAATCCTTTCATGGTCCAATAGAAAACCATATGCGCGGGGCGTGTGCCTAACTTGCCCCATCGTTTTCGAGGGTTCCTCGAGGCCGAACCCCCGTGCGGGTCGTCGGGGACCGCCTCGGAGACGGGGAATTCGATCCTCGCGAAATGTGGATCGGCGGATGTCTCGGCGGCTGTCTCCGCGAATCTCGGGACGGAGACCGCCTCCTCGAGCGGCTCCGATGCGACGCTCGGTTCGGGTGCCGCGCTCCGCTCCGAAGGCGGCTCGCCGAAGGATCCCCTCACCCGCCGCGAGCCGTCGCGCAGCAGACGATGCAACTCGAGGAGTCGCCTCTCGAGCGCGAGGGCCCCCGCGATCGACCTCACCATGGGCCTGTCGGTCGCATAGGAGGATTCGCTCTTTCAGCTCGCGGATCTCGACCTCGACCGGGATCCGCTCGAAGTACTCGAGCGCCTTCACGACCGCCTCCTCCGCATTCTTGGGGGCGCCCGTCTGGAGTGAGGCGGGGAGCGAACGCCAAGACACTTCTCCGAGCCGGTCGGTGACCGCATGGACGTCGGGCACGCCCCCTTCGGCGGCGATGTCGAGCATGGCGCCGAGGAGCGCCACGAACCGCGCCTCGCGCAGGTGCTTCGCCTCGAAACCGCGCTCGACCACGAGCGACACGAACGCCGGCTCACGGAGCAGGGCCCCCAGCAGCTCCTCGGCGGCCTGCCGGTCGCGCGCGGATAGTTGGGGAGCGGAATCTTGGGAATTGGATTGTTGGGTTTCGGCGGGCTCGGAAGCGACGTCCCGTGAAGCAGCCTGCCCGTAGCGGGCGCGCGAGGCGGCCGCGCGCGCCGCCGCGGCGAGGGTGCCGGCGAGGCGCTCCGACACGCGCGACTCCGACACCGAGAACCACGACGCGATCTTGCGAACCCACAATTCCCGCTGGATGGGCGAATCGATCTTCACCACATAAGAGAGGACCTCGTCGCACGCGCGCGCGATCCTCGGGGCCGCCGAGCCCGACCCCGCGCGCGCGGATCCGGGCGCCGAGGAACTCCAGGAACTCAACCCCGGCCCCCACCGCGGCGAGGAACTTCGGGCCGCCGTGCGCGAGGACGTAGTCGGCCGGATCCATCTCGTCGGGAAGTGCCGCGACCCGCACCTCGAGCCCTTCCTCGAGGAGGATCCCCACCCCGCGCTCGCTCGCGCGGAGCCCCGCCTCGTCGCCGTCGTAAAGCAACAATACGCGCGGCGAGTGGCGGCGCAGCTCGTGGGCGTGGTCGCGCCCCAGCGCCGTTCCGAGCGTCGCCACGGCGCGGCGCATCCCCGCTTTGTGGGCGAGGATCACGTCGGTGTACCCCTCCATCACCGCCACCGGCTCGATCTCGCCCCCTTCTCGTTTTGTTGGGCTCTCGGAAACTTGTCGAGGCCGTAGAGAATCTTGCGCTTCTGGAAGATCTCGCTTTCCGGCGAGTTCAGATACTTGGGACCGTTCTCCTCCCCTCCTCGACCCCCGGGAGGAGGCGCGCGCCGAAGGCGACCACGCGCCCGAGGATGTCACAGATCGGAAAGGTCACCCGGTCGCGGAAGCGGTCGTGGATCCGCCCCGATTCTTGGCGTTTGACGAGGCCCGCGGCGATCTGGACATCGGGGGCATCCCCGCGGCGCTGAGCCGCTCGTGGAGCGTCTGCCAGCCGGTCGGCGCGAGGCCGAGCCGCCAGGCGGCGCGCACCTCCTCGGTGAGGCCGCGGCGGTCGAGCGCCTCCAGCAGCGCCTTCGGCGCGCGCTTGAGGTTTCCCTCGAAGTACGAGCAGGCGGCGTCGAGGGCCTGGTAGACGGTCTTCCGCTGCACCCCGACGCGTCGCGCGCGGGTCCGCGCGATAGTTGGATTCCGGCGCGCTCGGCGAGCCACTCGAGCGCCTCGCGAAACGCAAGATTCTGGAATCGCTCGACGAACGTGATCGCGTCGCCCGCCGCGTTGCACCCGAAGCACCGGAATAGTTGACTTTGGGGAAGACGTGGAACGACGGCGTCTTCTCCTCGTGGAATGGGCAGAGCGCCCGCAGGCTCGAGCCCGCGCGCTGGAGCGGAATGCAAGTGCCGATCAGGTCCACGATGTCCGTGGCCTGCTTCACCCGTTTCGCGTCGTCGGTGGGTTGCAATGGTCGAAGGCTAACGATCGAGCGGCGCTAGCACTGCGGGGAGGCGACGCCGCGTCGCCGGGTCGCCAATGTTCGGAACCGGGATTGTTGGTTTCGCGCGATGGCGAGCGAGGCGTGCGTGGGCCGATCCGCGGAGTTCGGTTCCGATGGCGAGCGCCTTAGGTAGTGCAGAGGGGCGTTTTTTCAAATGCTTTGGGAGATCGTGTTCGCAAGCGAACGGAAATCCTCGACCGAAAGACTTTCGCCGCGGACGTCGGCGCGATGGCCGAGGGCGGCGAGCGCGCGCTCGGCTTGCGCGGAGCCGCCCACGAGCGGTGCCAATTATTGGGGCGAGCTTCTTCCGCCTCTCGCGAAACGCGGCCGCGATCAGCTCGGGCAAGAGCGCCCCCGCTTTCTTCGGGAGCGGATCGGCGCGCGCCGCGACCCGCACCACGGTCGATGCCACACGCGGCCGCGGCCGAAACACCTGCGCCGGCACTTCGCGCACCCTCGCAACCGTGGCGCGCGCGCGGATCGCAATCGTGAGCGGGCCGTACTCGCGCGTCCCTTCCTTGGCGAGGAGGCGATCGGCCACCTCGCGTTGAATCAGCACGATCGCGCGCGCCGGCGGCGCTCGTGCTCGAAGAGGTTCGCGAGCAGCGGCGCCGCGATCGAATACGGGAGATTCGCCACGACGACGCAGCCGCCCCGCGGAGCAACTCCCCAATCATCGGGTGGAGGCCATGCTTCGAGCGCCCCCGAGCGCATCGGCCGTCACGATCTCGACATTGCGGAGCGCCGCCACCGACTCCTTGGCGAGGGCGGCGAGCTTCGGCTCGATCTCGAAGGAGACCACCCGCGATGCCAACGATCCGAGGCGAGCCGTGAGCCAACCGGGGCCGGCGCCGATCTCGAGCACCGTCTCGCCGCGCGCAATCGTGGCATCGCGCGCGATCGCGTCGAGAAGATTGGGATCGACGAGGAAGTTCTGGCCGCGTGAGGAGCTGGGGTGGAAGCCCGCCGCGTCGAGCCGATCGCGGAGTCTGCGGAACGCCCCCTCGACTTCGTTGGGATCGCTTTTCGTGGGCACGATTCGCACAATTGTCAGCGCCCGATTTGTTGGATCGCCGCGTTCACGAGCGGCCGCGCCGAGGAGTGCTTGGCCGCGAGATCCTCCAGGAGGCGGCGCCCCGGTGCGCCGCTCCTCTTCAAGAATCCGACGAACGAGCGAATCTTGGTATCGTTGCTCATGGAGCCGGCGACCACCCGCTCCATGAGGAGCCCGATCGCATCGGCGGCGCAGCGGAATCCACATCCACCGCCGAGAAGGTCGGCGCCACGGGAGCCTCGATTTCGTTGGTGTCGACGCGCCGGAGGAATTAGCTTGAACGAGCCACCTTTCGGGATCGGCCCGTTGGGACCGATCGCGAGCTCGCTCACGTTGCCGGCCAGGTCGTACATGCCAAGAATCGAGCGGCCGTTCTCGAAGAGGCCGACGGGCGTGGTGTGTTGGAGTCCGAGCTCGAGCGTGTTCGCGCGGAGCGGCTGGAAGAGGCCGAATGGATACCCGCCGTCGACGCCGTAGCCGGCCGCCACTTCCCACTCGGTCGACGTCGGGATCCGCATCTTCTTCCAGCGCGCGTAGGCCTCGGCGTCGACCAAGGAAACGTGGACGACCGGGTGGGACTCGAACCCGGGCGGCGGGACGGGGCCCCCACCTGCGGGCGCCTCCAATGTAACAAAAAGCCCGAGTCGTCGTCGCGGTAGGTCGACGCTTTCAGAAACTTGGCGAACGCATCGTTGGTGACTTCCGTGAGCTCGAGGAAGAAACCGCCGTCGGGTGAGCCGTCCCACGGCACGAAGACGACGTCGGCCAACGGATCCTCCGGCACGTCGGGCTCGGCGGCGCTGCAGCCCGCGACGAGCGCCGGAAGGACAAGGGCCGCCCAGGAACGGGCGGCCCTCGCGAATGCCATCATTCGAACGGGCGGATTCTTTACTTTCCGTCTCCGCCGTGCGGGTCGAGCTCGCCGGCGGTCATCGTGCCGACGGGTGCGTTCAGGATCACGATCCCCACGCGGCGGTTCTGCCGCTTGGCTTCGGCCGTGTCCCCCGAGGCCTTCGGGCGGTTCGGGCCGTAGCCCGCGACCGTGACGCGCGACTCGGGAATCTTGACGGGCGCCTTTTGGCACAAATAACCGGCGACCTCGACGGCGCGCGCCGCGGATAGGTGGATATTGCCCATGGGGAATTCGCTTGGCATGGACCTTCAAGGGATCCGTGTCGGTGTGCCCCTCGACGCGGATGTTATAGTTGGTCTTCGACACCTCGTCGGCGATCTTGTCGAGGATCGTCTTCCCCTGGGATTTGATGTCGGTCTTGCCGGAATCGAAGAGGACGCCGTCCTTGATCTCGACCACGGTCCCCTCGGGTGTTTGGTAAACGCTGACGTCGCCCGAGCTCGCGGGGCCGCTCGTTTCGCCGGTGCCGAGCGACTGGAGACGCCGCTCGAGCTCGTTCAGCTTCTCGAGGTACTTCTGGCGCTCGAGGCTCGCCTCCGCCGTGTTCTTGCTCGTGTCTTGGACCTGGAGGCGGAGGCGATCCAACTCGGCGAGGAGGAGGCGGCGCTGGTCGTCGGTCTCCGTCACGTAGGCGCGGTACTGATCGCGCTGCTCCTCGGCGTTCTTCCGAGCCTGCTGCTCCTTGTTGTATTCACCGCGGGTCACGCACGCGGGCAATGTAAAGATTCCAAGCAGGAGGGCGATCGGGAAGGAAAGTTGGTGTTTCACGTCTGTGCTCTCGGTTGTCGTCCGGGGTGATCGTTGGGAATCGTTGGAAACGAAAACGCTCCGCGGAAACGACGAATGCAAGTTTCTCGGCGGAGCGCCCGTTCGCGCTGCCGGATTCTAGGGATCTCGGGGGCACCCGAAATCGGAAACTTGACTTACTTCGGCTTGACGACGGCTTGCGAGATCGCGCCCGCGTGTCCCGACACGTTGTCGAACGCGAACGGGATCGAGGCGACGAGCACGAGGAACGCCACGAACATCACTGCCTTGAAGAGCGCCCCTTCGCTTCCTGCGTCGGCCGCGGGCATTTGCTTGGGCTTTCCGCGGCGCGCCGACTGGAGCGGCGGCAGTGGCGGCGGCGGGCTTGCGCCCGGCGACACCTCGCGCGGGAGGCGCGGGGGCGCGCCCGGGCGCGACGGGCGGGGCGCTTCGGCGCGGTCTTCTCGACCATCGTCTCCGCCTCGGTGAGCGGGACGGTTTCCATCCCCGGCTCCTCACCGGCCTCGTCGTCTTCGAACACCAATTCTTCGGTTTGCGCGGCCTCGGCTTCCGTGCCGACGAGGCGATTGCGCAGGCGATCCACGTCTTCCCTCTTGAGCTTCATCCGCTCCCCATCGCGGTACGCCTTGATCTCGTTCTCCGAGATCAAACGCTTCAGTTGTGCATCCTGGAGCTCGAGACGTCGCAGAGCATCTTCGAACGAAATGTATTCTTCGGCCACGTTTGCGTCGGTAGGGAAAGGTGGGATGGTTGGGATTGCGTTCGCGATTTCCCGGCTGAGGCGCGGGGGAGGAAGGTTGCAGAGCGAGCCCCTTTTCGGGAAGCGCGTCGTTGCGACTTTTCGCGACCTGCTAGCCCCCTTCCTTCTTGGTGTTCGAATTGGCGCCGTTCGACTTCTCGGAGGCGGGCTTCTCCCCTTATCGGTCTTGCTGTCGGACTTGTCGGCGGAACCCGCTCCCGATGGGACTCCGGGGCGGATGTCGGTCCAGCCGTTCTTGCGGAACTGCCCCGCGAGATCGGAGAACGAGTACTCGGAGTCGTCGTGGTAGCCCTCGAGGCGCAAGTCGAGATCGACGCGGCGCGCCGCGAGGAAGCTCAGGCGCGCCGAGCTCTTGCTCCCGCCGCGCGCCTCATAGATCGCGAGCTGCTTGGTCTCGGTGTCGAGCACGTACAGCAGCGACACCCCCGCTTGGTAAGGAGCGGCCACGGCGATCATGTGGTGATCCGAGTTGACCGTCGAGTCGGCGTAGAGCGGCTTGTCTCCGAAGCTCCGACCCAACAAATAGCCAACGGCGCCGACGAGCCCAATGATCGCGACGCGTTCGAGTGTGTTCATGGAGGTTCCCACAGAACGGGAGGGCACGAGTCTAGCCAGCCGCGACCGAGTGGGAACTCAGATTCCTCAGGCGCCCGTGCGCGGCTCCTCGAAGCGGGGGAAGCGCAATGTCGCCTCGAAGCCCCCGGGCGCGTTCGCCGCCGCGATCGTGGCGTTGTGATTGCGAACGATGCTGTAAACGACCGTGAGGCCGAGCCCCGAGCCACGCCCCGGATCTTTGGTGGTGAAGAAGGGATCGAAGATCCGTTCCAACACTTCGGGGGTGACGCCGCCGCCGTTGTCGCGCACACGCACGACCACCTCGTGCCCTTCGATCGAAACCTTGGCTTCCACGCGCGGCGCGAATCCGACCCCCGCGCCGCCGCGCTCTCCTCGACGGCGTCGATCGAGTTCAAGAATAGATTGAGGAAGACCTGCGTGAGCTCGCCGCGATTGCCACGCACAATGTCGCCCGAGGAGGGGTCGCCCGGCGCGGGCCCATCGAGCACGACCGCGACCCCCGCCTTCTCGGCGCGGTGCTCGGCGAGCGCGCGCGCGTCGTGGAGCGCATCGGCGATCCGCACCGGCGCCACCGACATGCCGCGTGGCGCCATCGAGAGGACGCGCCGGACGATCCCCTCGATTCGTTGCAAACCATCCATGACGAGCTCGAAATATTCCTTCTCGCGATCCTTGGGAAGCCCGCCCGACTGCAGGCTCCGCACCGCGTTCTGCATGCCGCCGAGCGGATTGTTGATCTCGTGCGCGATGCCGGCCGCGAGCGTTCCCAACGATGCGAGGCGCTGCGCCGTGAGGAGATCGCGCTCGGCGCGCTTCGCCCGGTCGGTCAGCGAGCGCCGACTCGCGCTCCAAGTCCTCCCGATGGAAGCGCAACGTTTGGAGCATCGCGCTGATCGAAGCGGTGAGCGCCGAGACCTCGTCGTCGGAAAAGTGGGGTTCGGGGACCGCCGAGAGATCGCCCGACACGATCCGCCCGCTCACATTGGCGAGCCGCTCGATCGGGCGCAGGACCGCGTGGGTCACATAATAAGAAAAGATCCCGGTGAGGATCACGGTGCTCGCGAGGAAGGTCACCAACAATCCGAGCGGGCTCTTGGCATAGGTGCGCGGCTCGCGGAACACGAAATAGGCGCCGCCGCGGATCTCCCCCGACATCACCGGCACTGCCACACCGCGCGGATCCTCGACCGCGAGCCGCCCGCGCATCGCCTCCTCGACCGCGCGCTTCGCGTGGCCAAGATCAAAGTTGGGATTGCGGTGGTCGACGCCGAGGGATTCACGAAGAGGCCCGCGACCGCGACCGCGCCGCCGGCCTCGAGGCGGACGGCGTTCGCGTCGAGGAGGATCGCGTCCTTCATCCGCGACCAGTGGGGCCACGAGAGGACCCGCTCGAGGTCGAGCCCCGGTTTGCTTGGATCGGAGGAACGGAGCGCGTCGTCGAGCAGCGGCCCCAGGATCGATGTCAACTCTTTCGCGACGGCCACGCTCGCGTCGCGCTCTCGCTTCTCGCTCTCCCGCGCGTCGTCGAGCGCGAGGGCGCCCAGCACTCCGAACAGACCCGCGTTGGTGATCGCCACCAATGCGACGGCGCGGCGGCGGAGGCTCACGGCGGGCTTCCTCGATCCTTGCCTTCGCGATTATTTGTTTTGATTGAGCTGATCCATGATCTTCAAGAGCGGGAGGAACAGCGCCACGACGATGAATCCCACCACTCCCGCCATTCCCACCAATAGCGCGGGCTCGAAGACCTTGAAGACGGCATCGAGGCGGCGGTTCACCTCGGAATCGTATGCATCGCCCACGCGCAGGAGCATCCGGTCGAGCTCGCCCGTGGCCTCGCCGACGCTCACCAAGTTCACGATCACGTCGTCGAAGACTTTGGTTTCCCCATGGGAACGGCGAGCCCCTCCCCTCGCGCACGGCGCGCGCACGGCGTCCACCGCCTCGGCGAGGCGATCGTTGCCGAGCGAGTTGCGCACGATGTCGAGCCCTCGAGATGCGGCACGCCGCTCTTCACGAGCGTGCCGAAGGTGCGGGCGAAGCGCGCCACGAGGATCTTCCGCAGCACGCCGCCGATCAGCGGCAGGTGCAGCGCGAGCTTGTGCATCGCCATCCGATACTTGGCGATCCGCTTCATCGAGAACCAGTGCGCCATATAGATGGCGATCGGCACGCCGAAGACCAAATACCAATATCCGACGATGAACCGGCTCCCGTCGATGAGCGTGCGCGTTTGCCAAGGAAGATCGATCTGGAAGCTCTCGAAGATGATCTCGAACTTCGGGATCACCAACAAAAAGATCACGATCAGCAGCGTGACCGCGACGACCAGCACGACCGCCGGATAGATGCTCGCCCCCTTGATCCGGTCCCTCACCATCTGTGACTTTTCCAAATAATCGGCGAGCTGATTCAGAATGTTGTCGAGCTCGCCCGACGCCTCACCGGCGCGGACCATGTTCACGTAGAGGCGGTCGAAATGTTGGGAATGCTTCCCCATCGCCTCGAGAGCGGCGTGCCGGTCGACACGTCTTCCACGATCGCGGCGAGGACCCGCTTCACGGGGCCGGGGCGCTGCTGCCCCTCGAGGATCGTGAGCGCTTTCACCACTGGGAGCCCGGCGTCGGTGAGGGTCGCGAGCGTGCGCGTGAGCTGCGCCAGGTCGCGCGAGGAGATCCGCCCTCCCAAGAATCCCCTGCGGCCGAGCCCACCCGCGCGCGCCGGCGCGATCCCCGCCCCCTCGAGCGCCACGGCCGCGCCCCCTGCGCCCTTTGCCTGCGGTGCGAAGTCGACCCGTCGCGTGATCTTCTGCGGCATTCGATTGCTACATTAACCGGACGAGCCCGTTTCGCGCAGCACTTCCTCAATGGTGGTGATGCCATCGAGAGCCGCGAGCAGACCCGCGTCGCGAAGCGGCCGCATCCGAGCGCTCGCCCCGCCTCGCGCAATCGCTGCGTGGAGGCGCCGTCGAGGACGAGTTGGCGAATCGTGTCGTTCACTTGAAGGATCTCGAAGATGGCGAGGCGCCCCCGGTAACCGCTGAAATGGCAACGTTCGCATCCGCGCCCGATCGCGAACTTGGCTCCGGTGAGGCGATCGGGATCGAGCCCGATCTCACGCAAACGATCGGGATCGGGGAGAACGGAGGCCTTGCAGTCGGAGCAAACGCGCCGCACGAGCCGCTGCCCGATCACCGCCTCAACCGTCGCCGCGATGAGGAACGGATCCACGCCGAGATCGTTGAGGCGGGTGATCGCCGCGGGCGCATCGTTGGTATGGAGGGTCGAGAACACCAAGTGTCCGGTCAGCGACGACTCGATCGCCACGGTGGCCGTTTCGCGGTCGCGGATCTCACCAACTAAAATGATGTCCGGGTCCTGGCGGAGGATCGTGCGCAGGACGCGCGCGAAGGTGACTCCAATCTCGTCGTTGATTGGGATCTGGACGATTCCTCCAAGTCGTACTTCGACGGGATCTTCGGTGGTGATGATCTTGAGGCTGGGGTCGTTCGCGGCGGAGAGCATCGCGTAGAGCGTCGTCGTCTTGCCGGAGCCCGTGGGGCCGGTGACCAGCACGATCCCGTGCGGCAGATCGATCAGTTGCTTCACCAAGGCGAGCTCGTCGTCGCGCAACCCAACTTTCGCCAGATCCAACTAGCACTGACGCTGCGGTCGAGCACGCGCATCACGCAGCTCTCGCCGTACATCGTTGGTAATGTGGAGACGCGCAAATCGACCGGACGCGCCCTTCGACGGAAAGCGCGATCCGGCCGTCCTGCGGGACGCGCGACTCGGCGATGTCGAGGTCGGCCATGACCTTCACGCGCGCGATGAGCGCCGGCGCGAGATAGGTGGGAGGCGACTCGATCTCGAAGAGCGCGCCGTCGACGCGATAGCGGATCCGAAAGCTCTCCTCGAATGGCTCGAGGTGGATGTCGCTCGCCTGATCCTTGACCGCCTGCTGGAGAACGGCGTTCAGCAATCGCACCACGGGGGCCGACTTCGCCAGTTCCTTGGCATCACCCCCTGGAGCCCGCGCGCGGCGGCGAGCGCCGCCTTGAGGCCACCCGCCTCCGCCGGATAGGTGCGCTCGACGATCGCCTTGATCTTCTCGGGATTCGCGAAGACCGCGCGCACCGGCTTTCCCACCAAAAATGTGAGGTCATCGAGGACCGAAAGATTGGTGGGATCGCCGATCGCCACCACGAGCGTCTCCCCTCCAAGCGGAGCGGAAGCAATGAAAACGTGCGCGCCGTCGACGGATCGACGAGCGCGGTGATCTCGGGGGCCGTGAAGCGCGGATCGACGTCGACGATCTCGAGCCCCGCCTGCTGCGCCAGCGCCGCGAGGATGTCGGGCTCCTTGCAGAAGCCGAGGTCGATGAGGCAGCGGCCGATCGGAACTCCCGGGCGCTCGCGCTGCATCGCGAGCGCCTCCTGGATCTGCCCCTCGCGAACGACCCCCGCTTCTTCAGGACCTGACCCAACATTTCGCGGGTCGTCGGAGCTTGGGGAGCGGCCATCGGTTTCGCGGTCGGATCGTTGGGTTCGGATACTTGGGAAAGCTTCGCTGGGAATTACTTCGTTGGCATTTGCTTCGTTGGGATTTGCCGGTTTGGCGGGCGCGTCCGCGCCACTCGAAACATCACTACGCCGGGAGGCGCCCCTCGAGGTCGCGCGGGAGCTGCGCGTACTCGACCGCCGTCTCGCGGGTGATCGTGGTGCGCTTGACGAGATCCATCAGGAAGTCGTCGAGGAGGATCATCCCCTGGCGGCGGTTCGTTTGGATCACGCTCGCGATCTTGAACGTCTCATTCTTGCGAATGTGGTTCTCCACCGCCGAGTTGCTGAGGAGGACCTCGAACGCGGCGACCAGGCCCGACGCGTCGGCGCGCGGGATCAGGATCTGGGAGATCACCGCGAGGAGCGAGACCGATAGCTGGGCTCGGATCTGCTCCTGCTGATTGGTGGGATAGGCGTCGATGACGCGATCCACGGTGCGCGCGGCCCCGGTCGTATGGAGTGTGCCGAGGACCAGGTGCCCCGTCTCGGCCGCCGTGATCGCGGAGGAGATCGTCTCGAGGTCGCGCATTTCACCGAGGAGGATCACGTCGGGGTCTTGGCGCAGGACGCGCCGCATCGCCTCGCTGAAGGTCGGCGTGTCGTTCCCCACCTCGCGCTGCGTGACGATCGATTTTTGTGGGGATGATAGTACTCGATCGGATCCTCGATCGTGACGATGTGGCATTCTTGGGTTTTGTTGATCCAGTCCACCATCGTCGCGAGCGTGGTCGTCTTGCCCGAGCCCGTGGGGCCGGTCACGAGAATGAGGCCGCGCGGGCGGGTGAGGAGATCCTTCACCGATTCGGGGAGCCCGATCTGATCGAAGCTGAGGAGTTTCGTTGGGATCAGACGCAACACCGCGCGCGGCTCGCCCCGCTCGCGGCAGATGCTCACGCGGAAGCGGTCCCCCGGATTCGTGGGCGAGGCCGTAGTCGCTCGTCCCGATTTCGTTGAGCTCCTTATAGTTGCGATCGGGGGTGAGGGTCTTGATGAACGACTCCACCTCGTCGCGCTTGAGCGGGTCGGGGCCGAGGTTCTCGAGATTCCCACGAATCCGCAGCGTGGCCGGCCGGCCGACGCTCATGTGGAGGTCGGAGGCCTTGCGATCGATGGTGATCTGCAGAAGCTGCTTGGGGTCTTGCATCGTCATAGTTGGGAGCCCGGTTTGGGCGCGGAGTCTACTTCGCGGGGGCCTTGGCCGCTTCGCCCGATTCCTCCGCCGGCTCGACGAGCGCCTCGACCTCCGCCTCGAGCTTCTCCTCGATCTCCACGATCGCGGAGGTGACGCGCAGGACCTCGGTGATCCCCGTGATCCCGGCGACGATCTTGCGGATGCCGTCCATGAGGAGTGTTGTCATGCCAAGGGAATTGCGCGCGTAGTCGCGAACCTTGGTGATCGGCTCGTTGCGGAAGATCATCTCGCGGAGGGTCTCGTCGACTTCGCACAATCTGTAGAGGGCCCGCCGGCCGCGGAAACCCACATATCCGCATTTCTGGCATCCGCGCGGGCGGTAGATCGTCTTGCCCGCGAGCGCGTCGGCGCGAAGCCCGAGCATCCGCGAGTCGGCCTCCGACGGGCTGTACGGCTCTCTGCAATCCTTGCATAGCGTGCGGATCAGGCGCTGCGCGACGATGGCGCGGATCGAGGCCGCCACGAGGAACGGCTTCACGCCGATGTCCATCAAACGCGTGAGCGCCGAGACGCTATCGTTGGTGTGGAGCGTGGAGAAGACGAGGTGCCCGGTCAGCGCCGCCTGGATTGCGATCTCCGCCGTCTCGAGGTCGCGGATCTCGCCCACGAGGATCACGTTGGGCGCCTGGCGGAGCATGGCGCGCAGGATGCGGGCAAAGTCGAGGCCGACGCGGGTCTTTACTTGGGATTGGTTGATCCCGGAAATGTGGTATTCGACCGGATCCTCGGCCGTGAGAATCTTGACATCGGGGCGGTTCAGCTCCTTCAGCGCCGCGTAGAGGGTCGTGGTCTTGCCGGAGCCGGTGGGGCCGGTCACGAGCACGATCCCATTGGGCTGCTTCAGGATTCTTTGAAGGCCTGCGCGTCGCTCCCTTCGAGGCCGAGCTCGGTGAGCGAGAGGAGACCCTTCTCGCGGTCGAGCAGACGCATCACCATCGTTTCGCCGTGGCTTCCGGGGAGGACCGACACGCGAATGTCGATCTCGCGGCCGGCGGCTTTCATGGCGATGCGGCCGTCCTGCGGTTTGCGCCGCTCGGCGATGTCCATCATCGCCATGACTTTCAAGCGCGCCAGCAACGGGCCGTGGAGGTGCGCCGGGTGCGATCCCACTTCTTTCAGAACCCCATCGACCCGATTGCGAATCCGCAGGCGGTGGGCGAAGGGCTCGATGTGGATGTCGGAGGCGCGCGAGGTCACCGCCTCCTCCACCAAATGCTGCACGAGGCGGATGATCGGCGCGTCCTCCCCTGGTCGCCGGCCACCGACCCAAACGAACTCTTCGCCGCCGCCTCCCTCTCCTCTGGGGGCGCGCCATAATTGAGCTCGATCGCCTTGCGGAGCGCGGTCTTCGCCGCGATCGCGCAGCGCACATCGCGATTCAGGACGAAACGCAAACTATCCATCGCGAGCGGCGCGCGGGCGGGATCGTCGATCGCCACCACCATCGTCCCGTCGCGCTCCGCGACCGCGAGCGCCATCGTCTCGCGCGCGATCCCCGGAGGGACGCGATCGAGGAGCGCCTTCGGCGGCGCCCCTTTCCGGAGATCCACGTAGGGGAGCCCCGATTGCTTCGCGAGGGCGCGCGCGACCGCGTGCTCGTCGCAGTGGCTGAGTGCCACGAGCGCTTCCCAACTTTCAGATTCCGCCCGCGCTGGAACTGGAGCGCCTCCTGAACCTGCTCGGCGGTGGCGGCGCCGAGCTCCACCAGGATTTCCCCGAGGGGACGCGGATCGTTGGGCATTCGCTGCGAGTGGGACCGCCGCGGCGGTGAAAGTTGGGATCCTAGCGAACGATCCAGCTCGCGGGTATGGCCACGGTCGCGGGGCCCGCGGGGATGCCGGTCTCGAAGGAGATCCTCGCGTTGCCGGGGCCCGCGGGCATCGTGTCGCGGAGCTCGATCGAAATCTTGGCTTCCTGCCCCGGCTTCGTCTCGAGGACGGTCACGCCGAGGTGGTCGGCGATCGTGGATTTCGGCTCCGCGGGTCGCCGGTCGGCTCAATGACCTGGCCGCGGGCGTCGACCACGCGGAGGTTCTGAATCGCCAGAGGGAGCGAGCTGTTTTTGTTGGTGATCGTGACCTGGCGGAGCGCCGCGCGCCCGTGGTCCACGAGCCCGAACGGCAAGAGCCCCGACGGCTCCACCTCCACCGCGCCGCGGATCGTTCCCAACAAATAGACGGTCGAGTTGGGGAGCTCGGGCTTGGTGAGGAGCTTGAAGGTCTTCGTGATCGTCTGCGGAGTGAGTCCCGGCTGGATCGTCACGTCGACCTTCCAGCTCGTTTTGTTGGGATTCTCGCTCGTGACCTTCGCGCGGAAGACCGAATCATCGTTGGGTTCGACCCCGAGCACCTCGATCGGCTTGTCGCTCAAGCTCCTCACCCTCAGGGTGTAGGTGGGAGAGTCCATGTTGTAGACCGCGCCGAGGCTGATCGCGTTGCTCGGCCTCGACGGCGTACTGCCGGTGAATGTTGGCATGGATCCGCAGCGGGATCACGCCGAAGGGGCCATCGTGTTCCCCGCGATGAGCGCCGGCGGGCGCGCCGGATCGTTGGTGAGGAGGTCGACCTGCGAGGGCTTGTCGTTGGCGAAGCCGGTGGTCTTCAGCACGAAGTGCACGATTCCCGATTTTCCGGGCGGGATCGCCTCGCCCCAATCCATCAATCGCCCGTCGACCTCATACCAAGTATCGGCGCAGCCGCAGTGGCGCACCTCGCCGAGGATCTTGAGATCGCCCTTGCCATCATTCTTGAAGCGGAACTCGGTCTCGTACTCGGGCCCCTCGTCGACCTCGCCGAACTCATGGAACTCCGTGTCGAACACGACGCGCGGTCCTTCCCGAGCGCGGGGCGCTCGGCGATCGGATTCCCATGCTGGCGCGGCATCTGGGGCGCCCTTCTGGGGCTGCGACTCGCCCTTCGGCGACTGGGTCGCCGATCCGCCCGAGCCGCAACCCAATACTAACAATAGGGCGGCGGTGCGCCCGAGCCCGAGGCTCACCGCACCACCCCCGTGACGAGCACCCGCATCTCCCCGAGCCGTTGAGCGAGGACCCCGGCACGCCGGTGTCGAAGGCCAGGACCGCGTTGAAGCTCATTTGTGGCATCGTCTCCTTCACGATGACCTCGATCGCCGCCACCTTGCCGGGATCGGTTTCCTTGATGTTCCACACGAGGTGATCCTTGGCTTCGGTCGCGAGCGGAACCGCGGGGCCGCCGGCGAGCGCCCGGTTGTCGCGCGGATCGAGGAGGCGCACATTGCTGATCTTGAGGGGGAAGCCCGCGTGGGAGTTGCGCACGAATATCGTCTTGGTTGCCACGCGCCCTTTGTTCACCACCAAAAAGTGGAGCTGCGCCGGCTCGACCTTCACGGGGCCGAAGACGGTCCCGCGCACCTGGAACGAGGTCGAGGGCGCCGGCGGCTTCGCCACCACCTTGAACTCCCTCACGAACGGCCCGAAGGGCGCCGACGGCGAGAGCGACATGGATATGTTCCATCGCAGCAGAGTCGAGTCGATCGGCTCGGCGCGCAGCTCGAACATCTGGAGCGCGGTCTTGTCGGCCGACTCGAATCCCAAGATTTGGAACGGCTCCCCTTTCGTGGTCTCGAACACCACGCTCACCTCGCGCGGATCGCTGGTCGAGATCTCCCCATCTCCACGAGCGACGCCGGCTTGAAGACATAGCGGCGGATGATCTTCAGGTGGATCTTGAGCGGCACGAGGCCGAACTGTGCTTCGTTGGTTTCGGGCCAGCTCGGATCGTTGGTGATGAGGTTGGCTCCCGTATCCTTGTCATCGAAAAAACCGGAGGTCTCGACGCGCGTGCGAATCGTGCCTTTCGCGCCGACGGGGATCGGATCGCCGTAGGCATACGTGCGCCCTCGACCTCGATGCCGGCGGGGACCGTGCAGGAGCACTTCGTTTGGATCGTCAGGATCTGCGCGGGGCCTTTCCCTTCATTCTTGAACTCGAAGAGCGTGTCGACCGCGCGCCCCTCCTCCACCTCGCCGAAGTCGTGGCTCATCTTGTTGAACACCAACTTTGGCTCCATCCCCGGCGCCGGGCGCACCGCGGTCACGACCATCGGCGCGCCCTGCTGTCCAGGTAACGGCTGGCCAGGCTGCTGCTGGCCGGGCTGCGGCGGGCCGATCGGCAGCGGCGCGCCGGGCTGCGCCCCGCCGGACGGAACGTCGGCCCAGCTGCGCCGCCGGTTTTTGTGGTGTCGGCTGCTGGCCGTTTGGCTGCTGACCGGGGCTCGGCGGCGCCTGCAACCCCACTTTCGGGACAGGGATCGTCGAGGACTGTCCCTGCGGCGAGTGCATCGGGGCGGCGCACGACGTCAGAATGCCAATCAAAAGATATTTGGGGTCCGGTCGCATGGAGGTTTCGCTCTGGTTGCGTCGTCTCAGATTCGGGATCGTTGGGAAGGCCGGCGCCCCGCGCGCTACCGCACGGGCCCGTTGCCATAGATGGGAATGGCGATCTCGGCGGGGCCGTCGGGCACCCCCGTCTCGAACACCAACATGACGTGGAAGAAACCCCTGGGCATCGTGGGCTTGACGGTGACATCGAGGGTCCACGTCTTACCCGCCTCGACCTCTTTTGGAATGATGACGAGGTTGTCCGCGATGATCCGCGCCACGGCCCGTGGCGCACTACCGGGTGGCTTGCCGGGGAGCGGTACGTTTCGACCTCCGATCAGTTTGAAATCGCCGGGCTCGCAAAGCCGGATGTTTTGGATCTTCAGGGGCTCCTTCGCGCGGTCTTTGAGCGTGATTCGCGTGTCCCCTTTGATTCCAAAGCCCATCGGGAGGCGCAGACCGGTCACGAGCGGCGGGTCGACCTCGATGTTGCCGCAGATATTGCCGAGGATGTAGAGCTTCGTGTTCGGCGCCTTCGGCTCGAGCTGGAAATCGAAGGCGCGCTGGAGCTTCCCGAGCGGCGCCCCCGGCGGAATGGTGAGATCCACGCGCCATCGCGATTTCTTGTCATTCGCCGGCGAGGACGCGACGCGAACCGCGGGATCCTTGGGATCCACCGACGCGATGGCGAACGGCTCATCCTTGGTATTGCGGAGGAAGACCGAGGCGCGCGTTTCCGTTGTGTTCGGGAGAACGCCGAGATCGAGCCCTGTCTCCGGGAGCGGCGCGCCGGCCTCGGTCTCGAACTCGAGCCAGCGGACGATGCTCGCGTAGAGGTGGAGCTTCGTGTGGCCGAAGGGCGCCTCGGCCGTGGGACCAAACGCGGGATCGTTGGTGAGGATGTCGAGAAAGGTGTGTTTGTCCCCTTTGGTCCAGAGCGCTTGAATGTTGGCATGGATCTCCCCGCTCGAGCCGGGGGCGATCGGCGCGCCGAGGAGATAGGGCTTCCCTCGACGTCGACCCCCGATGTCACCACATCCGCACGCGGGGCGCACCTGGAGGATCTTGAGCGGCCCCTTGCCGTCATTCTTGAACTTGAAGGTCGTCGGCGTCGTGCTCCCGGCCTCGACGATTCCATAGTTGAACTCGTTCGGCGCAAAGACCACGTGGGGCTCCTCGCCGGCGGCGGGTCGCACATGCATCGAGCCGGCCGGGATGAGGGGCGTCGAAGCCGTCACCTGCGGGCCGAGATCAGGAGCGGGGGCGGGCCGGTTCTGCGCGCTCGCGGCGCGCGAAGAACTCTGCGGCGCTCGCAGCGCGCGAAGCGGGACCCGAGGCCGCAACCGCGCCGCTCGTCTGTGCCGAAGTCGCCGGCGCCTGCGTGCTGTAAGTCGCAAGGATCGCCGCGGCCGACGCGACGACGCCAACAATCCGCCGGACGAGGGTGGGTGCATGGATTTTCGCTCGACGAGTGTATCTTCCGGCCCCCTCCGGCAACGAATGGCGACCAACCATCCGCATTTCACGCGGAGCACCCCCGCGCCCGGAGAAGCGAAAAGTTGACTTCGAGACGCGTCGTTTCTCCTGCGATCCCGCCGCTCCTCTGCCTCATCGCGGCGGCGGCGCCATCGTGCGTCACGAAAACCTGGCGCGACCAAGCGCTCCAAGAGCGCGCCGACCACTCCACGCCGCAGCTCACCTTCGAGACGCTCCGCGCGGCGATCCGCCTCGACGATCCGATCCTTGCTTACTACACGCTGTCGGAGGCGATGAAGACGCGCGAGAAGTTCACGCTGCTGGAGTTCGCGCATGGGTGGGATGTCTTCTTCCAGCGCTATCCCTTCGCGCGCTTCTTCGGCAACGCCACCGTCGATCGCGAGGAGCGCGTCGGCGACCTCCATGCGTCGATTTGGGCGAGCGCCTACGGGCACGTCATGCGCATCGATTTCACACGGCAGACCTTCTTCGAGGTGAAGCTGCGCAATGGCAAGAAAATCGACGGCTCGCTCGGCGACGATCTCAATCAGAATCTCGGCCACTTCCAGAATCGTGCCGACGTCTTGCGTGGGATCCTGGTCGATAAGGCCCTCGAAAACGTGAACGTCGAAGACATCGCCTCCTTCCAGATCGCCGTCGAATGGAAGGTCCTCGGCTTCCTCGAAGTCACCGGCGCCCCCGAATCGAAACACAGCGATGCCCGCAGCGGAACCAGCAGCGATACCAGCAGTATTTCCACCAACGCAACCACGACCGAAAACCAATGAAAACCGTGTACTTCTTCGGCAACGGCAAGGCCGAAGGCAACAAAGACCAAAAGAATCTCCTCGGCGGCAAGGGGGCGAATCTCGCGGAGATGACCAATATTGGGCTCCCCGTCCCCGCCGGCTTCACGATCTCGACCGAAGTCTGCCTCGACTTCGTCCGCACCGGGAAATACCCGAAGTCGCTCAACTCGGATGTGAACGGCGCGCTCGCGAAGCTCGAGCGCTCCTCGGGCAAGCGCTTCGGCGATGCCAACAATCCGCTCCTCGTGTCGGTCCGCTCCGGGGCGCGCGCCTCGATGCCCGGGATGATGGACACGGTCCTGAACCTCGGCCTCAACGACGAGACCGTGCAAGGGGTCATCTCGATGACCCAGAACTCGCGCTTCGCCTACGACGCCTACCGCCGGTTCGTGTCGATGTACGGCGACGTGGTCCTCGAGCTGAAGCCCACCTCCAAGGAGGAGCGCGATCCCTTCGAGGAGATCCTGGAAGCCAAGAAAAAGGCGCGCGGCGTCACCAACGATACGGATCTCTCGAGCACCGACCTGAAACAGCTGGTCGCCGAGTTCAAGACTCTCGTCCTGAAGCGCACGGGGAAGCCCTTCCCCGAGGATCCGCGCGATCAATTGTGGGAGCGATCGGCGCCGTCTTCCGCTCGTGGAACAACCCGCGCGCGATCGCCTACCGCAAGCTCAACTCGATCCCCGATAGTTGGGGAACGGCGGTCAACGTCCAATCGATGGTCTTCGGCAACATGGGCGAGGACTCGGGCACCGGCGTCGCCTTCACCCGCGATCCGGCCACCGGCGAGAACGTTTTCTATGGCGAGTTCCTGATCAACGCGCAGGGGGAAGACGTGGTGGCGGGCATCCGCACGCCGCGCCAGATCGCCGACCTCGCGAACGAGATGCCCAAGATGCACGCGCAGCTCCTGAAGGTGCGCGGCCTCCTCGAGAAGCACTACCGCGACGTGATGGACATCGAGTTCACGATCGAGCGCGGCCGGCTGCATATGTTGCAATGCCGCGTCGGGAAGCGCACCGGCTTCGCCGCCGTGCGGATCGCGGTCGAGATGTTGCAACGCGGGGCTCATCCAGCGCGAGGAGGCGATCTCGCGCGTCGATCCCGAGGCGCTGAACCAACTGTTGCGTCCGGTCTTCGATCCCAATGCCAAGAAAGAGGCGATCGCGGGCGGCGCGCTGCTCGCGAAGGGGCTCCCCGCGGGCCCCGGCGCCGCGACCGGCCGGATCGTCTTCTTCGCCGACGACGCGAAGGCCTGGGCCGCGCGCGGCGAGACGGTGATCCTCGCCCGCCACGAGACCTCCCCGAGGACATCGAGGGGATGAACGCTTCGTTGGGTTTCCTGACGGCGTTCGGCGGCATGACCTTCCACGCGGCGCTCGTCGCGCGGCAGATGGGAAAGGTGGCGGTGGTCGGCTGCGCGTCGGTGGCGTTCGATTACCACTCGCGCACGATGCTGGTCACCACGAAAAATGGAAATGTGGTGTTCAAGGAGGGCGACTGGATCTCGCTGGACGGCTTCAGCGGTGAGGTGCTGCGCGGGCGGCTCGAGACGCGCCCGTCGGAAGTCGTGTCGGTCCTGGTCGACAAGAGCATCGATCCCAAGAGCGCCCCCGTTTACCAACTTTACGACAAGCTCCTCACTTGGGCCGACGGCGTGCGGCGCCTGCGCGTGCGCGCGAACGCCGATCAGCCCGACCAGGCGACGACCGCGGTCTCCTTCGGCGCCGAGGGAATCGGCCTCTGCCGCACGGAGCACATGTTCTTCGGCGAAGGCAAGATTGGGCCGATGCGCGAGATGATCCTCGCGGACAACGAGCTCGACCGGCGCGCCGCGCTCGCGAAACTGTTGCCTCTCCAACGCCAAGATTTTGCCGGGATCTTCGACGCGATGGGGCCGCGGCCGGTCACGATCCGCACGCTCGATCCGCCTCTCCACGAGTTCCTCCCGCACGAGGAGCGCGAGCAGCGCGAGCTCGCCTCGAAACTTGGCAAGTCGCTCGAGCAGGTGCGCGCCCGCATCGAGGCGCTGAAGGAGGCGAACCCCATGCTCGGCCACCGCGGCTGCCGGCTCGGGATCAGCTATCCCGAGATCACCGAGATGCAGGCGGAGGCGATCTTCCACGCGGCGTGCGACGCCGCCGAGCACGGCGGCAAGCCCCATCCCGAGGTGATGATCCCGCTCGTGGGCTCGCCGAAGGAGTTCGAGCTCCAGGCGAAGATCGTCCGCGCGGCGGCCGATCGCGTCTTCGCGGAGCGCAAGCGCAAAGTCAACTATAGCGTCGGCACGATGATCGAGGTGCCGCGCGGCGCGCTCTATGCCAACGATATCGCGAAGCAGGCGGAGTTCTTCTCCTTCGGCACCAACGATCTCACGCAGACCACGTTCGGCCTCTCGCGCGACGACGTGCCCAAGGTGCTCGCCACCTATATCGAGAAAGACATCTATCCGGTGGATCCCTTCGTCTCGATCGACGAGCAGGGGGTCGGCCGCCTCATGCGGATCGCGACCGAGGAGGGCGCGCCGGGCGCCCCGGCCTCAAAGTTGGGATCTGCGGCGAGCACGGCGGCGATCCCGCATCGGTGGGATTCTGCCATCGCCTCGGGCTCGACTACGTGTCGTGCTCCCCGTTCCGGATTCCGATCGCGCGGCTCGCCGCGGCGCGGGCGGCTCTGGCCGACGGCGCGAAGGTCGCCAAGGCGGCGGTCGCGAAACCAACGAAAGCGGCCAAGAGGTCGAAGCCGGCCCGGCCGGCGAAGCGCACCTCGAAGCCCAAGAAAGCGGTCGCCGGGCGACGACGATAGGGCGGGCCGCTGAAGGAGCGCATCGCGCGCATGGCGCGAGCGCCTCCTTCAGCGAGCGGCTAGCCGTGCCCTCGCACCTCCGCGACCCACTTCACGAAGTCGGGCCACGCGTATCTCGACGCGTACACGATCGCGAAGACGGCGTATGCCAACCAAACGATCCAGATGCCGATGGGAATCTTGCCATCCTCGCGGTACTGGATCTTGGGCTCGTCCTGGGTTCCGTTGGTCATGGTCGCTCCTCCGCGCCGTTCGCCGCCGAATGAGATTCCGAATCGGGTACCGCTGGAGCGATCCCAGCTTTCTCGAGCGCTTCGTTCTCCGCGGCGACCGCGGACCAACGCAGGTCGCCATCCGTCCACTCGCCGCGCCCGACGCCGGCCATGAAGAGGAGCACGGTGCCGCCGAACATCAGGACGAACACACCAAGGATCAGGAAGAAGAGCCAAAGCCCCCGGCGGCGCCGCACAGTGGACAGAGAAGCAGCGGACAGGCGAACCCAAGAATCATGGCTTCGTCCCCTCCCCGTCGCCGTGGCGCCAACTCCCGAGCCACAGGACGTACGCCGCGATCCCCCAGCCCCGATCGTTGGGTTTCCCTTCGGCGTCGAAGAACCAATCGTAGCGCGGCATGACCGACTCGGGGACCACCGCGCGCGGGTCGCGGAAGTGGGCCAGATGCCAATCCAAATTATGTTTGTCGTGCTCGCGGATGAGGTCGGAGTCGACGCGCCGCGTGCCGAAGAGCTGCGGGAGGTTCATCTCGTTCTGGTATTCTCAATTTTCGCTGATGGGGCCGTAGCGCACCGCCTCGTCGCGCACGGGGCGGACGTACTGCGTGTGGCAATGCCAGCACGCCTCGGCGATGTACACATTCTTCCCGAGCTCGAGGCCCCGCTTGTACTCGGCGAGATCCTTGTAGCGGGCGCGCAGATCGATCGGCACTTCCTTGGGAAGGAAGACCCGGTCGAAGTCGGCCCTTCCTTCACCGGCGCCACCTTCGCCGTCATGAGCCAAGGGACGATTCCCAACGAAAGGAAAGCCAACGAATAGAACGCGAAGCCGGCGATGGTCGCCACCGGGGCCGCGCGCTCGAGGAGCTTGGTCATTCAGGCCTCCGCGCCGTCTTCCACATGTTGATCACCAACAAAACGTAGCCCGCCATGATCGCCGTCCCCGTGACCGAGCGGACGAGCCAATAGGGCTCGGAGGCCACGATCGACTTCGTGAAGGGCTCGAGGCCGAGCCACGACGACCCCTGGATCAGCCCCGAGATCATGAGGGAGATCCACATCACCAAGTTTCCGATCGCCATGATCCAGAAGACCCAATGATTCAAACTCTCGCTGTACCACCCTGACGCTCCCCAGAGGCGAGGCCACAAATACTGGACAAATCCGAAGATGAAGAACGAGAAGGTGCCGAACATCACGAAATGCGCGTGGCCGACGACCCAGTCGGTGAAGTGGACGTGCTCCTGAACCGTGAGCGTCACGTGGAGCGCACACTGGAGACAGGTGAGGAGATAGGAGACCGCCCCCGCCACGAACCACCGGAGCGGAAGCTTGCTGTACGACTCGGTCCCCCTTGGCGCAGCGTCTGCCAGAAGTTGTAGAGGACCGTGTAGACGACGAGGTGCACGCCGACCGAGCTCACCACCGACATCGACTGCACCCACATCGGGATCGGCGAAAGCAAATAATGGTGGGCGCCGTTCAGCGGGTAGAGGAAGGCGAGCGACCAGAACCCCAACAAAGACGCCTTGTGGGAGAAGACCGGCTTCTGGAGGACGACCGGAACCAAATAATACATGAGCCCCCAGCCGACCGGCGTCACGTAGAGCCCAACCAAATCGTGGATGTACATCGACGTGAGCGACGCCCCTGCCGACCCCGCGACCCAATATTGGGGAAGGAAGTTCCCAACGAAATAGTTGATCGCCGTCCAGACGAACGCCGCGATGAAATACCACAGCGACACGTAGAGCCCTTTCTTGGTCTCGATCGCGTAACGCAGGATCGGCCCCAGCACGTTGTTCACCGCCACGACCGCGAGCGCCACGAGCACGACCGGATCGATCCAGACCGGCGTCTCACCCCACTCGATCGCCTGCATTTGGCCGAACACCAAGTATCCGACGACCGTCGCCAGCAGGATCCCGTTCCAGATCCAGAAGGCGGCCCAGCCGACGAGCTGCGAGAGGACGGGGCGACCCGTGAGGCGCGGAATCACGTACTCGAGGAGCCCGATCGTCGCGGTCACCAAGAATCCGAACGCCACGCCGCTCGTGTGGGTCACCCGCACGCGGCCGGGCGAGAGCATCTCGATCCCGGCGAACGGATAGGCGCGCAGGAACTGCATCGAGTAGAGGAACCCGGCGAGGATCGCGGCGCCGAACCAGAAGAACGCCGCGATGAGCCACGCGCGGACGCGCGCGCCGTCGACGACGTCGGCCCGCGGCTCGAAGGCCTCCGATCCCACAATCGCCGCGGCCGCGGTCATCGGAGGTTCGCCGCGGGGCGCCGGGGCGAATGGAAAGAATGAAGGCCACGAGATCGAAGCGCTCGTCGTCGGTGAGCGCGCGGCCGAAGCCGGGCATCGGAGTCCCCTCGAATCCCTCGGAGATCACACGCATCAGATCCTCGGGGCGCTCTCCGTACTTCATCGGCTCCTCGCGAAGGTTGCGCGGCTTCAGTTTCTCGCCGCGGTAGTCGGTCAGAATGTTGGCAAAGACGCCGTCGCCCGCCCCCTCGCCGCCGTGGCAGGCGACGCACGACTTCCCGAAGAGCTCGCGGCCGCGCGCGGCCGATTCTTGGGATTCGAGCCGCTCGCGCGGCGGCATCGCGATCGCGACGGGCGCCCCTTCGGCGAGCGCGATCCGCCGAGCGCCGATAGGTAGGAAACGACGGCGTCGACCTCCGCCTCCGAATGGAGCCCCCACGCGGGCATCGAGCTCCCCGGGATGCCGCGCCGCAGCGTCCGTTTCCAATCCTCGGGTGTGGGATCCTTTCCCTCCGGAGTCGTTTTGAACTTGGTGATTCCCGCCGCGAGATTCGCGGGGCGCACCATGAATCCCGCGGCCGCCACGCCGTCTCCGCGTCCCAACTTTCCATGGCAACCGGCGCAGTTCGCGAGAAAGGTGGTTTCGCCGAGGGTCCTTTGGGATTCGCGCGCGGTCGGCATCACGGATCCATGGCGGGAGATCGTGCGCGCCTCCTCCGGGTCGATCGCCCAGAGGCTCGCGGTGTACGCCGCGAGATCGCCGAGCTCGTCCGCCGTGAGGCTCTTGGCATAGGAGGGCATCGGCGTGCCCGAGATCCCAAGATTGAGGACTCGGAACACATCCTTGGCATCCGCGACGCTCTTCAGCCCGGCCGGGCCGCGGCGGAGGTTCGCCGCCGGAAGCTTCGATCCCTCCTCCGCGACGAGCGTGGGGGCCGAAGGTCCGTCGCCCAGCCCCTCCTTTCCGTGGCATTTCCAGCATTCCCCTTTCGAGGAACACCACCTTTCCGCGCTCGATCGCCGCGGCGTCGGTCGCCACAGAAACTCCATCGAAGGAGACGGGCGGGTCGGGGGATTCAGCTCGAAGTGGTTGAGCGATTTCTTCTCGTCGTCGTCGTAGAACGCCGAGAGACGCTTCACCTCGTCGACCAAAGCCCAACGATCCGCGGGCGCGAGGAATCCGAAACTTGGCATTCGGCTGGGGAGCACCCCGACCGTGAGGGTGCGCATCAGGTCCGCGTCGCACGGGAGGGAGCCCTCGGGGTGGTTCGGAATCGGAACCTCCCCTTCGTGAAGTCGCGGGGCGGCGGTAACAAAGCCTTCGCGAGGATCCCATCTCCCGCCCCCTTGTCTCCGTGGCAGCTCGCGCACCACTGGGCGTAGAGTTTCGGACCCTGCTCGGCGCTTTGGGTGGCAACCGCCGCCCGCGCGGGAACTGGAACTTGCGACCACCACGCGCGCGGCCCGATGCGCATCGGGTCGGATCCCAACGATCCTGAGCCGGGCGCGAAGACCTCGTCCGTGCGGTCGATCGCGATGACGACCAGCCCGGCCGCAACGGCGAGAGCAACGCACAGAATCGAGGCGATGAGTCGCTTGGTCTCGCGAGCTCGTTCGCTCGCGCCGGATACCTCCGGCCGTTTCGCTGGGGTCTGCATGGCGTCGCGCGGAGATAGGCACCGCGCGTGCCAAGCGCGCTTCCCAAGAAAACCCCGGCGGCGCGCCGAATGAGGCGCCCTTCGCCCCGCCCCTGTGCCCAATCGCAACAGCGCGGCGTGTACCCGAAGGCAACAGTCGCGGCCCCTTCCTCCGATACAATCGCCGCGTGGTCCGCGTCGTCTCGCCGCGTTTGCGCGGTTGGCATCCCTTGGCGATCGCCGCCTTCATCGGCTGCGCTCCGCTCCTCGCCGGGCAGGCGTTCCCCATCCAAGTCTACGACGTCGCCCAGGGGCTTCCGAGTTGCGGGTCGCAGTGCATCCATCAGGATTCCCGCGGTTATTTGTGGTTTGGGACCTGGGACGGCCTCAGCCGCTTCGATGGTTTCGAGTTCAAGAACTACGGCCTCGCCGAGGGGCTGCCGAGCACGCTCGTGAACTCGATCGTCGAGACCCCTGGGGGAGTTGTGGGTCGGCACCCACGGCGGCGGCTTCGCCATCTATACGCCCGAGCGAAAGTTGGGATCGCGATCGTTGGCGTTCCGGACCGTGAGCCTCGGCGCCGACCGCTCGGCGAACCAGGTGAACGCGTTCCTCTTCGACGGGAAGGGGCGCGTCTGGATCGGCACGCAAGGGGGCTCTACCGCGGCGAGCGCGACGCGCGCGGCGATTGGCAATCTGCACCGATCCGCCTCGGCGCCCCGATCGAGAGCCCCCAGCATGCGCTCGCGACCGTCGACGGCCGTCTGTGGTTCGCCTTTCCCAACGATCTGCTCGAGATCGACGGCGAGGCGAAGCGCGATCACACCGTTCCCGCGGGCGACGGCGCCGGGGTCGTCCAGTCGATCTGCGACGCCGGCGACGGATCGCTCTTCGTCGCACGCGACCGCTCCGTGGATCGTTGCGTTTTGCCGTCGAACCCGGGCGGCTCCGATCGTTGGGAATCGCTCGGGATCGCGCGCGATCCCGAGGAGGAGTTCCATACCCTCCTGCGCGACTCGGCGGGGCAGCTCTGGATCGGCTCGACCCAGGGATTGTTGTTCTGGAACGGCGAACGGATCCGGCGCTGGAGCGAGCACGATGGCCTCCCCGATTCCAACATCCGCGCGATCTTCGAGGACCGGGAGCTGAATCTTTGGTTCGCGACCCTCTCGGCCGGTGTCTGCCGCCGCTCCCCGCCGACATCGCCAACTATACGCCGGCGCAGGGCCTCCCGGTCCGCATCGCCACACAAATCGTGGAGGCGAGCGACGGCCGGATCTACGCTGCGACGACCGCCGGGACGGTCGAGGTCGACGACGACCGGGTCTGGATCGTCGAGGGCTCGCTCGATCCGCCGTTCCAAAGGGCCGGGCGCTCCATGCTCCAGGATCGCTGCGGCGATTGGTGGGTGGGCACCCCGAGGGGCTCTACCGTTTTCGTGGGAAAGATCTCCGCTTCCGCGACGGCGAGCGCCTCGGCGTCGCGAACGGCCTCCCCGATCGTTGGGATTGCGGAAAGTTGGTGCAGGACCGCGCGGGGCGGATCGTGGCGCTCTCCACCGCCGGACCCGTCTACGTCTCCGGAGCCCGATCCCGGGAGGCGCCGCGCTTCGAGCCGCTCGCCGAGGCCGACTCGAAGATCCTGGGTTTCCGCGCGAGTGCTTCGTCACCTCCGCGGGGAATCTTTGGTTCGCCCACTGGCTCGCGCCGGGGCGCCTGCGCGGGCGCGCGATCGAGCCGCTTCCCAACTTTCCGGGGGCCGATCGTCGACCCGCGCTGTATTTGCGAAGATCGCGCCGGGAACCTTTGGTTCGGAACGCGGCAGCGCGGCGCCTGGTGCGTCGCCGACCCCGAGTCGCCGAACCCAACGATCACACGCTTCACAACAGAGAACGGCCTCCCAAGCGACGCGCGTCTTCTCGATCGCGGAGGATCACGCCGGGAATCTTTGGTTTGGCACCTCGCGCGGCCTCGCGCGCCTCGATCCCAAGAATCGGGTCTGCGATCTCCTCCAGACGAGCGACGGTCTCGCCGGCGACATCGTCTACGACTGCCACGTCGACGCGAGCGGGATCCTTTGGGTGGCGACCTCCGGTGGCGTCTCTCGGATCGATCCCGTTTCGATCGCGGCGCACCCCGAGCCTCCCGACGTGATCCTGACCTCGATCGAAGCTGACGGAGAGATGGTCCCGATCCCCGACACCGGCGCGCGCCGCGTCGACATCCCCAACTTTCCGCCGTCGACGAGCCGCGTGTCGATCGCATACACGGCGATCGCGCCGCGCGGCGCCCGCCAGCTCGAGTACCATCCCGCGTCGGCGATTCCCCTTGGAGCCCGCCGACGCGCGACCGCTCGATCCAGCTCGCCGCGCTCGCCGCGGGCGACCACCGTTTCGAGGTGCGCGCCGCGGGCGAACCCCAACGATCGGAGCCCGCCACGGTGAGCTTCCGGATCCCGCCGCCGATCTGGCAGCGCGCCTGGTTCCTCGCGATCGTTGGGATTTGCGCCACCGGCGGAGCGCTCGCGATCCACCGGGCGCGCGTCCGCCGATTGTTGGCATTGGAGCGGATCCGCCGGCAAATCGCGACCGACATCCACGACGAGCTCGGCGCCGGCCTCTCCCAGATCGCGATCCTCTCGGAGGTTGGGAAGCGCGACGCGACCGCGAGCGGCCGCGCCCGCCTCGACGACGTGGCCGATCTCGCGCGATCGCTCCGCGATTCGATGAGCGACATCGTCTGGGCGCTCGACCCGCGGCGCGACCGCGCGAGCGACCTCGTCTCCCGGATGCGCCAGTTCGCCTTCGGCATCCTCGACACCGACGGGCGCGCGGTCGAGTTCCGCGCGCCCCCGAGAGCGAGACCGGGGCGCTGCGCCTCGAGCCCGACCAGAAACGCCAACTATTCCTCTTCTTCAAGGAGGCCCTCCACAACGCGTCGCGCCACTCGCGCGCGGCGAATGTTGGGATCGACGTGGAGCTCCACGGCGACGAGCTCCGATTGTTGGTGAAGGACGACGGCGTCGGCTTCGATCCGCGCGCCGAGCACGCCGGCCACGGCCTCGGGAGCCTCGCCGAGCGGGCGCGAAACCTCGGAGCCCAACTATCCATCGAATCGGCCCCCGGGCGCGGCGCCGCGATCTCCCTCGTCGTCCTCTCCGCGCCCACCCCCGCATCCTCATGCGGGGGTGAGGGGCGCGCCTCCGCGCTACGCTCGCAACCCCAACGATCCCTCGCCGAAGCCTCCGCAGACCCAAAACGCCCCCCGCCCCATGCCCGGCACATCCCGAGAGCTCTCGGTCTCCCTCGTCGAGGACGATCGCGCGACGCGCGACGGGCTCGCTCTCCTCATCGAGGGAACCCCGGGCTTCGAGGTCGTCGCTAAGTATGGCGCCATGGAAGAGGCGATCGTTGGGATTCCGAAGTCCCCCCGATGTGTTGCTTTGCGACATCGAGCTCCCCGGCATGTCGGGGATCGAAGGGGTGCGCAAGTTGAAATCGCTCGCGCCGACGGTCCAGATCCTCATGCTCACGGTCTTCGCCGACAACGACCACGTCTTCGAGGCGATCTGCGCCGGCGCGTCGGGATACTTGCTGAAGGGCACGCCGCCGGCGCGCCTCCTCGGCGCGATCCGCGAGCTCCAGGCCGGCGGCGCGCCGATGTCCCCGAGATCGCGCGAAAGGTGGTGACGCTCCTCGGCCGCGTGGCGCCGCCGCCGCGCGAGGAGCACCGCCTCTCGGCGCGCGAGGTCGAGATCCTAAAGTTGCTATCCGACGGCCATAGCTACAAAACGGCCGCGCACGAGCTCGCGATCAGCATCGACACGGTGCGGTTCCACATCCGCAACATCTACGAGAAGCTCCACGTGCACCCAAGTCGGAGGCGGTGCTCCGCGCGCTCCGGACGGGGATCGTTCGCTGAGGGATGGGCGAAGGGCGAGGGGTGGGGGCCCCGCATGAACGTGCGGCTGCGATGGATACCTCCCGCACGGGAGACTCTAGCAGGTCGCTGAAAAGTCATTCGGCCCATGCGCGGATCTCGTTGTCAATCTCTTCGTTGGTGTGGCCTCGACGTAACTCTTGGTTACGCCTCGGCCCCACCGCCTCGATCTTGCCAACGATCTCTCGCACATGGTCTCGAAGCACATTGTTCAGCGACCTGCCGGCCGCGTCACCAATTCTCAACGATCCACGCCACTCTCAGGAGCCAAAGACAATGGATTCCGCGAAACTCGATCAATCTCATGGGCAAGGCCGTCGGCGATCTCGGCGCCGCGATGCATGCGGCCCTCGTCATCGTCGGCGACAAGCTCGGACTCTTCAAAGCGATGGCCGGAGCCGGTCCCATCACCCCCGCCGCGCTCGCCAAGAAAACCGAAACCACCGAACGCTACGTCCGCGAGTGGCTGAACGGCATGGCCGCGAGCGGATATGTTTGCTATTGCAAAGACACGAAGACCTACACGCTCCCCGAAGAGCAGGCCTTCGCGCTCGCCAACGAAGAGAGCCCGGCGTTCCTCCCCGGCGCCTTCCAGATCATCTCGGCCGTCATGCGCGACGAGCCCAAGATCACGGAGGCCTTCCGCACCGGCAAGGGTGTGGGCTGGCACGAGCACGACGTGAATCTCTTCGAGGGGACCGAGCGTTTCTTCCGTCCCAACTATGTCGGAAACTTAGTGAGCAGCTGGATCCCGGCGCTCGAGGGGGTCGAGGCGAAGCTCAAGAAAGGGGCGTCGGTCGCCGACGTGGGCTGCGGCCACGGCGCCTCCACGATATTGTTGGCAAAGACCTATCCCAACTCCACGTTCATCGGCTTCGATTACCACGCGCCGTCGATCGAGTGGGCGCGCAAGGCCGCGAAGAAAGCTGGGGTCGACTCGCGCGTGAAGTTCGAGGTGGCCGACTCGCGGAAGTTCCCGGGCAAGGACTACGACCTCGTCGCCTACTTCGATTGTTTACATGACATGGGCGATCCGATGGGGGCCGCCAAGCACACCCTCTCGACCCTCAAGAAGGACGGCACCTGGCTCATCGTGGAGCCCTTCGCCAACGACAATGTCGAGGACAACCTCAATCCCGTGGGGCGGGTCTTTTATTGCGCTTCGACGATGCTCTGCACTCCCGCCTCGCTGTCGCAGGAAGGGCAGGCGGGGCTCGGCGCCCAGGCCGGCGAGGCGCGGCTGCGCGAAGTCGTGACGAAGGGAGGCTTCACCCGCTTCCGCCGCGCGACCCAAACGCCCTTCAACCTCGTTCTCGAAGCGAGGCCGTAGAGGGACGCGCGAAACGGCTTCTGGTCGCCGACGGGCTCCCATAGGTAGAGTCCGGGCGTGTCGCCCGCGCGGCACGCCCATGGAACCCACTCGGCGCCAGATCCTCGCCTCCGCGGCCGCCGCGCCGATCGCATGGCCGCTTCTGGAAAGTTGGCATTCGCCCGCGGCGGGGAGCGGCGCGCTCGAGGCCGCCGCGGCGCGCGCGGCCGGCGCCTCAGCCGCATCGTTGGCATCGGACGAGGATTTTTGGTTCTCGGTCCAGAACACCTTTTCGATCGACCGGAGCCTCCTCAACTTCAACAACGGCGGCACCTGCCCGGCGCCGACGGTCGTGATGGAGGCGCTGAAACGCCACCTCGACTTCTCGAACCATTCCCCAACGAAACAAATGTGGGGAGTGCTGGGGCCCCAGATCGAGACGGTGCGCGAGCGGCTCGCGCGCGATCTGGGCGTGTCGCCCGAGGAGATCGCCCTCACCCGCAATGCGTCGGAATCGCTCGAGATCTGTGAGTTCGGCCTCGATCTGAAGCCGGGCGATGAGGTCGTCACCACGACCCATGACTACCCGTCGATGGTGAACACCTGGAAGCAGCGCGAGATGCGCGACGGAATCGTGGTGAAGCAGGTGCGCTTCGAGCCGCCCAGCACCGATGACGCGCTCTTCGAGCTGGTCACGAAGGCGGTGGGCCCGAAGACCAAGGTCATCCACGTTTCCCACATAACGAACCTCACGGGGCAGATCTTCCCGATCCGGCGGATCTGTGACTTCGGGCGCGGGCGCGGGATCGAGGTGATCGTCGACGGCGCGCACGCCTACGGGCAATTCCCATTCAAGCTCCCCGATCTCAATTGTGACTATTACGGGGTGAGTCTCCACAAGTGGATCCTGGCGCCGATCGGCACGGGGCTCCTCTACGTACGCAAAGAAAAGATCCCCAAGATTTGGCCCCTCTTCGGCAACGTCGAGCCGCACTCGGGCGATATCAAGAAATTCGAAAGCTACGGCACCCATCCCTACGCGCCCAAGCTCGCGGTCTCCGAGGCGCTCGTTCACCACCAAACGATCGGCGCGGAGCGGAAGGCGGCGCGCCTGCGATTCCTGCGCGAGCGATGGAGCAAGCGGCTGCGCGGCAATCCGCGCGCGGTCCTCTACACCTCCGACGACCCCGCCCTCTCGGCGGCGATCGGAACCGTGGGCTTCCGCGGCTCCGACGGCAAGTTCCTCGAGCCCAATCGCGTGGTCGAGAGCCTCTTTGCGCGCCACCGGATCATCGTCACGCCGATTGTCGTGGACGATGTGCGAGGGATTCGTATCACGCCGAACGTCTACACGACGCTCGAGGAGGTCGACCTCCTCGGCGACGCGCTCGTCGAGCTCGCGGAAAAAGGCATCCCCAACGAAACCAGGTAACCAATGAAAGCGCATCTCCTCCTCCCCCTGCTCGGCGCGGCCACGCTCCTCGCCGTCTCCCCGCCCTTTGCCAAGAAAAGAAAAGCCCAGGAAGCACAGGAAGCCAAGGACGCGAGCCGGCCTCGGCGGCGGGGCTCCCGCGCGACGCGGCGCGGGCGGTCGACCTGATCGAGAAGGACAGCAAGGTCCAGCCGATCCTCGAGGAGATGATTGGGAAGTTCGGCCCGCGCCTCACCGGCTCGAGCAATCTGATCAAGGCGTGCGAGTGGGCGAAGGCCAAGTTCGAGTCGTTCGGCCTCAAGGCCGAGCTCTATAAGTGGGGAGAATGGGAAGTGGGATTCGACCGCGGCAAGCTCAGCGGGCAGATCCTTTCCCCCGAAGCCAAGAAAATCGACGTCGGCACGAACTCCTGGGCCGCGGGGACGAACGGCCCCGAGAAAGGGCCCGCGGTCCTCTTCCCCAAGGATGCCGACGACGTGAAAGCTAACAAAGCCAGCTTCAAGGATGCTTGGGTTCTGATTCCGCGCGGAAAAGTGCTCGCCGCGGCGAAGTACAACGAAGAGGAGAAGTCCGGCAACCTCGAATGGGAGCTCCAGGAGGCGGGGATCCATGGCTTCATCGGATCCGCCGGCGGCGAGCTCATCCTCACGAGCGGGCGCCCGCTCACCGATTTCTCGAAGCTCCCCACGCGCGTGACCGTCCGCGTGACTTCGGAGGTCTTCAAGGAGCTCACCAAGTATGCGACCGACGGCAAGCCCGCGGTCGTCGAGTTCAACCTCGAGAACAAGTTCGTGAAGGGGCCGGTGCCCCTCTACGACGTGATCGCCGACATCCGGGGCACCGAGAAGCCCGACGAGTACGTGATCATCGGCGGCCACATCGATAGTTGGGATGGAGCCCAGGGGGCGACCGACAACGGCACCGGCGTGGCGACCACGCTCGAAGTGGCGCGCGTCCTCGCGAAGCTCGGCGTGAAGCCCAAGCGCACGATCCGCTTCATGCTCTGGAGCGGCGAGGAGCAGGGATTGTTGGGATCGCAGGCGTGGATCGCCAAGAATCAGGAGATGCTCGCCAAGATCTCCGCGGTCCTCGTCCACGACGAGGGGACCAACTATGTGGCCGGGATGAACATCCCGAAGGCGATGGAGGAGGCGCTCGATCCGATCGCCGAGCCGCTGAAGAGCCTGGACCCCAAGTATCCGTTCGTGGTCAACCACAAGGGCCTCCCGATGGGAGTCGGCAGCGACCACGATTCCTTCCTCCAGGCCGGCGTCCCCGGCTTCTTCTGGGATCAGAAGGGCGACGTCGACTACAACCACGGCCACCACACCCAGTTCGACACCCTCAGCGTCGTTCGCCACGATTACCAGAAGCACTCGACGAAGATCATCGCGTCGGTGGCGCTCGGGATCGCCAATCTTCCGGAAATGTTGCCTCGCGAGAACATGACCGCGCCGCGCGGCGCGCGCGGGCTTCGGCGGCGGCGCGCCTTCGGGCAAGCTCCTCGGAATCCTCCCGAACGGCGGCGAAGGGGGCTCCTCGTCGGCGACGTCAACGAAGGCGGGGTGGCCGACAAGTGTGGGATGAAGGCGAACGACCTCATCACCAAGATTGGCGATACACCCATCGCCAACGTCGAGGAGCTGCGCGCGGCGCTCGCCAAGGCTCCCAACAAAACCACGATCACCATCAAACGCGATGGCAAGGAAATGGTGTTGAACGCGGAATGGCCCGAAGCCAAGAAACCGGCAGGCGAACCCAACAAACCGGCGTCGGCGCCGGCGCGCTGAGGTCGAGAGCGGCGCGGAGCTCACGCTCCGCGCTCGCCGCCCTCGCCCGCGAAGCGCGGGCGTGCACGCTCTGCGCGGCGGAGCTCCCCACGAGCCGCGCCCCGTGTTCCAGGTCACGGAGCCGGCGCCGATCCTCTTGGTTGGGCAGGCGCCCGGGCGCCGCGTCCACGAGACCGGGATCCCATGGAACGATCCGAGCGGCGAGCGGCTGCGCGAGTGGCTCGGGGTCGATCGCGCGGCATTCTACGACCCAACGAAGTTCGCGATCCTGGGGACCGGGCTCTGCTGCCCGGGTACCGACCCCGGCAAAGGCGACCGCCCGCCGCTGCCGCGCTGCGCGCCGACCTGGCATCCGCGATTCTTGGTATTCCTCGAGCCCGCGCTGCGCCTCCGGCTATTCGTGGGAGCCTACTCGATCGCGTACCACCTGCCGGAAGAGCGGCGGCGCCCCGTGGGCGAAGTCGTGCGCGAGTTCCGGCGCTTCCTCGCGCGCGGCATCGTGCCGCTCCCCCACCCATCGCCGCGCAACCGCCGATGGCTGCGCGATCGCCCCTGGTTCGACGCCGAGCTCGTCCCCGAGCTGCGGCTCGCGGTTGCCAACGCACTCGCGGCAACCCATCCTTCTCGCCGTGACAAACCGTAAGAAACTCTCGCCCGACGAAGTGGCGGCGGGCCTGGCGGCCCTCCCCGGTTGGGAAGTGCGCGCGGGAAGCTCCATCATGAGTGGCGATTCACCAACTTTGTGGAGGCCTTCGGATTCATGGCGAGCGTGGCGCTCACGGCCGAGAGCTTGAATCACCACCCCGAGTGGAGCAATGTTTACAATCGCGTCGTGGTGGATCTGACGACGCACGACGCGGGCGGTCTCACGCCGCTCGATTTCGAGCTGGCGCGGCGGATGGACAAGCTCGCGGGCCGATCCTTGGGAACGAGCTGAGGGGCACGCGATGGCCGACAAGAATTACAGCATGACGACGGAGATGCCGAAGCCGGTCCACGCGATCCGGCTGAAGGATCCGATCCTCGAGGATTTGGCGCTGCCGCCGGCGTCGGTGACGCTGTCGGATTACCCCGGCACGGTCGCCGAATCGAAAGCCCAACGATACGCGCTGATCGTTGGGAACACGCCGCTCTCCGCCGAGCTCGGCGCGAAGGTGCGCAGCGAGTTCGACGCGCCGGTGGGCGACAAGGGGATGCTGCTGGTCGAATCCCACCAACTCTTCGATCCGAAGGCCGTCGCCGCGTTTCGAAACGCCCTGTGGCCGACGTTCCACGTCTTCAAGGCCTACCGCGTTCAAAACCAACATTACGTCGAGCGGCTCAACGCCGATGGTTGGGAAAAGCTCACCAAGCACTTCGTCGCGACATGGACCGGGACGGCGGTCGCGGCGATTCGGCGCTCGGCGGCGCTCGCCCCCGATTCGATCGTTTCCAAGTTCAACAAAAATGCCGCGGGCTGGAGCGGCGATCCCGCCTCGCCGCTCTTCGCCCACCACCGCTGGATGCGAAAGTTGGTGTCCGACCTCGGCGAGCCGAAGCCGGGGAGCGGACGCTCGACGCCGGCTGTGGCGCCGGATGGGTGGGAATCGAGGCGGCGCGCAAGGGGGCGCAGGTCTTCGCCTTCGATCCGAGCCCGGAGATGGTGAAGTTCACCAACGAAAACGCCGCCAAGGAAGGGGTGAAGGTCGAGGCGCAGGCGGGCTTCGTCGAGAAGCCGCCCTGGAGCGAGCCCTTTTCGTTGGTGTTGAACTCGGGGGTGGTGAGCTTTGCCCCCGACGCGGAGCGATACTTGGCATCGCTCGACGCGCTCGTGGCGAAGGGCGGGCGCCTCGCCATCGGCGATCTGAACCCGCTCTCGCGCGGCATGGCGAAGCGGCGCGCCGAGAGCCGGTGCTTCCCATCCGCGAGCTGAACGCGCTCGCGCGCGCCGAGGTCGAGAAGGCGCTCACCGCACGCGGTTACCGCCTCACGGCCCGGCGGTACTACCAGCTCACCGATCCCTATCCCCGGCTCATGCACTTTCTCGCGCGCAAGCTCGGCGGCCTCGGCTGCGGCACCATCCTCAAACGCAACGAACGCGCCGCTGCCCACGACTCGGACGACGCCGCCGGCTTCGATAGTTGGCTTTTGAGGGCGGAGAAGCCGTAGGGATTCGGCCATCGTGATCGACGCCAAAGCCGCCGCGACGAACGCCGAGAAGTTCCTCCACGCACTCTTCGAGGGGCAAGCCGATCGGCTCCGTGCGCGTCGAGGAGGCCGAGCTCGGCGACGATGCCAAGCATTGGATGATCACCCTCAGCTTCGATGCAAAGGTGAACTCCATCGGCCTCGACCCGCGGGCGCTCAAGGTGTTCAAGGTGCGCACCGACGACGGGCTCGTCGTATCGATGAAGATGAGGCTCAGCCAATGATCCGATCGTTGGGATTGGCGGCGGCGGCCGGCGGATTCGTGGGCGCCGCTATCCTTGGCGTCGCCGCCGCCTCTCCCACCCAAGGCCCCGCCCCCGCCCCCTCACCGCCGCTGATTTCAAGAAGCTCCACGCCGAGGTCGCTCCCAAAAGCCAAGATACTTGGGAGAAGATCCCCTGGCACATCGATCTCTTCGAGGCGCGCACGCTCGCGTTCAAAGCCAAGAAACCGGTATTCCTCTGGGCGATGAACGGCCACCCGCTCGGTTGCACCTGAAACAATGGCGTCCTGGACCGTGCGTCCACGTTCACCGACGACGAGCTGGTCGACATCCTGAAGAAGAATTACATCTCGGCCGCGACCGACGTTTATTATTGGGAATACAAGAGCACGAATGCGGTGGGCGAGTTCTATCGCGGCCTCTACGAGCAGCGCACCGATCTCAAACCCAAGCAAACGACCCAGGGCCTCTACATATTTTCGCCCGATGGCAAACTATATCGCGCGTGGAACACCCGCGGCGGCGAGAAACTGAAAGACGAGCTGCGCGCGGTCCTGAAGGAGTACAAGGCGCCGCCGGTGCCGGCCTCGCTCGAGGAGGACCATGACCCGAGCTCCGAGCGCTACCCACCTAAAGGCACACAAGTCGTGAATTGCTTCGCGCGCGTCACCAAGGCCGACTGGCCGAGCGCGCCGCAGGGAACGCAAAAGATCTTCCAGAGCGCGACGGGGCGCGAGCATTTGTGGGTTTTGAAGAGCGAGGTGCCGCTCGTGGCGCGCGGCAAGCTGCCGCACGCGCTCGTGCGGCGGATCGCGCGCTTCCACCTGAACGACTTCACGCGCGGCGAGCCCGACATCTGGAAGCCCGAGGATCTCAAGAAGGTCGAGATGGATCTCGAGCCCGACGGGAGCGGATACAAACTAACCGGCGAGGTCGAGATCGAGGATCCGAGCGGGCGCGCCGGATATATGGCAAAGCTCCTCGGCCGCGTCGAAGCCAACAATGGCAAGCTCACGAAGTTCGACGTCGTCGCGCGCGGCACCTACCACGGCCACGGCCAGTTCACCCACAATCCCGCCCCCGAGGGGGCTTCGAGTTGGTGATCGCCTTCGCGCTCCCGCCCGAGGGCACGGGCGACGCGCTCAAGGCGCCGCCGCAGGGGCTGCAGATGTACAAGACGTATTTGAGCCCGTGAGGCGGGCGCGGGTCACATCGACAAATCGCGCTTCCGCCGTTCCCGAAGCCAACGAAGCACCATCTCCTGCACCGCCGAATCGCGCGGGAGGCCCGTATGGGTGGCTTTCACTTCGTTGGTATTGACGCCGTCGAGGCGGGCGCGCGACGTGGCGACGATGCCGTCGCCCGAGCCGCGCTCGAGCTCGGTCAGATCGGAGACCAACTCGCGGACTTTGGTCGAGACGGGGCTCGATTCGGGGAGCTTGGCGATCGCCCGCTCGGCGCCGAGGCGGATGAGCTCGGTCGCCTCGGAGTTGAGCGGCGCGCCGGTGCCGGCGACGGCGTGATACTCGACGCGCGGATTGCGCGGCCGCGAGGCGAGATCCTTCAATAGTTGGGAATCGGGGAGATGTCGTCGCGCGCGTCGGCCAGCACGCGGCGCGCCGCCTCGCGCGCGAGGGCGGCCGCCGTCGACATCGACGCCGGACGCGACGCCACGAGCTCCACGAGGTCGAACGCCGCGTGGAGCTGCGCCATCCGGGCGCCGCCGTTGGGGACGCCGAGCAACACCAACGATCGGACGTTGCCCGGATCGAGCCCCGGATCCTCGACGCAGTCGCGCGCGACGAGGCCGCCGAGGCTGTGGGCCACCAGATAGATGGGAATGCCCGCCTGCGCCGCGAGCTTCTCCGATAGTTGGCGAGCGCTGTCGGCGATCGGCTGGCGGCTGTCGTAGCGGAACTCCGCGATCGCCAGCTCCGGCGCATTCTTGGTGAACGCCGCGCGCATCGATTCCCGAGCATCCGCGCCGCCGCCGAGGCCGTGGACGAGGACGATGAGCGGCTCGCGCGCCCCGCGCTCCGCCGGGAGCACGAGCTCGGGGGCGATCGGCGCAATCGCCTCGCCGGTGACCTTGCCGAAAACCCAACGAATGAACCGGCGGTGCTCGCGGCGCGACTCGTCGCGGATGTCGGTGTCGTCGTGTGTCGCGGCGCGCACCGCTTCGCCCTGTGCGATCGGGCCGGCGAGCGCGGAGCCCGCGAGCGAAAGGAACCGCCACTCCGAGCGCGCATCGCATGGCGCCAGGATACCCGCGCCTGCCCGGCGGCGCGCAAGCGGTCACGGCGAACGGACCGCCGCGGCGAGCGCCTGCCCCAGCTTCTCGAACTCGCGCTTCCAGGCGTTCGTCGCCAAGAAAACGAACGAGGTCGCGATCGACGAAGCGCAGCAGGTCGGAGAAAAAGACGTCGTTGCTGCCGTCGTGCGTGAGGAGACCGGCCGAATGGGCTCCGCTCCACGACGACCCAGCCGTAGCCGTAGTGGGACTTCGCCGCTCGCGTCCTCGGCGACGTGCGGCGTGAACATCTTTTTCTTGGCATCCGCGGACAGCACTGTTTCGCCGGCGAGCGCGCGATGCCAACGAAGCATGTCCCCCGCCGTCGTGAGAATCCCACCATTGCCGAGGAGGTTCCAGTAGGGTCCGTCCGGTGTCCCACGCGTGATCGAGCGGTGTTCCCCAATCCTTGTCTTTCTCGTATCCGTGGGGAATCGCGTCGGGGGCGCCACTTCGGGAGGCGATAGCCCGTCTGCTCCATCCCCGCCGGAAGGAACAATTGCTCGCGGAGGTAAGGCCTCGTAGGTCTGACGCGAGACCCGCTCCACGATCGCCGCGAGCAGGCTGTACCCAACATTGGAATAGTGGTATTTGCTCCCCGGCTCGGAGCGGAGCTTCCCGGCGAGCGCGCGCTCGACATAGGGATCGCGGCGAATCGCCTCGTAGTCGTCGCCGATCTCGCTGGGGAATCCGGCCGTGTGGGTGAGGAGATGGTGGAGAGTGATCGCCTTCTTATCGTTGGGAACGCCCGGAAGGTACTTATCCATCGGATCGCCGACGGCGAGCTTCCCTGTATCTCGAGCTTCAGGATCGCCGACGCGGTGAATTGCTTGGTGATCGACTGGATGTCGTAGACGGTGTCGGGCGCGCAGGGGATCTTTCGTTGGCGATCGGCGAGGCCATAGCCCTTCTCGGAAGCGTGTCGCTCCCGCGGACGATGAGGACCGACCCGAGAATCCGTGCGTCACGGCCTTCTCCATGACGGCGTCGAGGCGCTTGCGGATCTCGGCGCGCGATATTGCTGGCGACGGCGCTGAAGCGGGCAGCGACGCGGGCGCCGGTCGCGGAATCTTGAAAAGCCAAGAATAGCGGGAACGCGAGTGCGGCGCGGCGCATCGCTTCCTACTTCTTGAACATCCCCGGCTCGTACGCAACGATCCGCCCCTCGATCGCCGAGGCGGCGACGCCTCATGGGCGATGCCAAGTAAAGCTTCCCCGGCCCCGAGCGCCCTTGGAAGTTGCGATTGATAGCCGAGACGGTGACTTGGTCGCGCGTCTCCGATACGCCGGGGCCGCAGCCGATGCAGGCGCCGCAGCCGGGGTGAATGACGCGCACCCCATCCGCTCGAACATCTGCGCGTAGCCCTTTTCCTTGGCATAGCGCTCGACCGATTCGGAGCCGTATTGGATATAGAAGGCGACGCCGGATGCCAACTTTCTGCCGGCCCTTCCGCCTCCGATACCACTTTTGCGTATGCGTCGAGGTCGTCGAACTTGCCGGCGGTGCAGGATCCGCCGTAGGCGATGTCGATCTTCACCGCGGCGAGGTCGCGGAGCGTCTTACCATAGGTGGGATCGCCCGGCTCGGCCACGCGCGGCACGACGGCGCCGAGGTCGATCCTGTGGACGCCGCCGTGATAGGTGGCATTCGGGTCAGGGGCGACGGCGCGCGCGCGCATCGCGGCGACCTGCTCGGCGGATGGTTTGCGTTGGCGCGCGATCCACTCGTAGGTGCGCTCGTCGGCCTCGCAGATCCCCCGCCGCCGAACACTCGGTCGCCATGTTGGTGAGCGTGGCGCGCTCGTCCATCGAGAGCGACGCGAGCCCCGCGCCCGCCGAACTCCATGACGCGGTCGAGGGTGTCCTCGCGCTTGGCGAAGGTGTCGAGGATCTGCAGGATCAGGTCCTTCGCCATGACGTTCGATGCCAAGCTTTCCGTGGAGCTCGAAGCGGATCGACTCGGGCACGCGGACGAAGGTGAAGCCCGCGTGCGCGAGCCCGGCGTATTCGGTCGCCCCGACGCCCCACGCGAGCGCGTTGTTGCCGCCGCCCATGCAGGTGTGGCTGAATCGGTCGCCTGGACGAAATCCCCGGATCGACGAACGCCTCGCGCGCGACCTGGTGGCAGATGCCGGGCGAGATCCCGTCGTGGGCGGAGTAATCGCGGCACGCCGGTGTGCGCCTGGAACTCGCGCTGGAGGCGGCGGAGCGTCTCGATCTCGCTTGGTGAAGCGCGCCATCCGCGCCACGCCCGTCGCGTAGAGGAGGTGATCCTCGAAGACGGCGAACTTGCTGGGATTCGCGAGCGCGTAGTCCGCGCCGTATTCTTGGGAAAGGAAATGGTGGACTTGGGCGGTCGTGAACTCGTGGGAATAGCCGGCGTCGACGTTCACCAAGATGGCGTCGCCCGGCTTCACGTACGGCTCCCCCTGCGCCGGCGACGAGGTGGCGCGCCAGAATCTTCTCCGCCATCGTCATGGGGCGCTTCGCGGTGCCATGCTTGGGAAGCGCAATCTTGCCTTCCCGCAGCGCCTTCGAGAACGGGAAGAGCCCCCGCGCGCAACACCAACTTTGTGATCGGGTCGTACGGCGCGAGTGAACTCTTCGATGGGGATCGACTCGCCGGCCTGGAGGCGCGTCAGCAGCGCGTGGTTCCCCATCAACTGCCCCTGCTGGATATTGTTGCGTTCGTGGATCGGCGCGAACGACGCCGCGATCGCGATCCGGATCCCACACCACTTTTCGCACTGGACCGCGGTCTCGCGCGAGCTGCCGGTCCCTTTGCGATTCCCCGAGACGATCACCTCGAAGTTGCCATCGAGGAGTGCGCGCGTCGCGAAGACCCGCTCCCCTTCGCATCGAGCAGCCCCGCGTACGCGTCGAGCGCGATGTCCTCCGGCCGATGGCGGAAGCAAACCCACGCCGGCGTCATCACATCGGTATTGATGTCATCGAGAAGATCCTCGACGCGCACGTCGCGCATCGAAAGATTGGCTTTGCCGGCGAGCTGCGCGCGGATCAGCTCGAGATCCTTGGTGAGGAAGAGGACCCGCTTGCCGGGCGTGAGGCGAATATGGGACGGGTGGGGCATCGAGGAGGGAGGGCGAGCGGCCGCCAAGAATAGTCGATCGACCCCCACTTCGACGAGGCCGCCCCGTGGCGCCCGCGGCGAGGCGCGCCCTCCACGATTGTGAACTCGCGCGCGATGCCGCGGCCGCTACGCTGGCTCCCTCGGGCCGACTCGCGTTCGCATCCATATGTGGCATTCCACCGCACCCGTGGCGGCCGCAGCCGCGCTCCTCGCCGCCATCGCCCCCGGCTCCCGCATGCCCGCGCAAGGCACGAAGCCCGCCTCCGCGCCGCGCGACGCGACCGCGCTCGACGCCATCGCCGACCGTGTCGCCGAGGCGTTCGACACCCACCATCCTGTATTCTTGGGGAGCACGCACGGGAGCAAGAAGGTCCACGATTTTCTTCTGTGCCTCCTCTCGCGACCCGCGTTCCACGCGCGCGCGACCGACGTCCTCGTCGAGTGGGCGAGCGTCGCGCATCAGCCGGCCGTCGATCGTTCGCTCCTGAAGCTCGAGGCGGTCCCCGAGGAGGAGCTCCGCGCCGCGTGGTTCGACACCGGATTCGCCCGATCTCTGGGCGCGATTGCCACAAATCCCCGAGTTCTATGCGAGGGTGCGCGAGATCAACGCGCGCCTCGAGCCCGCGCGCCGGATCCGCGTCTTGGGCGGGTGCGATCCGATGGATTGGTCGAAGATGCGCAGCGCCGAGGACATTGCCAAGATTCCGTTCCGGACGAACTGGGTGGCGCACGTCCTCCTCGATCACTACCAGCCGAATCCCAAGCAAAAGCTGCCTCGTCGTCTACGGCGATGGCCACATCTATCACAACCACGGCGACATCGCGAACGACATGACACGCGAATCGTCGATCGCTCGAAGATCTTCGTCGTCGGGACGATTCTCGAACTGAAACCCAACGAAAGAGAGCTCGTCGCGCGCCTCGGCGATCCGGCGCGGCCGTTCTACCTCGCGGGCGAGTCGCTCCCGAAGGGCGGCCCCTATCCCAACGATCTCTTCTACTCGAAGGGCGATCCGCTCCTCGATCACATGGATTGCGTCGCCTACCTCGGCCCCGAGGCCGATCCCGATCTCCGGAACAAGATCGAGTTCACCGCCGCGCAGATGGCCGAGCTCGAGCGGCGCGCCGCAGTGCGCGGCGATATGAAGGAGCTGATGAAGCTGCGCTTCGCCCATCGCGCGGAGTGGTTTCGCGCGCATCCCGAGGATATTCCCGAGAGGCCGTGAGGGGCGGAGCGCCGCTCTTGACTATCGCGTCGACGCAAATCCCACGAATCCCGCCATGAACTCCGTGAGCAACCGTCGAATCTTCTCGTCGACGAGGTTCCCCTCGGCGTCGAACACCGAACCCGCCCCGAAACGTACACAAACTTGGTCGTGAAGAGGCGCGTGCCGAGGGCGCGGAGCGTCGGAAGCCACGCCGCCTGCGCGAGGCGCGTGCCGCCGGGGCCCGGGGTCGCACCCATGAGCGCGACGGCGCGCCCGCCGAAGACGCGCGGGATGTCCTTCCCCGGCCGCGAACACCAATCAATCGCATTCTTGAAAACGCCGGGGACCGAATTGTTGCTGTATTCGGGGGTGACCAGCAGGAGGCCGTCGGCGCCGGCGATCCGATCCTTCAGCGCCGCGACGGGCGCCGGGATCCCGCTCTCGGCTTCGAGGTCGCCGTTATAGAGGGGAATGTCGGCGATCGACGCAATCTCGATCGTCGCCGCGGCGGGCGCGACGGACGCCGCGCGCGCGCAGGAGCGCCGCGTTAAAGGAGCCTTTGCGTGTACTCCCCGCGATGCCAAGGATCGTGGTCATTGAGTTCCTCGATTCATTCGTTCACCAAGAATACGGCTAGTACCCTCTCTGCCTCTCCGCCGCTTCGCGTTGAAACCGAACTCGTCTGTGAAGAGCGGGCGGAGCTCCTCGCCGGCGGCTTCCGAGAGGATCGTTAGCAAGAGTTCGTTGCGCTCCTCGAGCGGCGTGTCGTGGGTGAAGGTGCGCAGGCACTCGGAGCGCCGCGCGAGCATCCGCGCGCAGACGCGCCGATAATAATCTTTGCCAATTTGATCCGGAGCTGCATGAGGCTCGTAGCTGCGGTTGTCGACGCGATCGAACTGCGCGAGGAGCTCCTTCTCGCCGCGCCGATGCCACAATTCGATCTCGGAGTCGGCGTAGGCCGCGTCGGCGATCGACTCGTTGAACCAGTGGGGCATCGCGCCGAACTGGAACATGAAGCAATGCATCATCTCGTGCGCATAGTTGGCGGAGGTGTCGAAGATCGAAGCCGCCTGGAGGAACATCTCGGGGTTCGGCCCCGACGCAACCGACATCCCGCACGGATATTTGTTGCCGACGTGGACGAAGATCCAATCGGGGGCGATTCCCACATATCCGGCGAGGAAGTCGTACTGCTGCTCGAGGAGCTTGGCGATGGCTTTGCCGTCGAGCGACGCGTCGGCGTGGTTCACGACGACGATGTGTTGCCCACGCTGCGGTCGTGAGGATCGGCTCGCGATGCCACTCGTCGTCGCCTTGGGGGATCGGCGGGTAGGGAAAGGTGTGGACCTCGCGCGAGGCCGGCTCCCCAGGCGGGATCTCGAGCTTCGAGGCGCAGCCCGGCGCGAACGCCCCGACACCAAGAATAACGCGGCCGCGGCGCCCTCATTTCTTGGGAACGATCTTCAGGTTGTCGATCCGGATCTTGTCTTTCTTCCCTCGATGCTGCACGCGAGCTGAATCTTGAACTCGCGCGACGCGTCGGGCTGATCCGGGTCGACGAAGACCGGCCCCAGCTCGCCGTTCAGGAACATTTGGTATTGGCTGCGCGCCGTGCGCACCTCGAAATGGAACAGGCGCCCGGGGAAGATCCACATCCTTGGGTTCACGGCGACGAACATATTCCCCTTGAGGATGCAGCTCTTCACGCCGTCGAGGACGGGGTGGTACTGCCCCATGAAGCAAAAGGTGTGAAACACTTCGTTGGTCTTGGGATCGAGGAGCCGCACCTCGAAGGTCCCCTTCTCCTCGGTCCAGCCGTCGAAGGTGAGCGTGAAGTCCCCCGACATCGGAACGGTTCTGATCGAGCGCGCCGTTCCCCTCGCCGCGGAGCTCCCCATCCTCGACCTTCCACGCTTTGTTGGTGACTTGCCAATCATTGGGAAGCGATTTTCCTGGAAGTCGAGGAGGATTTCCTTGGGATCGTCCTTGGGTTTTCCTTGGGTTCCCGGGGAAAGCGTCCCCAAAGAAAAGGGCGGCGGCGACGGCGAGCGATGCGGCGCGGATGGGAATCATGTGTCGAAGGATAACGGGGACCGGCGGGCGGGTCGTAGGGGGGCATATCCCGGCCCCACCTCTCAGCGAATTTCGGCGATGACCGGCGCGTGGTCCGACGCCCCCTCCCCTTGCGCGACTCGCGGTCGATCGTGACGTCGACGATCCGCTCCGCGAGCGGCGGCGAGACCAGCACGAGGTCGATCCGGAGCCCCCAGCCGCGATGGAACGCCCCCATCCGGTAGTCCCACCAGGTGAAGAGCCCCGCGTCCTCGTGGCGCAGGCGCAGCGCGTCGCGCAGCGGAAGCCCACATATCTTCGCGAGGGCGGCGCGCTCGTCGGGGTGGAAGAGGACCTGGCCTCGCCACTTATCGGGATCGTGGACGTCGCGATCCTCGGGCGCCACGTTGAAATCGCCGCAGAGGAGGATCGGTTTGTTGGGATCGCACATGTCGCGCATGTAGCGATCGAGCTTTCCCAACCATTCGAGCTGAACGGAAACTTGGGCGAGTCGATCGCCTCGCCATTGGGAACATAAACATTCACGACGCGAATGCCGTTGAACGTGCCGGCGATGAGGCGGCGGTGGAGAGTCAGGGCCGTCGTCGGGGAGCCCTTTCCCAACATTCTCGGCCGGCGCGAGCGAGAGGAACGCCACGCCGTTGTAGGTCTTCTGGCCATAGATCGCGCACTGGTAGCCGAGCGACTCGAACTCGGCGCGCGGGAACTTTTCGTCCTCGACCTTCGACTCCTGAACGCACAAAACATCGGGGCGATTCTGCTCGAGCCACGCGCGCACGCGCGGCAGGCGCGCGCGGATCGAGTTCGCGTTCCGGGGAGTGGCGCATCTTCACGGCCGCAGTGTACCTCGGGGCGGGTACCCGTTCCGGTCACCTCGCCCTACGAGTAGGATCGCCAGAGCGACGATTACGACTGACCCGCGCACGCACGCTTACGACCATTGGCTGCGCGCTCGCCGGAACGATCGCGGCAACGGCCCACGTTTCTCGCGCGAAGGCCCGGCGCCGACGCCGGAGCGCCATGAATGGAGCCGATCGCTCGTCCGCGATGGGCCATCCAAACTCTTTGGTCACTGGAAACCACCGGTAGCCCCGCACCGTCGCCAGCGGGTCGGGTCGTCACGATCCGCCGATCCCAATGTAAAGTCGGCGCTCCTGGGATTCGCGACCGACTGTCGGGGCGCCCACTCGCCGACACCAAGATTACGTCATTCGAGAACGGCCACCTCTTGGCGTCACCGATTCGAATGGAATCCTCGCGCACTGACGCGGAACGACATCGACTCCAATGTCGGCCGAGATTTGCGCATCGATCGATGGGGAGAATCCACGCGCGATCGGGTCCTTCCAGCTGACTCCGGCCGTCAGAAATGTGGGATTCTCGTCGAAAGCGCCGTTGCGGCGACGGCGCGTCGCGAGGTTCGCGTGACGCCAAGCGCACTTGCGTCGCGGGTGATGGCCGAGGCAGCGCCAGCCTTCCGCCATTGCCACCGGAGGATGTTTCTGCGGCCACGCGACCTTGGGCCGGCGCGCGCAGATTCAAGAACTCGCGAGTCTTCGAAGAGCCTTTTTAATCCCGAGCGGTACCTGCGCGACCTCGGGCGAAGTCCCCACGAAGACAGCAGAGGTCACCGCTTTCGATTCCCAAACCGTAAAATACGAACTGCGTCCTCTTCGAGCTTCCCTGTGGCGGAGACTGGGTCGTGGATCTTTTCGCTGGCTTCGGCGCATGCGTGCTCGGGGAGACTGCGTAACCGAGCGCGGCAGTAAGATCAATCGACGTCGCGCTGGCGCCGCGATGCGGTCATCTCTGGAACGCTTATCGATCGATTCGGATCGCCGATTCCCCAACATATCGTCCAAGTATACGTTTCATCGAATGCCAAGAATTGTCGCCCGTTATTTGGCGGCAGCAGGCACAACTCCGTGATTTACTCGATGAAGCTGGAAGAGTTGACATTTCGAACGGGAGACGCGCACCGACGTCAAAGGACGATTCCACTTCAGATTGCCATTCACCGACCAGGTGACCCTATTCCGCATATTTTAACGAGAGCGAGGGCGCTCCTTCAGCGGGCGAAATTCGAAGACAGTTGGGATCGCCGATGGAATCCGCTTCCGATGGATGGTCTCGAGCTTGCTCGCCTTGGGGGCCACCGCGGCGAAGATCAGGTCCGAGATCGCGACGTGGCGGTCCGATTGGCGCGCACGCCGTGCGCGCGGCGAAGCTCACATTCTAGGTCAGCCCTGAGACGGATTCGCACGGTGGACGGCAGATTCACGCAAGCCAGTCGAGGGCAGGAACTGATTCCCGGCTGACGACCGGCTGGTCCCTGCCTGACCGTCCTCCAGCTCGGCTGAGGTGACATCTGGATCCTATCGCCCGTGCATTCGACGGACGGAGTCGACGAGCGGGGGTTCATAGCCTGCGCCCAGGATGACCCCAGCCCTGGTCGATGGCGGTCGCTGCCGGCTTTCGTTAGGCCTGCATAAGCGGGGGCCTGGGGCCAGTACCTGTCACCCTACCCGCGAAAGTGCTCCGACCGCCAGATCAGATTCTTGGGTTGTGAGAAGCGGTCGTACAAATCGCGATACGCGTTGTTCTGCTGCTCGAGGGAATATTGGGAAACGCAGCGGGCGCGATTCGCGGCGCCGATCGCCGCGCAGCTCGGCGCTCGATGCCAACTTTCGTAGCGCCGTCGCAAAGGCCGCCTCGTCGCCGAGCGGCGTCACGAACTCGGCGTTCTGCGGCGACACCATCGCCTTCACGTCCCCCACGTCGGTCGACAAGATTGGGGTTTCGACACCCATCGCCTCGAGGGACCGAGATCGGCATCTGCTCGGTGTCGGAGCAGAGCGCGAACACATCGAAGGCCTTGTACGCGTCGATCGGATCGTTGATGTGCCCCGCGAAACGCAGCCGATCGCGCACCCCAGCTCCGATGCCACCTTTTCGACTTCCCCTTTTCCGGCCCCTCGCCGACGAACACCAAGATTCCGTCGGGGGCGCCCCGCCAGCGAACGCGCGCACGAGCCGCGTCGGGTTCTTCTCGCGCCGCAGGTGCGCCACCATCCCCACGACGAACGCCTCGGCCGCGATCCTTCTGCGCCGCGCGGAAGCGCGCGCGCGCCGCGGCGTCGCCGCCGATGTAACGATTACGCAATCGATCCCGTTCGCGATGTAGAGAACTCGGCGCATCGGAAGCCACCAATCCTCGTGCGCGATCCGCTCGAGATTGCGCGACGGCACCACCGCCGCCTCGCAGAAACGCAAGAATACGCGCCGCGCCCAAAGGCGCCGGCGAAGCTGCGTGCGCGCCTCGTCGGGACCAAAGCCATCCTGCGCGTGGAGGATCGGCGCGAAGCGGCGCAACGCGACCGCCTGGATCGCTTCCATCGCTCCCCAATTATAGGTGATCATCAGATCCGGCCGGAGCCCCGCGAGAACCCGGCGCAGCTCGCCGCGGCGCACGCGCGCGCCATCCTTCGGCGTCGTCACGAACGTGACCGGCGGCGTGCCGCGGAACATCTCCCGCGCTCCCCGAATTATTGTCGATCGCGAGGAGCGAGTGCCGATAGTTGGGAGGGAGCGCCGCGAACACGTCGGCCGTCCGGCGCTGCGTGCCGCCCGGCCCGAACGTCGAGAAGACGTGGACGACGTGCTTCGCGTTCACGGGCCCGCCTTGCTTCCGGAGTCGCCGCCGGGCGTTTCCTTGGGCGCTGTTTCCGCTTGGGGAACGCCTCGCCGATCGCCCTCGCGAGGAAGCGGGCCCGATCCGCCTCAGGGCGCCACCCCAATTGTTGCTTCGCGCCGGAGCAGTCGAGCGGCGCGCGGAGGGCGCGGGTTTTCAAATCGCGATAGCTGGGAAAGGCGTTGCCGGGCTTGCGCACCGCGAGCATTCACCCCCATTTGAAGAGGTCCGATAGCTGGGTTTGCCAGAGGGGCGTTGGATGAAACGCGATCGGCCGCGCCGTGGCGCGCACCGCAGCTCCGCCACGTATTCGCGCGCGGTCATCCGGACATCGCCGGCGAGGTTGAACGCGCTCCCCTCGATCCGCGGCGCTCGAGCGCGAGGACGACCGCGTCGGCGACATCGCCGGCTAGCACGAACGGGATTACCACATTTCCGCTTCCCCAACCAAGGCAGTGGGTGTCGCGCGGCCACTGCCCCACCCCGTGTGGAACGGCCGCCCGCGCGCGCCGACCACGACGCCGGGGCGCAGGATCACGACCGGCAGCCCCGTCTCCGCGATGCAACGCCAACAATCGCCGCTCGCTCTCGATCTTGGCGCGCGCGTAGTGGCTCCGCGCGAGCGGGCGCGAGTCGGGCGGGGTCGCGTCGGTGATCGGGCGCCGCCCGCCGAAATAGAGCGCCGCCACGCTGCTCGTGTAGACGAGCCGCTTCACCCCATGTTTCCCACACAAATCGGCGACAGCGACGCTGCCGGCGACGATCGTCCGCTCGAAATCCTCGTAGCTGTCGCCGCCGCCGGAAGCCAAGTGGACGATCGCCTCGCTCCCCGCGATCGCGCTCTCGAGCGCCGCGGCGTTCCCCAACGATCCGACCACGACCCGCACGAGCGGATGCCTCAAATGATCGCCGAGGGCGGCCGCGTTCCTCACCAACAATCGCACGGGCTTGCCGCGCGCCACGAGCCGCTCGACCACGTGCCCGCCGATGAATCCGCTCGCCCCGAGCACCGCCCACTTCGCCGGGGCGCGCCTCTGTGAACGCCGCGATATGCATCGCCTTCGGCGCGGGCGCGCCGCCGCGGCCGCCACCGCCGGCGCCGCGATCCGCTCGCACCACTCGACGATCGCGATCCCATCCTCGGCGCTCGCCGGAAGCGGGCCGCCGCTTCGGAGCGCGCGATGGAAGCGAAGCAAACTTTCCCGGATTCCCAAGAAAAAGGGATCGCGCCGCGGCCGCAGCTGTAGGAGCGCCAGCGCGTAGCCCACAGGCTCTCGGAGGCGGCCCGCTTCCACGCGCGTTCGCGTCGCGCCGCCCCGTGATCCACGATTCCTGGAAATCGGGATAGGGGGTCTTCCCGTGGAGCGTGTAGCCGCCATTGCAACAGATCCACGCGGATCGAGGCGTCTTGGCCGATCACGTGAAGCCAACTTTCGGGGAAGTCGCGGCCGAATCCCATGAATAGCTGGGCGGTCCCCCGCTCACAGCGCATCGAGATCTGCCACTCACGGAAGAAGGCGCGCCCCCCGGGAGGTCGCGCCGCCCGCTCGGCGACGAGTGCACTTCCCACATTTCCCCAGCAGCGCGCGGATCTGCGACAGCGCGTGGGGCCCCTGCTCGAGGATGATATTGCTGGGATCGGCGAAGAGCGGATGGCCGAAGTCCCCGCCGATAGTTGGCGAAGGGGTTGTTCTGGACCGATACGACGTGCTCGATCGCGCCGATCCGCCCGGCGCGCACGTCGTCCGTCAAACGCAAGAATGACGGCAGCAGCGCAAAGTTGTGATTCACCCCGAGGCGCAGCCCGCGCGCGACGCGCGAGCGCCGCCAGCTCGCGCCCCTCGCCGGCGGTCGGCGTCATCGGCTTCCTCGAGGAGGACGTGGAGGCCGGCGTCGAGCGCCGCGCGCGCCACGGCCGCGTGCGCCGGCACCGGCACCAGCACGTGCGCCGCGTCGGGCGACGCCGCCGCCGCCAACTCGCCGATCGAGCCGAGCGCGTGCGCGATCCCGTGGCGCGCGCGCGAACGCCCTCCGCCTTCGCGCGATCCACGTCGCACACGGCGACCAACTCCACGTCGGGGATCGTGCGGAGCGCCTCGGCGTGGATCGCCGCCACGTATCCGGTGCCGATGAGCGCCACGCGCGTGGGGCGCCCCTCCAAGGTTGGGTTCGTCGTCGGGGTGGCGGCGCTCATCGGGTCCAAGGTGGGATCTGCGCGGCGCGGATGTTAGAAGGCCGGGCCACCAAAACACCACACATGCCCGAGGAAATCATCTGCACCGCGCGAGGAGTCCGGAAGTTCTACGACCGGACCGAGGTGCTCAAAGGAATCACGCTCTCGTTCCTCAAGGGAGCGAAGATCGGCGTCATCGGTAGCAACGGCAGCGGCAAGTCCACTTTTCTTCGGGTCCTCTCCTCCGAGGACAAAGATATTCTTGGTGAGATGTGGTGGAAGGACGGGCTGAAGATCGGCTACGTCCCGCAGGAGCCGCGCCTCGATCCCACGAAAAACGTGATCGGCAACCTCGACGAGGCGGTGAAACCGATCCGCGATCTGCTCCGCCGCTACGACGAGGTGAACGAAAAGTTGGGAACCGACCTCACCCCCGAGGAGATGGAGAAAGCACTCGCGCTCCAGTCGCGCCTCCAGGAGGAGATCGAGCACAAGAATGCGTGGGAGATCGACCGGAGCCTGGAGGTGGCGATGGAGGCGCTCGGCTGCCCGCCGAAGGAGGCCGACGTCAACAAACTATCCGGCGGCGAGCGGCGCCGCGTGGCGCTCTGCCGCACGCTCATGGCGCAGCCCGATTTGTTGCTTCTGGACGAGCCCACCAACCACCTCGACGCCGAGAGCGTCTCGTGGCTCGAACGCCACCTATCCGAAACGCCCGCCACCGTCATCGCCGTGACCCACGATCGCTATTTCTTGGATCACGTGGTCGGCTGGATGCTCGAGATCGAGCGCGGGCGCGCGTATCCCAACGAAGGCAACTATTCCCAATACTTGGAGAAGAAGGCCTTCCAGCAGACGATCGAGGAGAAGCAGGACGTGGGGCGGCAGAAGATCCTCGCGCGCGAGCTCGAGTGGATCCGCACCTCGCCGAAAGCGCGCACCGGCAAGAGCAAGGCGCGCATCGCACAATACGAGGCGCTCCTCAGCCAGGACCGCGAGGTGCGCGAGGAGGCGATCGACCTCCAGCTCCCCGCTCCGCCGCGCCTCGGCGACAAGGTCTTCGTCTTCAAAGATGTAACAAAGGGTTTTGGTGGGAAGGCCCTTTTCGAACACTTGACGTTCCAGATCCCGCCGGGGGCGGTCCTCGGCATCATCGGGCCGAACGGCGCGGGGAAGACCTCGCTGCTAAGAATGTTGGTGGGGCAAGAAAAACCCGACTCGGGGACGATCGAGCGCGGGCAGACGGTCCAGCTCTGCTACGTCGATCAGATGCGCGACACCCTCGATCCCACTCGATCGGTCTTCGAGGAGATCACCAACAAACTGCCGGAGATTCCCTTCGGAAAGTCGACGATCCACCCGCGCGCGTATGTGTCGAAGTTCAACTTCAAGGGGCCCGACCAGGAGGCGAAAGTTGGGGAGATCTCCGGCGGCCAGCGCAATCGGGTGCAACTCGCGAAGATGCTCCGGCAAGGTGGGAACGTGCTGCTCCTCGACGAGCCCACCAATGATCTCGATCTCCAGACGCTGCGGGTCCTCGAGGAGGCGATCGAGGCGTACCCCGGCTGCGCCGTCGTGGTGACCCACGATCGCTATTTCTTGGATCGGTTGGCCACGCACATTCTTGCGTTGCCGGGCGACGGCACGTGGGTCTTCCACGAGGGAGACTACACGTCGTACGTCGCGGCCCACGGAGACCACACCTTCTCCGAGGCCGCGAAGCATCGAAAGTTTGCGTCGTAGTTATTGTTGGTGAGCGCTGCTGCTTGTCGATATTACTGCTTGTCGACGTACACGACCCCGCCGATCGCAACGATATCGCCGGTGTAGCGCCCGAGGACCTTGTAGGCGCCGGGGGTGAGTCCCGTGAACTCGTGGGTGAAACCCCAACCGCTCACCGGCGCGCTGAAGGTCGTCGTCGAGTCGGGGAGCAAGTTCACCTGCTTGACCAACTCGAGGTCGATGTTCGCGCCGTAGGCCGAGTCGGTGTATCCCGTGACGGAAATCTTGCCATTGTCGCCGGCGAGGTTCGTCGTCGGGATAGCTGTACACGAGGGTGAATGTGGGTATTGGAGCGGCTTGGTGGTGCTCGTCTGGTCCGCGTAGAGCGGGCCGGTCGAGTAGATCTTGGGGAAGCAGAAGACCGGCACCTGGAGCGTCGGCTTGCCCGCCTTCGCGAAGCCGGTGAGGTAACCCTTCGCCGTCTTCTCGAGCGTGCCCATCGTCTTTCCGATCTCACCACAAATACCCGCTTCATACTGATCCCACGGGCCGCAGCCCCCGGGAACATCCCCGACGGCGCGTCTCCCGAGGAAAGGACGTTCCCGCGATGAGCGTGGAGCCGAAGTCGCCGAAGTTGTCGAGCCGGGTCGACGCATGCATCTATGCATCATCCAGACCGAGTTATTCGTGATATCGCGCAAATCGGAGATCCCCTGGTCGTAGGCCACGGTCCCTGCGAGGATGTCGGTATACTTGGCCTTGGAGAGCGTGAGCCAGTTCGTGTAGTCCGCCTTGATCTCGAGCTTCCAATCCTTGAGGTCGGCCTTCGACTCGGCCGTGAAGGACTTCAGCATCCCGGGGATGTCCTGCGCCACCGTGACCGGATAGGTGTGGATCGCCGGAGGGCAGGTCCCATTGTTGGTCATGATCGTGAGCGTCGTGGAGCCCACGCTCGTCGCGAGAAAAGTGATATTGACCGTCTTCTCCCCCGACCCCGTCGGATTGTCGATGCCAATGATCCCGCCGGTCGTCACCATCGTCGAGTAGTCGAACGTGCAGCTGTTGATTCCGTGAACGTTGATCTTGGAGGCCTGCCCGCGCTTCAGGTTGATCGGCGTCCCGCTCGGCGGGTTGGCAATCGACAACAATAGGGCGCGCGCGCCGGCGGCACGGCCGACGCGCCGGCCGTCCGGATGAAAGGAACAGAAAATGTGAACGCGAGCGACGTCGCGACGGCGAAGCGAGCGAGATTTCATGCATGATTCATGGGCCTCCGAGGCGGATGGTATTCGAGGGATATGAAAAGGGGCGGCTGAAAAACCGCCCCGAAGAAATGTGGTGAGTCTCGTGAAGCTATGGTTGCTTTCCCATCAACTCATCGGCGAGCGAGCCCGCCTCATAAAGATTGCGGAGCGTCTCGATCATCGCGGCCGCGTGGACCGACACGGCGCGCTGATCCGTGTCGTCGTACACGAAGTTGCCCGGGAGGCTCTGGATGTTCCCATCGAAGATGAGCCCAACCAACTCGCGATTCTTGTTGATGACCGCGCTCCCGAGTTCCCACCAATGATGTCGCAGGTCGTGACGAAGTTGAACGGCGTGGTGAACGGCACCTTTCCGACCCCATCGATGTAGCGCTTCGGGAGCTGGAACGGCTCCATTCCATCGAAGTCGGTGTACCGCTCATACAAACCATAGAAAGAGGTCTTGTAGGGAACCAGCGTGGTCCCCTCCTCGTAGCCCTTCACGACTCCCGGCGAGAGCCGAAGCGTAAAGTTGGCATCGGGGGGACGGTGCGCCCGTAGATCGAGAAGCGGACCTTGGAGATCCGGTTGGCCGGATCGCGCTCGATTGCGTCGATCTGCGTCTCGCGCCACTTGGTCAGCTCGCGAAGGATGGGATCCACCTTTCGGGCCAGCTCGAGGAGCGGATCCTGGCTCGCGTCGATCGCGGCTTTCCCCTCGAATAGTTGGGTTCGATACGCCGGATCGTTGAGCTTGCTGCGCGAGATGAGATCGTGCGCCGCCTCCGCCGGGGTGCGGCCGTTGAGGACCGCCTTCACGTAGGGATCCGAGTCGCCGAGGATTTCCTTGGCATCGCGGAAGACGGCCGCGAGCTGCGCCTCCTCCATCGCCGGATAGATGGGAGCCTTCGAGAGGATGCGCTTCTTCGTGCCGTCCATTCGCGAGTCGGTGTACTCGGCGAGGCGCTCATTGTTGGGTTTGCCGCTTTCGGTGGCGTAGCGCGCGAGCGTGAGCCCATGGCCGGCCATGGAGCCCGGGACCGCCGAGTAGCCGAGCCGATTCGCCTGCGTCGCGAGCGACTTGCGGCTCTTCTCGATCGTCTCGAACGCATCCCCAACCATCGTCTTCGTCTCGGGGTTGGCGGCGATGCGGGGCGGAGATCCGCCTCCTCGCCGCGCTTGCGCGCCATGATCTTGGGATCGAGCAGGCCTCCCAAGTATCCGGTGATCGCCTTGATCAGATTCTCGATGCCGAAGATTTGTGCCTTCGCCTGGCGCGCCTGCTCCTCGCCGGTCTTCGAATAGTTGAGGAGCGCCTCGCGCTGGCTCTTCAGCTGGCGGATCCGGATCGGGAATCCGTAGTCGCGCATGTACTCGATCTGCGCCATCGTCATGAGGCGCTGGGTGCTCCCCGGGTTCCCCGAGACGAACACCAAGTCTCCGTCGCGCATGCCGTCGGGATTGAAACGGAAGAAGTGGGGAGTCGCGGCGGGCTTGTCGTCCTCGTACACGCGGAAGACTGCGAAATCGAGGTCGTAGCGCGGATAGGTGAAGTTGTCGGGATCGCCGCCGTAGAACGCGATCTGTTGCTCCGGCGCGAAGACCAATCGGCAATCGTTGTAGGTCTTGTAGCGATAGAGCCAGTACTCGCCCCCGAATACAAAGAATACACGGCGCTCTTCAGCTTCGTCTTTTCTTGGGATTCCTTTTCGATGGCCTTCGCCGCCTCGTCGCACTGCTTGAGCGCGTCCTGCGGCGAGGCGCCCGGCTTCACCGCGCCGTTCACGCGGTCGGTCACCTCCTCCATCGACACCATCACGTCGAGATTCAGGTCGACGGTCTTCACCTCATTGTTGGTTTCCTTCGCGTAGAACCCATCTTTCACGTAGTCCTTCTCTTGGCTCGAGAGCTTCTGGAGCGTGTCGAGAGCCACGTGATGGTTGGTGAGGACGAGGCCGGTCGGCGAAACGAACGAGCCGGTGCCGCCGGGGAAGCGCACCGATGCGAGGCGGACCTCGTCGAGCCACTCCGCCGTCGGCGTGAAGTGGTAGAGGCGCTCCAACATCGCGGTGGGCGGATGGTGGAAGGTCCACATCCCGCCGCCGGTCGAGTAGGGGGCGCGGACGCCTGCGCGGATGCCTCGGCGATTCCGACGCCGGCCGAGCCCATCGGAGCGGCGACCGCAATCGACTTCCCGGTCGATGCATCGACCAGGTCGCTGGGGTCAGCGTTGAGGACGACGGACTCCCCGTCGACTTCGCGATGTAGACCTTGCCTTTCTTGGGCTCGGGCGTGGCTGTCGGGGCGGCTGTCGGCGCGGCCGGGGGTGTCGAGTGGCATGCCGCGAGCGCGGCGAGGGCAAGGAGCGTGAGGAACCGTTTCATGGGGTTTGCGGGTGGGGATCTGTGATGGGAAGGGCCACGGAGGTTACCGGGCAAGCGCCGGCGGTGGTACACTCCACCGACTGCCCGCAACTTTCCGAAAACTCTCGGGCACCCTTCGTTAGGCACCCACGCGACGCGCTTGCGACGCCTGGGTGCCTTTCGCGGTTTCAGGCGAAGGGGCCGTGCTGCCCCGACTCCCCCGCGTACCCGTGAACCTCAACGCCAAAAGCCAACAATCTTTCTTCGTGCAGGGTACGCCTCGCGCGCCCGCATCGAGGGCGTGGAGATCGTGGAGCTGAAGCGCTTCCAAGACGACGGCGGCAACCTGACCGAGCTCGGCCGCCTGAACGATGGGATCCACGCGCAGCTCCCCGGCTTCACGGTGCGCCAGGTGAATTACAGCGAGCTCGAGCCCGGCGCGATCAAGGCGTTCCACCTCCACAAGCGCCAGACCGATGTGTGGTATGTGCCGCCGGCCGACAAGCTTTTGTTGGTGTTGCACGACTGCCGCGCCGGCTCGCCGACGGAGAACACGACGATGCGCTTCGTGCTGGGCGACGGCGCGAGCCGCCTCGTGCGGATCCCCCGGGGTGGCCCACGGCTGCCGCAACCTCGCCGCCTCGCGCGGGAGGATCCTTTACTTCGTCGATGTGCAATTCTCCACGGGGCCCGACTGCGATGAGGGGCGGCTCCCTGGAACCACCTCGGCGCGGATATTTGGGAAGTGGTGCGCGGCTGAGACGCGGCGGATCGCGTCGCGCGCCCCGATTCTCAGTCATATCGGCTTATTGATTTCGGATTATTCTTGGGATTCACCTCAGGTCAACCAACCCAACTTTCGAGACTCTCGCCGTGTCCGAAACCTACGTCACCCGCGCCCAGTACGATCAGATGGTCTCCGAGCTCCGCGTCGCCGAGGAGCAGCTCTCGCGCGCGCGCATTTCGATCGGCGAGGCGGCCGAGAAGGGCGACCTCTCCGAGAACTCCGAGTACGACGCCGCGCGCGAGGCCGAGCAATTCTTCCTCGCGCGCGTGGTCCAGATCCGCGAGCGGATCGCCGTGTGCAGGATCCTCGATCGCAAGATCGAGTTCTCGGGCGAGATCTCGATCGGCACGCGGGTGTTATTGTTGGATTTGATGAGCGAGGAGCACGAGACCTACATCATCGTCGGCGGCGGCGCGTTCGACTTCGACAAGGGGAGATGCCCTACAACTCGCCGTTCGCGTCGGGGATCCTTGGGCGGCGCGCGGGCGAAGAGGTGGTGATCACCGTCCCCGCGGGAAAGTTGCGTTATCGGATCGTGTCCGTCGAACCGGCCGAATGAGGGAGCCGTGGGTCCGCGATGAAAGCGCGCCCCGGCAAATCCCACGTTTCCCTCGAGCGGGCGCTCTCGAAGCTCGGGGTTGCCTCGCGCGCGCAGGCGCGGCCGATCATCGAGGCGGGGCGCGTCGCGGTCGGCGGGCGGATCACCAAGAATCCGCTCGCGTGGGTCGATCTCTCCCGCGAGACCCTCCAGCTCGACGGGCGTCCGGTCGCGAAGGCGCCGCGGGTATACTTAGCAATGAACAAGCCCGCGGGAATCGTGACGACCCGATCCGACGAGCGCGGGAGGCGCACGGTCTACGACCTCCTCCCCGAGGGGCTTCCGCCGGTGTTCCCGTCGGCCGCCTCGATCGCGACACGAGCGGCCTCCCTCCTCTTCACCAACGATACGCGCTGGGCCGACGCGCTCACCGATCCCAACACCAAGATTCCAAAGACCTACCGCGCGCGGGTCGACCGCCCCTGCCACCGACGCCGACGCCGCCGCCCTCGCGCGCCCGATCGTCCTCGACGACGGGACGCGGCTGCGCGCGGCACGGGTGCGGCGCGATCCCAACGATGCGGCGCGGTTCGAGATCACGATCGAGGAAGGCAAGAATCGGCAGATTCGCCGCGCGTGCGAAACGGTGGGATTGACGGTCGTGGAGCTCGAGCGGATCTCGATCGGCCCGCTCACCCTCGGCCGCCTGGTGCCGGGCGCGACTTGCCGCCTCGATGCCAACCAAGTAAGCTCGCTGCGCCCAGCAAAGCTAACGATCCGCAAGCCAACGATCCATCCGTGAGCCCCCGCCCGCCGATCGCTCGGATTCTCCGCGCTCTGGCCATCGGGCTCGTGGTGCTGCTCATGATTTATGGGATCGCCGACTTCACGCTGCAGACGCTGCAGAGGATCCCGCCGGCGCGCCGCCTCCCCGCGAGCTGGACCCACGTGGAGACCGCGATCACGCTCCCCGAGTCGCACGTCCTGCGATTCAACCCGGGTTGCCTCTGGGAGCTGCGCCCCGGCGCCCAATACCAAGGAATCGAGATCAACGAATACGGCTTCCGCGGCGCTCCGCCGCCGCGCGAGAAGGTGCACGGCGTTAGGATCGCCGCGCTCGGCGACAGCGCAACGTTGGGATTGAACTACGGCGGCAGCGACGCGGAATCCTGGCCCCGCCAGCTCGAGACGCTGCTGAGCAAAGGTGGGATTCCTGCCGAGGTCCTCAATTTTGGCATTCCATGCTTCACGGCGGCCCAGGGCGCCGAGTGGTACCGGGAGCGCGGCCGCGAGTGGCAGGCCGATCTATTGTTGGTATCGTTCGGCGCGTTCTCCGAAAGCAATCCGGCCGCCGCGGGACGGACCGACGTGGAGGAGATCGCCCGGTCGCGGGGATGGAGCGAGCGCGCCGCGCGCTTCTTCGACCGCTTCGGCCTCTGCCGCTACATCAAAGGCCAACTATCGCCCGACGACCCCGCCGCCGCCGGCGGGTCCGGCGCGGTGACCGCGATCGGCACGATGCACGGAAGCGCGCCGAGCGCTGCGCCGGCGATCGTGCGATTGCCGATCCCATAATTCGAGGCGTCCCTCGAGGCAATCGTGGGCATGCAGAAGGCCGATCGCCACCAAACCGCGCTCATCACGCCGATCCGAACGGGCGGGCTCATCGCGAAGCGCCCCGCGGCCGCCGAGTACGACCAGGCAATCCGCCGCGTCGCCAACAAAACGGGGGTCCCGGTCCTCGAGGTGGGACCCTACTTCCGCCGCCTGACCGAGCCGGGCAACGCCCCGCGCGCTTCGCCCCCGAATCGGAGGTCTTCGCGGATTTGTATCATCCGAGCCAGTCGGGCTCGGTGTATTGAGCCTCGTTCGTGAACCGCGAGCTGCGCCGCCTCAGCATGATCGACGCGCCGCCGGCGGGACGCTGATGGGGCGCGCTCTCCGATTCTTGGCAAAGCTCGGCGTCGCCGGCGGGGCCGTCGTCCTATTCTTGACGATCCTCAATCTTGGTGTCGAGTTCTTCGAGGCGGCCCCGGGCGCACCGCGCCGATCCAGATTCTGGGGGCTCGAGGAGGGACTCCAAGCTCGGCGAGCCCGGCGGCACGTTCCGATCCCACCCGTTCTGGTTCTGGGAGCTCCAACCCGGCGGGCGCTACAACGGCGAGGAGATCAACGACGACGGCTATCGCGGCAGGATCTTTCCCAAGAATAAAACGGCGCGCGTGCGGATCGCGACGATGGGCGACTCCCTCGACGTTTGGTTTCCGCGTGCTGGAGTCGGAGGCGTGGCCGCGGCGCCTCGAGGTCAATCTGCGCGAGCGGGGCTACGACGTGGAGGTGGTGAACTTCGGCGTCATCGGCTTCAGCGTCTACCAGGGCTACACGATGTTCCGCGGGCGCGTGCAGGATTACTCGCCCGATATTCTTTGTCTTGCGTTCGGCGCGATCAACGAGCACTTCCCCACGACCGGCTCGGTCGACGATTTCGAGAAGCCAAGATTCTCGGATCCCTCCAATACCGGACCTACGACGTCCTGCGCGCTATCCCATCTTTCGGTGGCTGAATCGGCTGGCGGGGCGCGGGAGCTCGGCGCCGGCGAACGCCGCCGCGCCGGCTGTGGCGCCCACGCCCGCGACGACGGTTGCTGGCGCGACGAGCACCCGCCCCGCCATGCGCGTCAGCCCCGACGAGTTCGAGGACCTCGTCGTCAAGATCCAACAGATCCAGAAAGGGCGCGGCGGCGAGGTTTTGTTGGTGAGCCCGCCCCGCACGCGATTCCTCGAGAAGGAGTCCCCGTCGTCGAGGCGCTTCACCCGCTCGATCGAGCGGGCCGCGGCGAAGATCGGCGCGCCGGTCGCCGACGTGCGCGCGGCGTTCCGCGCGCACGAGATCGAGGGGAATCCCGGCGAGGACTTCCAGACCTCCAACGATTGGTTCATCGACTCCGTCCACCCGACCCCCGCCGGGCACACGGCCTACGCGGAGGCGGTCGCGAAGCGCCTCGTCGATTCCCAACTATTGGAGAAGGCGAAGGGGCGCTGATCGCCGGCGGCGTAATGTTGGTGTCGCCGCCGCCTGCTAGCGAAGGTGCGAGAGCTCGTCGTAGAGGTAGATCGCCCCTTTCATCCCCTTGAGCCAATCGCCCAAGTGGAGCGACTCGTTCTCGCTGTGGGCGTTGCAGATCGGATCCTCCAATCCCAACAATAAAGCGGGAGCTCCCTTCAGGATGTCGACGAAGGGCTTCACGAAGCCGATCGTGCCGCCGGCGCCGATCATCGTGCATTCGGCGCCGTAGCCCTTCGTGAGGCGCGGCGCGCGGCCTCGAAGGCGGGCCCCTCGGGATCGGTGATCCACCAGGTGGTCCCCTCGTGGGGCGTGACCACGATCTCGCAGCCCATCGGCGTCTCGCGCTCGAGGCGCTTCACCAACAATCGGGTGGCTTCCTTGGGCGGAATGTTGGGAACGATCCGGGCGAGAGGCGGGCGCGCGCCGAGTCGACGATCTGGTTGGAGGAGCCCTCGAAGGCGTGCGACTCCGTGGCGATCACCGTGAGCGAGGGCCGATACCACAATTGCTCGAAGATCGAATACCCCTTTCGCCGCCGAGGCGCGCCCCCTTGAGGAGCCCCGAGTCCTGGATGAATCGCTTGCGGTCGAACGGGATCCGCCGTAGGCGGGCGAGCTCTTTTTGCTGGGTTTGCGGACGAGCGCGTAGAGCCCCGGGATGTCGAGCGAGCCGTCGGGCTTCACGAGACCCGCGAGCACTCTCGCGAGCGCTTGGTTGGGATCGGGGATCGGCCCGCCCCACATCCCCGAGTGGATCGGATGGTCGAGCGCCCTCACCTCCACGTCGACCGACGCGATCCCACGCAAAGAATACGTGATGGAAGGAATCCCGGTCTCGATGTTGGCGGTGTCGGAAGGACCACGACGTCGGCCGCCAATTTGTGGCGATAGGCCTTGAGGAAGCGCTCGAGATTGGGCGAGCCGATCTCCTCCTCACCCTCGATGAAGAACTTCACGTTCACGGGGCACTTCCCCGTGGTCTTTAGGTAGGAAGCGACCGCCGCGATGTGGACCATGCAGCCGGCCTTGTCGTCGACGACACCGCGCCCGTAGAGGCGGCCGTTGCGCTCGGTCGGCGTGAACGGCGGGCTATGCCACTTATCAGGGCGCCCCGGCGGCTGGATGTCGTGGTGTCCGTAGAGGACGACCGTGGGCGCCCCCGGGTTACCCAACCATTCGCCGTAGACCGTCGGGAGGGCGTTCTTCAAACGCAACACTTCGACATTCTTGCAGCCGATCTCGCGGAGGACTTTCGCGAACGCCTCGGCGGAGCGATCCACCTCCTTCGGCGGCGCGGGGGATGGGAGCAGCTCGGAATCTTGGCAAGCTGCTCGAGCGTGCGCCGAAAGTTGGGAAGGTTCTTCTCGAGGTAGGCGATCGCCGCCGCCACATGGGGCGCCTCGGACGCGCGATGGTTGGCTTTCATGGACTTGGTCTTCGGAGTCGTGGGCATGGGTCGCTCGGTGGTTCGAAGGCGGAGAACGGTACGCGACCGCGGGCGTGCGCGCGACGCCCCACTTCAGCTACTTGACGAACGCCCCGTCACGTCGCGCACCATGAGGAGCTTCTGGACCCCTTCGGCGCTCAGGATCCCCACCAACTTTCCCTCCTCGAGGACCGGCATCGATCCTTGGGGAAAGCCCGAGAACTGCTCGAGGAGGTCGTCGAGCTTCTCGTCGGGGGAGAGGATCCGCTCGCCGCGGCGCGCCGCGTCGATCACACGCCCCATGGGCCCCCGCTGCGACATCTCGCGCAGGAGGTCGTTGCGCGTGAGCATACCCATGAATCGGCCGTCGTCGCCCACCACGGGGAAGTCGCTCTGCGTGGAGCGCAACAATAGATTCGCCGCGTGCTCGAGCGACTCATAGGTGGCGATCGTGATGTATTGAGTGGTCATCGCGGCGCGCACCCGGAGCCCCTCGAGCATGAGGCGCGCGGCGGCAAACGTGGATTCTTGGCGTCCGCTCAGGAAGACGAAGAAGCCGACCATCGCGAGGACAATATTGTTGAAGAGGAGCCCGCCGATCGCGAGCGCGACCGCGACGAACGATCCCACCTTTCCGGAGAGGCGCGCGGCGCTGGCCGAGTCGGTGAACGCCGAGAGGATCGCGCGCAGAGCGGGGCCGCCGTCCATCGGGTAGGCGGGGAGCAGATTGAAGAGGCCGAACGCCAGATTGACCTCCAAGATCTCGACCGCGAGCGAGGGGCCGCGCGCCGCCGCGGCCGCGGCCGCCGGATCGACCGTCGCGAACGCGGCCGCCAGATCGTTGCCGACCGCCGCGATGATCTCCGATAGTTGGCTTCCCCGGCCAGCAGCGCCACGAGGACGCCGGCCGTGATCGCGAAATGTACAGCACAGGCCGAGATCGCGATCAGGAACGCGTGGAACGGCTCGGTGGGGCGCCGGTCGAGACGCGAGGCCCCTGCGAACGGCAACAATACGATCTCGCGCGTGCGAAACCCAGGATCCGCGCCGCGATCGCGTGGGAGATCTCGTGGAGGATCGCCGCGCCGACGATGATTCCCAAGAACAGGATCTCGCGCGAGGGATCCGTCTCCTTGTCCACGACGATCCACCAGAGCCCCATCCCAACGAAAGGAAGACGAACGTCGTGTGGAGGAACACGTCGACGCCGAGGATCCGGCCGATCTTCCAGGACCATTTCATTGGGTTTCAGCTCTGGACGCGCGCGCGCCCCTTCTTCTTCTTGGAGCCGGGGGCGCGGCGTCGGATCCCAACAAACGGAGCGCGGCCTCCTCGATCGACTCGGCGCTCGGAAGGCAAAGATTCGCGGCGGGTCCGAGCGGAATGTAGGTATCGGCGGCGGCGACGCGCGCCATCGCCACATTTCGGGTCTCCGGGCGGAGCGCGAGGTCGGCGAGGATCGCCTCCGCGACCCCCGCCGGTCTGGCGGCACTCGTCCACGACGAGGACCCGCCCGCAGACCTCGGCATTCTCCACGATCGCCATGTGGTCGAGCGGCGCGAGCCAGCGCAGGTCGAGGACCCGCACGCCGAAGCCGCGCACCCCGCAGCCGCGCCGCCGCGATCTGGGAAAGGCGAAAGCCGTTCGCATAGCTGACGATCAGGAGATCGTCGGTCGCGTCCTTCCTCTTCCCTCCCGATAGAGTTTGGCTTCGCCGAATGGCGCCGCCTCGCCGGGGGCGGATAGCTGGTGAGCCAGCCGCCGTCACCCGATTCCAACAGATCCTTTTCGTGGTAAAGGGCGATCGGCTCGAGGAACGCGACGACGCGGCCATCGGTCTTGGCGAGCGCGACGCAGGTGCGGAGCATCGCCACCGCGTCGTCGCCGCGCGAGGGGGCCGCGATCACGAGCCCCGGGATGTCGCGCAGGACCCCGATCGCGTTGTCGTTGTGGAAGTGGCCGCCGAAGCCCTTCTGGTAGGCGAAGCTCGCGATCCGCACGACCATCGGGTTTCGGAATTGTGCGTTCGAGAAGAACTGGAGCGAGCAGGCCTCGCCGCGCAGCTGGTCCTCGGCATTGTGGAGATAGGCCAGGTATTGGATCTCGGGGACCGGCAGCAGCCCCGCGTGCGCCATCCCGATCCCAAGACCAAGAATCGAGGTCTCGTCGAGGAGCGTGTTGAAGACGCGCGCCGCGCCGAAGGCCTCGAAGAGCCCCGCGGTCACGTGGTAGACCCCACCTTCTTGGCCACGTCCTCGCCGAAGACGAACATCTCCGGATGCTGGGCGAGCAGATCGCGCAAACCCCAAGAAAGGAGCGTCGCCATCGGGCGCGGCTTCGGGTGGCGCTCGGGGAGCGAACGCGGCGCCGCCGAAGGCCTTCTCCCGCGCGGCGCGCCGGGGCGCTCTTCTTGGCTTCCGCCGATACTTTGTCTGCGTGGTAGGGGGCGAGCGGGGCCGTGACCTCGGCGAGCGATCCCAACTTTCGCTTCGAGACCGAGTCGCGCGCCGCCTTGCGCACCTCGGCGCGGGTCTCCTCGAAGATTTGTTGGATTCGCTCGGCGGAGAGGGCGCCGCTCCCGGCGAGGAGATCGACCGCCGCGAGCAGCGGATCGCGCGCCTCGACCTCCTCGATCTCGGCATTTGTGTGGTATTCGGTCTCGACATCGCTCCCGGCGTGGCCCAGCAGGCGCACGACCCGCCAGTGGAGGAACGCGGGCTTGCGCGTCGCGCGCACGTAGTCGACCGCCTCGCGCGCCGAACGCCACGCATCGCACAGATCGAGGCCGTCGCCGCCGAAGTAGGCGATGTCGGGCCACGTGCGGAGCCGAGTCTCCACCCAGCCGGCCGGAGTCTTCACCGAGATCCCGATCCCGTTGTCCTCGCAAACGTAAAGAATCGGGATCGGAAGCTTTGGTGGCAAGCCCACGCCGCGGTGTTGAAGCCGGACATCGCCACGTTGTGGTTGATCGACGCGTCTCCCAGCGAGGCCATCACGATCGCGTCGCTCGCGACGGCGATCGGCAATCCCAACCGCTTCGCGCGCTCGTGGGCGAAGGCGAGCCCCGTCGCCTTCGGAATGTGGGAAGCGATCGTGCTCGTCTGCGGCGGAACCCAGAGGCGTTTGCTTCCCCACACTTTGTGGCGCCCCCGCCGTCGGATCGTCGACCGCCGCGACGAAGGAGAGCACCGCGTCGCGGATCGGAGTCTCCCCTTTCACCTTGCGAGCGCGCGCCATCATGAAAGCGCCGCTGCGATAGTGGACGAAGGCCGGGTCGTCGACCCGGAGCAGCTCGCCGAGGATCGCGTTCGCCTCGTGGCCGGCGCTCCCGATCGTGTAGTAGCCGGCGTCTTGGTGCTTCAGCTGGCGTGCCTCGAGGTCGAGCGCGCGGCTCGCGACCATCGCCTCGAAGACGCGCGCCGCCTCCGCCGCCGTGAGGTCGGAATCGGCGCGCAGCCGCGCGTCGGCGGCGAGCGGCGCGCGCGGCGGCGACGCGAGCTGTTGCGACACGCGAGCGGCGACATTGCGCTCGACGATCTCAGCGCGGGAGACGGCCATCGGAGGGGCGCCAATGTAACCTATCGGCGCGCTCTCTTCCCCTTTCCTCGCGGCGCCGAGCATCGGCGAAGCGCGCGCGCGCCCGCCCGCCCATCGGCTAGACTCCGCCGATGCCCAACAAAACATCGCGGGTCGTGTTCGTGAGCGGCGCCTCGAGTGGGATCGGCCGCGCCTCGGCGATCCATTTCGCGCGCGAAGGCGGCCGCGTGGCGTGCATTGCGCGCGATCGCGCCAAGCTCGAATCGTTGGTGTCCGAGATACGTGGGTTCGGCGGCGAGGCGGCCCTGTTCGTGGCCGACGTGACGGTCGAATCCCAAGTTTCCGCGGCGGTCGAGGGCTGCGTGAAGGCTTTCGGTGGGATCGACGTGTGCATTCCCGCCGCCGGGATCATCGCCTCGGGCTCCCTCGAGTCGATCTCGATGGCCGATTTCGACTCGATGATGCTCGTGAACGTCCGCTCGGTGGTCCACACGCTCAAGACCTGCATTCCCCACCTATCGAAGCGCCCCGGTTGCGTGGTGACGATCTCGAGCACCACGGGCTACCGCGCCTTTCCCAACGTTTTCGCCTACTGCCTCAGCAAGGCGGCGATCGAGCAGGCGACCCGCTGCCTCGCCCTCGAGCTTGCGCCGAAGGGGATCCGGGTGAACTGCATCGCGCCGGGGGTGATCGTGACCGAGCTCCACCGGCGCGGCGGGATGGACGCGGCGGCCTACGAGGCATTCCTCGAGCGCGGCAAGCAGACACATCCGCTCGGACATGTCGGCGAGGTGGCCGACGCCGTGAACGCGATTTCTTTTCTCGCGGGCGATGGAGCCAAGTGGCTCACGGGTATCGTCGTACCCGTGGACGGTGGCCGCGGGATCACCTGCCTTCGTTAGGATTCCACGTTCACCCCGACGCGCGAACCCGGCGAGCCGTCCCGACCCCCATGGCACGATTCCTACTCAAAACCGAACCCAACGAATACTCGTTCGATGATCTCGAGCGCGAGCGCCACACGGCTTGGGACGGCGTGACGAACGCCCTCGCGCTGAAGCACATCCGCGCGATGCGCGAGGGCGACGATGTCGTGATCTACCACACCGGCGACGAGAAGAAGGTCGTGGGGCTGGCGCGGGTGATCCGCGCCCCCTACCTCGACGCCAAAGCCAAGGATCCGAAGGCGGCGCTCGTCGATGTGATCGTTGGGAAACGATTCCCGCGGCCGGTCTCGCTCGCGGAGATGAAGGAGAATCCCTCGTTCAGCGATTTCGATTTGCTGCGTTTGCCGCGCCTCTCGGTCGTGCCGATGGCGGAATCGCACTGGACGGCGCTGATGAAGCTGACGGGGATGATCTCGCGCCGATAGTTGGGCGCGCGGCGGCGCAGCCGGCGCGCTCTCAGCGAATCTCTCTCTCAGCGAACCCCGTCTCTCAGCGAATTTTTCTGGTCGCGACCGTCACCCAATCGCTCGATAGCAACGTAATCGGGCGCGGAGGTGGGCTGGTGCTCGTTGCCGAAGCGGTGGAACTTCGTCACGTAGTCGATTTGTTGCGCCGTGTAATCTTTGCCTTTGCGGACGATCGGCGCGCCGAAGCCCTGGAAATGAAAGGTGAGATCGTTGGCAAGCGGATCGACCCGCTCGAACACGGCCGCCACTCTCTTGCTATCGCCGTCGGCGAGCTCGCCCGTGAGCTCGAACAGGTCGACCGTGTCCTTTCCTTCGAAGGCGCGGATCGTTTCCATCGCGTCGAGGTCGTAGATCGCCGGGTAGGACTTCCCGTCTCCGTCGTGAGATTCACGAATGGGACGACCTTGCGCGCCGCGCCGGTCGAGTTCTTCACGTTGAACGCCACATACCAGAGCGGGCGGGTCGTCCCGTCGGCGTTCCGCACGACGATCGCGCGCGGGGCCGACACGTCGGGGGTGATCTTCCAGTTCGGGAATTCGTTCTCCGCGGCGCGGAACAGGATCGGAAGCAACAAAAGCGACGACGGAACGATCACGTGAAACTTCATGGGCAGGGAATCCTCGGTGAGTCTGCGGTTCGAAATGTGGGAATCTTTGCGCTGGCGGCCGGTCGCGAACTTACTTGGGCTTCTGCGTCGCCGTGGCGGACGGGGTGCCGGACTTCGGCGGCTCCGTCATGACCTTCGGGCCATTGCTGGCTTTCGCCCCGCCGCCGCTCGACTTCATCCCGCCCGACTTCACACCCTTTTTCTTGGGCTCGGGGGCGTCGCGGCGCACGCGTGCGCAGCTCCTCCACCTCGCAATCGGGGCCCGGAATGATGTATTTGCCCTGACCGATGACCCCTTCCTCGCGCAGCTTCACGACGTCCATGTCGCGCACGGCGCCGTTTGCATACAAAACCACCGTTGCGTATTGGTGATTCGGCTGGGGATGGTCCTCGGTGTCGGCGAGCTCGTTGTCGTCGCAAACGATCGCCTGATTGCCCGGATTCGACTCGAGGTTGGGATACTTGTCGATGTCGCGCCCGGCGTAGCCGGTATAGGTGCTATCGAGGGCGCCCCAGTCATCGAACCATTCCTTGGGGGTCGGCCATTGATGCCGGGGAGGTTGCGGGGCTTCACCGCGGGACACGAGAAGCGCTTCGCAAATGTGTCATCGTGCGAATCGGGGTCGGCCTTCCAGAGCTTCAAGAAGAAGCGGATGCCCCCTTCATCGGGCCAATCGCCGAACCGCCGCTGGTAGTCGACGAAGTTCTTGTGGAGCTCCGACATGTTCGCCGCGCACGCGGTGACATTCGCGCGATCGATCCACTTCGGGATTTGTGGCACGAGCGCAGCGGCGAGGATCGCAATGATGGCCATGACGGCCAAAAGTTCGATCAGCGTGAATCCGCGGCGATTGCTGGACTGGTTCATGGTCGGCCCTGCCTGGGAAAGCGTCGGCGATTGTAGAGGGGGTCGTCGTGTCTGATGACGGTGTTTTTCCCACCGGGCCCCCTCAGTCGATCAAGGAGGTGCGATCGGGCTTTCGCAGGCGGAGCAACAGATAGATTTGGCCGCGGTGATGGGCCTCGTGTTGGAAGACGTACCAGAGCACCCAACCGACCGTGACGATATTGCCGCGGTGATCGACTTTGGTGTCGGTGAGGCGCACCGGCGAGAGGTTCTCCATGTACTGGAGCGTGTGCGCGCGGAGGATTTTCCAGCGCTCGAGGAGCGCCTCGTGGTCGCGCCAGACTTCCACCGTGTGGCGAATCCACTCGTGTCCCTGGATCACCCGCTCGATCCAGTACGCCTCCGAATCGCACAAATGGCGAACGAGGTCGCCGATCGATCGGACATTCTTGTGATCGACCGGCTTCCAGTCGAAGGTCTGCGCGTCGACGCGCCCGAGGATCTGCTCGAGCTCGAGGCGGACCGTGTCCCAATCTCGGAACTGGTCGCGCACACTTGGATTCCGGTCGGCCACGATCCTTGTGTTTCCGAGAAACGGCTACTGAAAAACGGCGGCTACGGCGAAACGGTGCCAGGCACCATTTCGATCAGGTGCCTTCCTGCCAGGATGCCAAGTATTCCTGCTGTTCCTTGGTGAGCTTGTCGATCTTGATGCCGAGCGTGCCGAGCTTGATGCCGCGCAACCCAAGTATCGATCTCCTTCGGCACCGCGTGGACCTTCACCTCGAGCGGCTTCTTCTGGAGCACCACCCACTCGGTCGCGAGCGCCTGCGTGGCGAACGACATGTCCATCACGCTCGCGGGGTGCCCTTCGGCGCACGCAAGATTCACGAGGCGCCCTTCACCCAGGAGATAGATGGTATTGCCGTTCTGGAGCGTGTAGCCGTCGACGAAGCGGCGGACTCCCAATTGTTCCTTCACGGCGATCTTCTTCAGCCCCGCCACGTCGATCTCGATGTCGAAGTGGCCGGAGTTGCAGACGATCGCGCCATGTTTCATCTGCAGCATGTGCTCGGTGGAGATCACGTGCTTGTTGCCGGTGACGGTGCAGAAGACATCCCCGATTTTCGCGGCCTCCTTCATCGGCATGACGCGGTGGCCGTCCATCGCCGCCTCGATCGCCTTGATCGGATCGATCTCGGTCACGATGACCTGGGACGCCCATGCCTGCGCGCGCGCGCGGCGAAGCCGCGTGCCGCACCAGCCGTAGCCGGCCACGACGACGACCTTGCAAGCCAACAAACAGCGTCGGAGGCTCGGATGATGCCGTCGATCGTGCTCTGGCCTGTGCCGTAGCGGTTGTCGAAGAGATGCTTGGTATCGGCCTCGTTCACGGCGACGACCGGGATCTTGAGGGCGCCGTCCTTCGCCATCGCCTGCAGGCGGATCACGCCGGTCGTCGTCTCCTCCATGGAGCCGCGAATGCTGGGGATGAGCGCGGGGGCATCCTTGTGGATCGCGCTGACGAGGTCGCAGCCGTCGTCCATCGTGACGTTGGGCTTGTGCGCGATCGCCGCCTGGAGGTGGCGGTAATAGGTGGCATTGTCCTCCCCTTGATCGCATAGGTGGGAATCCCGTAGTGGGTCGAGAGCGCGGCCGAGACGTCGTCCTGCGTGGAGAGCGGGTTCGACGCGCAAAGCAACACATCGGCGCCGCCGGCCTTGAGGGTGCGCATGAGGTTCGCGGTCTCCGCGGTCACGTGGAGGCAACAGGACATCCTCACGCCGGCGAGCGGCTTTTCCTTGGCGAAGCGCTCGCGGATCTCGGTCAGGACGGGCATGTCCTGGTTCGCCCACTCGATGCGGCGAACGCCCTCGGCGGCGAGGCCGAGATCCTTGCAATCGTAATTCTTGGTGATGGGGGTCTTCTTCGCGGTCGGGATCGCTGCTTTTTCCATGGAATGGCTTCGGGGATAAGTGGGATTCAGGGTCTTGGCGTGCCGGGCCCGGGGAAGGGATTTTCGCTGCGCGAGTTACGCGCAGCGCTGCCCGGCAGCCGGCTCTGGGGGCGAGGAGCTAGCGGCCCGCGGCGACGGCGGCGCCCAACTTCTGTTGGATCGCGGAGACCATGTCGAGCCGCTCCCAGGTGAAGTCGGGGCGGCCGAAGTGGCCGTAGCGCGCGGTGCGCTTGTAGACGGGCTTCAGGAGGTCGAGCCGCTCGATGATGCCGCGCGGGCGCAGATCGAAGAGGGCGCGGATGATCTCCACAATCTTGGGCTCGGGATACTTGCCGGTGCCGAAGCAATCGACTCGGATCGAGAGCGGCTGCGCCACGCCGATCGCGTAGGCGAGCTGCACTTCGCAGCGATCGGCGAGCGCCGGCCGCGACGAGATTCTTGGCAACCCAGCGCGCGGCGTACGCAGCGGAGCGGTCGACCTTCGAGGGATCCTTGCCCGAGAAGGCGCCGCCGCCGTGGCGCGCCCATGCCGCCGTAGGTGTCGACGATGATCTTGCGGCCGGTCAGACCGGAGTCGCCGTGGGGCCCGCCGATCACGAAGCGACCCGTGGGATTCACGAAGTAGCGCGTGGACTTGTCGATGAAGTTCGTTGGGATCACCTGCGGGACGAGCTCATTGGTGACCTTCTCTTGGATCGTCTTGCTCGCCACGTCGGCGGCGTGCTGCGTCGAGATCACCACCGTGTGGACGCGCACCGGGTTGTCGTTCTCGTCGTACTCGACAGTTAGTTGGGATTTGGCGTCGGGCGTGAGCCATTCCCAACCCTTCGCGCCGGACTTCCGGAGCTGGGCGAGCTTCTCCACCAATCGGTGCGAGTAGAAAATCGGGAGCGGCATGTAGCTCGGGCGTTTCTTTACATGCGTATCCGAACATCAAGCCCTGGTCGCCGGCCCCCTGCTCCTTGTTGTCGGAGGCGGTAACGCCCATCGAGATGTCGGGCGATTGTTGGTGAACGTAGATCGCCACACCGCATGAGTCGTAGCTGAACCCGAGGGTCGGATCGGTGTAGCCGATCTCGCGGATCGTCTCGCGCACCAGTTCTTGGTAATCGAAATGCGCCTTCGTGGTGATCTCGCCGGCCACGACCACCGTCCCCGTCGTGGCGAGGGTCTCGCACGCGACGCGGCGAGCTCGGGTCCTGGGCGATGCATCGCGTCGAGGACCGCGTCGGAGATCTGGTCGCACACTTTGTCGGGGTGCCCTTCGGACACCGACTCACTGGTGAAAAGCTTGAGTTCCTTGGCCATGGAGAGGATCGGGAGATGGAGTGCGTGAACGGAGATTGGGCTTCTTTGGAATCCGCCGGGGATGGCGAGCCGCTAGCATAGCCCGACCCCCTGCGGCCGCGAAACGGTGACGATCGCAGGGCAGTTTCTTCCGCCGTTTTCATAGGAGGCCGCGCCGCACGAGCGCCTCGGCCGTGCGGAGCGCGGCCCCTTGTGGGGCACGAGCGCCGCCTGGCCACGCGCGACGCTCGCAGCCGACGCAGTGCGGTCGAAGACGAGGGAGTTCACGGCGCGGACCATCTCGCCCCCTCGTCGTGGACCACGACCGCGGCCTTCGCCCCGGCGAGGAGGCGCGCCTCCTCGTGAAAGTTAGGAACGTCGGGGCCATGGAGGACGGGGACGCCGAGCGCGAGGGGCTCCAGGATGTTCTGGCCGCCGCGATCGTTGCGCAGCGAGCCGCCGACGAACGCGGCCGTCGCAAACCGGTAGATCGACTCTGAGGTCGCCGATCGTGTCGACGATGATCGGAATCTGGGATCGGTCACCACCTTTCGCGACGCGCGAAGCGCTCGAGGCGCACGGGCGTGCCGAGGATCGGCGCAACCGCGCGCGTGATCGCGTCGGCGCGATCCACGTGGCGCGGCACCAGGATGAGCCGCAGGTCGGTGCGGCCGAGCGCCCGCACGCGCGCCACCGCCGCCGCGAGGATCGCCTCCTCGGGATCGTGGGTACTCCCGCCGACGAGGACCGGGGCGCGGCCGTCCAATCCCAACAATGTGGCGAGCGCCGCGTCGCGGAGCCCCCCGGCTCGGGGAGGCCGTCGAACTTCACGTTGCCGAGGACCTCCACGTTCTCGGAGCCGCGCCGAGGGCGATGATCCGATCGGCGTATTCTTGGTTTGCATCCCGAAGAAAGCGATGCCTCCGATCCGCCGCGCCGCGACTTCGCGAAGTAAAGAATAGCGGCGGGCCGTTCGCGCCGAGATCCGCCCGTTCACCACCGCGATCGGGATCCGCCGCATGGCGGCGTTGCGGAGGAAGAGCGGCCACAGCTCGAGCTCGAGGAGGACCACGCCGTCGGGCTTCACGCGGTCGAGGAATCGCCCGGGGCAGGTCAGGAGGTCGAGCGGAAGACACCGCGGATTTCCTTGGGAAATACGCGCGCCGCCTCGCCGATGCCCGCCTGCGTCGAAGCGCAAATGTAGGCTTCGAATCCGCCGCCGAGGCCTGCGGCCGCGGACGGGACCGGCCGCGCCGCCTTCACCTCGCCGACCGAGACGCCGTGGAAGACGACCCGTTTTTGTTGGGGTTTGATCGGCGGCGCGAATCCATAGCGCGCCATGAAACGATCGCGACCCGAGGCGTCGCCGTAGGTGCGAAGCCACCCGATCGGGAACGCCACGGCGCCGAACGCGAGCCCCGCCGCGCCGAAGGCGAGGTCGAAGACCGTGACTTGCGCCGGGTCTTTCCCGCCGGCTATGCGCTCCTGCCGTGGCATTGTTTGTATTTCTTGCCCGATCCGCAGGGACACGGATCGTTGCGTCCGATTTCCTTGGCTTTGTCGTTGCGAACCGCCGGGCGCGATCCGCCGGCGCTCGAGCTCTGGAGGGTCCGCTCGACTTGGTCGCGCTGCCGCTCCATTTGTTTAGTGAACGTCGAAGGCGCTGCGGAGCGGGACCGCGCGCGGAGCCGGCGCGCCGATGCCGCCGCCGATCATTGGCTTCGATCCGTCGCCTGCGGCCGCGGCCGAACCACCCCCGCTTCCATGCGTTTTCCGCGTCGGCCTTGGCTTTCTTGATGTGCTCGATCGCTTGGTCGCCCGACAGCTGTCCGCCATAGACCGCCTGGGCGATCCCCTGCGCCCACTTCGGATCCGCTCCGGCGTCGACCGCGGCTTGGTACACGCGCTGCGCGTCCTCGCGGCGCCGCTCGGCGTCGCGCTGGGCCTTCACCTCTTCTTCGGTGGGGACGTGGAGCTTGAAGAGGTTCTCGGTCACGCCGTCGGAGATCACTCCGCGCAGCTCGTGGAACATCTTGAAGCCCTCGGTCTTGTACTCATTCTTGGGATCCATCTGCGCATAGCTGCGGAGGTTGATCCCACTCTTGAGCGCGTCCATTGCGTAGAGGTGGTCTTTCCACTTCGATCGATGACGTTGAGCAGGAGGTACTGCTCGATCTTGCGCATGTTCGCGGGCGTTTCCTTGGCTTCGACCTCGTCGTAGCGCTTTCCACCTTTTCGACGAGGAGGGCGGCGAGCGGATGGCGCTCGGCGCCGCGTCGCTGGCCCGCCGCTCGCGAACGGAGCGACCTCTTCCTTGGTGAGCTCGATTCCCAACTTTCGCTGCGACCACTGGGCCAGCTCATCGAGGTCGGGCTCCTCCCGCGCACGCCGAGGATCGAATCGACCTCCGCGTCGATCACCTCCTCGAGCATCCCCATGCACCGAATCTTGGTGTTGCGGAGCTCGAGGGGCGTCTTGGCGCGCGCCGTAGATGACCTTGCGCTGCTCGTCCATCACCTCGTCGTACTCGAGGAGATTCTTGCGCGTCTCGAAGTTGCGCTGCTCGACTTCTTCTGCGCGTTTTTGATGGCATTGGTGACCATCCGGCTCTCGATCGCCTGCCCCTCGGTCATCCCCAACTTTTCCATGAAGCCGAGACCCACTCGCGCGGTAGAAAATCCGCATGAGGTCGTCGTCCAACGCCAAGTAAAAGCGCGAGAAGCCTGGATCCCCTGGCGGCCGGAGCGGCCGCGGAGCTGGTTGTCGATGCGGCGCGCCTCGTGGCGCTCGGTGCCGAGGACGTAGAGGCCGCCCAAGCCGACCACCCCTTCCCCAAGTTTGATGTCGGTGCCGCGGCCGGCCATGTTCGTGGCGACGGTCACAGCGCCGCGATCGCCGGCGTTCTTCACGATCGCCGCCTCTTTTTCGTGGTATTTGGCGTTGAGGACCTGGTGCGGGATCCCGCGCCGGTTGAGCATCCCCGAGAGGAGCTCGCTCTTCTCGATCGACGTCGTGCCGATGAGGAGGGGTTGCCCCTTTTCGTGGATTTGCTCGATCTCATCGACGATCGCCTTCCATTTTCTTTGGAAGTGCGAAAGACCACGTCGGCCGTGTCGACGCGCCCGATCTTCATATTCGTGGGAATCGAGACGACGTCGAGGTTGTAGATCTTGGCGAACTCCGGCCGCCTCGGTCATGGCCGTGCCCGTCATCCCCGCGAGCTTCTTGAAGAGGCGGAAATAATTTTGGTAGTGTGATCGTGGCGAGAGTTTGGTTCTCGTCGCGCGGACGGATCCCTTCCTTGGCTTCGACGGCCTGGTGCAGGCCGTCGCTCCAGCGTGCGCCCAGGCATCATGCGCCCCGTGAATTCGTCGACGATCACGACCTCGGCTTGCCGTCCTCCTCGCTCTGCCTCACCACATAATCGCGGTCGAGGCGATATAGGTGGTGAGCGCGCAGCGAGGTCTCGAGCAGATGGTGCCAATCCATGTTTGGCCCCGAGTAGAACGACTCGACACCCGCCAGCTTCTCGGCGTGCTCGATTCCCTCGTCGGTCATCAAGCATTGACGCTCTTTTTCCTTGATCTCGAAATGGATCCCGGGCTGGAGCTTGCGGGAGAGCTTGTCGGCGTCGACGTACTTCTGGCTCGACTGCTCGGCGGGGCCGCTGATGATGAGTGGGGTTCGCGCCTCGTCGATCAGGATCGGAGTCGACCTCGTCGACGATCGCATAGTTGAGGTTGCGTTGGACCTGGTCCTCCAGCGTCCACTTCATGTTGTCGCGCAGGTAATCGAAGCCGAACTCGCTGTTCGTGCCATAGGTGATGTCGCACGCGTATTCGGGCTTGCGCTCCTCCGGCGACATCCACTGCTGGATCGCCCCCACCTTCAATCCCACATATTCGTAGATCGGCGCCATCCAGTCGCGGTCGCGCTTGGCGAGGTAGTCGTTGACGGTCACCACGAATACGCCCTTGCCGGCGAGCGCGTTCAAAAGCAAGGAAGCGTGGCGACCAGCGTCTTCCCTCGCCCGTCGCCATCTCGGCGATCTTTCCTTGGTGGAGGACGATGCCTCCGACCAGCTGGACATCGAAATGGCGCATGTTGAGCGCGCGCAAGCCCGCCTCGCGCACCATCGCGAACGCCTCGGGGAGGAGCTCGAGGAGCGGCTTCCCCTCTTTCTGGACGGCGTTCTTCCATTCGGCCGTCTTCGCGATCATCTGCTCCTGCGTGAGCGACTGCGCCCACGATTCGCGCGCGTTGATCTCGGCGACCAGCGGCTCCGCCGCACGGACGATCCTCTCATTGCGATTGCCGAAGACCCGAGTCAGTCCACGGCCCACCTGAGTCCACGCTTGCGTGAGATTCTCGGTGACCTGATCCCATTCCACCATTTCAGCGATGTAACAATTGCGGGTCGATCGTCGACACAGGAGAGGAGTTCGAACGGACGGGCGAATCTGCGGGGACGCGAGTTAGCACGCATTCCCGCCGGGGCAACATGCCACGGCGGCGGAGCGCCCCAAAACGGGCGAGAAGATTACGGTTTGGGGCGTCGGATGTCCGCTCCCGACCCGATTCATGCGTCTTTCGCGGCACGCGTGCCCGATTCACCCAAGCCGCGGAGCTGGTGCTCGGCAAGCGTGAGGAGCATTTCTGCGGAAAATGGCTTCCGAAGGTAGCCGCTCGCTCGGCACAACTCCGAAAGAGAAACGTTCGACGCCGACGCGAGCAGAACGGGGAGATCGCGCGTCGCGGGATCCGCGCGGAGCTGCTCGATGACTTGAACGCCGTCGAGCTCGGGGAGCTCGTAGTCGAGCAGGATGAGGTCGGGGCGCGACGCGCCGACCCGCTCGATCGCCTCGCGCCCATTGTTGGCAATCTCGACTTCGTACCCCTCGCTGCGGAGCACGCTCGCGAACGCCTCGGCGAGATCCCGCTCGTCGTCGACCACGAGGACGCGCCGCCCGCGTCCGCGCCCCGCGCAGGTGGGCAGGTAGCTGGCTTGCCTTCTCGGCGAGGTGGGCGCAGGTGTCGAGATCGGCCGCTTGCCAACGATCCTCGATGCGAAGCCGCAAATCCAAGTTGAACGACTTGAGCTTCTGCCACGCCTCGTAGTCGGGGAAGTGCGGGCGGATCTCCATCGCATCGTGGGTGTCCACCGCGAAGACGAACTCCCCTCCAGCACCGATTCTTGGAGAACGAACTTCATGAATGGATAGCGCTCGTTCCCCAAGCGGAGGATCCATCGTTGGGAATGGGCGTCGCCGTCGCGCTTGGACTCGTCGGTGAATGCGCCGAGGAGATCTTTGTGGTATTCGCCGAGGCGATCACGGGCGAGAGCTTGATCCGGTCGGGGACGCCGTTCGGGTACGCCTCCGACAGATAGAGCTCGATCGCGCGCCGCACGATCGGGGTGTGATCTCGGCGAATCTCATCGCTCGATCGCGGCCTCCACCCCTTCGAACTTGAGCGGAGCGGGCGCGGCGAGCGTGCCGGTGAGCGAGCGCGCTTGCCACCTTTGCGGATGCCAACAATCCCGGGAGCTCATCGACGATCCGCCCGATCGCCGTGGGATCCACGAAGTTCCAGGTGCCGATCTGGACTGCGGTGGCGCCGGCCACGAGGAACTCGAGGACGTCCTCCGCTGAGCGCGCCCCTCCTGCCGCGAGAATCGGGATCTTCACCGCTCGCCAACATTCCGTGACCATCCGGAGAGCGACGGGCTTGATCGCGGGGCCGGAGAGGCCGCCGAAGGTCGTCGACAGGATCGGCTTGCGGCGGCGCCAATCGACCGCCAATCCCAACAATGTGTTGATGGCGGTCACGCCGTCGGCCCCCGCCCCTCGACCGCCTTGGCGATCTCGGCGATCGACGTGACGTTGGGCGAGAGCTTGGCGAAGACGGGCTTTTTGTGCGTTTGCGGACGGCCGCGATCGCCGATTCCGCGAGGCGGCAGTCGGTCGAGAAAGGCAACTTTCCCCTGAATGTTGGGGCACGAGAGGTTCACCTCGAGCGCCGCGACCACGGGCTCGCCGTCGAGTTGCTCGGCCAGCGCGGCGAAATCGTCGATCGTCTCGGCGCCGATGTTGGAGATCACGAGCGTTCCGCAGTCGCGCAGGGTGGGGAGGACCTTTTCGCGATAGTGGGCGATGCCACGATTCTCGAGGCCGATCGAGTTCAACATTCCGCTCGGCGTCTCGGCCATGCGCGGCGGCGCGTTCCCGGGGCGCGGCCTCAGCGTGACCGTCTTCCCCACGAGAGCGCCGAGCTTGGCGGGTGCGACGAACTTGGACATCTCGAGGCCGTGTCCATAAGTCCCCGATGCGCTCAGGACAGGATTCTTGAGCCGAAGGGATGCCAGCGAAACCGAGAGGTCGACGTCCACGCGAGGGACCATCCTAACCACGAATACGTGGAATCTAGTTTTCGCGGGCGGGGCCGCCTCCCGAAGAGCATCTCGACAATCACAAGAATGACTCCGCTCGAGATGCAGCTGTCGGCCACGTTGAACGTGGGCCAGTGGTAGCCATGCCTCGCCGACGAGATAGAAATCAAGGAAGTCGCGGACCCCCTTCTCGAAGACGAGATTGTCGTAGAGGTTGCCGACGGCGCCGGCGCAGAAGAGCGTGAGCGCCAAGAGGAGGAGCTTGTCCGAGGCGGGGGTGCGAAGGAGGAGGTAAACGATCGCGGGGATCGCGATGGCGCGGAACACGATGAGCGCGGTCGAGAGCTTCCCCGTCTGCGCGATGCCCCAAATACCCCCGGGTTCCACACGCGCGTGAGATAGAAGAACCCCGGAATGATGGGAATCGCTTTCTCGCCGCCGTGGAGCTCGCTCGAGACGCCGTCGGTCGCCACCCACTCGAAAGCCCAACGCTTCGAGAGGAGATCGATCGCCGCCAACGCCGCGGCGATCGCAAAGAATAGAAACTTGCCGCGAAAGGTCACGGGCGCGAGCGGCGAGGCATTCCCACCATTCGGGGCGGATTCCTAACTTTCGCTCCCTACTCCTCGTCCTTTTCGTTGGCTTCCTCGATCTCGCGATCGCGCTCGGCGATCCGCGCGTACTCCACACAATAACGGGTGTAGGGAATCGCCTCGATGCGCGCCTTGGGAATGTGGGGGCACGTCTTGCAGAGTTTGGCGGGATCCTCGATGCAGGGCTCGCACACGCCGAAGGCGCCGCCCGAGACCCGATCGATCGCCGCGTCGATCTCGCGAATCGTGTTCTCCTCGTTCTCGATGAGCCCGAGAGTGAAATCCTGATCGAAAGTGTCGGTGCCGTGGTCGGCCATGTGGTCGACGCTCACCTCGCTGTCCCCTTCCTTGAACGCCTGCCCCTCCATCGCGCCGACTTGCCGCGTGAGACGCTCGCGCAGCTCCAATAGTTGGGCTTTGAAGTGCCGGAGCTCATCCTTGGTGAACTTGGTCTTGGGGGCGGAAGCGCAGCGGCCGCGATCTGCGCGGCGCTTGCTTTGGACTCCGCCTTCTGCGGAGCCGCCGAGTTCGAGGCGGATGCCGACGCGGACGCCGACTTTTTCGTGGCCTTGGCTGCGGGCTTCGCGGGCGCGGGCGGGGGCGTCGACTTCTTGGGGGTCGCTTTTGTGGGCTTTTTGCATCCCAGATTCTTGGTGCGGCGGGGTCGGCCACGCCGGGTGTCGCGGTCCTTTGAGTGGCCGGACGGCGCGACGCCCTCCAGCCAAATTGAGGGCGAGGAAGGTAGTCGTCGTGGCTGGGCCGGTCAACGACGCCCTTGAAGTGGGCTCCCGCGGTCGCGAGGCTCGACCGCGCCATGGCGGAATCGGCCCCCTCGTCGTCCTTTCGGACAGCCATCGAGCTCTACCTCGATCGCTGCTCGATCGAGCAGGGCTCCTCGCCGCTCACGATCCAGGTCTACCGGCGGGAGCTCCTGCGATTCGCGCGATACCTACAGAGCGCGGGACATACCAACTTTGAGATCCCGGGGCCGAGGCCAGTCCTCCAGTACCTCGGCGAGCGGCGAGCGGCGGGCGCGGGGCCCGCGACCGTGGCGCGCGCGCTCGTGGCGATCCGGATGTGTTTTCGTTTCCTTTTCTCGGAACGCCACATTGCCAAGGATCCCTCCGCCTCGATCCCCACGCCGCGCCGCTTTCGCAAGCTCCCGGAGGTCCTCTCGACCGCCGAGGTTGGGAAGATGCTCGCGCTCCCCGAGGCGGACACCCCCAGGCGCTCCGCGATCACGCGCTCCTGGAATTGTTGTATGCGACGGGGATCCGCGTGACCGAGGCGCTCACCCTCACGCTCGACGGCGTGAGCTTCGAGACCTCCACGATCCGCGTCCTCGGGAAACGCTCGAAGGAGCGGATCGTGCCCATCGGCGACAAAGCCAACGAAGCGCTGCGGCGATACCTCCGCGATGGGCGCCCCCGTCTCGAGCGGGGACGCGGCGGAACCTTGCTATTCCTCACGACCCGCGGCCGGCAGACTGCAACGAACCGACGCGTGGACGATCGTGAAGCGCGCCGCACTCGGCGCGGGGTCGCCGCGAAGCGCGCATCCCCACACAATTCCGCCATTCCTTCGCGACGCATTTGTTACAAGGGGGGCCGATCTCCGGAGCGTGCAGCAATTGTTGGGTCACGCGGATATCTCGACGACCCAGATCTACACGCACGTCGAAGCCGACCGGATCAAGTCGATCCACCGGAAGTTCCATCCCCGGGCTTGAGGGCGCCAGCGTCGCCGTCTTGGGGCGCGCCCTCCAGGGGCGCGACTGCTGCCGGAAGCGCGTCGGCGACCCGCTGCGCGAGCCCGATCGGGAAACTTGGGATCCGCGCGGCGATCTCCTCGGCCGTCTTGCCGCGCAGCGCGGCGATCGACCCGAACGAACGCAACAGATCGCGCCGCCGCTTCGGCCCGATGCCATCGATGTCGTCGAGGTCGCTCACCAACTTTCCGCGCATCTTCCTGTGGTAGGTGATCGCGAAGCGGTGCGCCTCGTCGCGGATCCGCGCCAATAGGTGGCATTCGGCGCTGCGCGGCGGGAGCGCGATGGGATCGTCGCGGCCGGGAAGGAACACGCGCTCCCCTTTATGTTGGGATCCCTCGTCGCTCGACGTGACGCGATCCTTGGCGAGCCCGACCATGGCGACCTCGAACGCCCCGCGTCCTCGCGCGCGCCGAGCGCGGCGTTGAGCTGGCCGCGCCCGCCGTCGATGACCACGAGATCGGGGAGCGTCTGCTCCTCGACGTCGCGGCGGAGCGAGCGCCCGACGACCTCGGCCATCGCGGCGAAATCGTTCTGACCGGTGAGCCGCGTGATCTTGTAGCGGCGATAGGCGTCTTTGTTGGGAAGCCCCTCGACGAAGCGGACTCGCGAGGCCACCGTGGCGCGCCCCTGCAGAGTCGAGATGTCGAAGCAATCGATCGTGGTCGGGCGCTCCTCGAGACCAAGGCGATCGCGCAGTCGTTCCAAAGATTCTTGGGCCGAGGCCTCCATGCCTTCGCGCGCGGCGAGCGCGACCTGCGCGTTCGCGATAGCCATTGCGACCGCGCGTTTCGCATCCCCACTTTTCGCGACCGCCACGACCACAGGCCCGTCGCGCTTCGTCGAGAGCCACTGCGCGATCGCGTCGCGATCGTGCGGCTCGTGCGAGACGAAGACCTCGCGCGGCACGAACGCGTCGCCGCGATAAAGTTGGTTAGGAACGAACCCAACACTTCCGAATCGGGGAGCTCGGTCGAGAAAATGTGGACACGCCCCGCCTCGAGCCTCCCCTCGCGGAACGGAAGCCACTGAAGCGCGACCCGCTCCCCTTCGCGGTGGAGGCCGATCGCGTCGCGGTCGAGCGCGCGGCCGAGGCGCACCCCTGTGCCTCGGTGGTCGTCCGGAGCGCCTCGGAGCTGATCCCGGACCCGACCCGCCTTCTCGAACTCAAGGTTCTTCGCAGCCTCGCGCATCCGCTCCTCGAGGATCGGCACTACGGAACCGCTGCGCCCTTGCAACACATCGATGGCTCGCCCGACGAGATCCTTGTAATCATCGGCCGAGATCAATCCCACACATGGCGCCGCGCATCGCCCGATCGAGTGCTTGAGGCAGGGCGCGACCGATTCCCAAGGATCGAGTCGGAGCAGTCGCGCAGCGGAATCACCGGATGCAAGAATCGGACGGTGCGGCGCAGCGCGCCGGCGCTCGCGTAGGGGCCGAAGTAGAGCGCGCGGTCGGCCCCCGCCGGCGCACCCACTCGAATCTTGGGAACTTCGCGCTCGGATCGAGGCGAAGCAACAAGAACGCCTTGTCGTCCTTGAGGCGGAGGTTGTACGGCGGCTTCAGCCGCTTGATGAGCGTGATCCTCGAGCAGGATCGCCTCGGCCTCGGTGCGCGTGACGACCGTCCTCGACGCGCAGCGCGCGCTTGCCAAGAATGGGATCAGCGGCCGGCCGTCGCCGCCGCGGTAATAGGAGCGGACGCGCGAGCGGAGGTCCTTCGCCTTTCCCACATATAGCGGCTCGTCGCCCGCGCCGCGGAAGATGTAACAGCCGCTCGAGGCCGGAAGGTCCGCGAGCATCGACTCGGTGCTTGGGTTTTCGTGGGATCGGGACACGCGGTGGGGACGATTCATAGCCCGCCGTCGCCGGGCAAGGAACGGAGCGGTTGCCGCGGCGGAATGTTGACGAATGGCGCGCGTTCCGATATCACCCCCGGCCCAAAATCCCGCGCCCCTAGCTCAGTTGGTAGAGCAGCTGACTCTTAATCAGCGGGTCGTAGGTTCAAATCCTACGGGGCGCACCAGCCATACCCTCAACGCGCCGCAGACCCTGCGCGTTCGCGCAAGGTCTGCGGACGCGGTCCCCTCAGGGGGACCCCGAAATCTGCGCAGCCCGGCTTGCGGTGGTTTCGGACCCGCGCCCTCTCAGGGGGATCCCCGAACCGACCCGGATGGTGGCAACAGTTCCGATGAGTGCAGATTTGGGGTCCAGACCGTGAGACTGTCGACGACCGGCTCGCCAACCCGCCAGTCGGACGGATGCTCGGCTCCTCGCTTGTTTACGTGGGGATCGGGCGCTTCTAGGTTTGGCGGTCCGCGAGAGTGGCGGAACTGGCAGACGCGCGGGACTTAGGATCCCGTGGGGCAACCCGTGCGGGTTCAACTCCCGCCTCTCGCACCACTCCTCCGATGGGCGGCGCGCGCGCGCCGTTCTATGGTTTGTTGGCAATCGAACGCGCGAGCAACCGCGAGCCACGATGGGTGAATCCAAACCGACCCGCAGCGAAAGTCCACGCAACGAGAAAGCAATCGACTCCGCGACGAGTGGCTTCGACGAGCATGCCCGCACGCCCGCGACCCCGAGCGAACGGGCCGAGTGGGACAAGCGCCGTCACAGCGATGCCATCGAGTTCCATCGCCAACAAAACCTCCGCTCGGGGATGGATGAGGTTGCGCGCCGAAACCAATATTGTCCCAAGTGTCGCGGAGTGGTCGATTGGAAGGCCGAGACCTGTCCGCATTGCGGCGCGCCGATCCCGGCCGAGATGCGCGACTACTACAACTTTTCCGATTTCGAGCCGCCGGTCGACCGGCGGGACCTGGCGCCGATCCTCACGCTTTTCGGTATTGGGCTGGTGGCGGTCGCCCTTCTCATTTGGGGGCTCGTCGCACTCCTTCGATCGATCCTCTGAGGGCGCCAGGGGGCGCCACCGGCGCCGGCCGGCTCCCGGCGTGGTGTGAGACTTCCCGCCATCCCAAACTTCGCCTTCGTAAGGGCACGCTTGAAACGATCCGAGCTCCACGACCGCATTCGCCGCGAGATCCTTGTCATCGATGGCGGCTACGGCACGACCTTCCAACAGAACGGCCTGAAGCCCGGCCAGGCGCCGGAGGGGCTGATGATGGAGAAGCCGGCGCTCGTGGAGGCGGTCCACCGCGAGTACGTCGAGGCGGGTGCCGACATCATCCTCACGAATACCTTCGGCGCTTGCCCGACGCGCCTCGAAGACGTGGGGATCCCCGGCTCGCGCACCGCCGAGATCAATCGGCGCGCGGTCGAGCCTCGCGCGCCGCGCGGTGAAGGGACCTCGACTCTGGTCGCCGGCAACATCGGCCCCAGCGGAAAGTTGATTACGCCGCTCGGCGATCTCACCTTCGACGACGCCATTGCCAACTATGTTTCGCAGGTGAAATCGCTCGTCGAGGCGGGAGTCGACCTCATCGTCATCGAGACGATCATCGACATCCGCGAGCTCAAGGCGATCCTGTGCGCCGTTCGCGATCACTTCGACGGATTCGTGATCGCACAAATGGCCTTCAACGAGGACGCGCGCGCCTTCACGGGGACGGAGCCCGAGGCGCTGGTGACCGTCGTCGAGGCGATGGACGTGGACGCGGTCGGCGCGAACTGTTCGGTCGGCCCCGATTTGTTGGTTCCGGTGCTCGAGCGGATGGGGCGCGTGACCGCGATGCCGCTCTGCGTGGAGCCCAACGCCGGCCTCCCAAGATTGGTGAACGGCCTGAATCACTGGCCCGGCAAACCGGAGGACTTCACCGAGTTCGCGGCGCGATTCGTGGCGGCAGGTGCCAACTTCATCGGCTCCTGCTGCGGCTCGACCCCGAGTTCACCCGGGCGATCCGCGACGTCGTGAAGAAGATGGAGCCGGTCCCGCGGACCGATCCCAACTATACTAAGCTCGCGAGCCGCTTCGAGATGCTGCGCGTGGGCGACGGGTTCCCGATCCCAATGATTGGGGAACGGATCAACCCGACGGGGCGCAAGCGGCTGAAGGAAGAGTTGCGCACGCGGAGATTATGGTTTCGTGCGCGACGAGGCGGTGAGCCAGGTCGCGCAGGGCGCCGCGATCCTCGACTGCAATGTTGGTGTCGGCGGCCTCCAATTCGACGAGCCGGCCACGATGGTCGAGGCGATCCGCTCGATTCAATCGGCCGTGCGCGTGCCGGTCCAGATCGACTCGCCCGATATCAAGGCGCTCGAGTGGGGCCTCAAGGAGGCCGACGGAAAACCCATCGTGAACTCGGTCTCGCTCGAGAGCCTGGAGCGGATCGATCCCGTGTTGCCACTAATCCGCCGCTACGGCGCCGCGGTGCTGGGCCTCGCGATCGGCGAGGATGGAATCCCCGATACTTGGGAAGGGCGCCTGAAGGTCGCGGAGCAGATCGTCGAGCGCTGCATGGCCCATGGAATCCGGCGCAACGACATCGTGATCGATTGCATCACGATGCCCGCCTCCGCCGACCCCAGCAAAGTCTGGGCGACGATCCGCGCGCTGCGCGAGGTGAAGGAACGGCTCGGCGTGCGGACCGCGCTCGGCGTCTCGAACGTATCGTTTGGTTTGCCGCGGCGACCCGTCGTCACGAAGACGATGCTCGCGATGGCGCTCGCGAACGGCCTCGACTTCCCGATCGTGAATCCGGGCGACGTGGAGATCCGCGAGGTCATCCTCGCCGCGAACCTCCTCCAGAATCGCGATCCCGACGGGATGCGCTACCTCGAGGAGTTCGGCGGCGACATCACCAAGAAAAGGGCGATGGTCCAGAAGGTGGACCCTGCGACCGTGCCGATCGGCGACCTGCTCTACAACGCGATCGTCGAGGGAGACCGCGACAACATCCTCACGTGGGTCGAAGCGCGCTCACCGAGAAGATGACGCCGATGGATATCAACAATCTCCATCTCGTGCGCGGGATGAACGAGGTCGGGCGGCGCTTCAACGACAAGATCTACTTCCTGCCGCAGGTGATCCTCTCGGCGGAGACGATGCAGATGGCGTTCAACAAGCTCCGGCCGCTGCTGCCCAAGGATGACAGCATTCGGAAAGGTTGCTTCGTCGTCGCGACCGTCCGCGGCGACGTCCACGACATTGGTAAGAATATCGTGGCCGCCGTGATGGAGAATCATGGTTGGGAAGTGCACAACCTCGGCAAGAACGTGCCGCGCGAGACGATCGCCGCGAAGGCGGTCGAGCTGAAGGCGCAGCTCGTGGGGCTGTCGGCGCTGATGACGACCACGATGATCGAGATGAAGCGGGTCATCGATCACTTCCGCGAGCAGGGGCTCCACGACGTGAAGATCATCATCGGAGGCGCGGTCACTTCCCAAAAATACTCGGAGGAGATCGACGCCGCGGGCTGGGGGCGCGACGCCGTCGACGCCGTGAAGAAAGCCGACGTGATCCTAAAGTTGGGAAAGAACGCCGCGGCTCCCGCCCATCCGGCGGGATGACGGGGAGGATTCGTGGAGGCGCGCGTCCCGAATTCGAGCTCGCCGGGCGCGCGCGCCCGCCACGCGCGTCAGGCACGTTTCGTTGGGATCGGCGCCGAAGGCCAAGAAAAGATCGCGCGCTCGCGGGCGACGATCGTGGGCCTCGGCGCCCTCGGGAGCGTGATCGCGGAAACGCTCGCGCGCGCGGGAGTCGGATCGTTGGGATTGATCGATCGCGACACCGTCGAGGAGACGAACCTCCAGCGCCAGGTCCTGTACGACGAGGAGGACGCGCGCGAGGCGCTCCCGAAGGCCGAAGCGGCGCGGCGCGCGATCGCGCGGATCGACTCGGGGCTCCGCCTCGAAGCGCACGTCGAGGACCTCACGTCGCGAAACGCGGATCGTTTGCTTTCGGGCTCCGACGTGATCCTCGACGGCACGGACAACTTCGCGACCCGCTACCTCATCAATGATTTCGCCGTCGAGCGCAAGATTCCTGGGTGTACGGCGCCGCGGTCTCCTCGAAGCGGGCTCGTCCTCGCGGTGATCCCCAACGAAACGGCCCTGCCTGCGTTGCGCGTTCCCGAGCCGAGCCCACCGGAGGAGACGCAGAACCTGCGAGACCGCGGGCATCATCGCGCCGGCGTCGGGAATGGTGGCTTTGGCGCAGGCCGCCGAGGCGCTGAAGATCCTCTGCGGCGCGCGGGAAAGTTTGCTTTCTGGAATGTTACAGATCGACCCATGGGCCGGGAGCTACCGGGTCTTCCGTGCGCCGCGCGATCCCAATTGTCCCTGCTGCGTGCGGGGCGAGCGGCCATGGCTTCGCGGCGCGCGCGAGGACCTGAGCGCGGTCCTCTGCGGGCGGGGGCAGCGTGCAGGTTTCGCCCCCGCCGAGGCGGAGGGTCCGCGGCGGATCGACCTCGCGCTCTTCGCGGCGCGGCTCCCGGGGTCGAACGCCACAATTCTTTTCATTGCGTTTCGTGGCCGAGGGGCATCCGATCACGCTCTTCCCGGACGGGCGGGCGATCGTTAGGGAACACGACCGACCCTTCGGTCGCGCGCGCCCTCTACGCGAGGTACATCGGCTCGTGAGCGCGCCGATCTACCTCGACCACGCGGCCACCTCGTGGCCGAAGCCGCAGGCGGTCCTCGACGCATGGGCCACCTATCACCGCGACGTGACGGGGAGCCCAGGGCGCGGCTCGCATCGCGGCGCGATCGAGGGCTCGCGGCGCGTCGAGGCGGTGCGCAAGGAGATCACCGACTTCCTGGGCGGCGACGACCCACGGCGATTCGTCTTCACGCCGTCGTGCACCCACGCCATGAATCTTGCGATCGTTGGATTCCTGAAGCCGGGGATCATGCGGTCGCGACCGCCGTCGACCACAATTCCGCCCTTCGGCCGCTCGCCCAACTTGCCAAGGATCGGATCATTGATCTTTCGATCGCCGAGTCCGATCACCAAGCGATTCGTGACGGCGGCGGCGCTGCGCGCCGCGATCCGCCCGAACACGAGGCTCGTCGTGTGCGCCCACGCGAGCAACGCGCTCGGCACTGATCCAGGACGTGGGGATGTTCGTCGAGGTGGCCCGATCCGTCGGCGCGCGGGTGCTCCTCGACGCGGCGCAGACCGCGGGGTGCGTTCCAATCGATGCCAAGAGAATGGGCGTCGATTTCGTGGCGATCCCAGGCCACAAATCGCTCCTCGGCCCGTCGGGAATCGGCGGGCTTTGGGCGGCATCGGGTCTCGAACTCCGGCCCGATCACTTCGGCGGGACGGGACTCGACTCGGCCAATCCGACTCCGCCGGTGACGTGGCCCACGAGCTACGAGGCCGGCACGGGAACCCGGCCGGGATTGTGGCATTCGGCGCGGGGTGCGCACCGTCGCCGATGAGGGCCCCGAGGTAATCCTAAGAAAGGAGCGGGCCCTCCTGGGCGAGCTCGTGGAGGCTCGCGCGCGTGCGACGCGTCGCGCTCTATGGGAGCGCCGACCTCGAGCGGCGCGTGGGAGTGCTTTCCTTCGCCGTCGAAGGCTACGACTGCTAACGAAATCGCCACGATTCTCGATTCGTCGTTCGGAATCTTGGTGAGATCCGGGCAGCTCTGCGCGCCCCGCGTCGCGGCGGCCATGGGCGCCCCGAATCGGGTTTCGTGCGCGCATCGTTGGGAAGGACCAGCACGCGCGACGACGTGGCGGCCCTCGTGCGCGCGATCGGGGAAATCACAGCCTCGTGAGCGCCGCGGCGCCTCGAACCTCTTCCCAACTTTCCGCGATCATCCTCGCGGCCGGCGCGTCCACGCGGATGGGTAGCCCGAAGGCGCTCCTCGATCTCGGCGGCGAGACGGCGCTCGCGATCCTGGTCTCGACGTTCAGGAAAGTTGGGATTGCCGACATCGTAGCGGTGATCCCGCCCGACGAGGCGATCGCGGCCGAGGCGGAGCGGGGCGGGGCGCGCGTGGTGCGGAATCCCTCGCCCATCTCGGCCGGACCGGCTCGCTCCAGTTCGGTTGGCGCGAGACCGACGCGGCACACGACATCGTGTTCATCTCGGTCGACTGCCCTCTCGTGGGAGCGGGCGTCGTCGCGCGGATTCTCGAGGCGGCCCCTGGGCACGACATCGTGCGGCCGACCCACGAGGGCCGGGAGGCATCCCGTATTCTTGGCATCGCGGCTTCGAGCCGAGGTCTTGGCGCTTGCCCCCGACGCGTCGCTCCGCACGGTGATCCACCGCGATCCGGCGCGGCGGCTCGACCTCCGCGTCGAGAGCGCGGAGGTCCTCGCCAATCTCAATACTCCGGACGACTACGAGGCCGCCCGCGCGCAGCGCGCATCCGCCGGCGACTGAGACGCGGCAACCTGCTAGCCCCCTTCGTGGCGCGGGAATGCCAACAATACGTCGAACCGCGACGACTGGAGCTGATACCACAAATCGGCGTACATCGGGTGGTCGCCCGGCAGCGTCCGCTTGCGCCGCGTGAGCGAGGCGGGAGGAGGACCTTCGGCGGGAACGGGACCCGACTCTGATCCTGGAAGAACTGGCTTCCGCCGCCGAGGATCGCGCACGCGAATCGGGTCATCGCATCGGAAAGCCAACCTTCCGGGAGGACGCGGTTGTCGAGCGCGTTGGCGAGGAGCGCGGTCTCGAATCGATGCCGATCCAGATCCCCGCGGAGCCACTTCCAGGCGAGGCGCGCGGCCGGATGCCAATCGCCGCCGGCGTGGTGCTCGGGCCCGAGCGACGCCTCGGATCCGTGGTCCTCGAGGGATCCCAACAATAAGGCCGACGACGAATCGGCTTTTGTTGCCAAGCCGCGCGCGCCTGGCGCGTGAGCTCCGCGATTTCGTCGGCTTTGAGGCCCCCTCGCCATGCCAACAATGCGGCGGCCGCGAAGCGCCCGAGCTCCCCGGCTCGCGCTCGCTCCACGGCGGCTGGAGGAGCGGAGTCGCCCAACCGCGCGCCGCGGCCGCGCCATACCAATAGGGGCGCAGCGCGACTTCGCTTTCGCCCGCGGCAAATTGGAACGCGCCGCGATCCCCGCGCCAAGACCCAATGCCACTGGTCGGGCCTCGCGGATCTCGGTGGACGAGGAGCTGTCCGCGCGCGGCGTCTCGCCGCAACCGAGAACAGCACAACGCATCAATACCGGATCCTTGCTGGCGATGTCCGGCGCCGCGAGCGCCGCGGGCGCGAAGCGCCGCTGGACCGCGAGCGCGAGCCAACATCCAGCACGCGCCGCCGGATCCTTGAGCTCCTTCAGCAGCGCCGGAATCTTGGCAATCGCGACGGGCCTCGCGGAGCGCCGACGGCGAGCGCGAGCCCGCCGAGGACCTCGGGGTCGGCGTCGCCGCGCTTGCTCGCCTGGGCGAAGGCAGCCGTGAGGCGCTCCTTGTCCGCGATGGGCGCGCGGGCGAGCGCCACCGCCGCCGCGGCGCGGACGTGCTCGGCTTCGGCCGGGTCATCGACGAGGCGGAGGAGGGTCTCTGTCGCCGCATGTCCCGGGCAGCCGCCGAGGGCATAGGCAGCGATCACCGCGACCTCGACGGCATCCCCAGGCTTCCTCGTCGCGAAGTACTTCACGAGCTCGGCCTGGCACGACTCGTTGCCGATCTCGCCGAGAGCGACGATGCAGGTGCGAACGATATTCTTGTTCCCGCGGCCGAGCGCCTCCCCGACGTAAGGAACGGCCTCGGGGCCGACATCGAGCAGCTTCTCGACGGCGACTCGCCGCCTCGTCGCATCGTCGTCGACCGACACGGAAAGGATCTCGTTCACCCGCTCGCCGAGCCCCTCCGCCCGCTTCTTGGGCCCCTTGTCCTGGGGCGCAGCCGCGATGGCCACGGCGGCCACGAATCCGAGGCCGATGATCGGTTTCACGAGGAAAGCCTCGCGATGCGCGGCGCGCGAAGCAATCCCCCTCTTCAGTGCGCAAGGCGCGGAGGCCGATCCACCATCCGGAGTCTTGGTTCTGAATGGCGCTGCAAGGAGACCTTTCAAATTCCGGCTCAGGGACCTGTTACAGACGCTCACCCAAAACAAGACATGGGGCATTCTCAAGCTCCAGTCTGGTGCTGAGCGTCGGGAGCTCGTCATTTCCCCGGATGGTGTCGCGATTCTCGAGCTCCGAGCGTCGCGCGTGAGCGCATTGAGGACCGGCTTCGAAACGTAGGCGCGCTCGATGACGCAACGGTCGAAGACCTTCGGAGCCGAGAAAACCAACGAAAACCGCTCCTCGAGCTCCTCGCCGCCAAACCCAACTTTCCGACCGCGGCCTTGGACGACGCGCTCGCGGCGGAGGCGAGTGAGGAGATCCAGGCGCTGATCGAGTGGCAATCGGGGAGCTTCGATTTCGTCGAGGGCGAGACGCCGGCGGCGCCCCCGGAACCGCGCGAGCCCGCGATACTGCGGGGCTCGTGTTCGACGCGGCGCGGCGCCTCGACGAGCGCGCCGCATTCGGCGCACGCTATCCCAACGAAGAGGAACGATTCGTCGTCGCTCGGGAGTTCGACGCCAAAACTCTGAAGCCGGAGAACCTCAAAGTTCTGAAGGCGATCGACGGCGTGGTGTCGATGCGCGCGGTCGCGGATCGCACGGGCGGCGATCTCTTCACGACCGCGAAGATCGTGCTCGAGCTCGAGGAACAGGGGCTGGTCCGACGCCGCGAATGGCAAGAATACCTGGACTTGGCCGATCGCCTCGCGAAAGCTGGGAAACGCCCGGCGTGCGGCGGAATATTACGATACTTGGAAAGTTGGGATACGTCGGGCAACGCGAAGCCCCTCTTCGATCTTGCCGAGCGCCATCGGCAGATCGGCGACGACGCCGCCGCGGCGGGATGTTTCGCGAAGGCTGCCGAGGTCATGCATTCCGTGACCGACCTCTCGGGCGCGGCAGACTGTCTCAAGAACGCCGTCACCCTCGCGCCCCGCAACGTCGAGTATCGCGCGCGCCGATTCGACATCGTCAAGTGCGCGGACCCCAACAATACGGCTCTCCACTATGAGTGTCTTCGCGACTGGCTCGTGGCGGCCGCGGATCGCGCGGACTCGGCACGCGCCGAGGAGATGGAGAACACGATCCTGCCGATGGTCCCGGGCGACGCCAACGAAGAGGCTCGGGTCGGGCGCGCGCTCGGACATCTCGGCCGCAAGGCCATGGCCGTCCAGCTCCTTTGCCGCGCCGCCAAGAGACGCCTGCAGAAATCCGGAGGCGACTCCGTCGCCGCGTCGGAATTCCACGAGGCGCTTCGACTCGACAAAGAGTGCGCGGACGCGATCAAGGGCCTCGCGAAGCTCGAGGGACGACGGAACGGCCGGCGGCGCGCCGGAATCGTCGTCGTCGTCGGATTGGTGGGATTGACGGTCGGGATCGCATTTCCTATTCGCAACGTCGTCCGCGACCGCGATCAGGCGCATCGAATCGAGCAGGCGCAGGAAGTTGCCAATCAAGGGGACCTCACCGCCGCCCTCGCGCTCCTCGACCGACCCGAGGAGAACTTCTCGTCGCCCGAGTACCTCGCGAGCGCGCGCCGCCTCCCGCGAGCCTGACCAGGAAAATCGACGATCAGCGCGTGGCCGAGGAGTCCGGAGAAAGATAGTTGGGTTCGCGCGGAGTACGCCCAGGCCGCCGAGGCGATCGACCGCAAGGACTACGACGCTGCCAGCGAGATCTACGAGGCGGTCCTGACGGCGCGTCCCGAAACCAACAAATTCGAGATGGTCGGCCAGCGCCTGCGAATGATCGATCGGAAGTTGACGTCCGAGCAGAAGCGCGCCGACGAGCTCGCGCGCACGCTCGCTGTTAAAGCCCAAGAATGCGTCGAAGGTGGCGCTAGGGTCATTCGAGGCGCAGGCGAAGGAGCTTTGGATTGTTGGTATCCGCTCCGCGGCGCGACGGCTTGACGAGGCTCGCCGAGCGCCTCGAGCGTGAGCCGCTCGCGAAGGCGCTCCCGTTGGCGGAGATCACTGGCGCTCCGCGCAACGGTGTCCAAGGCCCTCGCATCGTTCACGGCCGCCCAGCCCGCCCTCGACGAGGCGCAGCGCCACGCCGAGGAGTCGCGCGAGCTCCGTGACCTCGAAGCCTATTTGTTGGAAGGAAGGAACGCGGAGAACTCCGGGAGACGCGCGCACGGCGCTCGAGGCATTCAAGACACTGAGCGAGCGATACAAAGGAACCGGACTTCGCAAGTATCTCGACGCGAGGTTGGCCTACTGGTCCGGAGTCGTGAAGAGCCTGGATGCCTACGCAAAAGCGCTTGCCGCAGGCGACTCCAAGACGGCACAGGAGGAACTCCAACGCGCGCGCACTCAATGCCCGAACGTTCAAATCGAGTCGCAGACGATGCAGGTCGAGGTCGAGACCGTGCCGCCCGGCGCCAGCGTTCGGGTCGACGGTCAGCCGATTGGTGTGAGCCCGGTGCGCGCCAAGATTCACAACGATGCCTCCTCAAAGTCGAGGCCACGCTCGCGGGCTTCGAGCCGGCGTCATTGACGACCGACCCGACGAGCTCGGGGCGCATCCGTCTGCTCTTGTCACCGAAGCCGCTGTGGAGTGTCTCGATCGACGCGGCGCCATCGGGCGCCGGAATCGTGCGGGATCGATCCTGGTACGTGGCGGACAGGAAAGGTGGGATTCGAGCGATCGACTGTGACTCGGGAATCGTGCGATGGACCAAGTCGGTTGAATCGCTGAGCGGGATCATCGGGGATCCGACCACGGCTGGAAATCTCGTATTCGTTGCAACGGTCGAGGGCGCGCTGTATGCGTTCGAAGCCTCGTCGGGGCGAGAATCGTGGCATGTGAGCATGCCGTCGTCGCTCGACTCGGGGCCCGTCCTCGTCGGGACATCGCTGGTTCTCATCGGATCGAACGACTCCGCCTACATCGTTTCGCTCGACAACCCCGAGAGGCTTCGCCGCGTGCCGCTCCAGACTCACGCGACGACAGCCCCGGTCGCGGGAGCGGATCGTTGGTGTGTGGGAAGCAACGACGGTTCCGTCCTATGCTTCGACCTTGCCGGCGAGCTCCGGTGGCGAAGCCTCGCGGGCCCCGGAATCGAGGTGTTGCGTCGACAGAAGAACGGCACGTGGCTCGCCACAGCGGGCACCAATGTGACATCGGTCGATCCCGAGACTGGCGCGGTCCTCACCACAATTGAGCTCCCGTCGGGCCCCACGATCTTCGCGGAGTCACCCGACCAACGTCTTTGGTTGGTGTGCGCCGACGGAGTCGCCGAGTTCGACACGCAGCGCTGGGAATTGGGGCCGCGGATTCCGGCTCCTGGAAGTCAAGTCACGGGGCTCCAATGCCAAGGAAACGGATTCCTGATGGCTGCGGCGGGCGAGGTCTATGCCACGAACTCGGACGGCTCCCTTCTCTGGAGCCGGGCCTCGCTTCAGAAGCCGAGAGTCGTCGCACTAACAAAGGACACCCTGGGGATCGTAGATGAACGCGGCCAAGCGTTTGCGCTCCGGGGCTGCCATAGGTTGCGGATCATCTGCCATCGCGACAGACACCGGAGTGGAAACGTAGGCAAACAGCCCGTCTAGCTAAGGGCACGGGCTTTGTTGAACTCGGTCGTGCCGCACGGCATTCCGCCCAACGCGGCTCTCCCAGTGGCAGGGAGGTCCCCATGTATCCCAATAACCAATTCGCAACAATCCACGAGCGAGGACACGCGACTCTGAGCGATCTCGATTCGTGGGTTCTGGATCCCTCGAAATACGAGCAGGAACGAGACGCGTTCGTGAACGACGTCGTTCGACATCGAATCCCACTATTCCCGGGTGAATCACAGGCCGCGTCGCAACCGCGGGAGACATCGACGGAATCCCAAGTTTCCCCGCGGATCTCTACCTAGTCTACTTGCGAGAGGTGCGATCCATTCCTCCGATGGAACGATCGGAAGAGTTTCGATACGCCCTCGCGCTCGAAATCGCCAAGTGCGCGCTCGAGGGGGAGATCATGACCCCCGCGCCCACGACGGCCGAGATCGCTGCGTTCGAAGAGGCGATTCCCTCTCACGACCCGACGTTTCGACGAGATTCTAGTCGCGGCGCGATCCAAGTCCCATACGCGGGCGACGACCTCCGACGGCATCGCGGAGCGCGCCGCTCGCGTTCGCGATCGTTTCGATGAAATGTTGGATTGGAAGAAAGTCTTGGTGTTCCGCACGCTGCCGCTCGTTCCGGGCATGGCGCGCAAATACAAGGGCATGGGCGTTCCGCTCATGGATCTGATCCAAGAGGCCAACGGATCGCTGATGAAGGCGACGGATCGCTATGAGTGGCGTAAGGGTGTGCGATTCGTGGTGTATGCGCGGTGGTGGGTTCAGCAGGGCGTCCTGAAGACCTTGTCTTGCCAGAGTCGCACCGTGCGAACGCCCGTCTACATGGCACAAAAACTCAAGAGGATCCGCGACCTCAACGATCGGGCGTACACAGGAACCGGTGGGCGCCTCACTCCCGAGCAAATCGGAAAGGCACTCAACGAACCGGTCGAGCGAATCGAGCGCGCGCTTGCGGCGGCGAAACTCACCATTTCGATCGATCGCGAGATCGATCCCAATGGCGAGTTCCAACTCAAGGAGATCCTCGCCGACAAGCGAACCTACGAGCCCGAGGATCCTCCTCCGGGCCCGAGCCTCTCGAATCGAATCGAGCAGCTGCTCGCCAGTCTTCCAGGCCGCGAGCGCCTCGTTCTCGAGCTCCGCTATGGGCTCCACGACCAGAAAGCCGAGACTCTGGAGCAGGTTTCCCAGCGCCTCGGCGTCTCGCGGGAGCGCGTGCGCCAGATCCAAGAGCAGGCCCTCCGTCGTCTCCAGTCTCCATCCAAGCGACTGAAGCTGGTGGACTTCCTGCCGACCAACTGAGATTCTCCGAAACCCAAGAAAAACGCGGGGCCTTCGATTCGAAGGCCCCGCGTCTTTTGTTAGGATCACTCGGTCACGGATAGATCTTGTTCAGCATTCGCGGGAACGGGATGACCTCCCGCAGGTGATCGACGCCGCAGATCCACGCGACGCACCGCTCGAGCCCCATGCCGAATCCCGAGTGGGGCACGCCTCCGAATCGGCGTAGGTCCAAATACCAACCAAATGCGTCCGCGGGGAGCTTGTGCTCCGCGATTCGCTCTTCGAGGACCCTCGCGTCGTCTTCGCGTTGGCTCCCCCACGATCTCGCCATAGCCCTCGGGGGCAATGACGTCGACGCAGAGCGCAAATCGCGCATCGTTGGGATCACGCTTCATATAGAAGGCCTTCACCTGATGCGGATATCGATGGATCATGATCGGGCGGTCGAAGTGCTCGCCGATCGCGGTTTCGTCGGGCGCCCCAAGATCGTTTCCATATTCGAAAGGCAAGTTTTTCGCACGCAGGAGCGCAACCGCCTCGTCGTAGGAGATCCTTGGGAATGGCGCCGTGACCCGCTCGAGCTTCGTCACGTCGCGCTCGAGCGCTTTCAACTCTTCCTTGCGTTCCTCGAGCACATCGCGGACGACGCGGGCGATCATCGACTCGGCGAGCTCCATGACATCGTCCAGAGTTGCAAACGCGACCTCGGGCTCGACCATCCAGAATTCCGTCAGATGGCGGCGAGTCTTGCTCTTCTCCGCGCGAAATGTGGGCCCGAAGCTGAACACCTTTCCAAAAGCCATCGCCGCCGCCTCCGCGTAGAGCTGTCCGGACTGCGTGAGGTAGGCCTTGTCGTCGAAATAGTTGACTTCGAAGAGCGTCGAGGTTCCCTCGCACGCGGCCGGCGTGAAGATCGGCGAGTCGATGTTCACGAATCCGCGCTCGTGGAAAAAGTTGCGGATCGAGCGAATCGCCGTGTCGCGGATCCTCAGGCACGCCCAGGGCTTCCGGCTCCGAAGCCACAAATGCCGGTGCTCCACCAAGAATCCCGTCCCGTGCTCCTTGGGTTGGATCGGATAGTTGAGATCCGCGCGCTGGTGAACTCGCAAGCTCCGCACGCCGAGCTCGGCGCCCCGGGAGCGCGCGGGTCGAGGCGGACGGCGCCGGTGACTTCGATCGAGGACTCGAGCGGTAGCTTTTCCGCCTCGGCGAACGCCGCGTCATCGACTCCGCCCTTCACGATCACGCACTGCGCGAGCCCGCTGCCGTCGCGCAATACCAAGAATACGATCTTCCCCTTGGATCGGTGGTGGTAGACCCAGCCCTTGAGCGTCACGTTCTCGCCGGCGTGCCGGCCCAACTCAACTATCGAAACCACGGGTTCGTTCATCGACCGACCTATTCTTGGGATTGGGATCGGAAACCGGTCACGGGAAGAGCTCGAAGGCCGGCGTGAGGCGGAGCTCGACGACGGAGCCGTTCGTCACAAAGACGGAGCCCTTCACCGACGCCCCCTCACGCGCCGCTTCGACGCGCACGACCACGGGGCCTCCGGGCATCGCGTCCTCGCTGAGCACGCGAATCGAGTTGAAGCCGCGTCGCTCGAGCCCGTCGACGGCCAACTCGCGAATGCTGCGCGCTTCGCTGTGGCCGGGACCCGCCACCGAGCGAGCGGGGGACCCGCGACGACACTCGCGAGCCGCGCGTCGACCTCCTTTACGCGCTCGGCGAGCAGATCGAGCTTGCGCTCGACCGGCGCCGTGTCGGAGCCGTGAAGCGTCTGCTCGATCTGCGCCAACCGATGCGATACATCGGCAACCGCCTCGAGTATGGCCAATCGGTGCTCCAGAACGCGCCCGCGAAGCCAAACCACGAGGAATCCGAGGGCGGCGGCGATCAGTACCAGGAGCAGTCCGTAGACGGCGACTTCCAACATGGGAATCGCGCGGAGCCTAGCACGAATTCCGCTCGCTCCGAGGCGAGCTGCGAGCCGAAAGCCATGAATCCCCCGAGCGTGCGTCGTAGACGGCGGAGCTCCGGCGACTGCTAGACTCGACAAACCAAGAATGCTCCCCCGTCGTTTCCAGCGAGGCATCGCGTTCTCCGTCATTCTTGCCGCGGGGATCTATCTCGCGCTGATCCTGTACTCGGGCGGATTCGCCGATTTGCGCGAGGCGCTCTCGCGATTCCCCTGGTGGGGAGTGCCCGTGGCGTGCGGGCTCGCCAGCGTCAACTGGCTGCTGCGCTTCGTGAAGTGGGAGCGTTACCGCCAGCTCCTCGGCGTGCGGATCACGCGGCGCCAATCGATGCTCGTGTATTTCTCCGGCTTCTGCCTCTCGATCACCCCGGGAAAGATGGGAGAAGCCTACAAATCGATCCTCATCAAGCGGCTCGACGGATCACCGATCAGCCGCACCGCGATGATCGTCGTCGCCGAGCGACTGACGGATTTGTTGGCATTGGTGATCCTGATGGGCGCCGGCGGAGTCTGGACGATCCTCCGCGGACAGCATCTCTCCGGCGCGGCCGAAGGGCCCGACTACGGCCGATATGTGGGATGGGTCGCGATCGGAACGCTCCTCTTTGTTGCATTCTGCTCGGCGTGGTCTTCTGCGATCCGCTCGTCGAGTTCATCCTTCGCCAACTATCGCGCCTCAAGTGGCTCGCGCGCGTCCAGCACAAGATGGAAGCCTTCCACGAGGCGGGCAAGACCCTTCTCTCGCCGCGCCAGCTCGTCTTCCCAACGATCCTTTCTGTGGTGTCGTGGAGCTTCGAGGCGATCGCGCTCTTCCTGATCGCGCGTTGGATCTCGAGCGGCACAATCGAATCCAAGGATTCGCCGACCGCCGCCGTGACGCTCCCGCTCTGCTTCTTCGCGTACGGCTTCAGCATGATCTTCGGGAACATCGTGATCTTCCTGCCAGCGGGCGTCGGCGCGACCGAAGGGGCGCTTGGCTGGTTCCTCGATCACGCGGCGGGGCTCACGAAGCCCGAGGCCAACACCGCGACTCTCGTCTTCCGCGCTTGTACACTGTGGCTTTCGGTGCTGATCGGGATGGCGGCGGCCGCGATCTTCGAGCGCAACTACGGTCACATCGACTTCACCCCAGAAAAACTGACCTCTCCGCCGGGCTGCCCTGACGCGCGGATCGTTCACATCTTCCCGACGCGCCGGTCGAGCGCGGCGAGAGCGGACTCGACGTCGGACTTCAGATCGGAAGGCGCGCGGGATGCCAACTTTCGCAGCGACGCGAGCGCGGCGCGCATTCGCTCCGCGTCGTTGTCGCGCAGTGCCGCTTTAGCGAATGCCAGCGAATCGCGGCACGCCGCTTCGAGTTGGAATCGCAATCGCTGGAGCTCGAGCCGCGCGGGTTTGTCGAGCGACCCCGCGCCGGCGTCGGCCGCATCGCGCCGCTCGAGGTCGCGGACCCGCGCGAGGATCGTGTCGAGCCCCTCGGCGCGCGCGCCAGATTCGGGCGAGCCCGACGACGCCGAGACCGGAGCGCCCCCTCCTCCCGTGAGCGCGCGCAAGAGCCAAACGATCGCGATCGCCAGCAAAATGAGGACGGCGGCGCGGAACTGATTCTTGGCTTTCATTTGCCCCTCCCGGGCGCGCGCGCGCGCGCCTCGCGAGCGCTCGCGCCGAATCCGCCTCGGGGGCGTTCGGCGCGGCGGCCTGGAGCCGATCGATGTATTTGTCGGCGAGCTCCTGCTGGTTCGCCGATTCGGCGAGCTGCGCCGCGGCGAGCAGCACGCGCGGCGGGGCGCCGAGGTCGGCCGCTTTCTCGTAGAGCTGGAAGGCGGCCGCGAGGTCGGAGTCGCGCTTTGCCAACAAAAGGACTGGTGGTGCGCCTCCGCGGCGAGCTCCGCGGCCTTCGCGTCGTCGGTGTGCAGCGCCAAGGCGCGCTCGAGGACCTCGACCGCCGACGAATACTTGGTGAGCCGGATGAGCGCCTCTCCGTCGATCAGCATCGCCTCGTAGATGTTCTTTTCCCACAATTGTCCCGCTTTGTTGGCATGGGCGCGCGCCTCTGTGAGATAGCTCTGGATCTTCGCCCTGTCGGTCGTCGAGCGCGCCGACTCCATGTATTCGCGCGCCGATTGCAACTCCTCGTCGGACTGGTCGTGAGTATCGGACGTTTGACGCCACAAAACGAACACGCCGACGGCGCCGCCAGCGGCGAGGAGAGCGACCGCGCCCGCGAGAATCAGACGGCCATTCATGCACTTCCTCTTACCACAAAACTGGCGGACTTCGCTGTCTAGAGGCGCCGCGCGGCGAACGCCGCTGCGGCCACGGCGGCTAGCAACGCCAGGAGAGCGGCGGCCCCGGCGAGGTCGCGCCCGCCGGCGTCGCGGCTTCCCGCGGCGCCCTCCGAGCGGGCGCGGAGGTCGCGGTCCTCGAGCGGGCCGGGGTCCATCGAGATCGCGGGCCCGGGGAGCCCGCTCGATTCACTCGCGGCCAGCGCCCCATCGACGAGGGCGCCCACGAGCACCGGAAGGTCGTCGACGCCGCGAGAGTCGGATCGGTGGGATCGAGGCCGAGGCGAGCGACCCCTCCCGACAATCCGGCGAGCGCGGACGCGCGATCCGTGGCATCGACGATCCACGGCGAATCGACCGCGACGCTCACCGCCGGGATCGGCGACGGCAGCGATAGTTGGTGAATGGGCGAGCCGGCCCCCACGTAACCGCGCGCCGGCGCAGGCTCGCCGCGTCGCGCGCCGCGCTCGCAAACTCCAGCCGCGGGATTTCGGAGTCGTTATTCTTGGGATCGCCGAGCGGCACGCAGCGCAGCCGCGGCGATCTCGCACCGGCCGTCCCCCTCGACGCCGACACCGCGCCGAGAGCGCGCGCGAGCGGCTCGGGCACCGCGGGATCGAGCTCGAGGCGCAGTCCCGCCGCGGGAACGGGCGCCTCGTCGTCGAGCGCGAGGGCGTCGACCTTGCCGTCGGGGAAACGCAATCGAATCCGCGGCGACGCGATCGTTGGGATCGTGACCGCGCGCGCCTCGCCGGGCCCGAGCGTGGCGCGGATCGCCGATCCCCTCCGTCGATCTCGACGCCGCGCGCCGATTTCCCAGCATTCCCGATGACAACGATGCATCCGTCCCCGCTCCTGTCCGGAGCGATCGAGAGAATCCCAACATTCTCCGGGAGCGCGCCAAAGACCAGCGATTCGTAGCCATCTGGAGCGGGCGCCTCCGAGCCCGTGAAGAGGAGACCCGACCGCCCCCGCCGAACTCGGCGGCCGCGCCCGCGACGGCGCCCTCGGCCCCCGCGATCGTCAGCGCGGCGAGCTCGCGCCGCAGGTCCGCCGCCGGCTCGAGAGCCCATCGTCCATTCCCGCCGCGCCAAAGAATGTTGGTATTCGCGGGCATCGCGTCGAGTCGCCGCGCCGCCGCGGCGCGGGCGCGATCGAGCCGCGTCCGTCCCGTGGCGTCCTTCCATGCCATCGCGGGCGACGTGTCGAAAACCCACACATGCGTCTCGGCCTCGCGCCACCGCGGCCCCGCCGCCGCGACGCTCGCGAGCGCGCACGCGGCGAACGCGCACCAAGCCGACGGGGCGGGCTCCGCGCGGCGCGCACCGGGCCCTCCCCGCCGCGCCGAGGAACGCGACCGCGGGGATCGTCACGCGCGGTGGCCGAATGCGCCGGGCAAGCCAAAGTATCGCGATCCCAACGATCGCGAGGAGGAGCATCGCGGGGTGGAGGAACCCCATGTCACACGACCCGCGCTCGCTCCTCGAGCACCGCGAGGACCGCCGATTCCCAACTTTGCGCGGCGTCGATCTCGACGAACCCGCAGCGTAGGCGGCTCGCCGTCGCGCGCCACGCGGCTAGGAACTCGTCGCGCCGCGCGCGGAAGTCCGCCTCGCCCGACCCCAAGTAAACTCTTCGCTCGCCCGTCTCCGCGTCGACGGCCTCGCAGCCGCCATTGGGGGGCTCGCGGTCCTCGCGCGCCCACACGAGCGCGATCGTCACGGGATTCCCGGCGTGCCGCGCCCGCTCGACGAGCTCCGATAGCAAGGTTCGGTCGTAGAGGTCGCTCACGACGAGCCACTCGCGCGGCGCCCCGTGGCCGATCGACTCCACGAGCTCCGGCGCGGCCGCCCCCTTGCGCGGCGGCAGCCCTCGACGATGCGAAGCCAACTTTGTGGATCCTTGGCATTCGCCCCGTCGCCCGCGGCGACCACCGCAATCCCCGACGCGAGGGCCACGATCCCGACGGCCCCGGCGATCCGGCGGGCCATCGTCTCTTTGGTGGGATTCCCGAAGCGCATCGACGGGCTCCGGTCGAGGACGATTCGCAGCTCCGGCGGCGCCGTGTCGCGAAACCGCCGCACGATCGGCTCGTTCCAACGCGCGAGCGCGTTCCAGTCGAGGTCGCGCAAGTCATCGCCCGCCGAGTAGGGGCGGAAATCGGCCAGCTCGAATCCCAACGATCCGCGCGGCGATCCGAACGAGCCGGCCCCCGACTGCGCGCCGCGCCGCGCGGCCTCCATCCGGGCGAGGCCACGCGCCGCACGAAGTCCGAGTCAAACAATCCTTTTGTTGGCATTGGGGACGGGCGGTTGCAGCTCGAGCGGAACCCCTCCCCCGCGGCGCGGCACTCGCCGTCCTCGAACACCACTTTTCCGCGCCGGAAGACCTTGCTCGGGAATCCGCGGAGATGCCAACCTTCGAACGGCGACCACCGAGATCGCGAAGGGAGTTCCGTCCCTTGAACGGTGCGCTCCTCCGCGGGGTTCACGATCGAAAGGTCGGCGTCGTAGCCGGCCTCGATCCGCCCTTTGTGTTGGATTCCGAAGCACTCGGCCGCCGACGGCCCCATGGCGTCGAGGACCCGCTCGAGCGGCACGCCGCGCGCCGCGATCTCCAGGCATAGCGGGAGGACAAGGTCGATCGTCGGCAGCCCCGACGGCGCCTCCAGATAGGGGAGGCGCTTCTCGTCGGCGGGGTGCGGCGCGTGATCGGTGCCGATCGCCACGAGCGAGCCGTCGGCGAGGAGCTCGCAGAGCCGGTCGCGATCGCGCGGCGTCTTCACGCTCGGATTCACCTTCAGAAAATTGCCGAGCTTCGCCGTGTCCTCGTGGGTCAAAAGCAAATAATGGGGCGACGTGCTTCCGGTCACGTCGATCCCACTTTCTTTCCTTGCGCGACCATCTCCGCTCCGCGGCCGGTCGATATGTGGAAAACGTGGAGCGACGCGCCGGTCGCCGCGGCGAGCTCGATCGCCGCCGCGATCGCCACCGTCTCGGCCTCCGCCGAGCGGATCCAATGGTGGGATCGGGCGTCGGCGTTCGCGAAGTGCGCCTGGTCGCGGCGGAGGACCGATTCGTCCTCCGCGTGAACGACCACCGGTCGCCCCGCCGCCGCCGCCGCCGCGAAGAGATCGCGCAGCAATCCGTAGTCGGTCACCCCCGGCATTCCGGTCGACCCGCCCATGAACAGCTTGAAGCCGGGGACGTCCGGTGCCATCGCCGCGAGCGAGCTCACGCTCTCCGGCAATAAGTTGGGAAACAGCCCGAAGTCCACGCGCGACGCGCGCCGCGCGATGTCCTCGCGCTCGGCGAGGCGCTTCGGCGACACGCAGAGCGGCGGATTGTTTTGGATCTCGAGGACGGAAGTCACCCCGCCGTGGAGCGCGCCGCGCGAGCCGTAATCCCAACCTTCCTTGCGCTGCAACCCCGGCTCCCGGAAATGCACGTGGACGTCGAGGAGCCCCGGGAAAACCCAATGATCCGTGGCATCGACGATCACCTCACCGTCGCCCACGTCGGGCCCCACCTCGACGATCTGGCCACCGTCGACGAGAACGTTGCCTTTCTCAGATTGCCCATGGCGGAACAGGAGCCCGCCGATCAGAACCCAACGATCGCTCACGACGCAGCCCGCACGCAGAGGAGTGTGACGTCGTCGCCGAGGCGACCGCCCGAGAACTCGCGCACACCCGCGAGGACATCGTCGATCACACCCTTGGCGCCGCGCCCCGGTTTCGAAAGCAACAATTGGCAGAGGCGCTCCTCTCCGAAGAGGTCCTCGGACCCGGCCGCCCTGGCCTCGGTCACGCCGTCGGTGAATGCCAACAATAGATCCCCCTTACGCATCGGCTCCGCGACGCGCGGCTCGTAGACCTCCTCGTCGGAGAGCCCCACGGCGACGCCGCTCAGCGAGAGGCGCTCCCAGGCGCGCGCCTCCTCGCGCCGCAGGAGCGGCGGCGGATGCCCCGCGTTCACGTATTCGAGCCGCCCGGTCTTCGGATCGAGCAATCCCACGAATAGCGTCTGGAACATCCCCTCCTCGACCTCCTCGCGCAGCGTGCGATTGAGGCGCGTCACTGATTCCCCGAGCGGGAGCCCGATGCCGAGATAGGTGCGCAGCCGGGCGCGCGACGCCATCGTGACCAGCGCGGGGCCGATCCCGTGGCCGCTCACGTCGGTGACGATGAATGCCACCTTTCCGCCCGGCACGAGCATGAAGTCGTAGAAGTCCCCCGCCGCCTCGGTCGCGGCGGCGTAGGTTCCGTAAAGTTGGTATCCCTCGACCTGCGGCGCCTCGCGCGGGAGCATCCGCGTCTGGATCTGCTGCGCGATCCGGAGCTCCTGTGACATCCGCTCCTTCTCGATCGAGTCGCGCAGGAGGCGCGCCTTCTCGAGCGCGATCGTCGCCTGCGTGCCGAAGGCCGCGAAGAACTTGAGATCAGCCGGCGTGAACTCGCGCGAGGCCACACGGCTGTCCACGTAGACCACTCCCAGCGGCTTCCCGCCGCGCGCCTGGAGCGGCACGCACATCACCGCGCGAATCTTGAGATCGAAAACGCTCTGGCTCAGCTCGAGAGCCTTGGCATCGGAGTTCACCATCGAGCGCACCGGCAGTGCGGAAGTCTCCACCTGATTGGTGATCTTCGTCGAGAAGCGCGTTTCCTTGGGAAGATCGTTCCCAATATTGTCGCGCGCCACGCGGATGGTCATCTCGCCGGTTCCCTCGCGAAGCAACAAAAGCCGCGCTCGGCCCGCGGTGACCGCGATCGCCTTGTCGACGATCGAGATCAGCAATTGGTCGAGGTCGAGGGTCGAGTTGACCTCCGCGATCGTTGCCAACAATAAATTCACATTGGTGGCATCCGCCCGCTCGTCGCCCGTCAGGAACGAGTCGTCGGACGCGGCGCGCGCCTCGCGCGCGTGGGGGCTCGCCCCGCGGGGGTTCCGCTTCCTCTCCGCGGGATCCGCGGCCGAACAGGTTGAAGCCTTTCACGGGGGTGAACGTGTGTCGCCGTGGAGTTTGGCTTCGGCGCAGGCGCGGTGAAAGCGTCTTGCGGGAATCGCGGCGAAATCGCATCCTCTGCGCCCCTGCGGTGGCCCCTGGATTCGCGTTCGGCGCCACCCAAGCTCCCCTGAGGTAAAGCCTTGCGAATCGAAGAAGACACCGTCAGCGCCGAGTACGCCGTGCTTCGCTTGAGGGGTGAGTTCGACACGCCGTACGTGCCCGAGTTCGCAGAGCGGATCGACGCGCTGATCGCCGCCGGGAAGCCGCGGGTCGTCCTCAATCTTCGCTATTTGCGTCTCATCAACTCGACGGCGCTCGGTGCGATCGTGAAGTCGCAGAAGAAGCTCCTCCAGCATGGGGGCGACCTGGTGATCTCCCATCCGTCCGCCTTCTGCCGCGACGTCATCGAGAAAGTGGGGCTCAATCGAATCCTCAGGGTCGTCGACGACGACGCCGAGGCCGTCGGCCTCGTGACCGATGTGGTGCGGCCGACCGCCACGGTCCAAGAGGCGGGCGACGTGCTTTTTAGTTACGTCGACGCGACGAAAGCTTCGTTCGCGCCGCGCCCCACGGAGATCGGCCGCATCCGCGCGTTCGAGGAAGAGGCGATGCTCTTCGATTGGAATGCCGCCAGCACCACGCTCAGCAACGACGATGTCAAGAAACTGCTGGAGCCCGGCACAGAGTTGCGTTTGAAGTTCAAGCTGCCGCTCACCAAGAAAAGCGATTTCATGGAGGCGATGTCGCGCATCGAGTCCACGACGCTTCCGCGGCAGGGTGTGGGAATCCGCGTCCGCGCGCGCTTCACCAAGATTGACGACGCGGCCCGCGCGGCGATCGTCCGCTTCGTCCAGGACATGCGCTTCCTAAAGAACGAACTGGAAAAAGCGAAGAACGGCTAGCCGGTCGCCGCGGAAATTCTTTCTCAAGACTTTTCGCGATTCGCCCGATTCGAAGAGGGCAATCGAGCCCCATGTCCAGGGCTCGCGGAGGTTCGTTCGTGCCCGAAAGCGCTCTCTTCGTCGACCGTCCCGCTCTGCTGCTGATCGAATCGCTCGACCGCGGCCAGCCTCAGATCCACACCAATCATGGGGCCCTCGAGGGTCTCGTGCAGATGAGCCCGCGCTCCTACCGGCTCTTTTTGTGGGAAACGAGGATTCGCTCGCATTCGAACGCGTGCCCGAGAAGAAACACCAACGCGCCTGCGCACGCATCCAAGACGCGCTCGCGAAAGTTGGGATTCAGGTCACGGCCGATTACACGTGCGCGTGGGCGATGAACGCGGCGCCCGGGCGCCGGCGCGACTCGGTCTTCCGATTGCCGAACGTGGGCGCGATGAAAGCCGCGCGCCTCGAATACGACGTGAAGCTCGACACCTCGTGGATCCTCTCCGACCGCGCGGAGGCGATGCTCGCCGGCTCGCGTGCCGGGGTGCGCACGGCGCTCATCCGTTCGCCGCGCAACGAGCGTCGCTTCGACGTGACCCCCGACCTCGTCGCCGACGACCTCGGGACCGCGATGCGATTCCTGAATCGCCTCCAGCTCGCGCTCACGCGCTGAGCCCGCGATTCAGCGCTTGTCGGCGCGAATGTAAAGAATGACTTCGGAGTGGTCGCCGAGGCGGATCGGCTCCCCGACGCCACGAATCGCGGATTCTCCCCGCCGACGAGCGGCTCGAGGGCGCGCGTGTAGAGGCGCGTCGGCGGCTCGTTCCAGCGCGTGCGGCGGAAAACGATCACATCGGCCCCTCCGAATGTTTGCGAACGGTCGCGAGCCATTTCTCCTCGCCCATACTTGGGATCATCGCCACGACCGCCGCCTGGCTCCAGTTCCAGTCGACCCCGCGGCGAAGCCCCTCGGCACGCATTCCGTACGACGCCACGAATGGATGGTCGGTGCAGACCGCGACCGACGCCTTCCCCGGCCGCGCGATCGCTTGGATCCGGTCGAGGATCTCCGGGATCCGATAGTCTGCGAACGGAAAGGTGGGAAAGACGACGAAGTCGAGGTGGAGGCTGCGGTGCGACCAGAGGGGAAGGCCCCGCCAAAGGGCCCCGCCCCGATTCCGGTGGGCCCCGTTTCCTTGGGAAAGGCGAAGCTGCAATCCCAAGCATTCACGATCCCAAGGATCGCCAGCAGCGGGCCCGCGATCGCGCGCCCCGCGAGGCGCGGCAGGATCGCCGCCGCGCGCACGATCGTCACCGCGACGACCGGCAGCACCGATAGGAAGAGCATCGCGCCGCACCGCTGCGCCGCGATCATCAACACCAAGAAATCGAGGGCGAAGACGGCCCAGAGCGCCGCCATCACGGGCGAGCGGACGACGGCCGCGCCCCCTTCGCGAGCGCGACGGCGAACGCGATCACCGCGACCGCGATCATGGGGATCCCCGGCCCCTCGTAGACGATCGCAAGAATGTAGATCCACGCGTTTTCCCAAGAAAAGCTCGACCCGCCCGCGAATATGTGGGCTTGGTCGCCGTAGGTCGCGCCGTGGATGTAGTCGAGGAGCGGCTTCCAGTTGGGCCAGTACCAGATGGCCGCCGTCGCGAGGCCGAGCGCCGTTGCCAACGATAGATTCAGGAGCCGACGACCGCGCCCGGGCGAGCGGAGCGCGATCACCAATGCCACCAATGTGGGGCCGACGACGAGCGCCGCCCCACCCGCGCGCGCCAAGCTCGCGAGGCCGGCGCAGAGTCCGAAAGCGAGGGTGGGGAGCAGGCGCGCGAAACCGTCGCTCGCGAGGATCGCCGCGGAGCCGGCCACGACGAACGCCGCGAAGGGCATCTCATACAAATAGATGCGCGAGAGATTCAACACGACCGGGAAGGTCGCGAAGAGGAGACGTCGACGCGACGGCCGTGGCGCGCGTGTAGAGGCGCTCGACGCAGTAGCAGGTCGAGGCGAACAGGATCCAACCGAAGATCGGCAGCACCGCCTCCGCCGCGTGCCGCGAGTTCCCAACGACGAACATCAACAATGCGGACGACGCCGGCACGAGCGGCGTGTGCGTGCGATTCACGGATACCAACGATTTCGCGAAGGCCCCGAGCCCGTGCGCGCGAAGCACACGCAACATTTCGAGCGCGTCGCCGTGGAAGACCGCGCAGTCGGTGATCGGGACCTGCGTCCAGGAGCCGTCGCGATGCGATGCAAAGATTCCGAGAATTGCGACAGCGGCGGCGACGGCGGCGCCGAATGCGGCGGCGAATCCGACGCGCCCCCAGGGTCGTCGCGCCACGCCGCGCGTTTCCTCAGGCCACCGCGGCCGGGCCCCGCGCCTCGGCCCTCGCGGCGTCGACGGCCCGCTCGATCGCCCCCGCAGCGGGCGCGCGGGAACCCAACCCAACAATTCCGATAATCGCAACAGATCGGCGCTCCGGTGGGCGATCCGACCGACGGAGCCGGGCGCCACGCGCGCGCCGGCCACGACTCGCCCCTCGATCCCAACGATCTTCTGGACCATCGCGGCGACCTCGCGCACCGAGTGGATATGCCGCCCCGCGACGTTCACGGCGGCGCCGCGCGCCGCGGGCGAATCCAACAGATCGACGAAAGCCGCGGCGATCTCCTCCGCGTCGGCGAAGGCGCGGGTCGAGTCGCCGTCGCCTTCGAGCAGGAGCGGCTCGCCCCGCAGGGCCGCGCGCACGAGACTCGGCACGAGCGCCCCTGTGGCCGTGCTCTGCCCGCCGCCCACCGCGTTGAACGGTCGCGCGATCACGACCGGCAACCCCCGGCGCGCGCGCCTCGCGGCAGCGCTCCTCTCCCATCCATTTCGAGAGCGCGTACGCGGCGCGTCCGTCGTGCGCGGCGGCCGCCGCGTCGAAGCCGGGCGCGTCGGACTCGCGGAAGGGCAATCCCAACGATCCGGGGCCGTAGACCTCCGAGGAGGAGACGAACAAAAGTGGTGTTCGCGCCCCTCGCACGCGTCGACGACGTTGCGCGAGCCGAGAACGTTCGCGCGCAGGACCCCCGCCGGATCGAGCGCGACGCGGCGAACACCAACGATCGCCGCCAGGTGGAACACGCTGCATGCACCTTGGACCGCGCGCCGCACCAGCGGCGCGTCGTGGACCGACCCATGCCACAACTCCACTCCGGGCTCGCGCGCGAACTCCTCGCGATGATTGGGATTCCCCGACGAGCCGTCGTCGAGGATGCGCGCGCGCCGCCCGCGCCGGCGCAGCTCGCGCACGACGTGAGATCCCAAGAATCCGAGCCCCCCGTCACGAGGACCGGCGGCGCCATCGCGTCGTCGTCGCGCGCGATCAAGGCTCAGCCCTTCTTCCCGAAGAACTCACCGATCGCCGACACCACCCGCTCGATCTCCTGCGGCCGGAGCCGCCCATGGATCGGCAACGATAGGACCCGGCCGGCCGTCGCCTCCGCGTTGGGAAAGGATCCGGCGCCGCTTCCGAGCGGGGCGAAGCATTCTTGGAGATGAAGCGGCACCGGGTAGTAGACCCCGCACCCAATCTGCCGCTTCCCAAGAAACTCCGCCAGCGCGTCGCGCTTGCCGACCTCGATCGTGTATTGGTGGTAGCTGTGACGCGAGGCTCCCTCGGGCGCCGGCGGGCGGACCCAATCGAGAAGCCGCCGCTCGGCGAAGAGCCGGCCGTAGAGGTCTGCGTTCTTTCGGCGCCCCTCGTTCTCCGCATCGAGGTGCCGCAGCTTCACCCGCAGGATCGCGCATTGGAGGGCATCGATCCGGAAGTTCCCCCACCCAACGATGGTGATAGCGGCGCGTCTCGCCGTGGGCGCGGAGCGATCGGGCGCGCTCGAGGATCTCGGGATCGTTGACCGTGAGGAACCCCGCATCGCCCGCGGCGCCGAGATTCTTCGAGGGGAAGAGCGACCACGCGCCGAACGCCGAGCGGGTGCCGACCGAGCGCCCCTCATCGAGCGTCCCGATCGCCTGCGCGCAGTCCTCGATCACCGCCAGCCGCTGTCGCCGCGCGAGCTCGATCAGAGGCCCCATCGGGACCGCGCGCGCCCGAAGAGGTGCACTGGGAGGATTGCCTTCGAGCGGGGCGTGATCGCCCGCTCGATCCGCGCCGCGTCGATATTGTGGGTTTGGGGATCGATGTCGACGAAGACGGGGCGCGCGCCGACGCGCGCGATCGTCCCCGCCGTCGCGAAGAAGCTGAACGGCGTGGTGATCACCTCGTCGCCCGCGCCGATCCCGAGCGCCATCAATGCCAACAATAGGGCGTCGGTCCCCGACGAGACGCCGATCACGGGGCCCGATCCTGAGTATTGCTGCGCTTCGCGCTCGAAGGCCTCCACCTCGGGGCCGAGGACGTAGCGGCCACTCCGCAGGACTCCGAGCGCGGCGGCCTCGATCTCCTCCGCGTGGTCGCGATGGATCCTTGCCAAGTCGAGGAGCGGAATGGGTTCGTCGGCCATGGGGATCGTTGGGTTTCCTATCGTTGGGGTCCTTCGAGCGGCAATCCTTCGAAGAGCAACTTGTCGAGGCCGACGACGAGGCCGTCGGCGCGCTTCGCCGCGCGGAGCGCCAGGAGGACTCCGGCGCGGAAGCAGGAGCGGTCGGTGCTCTCGTGTTGGATGCGGAGCACCTCCCTTCGCCTCCGAGCCAGATCTCCTGGTAGGCCACGATTCCGGGGAGCCGGATCGAGTGAACGGGGACCCCCTCCACGCGACCGCCGCGGACGCGATCCACCAATTCCCGCGAACCGTCTGCCGGCGCCTTGCCGCGCGCCGCGCCGATCCTCGCGGCGGTGGCGCGCGCGGTGCCGCTCGGCGCGTCCTCCTTCGTCGTGTGGTGGGCTTCGACGACCTCGGCGAATGCCAGAGTATCGCGAGGCCTGCTCGGCGAAACGCATCGCTAGGATCGCGCCGATCGAAAAGTTGGGAACGACGAGGCCGCCGATCTTTTTCTTGGTGAGCGCCGCGGCGATCTCCTCGAGGTCGCCCGGGGCGAGCCCCGAGGTCCCGATCACGGGGCGCACGCCGGCCCCGATGATCGCGAGCGCGTTCGCCCGCGCGGCGGAGGCGGTCGTGAAATCGAGGGCGACTTCGGCGCGCGCGGCGGCAAGCCCCTTCGCCACGTCGTCGCCCACTTCGATCTCGGCCGCGAGCGCGAGATCGCTCTCGGCGCGGATCCACTCGCACGCGAGGCTCCCCATGCGCCCGCGCGCGCCGATGACGGCGATCCGGGTTGCGGCGCTCACGCGGTCGGTCTCGCCTTCGCGAGAGCAAACCCAAGAATCCGCGAGACCAGCTCTGGGAACAGGATCCCTGCGGCCGCCGCCGACTGCGGCAGGAGCAGAGCGCTCCGTGAGCCCCGGAATCGTATTGAGCTCGAGGACGAAGATTTGGTTCGGCGTGACGATCATGTCGGTACGAGACATCCCATCACATTGGAGGGCGCGGTGGCAGAGGACACCCAACGACTCCACCTCTTTCACTTGGGCTTGCGAGAGGGAGCGCGGGGGCAGATCTCATCGGCCCCCGACGACGAGTACTTCTCCTCGGTATCGAAGTAGGACTTCTTCCGCGGCCGAATCTCGACCGGCGGCAAAGCCCACGATCTGGCGTCGCGCGCGTTGCCGAGGGTGGGGGCCGTCACCTCGATACCAACAATCCCCTTCTCCACCAACACGCGCGGATCGTAGCCGAGCGCGGCGTCGACGGCCCCCTCGAGCTCCCCGCCTCGGGCGACTCGACCCGTGTGACACCGTAGGAGGAGCCCTGGGTCGAGGGTTTCACGAATACGGGGCGCCCGAGCTCACCGATCGCCGCGACGAGCGGGCGCCGGCTCCGCGACCACTCGCGCGCGTCGATCTCGACAGCCGGCGCCACGGTGGCCCCCGCCGCGCGCAGGACCGAGCGCGCCGCGATCTTGTCCATCGCGAGCGCGGAGGCGCCGACGCCGGAGCCGGTGTAGGGAATCCCAACGATCTCGAGGAAGCCCTGGATCGTGCCGTCCTCGCCGCCGGGGCCAGTGCAATGCCAAGAATACGGCGGCGACCCGCGCGTCCTTCAGCCGCGCGGCCCCCGCCTCGGGGCGCAGCGCCGGCCCGTTTCCAACTTTCCAGGAGCCGTCGGGCTCGAGGACCACGGAGATCGGCTCGAAGCGCGAGGTGTCGACGGCCTTCATCACCGCCTCACCCGATCGGATCGAGACATCGCGCTCGGCCGAGCGCCCCCATGAGAACGGCGACCGCGACCCGCGTCATGGCTTCCCCGGGCGCAGGTAGAGAGGGCTCGCCGGATCCTTGGGAATCGAGGCGCGCTTCGCGGCGAACTCCGCGAAGTCGAAAGCAAACAATGGGCTCACCTCGACGTCGGGGGCCCGCCGCCGCGATGGTTGGGAAGCGCGATCCCGGCCTTGGCGAACCAGCGGGCGTAGTAGCGGCGGATCGCATCGCGCGCGACCTCGGGGAGTCCTCGCCGGAGGCGTTCTTCACGGGGGCGAACTCGTCGTCGCGCAGGACTTCCAGCGTGACCGTGTCCTCCGACATCGGGAGCGCGTCGAAGATGAACGTCTCGAACTTGATCCCGGGGACCTCGATCGGCGCGCCGCTCTCGTCGACGCAACGAATCTTCTTCTCGGCGCGATGCCAAGGAAGCCGAAGCCCACCTTTCGTGAGCGACTCGACGAATCCGACCCGTAGCGCGTGGATCGCGATGTTCCCGGCGCGATAGAGGAGATCCCCACGCTCGTCGCGCGCGTCGCGCAGCTCGCCCGGGAGATCGCTGTATTCGACGCAAATGTTGCGTCCGTCGCACGCGGCGAGGATTCCCACCTTTTCCTCGGGGCCCCGCTTCGCGACGACCTTGGACGACATCCCCGACGCCCCGTGCAGATCGTGGAATCCCAAGAATAGCGGCTCGCCGATCCGCACGAGCGGATTGTCCACTTGCCAATAAAAGAGGTGCTCGACTCCCTCCGCGCGGCAGCGCGCGAGGAAGCCCGAGGCGGCGAGCGCCGTGAGCGTGCCGCCGTGGCCGCTCGGGTTGCGGAAGAGGCGGCTCTTCGATTCCAACAAAAAGGCGCCCGGCGCGGTCGAAGCCCGGGACCATGTCCTGCGGGTGGAGGACGATCCGCGACTCGTCGAGTCCGAAGAAATGCTTCGCGCGGAAGTACTCGACCGTCGCCGCGTGGTTTTGTGGGCTCGTCATGACGAACCACAAAGGTTGCTTTCCCGCGATCCGCGTGAGGGCCGCGATCCGGTCGGCGTGGAACTCGAAGAGGCTCCGCCGCGACACCGGCCCGATCTCGAAGAGCCCCTTCGGCTGGTCGAAGCCGAGGCGCGTCGCCTGCCCCCGGCCACGAGGACCAATGCCACTTTTCCCTCGCGAAGGAGGCGCCGCCCGCGCTCCTCGACGGCCGCGCGCACGCGCGAGAGATCGTTGGCTTTCAGGCCGGCGCGCGACTCGAGGCTCCGGCGCAGCGCCGCGGGGATCTCCGGGCGCGAATGCCACACAACCTCCGGGGGGCGATCGACGGCGCCCCCGCCGCCCCGCGCGCGCGGCCATCGGCGCGAGCCGAGCCAACAAATCGAAGTCGAGCGAGTCGAGGTCCGATGCCAGCTCTCGCCGTTCCGCCTCGCTCAGGACATTCCAGAAGCGCAGCACGTGCTCCTGGCCGTGGCGTTGCAAGCGCGCGCGCAAATCTTCGAAGGCGGTCATCGTTGGGAACCGATTTGTAACAAAACCTTGAGCGCGTTTCCCGCGCCGGCGCGGGCGAAGGCTTCGGCGCCCCGCTCGAGGGAAAACGGTCGGCGATGAGCACTCTGGGGCGCACGCGACGCGATTCCAAGGCCGCGAGCGCCGGCTCGAAGCGGCCGCAGCGCGACCCGACGACCGTGATCTCGTCGATCACGATCCGGGCGAGGCTTTTCTTGGGAACCTCGTGCGTGGTGGTCTTCAAGACCAGCGTTCCGCGCGGCTCGACGAGCGCGAGCGCCATCGAGAGGCCGGCGGCCGAGCCGGTCGCGTCGACGACGAGCGGAAACGGAGCGAGCCCGGACGCCTCCTCCCCGCCGGAGACGAGCCGCGTCGTGATCCCCGCGCGCGACGCGAGGTCGAGCTTTCTTGGTGTTTGCCGAGGAGCGTCACGTCGAGCCCCGCGTCCTTCAGGACGAAACCACACAAAGCCCGAGCCGCCCGTCGCCGAGGATCGCCGCTCGCCGCCCCGCGACCGCCGGCACCTGATCCAGGATCTCGCAGGCCGCCGCGATCGGCTCGGTGAAGACCGCGTCGTCGTCGGGCACCGAGTCGGGCACCGCCCGAAGATTGGTCTCCGGCAATACCAACATTTCGGCGAAGGCGCCGTCGCGCCCCGCGATGCCGAGCACCGTGCGGTCAGCGCAGTGGCGCCCAAGCCCGCGCGCGCAGCGATCGCACCGGCCGCACGCAGCGTTGATCTCGCCGACCACGCGCCGCCCCGCGAGCGCGCCGTCGAGCGCAACACCAACGAACTCGTGGCCGACGACCCCTCGAATCCCATGTATCCGCCGAGGATCTCGAGGTCGGTCGCGCAGATCCCGGCGAGGGAGACCGCGACCCGAATCTCACCGGGAGCCGGGCGCGGCTCGGCGCGCCCGGTCTCGAGGGAAAGTCGCCCTTGGCGGACGACGAGCGCCCGCACTTCAGCCCGTCCGCCGGATCGCGCCGACCGCTGCGGCGGATCCCACGGAAGCGGTGTCACCCTGGCCGTTCGCCACGGAGTTCACATCGGGGGCGCCACTCGAAAGGGTCTCCAGGATTCGCTCGAGGAGGCGCATCGACAGCTCGTGCTTCTTCTCGAGGACGAGCTCGCGCTCGATGACCCGCTCGAGGACCGGCGGGAGCAGCGCTTCGACCGCGTAGTCGTGGATCAAGTTCAACATTTCGGCGCGGGAGGGGTCGGGCGCGTTGTGAACGTGGAAGTGGTAGACCTGATGGAGGGCTTCGCGACACAGCCGCAGGGCTTCCTTCGTCCGTTCCTTCACCTGCTCCGGCGAGTGGGTCGCCTTGAAGCTTTCGACCCTATATTCATGGAGCAGACGGCGAAATGTGTCTTGCATATTGGCACCTATGTTTTTGTGGTCTCGGGTTTTGTTGGGGACTTCAGACGACGCGTCCCGAGACTCGCGATGGTTGGGGTTGGAGATTCACGCGCGGCGCTCCCTGTTCCTACCCCGGGCAATGCATTTGTTGCTTCTGGCAATGCATTTGTTGCCATGAACAGTGGGTCCCGTGCGTGACACATGGGCTTCACGGGGTAGTTTGCCACGAAAACAGCTGCGGGGCGAGTAGCGCGAAAACTGCGGGGCGCAGGCGCGGGGCACCCGGCGCGGGGCGCCTGGGCCTCAGGTCCTATCGAACCTTGCCGATCGCGAGACAAACGTTGTGGCCGCCGAAGCCGAAGGAGTTCGAGAGGGCGAGCTTGACCGGGATCTCGCGGGGCTTTCCCGGGATGTAGTCGAGGTCGCACTCGGGGTCGGGGTTCTCGAGGTTGGCCGTCGGATGGACGATGTTCCGCGCGACCGAGAGCGTGGTGACGACGAGCTCGACCGCGGCCGAGGCGCCGAGCAGGTGTCCGATCATCGACTTCGTGGAGGAGATCGGGATCTTCTTCGCGCGTGTCGCCGAGCGCGCGCTTCATGGCGAGGGTCTCGAGCTTGTCGTTGAGGTCGGTCGAGGTGCCGTGGGCGTTGATGTAGCTGATGTCCTGCGGGGAGGACGACGCCTCCTTCAGCGCTTGCAGGATGGCGCGCCGGGCCCCTTCGCCGTTTTCGTGGGGAGCGGTGATGTGGAACGCGTCGTCGGTAGAGCCGAAACCCAAGACTTCGGCGTAGATCCGCGCGCCGCGGCGCTTGGCGTGCTCGAGCTCCTCGAAGACGAGCGCTCCCCGCCCCTCGCCCATCACGAAGCCGTCGCGCTCCTTGTCGAAGGGCCGCGAGGCCCGGTGGGGCTCATCGTTGCGCATCGAGAGGGCGCGAAGCGCACAAAACCGGCGAGACCGAGCGGAGTCGTCGCCGCCTCCGATCCCCCGTAAGGCACAAATCGCTCTCGCCGTATTTGATGCTTCGGAAGGCGACGCCGATTGCGTGGCCGGCCGACGCGCAGGCCGACGAGGTCGTAAAGTTGGTGCCGCGCAAATCGTGGCGAATGGCGATCTGCCCCGCCATCGCGTTCGACATCATCTTTGGGATCAGGAACGGGCTCACTCGGTCGGGACCGCGTTGGATGAGGATCGTTTGCTGATCCTCCATTTCATTGATCCCACCGATCCCGGTGCCGAGCACGCAGCCGAAGCGCTCGCGGTCGAGCTTCGTATCCTTGGTGATCCCCGCGTCGGCGAGCGCCTTGTCTCCGGCATACATGGCATAGGCGGAGAACGGATCGAGCCGCTTCGCTTCGATTCTTGGGAAGTAGGTCGCCGCGTCGAATCCGGTGACCTCGGCGGCGATCTTCGTGGAGTGCTTTGCGGTGTCGAATTCTTGGATACGAATCACCCCGCTCACGCCGCTCAAGAGCTTCTCGAAGATCGTGTCGACTTCCTTCCCGAGCGCGCAAACCGCGCCCAGGCCCGTGATCACAACTCGGCGCGTCATGGGATCGTTGGCTTTCGCCCGCTCAGGACTTGACCTTCTCCTCGACGTAACGAATCGCGTCTCCCACCGAGGCGATCTTCTCGGCGTCCTCGTCGGGGATCGAGATCTCGAACTCATCCTCGAAGGACATCACCAGCTCCACCGTGTCGAGCGAGTCCGCGCCCAGATCGTTCACGAACGATGTCTGGTCGGTGACCTTGTCGGCCGTGGTGCCGAGCTGATCGCACGTAATCTTGATCACGCGATCACGGATGCTGCCCTTGTCTTTGACTTCCGCTTCATTCGTCACGGATGTGCCTCCAGAATTGCTTCTGGGGTAAGTGGGGTGAGGGGAGAACTGGCGAGAGATGGATTCGATGGATTCGGGGACGAAACCGGCGGTGAGCCTACCGCAACGGAACCTCGGCTTCACGCACCGGATAGTCCGCCGTCCACGACGAGAACTTGGCCGGTGATATAGGAGGCGCCACCCCCGCGAGGAACACCACAGCCGCGGCCACCTCCTCGCCGCGGCCGATCCTCCCGAGCGGGATTCGCGCTTTCATCTCCTCGGAAGCCTTCTCGCGAACCGCCGCCGTCATGTCGGTCTCGATGAAGCCCGGGGCGACCGCGTTGCATGTGATGTTGCGCGAGGCGAGCTCCTTGGCGACCGACTTCGTGATTCCGATGAGGCCCGCCTTCGAGGCGGCGTAGTTGGCCTGGCCCGCGTTCCCCGTGATGCCAACGATCGAGGTGATGTTGATGATCCGGCCGAAGCGCGCCTTCATCATCGGGCGCGATCGCGGCGCGGATCAGCAAGAATGCGCCGCGCAGGTTCACAGCGATCACGCGATCGAAGTCCTCGTCCTGGAGGCGCGGCAGGACGTTGTCGCGCGTGATCCCCGCATTGTTGACGAGGACGTCGATACCACCCAAAGCGGTGACCATCTCCTCGACGACTCGCTGCCCGGTCCCGGAAGCCGAGATGTCACAACCGAACGCGAGCGTTTTGATGGTGTGTCCGAGCCTCGCGCGCCGCGGCGGAGCAGGCTTCGGCGGCGGCGTGGGCGTTCGATTCATTGGTCGCGACGCAGGCCACGTTCGAGCCGAGGCGCGCGAAGGCGAGCGCGATGGCCTGCCCGATGCCGCGCGAGGCGCCCGTCACCAGGACGTTCTTCCCCGTCAAATCCGATCGTTGGGATTGGTTTTCCATGGGCATCGGCTCACGCCTTCGCGCGGCGGCGGCCGAGGCCAGGTCTTCGGGAGTCTCGGCCTTGGAGGCGGAGGCCGCGGGCTCGATCTTTCGCAACATTCCGGCGAGCGAAGTGCCGGGGGCGAGCTCGATGTAACGATCTCACACCCGCCGCGAGCGAGGCGCGCATCGAGCTTTCCCACAAAACCGGCGCGCACACTTGCGCCGCCAGGTTCGCCCGAATCGCATCGACCTCGGTGACCCGCCCGCCGGTCACGTTCGAATAGAACGGCACGCGCGGCGGAAGAATCTTGGTGTTCGGCGAGCGCGGCGCCCAGCGTATCGGCCGCGGGGCGCATCACCTCGCTGTGGAAAGCGCCGGCGACTGTGAGGCGAATGCAACGTTTCGGCTCCGCGCTTCTGGCAACCCTTCTCGGCGGCGGCGAGCGCCTCGAGCTCACCCGAGATCACGATCTGCCCCGGGGCGTTTTTGTTGGCAATCGCCACGATCCCCACCGAAGACGCCTCCCGGCACGCGTCGGCGATACCCTTCTCGTCGAGGCCGAGCACCGCCGACATCGAGGAGGGCTTTGCCAACGATGCGGCCTGCATCGCCTGGCCGCGGATCCGCACGAGGCGCAGGCCGTCTTCGAAGGCGAGGCTTCCCGCGGCGCAGAGCGCCGTGTATTCGCCGAGCGAGAGTCCGGCGACCATCGCGGCGTCGCCGCGGCGCAAGCGCCCCGACTCCTCGAGGGCGGCGAGCGCGGCGAGGCTCGTCACGAAGATCGCGGGCTGGGAGATGTCGGTCTTGGTGAGCTCCTCGAGCGGCCCCTCGAAGCAGAGGCGCCCGATCGGAATCCTGAGGATCGCGTCGGCGCGATCGAAGACTTGGCGCGCCGAGGGGAACGCCCTCGCGAGGGCCTTCCCATCCCGACCTGCTGCGCCCCTGTCCGGGGAAGAGGAGGCCCGTGGCCGTGGAATGTTGGGTCATCGGTGGTAGCTCGCCGCCAGGTTTACCAACGAAGGACGATCGAACCCCAAGCAAATCCGGCGCCGACCGCGCAGAGAACCACCAACTTTCCGGGCACGGCGCGCCCCCCACTCACCGCTTCGACCAGCGCCACCGGCACCGACGCCGCCGACGTGTTGCCATATTTCTCGATGTTGATGAAGACGCGCGAGGGGTCGAGCTTGAGGCGATCGATCACAGACTCGAGGATCCGGCGGTTCATTTGATGGGGAATCACGAGGCCGATCTCGTCTTTGCCATATTTGTCGATCGCGTCGCGCACCATCGAGACCATCGCCTCGACGGCGACGCGGTAGACCTCGCGCCCCGCCATCCGGATGGAATGTTGGCGAGCGTCGATCGTGGCCTTGGATGTGGGGTTGCGCGAGCCGCCCGCCGGATACCACAAAAGCTCCGGCTGGCCACCCTTCGTGTAGAGCGCCACATCGAGGAACTCGCCGCGCTTGGTTTCCTCGTGGGGGCGAGGATCGCCGCCCCCGCCGCGTCGCCGAAGAGGACGCAGGTGCCGCGATCGGTGTAATCGACCATCCGCGAGAGGATCTCGACGCCGATCACGAGCACGCGCTGGTAGCGCCCGGTCGCGATGAACTGGGATCCCACCGAAGCGGCGTAGATGAATCCGGGGCAGGCGGCGCCGACATCGAACGCGGCCGCCTTCCACGCGCCGAGCCGCGCCTGGATGAGGCTCGCCGTTTGGGGAAGACGTAGTCCCCCGACACCGTGCCCACGATGATCGAGGTCGAGATCCTTGGCATGGCACTTCGCGTCGCGCAGCGCCGCCTCGGCGGCGCGGGTCGCGAGGTCGGAGCAGGCATCCTCCTCGGCGACGATCCGGCGCTCCACGATCCCCGTTCGTTGGCGAATCCACTCGTCGGAGGTGTCGACCATCTTCTCGAGGTCGCTGTTCGAGAGGACGCGCTCGGGGACGTAGCACCCCAAGCCAAGAATACCGACCCTACGAATACGATCGTTGGACCTATCGTTGGTCGTCGCGCCGCTCGTCGTGTTCACGACGCCTGCTCGCCCGCGCTGGGGCCGCCTTGAGCGCGCTCACGATGTGGCGGTTCACTTCGGCCGAGACGTAACGTTTCGCGGTGCGGATCATCGAGGAGGCGGCGCGGGCCTCGGAGCGGCCGTGGCCGATCACCACGATTCCCTCGATCCCAAGCAAAATGGCGCCGCCGTGATCGGCGTAGTCGATGTGGGCGGCGATGCGCCCCACGGTCTCTTTCTTGGCATCGGGGGTCATGGAGCCGTCGAGCTCTTTCCCAACCAAATGGAGCATGAACTCCCCGTCCCCTCGCTGACCTTCAGGAGGAGGTTCCCCACGAATCCGTCGCACACGAGGACGTCGGCCTTCCCCTTGAACATGTCCTGCCCCTCGATATTGCCAACGAAAGGGAGCCCCGATTGGCGCAGCAGGTCGGACGTTTCCTTGATGAGGCGATTCCCCTTCTCCTCCTCTTCACCAATATTGAGGAGGGCGACTTGCGGAGCTGGCACTCCGAGGACGTCGCGCGCGTAGGCGTGGCCCATGACGCCGTATTGAAACAGATGGATCGGCTTGCAATCCACGTTCGCGCCGACGTCGATCAGCACCGTGGGCCCTTTCAAGCTCTCGAACGCCACGGCGATGCCGGGGCGGCGAATCCCTCGAGCGTTCCGAGGCGGAGCTTGGCGCAGGCGACCGCGGCCCCGTGTGTCCCGCGCTCACGACCGCGGCCGCTCGCCCGTCACGCACGAGCTCGGTGGCGACGACGATCGAAGAATCCCTTTTCTTGCGAAGCGCGTCGACGGGCGACTCGCCCATCTCGATGACTTCCGAGGCGTGCGCGAAGTGGAATCCGTCGGGCGAGGTGCCGACCTCACGCAACTCGTGCGCGAGGCGCTTCTCATCCCCAACCAAAATGATGTCGTCGCGCTCGATCCAACCTTTCTCGAAGCGCGCGCAGCGCCCGCGCACGATCTCCCGCGGCGCGTGATCGCCGCCCATCACGTCGAGGGCAATTGCGTCCTTGGATGGCTCGCCCATCGGGCCCTCAATGTGGATTCGAGGCCAAGTGTCTGGAAACTCGGTGGCCGGAAACACTGCGTCCAGAAACGCTGCGTCCAGTAACGCTGCGTCCAGTAACGCTGTGGCGGGAAGCTCGCGAGGCGGGAGGCGAGACTTCGCCGATGATTGTTGCGATGCGCGGCAGGGGGCGTGGGCCCAATGGCAAGTTTCGAGATCGCCCCGCTACTGATTGTCGCGGCTGAGGACCTCGCGACCGCCATAATAGCCACTATCCTCGCACACCGAGTGCGGGCGTTTCGTGGCGTTGCACTTCGAGCAACGGGTCAGCGTCGGAGCCGAGAGAGCATCGTGCGTCCGGCGAAGGCGCTTGCGGCTCTTGGAATGTCGGCGCTTGGGATTCGGCATGGCGGCTGTGGATTCGGTGCGGGATTCTGGCGCGGGAGGATAGCGACGGCGATGGAGGCGTGCCACGGGATTCTGCGGGGCGAGGATCTCTAACGCGGCCTCGACACAGGGGCGCCGCTGCGCGACGGATGCCGAACGCGGCGTCGGCCTCGCTCTCTCGAATGAAGTCGGCGGAAATCGGGCGCCAACGAAACCTCGAATAGTGGTGCTTGCGCGACGAGCCCGCCCGCCGCATCGATCCACTGGAAGAGCAAGAAAAAGCGGCGCGCGTGGTAATCGGCGGCGAAGCCGATCACCTGATAGAGGGAATCCTGGCCCCCGCGACCTGCGCGAGGAGGAGGCGCTTCCACGAGCCCTCCGCGGAGTCGATCGGCGCGTGCGAACCCAACGTTGGTGAAGAGGACGGCGAACGGCTTCGCCCCGGCCGGGCCCTCCGGAATGCGGATCGGCCGATCGAGAGTCCCCGCCGCCATCGCGCGCGCGTCGCCCCCGAGAGGCTCGACGGGAGCTCGACCCCCTTGCGAATCACGGCCGGCGTCTCCCCGTCGAGGAGCCGGACCCCGGCGTGGGGCGCGTCGCGGACGACGATCCACGGCGTGTCGCGCGGGATCGCCAGCGCTTCGCTCGCGAGAGCCGGCAGCGCCGGACGGAGCGGCCACACCGCGGGTCCCGGCGGCGCGAACGGAGGCGCGAAGCGCTCGGGGAGTCCCAAGTTGTAAAGGAATGCATGGGCGCCGCCGTCGGGCCATCCTTGGTAGGCGCCGGCGAATGCCAAGATTGGCTCATCGGGGCGCGCGCGGCGCGCCACCTGGATCGCGTCGAAGTCGCGCGCGAGGCGGCCGGCGGCCTCGCGATAGTTGGTGATCGAGCGGACCGCGCCGGCCGCCGGGAGGGCGAGGAGGAGGGCGGCCGCGGCGGCGCGGAACCCCAACTTTCCCGGGAGCGACCCAAGCGGAATCGCGTCGAGCGCGAGCGCCCACGCCAGGCCGAGCGTCGCGTAGAAAGTTGGGAAGAGCCGCGCGTGGACCGGTTCGACCCCCCGATCCCATGCCGACGAGCGATGGAGCGGCGAAGCAGCCGGCGCACGCGACGAGCGCCCATGCGGAGGATCGCGGCGCGCCGCGCCGCGCGGAAACCAACACCACGAATGGCAATACCACGAATGCGATCGCCAGCATTCCGAGCTGCGCCGCCGGCGGGGAAGCCCGCAACCACGGCGGCCGCCCCCGAGAGGATTCGAGCCGCAGCCCCTGGAGCCAGGTGGAGAGCGACGCGGGGCGCCGACGTAGCCCCCCGAGGTGAACTCGAGCGCGAAGGCGCGGAGCACCCACGCGAATCCCACGAATAGGGAAGCGGCGAGCGCGCGCGGGATCGCCGCGCGGCCGTGGATCGCCGCGGCCAGCAGCGGCGCCGCCGGCGCGAAGGCGATCGCGCTTTCCTGGATAGGGTCGCCGCGAAGAGCGCGCCCCCGCCGCCGCCGCCATCCCCCAGCCCGGGGCCGCGTCGCCCGCGACGAGCAGCGCCAACCCCAAGAATCCGAATCCGAAGGAGAACGCGTCGACCCGCCCGACGATCCAGCACCAATCGCCGGGCCCCCCGGAAACGCGACGAGCCAGATCCCAACGAAGAGGATTCCCAACAATCCGGCGCCGAGCCGGCGCGCGATCGCGCCGACCGAGGCGATTCCCAGAAAAAGACCGCGAGGTTCGCCGCGCGGAGCCGCATCGCGTCGGCGGAGACGGCGGCCTGGAGGGCGATCGACAGCGAGACGAGCGGCCGGTAGAAGCGCACCGAGCTCAGGCCGTACATCGGGCGCGAGAAGTCGAGGAGCGCCTCGCGCACGCCGCCGTCGCGAAGCCAAGAAACGATCATCGGGTCTTCGCCGTAGAGCGGCGCCCGCCACAGCCAGGGCGCTCACCGCCGCGAACGCGAGCGCGACGGCCGCCAGGATGGCGATGAATTGGTTTCTCGAAACTTGGCGAGTCGGGTCGCTACCGGCGGGCATCGTCACGAGCCAACTATGCGACCTTGGGATTTCGGCGAGCTTGGGAGATGGGCCGGGCGCGCACGGGCCGACGTCAGCCGGTGAAGAGGAGAGCGCCTGCTTCGCCGCCGCGGCGGCCCCCGCGGGATTCTTGCCTTGTCCCTGCGCGAAGTCGGGGCGACCGCCGCCGCCGCCGCCGAGCGCGGCCCCCATCGCCTTCGCCACCTCACCCGCCTTCAAACGCTTGCCCGGGGCGCCGTGGGCCGCGACGACGAAGGATACTTGGCTTTCCTCGGGGACGATGAGCGCGACCGCAAAGTTGGGAAGGTCCTTCTTGAGCTCGTCGACGAGCGAGCGGAGGTCGGCCGCCGGGAAGCCCGCCAGCACCACCGACCCGCCGACGCCGTCGGGGATCGGCACCAGCGCCGCGCGGATCCCCGTGAGCGCACCGCCGCGGTCGAGCGTGGCCACCGTGGCCTTGGATTCTTTGGCTTGCCGAAGCTCTGTTTTTAGTTGGCGAATGCGATCGAGGATCGCCCCCTGCGGAGACTTGAGCTCCTTGCCGATCTCGTCGAGGAGGCTCTCTCGTTCGCGGAGGCGATCCACGGCGGTGCGAGTGGTATTCTTGGGCTCGTCGGCGCTCGCGATCGGAGCCTTCGGCCGCGCCTGGGGCGGAGCGCCCGGGCGATCGCTCTTCGTTTCCGCCTGTTTCGAATCTTTGGCTTTCTTCACATCGAGCTTGAGTTGGCGAACCCGCTCGAGGGTCTCCGACGGCTGGGACTCGACCTCTCGGCCGATCTCCTCGAGGAGCCGCTCCCGCGCGCCCAACGCCTCGTCGACGAGCGGGCCGCTGATCGCCTCGATCCGGCGAATCCCGGCCGCGGCCGATGCCTCGGAGGTGATCTTGAATCCACCAATATTCCCGGTGTTGCCGACGTGGGTGCCGCCGCAAAGTTCCAAACTATCGGCCGCCCCCAGCACGCGCACCCGATCCCCATATTTCTCGCCGAAGAGCATCACGGCCCCTCTTTTCTTGGCATCCTCCATCGAGAGAGTTTCTTTGCTCACGGGGGTCGCGGCGAGGATCCGCTCGTTCACGAAGTCCTCGATCGCGCGGATCTGCTCCGGCGTGAGCTTCGAGCCATGGGTGAAATCGAAACGCAACTTTTCGGGGCCGACGAGCGAGCCCGCCTGGTTCACATGATCCCCAAGGATCTTCCGTAGGGCGAGATGCAACAGATGGGTCGCCGTGTGGTGGCGCTCGGTCGAGAGGCGCGCGGACGCATCGACGCGGGCGCGGACGCGGTCGCCGAGTTCGAGGGACGCCAGCGGACCGCGAGACTTGCACTCATGAAAAATGTAGGCGCCGCGCCGGGTCGTGTTCACGACGTCGAGCGCGAAGGCGCGCCCCCGAGGCGGCCGATGCCAACGATTCGATGGTACCGGCGTCGCCGACCTGGCCACCCCCTTCCGCGTAGAACGGCGTGCGATCGAGGACCACCTGGAAGCTGCGCTCCGAGGTGATGTTGATTCGTTGGTATTCGGGGCGCTGCGCCGGGGCCCCTTCTCGTCGAACGGCACTTTGGTGGCATCGTGTCCGCCGGGCGGAAGCGCCGTGGGATCCAGCACTTGAGCCGTTGCGTGGTCGCATCCTCCGCGATGATCCCAACGATCCGCGCCTCGGCCACCTCGGAGGCGCGCCGGATCGCGATAGGCCGCCTCCGTGTCCGCGTAGCCGGTGAACGCGCTCGGCGGGATGCCCTGCTGGCGGAGCGTCACATCGGGCCCCTCCACGAAAATATCCTTGGCAATCGAGGAGCCGGCCCGCGCCCGCTCGCGCTGGCTCTCCATCGCGCGCTCAAAGCCCTTCATGTCGACCCCGAAGCCCCGCTCCTCCGCGATCTGCTCGATGAGATCGATGGGAAAGCCCAGGGTGTCGTGGAGGAGGAACGCGTCGGCGCCGCCGATCGTTTTCTTGGCTTTGGAGGTCTCGAAGAGCTCCTCGAGGCGGTCGATCCCGCGGACATAGACCTCGCGAAAGCGCTCCTCCTCCCCTTCAGATAGGTGGCAATCGCGGCGGACCCTGGCGCACGTCGGGGTAGGCGTCCCCCATCGTCTCGCCGACGATCGGAACCATCGCGTGGAGCGTGGGCTCCTCGAGGCCCAGCTCGTAGAGATCGCGGCAAGCGCGGCGCAGGATCTTCCTCACCACATATCCGCGCCCTTCGTTGCCGGGCGCGCGCCGTCGGCGATGCAGAACGTGACGGCGCGGAGGTGATCGGCGATCCGCCGCATCCGGATCCCAACTTTCGAGGCGGTCTCGTATTTCTTGTGGGATCGCTTCTCGAGATCGCGGAGGTAGGGCTGGAAGAGATCGGTCTCGAAATTGTTGGGAGCCCCTGGAGTGACCGCCACGATCCGCTCGGAAGCCGAGCCCCACGTCGATGTTCTTTGTGGCAATGGGCGAAGCTCGCCGCCTTTACCCGGAGCGCCATCGCGGCGATCAGAATTGCGTGAACACACAATCTCGACCTCGAGGAACCGCGTGTCGGGCATCGACTCGAGACCCTCGCGCGACGGCGGCGGGCCCCCGGCTGCTGGTCGAAATAGATCTCGGAGCAGGGGCCGCACGGGCCATTGGGCCCTGGCTCGGCGCCGACGCCGGCCAGAAGTTCTCCTTCTCACCGAAGCGATAGATGCGCCCGCGGGAGCCCGATGTCATCTTTCCAGATCGAGAAGGCCTCGTCGTCGTCGAGGTAGACGGTGGCCCACAGCCGATCCTTGGGGATCCCGAGCGCCTGCGTGAAGAACTCCCATTCCCAGCGAATGCACTCCTTCTTGAAGTACTCGCCGAATGAGAAGTTCCCGAGCATCTCGAAGAATGTGTGGTGTCGAGGCGTGCGCCCGACGTTCTCGAGATCGGGGACGCGAAGGCACTTCTGGGAAGTCGTGACGCGCTTCCAAGGCAAGTTTCCTTTCCCAAGAAAACTCTCCTTGAACTGATTCATTCCCGCACCGGTGAAGAGGAGCGTCGGGTCGTTCGTCGGGACGAGCGAATCGGAGGCGAGCCGCTTGTGTCCACGCTCCTCGAAGAAACCGAGATAGCGTTCGCGGACTTCGTCGGAGCGCAGGTTCGAGTTCAAAGGAGTCGTCGGCCGTTGCAGCGCGTGCGGAGTTTGGAACTGTGGGGTGCGATGGAAAACAGCTGGGGCCGCGCAGGCTAAGCCTGTGCGGCCCCATTCTCACGCTTCTTCGTTGGCGCCGATCAGTCTTGGGACGCTCCGGCTCGTTCACCCGAAACACCGTCACTGGAAGCGCCGCCGGTTGCAGCTCCCGCCGCGCCACTCGCCGCCGGAAGACCCGGCACTCCAGCGAGGCCCGGCGCCGCGAGGGCGCGCTTCTTCACTTCGGCCTCGATGACATTGCGCAGCTCGTGATTGTCGCGCAGGAACTCGGCGGCGCGATCGCGCCCTTGGCCGAGGCGAATCTCACCTTTCGCCGCGTCTTTGAACGAATACCAAGTTCCCATCTTTGGATGACGCCCATCGTCGCGGCGACGTCGAGATCATCTCCTCACGATAGATTCCGCGGTCGTGGAGCATGTCGACCTCCACCTTTCGGAACGGCGGCGCGATCTTGTTCTTCACCACAGAAACGCGCGTGCGCGATCCGGATGACGTTGTCACCGTCTTTGATGGTTTGGACGCGGCGGACATCCAAACGAACGCTCGAATAGAACTTGAGGGCGCGGCCCCCGGTCGTCGTTTCGGGATTGCCGAACATCACACCAATCTTTTCGCGGATTTGGTTGATGAAGATGACGCAGGCCTTCGAGCGAGAGATCGCCCCCGTGAGCTTGCAGGAGCGCCTGGCTCATCAAGCGCGCGTGGAGACCCACGAACGAATCCCCATTTCCCTCGATCTCGGCCTTCGGCACGAGAGCCGCGACCGAGTCGATGACGATCACGTCGACGGCGTTGGAGCGCACGAGCGTCTCACAAATGTCGAGCGCCTGCTCCCCGTGGTCGGGCTGGGAAACCAACAATCCTGAGACGTTGACCCCAAGTTTCCGCGCGTACGCCGGATCGAGGGCGTGCTCCGCATCGATGAAGGCGGCCACGCCCCCGATTGCTGGGCGCTCGCGATGACGTGGAGCGTGAGCGTCGTCTTGCCGGAGGACTCGGGGCCGTAGACCTCGACGACCCTTCCGCGCGGAAAGGCCGACGCCGCCGAGCGCCAAATCGAGGGAGATGCAACCGGTCGAGATCCCCTCGATGGGCGGAATCTCGTGGTGACCAGCTTTGGATCGCCCCTTTCCGTGGTCTTTTTCGATCTGTTGGATCGCGGCGACGAGCATCCGATCGCGCTCGACCGTCTTCGCGCGGTCGGCCGCCGACTTCGGCGCCTCGGCCCGTGCGCGCGGGCCCCTTCGACTCGAGAATCTTGACACTCGGCGCGGCCGCCATCTGTGGCTTTTGCCGGCGCCGAGGCCGGCGCCGGCGCCTTCCCGAATCTTGGGTTTTGGCTGGATCGTTGGGTTTGCCCAGCTCGGGCTTGACTGCTTCGGGTTTCGTCATGTCGTTTTTATGTAACGTCGGTCTTAATGGCGTCGGGCGCCTTCGGCTGAATGTTCGCACGCGAGGGTTCGCCTTTCGCATCGTTCTTGATCATGACGGCCGTCGGGAGTTCGGTCTTCGCTGCCATGGTGTGTCGTTTCCTTGGGTCGGGGTTGGGGGCCACGAGTCGGTGCGGCCCGGAAATCTGTTCGTATTCTGTTAGGGTCCCACGCTGCCAGCGAGGCGCTCCGTCGAAAAAAGCGCCGAGTTCAGCCCACGGCCCGGGACGAGCGGCTCAGCCCGCCCCGAGCCGCACCTCCGCCCGCTCCGAGTAGATGGAGCCCTTGGGCGTCAGCGCGCTCTCGAAGAGGACGATTCGCTCAACCCGAAATGGGGGCGCCCACGGGCTTGTCTTCCTGCTCGCGCGTCAGTGCTCAGGCCACCACGACCCGCGCTCGAACCTCCCTTCACCATGAGTTCGATCGCGGGCGCGGCCGACGATCGATCAGTGGATGGAACGGCTTCTCATCGACTTCGACTCCGGCCAGCGCGCACGCACGCCCGACGTCGCGGGCGAGACGCTCGCAGGAATCTTTGCCTTCAACCACTCCGATCCACGCCACCCGCGGGCGCCCGCGGAGGAATCGCCCGCGCCGCTGGAGCGACATCGGGAACGATTCCCAACTGTAGAGCGCGCGACCGAGGGCCGTGGTCAGGGGAGAAATCTTGGTGTCGGAGATGTCACACCAGGAAGGCGAGCGTCAGATGAAAGTTGTCTTCCTCGGGAACCCGAAATCCCGGCGCGACTTGCGTCAGCTGGGCCGCCGCCTCCCGCCGCGGCGCGTGCGGACGATCGCCGGAATCTCGATGGCAATGAAAGCGCGCACGCGCCGTCACCGATTCTTGGGAAGTTCCCGTCGCGGCGCCCGCCCTCAGAACTGGATGAACTGGATGAACTCGTCCATCCGACGCTCGAAGCTGCTCGCGGCTCGTGCGTCGCATCGCGGCGAACGAGAAATCCTCCACGTCCACCGACGCGCAGATCGTGCCGTAGGCCATCGCCCGCTTGAGCGACGCCAAGTGTCACTTTCCAGTCGCCGCGAGCCATCCCACGAATCCGCCGGCAGAAGCTGTCCCCGCCCCCGTCGGAGTCCTGACATCGTCGGTCGGGTAGGCCAGCAGGGCAGAATCGAAGAACTCGGAGAAGAGGAAGGCGCCATGCTTCGCCTTCTTCAGGATCACGATCTTGGGGCCGAGACCAAGAATCGCGCGGCCGGCGCGCGGATCAGATTGCGCTCGCCCGACAGCTCCTGCGCGGCCTCCTCGTCGTTCCCAGGATCAGGCCGTCGACCCGCTTCAGGAGCGCCAGCAGCTCCGGTTTCGCGATCCGCATCCAGAGATTCATGGTGTCGGCCAGCTGATGGAACCCTCGGCGACTTGACCTGCTCTCGAGCAACCAGATCATACTGCGATCATCGGCGCGCGCCGTTCAGCCAAGAATACGAAAGGTGTGTTCTGGAACGCCGCCGGAATCTTGGGTTTGAAATCGCCGAAGACGTTGAGCTGAGTGTCGAGGGTCTGCGCCACGTTCATCTCCCCCCTCATGCTTGCCTTTCCATCGGAAGGTCTTCCCCTTCGAGACCTCCACCCCCGACGTCAGACCCCGCGCGCGCGGAACTCGGTCACAGCGATTTCATGGGAAGTCTCCCCACCACTCCCACGGAGCCTGCACGCGGCGTGAAGTAGTGCGACGCCGCATAGGAGAAATACATGGCGGAGCCGCCGAGGCGCCTCGCATCGGCTTCCGAACAGAGTCTCTGACCGAATCGAAGGCGATGGATCCGACGACGACAGAGCAAGTCGTGTCGGGCTTCCAGTGTGTGTTCCATCTCGGACGCCGACACTTTCTCCCGCGAGGTGAGGAGGATCACGCCGCCGGGCGAGCGGAGAACGCAAGATAGGTGAGTTGGTAGGTGATCGGAGAGCGCGACGCCCATCGTCCGCGGTTTCTTGGCAAAGGGGAAGGAGCATCGCGAAGGCCGCCTCGCCGATCCCTGGCCGGAGCGGCGCGAGCGGCACCGACTTGATGATCTGGACGATCGGCACGACCACGAACGTGGCGCCGAGCGCGAGCGTGCCGCCGAGCGCCCTGGACGAAGAGCCACCACGCCACACATCGAGAGGATGTGGTTGCCGACCGAGAGCGAGAGGCAGCACGGCGAGCGTCCCCGGGCTCCCGCAGTAGCACGGCCGCCTCGTCGAGCGTCGCGAGGATCTTCCCCGAATCTTGGCGACCACTTCGCCGGAAGGCGCGCCGCGGATTCTTTGGCTTCCCCACGGGAAGATCCAGACCACGAGGCCGAACAGCACCCGCCGAAGAGGAGCCACTGTCACGTCCACCACAATCTCCTGGTGCTTCGAATAGGCGCTCGAAGTCGATCGGGAACGCCACGCTCGCCACGATCGCGAGGCCGAGCAAGCCCAACAATCGGTCCACGATCACCGTCAGGACCGCGTGCGTCTTATTGGGAGCATCGCGCTGCCACGACTACCATCATCTTCGGCAGGTCGCCGCCGATGAGCCCTGGCACGACGTTGTTGAAGAAGAAGCCGACGAAGCTCCACTTGAGGGCGGCGAGGATCGTGAAGGGGATCGAGAGCACGCGCGTGAGGAGCCACCCACCGCACCGATGCCAAGTATGCGCCGAAGAGCAACAATGCGGCGCCGCCCAGATAGGGGAGCGATAGGTGGCGACCCAGCGTGACGAGCCCACGGGCTCACGTCGCGACTCGCTCTCTGCGCGGGGCAGCGCGCCGCGCGCGTCGGCGACCTCGAGAACTCCGCCTGTCGGCGCTTCCACGGCGCGCGCCTCCGGATCCACACGATCACGCGATCGTGCGCGTGCGAGGCTGCTCTCCGTTTACTATTGGGGTTGCGCGATCGCGCAGCGAACGTTAGTGAGGGACGGTTCGGGGACGGCGATGCCGCCACCGGGACCTGGAGCGCCGTGACGGAAAACTCTTGCGATTCACTCTTGGATTCTCGACTTCCGATGGAGCTCAGTGCCGGGCCCTCTACCACGGATTGCCACGCTGATGACCGCACGGAGGCACTCGCTCCACCACTACCACCGCCACCAATCGCTGTCGTACTCGCGGCCGATCCCAGTGGTGAGCCGAGCTCCATCGTTCACCGGGGCGCTGGGCTGATCGCCGGTCGTCTCCATCAGATAGGCGAGGACCTGGTCTCGGGGGCGGCCGAGTCGGCGCCGGGCAAAATGCGCCCCGCGAGCTCGGCCACTGACGGCGCGCGTTGAGCTGGATCCTTCCCAGCTTTTCGATTAGGCGCCCGGATCGCGGCCGCGCATCGTGCCACCATTTGCGCGCCGCGCCTCGGTCGGACCTGCTCGTGCAGTTTGCGTATTGACCGAGAAGCACGGCTGATCAGTGTTTCAAACTCCACGCCATTTACCGCCAGCGGCGGTCTTCTCGGCACCGCGCCACGATCTCGGTCGCTCTGCTCACTTCCATCCGCTGCCGCGCCATGACGAGGGCAGCGCGCAAACTCAAAAACAAAAATCAGGATGATGTTCAGAAGCGAGAACCCTCTGGGTGTAGTATTCGGCTTCTGCTCGTTCAAGGCGTGGTCGCGGTCAGGCGCGGCAGTGAAGGATGAAACCCGGGGCGCGCGCCCTGAGCACTCCGATCGGTCGCCGTCGTGATCGTCGCAGCCCGGCTGGCGTCAGCGAAAAACAACGCCGGTGCGCTGATACCACCACCATTTCCAGAAGGCTGCGATCGCGACAGCCCGAAACAGATCGCTTCAGGGCGATCACCTTTCCGACCAGCCAAACTGGTCTCGCCGTCGTCGGATGTTACCAGCATCGACGGGCGCTGTGCCCATGGGGTTGGGAAACAGGGCTGCGCCAGGTCGATCGTCACGCTCCACTCGTTGGCATCGTGAAACCCCGGAATGCGAAGCGGACCCGATCATCTGCGCGTAAACCACGGCGCGCTCACCTCAGGCAGCGCCAGCGCTGCGTTCCTCGGGAATCGACGTGGAGTGCCCCATCCATCAGGCATGTGCTGGATTGCTCCAGCAACCACCGGCGCAAAGCCGCGATGCGCAGCGCCCGGCGCGCGACCCACCCAACTGAGCCGACGGGCGCAGCGGCGGGCGCACGAGAATGCTGCCGCTGCGGGCCCCTGCCAGCCTTCGCCGGCGCAACCATCGCACTCACCATCCGGCCCCGCTTATCTCCCACCACGCCGCCGGCTCAGCGCCTCGATTCCGCGGCGCGCCGCGTGCAGCGCCAGGTCTCCCCCCTGCAAGCCATGAGCGTCCAAACAGAAGGTTCCGGGTGATGCCAATCTCTGGCCGAGCATTTGGCTCGTCAGCCGTGGTGGTCGTTTACCCCATCAGAGTTAAGTCCCGGAGAGAGAAGGATGGCGGTATGGCGCATATCAGTAGTGCCTGCCGAGAGGAGTGAATGAACTGCTTTCCACGGCACGGCCCCTAAGGGAATTGTGAGTCGTCCCGGAGTGAAAGTTGGCTAGCCGCTGCGTAGAACGACCGAAGGGTGAGTGATCAAATGAAAAAGGAAATGGCCGCATTCGCGTGACCTTTTTCTGTTTGTGGGCAACCAGGAATCGAACCCGCGTCCCCAAACGTGTCCACGACGGACCTCTACGTGTGTGTTCGGCCTTGTTTGTCATCGCCCTCCGCGGCCAAGTCAGGTGGGGCTCAGGAGCGCCAGCGGAGTTCAGTGTGCCCTTCAGATCTTGCGAGCTCGGGGCCTGCACATTGAGTGGCGTCGGCCGAACCCAATGTGCAGGGTCCGGCGACGGGAGAAGCCTAAGGTTAGGCTACCAGAGCGTGGTCGGCCAACGACTGCTGCCATTCCACGGATGATTACAAAGGCCAAGCGGGGTCCTCGACGCGCCATCCGCAAACGGCGTCGGTCAGAAACCGATCGCCCGAAGCACGGCCCCCATCATCGGCGGGGCGGCGATTCCACGGGGTAGCGCTGACTGGTGGGAAAGCGCCTCAGCGCAGGCGCACCACCGCAACTAACGCCTGGGCGATCTCTTTCTTGCTTTCGCTCATGGCGGACCGCATGGCGCTCGTCGCCGTGGGTCCGTCCCTTCACGACATGTCCCGCTTTCGCGAGCCCCCTTGAGGCAGAGGCGCAGCGGGACGCACAGTGCCACACCCCTTGGTCTCGAGCGCTTTCTGGATCTCGTCGATCTGCTTTCACGATGGAGGAGGAGCTTGCGCGCGCTTCTCCTCATGATTGGCATATCCACGATTAAGCGGGAGGATCGAAACATCAAGCCTGATTCCGTGCCGCGGCCGCGCCTGGGCGCCGGCTCGATGCTGCAGTGCTTCGCGCGGGCTGCTTCACCTCAGATCCCGACGAGCGCGAGACCGGCCTCATACTTATCGAGGTAAGTAATGGCGAAAACGCGCCTTCGATTGGTGGCGATCGTCTCGTCAGTGGGGCTGTGTCCAGGCACGGAAGGAAGCGTAACGGGGTTCCAGGGCGCACTGCGCGGCGAGAGCCGCGCGAACGGACAGCGAGCTGCTTCCGGCATTCTCTCATGGCTCTGGATGGCCGGGCGGCGAAACCGCTGGCTGCCATTCACTTGAAGTGGCGGAACAACCAGGCGCGCGCCTGATTCGGGATCCTGATGCCCGCAAAAGGGCATTCAGGTTCAGTTACCAGCCAGCTGGCACCGGGTTCTGCTGGCGCGTGACTGTCATGCTGGCGCCGCGGCGGCTCTGGTCGAGACCAACCGCCGCCGCGCACCTGGCTTCCCAGCGATCGCGGCGGGTTGTCATGCCTGGCGCGGCGAGGCTCTGGGGTCAGAGACCAACCGCCGCCGCTTTTTGCGAAACAACGATCTTTCGTTCAGCGAACGACTGCGGCCAGTCTTCACAATCTGGTGGTCAGGATTCTCACCGACGTCCTCGACGTGCGCGAGCCCCGGGGGGCGGTATCGTGTCTTTTTGTTGGGAATCGGATGCTACGCCACGCGTCGGCGCCGTTCAGGCGCACGTAGGGTCAAGCGACGTTCAAAGAATCGGTCCCCAATGATCACCGATCTCGAAGGCGGCTTACCGCTGCCCGACGCATCAGCGCTCGGCGATCGCGGTCGAGCCACGACCCTCGAGATCATGGGCGCACGCGGATTTCGCGCTGGATTGGGGCGCGGGGACTGGTCTTGCCGAGGACGCGATTCGCCACGACGGCGCCCGAGACGCCGAGGAGCAGGCATCAGGACCGCGCCGATCGAGAACGGCGATTTCGTTTCGCCGGAGGAAAGTGGGATTCGGAGTTCGCCGCGGGTTCGGTTACTGGGTGATCGCGACGTTGTCCAAGGCGAACTCGCCCGTCGGCGTGGATAAGATCGAAGTCGACGATGACGACGCGCATCTTGGTGAGGAGATCTGAAGTTGCCGGGTCTTGCGGCTCGTGAACGCGCCGATCGGGAACCGGAAGGTCTTCGGGACTGAAAGCTTCACGGGGCGCGGTGGTGCCGACATTGATCTGGATGGGGCACGGCGCCACATCGGTGTTGTTATCCGAGCTTGGCGCGTTGCCGTTCGCGTCGGCTACAGCGTCGCGGAATCGCCGGGGCTGCCCCACAGGATTCGACCCGAGGGGTACTTCTGGACCACGGAGTTCACCGATAGGTAGGAGTACCGCGCCGATGTGTCGAGGTTGCTCTGCGAGGTCGCGTCGTCTTGGCAGGGGACGCTCCAAACGGCGCCGAGCCCCGTGGTTTTGTGGTAATAGGGGGCCGCCGTGAGCGAGAGCTCGCTGGATCCGGCGTGAGATCCCGTGAGGATCGTTCGCCCCACCGAGCGTGTTGCGCTGGAGGTTATGTGGCAATTGCTCGAAGTTGTCGACCGTGATCTGCCGAGGGGTTCTGGAAGATCCGGTGGATCTTGAAGTTGCTCGACCACTGGATCTCCTTTGTCGCCGGCGGCAGCCGGCACGTCACGGCGGGCGATCCCCGCAGAAAGGGACGTGCACCAAGGGTGGCCCAGTAGGTGCGCGAGATCCTCGTGGTGGCTGGCCGCGCGTGAGGAGCGCGTTCGTTCCGCACCGTAAGGTGATCGTGTCAGGTTGATCAAGGGAAGTGGACCATCGCCCCCTTCGATGAAGCGGAATCCCTTCAATCCGGGTGGTGGTCTGGTCGTAGAGCTGGATCAGGTACCAGCCATTGTCTGACATCGCCGTCCACGCGCAGGCCGTAGATCACAGAATGCGTTCTGCGGCACTGCGTAGTCTCGAAGTTGGTCGGCGAGATACTGATCTACCACGAATCGACGCGCTCCACGCCGGATTCACGTTGCACCGCCACGCGAAGACCCTTCGCCGCCGCGCGAGTGGCCGATGGGCAATATCGTTGAAGAGTGTCGAGGAAGGGGCGAATACGTCCATAGTTCCCCATGAAGTAGCTCACCGTATCGTTGATGAGCTGGTGCGCTGCTGCAGGATCGCCGCGGGGCTCCCATACTGGCCGACCACGTCGGGGTTCACCGACGCCACCACATATCCCCACGAAGCCGAGTGCTGAGGAGATGGCGGCTTCCTGCCGCGCCTGATTCGCCCCGATGGCAGGGGGGCTGCTGCGGGCGCCGCGTGGGCGACCACCACGCCGGGGATGGGGGACGCCGGCGGGAGGATGTTCCCCGTGCCATCGTCGGGATACCACACAACGCCGAAGTGGTGGACCGTGATCGTCCCCCGCCCCCGTCGGATTGGTGACGGACGTTGCCGCGTTCGTCCCAATCTTTGGATGATGACGGTTACAAAGGTCGTGGGCATCCACGGCGCGTCAGGAGCGGCCCTTGGGCGCGTTGCGCGCCCGCCGGACAGCGGAGTCGGGAGGAGAATGCCAGCGAAGGCGAATGCCTGGCGCCCAGCGGTCCATCGCGCGGTCTGGGGTGGAGGAGAGTGTGGAAAGCGAAGAGATTCGCGGGCAGGCTATACAGAGGGCCATTTACGCGGCTCGTGCGATCCTTTGCCGGCTTCAAGCGGCGCTTTCCGTGGGGGCAGATGAAGGATCTTGCGCGCTTCGCCGGCGCCGTCGAGAGCTCGATTCGTAGGTGGCGTACTCAAGCGCGCGCGTGGCCCCCGGTCGGCGACGCTTTTCCTCTGCCTTCCCCGGGCCCGCTAATGCGGCGAGGAGCGCCGAAGCGGTCGCGCCGCGATGGGAGGATCCGATCGAGCGGCCCCACGGCGCGCGCCACCAGTGAATCATGCTGATTCACTTGAGATGGACCTCGGCGCACGCAGCCATTATGGACCGCCAGCGGCGTTCTTCAATCCCAACTTTTTCGATCGTCCTCGACCTGAAAATCACCGCCTTCTTCTCGCGTGCCGTCGAGCAATACCGATGCGGAGGACGCGATCGCGATCCCAGGATCCCAGAATATCCGGCGCCGGTCCCCACGTCGAGGACGCGCGCGCCGCGGAAATCGACTATCGATTGCCGCTCGTGATCGAGGACGTGCTACCGCGATCCGCGCCTTTGGATCGTCGTCCTGCGCGTGAGATTCATGGTTTCGTTGGCGACGCACATCAATAAGCATGGGTGGCGAGCCGCGTCACCGGCGCCGGCGAGAGGCAGCTCCTTCCGCGGCTTCGCGCCAGCAGCTTCCTCATTGGCCTTCTCGGCGCCTATCAGACCACTTCGTCCAGGAATATTCTTCCGGATTCAGGAATATCCTTTGCGATGCTGCGCGCAATGGCGCCAGAGGTCACCTTCTCGCTCTTACCGACGCCTTTGCGTTCAGGGGCAGCGATACCTTTGCTATCTCTGTCGACTGGAAAAAGCGAACGTGCCGCGCATTGGTGGACTTCATTTACGGGCTCGGCTGCGGGGTGCAGGATCGACCTTACCGCCTCCGATCCGCGGTCTCGACCACACTCACGCTGGCGATCATCGTTGGTTACTTCTACTCTCATTCTCAGGTGGGATCTACCATCGGGCAGCCACGGATCCCCTGCGATCTCGTACTGGCCGTACGCGCACCTCAGGTCGACGCCTCTGCCGCCTACGACATGCGGCGCTCCCCTCCCCTTCAGCTCACGGTGTCGAGGATCAGACTAACAAAAAGCACCAATGTTTGGGAGCTGCTGCGGCGGTCGAAGGCCTTTGCGATAAACATGGATCCACACGCACGCAACTCCGTCATTCACGCCTCCAGGACCAGCGATCGGCGGGTCTGGCATTCTCCAGCGACACACGCGATGGTGCGACTACTCCACGCTGCGCGGCTCGCGATCATCGTGGCCCAGGTACCGGGCTCCGCCACTCGTCGGACAACATTACATTGGGAGGATTCGGCGCTGAGTTCACATCGACGTCGGCCGCGCGCCAGGTCGTCACCTATCTTTCTGGGGCTGAGGTGCCGAGCCGGCGCGACCAGCTCCGCCGCCAGCGCTCCGATAAGTCCCTCGCGCTTGCCGACGACAAGCCTCGTCGCCGAGAATCTGACTCTTTGCCGCTGCAACCAAGTTCGGGATCCGCAAATGCGTCGTCGAAGAGTTATGACCCGCTGGCGAAGAATTGGTTGGCGGGGGCGGGACCAGGCACAACATGCCACCGCAAGACAAACGCTCTGCCGTCAGACTACTGCCTAAGCGAGGCTAGTCGTCGTCGGCGCAGCTTCACCACCGGATCAAGGGCAGCGCGATCCCGGGGGCCATCGCCGAAGAAGATCATTTTCTTGTCGTGGTGGGAGTCGTTACCACTCTCCCGCGCCGCGGGGCCTGCCCTCGTGGGCATAAGCGTGCATCATCGCCTGCCACTTTAGCGCGCAGCGGGACGCGGCGGTCGCCGTCACCCAGTCGATGTTCTGCGATCACTTTCACGCCGGAGCGGCGACGCCCTGGCGCGCCATCAGCTGCTCACACCGGTCAAATCGAAATGATGCGTGGTGTCGAGCGTGAAACGTAATCGATATCGGCGAACCGGAGATCGGCGTCGTCAGTCATTTTCCAGGAGCAGAGCACCACGGCTGATCCTATCTTTCGTAATCTTAGTATTCTGAGCGATCAGGCTGGGCGGAGCCGTCAGTCGCGAACACGATCCACTCGGCAGGCGTTCTGAGCTCAATGACGACCCCAGCCCCGCTGCCGGGGTGGCCACTTCCTGCGCTGGCTGAGCTTCACGGGGCTCGACGACCTTCGTGAGGTGGCCTGCAGCTTCCTGGTTCTAAACTATGATGTGGCCCCCTGTTGAAGAACTTCCGGTAAGAATATCAGATTGCCGGCATAGGCGGGCGGCGGCGGGGACGACGATGACTGCATCGCGTGGGATGGATCCACGCGCCATGTTCCACAACCACGCGAACGCGACCACGGAAACGAAAATAGAATGCACATATCATCGGCGCATGCCCGTTCTCCAAAGGCGGTGCCGCTTGCTGGGGATCTTCCAGGGGCGGCGCGAGTTGGTCACGCTACCAACACTTTGCCGATGATTCCCGGCGAGTTCACGCGTCCGGTTCTTTATTCGTCCTCGACATCCCCAGAGGCGTCGGCCTGACGCGGTGCGGGTCGTCGGCAGCTCCAGAGCGCAGGCTTCGAGGCGCTTTGGTCGGCGGCTGCGTCCGCGATCATTAACACCAGCGCCAGCCAAAAGTTTCGGCATCTGCGCGACGAGCGCCCGCCCGCGCGCCAAGTCCGCCGCCTCTTCCGCCACTGCCGGATCATCGGGCGCCGATTCAAGCTGGCCCGCGTGGTCTTCCGCCGCCCCAGGCAACGACACATCGTCGGGGCGCGCTTTCCGACGAGCGCCGCCGCCAGGAGGAGGGCGATGGTGCGCTCCTCATCACCGAAGTGACAGCTGCAAACGCCGCCGGTGCGGCGCGCCGCGACTTCACCATCAATGCGCTCTTCCTGGAAAACCGCGCGCCACGGCGGATCGAAAATAAACTCGTCCACGGTCTCCACGATCTCAAGAAAGGCGGCTTGCCACAGTGGGGATCCAACATTCGCGCGAGGGATCGGTGCGGATCCTCCGCGCGATCCGTCGCCTCAGCGCCTCGGCTTCCGGCGTTCTTTCCAGGAGGCCCTGGCGCGATGATCCGCACGCGGGAGACTTACTGGCGATGGCGGCGGCGGTGCCGCGGATCACGGAGCAATACGTA